>WNGQ01000074.1_pt1 | contig 122665 bp, 117 predicted proteins | sample 5407661 | NCBI WGS metagenome assembly WNGQ01 (sample SAMN13153382, study PRJNA577476) | soil metagenome | isolation source: 60 cm soil or saprolite under Garry oak tree replicate 2 | place: USA:California | collected 2016-06-15 | reverse complement strand
GGCCGCTGGCAAGTAGGTCACTCTCCCTGCCGGCTACAGCCTGCCAGCACCAAACCGAGCATCAATCCCGAGCAGCTCGGGCATCCTCCCGCCAGCGCCACCACAACAATCACAGTGGCAAGTTGAGTGCGCGCTGACCCTGACGGTGTGCGAACCTTTTCGCTGGTCGGGACTACCTGTTCTTCAGCGCCGTCAGGCACCAGCAGAGTGGGGCGGAAGCGGGGGCGAAGCGACTCGATCGCTGGCGAATGCTCCAGGCTCGATGGTCCGTGACTCCGTGGCCTCCGTTTGACAGGAGCCGTTTTGGGGGAGATAATCTGCGCGTAGACCATCTATATGAAGACCATCTGCCCTGAAAGGAGGAGGCGCTCATGTGGACGACAGAGCACAGCACCGAGACGACAGCCGCGCCCGAGGCCGTCTGGCGAGTCTGGTCCGACGTCGGGCGGTGGCCCGAGTGGAATGCCGATCTCGAGCGGGCCGAGCTGTCGGGGCCGTTCGCTGCGGGGAGCACCATCACGATGTACCAGCGGGGTGGCGACGTGATCGAGCTGCGGATCGCGGAGGCCAAGGAGTCGGAGCGGTTCGTCGACGAGGCCGACCTCGGTGACGTTGTGGTCCGGACCATCCATCTTCTCGAGCCGCTCGAGGACGACCGGGTTCAGATCGTCTACCGGATGGAGATCACCGGACCGCAGGCCGATACCCTCGGGCCGCAGATCGGCCCCGAGATCAGCGCCGACTTCCCCCAGGTGCTGGCAGCGCTCATGGAGCGGGCGGACCGCTGATGCCCTTTCAGCCCAGCGACAGCCCTGGGTTCTTGCTGTGGCACGCCACCCTGCGGTGGCAGCGTGCCGTCGCCCAGGCGCTGGCTCCCCTCGGCCTCACCCACGTCCAGTTCGTGCTCCTCGCCTGCACGTGGTGGCTGAACCACCACGGCCAGCACCCTTCGCAGATCGCCCTCGCCGCGTTCGCGGGCACCGACGTCAAGATGACCTCGCAGGTCGTCCGCAGCCTGGAACGGAAGGGGCTGGTCGAACGCGAGGTCGACGCTGCGGACACCCGAGCCCGACGGCTCCGCGTCACTCGCCATGGGGCGCGGCTTGCTCCTCGGGCCATCGCCACCGTGGAGCGGGTCGACGCCGCATTCTTCCAAGAGGTCCGGCCGGAGGATGCCGTCAGCTTCCTGCGTCCGCTCGCCCGCTTCCATGTAACCGAGGCGGCGGTCACGTGAAACGGCAATCAGAGGCGGGCGCAGGGACGATGTCCGCGGTCCGCCTGGTCTCGCCACGGGGCATCGAGGGGCTCGCTCTCGAGCGGGTGGAGATCCCGCGTGCGGGACCGGGTGAGGCGCTGGTGCGTGTTCACGCGGCCGCGATCACGCGCGATGAGCTCGGGTGGCCGGTCGACCGCCTGCCTGCGATCCCCTCGTACGAGCTGTCGGGAGTGGTCGTGGCCCTCGGCCCGAACGTGTCCGATGAACTTGCCGTCGGCGACGCCGTCTGGGCGCTCACCGGCTTCGACCGGGACGGCGTGGCCGCCGAGTATGCGGTGGTCCCCGCGTCATTCCTCGCGCCGAAGCCCCGCTCGATCGGACATCTGGAGAGCGCGGCGATCCCGCTGGCCGGGCTGACCGCGTGGCAGGGGCTGTTCGATCACGGCCGGCTTCGGCGGGGGGAGCGGGTCCTGATCCACGGTGCTTCGGCGGGGTCGGACGGTTCGCCACCCAGCTCGCGCGCTGGCGCGGCGCATACGTCATCGGGACTGCGTCGGGCGCCGCGGTCCGGGACGTGCTCGCGCTGGGCGCGGACGAGGCGGTCGATCGCACGGCTGTCCCCTTCGAGGGGGCCATCGCCCCCGTCGACCTCGTCTTCGACACGGTCGACGGCGATGTGCTCGTGCGGTCGGCGGCCGTGCTGCGGGAGGGCGGAAGGCTGGTCTCGGTGGCCGAGGAGGCTCCGGCGGCAGTCAGCGAGAAGGTGGAGGCGACGTACTTCGTGGTCGAGCCCAACCGCGAGCAGCTTCTCGAGCCCGCGCCTCCACCGGCATCGGACCCGCCGACGGCCTGCCGCGCACCTTCACCGCAGGCCGGGCGTTGGCCTCACCCGGCGGCTACGCCCCGGGGATCGCCCGCGAGGTGACCGACGACGCCCAGCCCGATGCCGCTGCGGAGGAGGCACAGACAAGCGGCGCCTGGGCCAAGGTGATCGGCGACAGCTTGGTGTCCGGGCGGGCCAACTTCAGCGCGCAGGCACTGGCCGAGGCGACCCGCCGGGTCCATGGGGTCGGCGCCAGGATCGCCGTCCACGTTGTGGGGCTGCGGGAGGTCGCCGAGGCGGCGATCGAGGCTGGGGTTGACTCGATCGAGCATGGACTGCCCTTGGAGCCCGACCATCTGGCGGCGATGGCCAGCCGCGGGATCGTCTGGGTGCCGACCATGACGGTCTATGCCGATCGGGAGCAGGCCAGGCAGAGCCTTACCAAGCTGGGGGTGTCGCCGGCCGGGGTGGCGGCGGTGCTGGCCAGCATCGACCGCCAGCCCGCGCTGGTGGCCCAGGCGGTCGGTGTGGGGATGCGGGTGCTGGCCGGGACCGACGCCGGGATGGGGCCACACGGCAGGATCCGAGGTGAGGTGGGGTTGCTGGTGGCTGCTGGACTGACGCCACAGCAGGCGCTGGGCGCGGCGTCGTGGGAGGCGCGGAGCTTCCTGGGTCTGCCTGGGATCCAGGAGGGCGCGCCGGCGGACTTGGTCGCCTTCGCCGAGGATCCCCTGGGCGACCCCGAGGTGCTTGCCCGGCCGTTGCTGCGGGTGCTGGACGGTCGGGTCATCCCTGCGGCGATGGTGGCAAGCGTCAGCTGACGCGTCGTTGGCCGGTGGCGGGTCACAGCCGTTTGAAGCATGTGAGGGCGCAGGCCAGCAGCACGAACGCGAAGAACCGCTCCGAGTCGCGGTCGCAGCGGATCGCCAGCCGCCGGTAGCACGACAGCCATGACAGCGACCGCTCGACCCGCCAGCGATGCCGCCCCAGCCGGGTCGACGACTCGATCCCACGCCGGGCGATCCGCGCGGCGATCCTGCGACGACGCAGGTAGCGGCGGTTGTCCTTGCTGTCGTAGCCCTTGTCGGCATCGAGCTTGCCCGGCCGGGTGCGCCGCCGGCGCGATGGCGTGCGGACCGGGGGAATGTCATCCACCAGCGGGGCGAGCATCGTCACATCCGGGACGCCTGCGGCGGTGACCGCCGCGACAAGCGGCAGCCCCCCTGCGTCGTAGACCAGGTGGATCTTGGAGCCTGGCTTGCCGCGATCGACTGGATTTGCGCCAACGTGGTCCCCCCCACGTTTGGCGCGCAGACTGGCCGAGTCCACGCTGGCGCGGGACCAGTCCAGCCGGTCCGCAAGCCCCAGCCGGTCGAGGATCTCCGAGTGGAGCTGCTCGAACGCGCCAGCCTTGGCCCACTCCTGCAGCCGCCGCCACGCGGTCGCTGGCGAGCCACAGCCCAGCTCTTGGGCTGGCAACAGGCACCAGGGGGTGGAAGTGCAGGCCATGAACACGATCGCAGCGAAAGCAGTGCGGTCGGGGATGGTGCGGGCCCGTCCGCCCCACCAGGGCCGAGGTGGGGGCGGCAGCAGCGGCTTGATCAGCCGCCACAGCTCGTCAGGGACGAGCTTGTCCACGAGGATTGTCATAGCGCGGGATCATGCCATACCAAGCCAAGGGAGCGAAACGACGTCTAAGTGTCAATTCGCTCCTGACGTGCTGCCCTGCTGCCCGCCGGCCACCGTCGACCGCGACCAGGCCCCAAGGGACGAGGTGGAGCCGGGCGAGGCCGACTCCACCAGGCGGGCACTCGAGGGAGGAGGCGCAAGTGCGCTGCACAGGTTCCAAACTGGCGAGTCAGAACGGGATACTCTCGTTGTGACCTTCGCACCCGACCTCGCCAGCTTCGAGGCGACCCTGGCACGGCTGGCCACAGACGCCGGGTTCTCCGGGGCCGTGGCAGTGACCCGAGGCGACCAGCAGCTTTTCGCCGCGGCCTACGGGTACGCCAACCGGGCCTGGCAGGCGCCCTGCACGCTGAAGACCCGCTTCGACACCGCGTCGGTCACCAAGCTGTTCACCGCGGTCGCGACCCTGCAGCTGGTGGAACGGGGAGCGTTCAGCCTGGAGACCTCGGTCATCGGCCATCTGGAGCTGGAGGGGACCACGATCTCTCCTACAGTCACCCCCTACCACTTGCTCACCCACACCTCGGGGATTGCCGACGACGCCGATGAGGAGGCCGGCGAGCGCTATGAGGACCTGTGGGTCAGCCGAACTACTCGGTGACCGAGACCGCCGACCACCTCTCGCATTTCGTTACCAAGCCCCCGAATTTCGCGCCCGGGCAGGGCTGCCGCTACTGCAACTGTGGCTATCTGCTGCTGGGGCTGATGATCGAGCGGGCGACCGGCTCGCGGTATCGCGACCACGTGCGCGCCAACGTGTTCGAGCCAGCGGGCATGCGAGGAGCCGGCTTTTTCGGATGGATGTGGTCGAGCCGGAGGTGGCCGAGGGAGTCGAGGCGATCCGCGACTCCGAGGGGCGCGTGGTGGGTTGGCGACGCAATATCTATTCCTACCCACCGGTCGGGACTCCCGACAGCGGTGCCTATGTGACCGTGGGGGATCTGATCGCCTTCCAGCGTGCGCTGTCGGGTGGCAAGCTGCTGGGCGCCGAGCTCACTACCGCGATGCTGACCCCGCACGTGGTGCACAGCCGGCGGCAAGGCTTCACAGAGATGATGGATACGGGTTGGAGTTCAAGGTGACCGCCGATGGACGGGTGCGCTGCTATCAAGAGGACGGGGTCAACGTCGGGACCAGCGGCCTGCTGCGGCACTACCCGGACCACGACCTCACCCTGGCCATCCTGGGGGTGGGCGAGCGGGCCGTCTGGGAACCGGTGAGGGTCTTCGACGCCGCCGTTCCCACCCCCTGAACCGAAGCTTAACCGGAGCCTACCGACCGGCGCTGACCGCAGGCCCCGCGCTGGCGGCGCACCTGCCGCCAGCGGTTCCCGGAACCGGCCGGTGATGCAGATACCTGGCGGCTACGATCAGCGCGTCGAAGATGTCCAGCTATCGGTGGTTTGTTGATCACGGTGGCAGGTGGAGATACAACGGCCGTCACACCTTCCGGAACGACCCTGTCCAGGCGATGATGGTTGACGCCGAACAGGCAGAGCAGCTCATCGCTGGGCGGGGGTGTTGATCGTGGATCAGGGGCCTGACTCGAACGCAGAGGCGCGGCAAACCGCCGGACAGGTGCCCCGAGCAGCACCGATGGAAGGCGAGCCGGCGCTCCTGCTGTACCAGGGCCAGCCCCTGGCCTCCTGGGGCAGCCGAGTGGTCTCCTACCTCATCGACTTGCTCTTCGGGCTGCTGCTGAGCGTTCCTGGCGGCGCCCTGATCGGCATTGGCGCCGCAGCGACACACGGCGGAGTCCGTGTCGCGCTGATCATCGTCGGCTCGCTGCTGCTGGTCATCGGGGCGATCGTGCAGATCTGGCAGTCCGGGTGGCGCCAGGGCGCCCGTGGCCAGTCCTGGGGCAAGTCGATCACGGGCCTGCGGACGGTCAGCGCAGAGAGCATGCGCCCGATCGGTGGCCCCATGGGCCTGCTGCGCTGGTTTGTGGACAGCATCCTCGGCACGATCTCGATCCTGCAGCTGTTGAACTATCTGTGGCCGCTGTGGGACCCCCGCCGCCAGACCTGGGCCGACAAGGTGGCGGGCTCGGTGGTCCTAGCCCGGTAGGGGCGGCACCGCGGTCCGCGCCCGCCGGCAGCACCGGCCGCGCCGAGCTCAACGCCTCGCGGATCAGCTTGGTGTCGGCCACAAACGGCGGGAGCGTCGAGAACAAGCGGCCGAACCGCCCTGTGCATAGAGGATGGAACGAGGGAGTCAGCCCCCAGATCTGCGTAACCATGCGGTATTCGAGACCTCCGCGTAGCTCGCGGCTGTCACTGATCGGCTTGGCAGGTGAATGCCTGGGCTGTGCGGACCGGTTGGCCGCGTAGCCGCGCCCTCGAGGAGGTCATCGGCGCGGCGCGGTGCGGCCGGGGTCGAGCCACCTCGGCTGGCCACCGGCGAGCTGAGCGTCCATCCCGACTGGGAAATGGGCGAGCAGGGCCAGCAGCGCCCCGCCGGCTATCGCGCCGCTGCCCGGCTGACCGCTCGGCCGGATGTGCCGGCGCGGGCCGGAGAGGTCGCGACGGCGGCGGTCGCCGCGGGTGGCGAGGCTGCCCGGGTGCACGGGCTGGTGCTGGTGGTGGGCGACCAGGCCGGGGTGCTGGCCGCCGCGCGGGAGGTGGCCTGGCGGGATGCGCGCGGTCGGGCCGAGCAGTATGCCGCGCTGGCGGGTGTCGCGCTCGGCCAGGTCCTGTGGATCGAGGAGGTGGCCGGCGCACGGCCCGCGCCACCACTGCGGGCCCCGCGCTACGAGGCGCAGGCTGCCGCCGGCCCGTCGGTGGAGGTGGGTGAGGCTGAGGTGCGGGCAAGAGTGGCCGTCACGTGGGCGCTGCTGGATGCGCCGCTGCCTGGTGCCGCGCAGCGTCCGTAGTCGCTGTGATGGAGTTCACGCATCAAGCTGCACAGGCAGCTGACACCCTCCACACCTGGGTCGGACTGGGTCTCTGGTGGACTCAGATATCAGAACTCTCCGAATGCCTTGGGGTTCGGTGGCGTCCAGATGATCGACACAATCTGGAGAGCCGCTGTTGCGAGGCGCTGGTCACCGTCGATGTGGGCGTGTTCGGCCGCGCGCTCGGGGGTGATGCCGCGGGTGCACAGCCGCCAGGTGGTGTCTGCGTCGAGTTCGACCCGCGCTGCGGGCTGACGGTGGGGTTGGCGTTGCAGTCTCCAGCGGTCTGGGCTCCGCGTGCAGCTCCATTCCCTTCCGCTGGGTCCGGTCACAGTCACTTGGCTGGGCACCGACGACCTCGGCCGCGACCAGCTCTCACGGGTGCTGTTCGGGCTGCGCGCCTCGCTCCAGGTGGGCGTGCTGGCGGTGGCGCTCGCGATGGCCGTGGCGGTGCCGCTCGGCCTGCTGGCCGGCTACTACCGCCGCTTCCTCGACCCGGTGGTCTCGCGCTTCACCGACACGCTGCTGGCCTTCCCGTTCCTGGGGCCGTCGCTGATCAACGCGACCTTGGCGATCGGCATCGCCGAGGTCCCCTGATCCTGCGGGTAGTCCGCGGCGAGACGATCAGCCTGCGCGAGGAGGACTACGTCGAGGCGGCCACCGCCAACGGCGCCTCCGACCTGGTGATCCTCGGCAGAGACATCCTGCCAACGCGCTCAGCGCGCCCTGACCGGCCTGGGCCACGTCCGCTGCCGACCGCGCGTGGGTGGTGGCGCTCAGGCGCCGGTGGGAAGCCGCCGCGCCGCCCGGTACATCGCCACCAGCTCGTCGGTGGTGGTGGCGTCCTCGGGCGCCTTGTCGTCGCGCTAGCGGCCGGTGAAGCGCGGGAAGCGCAACGCCAACCCGCTGTCGTCCTTGAGCTTGCCCCACGCGGCGGAGTACCTGGGCGACAGGGTCAGCTCCGCGCTCAGGATCTCCACCACCAGCGCCGGCTCGAACCACACGTCGGCCTCGGCCCGGCCGGGGTCCACCCTGGCGGGCGGCTCCTGGCGCACCAGCGGCGCCAGCTTGCCGGGCAGCGCGGCCAGCTCCGCGTCGGAGAACCCGGTGCCGCACTTGGTAGTGGTGCGGAACACGTCGGCGGCCGGGTCGTAGGCGGCCAGCAGCAGCGCGCCGTAGATGCCGCGGCGGCGACCGCGGCCGTACAGGGCGCCCACCACGACCAGGTCGACCGTGTCGGACAGCTCGGTGCGGTAGTCGCGCTTGAGCTTGATCCACAGCCACCCGCGCGCGCCGGCCTGGTAGCCGGCCGTGGGGCTGAGCGACTTGCACAGCAGGCCTTCGCAGCCGTCGGTGACCGCCTGTTCGAAGGCGGCTTCCAGGCCGGCCTCGTCGCTAACCTGGATGGCGGTGGCCAGCCGCAGCCGCTCCGACGGGGTGATCGCTGCGGCCAGCCGGGCGCGCCGGGTGGGGTAGGGGAGGCGGGTGAGGTCCTCGCCGTCGGCGTACAGCAGCTCGAAGCAGAACAGGCTCACCGGTACGTCGCGGACCGCCTCGGTGATGCCGTACTTGCGCCGGCGGAACATCACGTCCTGGAAGGGGCGCAGGTCCCCGGAGGCCGGGTCGAAGGCGACGACCTCGCCCTCCAGGATCGCCTCGCGCGGCTTGATGGCGGTCTTGAGCAGCTCCACCAGGTCGGGGAACTGGGTGGCGATGCGCTCCAGCCGGCGGGTGAACAGCTCGATCTCGCCGTCGGCGGTGCGGTGGACCTGTACGCGCACGCCGTCGTACTTGTACTCGGCCGCGCAGGTGCCGCCGAGCTTGGCCAGGATCTCCTGGGCGGTCGACAGTCGCTGCGCGAGCATCGGCCGGACCGGATTGCCCGCCCGGACCCGTATCTCCTCCACGGCGGCCAGCCCGCCGGCGGCCAGGGTCGAGGCGACCAGGCCCAGGTCGCAGCAGATGTTGTAGGCGCGCTCCAGCACCGGCCGGTCGCTGCGGCCGCCGGCGTGGACGGTCGCCAGCGCGTCCAGGATCGTGGGGGTGCCGACCCCCAACCTGAGCGTGCCGGTGACCAGGCGCAGCAGGTAGCGGGCCTCCAGTGGGGTGGCCTGGCCGAGCAGGCCGACCAGCAGCTCGAGCTTGCGCGCCTGGGAGCCCTGCCCCTCGGCGGCCGCGATCTGGTGCAGGGTGTCGACCACTACCGCGACCTCGAGCGTCGGTGGGCGGCCGCCGGCCACCTTGGCCATGAGCTGCTCGGCGGCCTGGCCGAGGTCGCCGGTCTCCCGTACGGTCGCGCGGACCCGCTCGACCTCGACGCCGGTGGCGGTGGCCACCGCGCGGGCGGCGAGCTTCTCGGCCACGCCGAGGTCGATCCCGGCGAACTCCGGCGCGATCATGCCCTGGCACAGGTAGCAGACCCTGGCCAGCAGCTCTGGCGGGGTCTGGGCGAGTAGCGCGGCGAGCCGGTCGATCAGCGCCAGCCGCGCGGTGGAGGCCTCCAGGTCCCGGTAGGCCTCGGCGACGGTCTCGTACTGCACGACGCTCCCTTCACTTCACCCCTGGACCGCCCGGCGGCGTTCCCGCAGGGTAGACCATCGCCGGGACGCCGACCTGAACAGCCCCAGCGGCGCGGAAGCGCGAGAGGGTCGATTCTGCGGGAATCACCGAGCCGACCACCGTTGAAACGTCCGTCGCCTCGGTTAGAGGGCCGGCTGACATAAACGGGCGGTCAGGACACAGGCGATGCGGTCGGCAGCGACCTCGCACTCCTCTGCGGTGCTGATGATCCGGATCTTCACTGGCTCGTCCAGACCGCGGCCTTTGGACCCCGGCACACGCCATCGCATCCACCGCGCAACGAACGACGCCATCCGGCCCGGCCGCTTGGTCAGCACCTGGAAGGTGTGACGGGGCGTGCGGGCCATCACCGCGAACACCGCCGCGATGAACTCGTCCGGGACCTCGTCGTGGAACAGGTCGCTCATCGAGTTCACGAACACCCGCCGCGGCTTGCGCCACGACTGCGGCTCGGTGAGCTTGTCTGGGTGCAGCGTGACGCCAAACCCTGGCCCGTCCGGCCCGTCGAGCTGATAGCGGGGTTGCCCATCGCCTTCAGGCGCCTGGCCAGCGTGGCCGCATAGCAGTGGTCGCAGCCCGCAGAGACCCTGGTGCAGCCGGTGACAGGATTCCACGTCGCCCCCGCCGACCCGTCATCCCCCCGGGTCCACTCGATCTTCGTCGCCGTGCTCACCGCCCACCCTTCCCGCCCGACAAGGTGCCAAGCTGTCCGCACAAGCACAGTCGCGACGCCGGAGGTCAAGCCATGACAGCCTCGGTGCCCGTGCTGCTGATCACCGGACCGGTCGGGGTCGGAAAGTCGACCGTCGCCGCCGAGGCGGCACGGCTGCTGCGCGAGGCGAACGTCCCCCACGCACTGGTCGATCTCGCCTGGATCGAGCAGTGCTGGCCCGTCCCCGCCGACGACCCGTGGAACGAGCGCCTGACCCACCGCAACCTGGCCTGCATGTGGGCCAACTTCCGCCAGGCCGGCGCCGACCGGCTGCTCCTGGTGCGCGTGCTCGAGGCCCGCAGCCTGCTGCGCCATGTCGTCGAGGCGGTGCCGGGCGCCGAGGTCACGGTGGTCCGGCTTCGAGCGCCGCTTGCGGTGCTGCGGGCACGCATCCGCTCCCGGGAGGCCAGCAACCCGAGCTGGTTCCTGGGGGCCGCCACCCACACGGCGAAGGTGCTGGAGCAGGCTCGGGTCGAGGACCACCTGGTGGACAACGAGGACCGCCCCGTGGCGGCGGTCGCCGAGGAAGTGCTCCGTCGGGTCGGATGGCTGGACTTGAGTGCAGGAGCCTAGCGCGCCTGACCTCGGCGATTCGGAGGCGAGGTGTCGACGCGACCGCGCGCGAAGGCGTCGACGCGGCCCCAGCGGCCGGGGATGTCGAGCACCTCGAGATGACCGATGGTGCTGGGCAACGCGGGGTCGACCAGGAGGTGATCCCCGAGCGGCTCGAGGCCGAGCATCGTGCTGAGCAGCAACAGCGGCGCACCAGTGGACCACGCCTGCGGGCTGCACGCGGTCGGGTACTGGACCGGGTACTTCGTCATCGAGCGTGGATATCCGCCGAACGCTTCGGGGAGCCGACCGTCGAAGAACTCCGCGGCCTCGAGGATTCCCGCAGCGACCCGCGCAGCTTCCTCCTTGAAGCCGTAGCGGCGCAGACCCCAGGCAATGAAGGAGTTGTCGAAGGGCCAGATCGTGCCGACGTGGTAGCCGATCGGGTTGTAGCGGCCTTCGCCCACCGCAAGCGTGCGCACGCCCCAACCGGAGAACAACCGCTCAACCATGAGCTGTCGCACGACGGCCCTGGCCTTTGACTTGTCGACGATGCCACTCCAGAGCAGGTGACCGTTGTTCGACGTCAGCGAGTCGACGCGGCGACCATCGGCATCCAGCGCGATCGCGAAGTACTCGCCGTCCTCTACCCAGAAGTCGCGGTTGAACCGCCGCTTCAAGTCGGCAGCTTGCTGCTCGAGCGTGTCGGCGAACGCGGAATCGCGCCAGACCAGACGCGCCAGGCGCGCACCGCGCATCTTGGCGTCATAGGCATACCCCTGGAGCTCGCAGGTGGCCCGCGGGAAGCCCGGCAGCGTGCCGTCGTGGTAGGAGATCGAGTCCCAGGAGTCCTTCCAGCACTGGTTCTCGAGCCCGGTCTCCTCGTTGCGACGCTGATAGGCGACGTACCCGTTCCCCTGGAGGTTGGCGTACTCGTCGATCCAGTTCAGCGCCGCACGGGCCTCGAACTCCAGCTCACGCACCAGCTTGGTGTCACCGGTCCAGCGCTCGTACTCGTCGAGCAGCACGACATACAGCGGCGTCGCGTCGGCGCAGCCGTAATAGGGCGAATGCGGTCGCTCCTCGAAGGCCGTCATCTCGCCGTAGCGCATCTCGTGAAGGATCCGGCCAGGGTCCTCGTCGCGGAAGTCGTCGATGCGCGTACCCTGCCGAAGCCCCAGCTCACGCAGCGTCGTCGCCGCGAGCTCCTGGTTGAACGGCAGCGCTTGCAGGCTGGTGAAGATGCTGTCGCGCCCGAACATGGTCATGAACCAAGGCAGCCCCGCCGCGGGCAAGCTGTGGCGTCCGGCACTGATCGGCGAGAACCGCAACGCGGCCAGGTCGACAAGGCTGCGACGATAGGTCGTCCTCAGCGGCTCCCAGTCGCACTCCAGTCGCGGGGCCTCGTCGAGCCAATGCGCGAGGTTACGGGTCATGTTCGTCCGTGGCCGTCGCGCCTGCCACGCCAGGGTCGGTCCCTCGTCCCCGCCGTCACTCGTCCCGAGAACCCCAGTGACGACGTCAAGGCCGGTCTTCCAGGTCCCATGGGGTCCGAGCTTGATCTCGAAGGTCAGCCCATGCTCATCCAGCACGCACGGTTGTGACGAGGAGATCGCCGTCGACCGCGAGAACGTCTCGCGCTCGTAGGCGAGCAAGAGCTTTCCGTCATTCAGCTGTTTGGAGTACGAGCCTTTCTTCTTGAGCGCGTCCTTGACCTCGAAGAGGTCGGCGAAGTCGCAGTCGGCTTCCATCCGAACGATGAGCTCGACGGGCTGGTCGTTGTGATTGAGGACCGTCAGCTCTTCGTGGAAGCCATTACCCACCGAGCGTTGGCGGATCACCGAGAGCTTCGCATCGACATAGACCGTCCCGGTTCCGGGCACGAGGAAGAAGCGCGCCTCGAAATAGTGCAGGTCATCGACCGACAATGGCGTGAGCCGTTCGCCATTGACGGTCAGCACCCACTTCGACAAGAAGCGCGTGTCGAACGAGAACAATCCAGTAGGGTCTGTACGGGAGGCCTCGATGTCGCCGCGTTCGTCGCTGACGACGAAGGTGTTGCCCTGGAGGATCTTGACCTGATTCTCGGTCATCGCGAACCCCCTACGCTGCTCAGAGGCCGCCGTTCACGCGCCGGTCCAGGAAAAATCCGCTGGATCGCGAACAGCAGCTCGACATCACCGCTGCATACGAGCGCGCCGCGCAACACCGCGGCCATCGCATTCTCTTCACCACGGCACAGCCTCTCGAAAAGCACCCTGTCGGCACGGATCACGCAGTCCGCCGCGCCGCCCTGGTGCGACACCACGATGCCGCCCTTGTGAACGGCAACAAGCCATCGATCGGTCCGACCGCCCTCCATCAGGTCGAAGCGCACACTGCCCGTGACCTTCGCCAAGAGCGGCTCGTGCTCGCGCCGGCCAAGCTCCTGGAAGAACTGCAAGATGCCGTCGGCGGGCTCCACTTGTGCCTCCTGTCTCGGCATGACCGCCCTGCACCACCGCGGTCCTCCAGCGGACCCGTCGGGCAGTCCGCACCCAAAGCGGAGGATATCCTGCATTCGGCGAATGGGCCGTCGGTCTTTAGCGGCCGTTCAGCTCAGGCGCGGCCGACCTGCTGGGAGCGACCGACGCTGGCCGGATGGGATATGACTCCGGCCGGCTGGCCAGGCCGCCTCCCGCCAGCTGATGCGGGACAGTGGTTGGCCCACATCGGGGCATGTCGCGACGTATCGGGACTGCTGATGGGTCGGACAGGACGGTAGGGCTCGGTGCCATACCGGCTCAGAAGCTAGCGGCCAGGAAAGAGCAGTGGCAGCACTCGACGGGACAGCAGGTAATTCCTTGCAATACTGTGGACCCTGATCCGAAACCTGATACCAATGCTTTTTCCACTCGTTTGCTTGGCGTTGCATCGAGTGGCATCGAGTCGACACTTGTGCAGGTCAAGCCACTGCATGTCGTTGAAGAAAAGCCGATGGAAAGGGAGCGCGGAAGTTGAGGGCCCAGTGTCCGCAAGGACGTGGGGTTCAAGTCCCCCCTCCGACACCGAATTGAACCCCCACGAGGTCGCCAGAGCCCTGGTGGGAGGGATGAGCCGCCGTGGGGAGTTCAATTCACGAGCGCGGCGGTGAGCAGCCGTTGGTCAGCGGCGGCCGGAGGGGCGGATGTTCTGGTTGAGGCGGAACAGGTTGGTCGGGTCGTACTGGTCCTTTGTCGCGACCAGGCGGGCGTAGGTGTCGGGCGGGTAGGACGCCCGCACCCTGTCGTCTCCAGGCTCGGAGGTGAAGTTCACGTAGGCGCCGCCGCCCCAGGGCTCTATTGCCCGGTTGGTACCACTCGCCATAACGGATAACGCTTGGCCCGTGATACCAAAAGCAGACGCGGAGAAACCGCTTGCCTGGCCCAAGCGCGGACTTGCACGGGGTCGTAGAAGCCCGGAGGAGGCACTGCAACGGCGGATGTCTGGCGCTGTTCACGTCGACAGGTGTTGCAGTACCACCTGCCGTTAGTCGCTCGTCGTCCGTGCTCTGCCGTCATTGGGTGACCACGGCCGCATCGCTGATTTCTGTGTCGTGTCGCCGCTGGGCTGTCACCACGAAGAACGTTCCTACGATGCGTGACTTCTTCAAGATGCTCCGAATTGACGCAAAGTGGGGTTTGGCAACGTTTGTGATCCAGTTCTCGGCCTGGGTGAGTGGTCGCCCGGAAAGACGCCACGCGACCCGATGCGCAAGTTCGATTCGGCCATGTTCGTTGCGGAGCCGCCGTAGCCTTTGCTGTTTGTTGAGGCGATCCAGATGTGACAGCCGTTTGGAGCGACGACGTACTTCTCGCGGAAGCGCTCGGCGAGCGGGCGTGGTGGAGTCGGCATGACATGAACCTACCGGCACGCCGATAAAGGTGAAGTGCACCTCCCGGCAGCCCATCAAACGCGGTCCGTCAGCGGTTCACCGTGACGATCGACACGATCACCCCGACGAGCTCGCCCGGCTCGATCCGCCGCGCCCAGGAGATGTCCCCGGCGGCTCGCGCGAGCGGGCGGGAGAAGGCGAGGGCCTGGCGGTCGTTCATGGCGGGGGATCGTCGCAGCGGCGGCCCGCCGAACCCCGGTCCGCGTCGGGTCCGCGACGGTAGCGCGCACGATCGGCAATCACGGGGTACGACGGGAAGGGATGACCACTTGTCGAAAGCGTCATTCCCGCAGGTCAGCCTAGGTATTCGACCTGCTGCCGAGGTCACCCCACGGACCCCAAAAAGTGCCGGAGGAGGGGCTCGAACCCTCACGCCCTTGCGGGCCCAACGCTTTTAAGGCGCGGCTGTCTGCCGATTCCAGCACTCCGGCGCGCTCCACGTCCAGGTTCACCGTTTCACGCGCGGCAACCCAGGCTCTGACGAGGCTACGGCATGAATGGGAGGTTGGGCGAGCTTGCGCCCTGCCTGCTCACGGGCGGCGGGCAGTGGGTCGGCCCTCCGGGTCGGTGTCGGCGTCGTCGGCCCGCGCGGTGGCGCGCTCGTGCCTGCCGGGGGCCCCGGCGCGGCCGGATAGGCGGCGGTAGAACCACCAGGCGATCGCGAGCACGCACACGGCCGCGACCGCGTAGCTGACCGGCCGCAGGTAGCGCTCGACCACGTTCCACTGGCCGCCCAGCGCATAGCCGACGGCGGTCAGCGCGAAGGTCCAGGGGAGGCAGCCCAGGAAGGTGTAGAGCGAGAAGCGCGCGAAGGGCATCTCGGCGATGCCGGCCGGCAGGCTGATGAAGGTCCGCACCACCGGCAGCAGCCGCGACACCAGCACGGCGGTCTGGCCGTGGCGCTGGAACCAGACCTCGGCCCGGTCCAGCTCGTGCTCGCGCAGGAGCACGTAGCGGCCCCAGCGCTCGATCAGCGGGCGGCCACCGCGGTAGCCGACGCCCCACGCGATCCAGGAGCCGACCAGATTCCCGATCGTGCCGACCAGGGCGACGACCACGAAGTTGAGGTGCCCGCCCTGATGGCCGAGGCTGGTCAGGAAGGCGTCGTTGGCCAGCGCCCCGCCGAACAGCATGGTGACCTCGCTCGGCACCGGGATGCAGGCCGATTCGAGCACCATCAGCACGAAGACGGCGAGGTACCCGTAATGCAGGACGTAGTCGGTGATCAGGTGCTCCATCGGCTCTCCTGGAGGGGCGGACCGTCAGCCGTCAAGGTTTCCAGGAGCCGGATGCTACCTGAGTTTCCGCGGGAAACGTGGGGACGTGGGCGGCGCGGCGCACCGCTCAGCGGCTCCAGTGACTCTCGCCGAGCAGGTAGGCGGTGGCAAGGCTCTCCCGGTCGACCTCGATAGGCTCGCCCTCGCCGCGGGTGTCGACCAGCACCGAGATGGTCCTGGCGGCGTACAGCGGCAGCGCCGCCTGCAGCCCGGCGTCGCTGGTGAGCCGGATCTTGTCGTCCGGCTCGGCGGCGGTGCCGGCGTCGGCGCTGACCACGTAGTGCTCGCGCGGCTCGATCCCGGCCGCCCGGAACATCCGCAGCAGGTCGTGGTCCTCGTTCTCGAACCGCAGGACCAGGACCCTGCTGCCGTTGGCGACGCTGGTGAGCGGGACGCCCTGCTCGCGCGGGAAGTCGCCGATCGGGTGCCCGTGCGGGCACGTCTTGACCTCGCCGATCATCTCGAGCATGCGGGCCTCGAGCCTGGGCGTGACGCTCATCTCGAACGCCTCGGCCTCCTCGTGGACCTCGTCCCACGGCACGCCCATCACCTTGACCAGGAAGGCCTCGACCATGCGGTGGCGTCTGACCACGTGCTCCGCGACCTCCTCGCCGTGATCGGTGAGGGCGATGCGCTTGCCCGGGCCGCGGCTGACCAGGCCCTCCTTGCTGAGGCGGTTGACCATCTCGGTGACGCTCGGCGGCGAGACCTTCATCGCGCGCGAGAGGTTGATCGGTGTTCGTTCGATGCCGGCCTCGTTGAGCCAGTACAGCGACTCGAGGTACTCCTGCATCCCGGGACTCAAGCTCATGGGCATATGGTAGGTCACTGGACGACCACCCGCCCGGTCATATTGGCGTGCAGCGTGCAGCGGTACGCGAACGTGCCGGGACCGTCGAAGCGATGGCTGAAGCTGCCGCTCTTCTGCACGGGTGAGCTGAAGCCGTCGCCCCTGACGTCGTGGGCCACGGCGCCGTCCTCGAATTGCCAGGTGACGGCGGTGCCTGGACGCACCTGGATCGCCGGCGGCTCGAACTGGAGGTCCCTGGCGGTGACGTCATGCCCCCGACCACGGGGGGTTCGCTCGCCCCGCGGTCGGGCTGGCCCTGGCAGGCGGCGAGCGTCATCGTGAACGCGAGCCCGAGCATCGCGGGCAGGTATCGGATCGGTGGTCGCATGCGGCAAGTCTGCCACCGTCCCCGCGGATCGCACGCGGTTGGGGTCGCCGGCTACTCTGTGCGGTCGCTCGCCTCGAGGGCGACGGCCCAGCCGGCCTCCGGGTCCGCGACGGCCAGGCGGAGGCTCCAGCCGATCGACGCCCTGGCATCGTCCCAGGACCACCAGCTGAGCCGCTCCAGCGCGCGACCAAGCTCGTCGGGGTCGGCCGGCCAGCCGACGCCGGCCAGTGCCGCCGCCGCCCACCAGGCGTCGAAGCGGCCGAGCGCCGCGCCACGGCGCACGCCGTACGCCCCGCCGCTGGCCGCGGCCCAGGCCATGCGGGCGAGCGCACCGGCCACGTCGATGCGACCGAGCCGGTGCTCGGCGTAGCCGAGCGTGGCAACGGCCTCGGCCGGCCCGCCGCGGACCACGACCGCCCGCGCGGCGCCGTTGGACTCGCTGGTCCACACCTCGACCAGGTCGGTGAGCGCGCGGACGGTGTCCGGCCGCGTCAGCTCCTCGGCTGGCTTGGCGGTCGAGGCGACCATCTCCAGCGGCTCGGCGCCCGGGTCGGGGACCTCCAGCTCGGCCGCCCGGTAGGTCGCCAGCGGGTAGGCCGGCTCCCATGGCGCCAGCGCCAGGGGCAGCTCGAGCACCTCCGGGTGCGTGCCCTGCCTGTCGCGCAGGTCCTCGCCGCGCAGCACGCGCTCCTGCGCGACCGTGCCGGCGACGCCAGGCTCCACCAGGTGCGGGCCCAGCTCGTCCCAGGTGTGGGTCGCGGCCGCGACCTCGGTGAGCGGCCCCAGCGCGAAGCGGCCCACCCCTGATCGCAGCACCCGCGCCACCTCGGGCCCTGGCGCCTCCAGCGCGATGCGGTACTCGACGTAGGTGGTCACGGGCCACAGCGGCTTGCCGCGCTCGACCGCGTCCTCCAGCAGCTCGCGCAGCCGCAGCAGGCCCGCCCAGTCGCGATCGGCGCACAGCCCGTCGACGGCGCGGAGCAGCGGGGTCGGGTTGGCCTCCTCGACCAGCCCGCTCAGACGGTCGCTCGGCAACGGCGCTCCTTTCCGGCGGCCCCTCCCGACGGGGCCGCGAGAGCTTCATGTTGCCACCGGCGACGCTGCTGGCATGATCCCATGCGCTACGATCCTCGACCGATGAACGCGCGGACCGACCGGCCAGCGGGGAGCTTCAGCCAGCGGCTCCTCGAGATCGGGCGACCGTACGTCCAGCGGCAGCTCGACCACCCGACGGTTCGCGGCATCGCGGACGGGACGCTCGACGAGCGGCGTTTCCGGGCGTGGCTGGCGCAGGATTATCTGTTCCTGCTGGAGTACGCACGGCTGTTCGCGCTGGCCGCCGCCCGCGCCCCGGACGCCGCGACGCTCCGGCGGCTGGTCGACCTGGCGCACTCGACGTTGCACGACGAGCTGTCGCTGCACCGCTCCTACGCCGCACGGTTCGGGCTCACCGAGGCCGAGCTGGAGGGCACGGCCAAGTCGCGCACCTGCGCCGCCTACACCGATTTCCTGCTGCGGACGGCCGCCCTCGGCGAGTACGCCGAGATCGTGGCCGCGCTGCTGCCGTGCATGTGGGGCTACTCGGAGCTGGGGCGCGCCATGGCCGAGCACGGCCTGCCGGAGGAGCCGCGCTACCGGCAGTGGGTCGAGACCTACGCCGACCCCGGCTTCGCCGACCTGGCCGCCTGGTGCGCCGACCTGCTCGACCAGGCCACCGATGGCCTCGGCAAAGCCCAACTGGACTCCTGCGAGCGCGCCTTCGTCACCGGCCTCGAGCACGAGCTGGCCTTCTGGGACGTGTGAGCCCGCTCAGGCCAGCTCGCCGCGCACGACGGTGACGCCGTCGGCCCCCAGGAGCTTCACTCCGACCCCCTGATGGCGCGGAACATGGCCGTGTCGTCCGGCTCGCTCGGCGGCTCGACCAGGCGGAACCAGTAGAACCCGTGAGGGCCCATGGCGAGCCGGTAGGGGCGGTTGTCGATGATCGGGAAGGGCGTGCGGCCGAACATCTCCTCGGGCACCAGGCCCATCCAGCGCTCCAGGTCCAGTTCGACCGGCTGCGCGAACCGCGACAGGTTGGCCACCACCAGCACCACGTCGGCGCCGAGCTCGCGGGTGAACGCGAACACCCTGCGGTTCTCGGGGTAGAGCGGCTCGTAGTCGCCCATCCCGAAGACCGGGTTCTGCTTGCGGACCTGCAGGAGGCGCCGCAGCCAGTGGAGGAACGAGGTGGCCACGCGCTCCTGTGCCTCCACGTTGACCGCCTGGTAGCCGTACACCGGGTCCATCAGCAGGGGCAGGTACAGCGCGGCCGGGTCGGCCCTGGAGAAGCCGGCGTTGCGGTCGCTGGACCACTGCATGGGCGTGCGGACCCCGTCGCGGTCGCCGAGGTAGATGTTGTCGCCCATGCCCACCTCGTCGCCGTAGTAGACGACCGGGCTGCCAGGCAGGCTGAACAGCAGGCTGTAGAGCATCTCCATCTGCCGCCGCCCGTTGTCCAGCAGGGGCGCCAGGCGCCGCGCGATGCCGATGTTGCGGCGCATGCGCGGGTCCTTGGCGTACTCGGTGTACATGTAGTCGCGTTCCTCGTCGGTGACCATCTCGAGCGTCAGCTCGTCGTGGTTGCGGAGGAACAGCCCCCACTGCGCCGTGTCCGGGATCTTGGGGGTGCGGTTCATGATCTCGATGATCGGCGTGCGGTCCTCGCGGCGCAGCGCCATGAACATTCGCGGCATCACCGGGAAGTTGAAGGCCATGTGGCACTCGTCGCCGTCGCCGAAATAGGGCACGACGTCGGGCGGCCACTGGTTCGCCTCGGCGAGCAGCAGCTTGCTCTCGTATTTCGAGTCGACCTCCTTGCGCACGCGCTTCAGGAATTCGTGCGTTTCGGGGAGGTTCTCGCAGTCGGTGCCCTCCCGCTCGAACAGGTAGGGGACCGCGTCCAGGCGGAAGCCGTCCAGCCCCATATCGAGCCAGAAGCGGATGACCTCGAGCATCGCCTCCTGGACCTCGGGGTTGGCATAGTTGAGGTCGGGCTGGTGCGAGAAGAAGCGGTGCCAGTAGAACGCCTGCGCCTCGGGGTCCCATGTCCAGTTGGAGCTCTCGGTGTCCACGAAGATCACGCGGGCGTCCAGGTAGCGCTGGTCGGTGTCCGACCAGACGTACCAGTCGCGCTTTGGCGAGCCGGGCCGGCGCGCCTCCTGGAACCACGGGTGCTGGTCGGAGGTGTGGTTCATGACCAGGTCGGCGATCACCCGGATGCCGCGGTCGTGGGCCGCCTCCAGGAACTCGTAGAAATCGCCCAGCGTGCCGTAGCCCGGCAGGATCGAGAAGTAGTCGGAGACGTCGTAGCCGCCGTCCCGCAGCGGCGACGGGAAGATCGGCAGGAGCCAGACGCAGTCGATCCCGAGCCACTGGAGGTAATCGAGTCGCTCGGTGAGTCCGCGGAAGTCCCCGCCGCCGTCGCCGCTGCCATCCTGGAAGCCGCGCACGTACAACTCGTAGAACACCGCTGTCTTGTACCAGAGGGGATCGTCCCACATCCCGTTGCTCGCTCCTCGCCTCGCCGGCGCCCGCCAGCGCCAATGCTCTCCCGTTGGACAATGGTTGGTCCGCTTGGGTAACGGTCCTTGGCCGGCGGGCACCGGCGCAACTCCGACCCGCCCCCACCACGCACGGGCAAAGCCTCCGCCCTACCACACAAGGTACGCAGAGTACGGCCTCTTGTGGACCGCTGGCGGCGAACTGGCGGTGCTCCGATGGTCGCCTGGGGGCTACCCACCAGGCTACCGCCAGGTGCTGAGCGCGTCGTTCCCGCGCACGCGCGCACCGCGCGAGCCCGGGGCGTTGGTCCGCTCGCCGATGACCGGCGAGGCCACGCCGGCGCGCACCGCCTCGAGCTGGGCGGCGAAGGCGAGCCCGAAGAAGACCGCCATCGACATCAGCAGCGCCCACACCAGCACGCCGATCAGGCCGGCCAGCGGCCCGTACGTCTCGCCGAAGGTCTTGCTGACCCCCAGGTACAGCGACAGCAGCCCGGTGAACACAAACCCCAGCAGGACCGCCATCGCCGAGCCCGACGCAAGCCAGGAGGCCGCCGGCTGGTGGCGCCGTGGCGATTCGCGGAACAGCATGGCGATCGCGGTCACCAGCAGCGCAATCGACACCGGCCAGCGGAGCACGGCCCACAGCACCTCGACCGCGCCGGAGATCCCCAGCGCCTTGCCGATGTCCTGGCCGGCGACCACCAGCACCAGCGACAGCACGATGGCCAGCCCGGCGGAGCAGGCGAGCAGGAACCCTATGGCGTACTTGCGCACCGTCGGGCGGTCCCGCTCGACCCCGTAGATACGGTTGGCGCCGCGCTCCACCTGCCCCATGGCGGTGGTCGCCGAGATCAGTGCGACCAGGCCGCCGAACACCACGGCGCTGATGGCGCCGCCGCCGGCAGCCTTCTGTCCGTGCCGGAACGCCGCCACCACCACGTCGCCGGCGGGCCCCGGCGCCAGCCGCGTGGCCATCTGGCCGAGGAGGTTGCGGAAGTGGTCAGCGTGCAGCAGCGTGGCCAGGCCGACCACCGCGATGGTGGCGGGCAGCAGGCTCAAGGTCACCTGAAAGGCGAGCGCGCGCGAGTGGCTGAAGCCGTCGGCGTAGCGGAAGCGGGTGAACGAGTCCTTCAGCAGCCTCCCCCAGCCGGTCCGGCGCAGCGTGTCCAGCGCGTCGTCGCCCTCCAGCTCGTAGGTCTCGGGAACCAGCGTGGCGGTGCTCATGATGGGACTCCCTCCTGCGGCTCGGCCTCGGCGGCCTCCGGGACGCACAGCGTCAGCGCGCCCGGGAGGACCTCGACTGCGAAGTGGCGCCGCGGCGGCGCCGTATCGCCGTCGCGCTCGATCGGTTGGGGACGGTTGCAGACGACCTCGACACGGGTGGCGCGAAACAGCTCCAGCGGCGGACCGCTGGCACCGTGGCGGCCGCTGCGGAGCAGTACGCGGACGGCAAGCCGCAGCCAGCCGGCCACCGAGCGGGTCTGCAGCACGCCCACGTCCAGCACGCCGTCGTCGGGCTCCGCCCCAGGCAGGACTTCGAGGCCTCCCTGGAGGCGGCCGAGGTTGCCGACCAGCACTCCCTGAGCGACACGGCTGAAGGGGGGCAGCCCGTCCAGGGTGATGCGGTACTCGGCCGGCCTCCGCCCGATCTGGCGAAGGCCGCTGAGCACGTAGGCGAATGCGCCCGTGCGGTGCTTGGTGGCGGGGTCGGCGTCGCGCAGCATGGCCGCGTCGAAACCCATTCCGCACATCACCACGAAGCGGTCGCCGTCCACGCCGTCGCCCTTGAGCTCGCCGACGTCGAGCCGGCGCCCGCGGCCCCGCAGCGCGACCTCGGCGGCGGATTCGAGGTCGCCTGGCAGGTCGAGGTTGTTGGCCAACAGGTTGCCGGTGCCGGTCGGCAGCACGGCCAGGGGCGTGGGCGAGCCGGCCAGCGCGCTGACGCAGGACATGACCGTCCCGTCGCCGCCGGCGGCCAGGATCACGTCCACCCCCCGCGCCAGCGCCCGCCGGATGGCGCCTCTGCCCGGGTCGTCGGGGGTCGTCTCCTCGACCAGCACCTCGTCGGCGCCGGCGGCGGTGAGGGCCTCGACCAGCTCGCGCTTGCGCTCGGCCACCTCCTCACCGGCGGTCACCGGGTTGAAGACCACCGCGACGCGTCGGCGCGGCCGCGGCTCAGCCATGACGGAGCGCCGGTCGGCCGGCGCGTTCTCGAATGCCGGCCCGCAGCCGCTGGTGGACGACGCCCAGCCGCACGGCGCGCACGGTCAGCGGCAGCCAGGCCAGGCTGAGCAGGGCTCCGGCGATCACGTCGGTGGGGTAGTGCATGCCGCGGTACAGCCGGGCCAGCCCCACGGCGATCGGCACGACCACCGCCAGGACCGTGAACAGGCCGCGGACCAGCCCCGAACGGGCGCGCTGGAAGGCGAGCACCGCCCAGCTTCCGTACAGCGCGATCGCCGCGGCGGTGTGCCCGGAAGGGAAGCTGGAGGTCGGCGGCGCCGCGTCGAGGTGCGGGACCGGTGGGCGGGGCCGGTCGACCAGCGTGGTGATCGCCAGGAAGATCACGACCTCGCCGAGCACGGCCGCGCCGACCAGCGCCGGCTCCCGCCACCGCCGCCAGACGAGCGCGGCGCCCGCCACCGTGAGCAGCGCCAGCCCGGTGATCACCGGGGTTCCCCCAGCCTCGGCGGCGGCGAGGGTGACCGCGTTCCAGCCCCTGGTCCGATGCCTCGCGAACCAGCGGTCCACCCCGACGTCGGCGCGCCCGAGCGCTGTGTGGGCGCCGACCTTGGCCAGCAGCATGCCGACCACGACGCCGACCGTGGCGATGATGAAGGCGCCGGCGAGCAGGTACAGCGCGGATGGCACGCCGTCTGGCAGGCGCCGCCAGCGCTGAGCCATCCCCGCCGCCCGGCGATCGGTCGGCGACGGGTCCAGCGGTCCTCGCCTAGCTTGCATCGCGGTGCCTCCGTTTCTGGTCAGAGGTGCTCGGGCTGGTATGTCCCGCAAAGCCCGTGCAAAAACGCCAGGCTTGGGTGGCCGGTGCATAGGGAACATACGGCGGCAACCCCTGACCGACGGGAGGGCTTGACCTTGTGGCAAGCACGCACCATCCGAAATGCCGCGGCCGTCGCCGGCCTCGGGCTGGGCACGGCCTATGCCTTCGAGGCCGCCCAGCACCGCCGAACTGATGCAAAAGGGTTCGAGATGCTCGACCCACCTGGACCGGGCACAGCGGACTCCGCACGCCTCGTCGAGGTGCTCACCGTCGCCCCGCTGCGCCAGGGCAACCGGATCACCGTCCTGCGCAACGGCCGCGAGATCTTCCCGGCCATGCTGGAGGCGATCAGGGCGGCCCGGGAGACCGTCGACTTCGCCACCTACGTCTACTGGACGGGCAGCATCGCGCCGGAGTTCGCGGACGCGCTCGCCGAGCGGGCAGCCGCCGGCGTGGTGGTCAACGTCCTGCTCGACGCGGTCGGCGCGGCCAAGATGGACCCGGCGCTGGTCGAGCGGCTCGAGGCCGCAGGAGCCACGGTCGCCTGGTTCCGGCCTCCTCGCTGGTACACCCTGCACAAGCTGAACAACCGCACCCACCGCAAGATCCTGGTGGTGGACGGTCGCGTCGGCTTCACCGGCGGGGTCGGCATCGCCGAGGAGTGGACCGGCGACTGCGAGGACCCCGGGCACTGGCGCGACACCCACGTCCGCGTCGAGGGCCCGGTCGTCCGCGACCTGCTCGGAGGCTTCCTCGACAACTGGGCGGAGGCCACCAACGTGATCCTGGCCGGCACGGCGCACCTGCCCGACCTGCGTGGCTACGACGACGGCGTCCAGGCCCAGGTCACCAGGAGCGCTGCGGAGAAGGGCTCGACCGACGCCGAGCAGCTCTTCTACAGCGCGATCGTCGGCGCGCGGTCGCGCATCTGGCTCACCACCGCCTATTTCGCGCCCAGGAGGGCGTTCGTGGAGGCGCTCTGCGAGGCGGTCGAGCGCGGCGTGGACGTGCGCCTGCTGACCAACGGTCCCCACATCGACAAGCAGGTGGTCCGGCAGGCGGGTCATTGCAGCTACCAGCGGCTGCTCGACTGCGGGGTGCGCGTCTTCGAGTACCAGCGCACCATGCTGCACGCCAAGACCCTGCTGGTGGACGACCAGTGGGCGACGGTCGGCTCGATCAACTTCGACAACCGCTCGTTCGCGCTCAACGACGAGCTCAACATCTCGTTTCGGGATCCCGGCCTGGTGGCAACCCTGGAGAAGCATTTCCTCCAGGACGTCGAGGACGCGTGCGAGCTCGACGCCCCCGCCTGGCGGGCACGCCCGCTGTCCGCGCGGGTGCGGGAGCTGGGCGGCTCGCTGCTGCGTCGGGAGCTCTAGCCTGTTGTGATGATCGTTCTGCTCGAGGATTGGCCGTTGGGCCCGGGGACCAGCCTGGTCCTGCTCGGCTCGGCCATGGCGGTGCTGCTGGCCGCCGTGGGCACGCTGGTGGCCAGTCATCCGCGCCTGCGGCGGCCCAGCGGCGAGGTCGCCGAGGAGCTGGCCCGTTCCGCCCGCCTGCGGCGCTACCTGCGCCGCCGGTTCGACCCGGGGCGCGCGACCGGCCTGGCGCTCACCCTCGCGCTGCTGGTGATCTTCCTGGCCGCGGTCGCCTTCGGCCAGGTCGCCGACATGGTGACCTCCCGGACCGGCCTGTACCGGTTCGACGCGGCCGCGGCGCGCTGGGGCGCCGAGCACGCCACGCGCACCTCCACCGACGTGTTGGTCGGCCTCACCCAGCTCGGCAGCACCACGGTGATCATCGTGGTCGCCTTGGCGATCGGGCTGCTGGAGTGGTTCCGGCGCAGGCGCTGGACGGTGCTGGCCTTCATGGTCATGGTGATCTCGGGGCAGAACCTGATCGCCAACGGCATCAAGCTGTTCGTGCACCGCGAGCGCCCCCCGGTGTCGCACCTGGTCTCCTCCAGCGGCTGGTCGTTCCCGTCGGGGCACGCCGCCGCGGCGGCCGCGACCTACGCGGCGGTCGCCCTGCTGCTCGGCCGCGGCCGGCGCTGGCCGGTCAAGGCGTGGCTGGGGACCGGTGCCGCGGCGGTCGTGCTGGCGGTGGCGTCGTCGCGGGTGCTGCTCGGCGTGCACTGGCTCACCGATGTGGTCGCCGGCGTCGCCCTGGGCTTCGCCTGGTTCGCCGTCTGCTCGGTCGCATTCGGCGGCACCATCCTGCGCTTCGGCGCCACCGCCGAGCAGGCCAGGGCCGCGGCCCGCCGCCAAGACGCCACCCACCCCGCTGGCGGACCCTGACCCCGGCCGGCCTCACCTCCCAGCCACGCCGCCGGCCGGTTGGCGTCGGTGGCGGCTGGCGGTCTAGCCTTTGCGAATGTCGATCGAAGCCCTGACCTCCGCCGAGATCTCGCTGCCCGCACGGCCCGACGCCGGCCTGGTGCGGTCGCGCATCGCCATTCTCGCCAAGCACGTCGACCTGGTCGGCCTGACCGACAACCACGCCGGCCAGCCCCGAATGTCACCGCTCGCCGCGGTCGCCCTCGCCCGTGAACAGGGGGTGGCCACCGTGGTCCACGTCTCCTGCCGGGACCGCAACCGGCTGGCGCTCCGCTCCGAGGTGGTCGGCGCCGCCGCGCTCGGCTGCGACGGTGTCCTCTGCCTCTACGGCGACCCCGTTCCGGGCGTGCCCAGGGTCAGGGACTACACCACCACCAGGCTGCTGGCCGAGGCCAAGAGCTGGGTGGAGCCGTACGAGCTGGCGCTCGGCTGCGTGGTGGACCCGTTCGCGCCCGACATCGAGTCGGAGCTCGCCCTGCTCGGCCGCAAGATCGCCGCCGGCGCGGACTTCACGCAGACCCAGATGGTGCTCGAGCCCGGCCGCCTCGCCAGCTTCCTGGACCGCGCCGCCGAGGCCGGCAAGCTGGGCGACTGCCGCATCCACGCGAGCGTGCCGGTGATCCGCACCCGCAAGCTGGCCGACATCCTCGACCGGACACTGCCCTTCGAGCTGCCCCGACGCGCCTACAGCCGGATCACCTCCGGCGGGGGGATCGACATGGCGATCGAGACCGCCATCGCCCTTGCCGAGCTGCCGCAGGTGCACGCGCTGCACGTGATGGCGTGGGGATCGGAGGAGGCGGCCGGCAACGTCGCCGCCGCCTTCCGCGCGGCCCGCGGCGCACCGGTGGAGCGCTCGGCGGCCGGCGCGAGCTGAGCGGCCGGGGCCGTGCAGTCGCCGCCGCGCCCGCCCCTGCTCCGCGACCGCGGGGGCCGGGCGCTGCTGGAGGCCAGTGCGGCCACGGCTGTCCTGGTGGTGGCGATCGGCGCGCTCGGCACCTTCGGCATGCGCGGCTGGGGCCGGGTCCCGTTCAGCGTTCCGAGCGTGCCCTGGTACCACTCCTGGCCCTACTACCTGTTCTGGGCCCCGCACCTGGACACCACCTGGGCGGAGCTGGCACTGCCGCTGGTGGTCCTGGTCGGCGCCGGCCTGGTCGGGGCCGCCGGCCTGGTACGTTCGCGGCGGGCGTGGCTGGCCGGCTCGGTCGTCGGTGCGTTCGTGCTCGACCTGGCCGTCGCCGCGCTGGCGGGCGGGCCGCGCGCCTGGCAGGCGCCACTGGCGGCTGCCGGGGAATACCCGGCGGCGGTTCCCCGCGTGGGCCCGATCCCGACCTTCCTGCACGACTTCGCCGCGCGTGTCCCGGGCCTGCCCGACTTCGCCGCCCAGCACCCGCCCGGCGCGACGCTGTTCTACGCGCTGGTGGCGAGGGTCTGGCCGGGGCTGGGTGGCGCGGCCGTCGCCACCGTGGCCGCCGCGTGCCTCGGCCTGCTGGTGGTCGCCGCGCTGGCCCGCGACGAGCTGCGAGCCGTGGGGGAGCGCTGGGCGGCGGTCTGCTGGGCGCTGGCGCCGGCGGTGGTGCTGTACGGGACGACGTCGGCCGACGCCATGTGGGCGCCGGTGCTGGCCGGCGCCGCGCTGGCCGCCCATCGGGGCCTGGCGCGCCGTAGCCTGCCATGGACCCTGGCGGGCGGGGTGCTGCTGTGGCTGTCGTCGATGATGACCTTCGCCGCCGTGCTGGTACTGCCCTTCCTGGCGGTCCGCGCCGTGGGCCTGGCGCTCAGCCAAGGTTCCCGAGGCTGGCGCTGGGTCACGCGCTGGGCAGCCGTCACCACCGCGACGGTGCTGCTCCTGATGGCGCTGCTGTGGCTGGCGACCGGCTACGACGTGCTCGCGACCCTTGAGGCGATCAACCGCTTCTGGAGCACCGCCCCGGGCACGCGGACGCGTTCCTGGCTGTCGTGGTCGCTGGGGGACCTGGTGGCGTTCGGGGCCATCCTCGGCGTGCCCCTGACCGCCGCGCTGGTGGTCGGCGTCTGGACGGCGCTGCGCAGGCGCGCCTGGTGGTCGTTCGAGGTCGCCACGCTCGCAAGCCTGCTCGCCGGCGCCTTGTGGGGCCACACCAAGGGCGAGGTCGAGCGGATGTGGCAGTTCCTGCTGCCCTTCGCCGTGGTGGTGGCCGTCCGCCAGCTGCTGCGCTGGCGCGCCAGCATGCCGGTGGTCGCGGCCATGCTGCTCGCCCAGACGGTGGTCATCCAGCTCCTGTTCTTCACCCGCTGGTAGCCGGCGCGGGGTACAGGGCGGTGAGCGCCTCGACGTGGGCGGTCTGCGGGAACAGGTCGACCGGCTGGACCCAGGCGGCCCGGTAGCCGAGGTCCGCCATCGCGCGCACATCCCTGGCGAGCGCCGCGGGATCGCACGACACCAGCGCGACGGCTCGCGGGCCCAGCGCCGCCACCCCGCCCAGCACCGCCGCCCCCGCGCCGGCGCGCGGCGGGTCCAGGACCACCAGGTCCGCCCTGCCCACATGCTGGAGCGCATTGGCGACGTCGTCCTGGAGCACGGTGGCGTCGGGGTGCGAGCGCAGGTTGTGCCTGGCGTCCCTGGCCGCCGGCTTCCACGATTCCACCGCAACCACCCTGCCGGCCCTGGCGCCGACGGTGGCGGCGAACAGCCCCACGCCCGCGTACAGGTCCAGCAGCGTTTCGCCGGCCAGCGGTTCCAGGGCACGCCCGGCGAGCTCGACCAGCATCTCGGCGCCCTGGCGGTGGACCTGGAAGAAGCTGGCCGCGCTGACGTGCAGGTCCACGCCGGCGATCCGCTCGGCGACCGAGGGCTGGCCCTCGCCGTCGACCACCTTGCCGTTGCCGCGCACGACCGCCCATGACAGGCCATCCGGCGGCAGGAACCGCGTGCGCGAGGCTTTGGCGGCCTCCAGCACGACCAGCCGGTCGCCGTCCGCGCCGCGGCGCAGGCGCACCTTGGCTTCGGCCGGGTGCCGGCCGAGCTGGGCCGGAAGGTCCTGGAGCCCGGCGGCCAGCAGGGGACAGCGGTCCACCGGGTGCACCTGGTGGCTGCCAGTCCGCAGGAAGCCGAGCCGCCCGTCGAAGGCGGCCGTCAAGGTGGCGCGCTCGCGGTACCCGAAGCCCCCCGGCTCGCCAGGCGGCGAGGCCGGCCGCAGCGTCGGGAGCACCGGCACATCCGTGAGGCCGCCGAGGTGGGCGAGCTGCTCGCGCACCAGGCGGGCCTTGAGCGCCGCCTGCGCCTCGGGCCGGAGGTGCTGCCAGGCGCAGCCGCCACAGCGGCCCGGGCCGAAGTGGGGGCACGGCGCCGCCACCCGGTCCGGGCTCGCCTCCACCACCTCGATCAGCTCGGCGCGGGCGAACCGCCGCCGGGCCTGCGTCACCCGCACCCGGACGCGCTCGCCCGGGATCGCGTACGGCACGAACACCGCCCGCCCGTCGGCCAGCCGCCCGACCGCCTCGCCGCCGTGCGCCACGCCCTCGCAGACGATCTCCTCGATGCGCCCGGCGCGCTCCGGGCGGCCGGGTGCGGGGGAACGGGCGGCCGCCGAGCCGGCGCCGGCCGTGGCCGGTGTTGGAGGCACGCCCCGGTTACCTGGGGATGCGTGTGGCCTTGAGCTCGTTCAGCTCGGGCCAGCCGGTGAGGACGTCGAGCAGCCGGTCGAGCGTGGCGCGCGCTTCCGCAGGATCGGTCTTGCGCTGCATCAGCCGGATGAACACCGCCCGGTCGTCCAGGAAGAACGTGGGGACGCCAAAGGCGCGGTGCTCGTCCACCGACCAGGTGTGGTCGGCGGCCAGCGCCTTGGCCGGCTGCCCGCCGGCGACGACCTTGGCGACCTCGTCGGGGTCGAGTCCGGCGGAGGCGACCGCCTCGCGGACGACCTCGAGGTCGTTGACGTCCCGGCCCTGGTCGTGCCTGGCGGAGAAGAGCGCCAGATGGACGGCTGGAAAGGCGTCCGGGAACTCGTCCCGCACCGCCAGCCCCCACTCCAGCGCGGTCACACCGGAGGGGCGGGGCTGCGTGCGCCACGCCTCGGGCTCGCCCTCTTCGGTGTGGACCTGGGCGAGCGAGAAGGCGCGGAAGGTGACGTCGTGGTCGGCGCCGCCCTCGATGGCGCGGATGACGATCTCGTTGGCGATCCGGGCGAAGGGGCAGAGGTAGTCGAAGTTGATGCTGAACCTGGCCATGTCGGCTCCATCACTGCGGGGAACGAAAGAGCGGCCCGCTGAGGCGGGCCGCTCGGTATCAGGCTGCAACGAGGTCCTCGAGTCGCGCACGGATCTCCGGGCTCCGCAGCGAGGCCAGCGCGTCCCGCTCGACCTGCCGGGCGCGCTCGCGCGAGAAGCCCATGATCGCGCCGACCTCCTCGAGGGTCCGCGGGGTGCCGGAGTCCAGGCCGAAGCGCAGGATCAGCACCTGGCGCTCACGGTCGGGCAGCGCGCCGAGCACCTGCTCCAGCGCCTCGCGCCCGACGGCCTCGACAGCCAGCTCGTCCGGCCCGATGGCGGAGGAGTCCTCCAGGAAGTCCTGGAGGGCGGCGCCGTCGTCGCCGATCGGAGTGTCCAGCGAGGTGATCGCCTGTGCGGTGTCGAGCAGCCGGTGGACCTTGTCCAGCGGCATGTCCAGCTCGACGGCCAGCTCCTCGACGGTCGGCTCCCGACCGAGCACCTCGTGCAGGCGGGTCTGGGTGCGGCGCAGGCGCCCGACCTGCTCGTCCACGTGGACCGGCAGGCGGATGGCCCTGGCACCGCGGTCGGCGGCCCCACGGGCGATCGCCTGGCGGATCCACCAGGTCGCATAGGTCGAGAACTTGAAGCCCTTGCGCCAGTCGAACTTCTCGACCGCGCGCAGCAGCCCCAGGTTGCCCTCCTGGACCAGGTCGCCGAGGGGAAGCCCGGTCGCCGAGAAGCGCCGCGCGATCGACACGACCAGGCGCAGGTTCGACTCGATCATCTTGCGGCGTGCGCGCTCACCCAGATCGGCGGTAACCTGCAGGGCGGCCCGATCCTTGTCATCCGGCGCCAGCTCCTTGAGCTTGGCCCGAGCGGCGAGACCGGCCTCGTAGGCCTGGGATAGCTCGATCTCGTCTTCCTTGGTCAGCAGAGGGTGCCGGCCGACCTCGTCGAGGTAGAGACGGAACGAATCCGTCGTCTGTAGGTCGAGCAGGTCCTGGTCCTTCAACGTCGTCATCTCACTCCTCGTTCGGCACAGCGTTGGCGCAGCGGAGGCATCGTCGTCGGATACTTCCCCTAGATTTGCCAACAACGATGTTCGCAAACTGCATTCCCGCAACTTGGAGAATCATGGAAGACCCCCTGGTTGCGGGCAGGCTGAAGGCGTCCTCCTGCGGGCGGCGGAAGCCTGAGCCTCTACACCGCAGAGGAACGTTATCACGCCCGCGTTGATTCCACGACCGGATTCCCACACTGTGGGACAGACTCTCGATGTCTAGTGGAGAGTCATGGCCTTGGTCGTCTCGTTTGCACCAATCGCTGGACCGGGGGCCACGGTCCTCCGCATCTGGCCCAGTCGACCCGCCGCTCGGCGGTGATCGGCACCCCCTCGTCGGCGAGCCGGGCGAGCTGCTCGTCGGACCCGGGCCCGCCCTTCATGCCGCCATCGGCGTGGACCACCCGCCACCATGGGAGCCCCTCCGGGGAGCGAGCCATGGCCTGGCCCACCTGGCGGGCACCCCTGGCCACGCCGTACCACGCCTCGGCGAGCTGCCCGTAGGTGGTCGCCCGCCCGGCCGGGATCCCGCGCACCATCTCCCAGATGGCGTCGGCGAACCCCTGCTCCACGCCCGCCTAGCCCTGCCCGTCGGCGGCCTCGGCGGCCATGACCTCGGCCTGCTCCTCGGTGGAGACCAGGTCGCTGCCCATGGCGTGGAAGCCGCCGTCGACGTGGATCAGCTCACCAGACACGCCGCGCGACCAGTCCGACAGCAGCCACAGCACGGTCCGCGCCACCGCGGTCGCGTCGGTGACGTTCCAGCCCAGCGGGGCACGCTTTTCCCAGATGTCGGCGAACAGGTCGAAGCCGGGGATCCCGCGCGCGGCCATGGTCCGCAGGGGCCCGGCGCTGACGGCGTTCACCCGGATGCGCCGCGGCCCGAGGTCGCGCGCGAGGTAGCGGGTCACCGATTCCAGCGCCGCCTTGCACACGCCCATCCAGTCGTAGACCGGCCAGGCCACGCGACCGTCGAAGTCGAGGGTCACCACCGAGGCGTCATGGTCGGCCAGCACCGGCAGCAGGCCCGCGCTGAGCGTCTTGAGGGAGAACGTGGAGATGTGGAACGCCGTGGCCGCCGACTCGTAGGGGGTGTTGAGGAAGTTGCCGCCCAGCGCGTCTCCGGGGGCGAAGGCGATCGCGTGCAGGACGCCGTCGACCGCCCCCCAGCGTTGCGCCAGCTCGTCGCGGACCTTCTCGACGTCGTCCGGCTTGGTTGCGTCCAGCTCCAGCACGTCCACCTCGCTGGGCAGCCGGCGTGCGGTCTTCTCGGTCAGGGAGCGGGTGCGGCCGAAGCCGGTCAGCGCCACTTCCGCGCCGTTGTCGAGCGCTTCCTTGGCGACCGCGTAGGCGATCGAACCGGGGGTGAGCACTCCGGTGATCAGCAGCCGCTTGCCGTCGACGAGCACGGCTTCCTCCTGGGTCTCGATGGCCTCTTCTCAGGTTCTCAGGCCGCGCATTCTATGCGGCACGAGGAAGGGACGGCCTTGCGGCCGTCCCTGAGATAGCCATTCGATAGCCTGGAAGGACTAGTGCTATAACCGCTCAGTCATGAACGAGATGACGTTGCCGTCGTCGTCGAAGTCCCGGATCACCGCGAACTGCGCTGCTTCCCGAGGAACCAGCCTTCCGCCCGCATCGAGATAGGAGAGTCGTTCAGTGATCGCCGGCGCTGGTTCCTGGGCCGCTTCGGAGTCCGCTGGTGTCGCCACAGGCTGACCTCCCTCATCCGGGGCCGACGCTGGAGCGCCGCACCGAGCTAGCTTGCGCTGGCCCCTCCGGTGTACCACCAACGAGCCTCCGGAGGAACCCCTCGACCGTTGGGGATTGCATCTTCGTAGTCAATTCGGGTGGTAGTCAAGCCCACCTGTGGATGACGAGACTACAGAAGCCATCCCCCGCCATCTCCGCAGATTCCCTGATGTCGAGCTGCGAACGATTGCAGTAGCGTGCAGCTGTCATCGCCGCAGGCAACTGAGGGTGTCGACGCCGAAGGCGATTGGATAGCGCCGCCTCCCCCCGGGCGGCACCCGCAAGGGCCGGAACCGACCGAGGTTCCGGCCCTTGTGTATGGGAGGCCTGTTCCGCCCGCCAAAATTGCCTGAATCGCCGCGAGAATCCCTTTCGTGCAGCATGGTTCTACCGGGCTGGTCCCTCCCCCAGGCGAGGCCCGTCCCCGTTGGGTAGGATCGTGCTGGGCAGCGCCGCCCGTCACGTCCGCAGCTCGGCGGTCGGGTCGCGGTGGCCTTGTCCGGACCTTGCCGCGGCGCCTTGACCAGCCCGGCGCCGGGGACCGGCACGACGACCTCGCCGGCCACAACCGGGCCAGCAGAGGCCAGGCCACTCCGCCAGAAGCGGACTCGGAAGCGGGAGTGACGGGACATGGACCAGACTGACGAGCAGGTTCGGCTCGTTGCCGACGACGGCACGCTCCTCGAGCACGACGTCTACAAGGTCGACCTCTCCGACGACGAGTTGCGCGATCTGTACGTGAAGCTCGTGGTGGTTCGCCGGATCGACACCGAGGGCACCAACCTGCAGCGCCAGGGCCAGCTGGGGATCTGGGCCCCCTGCCTCGGCCAGGAGGCGGCCCAGGTCGGCAGCGCCATCGCGCTGCGGCCGGAGGACTTCATCTTCCCCTCGTACCGGGAGCACGGCGTCGCCTACGTTCGAGGCGTCGACATCGTCAAGGTCCTCCAGCTCTACCGCGGCGCCAGCCTCTCGGGCTGGGATCCCCACGAGAAGAACTTCGCCCTGTACTCCATCCCCATCGGCACGCAGGCGCTGCACGCGGTCGGCTACGCCATCGGCGCCAAGTGGGACGGGGCGGAGCAGTGCACGGCCGTCTACTTCGGCGACGGCGCCACCAGCGAGGGCGACACCAACGAGGCCTTCAACTTCGCCGCCGTGAACTCCGCTCCGGTGGTGTTCTTCTGCCAGAACAACCAGTGGGCCATCTCGGTGCCCCTCTCCAAGCAGATGGCGGCGCCGATCTGGCGGCGCTCCTTCGGCTTCGGCTTCCCCGGCGTGCAGGTGGACGGCAACGACGTGCTGGCGGTGCTGGCGGTGACCAGGTCGGCGGCCGACCGCGCCCGCGACGGCGGCGGCCCCACCCTGGTCGAGGCGGTGACTTACCGGCTCGGCGCCCACACCACCACCGACGACCCCACCCGCTACCGGACAGCCGACGACCTGGACATGTGGATGGCGCGGGAGCCGATCGGCCGCTACCGCGCCTTCCTCGAGAAGGCCGGGCTGTGGTCGGACGAGCTGGACCGCACCGCCAAGGGCGAGGCGGACGCCACCGCCGCCCGGGTCCGCGCCGCGGTCGAGGAGATGCCGTCGCCGCCGCTGGACGACCTGGTCGACCACGTCTACAGCGATCCGCCCGCCACGCTGCGGCGGCAGTTCGAGCGGCTGCGGCGGTTCGAGAGCGAATTCGTGGTGGAGGAGGGCTGAGCGATGGCGCAGATCACCATGGCCAAGGCGCTCAACGCGGCGCTGCGCGACGCGATGGAGGCCGACGGCAAGGTCGTCCTCCTCGGCGAGGACGTCGGCACCCTCGGCGGTGTCTTCCGGATCACCGACGGGCTGCTCAAGGACTTCGGCGAGCAGCGGGTCATGGACACTCCGCTGGCCGAGTCCGGCATCGTCGGCATCTCCATCGGGCTCGCCATCCGCGGGTACCGTCCGGTGCCGGAGATGCAGTTCGACGGCTTCAGCTACCCGGCGCTCGACCAGATCATCAGCCACCTCGCCAAGTACCGGAACCGCTCCAAGGGCTTCCAGTCCATGCCGGTGGTGGTCCGCATCCCCTTCGGAGGCGGCATCGGCTCGGTCGAGCACCATTCGGAGAGCCCCGAGACGCTGTACGCCCACACCGCCGGGCTCAAGGTCGTCGCCCCGTCGACGCCGGCCGACGCCTACTCGCTGCTGCGCGAGTCGATCGAGATCGACGACCCGGTGATCTTCCTGGAGCCCAAGCGGCGCTACTGGGCCAAGCAGGAGCTCGACCTGCCGATCAGGACCGAGCCGATCGGCCAGGCCAAGGTCCTGGTCCCCGGGGACGACTGCACGCTGGTCGCCTACGGGCCGATGGTCAAGCTGGCGCTGGACGCGGCGCAGGCGGCCGACGAGGAGGGAATCGGCTCGCTCGAGGTCATCGACCTGCGCAGCCTGGTGCCCTTCGACGAGGACACGGTGGTAGCCTCCGCCCGCAGGACCGGCCGGGTGGTGGTGGTCCACGAGGCGCCCGAGTTCCTCGGGTTCGGCGCGGAGCTTGCCGCCCGCGTCAGGATCCTGTGGACCGTGCAGCGGTCCTTCGACTACTAGAGGGGGTCCGTTCAGGTGCCCGAGCGTGACTTCAGGCTTCCCGACCTCGGTGAGGGGCTGACCGACGCCGAAGTGGTGCGCTGGCTGGTGACCGAGGGCGACTCGATCTCGCTGAACCAGCCCATCGTGGAGGTCGAGACCGCCAAGGCGATGGTCGAGATCCCCGCTCCCTACGCCGGCACGATCACGCGGCTGCACGCCAAGGAGGGCGACTCCGTCGAGGTCGGCTCCCCGCTGATCAGCGTCGACACCGGCGAGCCCGCCGCCGGCGGCAACGGTTCCGCCCCGGCCGCGGAGGGGGCGCCCGCCGGCGAGTCACAGCGGCAGGCGACCCTGGTGGGCCCCGGCGAGCGCCCGCAGGTCCGCCGCCGCCGCGCCACCGGGTCGGCCGCCGCCCCGGCCGCCGCCGCCCCGGCCGCCGCCGCCTCGGCCGCCGCCGCGCCCGCCGCCGCGCCGGCGCCCGTCGCCCCGGCGACCCGACCGATGGCCACACCGCCAGTGCGCAAGTACGCCAAGGACCGCGGCATCGATCTCGCCGAGCTCGAGGGCACCGGCAAGGACGGCCGGGTCACCCGCGAGGACGTCGACCGGGCGCTCACGTCGCCGGAGCCGGAGCCCGAGTTCGAACCGCTGGACGCGCCGGCGGCCGCGGCGGTGGCGCGCGTGTCGCGCGACCGCGTGGAACGGGCCATCCCCGTGACCGGCACGCGCAAGCGGATCGCCGCCGCGATGGTGGCCTCGAAGTTCTCGATCCCGCACGTCACCGAGTTCCTGACGGTCGACGCCACCAACCTGATGGCGCTCCGCGCGCGCCTGAAGGCATTGCCGGCCGCGGCCGACGTGCGCGTGACGCCGCTGGCGATCATCGCCAGGGCGGTCTGCGCCGCGGTGCGCCAGTACCCGCTGATGAATTCCTCCTGGGACGAGCCGGCCAGCCAGATCGTCGTCAAGGAGTACGTGAACCTCGGCATCGCCACCGACACCCCGTCCGGGCTGCTGGTGCCGAACGTCAAGGACGCCGACATGCTCGGCATCCTCGACCTCGCGCGCGAGATCGGCCGCGTCAGCGACCTGGCGCGCGACCGCAGGGCAGGCGTGGCGGACCTCACCGGCGGGACCATCACCATCAGCAACGTCGGCGGCTTCGGGGTCGAGACCGGCACGCCCATCATCAACAAGCCCGAATGCGCCATCGTGGCGACTGGCATCATCGCGCAACGCCCGTGGGTCGTGGAGGGCGAGCTGGCCGTCCGCCAGCTCATGACGACCTCGGTGTCGTTCGACCATCGCATCGTCGACGGCGCCTACGCCGCCAGGTTCCTGGCCGCCTTGCGAGATTTGCTGGAGGACCCGGTCCTGCTGGTGGCCTGAGCGCAGCGCCCGGATCCCGACGCCAGCCCGGCCGGGAGCGGTCACGATCCCATAAACGAGGTAATCCCCCTCTGTTTGGTTTCGTCCTGCCCGGCTACTCTCAGTGAGACGGGAAGGGAGTCGGGTATGGCCGCTCGGCCACGTGCGCTCCTGGTGCTGGTGAGCCTCATGGCCGCGCTCGCCGGCACGTCCCTGATGCTGGTATCCGGCAGCGGCTCGGTCCTCCCGGCGCCCCGGCAGGCGGTCGCCGCCGCGACCAGGGACGTCTCCGTCTTCAAGGGCGAAGTGCTGGTGTGGGCCGACGGCGGCTTCTCCGACGACGAGGTGGGCCGCATCCGCGACTCGGTCAGGGTGGCCGAGATCTCGGCGGTTCGGACGGGGTTGCTGCCGGTCGCCGGCTCCAACCCCGCCTACCCGGTGGTCCCCGTCGAGGCAATGGCGGTGGACCCGCGCGCCTACGCGGCCGCGGTGGGCCGGTCGGGCTCCCGGCTCGACACCATGCTGGAGAACGGGGTGGTGCTGTCGCGCACCGGCGCGAGCCTCCGCAAGCTGGGGGTCGGGGACCCGCTGGAGCTGGCCGGGGGGCTGACGTTACGGGTCAGGGGCGTGGTGGACGACCACGTCCTGGGGGGCTACGAGGCCGCGGTCAGCGCCGAGCGGGGGAAGCGGCTCGGCATCGCGCGCGCCGGCTACGCGCTGGTGCGCCCGCGCGGGTCCCTGGACACGCTGCGGGTCTCCATCCGGCGCCTGCTGGGAGCCAGGCTGCTCAGCTTCCAGGTCCCGGGCGCGCGTCCATGGTTCCGGGCTGACAACGGCACCCTCACGCTGGCGCAGGTGAAACTCCGGTTCGGTGAGTTCGCCGTCAAGCGACTGGCCGATCCGGTCCCGAGCCCGGCCTGGGCGGCCGCCAACCTGGCAACGCGGACCGTCCCGGTGCTCGGAGAGGTCCGCTGTCACCGCCTGGTCCTCGACGACCTGTCGGCGGCCATGGCCGACCTCCAGCGCCAGCACCTTGCCGGCCTGGTCGACGCGGTGGCGTTCCACCGCGCGGGCGGCTGCCTGGGCGGCGCCGCCAAGGGCGGTGTGTCCAGCATCGCCTGGGGCATCGGCATGGATCTCTCCGCCGGCGGCGGCGCCCGCGGGCGCGCCGACCAGCGGCTGGTCGCCGTCATGGGGCGCCATGGCTTCACCTGGGGCGGACGCTGGCTGCGACCGCGAGCCGGCCACTTCGAGTGGGTGGGCCAGGGCGCGTAGCCGCCATGAGGACGGGTAGCCTCGCCTGGTAGCGTCCGCCACGCCCTGGGAGCCATCATGTTCGGTTTCGGCGCCGCAGCCTCCACCGCACCAGACCACCAGCAGGCCCTCGACGAGGTCGTGCCGGCGGTGCTCGGTCAGGTCGGCGAGGCGCCCGACCTGGTGGTGTGCTTCTTGTCCATGGACCACGCCGACGCTGCCACGGGGATCTCGCTCGGTCTCTCCGAGCGCACGGGCACCGCCACGATCATCGGCTGCACCGCCGGGGGAGTGATCGGCGGCCGCCACGAGCTGGAGGACAGCCCCGCCCTGTCGGTCTGGGCGGCGCGTCTTCCCGGGGTGCGGGCCACGCCGTTCGCGCTCGACCTGGTCGAGCTCGCCGACGGCTACGGCGTCACCGGCTGGCCGGAGCTCGACCCCGCCGAGCGCTCCGACGTGCTGCTGCTGCCGGACCCGTTCAGCTTCCCGGCCGACAGCTTCATCCGCAGGCTGAACCAGGAGCAGCCCGGGACCCGGGTGATCGGCGGAATGGCCTCGGGCGCCGACGGCCCCGGCGGCCACCGGCTGTTGCTGGGTCCCGGCGCGAAGCAGGCCGGCGCGGTCGGCGTCGCCATCAGTGGCCCGCTGGAGATCCGCACGGTCGTGAGCCAGGGCTGCCGCCCGATCGGCTCGCCGTTCACCGTCACCCGTGGCGAGGGCAACCTCATCCAGGAGCTGGGCGGCCGGCCCGCTCTGGAGCGACTGCGTGAGCTGATCGTCGGCGCCACTCCGACCGACCAGGCGCTGCTGGTCAGCGGCGTGCAGATCGGACGTGTGATCGACGAGCACAAGCTGAGCTTCGAGCGGGGCGACTTCCTGATCCGCTCGCTGATCGGTGTGGAGGAGGAGAGCGGAGCACTGGCGATCGGCGACCAGGTGGAGGTCGGCCAGACCCTCCAGTTCCACGTCAGGGACGCGACCGCGGCCACCGAGGAGCTGGACCTGCTGCTGGCCCCCGTCCCGGGCTGGTGCCCCCAGGGTGCGCTGCTCTTCTCCTGTAACGGCCGGGGACGCCGCTTCTTCAACGTGCCCGATCACGACGCCGGCAGGGTCGCCAAGGCCACCGGCGACGCACCCATGGCCGGGTTCTTCGCCCAGGGCGAGCTGGGGCCGGTCGGAGGCCAGAACTTCCTGCACGGCTTCACCGCCAGCATGGCGCTGTTCCGTGGGCGGACCGAGCCGGTCGCGGCCGAGCGGGCGGCCGAGGAGACCGAGGAATCTCAGCCGGAGGGCGCGCCCGCGCGGACCTCCTCCTCGCTCAGCTCGGGCTCGAGCACCGAGTAGGGCGTCCGGAAGCCGTCACGGAGCCGCAGGGCCAGCTTGCGGTGGTGGCGGACGATCAGGACCAGCCCGAAGGTCAGGTACATCGCCGAAAGGCCGAGCAGCTCCATACCGTGGGCTGATTCCGGCAGCAGCGCCCGGAGCGGGAACTGCGCGGCGAACAGCAGGAACAGCGCGGTCGCCTCGCGCACCGAGATCCCGAGGTCGGACAGGATCGCCAGGGCGAACACCGTCTGCGCGGCGGTGAGCAGGACCTCCTCCCGCTGCGCCGGCGCGATCGGCAGGCCGTGGAGGCTGCCGGAGCTGATCGCGAACACCAGCGGCAGCGTGCCGACCAGCAGGGTCCACTGGTTCACCTTGGAGGACACCAGCGCGGTCAGCGCGTCGTTGGTCTTGAGCTGCCAGGCGTACAGCCCCGCCACCAGCAGCTCGGGGGCCTCCGAGGCGATCGGGGCGATCCACTGGACCAGGAAGAACTCGCTGACTCCCAGCTCGGTACCGGTGGCGACCAGCGACTCGGCGAAGTGCTCGGCGACCAGCAGGATCACCACCGCCGCGTACAGGAAGAGCGCGGCGACGGTGAGCCGGCGGGCCCGGCGTGACAGGGCGCCGATGGCGGCGGCGGGGCCGATCAGGTCGGGCTCGGCGGCCGGAGCCCTGGAGATCCGCAGCGTGTAGGCGACGAAGATGGCCACCAGGATGACCGCGTCGACCAGGGTGATGGTCCGCTTGAGCGGCAGGGTGAGGCAGTACACGGCGGCCAGGGCAAGGTAGGAGAACTCCACCGACTTGGAGCGGGCCAGCCGGATGCCGTAGCGGCGGGTCTCGCCGCCGCTGGTGGCCACCAGCGTGCCGCGGTGGTGGCGTTGGGAGCGCTTCATCCGCCGCCAGGCGATGAACACCACCAGCGCCCAGCCGACGCCGATCAGCAGCCGGTTGGCTCCGGTCATGTTGGCCAGCACCAGCGAGCAGTTGGACTCGCCGCCGCCCGGCGCGACGCAGCCCGGCCCGTAGCGTTGCACGTCGTTGCCGCCCTTCCAGGCGAACACGAAGCCGACCGCGTACTCGGGAAGGACCGCGATCAGCGCCAGCACGCCGATCGCCAGGCTCGCCGAGACGTCCAGCTGCGCCGCCTCGGCCGCCCAGGCCAGCCCGAACGCGGCGCCGATCACCGCCAGCCCGTACAGCACCGCCAACAGCCACGGCGCCAGCTCGGGAACTCCCAGGCCCAGCAGCTGGCCCAACCCGAGCAGCGCCCCGGGGACCGTGATCGCAAGGGTGACGACCAGCGGGAACCAGCGACCACGAAGGGTGGTGCGGGTGCGGGTGGCTGGCGCCTCCGGCAAACGGTCCTCCTTCGGCTCGTGCGTGTCCGCGCGTGCGAACACTGCTCGGTCCGAAGGTCTCGTCCGCCCGGCAACGTCCCGGGTGAGGCGCCGGGTAGGTGATGGCACCCACCGTCCTGACGGCGTTCTCGCGAAGCGTGTCCGCTTCGAGGGCTACTCCCCTTCGTGGGAGCATGGTACCCCGAACCGGGGCCGCCGCGTATCGGAACATGCCGGAAGCGCCTCGCGGGCCGGAACCGCACACCGCGCAGGCGCTCCCAGCGCGTTGATCAGGCCGTTTCTAAGCCGGGATGGCCTCGTCGGTCTGCAACGAGGGTGGGACCGGACGGATCGGCTGGATTGGTAGCGGGCTCGCGTCCACCGGACGCGCCCCGCAGATATCGCATACGCCTCTACGGACGCTGCCCGCGCTCAGGCAGGATGGGCAGTCCGCAACCTCCACGGCGACGAGGCGACGTCCGAGAGCGGCAGCGCTCTGGTCCATCGTGACCTCCTGCGATGACAGTCAGGGGCTCCCTGGAAAATGCCGACAAGGACCCCCGGGACCTGTCCTGCCGGAGGTGTGCCCCTTCTACCCTTGGTCAGGCGACCACTACCTCCGGGGGCCCGCTCGATGGCGGGCGTTTACTGTAATCGACGTACGGTGAAAGGGCGAATAACGATGCTGCAACGCCACGTTAAAGTTCGGTAAGGGCTTGGGGAGGCGATGGTGCATCCTGCGTAGTGCTCCAAGGGCCGTCTCGCCTCGCTCTGATAGCCTGCCCAGGTCATCGGCAGCCGAGCGCTGTCCCCCGTCCGCAGGGAGCATTCCGTGGCTGACATCGACGCCTTCGTGAAAGGTGCGTCCGAAGCCCTCGTCGCCGAGCTTTCGGAGTGGTGTACAATCCCCTCCATCTCCACCGATCCGGCCTATGCCCTCGAAGTGCGCCGTTCGGCCGAGCACCTCGCGGGGCTGATGGAGACCGCCGGGCTGCACGCCGAGGTGCTCTTGAGCGACGGTGGCCAGCCGGCGGTGTACGCGGAGTGGCTGGGCGCCGGCGCGCAGGCGCCCACGATCACCGTCTACGGTCACCACGACGTGCAGCCGGTCGATCCGCTCGAGCTGTGGACCAGTCCGCCCTTCGAGCCGACCGTGCGCGACGGCTGCCTGTACGCGCGCGGCGCCTCCGACGACAAGGGGCAGATCCACTTCCAGCTGGCCGCCGTCCGCCACCTTCTGGCCGCCGACGGTGGCCTGCCGGTCAACCTCAAGTTCTTCGTCGAGGGCGAGGAGGAGGCCGGCTCTCCCGGCATCGACGCGTTCCTCGCCGACCACGCCGATCGCCTGGCCTGCGACGTGATCTTCGTCTCCGACACCGGCATGTACGCCGCCGACGTGCCCACCCTGGTGACCGCCATGCGCGGGCTCATGTACTTCCAGGTCGACCTGCGCACGGCTACCAGCGACCTGCACTCCGGCGAGTTCGGCGGGACCGTGCCGAACGCCGTGGCCGCACTGGTGGAGCTGCTCTCCAAGCTCAAGGACGCCGACGGCCGCGTCGCGGTGCCTGGCTGGTACGACGACGTGCTGGACCTCACCGAGGAGGAGCGGGCGCAGTTCGCCGCGCTGCCGTTCGACGCCGACGCCTTCCGGCGCACCGCCGGCGTGCTTGCGCTCCCGGGCGAGCGCGGCTGGTCGCCGCTGGAGCGCATCGGCGGCCGGCCGAGCGCGGACGTCTGCGGCATCTGGGGCGGCTACACCGGGGTCGGGTCCAAGACGGTGATCCCGGCCGAGGCGCACGCCAAGGTGTCGTTCCGGCTGGTCTCGGACCAGGATCCGTCCACGCTGCGGCCGCTGTTCGAGCGGTGGGTCGCCGACAACGCGCCGGAAGGCGCGGAGGCGGGCGTCCAGTGGCTCCACGGGGTCAAGCCCTGCCGCACGCCGCTGGACCATCCGGCCAACCAGGCCGCCCGCCGCGCCGTCGCGCGCGCCTGGGGGATCGAGCCCCTGTTCACCCGGGAGGGAGGGTCCGGCCCGGAGCGGGCGCTGAGCGACGCCCTGGACGCCTCCTGCGTCTACCTGGGCGTGATGCTCCCCGAGGACCACATCCACGCCCCCAACGAGCGCCTGAGCCTCACCAATTACTTCAACGGCGTCCGCGCGGCCGCCTACGCCTACGAGGAGTTCACCCGCCCCGAGGTCGCCGGCGCCCTCCTCGCCCGCCGTGGATAGCTGTCACCTATCGGTCAGGAATGCCCGGCCGATTCCTCTAGAGTCGGTCTACCAAGTCTCGAGATGCTGCATACTGCGCCTATGGTGACTTGTCCGAGTTGCGGGAGAGAGGCCGAGGACGCGGCCAACTTCTGCCCACATTGCGGGAGGAAGCTCCGGGCTCCGGTCGAGGAGTACGAGGAGCAGCTCAAGGTCGTAACCATCGTGTTCTGCGACATCGTGGGGTCCACCGACCTGGCACAGCGACTGGGCCTGATGCTGCACAAGCGGACCACCGACGCGTTCGCCGAGACCGCCCGCCGCGTCCTGGCCTGGCACGAGGGCGAGCCGGGCGCGCTTCACGGGGATAGCGTCATGGCGGTGTTCGGCATCCCCGTCGCCCGCGACGACGACGCCTTGCGCGCGGTGACGGCGGCGCTGGAGTTGCGGGACGCGCTGGAGGCGTTGGGACGGGACCTGCACCGACAGCATGGCCTGCCGCTCAGCGTCCGCATCGCCGTGCACACCGGCAGGGTGGTGGTGGACGAGGAGGCGGCGTCGGTCGAGGAGTGGGTCAGCGGGCATCCGGTCAACGTCGCCCGTCGCCTGCAGGAGGTGGCCGAGCCGGGCGGGATCCTGATCGGCGACGAGACCTACCAGCTGGTCCGCGACGCGGTGCGGACGGAGCGGGTCGAACCGCTGGAGCTGAAGGGCGTCAGCGGGCGCGTCCAGGCGTACAAGCTGCTGGAGGTGCTGCCGGGCAAGCGCGGAGAGCTGCCGGTGCTGGCGGCCCCGATGATCGGGCGCGACCTGGAGCACGACATGCTGCGGGCCCTGTTCGACCGGGTCGTCACCAGGGGGACCTGCCACCTGGTGACGGTGCTCGGGCGGGCAGGGGTCGGCAAGACGCGCCTGGCCGACGAGTTCAGCCAGGAGCTGGGGGAGCGCGCCACGGTGCTGAAGGGCGTCTGCCTGCCCTACGGCGACAGCGTGACCTTCTGGCCGATGGTGCAGATCGTCCGGGAGGCGGCGGGGATCGCCCCGACCGACGACCCGGAGACCGCGCACGAGCGCCTCTCGCGGCTGATCACCAGCGAGGACCACGACCGCGACCGCCAGGCGGTCCTGCAGATCCAGCAGCTGATCGGCATCGGCGGGCATGCGTCCGATGAGCTTCCCGGCGACACGGCGGGCGCGCTGCGGCGGATGCTGGAGAGTCTGGCCCGGCGCAAGCCCGTGGTGGTGCTCGTCGAGGACCTCCACGACGCGGAGCCGATCCTGCTCGACACCCTGGAGGCGATCACCGAGTCGACCCAGGACACGCCGCTCATGCTGGTGTGTATGGCGCGGCCCGACGAGCTGTTCGAGCGGCGCAGGCACTGGCCGGGGGGCCGTCTGAACGCCACCTCGCTGCTGCTGTCCCCGCTCAGCCGCGAGGAGGGCGAGCAGCTCATCGAGGAGGTGCTCGGCTCTGGTCAGCTCGACCCCGACGCGCTGGCGCACATCACCTACCTTGCCCAGGGCAACCCGTTCATCCTCCAGGAGCTGGTCGCCACCCTGATCGCCCGGGGCGTGCTGCGGGAGCTGGACGGCCGCTGGATCGCCACCACGGACCTGGCGAAGGAGTCGGTGCCCCCCAAGATCGAGGCACTGCTGACCGCCCGGCTGGACCGGCTGAACGCCGAGGAACGCAAGGTGATGGAGCGCGCCGCCGTGGTCGGCCAGCAGTTCCACGACACCGACATCGACGCGCTCTCCAGGTCGATGACCCTTCTCGAGGTGCGGGACCATCTGGAAGCGCTGGTTCGCATGGAGCTGATCCAGCCGGACCACGCGGCCGCGGCGCCGTTGCCGACCGAGAGCGGCGAAGGCTTCCGGTTCCGCCACATCCTGATCCGCAACGCCGTCTACGAACGGATGACCGAGCCGGTGCGGGCGACGCTCCACGAGCGGTTCGCCGGTTGGCTCGAGCAGACGGCCGGCGAGCGGATCAGCCAATTCGACGAGCTGATGGGCTATCACCTGTACGAGGCGTACCGGTACCGCCGTAACCTCAAGGAACTCGAGGAGAGCCGGCGCCTGGCCGAGCGGGCGGGCGAGCGCTACGCGGCGGCGGGGCAGCGAGCGGTGCTGCGGGGGGACGTCTCGTTGACCTCGGCCTGGCTCGGGCGCGCGGCCACGCTCCTGCCCGCCAACCACCCGACCAGGCTGCGGGTGCTCCCGGACCTGGCGGAGGCCGCGCAGTCGGCCGGCGACCTGAAGCGCGCCATGCAGGTCTACGACGACATCGTGGAGACGGCGACCGCCGCGGGCGACCAGAGCGCGGCGCTCAACGCCGAGCTGGGACGCCTGCACGTCACGGCGTTCCAGGACAGCGACACGTTCCTGCGGAGGGGCCGCGCGCGGATCCAGGCGCTGATCCCGGAGCTGGAGAAGCTGGGGGACCGGCTCGGCCTGGCCAAGGCCTGGTACCTGCTGTCCTATCTGGACTGGGCGATGTCGCGCAACGAGGCGGCCAAGGACAAGGTGGAGCGCGCGCTGGGCCTGGTCCGTATGGTCGGGGACAAGCGTTGGGAGGCGTACGCGGTCCGGCTGCGCTGCCTGAGCATGTACTGGGGGCCCGCGCACGTCGTCGAGGTGCAGAAGTACAACCGGCAGGCGCTGAACATCGCCAGGAGCGCCAACATGCGCAACCTGGAGGCCGGCGCCCTGACCATCTTCGCCCGCTGCGCCGCCATGCAGGGGAACTTCGACAGCGCCAGGAGCTACAACCGTCAGGCGATCAACATCACCACCGACCTCGGCGAGCTGCTGACCCAGGCGACCGACTCGATCTCCGAGGGCCTGGTCGAGCTGCTGGCGGGCAAGCTGCCAGCGGCGGAGCAGGCGCTGCGCGGCGGCTACGAGGCGCTGGAGCGGATGGGCGGGACGGGCCCGCTGGCCACCATTGCGGCCATGCTCGCGCGCGTGCTGCTGCGCCAGGAGCGCTACGACAAGGCTGAGGAATACACCGAAGTCTGTGAGCGGGTGGCGCCGAAGTACCAGGTCGACGCGCAGGTCAGGTGGCGGTCGGTGCGTGCGGTCGTGCTGGCCCGCCGCGGCCAGGTCGACGAGGCCGAGCGCCTGGCTCGCGACGCGCTGGAGCACGCGGAGCGCACCGACCAGCCGGACACGCTGGCCGAGGCCCATGCCGACCTTGCGGAGGTGCTGCGGATGGCCGGCCGCCGCGCGGAGGCGGTCAACCAGCTTGAGCAGGCGGTCTCGCACTACGATCGCAAGGGCAATCTGGTCGCGGCGGCGCAGGTCCGCGCCCAGATGGTCTCGTTGCGCCCCTACGAAGGACCCGAGGAGCCGCAGGCCCAGGAGGTTTCCGACGCACCGGCGGCCCAGGCGCGCTAGGCGGTGATCGCCTCGGCCGCCGGGTCGGTCGTGGCCTCCGGGACCGCCGGGTCGATCCGCCCGCGGGCGGACCGGTGCGGCAGGCTCCGGGTGCCCCAGCCGTTGACGCGCACCGTGGCGATCGACCAGAACCTGACCGGGATCAGCAGCAGGACGTAGATCAGCCCGTAGCGCAGGACGAAGCTGTGCGTCGGCCGCACGGTCTTGCGGGTCAGCAGTCCCACGCTGGCGGCGCCCATCACCGCCAGGCTCATGGCCCCGGCGGCCTGGCGGCCTTCAACGGCGTGCATCCCCGCGAGCGCGATGCCGGCGGTCAGCAGCAGCGGGAGCACGAGCCGCGCGGTGACGTCCAGGACCAGGAACGGCGAGCGGCCTCGGATGGCCCGGGCGGTGGGCACGAGCTCGCGGTAGAAGCTGCGATTCCAGCGGGCCTGCTGGCGGGCGTAGCGGAGCAGGGTCGTCGGCACGATCGTCTGCGCCTTGGCCGACGGCTCGTACAGCGAGCGGTAGCCTTTGGCGAGGACGAGGTTGGTCAGGTGGATGTCGTCCCCGGCGATGCACGGCAGGCCGAGGAACCGCTGCCCGAGGTAGTCGTCCATGACCGCCTCGAACGCCACGCGGCGATAGGCGGAGAAGGGGCCTGAGCAGCACAGCACCGCGCCGACGTGGCTCTGGGCCGCGCGCTCCTGCTCGAACAGCAGGCGGTAGCGCTCGTCGAGGAGCCGGGTCAGCCAATTGTGGTCCCGGTTGAGCACGCGCACGTCGCCCGGGACCGCGCCCACGTCGGCCGCGGCGAAGGACGGGACGAGCTGGCGCAGCGCGTCGGGCGCCAGCACCGTGTCGGAGTCGATGGTGACCACCAGCTCGCCAAAGCCCATGCGGACCGCTGCGGCCTGGGCCTCACGCTTGCCGAGGTGCGCCTGCCTGATCACCGTCCAGCGCGGGCGTGCCTGGTAGGAGCGGTAGATCGCGTCCAGCGCCGTGCGGTTGCTCGAGCCGTTGTCCACCAGGAAGAAGCGCAGCTCGCCCGGATAGTCCAGGCGCTCGAGCGATTCGCAGCACTTGGCCAGGATCCCGGGTTCCTCGTTGTAGCACGGCAGGACGACGTCCATGCTCGGCCATCGAGGGTTGGCCGGCCTGGGCCGCGTCGCGAGGTACCGATGCGCATAACGACCCTGCATGACCCCGTAGGGGACGAGGATGCTGACGTAGAGCAGGGTCACAATGAACAACGAGGGCTCAATCACGCGGCTCCCCTCCACGGGTCAAGTCGCTCGCGGACCGGATCCAGCGCCATCTGGAGTCGCAGCTCGCGGTCCCGTCAGCCACCTCTGCGCGTGCCAGGCTTCAGAAGCTGTCGATCGACATTGATCGGTCGTAGGTTCAAAGCTGCTCAGCAGAATTCGAGCTGCGATCGCACGGGCTACAGGAGAATTTCGGCTGTGGCGCTCTCACCACCGGATGAGATGAGACCTCGCGCAGCTCACCGCTGCAGTCTGGTGGCTGACACGTGAGGTGTCATCCTTGCGACAGGCACGAAGAAGGCAGACGCGGTCCTGGTAGACCCGGCCGCGATGAACTCGGCGCCGCCGCTGCGGCGGCTTCGAGACCAAAATGTGTACACGCTTTCCTTGCTCCATTCAAGTGCGAAATGATCGGCTGTGCGGGGGGTCGCGCCGCTCAGGGTTCGACGCGGCGTTTGAGCTCATCCATGTCGAGAATCTCGATCTTGCCCTCGGATACGCGGATCAGCCCGCGTCGCTCGAGCGAGCGAAGGGCCAGGTTCACCGTCTGCCGGGCTCCGCCCACCATGTTGGCCAGCTCCGTCTGGGTGAAGCGGCGATGGTCGAGGACCGTGGTGCTCGGCTCGCCCCGCGCGGCGGCCAGCTCCAGGAGCTTGCGCGCGAGCCGGCTCTGCAGGTCGAGGAAGACCAGGTCGGTCGTCTGCCGGTTGGCCCTGCGCACCAGCTCGCCGAGGGAACGCAGCAGTGCGTCGACCACGCCGGCGTCCGATCGCAGCAGCCTGATCACCTGATCACGGGCGATGCCGAGCAGGCGGCTCGGCTCGATCGCCTCCGCCGTGGCCGAGCGGGGGCCGCCGTCGAGCAGGGCGACCTCGCCGAACACCGCCGGCGCCCAGTGCCGCGCCAGCTCCACCACCTCGCCGTGACGTGAGCGGACCACCAGCTTCACCGTGCCGCTGGCGAGCACGAACATGCGATCGCCCCGCTCGTCCTGGACGAAGATGGTCTGACCCTTGTCGACGGTCATCTGCGTGGCCGACCTGGCCAGATCCCGCCGGACCTGGGCGTCGAGCGCGTGAAACAGGTCGGTCCGCCCGAGCAGCTCGGTGACGTGATCGATGTCCATTTGTCCGTTCCCGGCCGTCCGTTCGGCTCGCGATGGAAACTTGGCAGACGCATGTTATGACTGGCCGGGCCGCGTTTTCGTTACGGCCGGCAAGTTGTGGATAACGATGCGTTCCGGGCGCGCCGGAGGACCGGCCGGCCGGCTGCTCCCCGGCCCCGTGGTGTCACCTACGTGATAGCTCTGCTGTCGAGGCGTTGATCGAGCCGTCGGCGGTGAGTTGCGAGGCTCTTCGGGCGAACGTTGCACCCCAACGGGTGGAGGCATCCGATGCGCACGCACCGCCCGACCGAGACGGCCCACCGAGCTGGGATGGCCCGCCGGCTCCTCCTCGTCGGCGCGCTCGCCCTGGCGCTGGCGATCGGGATCGCCGGCGCCCGGACCTCCAGCGCGGCCCCCGCCAGCGCTGACCTTGCCCACGCGCCGGCCTCTACCCACGCGGCGGCCGCTGCCCAAGCCGGCCCCGCCCACGCGGGCCCCGCCCGGCCCGTGACGGACAAGGGACGAGCTTCCGGAGCAGCCACGCCCGCTCCCCGCGGCTCCTCCCCGGTCGTCCCCCTGGTCCTCGCCGGAATCGTGATCCTGGCCGCCGCCGGCCCGTGGGTGCCTCCTGGCTCGCGCTACGTGCTCTACCGGGTCGACCGCCGTTGGTAGCGCCGGCTCCGCGCCTGGCGACGTTCGAGGAGGCCGGCCGCCTGGCCACGTGGTGGCGCACGGTCGGGCGGCCGGTCAGTCGTTGGGCCGCTGGCTCCAGCTGAACAGCGACAAGCCACCGTCGACGGGGATGTTGGCGCCGGTGACGTACCCGGACCAGGCATCGCTCAGCAGCACCAGCGCCAGCTTGGCGACGTCCTCCGGCTCGCCGGGGCGGCGCAGGGGGATGCGCGGCTGGGTCAGCTCGTACTTGGCCCGCTGCTCCGGCGTGTTGACGTCCGGAGCGGTCCTGATCCAGCCGGGGGAGATGGCGTTGACGCGGATCCCGCGCGACCCGAGCTCGTGGGCCAGCTCGCGGCACAGCATCGCCACGCCCGCCTTGCTCGCGCTGTAGTGCGGGCGCTGCGCCACGAAGGTGTCGTGCAGGGAGGAGATGAACAGGATCGCCCCGCGCAGGTCGCGCTGGATCAGCTCGCGCGCCAGGCGCCTGGTGAAGAACAGCGGCCCGCGCAGATTGGTCTGCAGGACCAGGTCGAACTCGGGTTCCTGGAGGTCGAGGAAGCCGTGCTCGGTGCTGATCCCGAGGTTGTTGACGATCAGCTCCACCGGGCCGTCCTCGAGGATCTCCTCCGCCAGCGTGGCGACGTCGGGTCTGGCGAGGTCCTCCGTCATCCAGTGGCAGCCTGGCGCGCCGTTGAACGCGCGCTCGAGCGCCTCCTTGTCGTGGTCGACCGCGACCACACGCGCCTCGGCCATGATCAGGCGGTGCGCGATGGCCAGGCCGATGCCGCGTCCCGCTCCCGTGACGACCGCGCGCCGTCCCTTGATGTCCGCTGGGAGCGGTCCGGGGTCCGCTGCGCCTGGCATCGTCGCCGGCTCGGTCACCAGCCTGCTCGGCGGCGCAGCTCGATGGGGTCGAGCAGCTCGATCGACCAGCCGACAAGACGGACGAAGCCGCGCTTCTCCAGCGACCGCAGAGCGATGTTCACACTCTGGCGGGAGCCGCCGACCATGTTGGCCAGCTCAGTCTGGGTGACGCGCCGGGTCCGCAGCCGTCCGTCCTGGCTCGCCGAGGCGTCTGGCATCTCGGCCAGCTCGAGCAGTCGCCGCGCCAGCCGCCCGGGCAGGTCGAGGAAGACCAGCTCGATTGCCTGCTGGTCGGCACGACGGATCAACCCGCCAAGCGCCTTGAGCACCTGGTCCACGATCTGGGAGGTCGACCTGAGCAGCCGGATCAGCTCATCCCTGGTCACCACCGCCAGGATGGTTGGCTCGACCGCCTCGGCGGTGGCCGAGCGTGGGCCGCCATCCAGCAGCGCGACCTCGCCGAACACCGCCGGGCGCCAATGGCGGACCAACTCAACCACCTCACCCTGGGCGGAGCGGACCACCAGCTTGATCGCGCCCTCGGCGATCACGAACAGACGGTCGCCGGGCTCGTCCTGCACGAAGATCGTCTGTCCCTTGTCCACCACCTTGACCAGGGTGCGCTCGACAACCTCCGCGAGGGTCGCAGCGTCCAGCACGCCGAACAGGTCCGTCTCCGCTAAGAGCTCGGCGACCTGCTGTGGCGTCACCTGCCTTCCTGCCTCATGCCCGATCCCCTTCGAGACCCGTTTCCCCGTTGTCCCCCGCGCCGACCGCCAGCCCAGCGCCGCGCTCCGTCCCGGGCGCGTCGATCCGCTGGCCGCGGCGATGCGATCGAAAGGGATAAACGCAGCGTATCAACGAAAGAGCGCTACGCCCAGCAGCGGAAACGCGAGGTCACAGCAGAGTGATCCGGCGAACTTATCGGAACACGCGGAAGGTGGCGCGGCGGAAGAATCGATGCCCCGGCAGCGATAGCAGCCCCCCGGAGCCGGACCACGGAAGGAGCCTCCATGGCCACAGGCAGCGTCCCCGAGGTGGGGTCGCGTCAACGGGCAGGCTGCGCGTGCTCCTGCTGGACCCGGACTGCGCCGCCGCGCGGCAACGGGCCGGCGAGATCGGCGAGTCGCCCGATTCGCTGGCGAGCGGCATCCGGTTCACCATTGCCCGGTTGCGAGCTTGCCGTCGCGGGCGCGGTCGCGTTCGTCGCCAGACCGGCGGGGATGCTGCAGCGCGGATCGCGCCGCATGCTGGAAGCTCTGTGCCAGCACTCCACGCGGATCATCTGACCTGGGAGGCGCCATGATCGAGGCGGAGCTGAAAGCCCGCGTCCGGGATCCCGATCAGGTCCGCCAGCTCCTGACCGCCCGGGCCGCCGAGCATGCCAGCGTCTACCACGACACCTACTTCGACCGGCCCGAACGCTCGCTCACCACTGCCGGCCGCCAGTTGCGCGTCAGGGTGATGGAGCAGGAGCGCCGCAGGCGCTGCCTGCTGACCTTCAAGGACGCGGCGGTCGATACGGCCAGCGGGTCCAAGCCGGAGCACGAGACGGAGATCGGCGACCCGGACACCGTGGGCGTGATCCTGCGGGCGCTCGGGTTGGAGCCCGCGGTCGCATTCACCAAGAAATGCGCCAACTTCACCTTCGATGCGGACGGGCGACAGGTGCTGGCGACGCTGGTGCGAGTGCCCGAGCTGGATGGAACGTGGCTGGAGGTGGAGACCCTCGTGGAAGACCAGACCGACCTTGAGAAGGCTCTGGGCGTGGTGCGCCGGGTTCTCGGCGACGTCGGTATCCCTGAGGCGGACCTCACCACTGAGCTGTACACGGACATGGTCGCCCGCCGGCGCGCGGGCTAGCGCGGCCGAGGTGGCCCTGCTGGCTGCGCTTGCGCCGGCCCGACCGCGGGTCGTAGGCCACTGGCAGTTGTCGGCCTCAGGACGGAGGGTCGCGCCGCTCGCTCGGCCGCGGCTCGTGCGCCGGTTGCCGCCTTGGCCCCGGGGGCCGGAACGGTGGGGTGCCGGGGCGCTGGCCGCGCCGGCTGTCCAGCATGCGTTGGTTGCCACGTTCGGCCTGGCGGACCAGGCGGATCTGGCGCTGGCCCAGGAGCAGGATGACGGCGAACAGCAGTGCCCCGACGCCGAGCCCGGCGAGCAGCGCGCTGGGGTGGACGCCGCTGCCAAGCGTTGCCGGGAGCGCGACCACCAGCACCCACACCAGGGTGGTGCCAACGCTCACCATGAGGGCGTTCGGGATGGTCCGGGCACGCAGGCGGCGCTCGGCCGAGCGCGCCAGCATGACCGCCGCCTCCGCTTCCGAAGGGTCGCTGAGGGTCTCGCCACCCGCGACCGCCCTGGCGATACGGCGCTTGGCGTCCTGGTCCAGCCGGGCGTTGCTCACCCCAGCATGATGCCGCCGGTGGCAGCGTCTGGCCAGCGCTTTTGCGTCAGCCCTCCGAGCGGCCGGCGGCGACGAAGGTGGTGAAGTTGAACTTGAGGTCCTGGATGCGGCGCTCCAGCACGCGCAGCCCGAACAGCTCGGCGCAGCGCTCGGCGGCGATCACCGCGGTGGTCGGCGGCAGCTCGCCGGCGCCGAGCATGCGCGCCGCCTCGGCCGTGTCCGCCTCCTCGGTGACCAGGGTGGTGGGGAAGTTGTGCCGCAACCACATGCGGCACTGGCGGATCGCCTGCTGATGCGAGGCGATGCGGTCGATCTGCTGGCGGCCGTCCAGGTCGGGGTGGACCAGCAGGGTGTGGTTCACGTCGATCTCGAACAGGTCGACCACCCGGAAGCGGTGTGCGGCCATGGCGTACACGCTCTCGTAGACGACCCCGCCGTTGGAGTTCTCCAGCGCGAAGATGCCGTAGTCGATCTTCCCCTGATCGACCGCGGACAGCACGCCCTCGGTGCTGAGCAGCTCGACGATCTCGACCTCGCCGAGGCCGTTGTCACGGGCGTACTCCAGCGCCGCCTCCTCCGAGAACGACCCGCGGATGCCCATCACCCCGATCCTGCGGAGGTCACCCACGGCCGCCCACCTCCATGGCGAAGCCGGCGAGCGTGGCGGCGAGCTCGACGGGGTGTTGCAACGGGATGTCGTGCACGGCGTCCTCGAACCAGGTCACGCGGGCGTCGGGCAGCAGCTCGAGCGCCCGCCCGATCGCGGACCGCTTGGCGGGAGCCCGCTGGCCGCCGGCCGGGCACAGCAGCACCGGGCAGGTCAGGGCGGCCAGCAGCCGTGACGGCCGCTGCTCGTACAGGGCGTCGACCACCTGCATGTGGTTGTCGAAATGGAAGCGGGCGCTGGCGGTGCCGGCGGCGTCGACCTCGACGCCGGCGCGCAGGAAGCCGGCCACCCACGGCTCGCGCGGGTCGACGCCCGGCGGCAGCCAGCGGCCGGCCTCGGCAAGCCAGGTGGAGAGCGGGACGGCGAAGCGCGGGGGCTGCAGCCGCCGGCGCGCCTCCTCGCGGTCGCCTCCGGCCCACTCGGCGACGTCGCTGAAGCCGCCGTCCACCAGCGCGAGACCGGCGACCGCGCCTGGACGCCCGGCCGCGTAGTGCAGCGCCACGTTGGCTCCCCAGGAGTGCCCGACCAGCAGCGGCGCGCGGATCCCGAGGGCCTCCAGCGCATTGGACAGGTCTCTGGTCACCGTGGCGAAGTCGTAGCCGGAGCTCGGCTGCTCCGACTCGCCGTGGCCGCGCTGGTCGATCGCGACCGGCCACAGCCCCGCGCCCGCCAGCGCCCGCGCGACCCCGTCCCAGATCCGGGCGTTGGAGCTGAGGCCGTGGAGCAGCGCGACCGGGCGGCCGGCCGAGCCGTCGCCCCAGTCGCGGACGTGCAGGGTGATGCCGTCCCCTGGGACGGCGCGATCGGTCGGCGCGGCAGGCAGGGTCAGATGCATGGGCCGGTCATCGTACCCGGGGTCATTGCCTCAGGTCGCGGCGGTCGATCAGCGTGGCGCGCTCGGGGCGGCCGTCGCGGAGGTCGAGACGGAACAGCGAGCCGGTGCGGAACTGCGGATGGCCGTCCAGCAGCCCGGCTTCCGCCAGGTACAGCGGGATGAGGTCACCGTGGCTGACCGCGACCACCGAGCGCCCTGGATGGGCGGCCGCGCTGGCGCGCACGAAGCCTGCCAGGTCGGCGGCCTCGTAGCCGAGCCGGTCGTCCGGCTGGACCTCCATGCCGAGCCCCTTGGCCAGCGGCTCGGCCGTCTGCACGCAGCGCAGCCAGGGGCTGGTCGCCACGACCACTGGCTGCTCGGCTGAGAGCGCAGTCGCGAGCCGGCCGGCCTGGACGCGCCCGCGCTCGATCAACGGACGGTCCCGGTCCGCGCCGGTCCACGTCTCGCGGTCCGCCGCCTTGGCATGGCGGACGAGGAAGACGGTCGCGCTGTTGGCTGCCATGAGCGCTACTGTGCCACAGAACGCCGGTCCTGCATCGGCGCCGCCATCGGCGCCGCGCCCGGATCGCCGACGGTGAAGCTGAGCCGCCGTGGCGCGCAGCGTGGATGCTTGCCCGGCGTTCTAGGATCGAGGCGATGACCCTGCTGCGGGTGGCGACCTGGAATGTCCGGACGTGCCGGACGCGAGATCCGGACCCGGACCGCGTCGACCTCGACCGCACCGCCGAGGTGCTGCGGTCGATCGACGCGGACCTGGTGGCGTTGCAGGAGATCGACCGCGAGCAGGAGCGCAGCGGCGGCGTCGACCAGGCGCGGGCGCTCGGCGAGCTGCTCGGTATGCGCTGGTGGTTCGTCCCGGCAATGCTCGGAGTCGCCACGGGCCCCCAGAGCTGGGCCCGGGCCGAGCCGTGCGCCGACCCCGGCGGTCCCGCCTATGGCATCGCCCTGCTGTCGCGCCTGGAGCCCGAGTCGGTGGCGCCGGTCGCGCTGCCGCACCCGGAAGGGCGCGGGGAGCCGAGGGTGGCACTGGTCGCGCGGATCGCGCTCCAGGGCGGCCCGCTGAGCGTGGCGGGCACCCACCTCAGCTTCCTGCCGCGATCCGGCATCCGGCAGCTCCGCTGGCTGCAGCGCCGGCTGGAGGCCGAGCCGCCGCCGCGACTGCTGCTCGGCGACCTCAACCTGTGGCTGCCGTTGGTGCGAGCGGTGTCGCGCCGCGGCTGGAGGCCGCTGGCACGCGGCCGCACCTTCCCGAACCGGCCGCCCGGAAGCGCCGGGCGCTCGGTCCAGATCGACCACGTCCTGGCGAGCGGCGGCGGCGACCGCCTGCGGGTGCGCCGCAGCCGGGTCGCCGCCGGCCCCATCTCCGACCACCGCGCGCTGGTCGTCGACCTGGAGGCCGGCTGACCAGCTCGCGGGAGGCGCTAGGAGGGGCGGTCGAACCAGCCCTGGAAGGTCTGGGCGAAGAACAGGTCGCCGGTGACCTTGAGCTTGCCGGTCATGAACAACTGGACGCCGTTGGCCTTGCCGGTGATCAGGCGCAGGAAGTCCGGCAGGGCGGCGCGGATGGTGACCCGGGGGCTCTCGGCGGCGCCGCGCTCGACCTCGCCGCGGCCGTCCGCGATGCGCATCGCGTAGGTGTGGGTGCCGTCCGGGGCGGTGATCTCGTACTGGACGGTGGCCTGCTGGCTGCCGGCCTTGGCGGGGTTGAGGGCGGAGGACATGCCCTCGAAGACGCCATCGAGGAACTTGGCGGGGCCACCGTCCTGGGCCTGCACGGCGGCGTTGATCTCGTCGTTGGAGAGCTGGTCCAGGGCGGTGCTGAGCGAGTTGTAGTCGGTGGCGTCGATCTGGCTCATCCATCTCCTCCCGGCTCGGGGCGGGACGCGGCATGCAATGCTACCAAGAGTAACGCCTGTCAGGGAGCGCGGCGTGCTGATTATCGCTCCTAGGCCGCCCCCGGACGAGAACGCCGGTCACGTATCCACGGCGCGCGCGCTCGCCGCTCCCTTTCACCGCTGGTGAGAAGGGCGCGGCACCGATCTCGCGAAGCGGCGCGATCGCGAAGCGGAGCGACATGGCCGGCGTTCTACCCGAAGTCGATGCTGGAGTAGCGGCTCAGCTTGGAGAGCTGGTGCCTGGCGTCGATGACCCTGGTGGTGCCCGACTTGGAGCGCATCGACAGCGACTGGGTGAGCGCGCCGCGGCGGTCGAAGCGCACGCCGCGCACCAGCTCGCCGTCGGTCACCCCGGTCGCGGCGAAGAACACGTTGTCGCCCTTGACCAGGTCGTCGGTGGTCAGTACCTTGTCGAGGTCGTAGCCCTGCTCGATCGCGGCGCGGCGCTCGTCGTCGTCGCGCGGGTACAGCCGCCCGAACATCACCCCGTCGAGGCACTTCAGCGCGCAGGCCGCGATCACCCCCTCCGGCGTTCCGCCGATGCCCACCAGCAGGTCCACCCCGGTGCCCTCGCGCGCGGCCATGATCGCGCCGGCGACGTCGCCGTCGGTGATGAACTTGATGCGGGCGCCGGCCTCGCGGATCTGGCGCACCAGGTCCTCGTGCCTGGGGCGGTCGAGGATGCAGACCGTGAGGTCGCGCACGGCGACGCCCTTGGCCTTGGCCACGGCGTGGAGGTTGTCGCGCAGCGGCGCCCGGAAGTCCACCGCGCCGGCTGCCTCCGGCCCGACGACCAGCTTCTCCATGTAGACGCAGGGCCCCGGGTCGAACATGGTGCCGCGCTCGGACAGGGCGACCACCGAGATGGCGTTGGGCATGCCCTTGGCGCTCAGGGTGGTGCCGTCGACCGGGTCCACGGCGATGTCGACCTGCGGGTCGCTGCCGTTGCCGATCTCCTCGCCGTTGTAGAGCATCGGCGCGTTGTCCTTCTCGCCCTCGCCGATGACGACCACACCAGTCATGGAGACCGAGCCGAGCACCGCCCGCATCGCGTCGACCGCCGCCTGGTCGACCGCCTCCTTGTCCCCATAGCCCATCTTGCGGGCGGCCGCCATCGCCGCCGCCTCGGTCACCCGAACGAGCTCGAGGGCCAGGTTCCGGTCAGGGGCCTCCAGGCCAGGACGAGCGGCCATCGCACACCTCCAGCAGCACCGTGAACGCACCGGCCACGACCGTAGCAGGTGGCCTGGCCGGATGCCCCCCGGGGGAACCGGGGAGGGTGATCAGGGCGTTTTGGGGGTGGCGCACGCGGCCGCCCGCGCTTACTCTAAGCAGCGGAGGCCAGTGCTCCATCTGCGCGTGGGCATGTTGGGCCTCCGTGACAGCAGGGCCCCGGCGCTCCCGATCCCACCCGGACAGCGCCGTGGGCCCGCTGTGTCTCATGGAAGCTCGTGGCGCCGGCGGAAGGCCGCGGCGTCAAGGCGCCCGGCGTCGGCGTGCAACTCCTCGAACCGTCCCCTGGCGGCGGCCTCGGCCGTGAACCGCTCGCTCAGCACCACCGTGGCGCTGCCCCGGGCGATCACCCGCACGAGCCAGTTCGCGCGCCCGGCCCGGGACACCAGCACGGTGTAGGCATCGCTGGCGGTCGATGCCCCGTCGTCCTCCTCGGGGTGCACCAGCACATGCTCGGCCATGTCCCGCGGCAGCGAGTACTCCCGGGACTCGATGCGGACGTGCAGCCACTCGTCGGTCGCCTCCAGCACCTGCACGTCGACCCCCGGATGCAGCGGCGAGGCGGGGGTGAGCCGGGCGCTGTCCTCCAGCCGCAGCTCGCTGATCCTTCCCCGACCGCCAGGCGGGAGGCTGGCCAGCGGGCGGATCGCGCCTTGGTGGTCGGCAGGCGAGGTCACAGCGAGCGGACCCGGCAGGACAGCGGCCTGGTCAACATGCCGAGCACCGGGGACTCCGCAAGCTGCACCAGCAGCGGGTCCAGGGCGGCCTCGGCGTCCAGGAGGTCGGCCCAGCAGCTCACCACGAGCACGTCGGCGCCCTCCCTGAGCAGGATCCCTCCCTCGTAGCCGAGAGCCGAACGTTCAGACGGCCCGATGTCGCGGCCCCAGAGCGCGGCCACGGCCAGCGCCGCCTCCTCCGATCGCGTGGTCGCACGCAACACCCGAGCGATCACCTTGTCACCTTCCTCGGCCATGGCAACCACCGACCACAGCCGGCGGCGACCTACCTTAGCCGGCGGCGACCTACCCCCATGTGATCGACCAAGTGGGGGACAGCGGCCATGCGTCGTCCGGGTGGCCGTGACGTGGCGAAATGGTGCTACGCCGCTGCAGGGTTCACGTACAGGTCGCCCTTGGCGACCGTGGCCGGCACGGCGCGCAGGCGCGGCGGCGGGGTGCTGGCGCCCTGGCCGGCGACCGGCTCGCCGGACTGGTCCCACGCCTGCCGTGCGCAGGGGCGGGCAAACCCGCCCGGCGTGCCCACCACCGGGCAGGAGCCGGTCGGCGCCAGGAACGCCCGCAGCGTCCCCCCGCGGCGGTCGACCACCACGACCTCGCCCGCCCGCAGCGGCGCCTGGGTGACCGCACCGCCGGCCAGGCGCGTCACCGGCGCGACCCGCTGCCAGGGCGCGCCGGGGCGGCCGCCCTTGACCAGGAACAGCGTCCCCGCCACCAGGATCACCAGGCCGAACAGCATCGCCGCCAGCATCCACGGCAGCCCGAGCTGGCTGCGCAGGATCAGTTTGCGCGCCTTGCCCGCCCTTGGCGGCAGGTAGGCGACGCGCTGGCGGCTCTGGTCCTCGGCCACGTGACGGCAGCTCCTCGTCCGGCTCTTCGGCTCGGTGGCGCCGGGCCGCGCCCCGCCTGCTGGGGCGATGCGGCCCGCCGGTAGTATCTTCGCGTAGGATCGGGCCGTGCGCCCGTTCCCGACGCAGGACGAGAAAGGGGCGGACGTCGCGGTGGTGCAGGGACGGATTCGGGTCGTGATCGCCAAGCCGGGGCTCGACGGGCACGACCGTGGGGCCAAGGTCGTGGCTCGGGCCCTGCGGGACGCCGGCATGGAGGTCATCTACACCGGCCTGCACCAGACGCCCGAGCAGATCGTCGCGGCGGTCCTCCAGGAGGACGCCGACGCCGTGGGGCTCTCGATCCACTCGGGCGCCCACATGACGCTGTTCCCCAGGGTGGTCGAGCTGCTGCGCGAGCGGGACGCCTCGGACATCCTGGTCTTCGGGGGCGGCATCATCCCCCGCGAGGACATCGCCGCGCTCAAGAAGCTCGGCGTGGCGGAGATCTTCACCCCCGGCGCCCCCACCCAGAAGATCGTCGACTGGCTGCGGACCACGCTGGGCCAGAACGCCTGAGCGGTCCGGCGCCGGCCTGCGCCAGCGCGCTGGCCGGAACGGGACCGCCGCTGACACGCACAGGGAGCGGACGAGGGTAGCGCATGGACTTGTTCGAGCATCAGGCCAAGGAGCTGTTCGCGCGGCACGGTGTGGCCGTCCCCAGGGGCCGGGTCGCCTGGTCGCCGGAGGAGGCCGAGGCGGTCGCGGCCGAGCTCGGTGGCACCGTGGTCGTCAAGGCGCAGGTGCAGGTCGGCGGGCGCGGCAAGGCTGGCGGGATCCAGCTCGCCGGGGACCCGGCCGAGGCGCGCCGACAGGCCGAGCGGGTCATCGGCATGGACATCAAGGGCCACGTGGTCCGGCGGGTCCTGGTCGAGGAGGCCAGCCAGATCGCCGCCGAATACTACGTCTCGATCCTGCACGACCGGGCGGGCAAGGGGTTTCTGGCGATGGCTTCGGCACAGGGCGGGATCGAGATCGAGGAGGTGGCGGCCGCCACCCCTGAGGCGATCGTCCGGGTGCCGGTCAACCCGCTGGTCGGGCTGCGGCCCTACCACGTCAACCAGGTGGTGTTCGGGGCCGGTTTCGACCAGTGCGCGCGCAAGGGCGCCGCCGAGATCCTCGCCAGGCTGTACGACGTGCTGCTGGGGGCCGACTGCACGCTGGTCGAGGTCAACCCGCTGGTGCTGACCGCCGACGGGCGGGTGGAGGCGCTGGACGCCAAGGTGAGCCTGGACGACTCGTCGTTGTTCCGGCACCCGGAGCTGGAGGCGCTGCGCGACACCTTCGCCGTCGACCCGCAGGAGCAGGCCGCCAAGGAGCGCGGCCTCAACTACGTGAAGCTGGACGGCTGGGTCGGGATCATCGGCAACGGCGCCGGCCTGGTCATGTCCACCTTGGACGTGGTCGCCCAGGCGGGCGGCAAGGCCGCCAACTTCCTGGACGTCGGCGGTGGCGCCTCGGCCGAGACGATGGCGGCCGGGCTGGAGGTGATCCTCTCCGACCCCAAGGTCCGCAGCGTGCTGGTGAACATCTTCGGCGGCATCACCCGTGGCGACCTGGTGGCCCAGGGCATCCTGGAGGCGCTGGACCGCCTCGGGGACCGCGTGCGGGTGCCGCTGGTGGTGCGACTGGACGGGACCAACGCCCTGCAGGGCCGTGAGCTGCTGGCCAAGTCGCCGTCGGAGAAGGTCGTGACCGCCGCCACCATGCTGGAGGCGGCCGCCAAGGCGGTCGAGCTCGCCGGCGCCTCCGGAGCGGCAGGGACCGTCGGCAAGGAGGGGGCGTAGCCATGGCGATCCTGGTCGACGAGGACACCAGGCTGGTGGTCCAGGGGCTGACCGGCCGCGAGGGCCGCTTCCACGCGCTGCGCAACCGCGACTACGGCACCAAGGTGGTCGCCGGCGTGACCCCCGGCAAGGGCGGGCAGGACGTCGACGGCATCCCGGTGTTCGACACCGTGGCCGCGGCGGTGGCCGAGGCCGGCGCGAACACCTCGCTGATCTTCGTGCCCGCCCGTTTCGCGGTGGACGCGCTGTACGAGGCGGTCGACGCCGGCGTCCGCACGATCGTCCACATCACCGAGAACATCCCGGTGCTCGACATGACCCGCGCCTACAACTACGTGCGGGCGCGCGGCGCCACCCTGATCGGGCCGAACTGCCCGGGGGTGATCTCACCGGGCAAGGCCAACGTGGGCATCATCCCGGGCGAGATCACCCACGCCGGGCCGGTGGGGCTGGTGTCGCGCTCGGGCACGCTCACCTACCAGGTCATGTACGAGATGGCCGAGGCTGGCGTCGGGCAGACGACCTGCGTGGGCATCGGCGGCGACCCGGTGGTCGGCTCCAACTTCATCGACGTGCTGCGCCGGTTCGAGGCCGACCCGGAGACCCAGGCCGCGGTCATGATCGGCGAGATCGGCGGCGACGAGGAGGAGCAGGCCGCCGCCTTCGTGGCCGAGCACATGACCAAGCCGGTGGTGGCCTACATCGCCGGCTTCGAGGCGCCGCCCGGCAAGCGCATGGGGCACGCCGGCGCGATCATCTCGGGATCGAGCGGGACCGCCGGCGCCAAGGCCGAGGCGCTGGAGCGGGCCGGTGTGCGGGTCGGGCGCAATCCGACCGAGACGGCCGAGCTGGCCGTCGCCGCCGCCAAGCGCGGCTAGCGTCCCGGCCTTGGCGCCGGCGGGCCGGCGTGTCCGGCGGGGTGACGCGAACGGGCGGGTGGTAATGGCCACCCGCCCGCGGTCGCCGCGATGCGGTTCAGTCGGCGATCACCACCGTGCTGATGACCTTGTCGGCAAAGGTCTGGCGCCGGTTGTCCCAGATCGGCCAGAGGTAGCCGAGGTAGCACGGCAGCCCGTCGAGGATGTGGGCGAGGTCTCGCACGAAGGCCATGCCGCCGCCGAGCGGCTGGCCGTTGTCCATGCGCAGCAGCTTGAGGCCGAGCGCCTGCTTGCCCCACGACTGGCCGGTGCGGCCAGCCAGGATCCAGCGGTTGTAGACCCACACCCCGAAGCCGATCAGGTACAGCAGCCCGGCGATCAGGGCGCTGCCGCCGGAGTTGTCGCGACCAGAGACCAGCGCGATCGCGATGCCGATCGGCACGATGATCGTCAGGTAGTCGATCAGGAAGGCGCCGACCCGCTGCGGCCAGTTGGCGAGTTTGTGGCCCATGAAGAAGCCGGCGGGCTCGGCCTGGCCGTAGGCGCCGGCGGCCGGCGGCCCGTAGCCGGGCGGGGGCGGCCCGTAGCTCGGCGGAGGGGGTGGATACGATGGCGGCTGGCCCTGGCCAGGCTGGTTGAGGTCCCCAGGACCGTATCCTTGCGTCATCACCGCTCCTTCAGGATGTCCGGCCAGTCTGCCGCTCGGCGAGGTCGCCGATGTACGGCAGCTTGAAATGCTTGCCCTGGAAGCCCTGGATCATGAGCACGACCCAGAGGACCAGCCCGGCGAGCCAGGCCAGCCACAGCAGCAGGTTGAACGGGAAGAACGTCAGCACCCCGCGGAGGATCCCGACCAGTGCCCAGGCGACCCCGAAGAGGATCGCCTGCATGGCGTGGAAGCGGACCTCGGGCCGGCGGTCGATCACCAGGAAGATCGCGCCGGTGATGATGGTGAGCACGTACGACAGGCCGGAGGCCACGTTGGCCTCCAGGCCGCTGCCGCCACGCTGGCCGCTCCAGCCGGAGCCGCCCTGGCCCTGGCCGGAGCGGCCGGGACCGTAGCCCGGGCCCTGGCCGGTCCAGCCCGGGCCTCCCTGACCGGTGGGGGGAGGCGGGGGAGGGGGTGGCGGGGTGTCCCACCCGCCGCCGGCCTGGGGCCGCTCGTCAGGGGGTGGTGGTGGGGTGCCTCCAGTCATCGGTCCTCCTCGCGATCCTGGCCGTCCGGGCGAGCCGAGCGCCAGTCTGGGACGGGCATTTGTCGATTCAGCGCTAGAACCATCCGAAGCGGTGGAGCTGGAAGGCCCAGCTCGCGGCGGCCAGCAGGCCGACGGCCCACCAGGCCCGGCGACGTGCGCCCTGGCCCCACGGCGCCGGCGCGGGCAACAGGCCGACCGTCCTGGCCGCCAGCAGCACGGTCATGCACAGCGTGCCCGCCGCCAGCACGAGCACCAGCGGGTTGGCCGCCAGCGCGGCCCGGGGGTCGCCGGCGGCGAGCCCGGTGGCGGCGGTGGTCATCCCACACAGCGGGCAGGGGATGCCGGTGAGCGTGCGCAGCGGGCACGGCAGGCCGAGCCCGGTCGCGTGGCTGGCCGCCGGGTACACGAAAGCGGCCGCCGCGGCGGCCAGTCCCGCCAGCCCGAGCTGCTCGGGCACGGAGCGCGGCCGGCGAACCGGCCCGGTCAACCCATACCTGCCCACTCCTGCCCATCCTTGTGCGTTCGTCCATTTCTGCGGGTTGGCGCAGTGAATCACAACCCACCGGGGCGCAGCAATCGGCTCGACACGGCCAGGCCACCGCACTTGCCGGGGACGGGTGGCCGATGGCAGCATCCTGGTCGCAAGGGGAGCCGGAGAAAGTCGGGGGAGCGTGGCAGACAGCAAGCGGATCGTCGTGCTCGTCTCCGGCCAGGGAACCAATCTCCAGGCGCTGATCGACGCGGGCGCCGACCCCGCCTACGGCGCTGGCGTGGTGCTGGTGGTCAGCGACCGGCCCGAGGCCCAGGGCCTCGAGCGCGCCCGCCGCGCCGGGATCCCGACCGAGGTCGTGCGCCTGGAGGAGCACCCCGACCGGCCGTCCTTCGACCGCGCCATCCGTGACGTCGTGGCCGCGGCGCAGCCGGACGTGGTCTGCCTGGCCGGCTTCATGCGTATCCTCGGTCCGGCGTTCGTGCGCGCCTTTCCCGACCGGATCGTCAACACTCATCCGAGCCTCCTCCCCGCCTTCCCCGGCGCCCACGCCGTCCGCGAGACGCTCGCCCACGGGGTGCGGGTCACCGGCTGCACCGTGCATCTGGTGGACGAGCAGGTGGACCACGGCCCGGTGCTGCTCCAGGTCGCCGTGCCGATCGAGGACGGCGACAACGAGCAGCGGCTGCACGAGCGCATCAAGGTCCAGGAGCGCCGCCTGCTTCCCGCGGCCGCCCGCCTGGTCGCCTTCGGCCGCGTGCACCTGGACGGCCGCCGCGCCCGCCTGGACCCCGACCCGGCCCTCCCGCAGCCCGTGGAGGCCCGACCGCTGCCCGTGGAGGGCGACCGGTCCAGCGAGGACGACGTGCCCGATCGCCAACCCATCCGCCGCGCCCTGGTCTCGGTCTTCGACAAGCAAGGTCTCGACCGGCTCGCCGCCGCGCTGCGCGGCGCCGGCGTCGAGGTGGTCTCGACCGGCTCGACCGCGCTCGCGCTGGAGGCCCATGGGCTGGCGGTGACGCGGGTCGAGGAGCTGACCGGCGCCCCCGAGATGCTCGGCGGCCGCGTCAAGACGCTGCACCCGCGCGTGCACGCCGGGCTGCTCGCCGACACCAGCCTGCCGGAGCACCGGGCCGAGCTCCAGGCCGCGGGGATCGCGCCGTTCGACCTGGTGGTCGTCAACCTGTACCCGTTCGAGGAGGCGGTTGCCGACCCGGACATCGGGGACGACCTGGCCATCGAGCGGATCGACATCGGCGGGCCGAGCATGCTGCGGGCCGCGGCCAAGAACCACGCCCGCGTGGCGGTGGTCTGCGACCCCGCGGACTACGGCCTGGTGGGCGAGGCGCTGGCCGCCGGCGGGACCACGCTGGAGCAGCGGCGCGCCCTGGCCGCCCGCGCATTCGCCCGCTGCGCCGCCTACGACGCGGCCATCGCCGCCTGGTTCGCCGAGCGCGCCGGTGCACCGGAGGACGAGGTGGAGCTGCCGCCCATCCTGCCGCTCGGCGCGCGCCGAAAGCTGGCGCTGCGCTACGGCGAGAACCCGCACCAGGCGGCCGCGCTCTACGCCGCCACCCAGCCCGGCGCGCTGCGGCCGTGGGGCCTGGCCGCGGCGACGCAGCTGGGCGGCAAGGAGCTGTCCTACAACAACCTGCTCGACGCCGACGCCGCGCTGGAGATGGCCGCCGAGTACGCCGACCGGCCCTTCGCGGTGATCGTCAAGCACACCAATCCCTGCGGCGCGGCCTGGGCCTCGACGCTGGAGGCCGCCTACGCCGCCGCCCTCGAGGGCGATCCGGTGAGCGCCTACGGCGGGATCGTGGGACTGTCCCGCCCGCTGGACGCGGCCACGGCCGGGCGGATCGCCGAGGTGTTCACCGAGGTGATCGTGGCGCCCGGTTTCGAAGACGAGGCGCTGGAGGTGCTGGCCGCCAGGAAGTCGCTGCGGCTGGTGGAGGTCGGCCTGGACCGCCCGGGGCGGGTCCTGCAGCTGCGCTCGGTGGCCGGCGGGCTGCTGGCGCAGGAGCCGGACGCCGGCCGCGACGACGTGACCGCCTGGAAGCTCGTCTGTGGCGACCCGCCCGCCGACGACGTGCTCGCCGACCTGGAGCTGGCCTGGACGGCGGCCAGGCACGTCAAGTCCAACGCGATCGTGCTGGCCCGCGGCGGCCGGCTGGTGGGGGTCGGCGCCGGCCAGCAGAACCGGGTCGATTCGGCCAGGATCGCGGTCGCCAAGGCGGGGGAGCGCGCCGCCGGCGCATCGGCCGGCAGCGACGCGTTCTTCCCATTTCCCGACGGCCTCCAGGTACTGGCGGAGGCCGGCGTCAGGGCGGTGGTCCAGCCGGGCGGCAGTGTCCGCGACGAAGCGGTGACCGCCGCCGCGATCGAGGAGGGCATGACCATGTTCCACACCGGACGCCGCCACTTCCGCCACTGAGCCCCAGCCATGGACGACCCCATCGACGTCTTGCTGTTCCTCTCGGCCCTGGCGCTGTGCGTGCACATCTCCAGGACGATCACCCGTCGCCGCCGCTAGGGGGTCCGGGGGGCGGGGGAGCGAGGCCCTGACCATGGGGCCACGGAGGCCACGCAGAGCCGAGCGTTAGCCCCCCGGTGAATCAGCGGCCATCCGCAGCTCGGCGAAGGCGGCGGCCAGCTCGGCCGGTAGGTAGTGGGCGTTCAGGCCGCTGGGATTGGGCAGCAGCCAGGCGCGCGTGCCCTCCACCAGCGGGGGCGCCGGGCCCACCCTGGCCTGGCGGTGGCCGAAGGCGGTCCCGTAGGCGCCGAGCCCGAGAAACGCCACCCAGGCCGGCCGGTAGCGGCGCAGCTTGGCGACCAGGCGCTGGCCGCCTTCGCGCAGCTCGTCCGGGCGCAGCTCGGCGGCTCCGGCGGTGGCCCGCTCGGCCAGGTTGGTGATGCCGAGCCCAAGGTCGAGAAGGAGCTCCTGCTCGGCGGGGTCCAGCTGGCGTGGCGTGAACCCGGAGCGGTGCAGCGCCGGCCAGAAGCGGTTGCCGGGCCTGGCGAAGTGGCGGCCGGTCGCCGCCGAGTACAGCCCGGGGTTGATACCGCAGAACAGCACGACCAGGCCCGGCGCGATCACGTCGGGCACCAGCTTGCCGGCGGCGGCAAGCTCCGCGGGAGTCGGCCGCTCCAGCTTCGGCCTGGTCATGGCGCCGACCACGATACTGCGATATCGCGCGCCCTCCGCCCCGGTCGCGGTAGCGTGAGTGCCTGTGGACGGTCCGAGCGAGGGGGACGGATGACGGCGAGGACGTTGGACGGCAGGGCGGTGGCCTCGCGGGTCCAGGCCGAGCTGGCCGGCGAGGTGGAGCGGCTGGCCGGCATGGGGGCGCGGCCGGGCCTGGCGGCGGTGCTGGTCGGCGACGACGAGGCCTCCCACATCTACGTCGGCGCCAAGCAGCGCGCGGCCGCGCGGTGGGGGATCGACTCGCGCGAGGTCGCGCTGCCGGCGGACGCGACCCAGGGTCAGGTCCTGGACGCCGTGGCCGAGCTCAACGCCGACCCGACCATCCACGGGATCATCGTGCAGCTCCCGCTCCCCGACGGCCTGAACCCCGTTCGGGTCCAGGAGGCGATCGACCCCGGCAAGGACGTCGACGGCCTGCACCCTTGGAACGAGGGGCGCGTGCTCCGCGGCGACCCCAAGCTGGCGCCGTGCACGGCCGTGGGGATCGTCGAGCTGCTGCGGCGCGAGAAGGTCCAGGTGGAGGGCTCGCACGTGGTGATCGTGGGCCGCGGCCTGCTGGTCGGCCGGCCGCTGTCCGTGCTGCTGTCGGCCAAGGCGCCCGGCGCCAACGCGACCGTCACCCTGTGCCACACCGGCACCCGCGACCTCGCCCAGTTCACGTCCGCGGCCGACGTGCTGGTGGCGGCGGCCGGGGTGCCGACCATGATCACCCCCGAGATGGTCAAGCCAGGCGCCGCGGTGGTCGACACCGGCAACCACCGGGTCGAGGGCCGCCTGGTCGGCGACGTCGCGCCGGAGGTCGCCGAGGTGGCTGGGGCGCTCACTCCCGTCCCCGGCGGGGTCGGGCCGATGACCGTCGCCATGCTGATGGCCAACACCATCACGGCGGCGTCCGAGCAGGTGGGGAGCGGCGCTTGACCGAGCTCGGCAGGATCTCCTCGCTCCTGGACCAGGGCCGCTTCGTGGTGACCGGCGAGCTGGTGCCGCCGCGGACGCCCGACCCCGAGGCGGTGCGGCGGGTGGCGCGCCGGCTGCGCGGGATGGTCGACGCGGTCAACGTGACCGACAACGCCGCCGCCAGGGTCGCCATGGCACCGATCCCCGCCGCCGTGCTGGCCGCGGCCGAGGGCCTGGAGCCGGTGCTCCAGCTCACCTGCCGCGACCGTAACCGCCTGGCGCTGGCCGCCGACCTGCTCGGCGCCCACGCGCTGGGCATCCGCGCGATCCTCTGCCTGTCCGGCGACCCCATCGAGGTGGGCCCGTTCACTGACGCCAAGGCCGTCTTCGACCTGGACGCGGTCGGCCTGACCAGGCTCGCGGCCGACCTCGGGCAGGGCGTCGGGCCGGGCGGCACCGCGGTCACGCCGCCGGCGGCGTTCCTGATCGGCGTGGCCGAGGCGCCAGGGGCTGACCCGTCCGGCGGCGCGCGCCTGGAGGCCAAGGTCTCGGCCGGCGCGCGCTTCGTGCAGACGCAGCCGGTCTTCGACGTTCCCGGGTTCCAGGCCTGGATGGAGCGCATGACCGGGCGCGGCCTCGCCGAGAGGGCCGCGATCCTGGCCGGGGTGCTGCCGCCCCGCTCGGCGGCGCAGCTCGAACGCTTCACCCGCCTGCCCGGCTGGTCGGTGCCGCCGGAGACCCTGGCGCGCCTGCGCGGCGCCGCCGACCAGCGCGACGAGGGGATCGCCCTCGCCGCCGAGGTGGTCGCGCAGGTGCGCACGCTGCCCGGCGTGCGCGGCGTCCACGTGATGGGCCTCGGCCCCGACAGCGGCGTCCCCGAGGTGGTCGAGGCCGCCGGCCTCCTCCCCAGGCCCCCGCCCTAGCTGCCTAGAGGGGCAACCGCCAACCGCGCAATCCCCGATCCATGTGGGGGGAGCTCGCTCCCCCCACGGCCCCCAAGAGCCCCTGTGCCATGGTTGCCCCGGCGCTATCCCCGCTGCTCGATCGGCACCCACTCGCGAGCACCCGGGCCGATGTACTCGGAGTCGGGGCGGATCAAGCGGTTGTCGGCGTACTGCTCGCGGATGTGCGCGGTCCAGCCGGCCATGCGGGCCGTGGCGAACAGCGTGGTGTACAGGTCCGGCGGGATCCCCAGCGCCGAGTACACGCTGGCCGTGTAGAAGTCGACGTTGGGGTACAGCCCCTTCTCCCGCATCACCGCCTGCTGGATCTGGTCTGAGATCTCGAACCAGTGGGTGTCGCCGACCTGCTCGCCGAGCCGGCGGCTCATCTCACGCAGGATCCGGGCGCGCGGGTCCCAGGTCTTGTAGACGCGGTGGCCGAACCCCATGACCTTCTTCTTGCCGCCCAGCCGCTCCCTGACGTAGTCGGCGGCCCGGTCGGGCGTGCCGATCTCGTCGAGCATGTAGCGGACCTGCTCGATCGCGCCGCCGTGCAGCGGGCCCTGCAGCGTGGCGATGGCGGCGGTGACGGCGGCGTAGATATCGGCCAGCGTGGCGGCCGCGACCCTGGCGGCGAAGGTCGAGGCGTTCATGGTGTGGTCGGCGTACAGCAGCAGGCAGACGTCGAAGTCCCTGGCGAGCTGCTCGTCGGGCTCCTTGCCGGTGAGCGAGTACAGGAAGTTGCCGGCCAGCGACTGGTCGTCGCGGGGCTCGATCGCGTCGCCGCCGGTCCGCAGGCGGTGGAACGCGGCGACGATCTGGGGCGTCAGTGCGACCAGCTTATACGCTTTGCGGAGATTCGCCTCGGAGCTCTCGTCGTCCACGGTCGGGTCCAGCGCCGCCGCGGCGGATACCACGGTCCGCAGCACGGTCATCGGGTTGGTGTCGTCGCCGAGGGCGGAGATCAGGCGGACCAGCGTCGGGTCCAGGCGGTGCTCGGACCGCAGGATGGCGTTCTCCTCGTCGAGCTGCTCCCGGGTCGGCAGCGCGAGGTGGTGGAGGAGGTAGACCGTCTCCTCGAAGGTGGCGTGCTCGGCGAGGTCGGCGATGTCGTACCCGGCGTAGAAGAGTTTGCCCTGCTGGCCGTCGATGTCGGAGATGCTGGTCCGGGCGGCGACCACGCCCTCGAGCCCCTTGCCCTTGCTGTCAGCCATATCGCCTTCCTCCAGGTCGTCTCGAGGACGAGTCACCCCGCTATTGTGCCCCTTCCGGCGACATCATCCCTGCTGAAGATTGCTGCCAGGCCCCCCGCCAGGCACCTCCCGGGGGGTGCCGCCGCCGTGGGGGTGCACCGGCTCCCGCCAGCGGTACGCTTGCCGCGCACGACTCGCGTGGCCGGTCCCTGTCGCCGCGCGCTTGCGAGAGAAGTCCTGAGGAGGAGTTTCGAGATGGCCCATCGTGTCACCTTCATCCCGGGCGACGGAGTCGGTCCCGAGCTGTCGGAAGCTACCCGGCGCGTCCTGGAAGGGACCGGTGTGGAGTTCGACTGGGACGTCCAGGAGGCGGGCGCCGACGTCATCGAGAGATACGGCACCCCCCTGCCGGAGCCGGTCCTGGAGTCGATCCGGGCCAACGGCGTCGCCATCAAGGGCCCGCTGACCACGCCGATCGGCACCGGCTTCCGGAGCGTCAACGTGGCGCTGCGCAAGGAGCTCGACCTGTTCGCCTGCCTGCGGCCCTGCAAGTGGTACCGGGGCGTGCGCTCGCGCTACGAGAACGTCGACCTGGTGATCGTGCGCGAGAACCACGAGGACCTCTACGCCGGCATCGAGTTCGAGCAGGGCAGCCCGGAGGCCAAGCAGGTGATCGAGTTCCTGAACAGCCTGCAGCCCCGGCGCATCCGCGAGGACTCTGGGATCTCGATCAAGCCGATCTCGATCACCGGCACCCGCCGGATCGCCCGGTTCGCCTTCGACTATGCGCGGGCCTACGGCCGCAAGAAGGTCACCGCCGTCACCAAGGCGAACATCATGAAGCACACCGACGGCCTCTTCTACGCGGTCAGCCGCGAGGTGGCCAAGGAGTACCCGGAGATCGAGTACGACGAGTACCTCGTGGACAACATGTCCATGCAGCTCGTGCAGAAGCCCGAGAACTTCGACGTGCTGCTGCTGCCCAACCTCTACGGGGACATCCTGAGCGACCTGGCCGCCGGCCTGGTCGGCGGGCTCGGCGTCGCCCCTGGCGCCAACATGGGCGACAGCGTGGCGGTGTTCGAGGCCACGCACGGATCGGCCCCCAAGTACAAGGGCCAGAACAAGGTCAACCCGATGGCGATGATGTTCTCCGGCGTCCTGATGCTCCGCCACCTCGGCGAGGGCGACGCCGCGGACCGGCTGGAGCGCGGGCTCGCCCAGGTCATCGCCGAGGGCCGCAGCGTCACCTACGACATGAAGCCGAACCGGGACGACCCCACGGCCGTCGGCACCAGCGAGGTCGCCGACGCGGTCATCGCCGCCATGGGCGCGGGGTCCTGAGCGCCCGGCGACGACCGGCAGCAAGCCCCCAGACCGCAGCGGAAGGGAGTCAACGAGCATGAAGGTCACCGTCGTCGGCGCCGGCAAGTACGGCTCTACCACGGTTCAGCGCATCGCCGAGAAACAGCTCGCCGACGAGGTCGTGATGACCGACATCGTCGAGGGGCTGCCGCAGGGCCTGGCGCTCGACATGAACCAGTCGCGGCCGATCGAGGGGTTCGAGACCCGCGTCGTCGGCACCAACGGCTACGAGGAGTCGGCCGGCTCCGACGTCTGCGTGATCACCGCCGGCCTGCCGCGCAAGCCGGGCATGAGCCGGATGGACCTGCTGGAGACCAACGCCAGGATCGTCGGCGACGTCACCCGCAGGTTCGTCGAGGGATCGCCCGATGCGGTCATCATCGTCGTCTCCAACCCGCTCGACGAGATGACCGCGCTGGCGGCCGAGGTCTCCGGCTTCCCGAGGGAACGCGTGATGGGCCAGGCCGGCATGCTCGACACCGCCCGCTTCAAGCACTTCGTGGCCTCCGAGCTCGGGACCAGCCCGACCAGGGTCGAGGCGATCACGCTCGGCTCCCACGGCGACACCATGGTCCCGGTGCCGAGCCTGGTCAAGGTCGACGGCAAGCCGCTGACGGAGCTGGCCGACGCGGCCACCGTCGAGCGGATCGTGCAGCGCACCCGCGACGGCGGCGGCGAGATCGTGGCCCTGCTCAAGGCGGGGTCCGCCTACTACGCGCCCTCCAGCGCCGCCGCCGCGATGGTGGCGGCGGTCCTCGGCGACGCCGGCGCGATCATGCCCGTCTGCGCGTGGGTGAACGGACAGTACGGCATCGACGGCGTCTATCTGGGCGTGCCGGCGCGGCTCGGCCGCGGCGGCGTCCAGGAGGTGGTCGAGCTGCCGCTCGCCGACGCCGAGCTGGCCAACCTGCGGGAGGCGGCCGAGGCCGTCCGCGCCAAGCAGGCCGACGCGATGAAGCTCGTCTGACGCCGCCGCCCGGCTACTCCGGGGTCCCGGTGCCGTTGGTGCACGCGGCGCCGGGCTCGGGTGTCTGCGGGCCCTGGCGGTACTTGGAGACGAAGTCGTTCAGCTTGGGGTCGCCGGCGGTGTGGAACCACTCCTGGACCCCCCAGGCAGAGGCGACCACGGGGGCCGGCAGGCCGGGGTAGGGCGACACCAGCACATACGCCCCGCCGTGTCCCAGGGCCGCCAGCTTGTCGACCTGGTCCTTGGGCAGGTTCGGCTGATAGGTGATCCAGACGGACCCGTGCTCCAGCGAGTGCACCGCGTTCTCGTTGCGGACCGGCTGCGAGTAGACGCCGCAGTTCTGCCAGACCGGGTTGTGGTCGCCGCCGACCGGTGGGGTCTGCGCGTAGTGGACCGGAGACTGGGTGTGGGTGCGGCTGAGGCCGCTGAAGGTCCCCACCTGGTCGTAGCCGACCGCCGCCGCCGAGGTGGTGTCGCGGTTGGACACCAGCACCACGACCACCACGGCGATCACCACCACGGCCGCCACCGCGGTGGCGATGATGGTGCGCCTTCGCCGCTCCTGCCGCCGCCTGGCCGCGGCCTTCCGCGCCGAGCCCGTGACCTTCTTGCCCTTGCCGCCGCCAGGCTTCCGCGCCGCCGCGCCCTGCGGCCGCCCGGAGCCGCCCTGTGGCTGTGGCCGGCCGGAGCCGCCCTGCGGCCGCCCGGACCCGCCCTGCGGCCGCCCGGACCCGCCCTGTGGCTGTGGCCGGCCGGACCCGGTCTGCGGTCGGCCGGAGCCGCCCCGCGTGGCGCCGGGACGGCCGGACGGCCGTCCGTCGCCCGAGCCCGTAGCTCCCCGGTCGGTACCGCGCTCGTCCATCCGTTCGATCCTCCTCGGCGGCTGGGCGTCGACACGCGCCCAGCCGCTGCTCCCGCCGGTCGGCGACCCGCAGATCCTAATCGCCCAGCCGGCGTCCAGCGAGCCTGCGCACCGACCCGGACAGAGCGGCCCGCCCGCCAAGGGGGTGTGGACGGGCCGTGCCGCGGTCGCGCGCAGGTGAGTACTCTTTTGCCCTCAGAACATGCTACGGGAGAAGAACCCGCTGGAGGTCCGCGATGGCAGGGAACAGCTTCGGAGCGCGATCCGGGCTCGAGGTCGGGGGGCGGTCGTACGAGATCTTCCGGCTCGACGCCCTGGAATCGGTAGCTGAGGTATCGCGGCTGCCCTTCTCCCTGAAGATCCTGCTCGAGAACCTGCTTCGCACCGAGGACGGGCACGCGGTCACCGCCGCCGACGTGGAGGCGCTGGCCCGCTTCGACCCGCGGACCTCCGAGCCGGCCGAGATCGCCTTCCTGCCGTCGCGCGTCCTGATGCAGGACTTCACCGGGGTTCCGGCGGTGGTCGACCTGGCGGCGATGCGCGACGCCATCGTCGGGCTCGGCGGCGACCCCGCGCGGATCAACCCGCTGGTCCCGGCCGAGCTGGTGATCGACCACTCGGTGATCGCCGACGTGGCGGGGCGTCCGGACGCCTTCACGCGCAACGCCGAGCTCGAGTTCCAGCGCAACCGTGAGCGCTACGCCTTCCTCCGCTGGGGGCAGCAGGCGTTCGACAGCTTCCAGGTGGTCCCGCCCGACACCGGCATCGTCCACCAGGTGAACCTCGAGTACCTTGCCAAGGTCGTGTTCCTGCGGGACGGGACCGCCTATCCCGACACGGTGGTGGGCACCGATTCGCACACGCCGATGGTCAACGGCCTCGGCGTGCTCGGCTGGGGCGTCGGCGGGATCGAGGCCGAGGCGGCCATGCTCGGCCAGCCGATCTCGATGCTCACGCCCAGGGTGGTCGGCTTCCGGCTCCATGGCGAGCTGCCAGAGGGCTCGACAGCGACCGACCTGGTGCTCACCGTGACCGAGCTGCTGCGGCGCCACGGTGTGGTCGGCAAGTTCGTCGAGTTCTACGGACCCGGGGTCGGAAACGTCCCGGTCGAGAACCGCGCCACCATCGGGAACATGTCGCCCGAGTACGGCTCCACCGTGGCGATCTTCCCGGTCGACGGCGAGACGCTGCGGTACCTGGAGTTCACCGGCCGCTCGCCGGAGCAGATCGCTCTGGTCGAGGCCTACACCAGGGAGCAGGGCCTGTTCCACGACCCGGACGTCGAGCCGGTCTACTCCGAGCGGATCGAGCTGGACCTGTCCACGGTGGTGCCGAGCCTGGCCGGTCCCACACGCCCGCAGGATCGCGTCGCCCTGACGGAGGCCAAGGCCAGATTCCGGCGCGCGCTCAGCGAGATGCTCCCGGCGGACCAGGCGGACGCCGGCGCCGCCACAGCCGGCGCCGCGGCGGGCACCGAGGTCGCCGCCAGCCCCGGGCCCGACGAGGCGATGGCCGAGTCGTTCCCGGCCAGCGACCCGCCGGCGGTGAGCGTCAACGGCGACCCGGCTCCCGGCGAGCCGGCCGCCGGCTGGTTCGAGCCGGACCCCACCGGCGTCAGCGGGCGGGCGAACGCCTCCGTGCCGGTGCGGCTCTCCGACGGCACCAGCTTCGACCTCGACCACGGGCACGTGGTGATCGCCGCGATCACCAGCTGTACCAACACCTCCAACCCTTCGGTGATGATCGCCGCCGGGCTGCTGGCCAAGAAGGCGGCGGAGCGTGGGCTCCAGTCCAAGCCGTGGGTCAAGACCTCGCTGGCCCCCGGCTCCAAGGTGGTCATGGACTACTACGAGCGCGCCGGGCTGGTGCCCTACCTCGAGAAGCTCGGCTTCCACCTGGTGGGCTTCGGCTGCACCACCTGCATCGGCAACTCCGGGCCGCTCGCGCCGGAGGTCTCCGCGGCGGTCGACTCGGGCGACCTGGTGGTCTGCTCGGTGCTGTCCGGCAACCGGAACTTCGAGGGGCGCATCAACCCCGACTGCCGCATGAACTACCTGGCGTCGCCACCGCTGGTGGTCGCCTACGCGCTGGCCGGAACGATGGACCTGGACATCTTCAGCGAGCCGCTCGGCGTCGCCAGCGACGGGACCCCGGTGCACCTCCGGGACCTGTGGCCGTCGAGCGCCGAGGTGGCCGAGGTGATCGGCCAGGCGGTCCAGACGGACATGTTCCGCAAGAGCTACGCGGCCGTGTTCGAGGGTGACGACCACTGGGCCACCCTGGAGGTGCCCGGCGGCTCGAGGTTCGCCTGGGACGCCGACTCCACCTACGTCCGCCAGCCGCCGTACTTCATCGACATGCCGCAGGAGCCCAAGCCGCTGCGCGACGTCCATGGCGCTCGCGTGCTGGCGGTGCTGGGCGACAGCGTGACCACCGACCACATCTCGCCGGCCGGGGTCATCAAGCGCGACAGTCCCGCGGGCCGTTACCTGATGGAGCACGGGGTCGACGTCAAGGATTTCAACTCCTACGGGGCGCGCCGCGGCAACCACGAGGTCATGATCCGGGGCACGTTCGCGAACATCCGCCTCCGCAACCGGCTGGCGCCGGGCACGGAGGGCGGGACCACCCTGCACCTGCCCGACGGCGAGCAGATGACCATCTACGACGCGGCAATGCGCTACCAGGAAGAGGGCGTGCCGCTGGTGATCCTGGCCGGCAAGGAGTACGGCTCGGGCTCGTCGCGCGACTGGGCCGCCAAGGGGCCGCTGCTGCTCGGCGTCCGGGCCGTGCTGGCGCGGAGCTACGAGCGCATTCACCGCTCCAACCTGGTCGGCATGGGCATCCTCCCGCTCGAGTTCCAGGGTGGGGACTCGGTCGAGTCGCTCGGCCTCACGGGCCACGAGACGTTCGAGGTCGTCGGGATCGAGGACGCAGGGGCGGACTCCTTCCCCCGCGAGGTTACGGTCCGCGCCGACGACAAGGAGTTCCGCACGAGGGTCCGCATCGACACCCCCAACGAGGTGGAGTACTTCCGCCACGGCGGCATCCTCCAGTTCGTCCTCCGCCAGCTCCGCGGCTGACCCGGTTCAACCAGCCGCGCCGCACGCTCGCACCGGGAGCGTCCGGCGCCTTGGCGCGGGTCGGCGCCGGCGGCTGGATCGGCGGTGGCGGCGGCATCTAGTGTTTCGGCGTGTGAATGCACGAAGCCGTTGTTTGAAACATTCGCACGAAACGAACGTTTCAGCCAATTCCTGTTAGAATCCCGCGGTTGCGTTTGGTGGGCCCCATTCCCACTGGGTCCCACTTCCCCCATAGCGATCGCGGTCTCCCCACGACTGCTCGATCGCGTTCGACCCCAAGGAGGGGGTGACAAGATGACACGCCTCAAGAGCCGCGTGGCGCGCGCTGCCGCCGCACTGGCTGCGCTCGCCGCTCTGGCCTGGGCAGGCGGTGCGATGTACAAGTTCTGATACCACCGACGACAGGCTGCCCGATGACCTCGGGCAGCCTGTCGTCTGCCGCGAGGTTTACCAGGTAGAACGCGAACTCTGCCAAGCGGTTTGACACGGAAGCTGACCTGATATTCCCTATAGAGGGGGGATCCCGCCTTGAGGAGTTCGGCGCTATGGCGAGCCAGTTCCAGCTTTCCATCTCTCGCCCGAAACGTTCTCCGAGCGCCCTGGACGTCTACCTGGTCCTGGTGGCCCTGGCAGGACTGCTGGTCTGCGGCTGGCTGCTGCGCGACGCCGCCAACTCGCTCAGCAACACCGATCTGACGTTCTGGGTGCTCGCCGCGTTCGTGCTGCCCGCGGAGATCCTGCGGGTCACCACCTGGAGCCGCGGCAGCGTGAACCAGCTCACCATGTCGCGTCCGTTCGCGCTCGCCCTGCTCACCGGCTGGGGTGCTCCGCTGACCGTGGTGGTATTCGTGATCGCGAGCGTGGTCAGCGACCTGATCTATCGCAAGCCGGCGCTGCGGATCCCCTTCAACGCCGGGCAGTACGCGCTTTCGATCGCGGCCGCAAGCGTCGTCTACACCGCCCTCGGCGGGCAGCCGTCGCTGCGCCTGGAGCAGGTGCCGGCGTTTCTGGCCGCCACGCTCGTCCTCATCCTGGTGAACCGGCTGCTGGTGCGCGTGGCCGTCGCGCTCTACGAGCAGCACCCGATGACCATCGGCTACCTGCTTGCGGAGGCGCAGGTCGAGCTGGTCGAGGGTGCCGTGCAGTTCAGCATGGTGCTGGTCGCGCTGCTGGTCGCCGAGCACCGGCTGGTGCTGCCCCTGGTGCTGGCGCTGCCGGCGCTGCCCATCCTGGTGGCCGGGCGCGCCGCCGAGCGCGCCGAGAAGCTGAGCCGCGAGTACGCCGAGCAGCTGCTGCGCTACCGGCACCTGTTCGTGGTGGCGGATCGCTTCCGCCGCCAGGCCGACGCCGGCGGCGGCGTCAACAGCATGCAGCTGTCCGCGGTCGCGCTCGACCTGCGGGCGTCGACCTCGATGCTGCAGGGCCTGCTCGGGAGCATCTCCAGAGAGGCCGAGCGCCGCGACCTCGACTGGCTGCAGGACCTGGCGGGCAACGGCGTGGAGCACACCAACCTGCTGTCCGGCAAGCTCGAGCAGCTCCAGCAGACCGGAGCGCCGTTGCGTGGAGCGCCGGTCCGCGAGCGCATCGACGCGGCCGACCTGGTGCATGTCGCCGAGCAGCTCGCCAGGACGATCTGCCAGGGCCGGCCGGTGGTCACCGACGTCCCGTCCGAGCGCCTGCCGGTGTACGTCAACCAGGACGAGATTCTGGACGTCCTCGGGAACCTGGTTCTGAACGCCCACCGCTTCGCGCCGCAGATGACGCCGATCCGGCTGGCGGCCACCCGGGAGGGCGCCAGCGTGGCGCTGGCGGTGGAGGACGACGGCGTGGACTTCACTCCCGAGGAGCGCGAGCGCATCTTCGACCAGGAACTGGCGCTCGACGGCGCCCGCGCCGGCAGGAGCCTTTCCCACGGTGTCGCCATGGCCCGCCAGCTTGCCCACGCCAACGGTGGCGAGCTGCGCGCGGTCGACCCCGATAAGGCGGATGGCCGGGCGCGCTTCGAGCTGTCGCTGCCGCTGGCGCCGGAGGAGTCACCGGACGACGGGCCCGCCGGCCACCGCCCCGACGACCGGGATTCCCACGACACGGACCCCGGCGGCTTCGAGCCCCATCGCCTGGTCGCCGGCCACCAGGGTGGCGACCGGCCCGATGGCCCGGGCTCCGACGGCCCCGAGCGCCATCCCCTCACGGTCTGAGGGCGGAGGCCACCACCCTCGCGCTGTGCGCACCGGCCTCGGTGCGATCCGACACGACCTCGCCCCTCGACCTGAGCACGCCGTGCCGCCTGCGACCTGTATCATCGGCGCCGGCGGCCCTGGCAGGCCATGGGCCGACCGCCGCCCCTGGAGCGACACAAGGACTCTACCGACGTGGCCCGCATCCTCTCTGGCGTTCAGCCCACCGGCAACACCCACCTCGGCAACTACGTGGGGGCCTTCCGGCAGTGGGTCGAGCAGCAGTACGAGTTCGACGCCTACTACTGCGTCGTCGACCTGCACGCGATCACACTGCCCTACGACCCGGCGGAGCTGGCGGACCGGACCCTGGAGATGGCGGCGATCCTGCTCGCGTGCGGGCTCGACCCCGAGGTCTGCACGCTGTTCGTCCAGTCGCACGTACCCGAGCACACCGAGCTGGCCTGGCTGCTCAACCACATCGCCACCGTCGGTGAGCTGCGCCGCATGACGCAGTTCAAGGCCAGGGCGGCAGAGGGCGGCGAGGGCGCGCTGCCGGCGGGCTACTTCAACTACCCGGTGCTACAGGCCGCCGACATCCTGATCTACCAGGCGGACCGCGTCCCGGTCGGCGAGGACCAGCGCCAGCACCTGGAGCTGACCCGGGACGTGGCGGAGCGCTTCAACGCCCGCTTCGGCCAGACCTTCACGGTCCCGCAGGCCTACATCCCCAAGGTCGGCGGCCGAGTGATGGACCTCCAGCGCCCTGACCAGAAGATGTCCAAGTCGATCCCGTCCCCGGCCGGCCGCATCGACGTGCTGGACCCGCCCGAGGCGATCCGCAAGAAGGTCCGCTCGGCGGTGACCGACTCCGGCCGCGAGGTGGTTGCCCGGCCCGACAAGCCGGCCATCTCCAACCTGCTGGAACTGTACTCGGTGGCGACCGGCAAGGCGGTCAGCGAGCTGGAGGAGGCGTACGCGGGACGCGGCTACGGCGACCTCAAGGCTGATCTGGCCGAGGCGCTGGTGGCGTTCCTGCAGCCGGTGCGCGAGCGCTACCACCGGCTGCGGGCCGACGAGGAGCGCCTGGCCGGGATCCTCGAGGCGGGAGCCACCAAGGCGCAGGCGGTCGCGCGCGAGAACCTCGCCCTGGCCAAGGACCACATGGGCCTGCTGCCCCGCCGCTCCGGTTGACGTGGACGCCGCACGGCTCGGTGTGATCGTGCTCCTCCCGGAGCCGCTCGCCGCTCACGTGCAGGCGTGGCGCCGGGCGCTCCGCGACCCGGCTCGTGACCTGATCCCGCCACACCTGACGCTGGTGCCGCCGCAGACGGTCGCCGAGGAGGACCTCCAGGCGGCCATCCGGCTGGTCGACCGCGCCGCGGCGCAGGCCCTGCCCGGAGTGGTCCAGCTGCGGGGAGCCGCGACCTTCCTGCCGGAGAGCCCGGTGGCGTACCTGGTGGTGACCGAGGGGGCGCCGACGCTGCGGATGCTGGAGGCAGCGCTGCGCACGCCCCCGCTCGACCAGCGCAGCTTCCCATTCCAGCCACACGTGACGGTGGCGCAGGACCGCCCGGCCGAGGAGCTGGAGGCGGTGGCGCGCGACCTGGCCTCCTTCCGCGCGCTGTTTCCGCTGCCGGAGCTGATGCTGATGGAGGAGGACGAGCACGCCGGCTGGCGGATCGTCCACCAGGCCAAGGTCGGCTCCTCCGAGCTGATCCGGGAGGTGCCGCTGGCGGAGGCCGCCAGCGCGTCGGTGTTCCTGTTGGACGGCTCCAGGGTCCTGCTCGGCCAGCGGACCAGGGGGGAGGGGCGCCGCTACCCGGGGGCATGGGACGCGCCGGGCGGCAAGCCCGAGGGCGACGAGGCACTGCTGGAGGCGCTGGTCCGCGAGGTGCGGGAGGAGGCGGGGGTGGAGCCGCTCGCCGCCGCACCGCTCGGCTGCTTCCACGACGGCGAGCGGGCGGACGCCTTCTACCTGGCGACCGAGTGGCGTGGCGAGCCCGGCAACCAGGACGCGCAGGAGCACCTCAAGCTCGAATGGGTGCAGGTGGAGTCCGCCGCCGAGCTGGCGCTGGCCCCGACCACCCGCCGGGCACTCGCCCGCCTGCTGGACGTTCTCGGTCACGCACGGTAGCGGCTTGCCTCAGGGGGTATCTCCTCCAGCAGAGATCTGGGACTATCGGGGCTCAAGCAGGCAGGTCATGCTCCCCGAAACAACAATCGAAGGGGGAGCGAGGTGACAACGCAGCAACAGTCTTCCGGGGACGGCGGCCTCCCCGCTGCTGGCGAGCAGGTTCGCGCGATTCCACCACCACCGGACCGGCCGTCAACGGCCGAGCTGCTGCGAGGCCTGGCCGATGACGCGACCACGCTGGTGCGTCAGGAGGTCATGCTCGCCAGGCAGGAGATGACCGAGGGTCTGGCCAAGACGGCCATGGCGAGCAGCCTGCTGGTGGCTGCTGGCGTGCTCGGGCTGTATGCCTTCGGCTTCCTGCTCGGATCCGCCTCCGGGGCGGTCGGCGGACCAGCCTGGCGCGGACCGCTGATCGTCGGCGGCGGCCTGGCGATTCTCGCCGGGATCCTGGCGCTCGTGGGCCGCAGCCGCCTCAAGAAGTCCAAGGTCGCGCCCGCCAAGGCAAGGGAAGAGCTGAGACTGACGGCCACCGAGTTGAGGGAGGAGATCAGTGGGCGAAACCGCGGCCGCAACAGCTCGCGAGATCGAGCAGACGCGCAGGCGCATGGAGGACAAGCTGGGCAAGCTCACTGAACGTGCCCCGGAGGAAGCTCGCAAGATCGGCAAGCGGGTCGCTTTCGGGATCATCTCTGCGCTGGCCGTGCTCGTGGTCCGCAAGGTGGTGGAGAAGCTGTGGGAGCGGGTCGTCCACGAGCTGCCGCCGCCCAAGGCCAAGAAGCTGGCGATGGAGGCGCGCAGGAATCGGGCGGCCTCCTAGGTCTTACGGAACAGCAGTGCGCGCTTGACCTCCTGGATTGCCTGGGTGACCTTGATCCCCCGGGGGCAGGCGTCCGTGCAGTTGAAGGTGGTCCGGCAGCGCCACACTCCCTCCTTGTCGTTCAGCACGTCCAGGCGCTCCGCGGTGCCCTGGTCGCGCGAATCGAAGATGAAGCGGTGCGCGTTGACGATCGTCGCCGGGCCGAAGTACTGGTCGTCCGCCCAGAAGACCGGGCACGAGGTGGTGCAGGCCGCGCAGAGGATGCACTTGGTGGTGTCGTCGAAGCGCTGGCGCTCCTTGGGCGACTGCCGCCGCTCGGTGTCCGGAGCGGGCTCGTCGTTGATCAGGAACGGCAGCACCTGCCGATAGGACTCGAAGAACGGCTCCATGTCCACCAGCAGGTCCTTGCGGACCGGCAGGCCGCGCAGCGGCTCCACGGTGATCTGCTCGCCCAGCTCCCGGACCAGCACCTTGCAGGCCAGGCGGTTGGCCCCGTTGATCAGCATCGCGTCGGAGCCGCAGACGCCGTGCGCGCAGGAGCGGCGGAACGTGAGCGAGCCGTCCAGGTTCCACTTGACGTAGTGCAGCAGGTCCAGGACCCGGTCCATCGGCTCGGCGGGGACCTGGTACGTCTCGAGGTGCGATCCCTGGTCCGTCTCGGGATTGAAACGGCGCAGCCGCAGCGTCACGTCCATCAGTAGGTTCTCTCCATCGGCTGGTAGCGGGTGATGACCACCGGCTTGTAATCGAGCTTGACGCCGTCGCCGGCCTTCCAGGCGAGGGTGTGCCGCAGCCAGGTCTCGTCGTCACGCTTGGGGAAATCCTCGCGGAAGTGGCCGCCGCGGCTTTCGGTGCGGGCGCGGGCGGAGGCCACCAGCGCCTCGGCCAGGTCCAGCAGGAACCCCAGCTCGACGGCCTCGAGCAGGTCGGTGTTGTAGCTCCTCGACGCGTCCTGGACCCACGCGCGGTCGTAGCGCCGCCGCAGCCCCTCGAGGTGGGACTCCATCTCCTTCAGGAGCGCGTCGGTGCGGTAGACGCCGGCCCGGTCGTCCATGGCCGACTGGAGGTCCGCGCGGATCGAGGCCGCCCGCTCGCCCTCCGGGTGGCTGGCCAGCTCCTCGAGCGAGCGGCGCGCGTCGCCGGCCGGGTCGTCGGGCAGCTCGGCGAAGTCGACCCCGCCCGCGTGCTCGGCGGCGCCGATGCCGGCGCGTCTGCCGAACACGACGATGTCGAGCAGCGAGTTGGTCCCCAGGCGGTTGGCGCCGTGCACCGACACGCAGGCGCACTCGCCGGCCGCGTACAGGCCCGGCACGACCGTGCCCTCGGCGTCGGCCACCACCTCGCCGTGGACGTTGCTGGGGATGCCACCCATGGCGTAGTGGGCGGTTGGCGCGATCGGCACGCCCTCCTTCTTGGGCTCCACGCCGAGGTAGGTGCGCGCGAACTCGGTGATGTCCGGCAGCTTGGCGTCGATCACCTTGGGGTCGAGGTGGCTCACGTCCAGGTAGACGTAGTCACCGTCTGGCCCGGCGCCACGGCCCTGGCGGATCTCGGTGTAGATCGCCCGGCTCGCCAGGTCGCGCGGCGCGAGGTCCTTGATGGTCGGGGCGTAGCGCTCCATGAACGCCTCGCCGTCGCGGTTCCGGAAGATGCCGCCCTCGCCCCTGGCCGCCTCCGAGAGCAGGATGCCCAGCTTGTAGAGCCCGGTCGGATGGAACTGGAAGAACTCCATGTCCTCGAGCGGAAGGCCGCGCCGGTACAGCACGGCGGGCCCGTCCCCGGTGAGGGCGTGGGCGTTGGAGGTGACCCTGAACATCTTGCCGAAGCCGCCGGTGCAGAAGACCACCGACTTGGCCCTGAACACGTGCAGCTCGCCGGTCGCCAGCTCGTAGGCGACCACCCCGGCGGCCCGCCCCTGCGCCAGCAGCACGTCCAGCACGTAGAACTCGTTGAAGAAGGTCGTTCCCTGCCTGACGTTCTGCTGGTAGAGCGTCTGCAGGATCATGTGGCCGGTGCGGTCCGCCGCGTAGCAGGAGCGCCGCACGGGGCCCCTGCCGTGATGGTGGGTATGGCCGCCGAAGCGCCGCTGGTCGATCCGGCCCTCGGGGGTGCGGTCGAAGGGCATGCCCATGTGCTCGAGGTCGTAGACGGCGTCGATCGCCTCACGGCACATGATCTCGGCGGCGTCCTGGTCGACCAGGTAGTCGCCGCCCTTGACGGTGTCGAAGGTGTGCCACTCCCAGTTGTCGTCCTCGACGCTGGCCAGCGCGGCGCACATGCCGCCCTGCGCCGCGCCCGTGTGCGAGCGCGTCGGGTAGAGCTTGGAGAGGACGGCGGTCTTCGCCCGTCCCGAGGCCTCCAGCGCCGCCCGCAGCCCGGCTCCGCCGGCGCCGACGATCACCACGTCGTAGGAGTGCCGCACTGTCATCGCCGTCAGCCCTTGGGGGTGAAGATGAAGATCGTCAGCGAGCCGAGCACCCAGGTGAGGCCGATGACGGTGAGGTTCAGCGCCTGGTAGGCGAGGCGGCGGGCGCCGGTGCGCGCGTAGTCGTCGATGATCACGCGGAGCCCGTTGCCGCCGTGCAGCAACGCCAGCGTGAGCATGGCGAAGTCGTAGACGCGCCAGAACGGGTTGGACCAGCGGCCGGAGACGAACGCGAAGTTCACCCGCGAGATGCCGCCGTCGATCACGTGCATGATCGCGAAGTGGCCGAGCACCAGCAGCACCAGCAGCACGCCGGACACGCGCATGAACACCCAGGCGTAGAGCTCGAAGTTGCCCCGGCCGCGCGACTGGCGTCGCTGGCCAGTCCCGGCGCGGGGGAGCGGGCGCGACGTGGCCTCGATGTCCACCTCATTCCCCCCGCAGCACCTTGGCGCCGATCGCGATCACCGGCGGGGTCGCCAGCGCCACGAACAGGACCGCCTGCACGTAGAGCATCTGGCGTTGCCTGGCGACTCCCTTGGACCAGAAGTCGAAGAGGATCACCCGCAGACCGTTCAGCGCGTGGAAGATCACGGTCACGGCCAGGCCCATCTCGAGCACGCCCACGAACGGGGTCCGGTAGGTGCCGATCACACGGTTGTAGGCCTCGGGGGACACGTTCACCAGGGCGGTGTCCGCCACGTGCGCGAACAGGTAGAACAGGATCGCCACGCCGGAGATGCGGTGCAGGACCCACGTCCACATGCCCTCGCGTCCGCGGTAGAGCGTGCCGAGGCGCTGCATCCTCGGGCTGTCACCTCCTGGGGGATCGTCCGGACCCGACTGTACCATCGCCCCGCGAACCCGTGATCTCACTGAGTTGCCTGTTCAGCAGGGGTTTGGGAGGCGGAGCCCCCAGGTCGTACAGTAGTGCCCCCATCATGTCGCAGGCTGCCCGTGAACGGCTCATCGCCGACCGCTACGCCATGGACTCGATCCTGCGCCAGGGCCGGGCCGGTGTCGTCTGGCACGCCACCGACGTGGTCGACGGCGGTGCGGTAGCTGTCGAGGAGATCGAGCCTGGAGTCGAATCCGAGGCCGAGCGCAACCGGCGCTGGCCCCGGATCGTTCAGGCCGCCCAGGCAGCGGCCACGCTGGAGCATCCCGGCGTGGTCAAGCTGCTGGACGTCCTGCTCGACGCCGAGCACTACTTCGTGGTCACCGAGCTGGCGGACGGGCTGGCGCTGAGCGAGTTGCTCGACCGGCACGGCCGGCTTCCGTGGCCGCGCGTGGCGCGGATCGGGGCGGAGGTCCTGGACGTGCTGGAGGCAGCCCACCGGGCCGGCTTCGCCCACCTGGACCTGCAACCCGCGCACGTGCTGGTGGCACCGGACGGCGCCGTGCGCGTGGCCGGCTTCGGCCTGGCCGCCGTCCTGCCGGCGTCGCGGCCGGCGCCCGTGCCAGCGCCTGAGCAGGTCCGGGGCTCCCCGGCCGGGCCGCCAGCCGACCTCTGGGCGCTCGGCGTCACCATGTACGCGGCGGTGGAGGGCTCCCCCCCGTTCGACGGCGACCCGGCCTCGATCCTCTACGGCAGCCCGCGCCCTCCCGAGAACGCCGGCGCGCTCGCCCCGCTGATCGAGGCGCTACTCGACAAAACCCCTGAGCGGCGCCCACCCGCCGCCGAAGCCCGCCAGCGCCTCCGCCAGATCGCGGAGGGCGGGACGTCCGGGGGCGGTGTGCCCGCGCCCGGCGCCGCGCCGGGGGCCGCCGCCGCGCCGGGGGCCACGCTGGGCGGGGCGGCTCCGCCGGGGGCCACGCCGGGCGGGGGTGCGCCGGGGGCGGGTGGTTGGCCCTCCACCTCGACGCCTCCGTTCATTGCCAGGACTGCGGGCGGGGTGGATGCGGCGACCTCGGTGCTGGAGCCGGTCACCGTGGGACGTGCGGGCGAGGTCGTCGGCCGGGCGACGCGGCCCGGGGCCGGGCGGGCCGCGCGGGCATGGGCCGGCACATGGCCCGGCGCACCGGCCTGGCGCGGAGCGGTCGACTGGCTGCTGGACCCGAGCCGGCGGGCGCTGGTGGTCGGCACCGGCTCGGTGGTGCTGGCACTGCTCTCGTTCACGCTGATCGTCGTGGTGATCGGCAACCCGGCCGGTTCCGGCTCGCGGACCCGCGCCGCGGCGCCGCCGCTCACCACCGCAGCGGCCACGACCACCACCGCCGCCCCGACCACCACGACGCCACCGACCACGGCGCCGGCCCTCCCCGCCGGCTGGACGGAGTTCGCCGACGACCCCATCGGCTACCGGATCGCCTACCCGGCGAGCTGGGAGGTGGTGCACACCGACGACCAGACCGTGGAGTTCCACGACCGCTCGGTCCCGACCATCATGCGGGTCCGCTTCGCACCGGCGCCCGTGCCCGACCCGGTCGCCGCGCAGCTGCAGTCCTCTCAGCAGCACGCCGCCATCCACCAGGGCAGCTTCCAGCAGACCCGGCTGGATCCGAGCAGCTTCCAGGGTCGCCCGGGCGCGCTGCTCGAATTCACCTTCCTCGGCGACGACCAGCAGCCGTACCACGCCACCGAGCTCGGCACCAACACACCGCCCGGCCCCAACGGTCCCGGCTACTGGATCACCATCTTCGTCCAGTCGCGTGAAGTGGACTGGGGCGTGGCGCAGTCACTGGCGCAGACCGCGCTGGCCTCGTTCGTGCCGCCGGCGAGCTGACGTCCCCCGCTGGTTGCCTGCCGCCCGCATCGGGTAGCTTGTGACCCATGCCGGACCCTGCCGCCGAACGCCTGATCGCTGACCGCTACGCCCTGGCCGTGCCAATCGGGCAGGGTGGCATGGGCGTCGTCTGGCGCGCCCGCGACACGCTGCTCGGACGCGAGGTGGCCATCAAGGAGGTGCGGCTGCCCCAGACGATCCCCGACAGCGAGCGCTCCTCGATGCGGGCGCGGGTCCTGCGCGAGGCGAGGGCGGCCGCGCGGCTCAACCACCCCGGCGCGGTCACCCTCTACGACGTCATCAACGAGCAGGGCCACGCCTTCATCGTGATGGAGCTGATCAACGCCCCGACGCTGGCGCAGGTGGTGGCCAGGGAGGGTCCGCTCGAGCCGGCCCGGGTGGCTCGGGTCGGGGCGCAGGTGGCCTCGGCGCTGGCGGCCGCCCATCAGGCCGGCATCGTCCACCGCGACGTCAAGCCCGCCAACGTGATGGTCGTGGCCGACGGCGCCAGGCTCACCGATTTCGGGATCGCGCGGGTCAAGGGCGATCCCAAGCTCACCTCCACCGGCCTGATCGTCGGCTCGCCGGCCTACATGGCACCGGAGCAGGCCAGCGGCGCCGCCGCCGGGCCGGAGGCCGACCTGTGGGGTCTCGGCGCGACCCTGTACTATGCGGTCGAGGGGCGGCCGCCGTTCGAGCGGGACGGCCAGATCGCCGTCCTGACCGCGGTCGTCAACGAACAGCCCCGTGCCACCACGAGAGCGGGCCCGCTCGCCCCGATCATCGCCGCCCTCCTCAGCAAGGACCCCAAACGCCGGCCCGACGCCGCCGAGCTGCGCAGCCAGCTCGAAGATCTCGCCGCCGGGCTGGACGCCGCCGCCGAGGCTGGGCGGGGAGCCGTTGTGGCTGGGCGGGGCGCCGCCGAGCCGGCCCCTGTGGCCGGGCGCGACCCCGCGCCGGAGGAGCCCACCGCCGTGGCCGCGGAGCCGGCGACTCGCGAGCAGCCCGAGCCTGTGGGCGACGAGGCGCTGCCCGCGGTATCGCCCGGCGATACCGAGCAGCTTCCCGAGCTGGATGACGTGCCGGCCGCGGCCCCACCGCCACCGCCCGGCAAGCCCTTCGAGCCGACCCGTCCCGGGCCGAGCCGGCCCGGCTATCGCAGCCCGGCGCACGTCCGGCCGGACCAGCCGGCGCGGCCCGCGAGCGGGCCGCCGACGGGCCATCCCTCCTCCGGCCCAGCATCCGGCGGCAGCGACCCGGCCCGGGCGGCCGATGTCGCCGGCGCCGATGACCCGATCGTGATCGAGTGGAGGGGCGAAGCCGGCCGCCAGGCCGTGAACGGCCAGCCGCCCATGGTGGGTCGGCCCGGCGCAACCTCGCCGCCCGGCGGGACGGCGCCGCCAGGCACCACGGCGCCGCGCGGCGGGAAGGCGTGGCCCGGCGGGGCCGAGCGGCCCGGCGGGGCCGGGCGGTCCCTCGGCGAGATGCTGGCGGGCGGCCTCAGGACCGCCGTGCGGGCGCCGGGCCGCCGTCTGGACGGTGGGCGGCTCCCGCTGGTGCTCGCGGTGGTGGCAGTGGTGGCGCTGCTTGCGGCGGCGATCGCCACCAGCGTCGCGTTCCGCAACAGCCGGGAACCGGGCACGGCCGCCTCCGAAGGCTCACGTGCCACCGCCACCACAAAGCCCACAGCTACCACGGCCCCGTCTCGCACCACCCGGGCGCCCGGCTCCACCGCGGCGAAGAGCCAGCAGCCCTCCGGCGCGCAGGTCCCACCCGGTTGGACGACACTGCGCAACCCCGAAGGGGCCTACACGCTCGCCTACCCCCGGGGCTGGCGCGCTTCGATACGCTCCGACAGCCTCAACACCACCAACGTCAGCGGGCCAGGCGGGCGGCTCTTCAAGGTCCAGTCCAGCAGCAGTCCAAGCGATCCGATGTCGGCGTGGATCGCACAGGAGGGCAGCTTCTCCAACCGGCCCGGCTACCGGCGCATCAGGCTGGAGCGAGGGCAGTACAAGGGCCTGGACGCCGCGGTCTGGGAGTTCACCCAGCTCTCGGGCGGGCAGCTGGTCCACAAGCTGGACATCACCTTCAAGAGCGCGGATGGGCGCTGGGGCTACGCCGTGCTGCTGGAGGCTCCAGAGAACGCCTGGAGCAGCACGGCGGCGCTCTCCGGCCAGTTCGAGCAGGCGTTCGCGCCGACCGGGTGAGCCGGCGTGGTCAAGTCGCCGCTGAGAAGATAGGGTTCGACGGCATGGCCCAGGACGTCGATGGACGCCGGATCGCCGGCCGGTACGAGCTGGGAGCCCAGCTCGGCGAGGGCGGCGTCGGCATCGTGTGGCGGGCCGAAGACACCCTGCTCGGCCGCCCGGTGGCGATCAAAGAGGTCGAGCTGCCGCCCGCCGTGCGCGACAAGCAGCGCGCCGCCCTGCGGGCGCGGGTGATCCGCGAGGCGCGCGCCGCCGCGCGGATCAGCCACCCTGGCGCGGTCACCCTCTTCGACGTCGTCCAGGACAACGACCAGGACTACATCGTCATGGAGCTGGTCGAGGCACCGAATCTGGACCAGCTGGTGGCCCGGCAGGGACCGCTGGAGCCGCGTCGCGCCGCCATGGTGGGCCTGCGGCTGCTGGCCACGCTGGAGGCGGCACACCGCGCGGGGATCGTGCACCGGGACGTGAAGCCGAGCAACGTGCTGGTCCGCGACGACGGCACCACCAAGCTCACCGACTTCGGCACCGCCTCGCTCACGGGAGACCCCGAGTTGACCGTCACCGGCGTGGTCGTCGGCTCGCCGGCGTACATGGCGCCCGAGCAGATCAAGGGGCTCGTGGTTGGGCCGGCGACGGACCTCTGGGCGCTCGGGGCGACCCTGTACTTCGCGGTCGAGGGCGAGCCGCCCTTCAAGTCGAGCAAGGCCCAGTTCGAGGTCCTGAACGCGATCGTGAACGACCCGCCCCGGCGGGCTCGCCACCTTGGCGCCCTCGGCCCCGTGATCGACCGCCTGCTTCGCAAAGAGGCCGAGCAGCGGCCCAGCTCGGCCGACGTCTGGTACCAGCTCCGGCGCGTCGCCGCCATGATCGACCCGGCCGATGCCGTCCGGAACGACGCCCCCGCCCGGGAGGTCCCGGACGAGGCCCGTCCCGGTCCGGCCACGGGCGCAGAGCATCGCGCCGCGGCGGCGCCCGCCCAGGCGACCGTCGCGCCCGGCCCGGGAGCCACGCGGGATGAGGCCGCGGAGGGGGAGGCCGCCAGGCTCGCGGTCGCGAGTCCCCGGGCCGCAGAGCGGGAGGCCGCCTGGTCCGCGGCCGCGAGTCCCCGGGCCGCGGAGGGTGAGGCCGCGCCGTCCGCGGCCGCGAGTCCCGAGGCCGCGGAGCAGGAGGCCGCGTGGGACGCGGGCGCGGGGCCCCAGGCCGCGAGTCCCGAGGCCGCGGAGGGGGAGGCCGCCGGGCCCGCGGACACGGAGCCCGAGGCCTCGCGGGACGGCGCCACGCGGGATGCGCCCGCGGGGCCCGAGGCCGCACCGGGCGAGGCCGCGTGGCCCGAGGCTGAACGGGGCGAGGCCGTCCGGTTCGCGGACGCGTGGCCCGCGAAGGCGCCCGCGGCGGACGCCTGGCCGGCGACGAGCGGGCCGGATGAAGGCCGCCCGGCGACGACCGCCCCGGACGACGGCTGGCCGGCGACCAGCGCCCCGGACGACCCCCGGCCGGCGACCAGCGGCGCGGACGACGGCCAGCCGGCGAAGGGCGCTCCGCCTGCCGCTCCGCTGGGGGGTGGGTCCGCTGGGGGGTGGCGCCGGCGCCGCTGGCGGCGCTCGGGGAGCTGAGACCTGGCGGTAGGCTGTCCGGAGCGACAGGAGGCGAGGATGGCCGAGAACGACCAGCGCATGACCGAATCCGGCATCCCCATCGAGCCGGTCTACCGAGCGCGGGACCTGGAGGGGTTCGACCCGGAGCAAGCGCTCGGCGATCCCGGTCAGGACCCGTTCACGCGCGGGATCTACCCCACGATGTACCGGGGCCGCGTCTGGACCATGCGTCAGTACGCGGGCTTCGGCTCCGCCGCCGAGACCAACGCGCGCTTCCGGTACCTGCTGGACCACGGGCAGACCGGGCTCTCGGTGGCCTTCGACCTGCCCACCCAGATGGGCTACGACTCCGACCACTCCATGGCAGCCGCGGAGGTCGGCAGGGTCGGCGTGGCCATCGACTCGCTGGCCGACATGCGCCGCCTGTTCGAGAGGATCCCGCTCGACAAGGTCTCCACCTCGATGACCATCAACGCGCCGGCGTCGATCCTTCTGCTGCTGTACCAGCTCGTCGCCGAGGAGCAGGGCGTCGATCCGGCGCGGCTCACCGGCACGGTCCAGAACGACGTGCTCAAGGAATACATCGCCAGGGGCACCTACATCTACCCGCCGCGTGAGAGCCTGCGGATCACCACCGACCTGTTCGCCTACTGCGCGCGCGAGCTGCCCCGCTTCAACACCATCTCGATCTCCGGCTACCACATGGCGGAGGCGGGCGCGACCGCCGTGCAGGAGGTGGCGTTCACCCTCTCCAACGCGATCGCCTACGTGCGGGCGGCGCTGGACGCGGGGCTCGACGTGGACCACTTCGCCCCCAGGCTGTCGTTCTTCTTCGTGGCCCGGACGACGCTGTTCGAAGAGGTCGCCAAATTCCGCGCCGCGCGCCGCGTGTGGGCGGACCTGATGGCCAACCGCTTCGGCGCCGCCGATCCCCGATCGCGCATGCTGCGCTTCCATACGCAGACCGCTGGCGTCCAGCTCACGGCGCAGCAGCCGCTGAACAACGTGGTGCGGGTCGCCTACCAGGCGCTGGCCGCCGCGCTGGGCGGCACGCAGTCCCTGCACACCAACGCCTACGACGAGGCGCTGGCGCTGCCGAGCGAGTCGGCGGCCAGGCTGGCGCTGCGCACCCAGCAGGTGCTCGCCAACGAGACCGGCATGACCGACACCGCCGACCCGCTGGCCGGGTCGTACTTCATCGAGCGGCTCACCGACGAGGTCGACGCCCGCGCGCGGGAGTTGCTCGCCAAGGTCGACGACCTCGGCGGGGCGGTCGCCGCGATCGAGCAGGGCTTTCAGAAGCAGGAGATCGAGCGCTCCGCCTACGAGCAGCTCCAGGCGGTCGAAGCCGGCGACAGCGTCGTCGTCGGTGTCAACCGCTACACCGAGGGGGACGAGGAGCCGGTCACGCTGCTGCACCTCGATCCCGCCATCGCCGAGGCGCAGGCCAAGTCGCTGGCCGAGATCCGCGGCCAGCGCGACGGCGCCGCCGTGCGGGCCGCCCTGGGCGACCTGCACGACGCCGCCGAGGGCACCGACAACCTGCTGGTGCCCATGCGCGAGGCCCTGCACCGCATGGCCACCGTCGGCGAGGTCTGCGACACCCTCCGCGACGTCTTCGGCGTCTACCGCCCACCCGCCACGCTGTAGCCGGCCGGCCCCTTTCCTCCATCGCCGGCCGGGCCGGGGTTTCGGTGGTTGTTCCGGGCGGTATGTAAATTCCGTCCCATGCACACCGGGTTTGTCCCGTGGCCCATGGCTGCGAAGGAGTGTCCGCTATGTCCACAGCGCTACGTTTCGTCATCTACCTGGCCGCGTTCCTGTGCTTCCTGCTGGCCGCCTTCGGCGCGCGGGCGAGCTGGGCCGGACGCCTGAACCTGATCGGCCTCGGCCTCGCGCTCTGGATCTTCATCCCGCTCGTCGACACCCTCCGAAGTCTGAACTGACTCGAGCGGCCACGAAGCATCGACCGCGGGTCGCCGGCGGCGCCGCTCAGCAGCCGTAGGCGACCCGCATCGCGTTGCACACCTCGGCGAGCCGAGCCGGGCCCAGTTCGCAGATCCGTTTGACGAAATAGGCCTTCGGCACCACGGTGACGTTGTCGAAGCTGAGCGCACACCGCGCCGGCATGCCGTCGTCCTCGCCGAGGACGACCTCCGACGGCAGAGTCCGGACGGTTCTGCTGGCCGGCACCGCCACGACGTTGCGCAGCATGGGGATGGCGCTCTGCCGGGTCAGGACCATGAACGGCCGCCGCCCGCTGGCTGGATCCTCGACCCACCAGACCTCTCCGCGGTTCACGCGCTCACCAGGGCTCTGTGCCGATCACGCGGCGAGCCCCGGCGTCGGCGAGCGCGTCGAACTCGTCGGTGGGGGGAACGCGTCGATATCCGTCCCGGATCGCTTCGTCGATCTGGGCCTCGATGTCGGTCCGGAAATACTGCTCGACCGCCAGGCGGATCAGCTCGGATCGCGACTTGCCCTCCTTGGCGGCTCGCCGGTCGAGCAGGTCGAGCAGTTCGGTCGTGAGTTGCACCATGATCTGTGTCCTCGCCATTGGCATATGGTAGCCCTATGGTTCCTCCCGCGTCCGCGGAATCGGGGAGGCTCGGGGCCGGTGGTGATGGCGGGACGCTACCGCCGACGCGCGACGGTTGCGCGGCGTTGTCCACACCCCCGGGGGATCGCGAAGGCCGCCGTCCGGGGGGTGTGGGAGTCTCGCGGAGGTGGGTACCATCGGAGCATGCGAATCGTGATCATCGGCGGCGGGCCGGGCGGCTACGAGGCCGCGCTGGTCGCCGCCGAGCTGGGCGCTGACGTCACCGTGGTCAGCGACGAGGGGCCGGGCGGGGCCTGCGTCCTCTGGGACTGCGTGCCCTCCAAGACGCTGCTCAGCTCGGCGCAGGCGTTTTCCACGCTGGAGACCGCCCCGTCGCTGGGCGTGCACTTCCAGGGGGTCCCCCGCCGGTCGCTCCCGACTTACGAGGTGGACCTGCCGACCATCATGGATCGCGTCCACGACCTCGCCCATGCCCAGTCGGCCGACATCGGCAAGCGGCTGATCGCCGAGGGCGCCAAGTTCATCCTTGGCACCGGCCGCATCGCCGACCCGCATACCGTCGAGGTCACCGAGGGTGGGCGCGTGATGGAGCGCCTGAACTGCGACGCCATCCTGATCGCCACCGGCTCGGACCCCCGCCGGCTGGAGACTGCCCCCACCGACGGCGAGGTCATCCTCTCCAGCCAGGACGTGTACGGCCTCAAGGAGGTGCCGGAGCACCTGGTGGTGATCGGCGCCGGCGCCACGGGCGCCGAGTACGCCACCGCCTTCCTGCGTTTCGGCTCGCACGTGACCTTCGTGGTCAGCCGCGACCGGGTGCTGCCCTCCGAGGACGAGGACGCGGCCATGGTGACCGAGGAGGTGTTCAGCCGCCGCGGCCTGGAGACGGTGAAGAGCGCCAGAGCGGCCGGGGTCGAGCGGGTCGGCAACCACGGGCTGGTGCACCTCGAGGACGGCGGCACCGTGGAGGGCACGCACGTCCTGCTGACCATCGGCCAGGTGCCGCAGACCGGTGGCGTGGGGCTCGAGCGGGTGGGCGTGCGGCGGAACGACGGCGGCGGGATCGCGGTCGACGGGGTCAGCCGCACCAGCGTGCCGAATATCTACGCCGCGGGCGACGTGACCGGCAGGCTCATGCTGGCCTCGGTCGCCGCCATGCAGGGCCGCATCGCCATGTGGCACCTGCTCGGTCAGGCGGTGTCGCCGCTTCGCTGGGACGCGGTGGCCGCCACCGTCTTCACCGACCCGCAGATCGCCACCGTCGGCCTGTCGGAGCAGCGCGCCGCCAAGGCGGGCATCCAGGTGATGGTCGAGAAGCTCCCGCTCTCCAGCAATTCCCGCGCCAAGATGTCCAACCTGGACGACGGATTCGTGAAGCTGCTGGCGCGGCCGGGCTCCGGGACGATCGTGGGTGGCGTGGTGGTCGCCGGCTACGCCTCCGACCTGATCGCGCCGGTGTCGCTCGCCTGCTTCAACCGGATCACCGCCAACCAGCTCTCGCAGGCGTTCCAGGTCTATCCCTCGTTCGCCGGCTCGATCCAGGAGTGCGCCCGCCTGCTCGCCGGACGCGTCCAGGGCGACTACCGCTACTGAGATCACAGGTTGCCGCACCCCGGACGGGAGTTGCCCCGCGCGCTGCCGCTCCGGTCGACGAGCCCCCCGCCAGCCGGCCAACCGCAAGCTCCGGCCTTGCGGGCTGACTGATACGTCAGTTAGAAAGGCTGGACGGGCCCCGGCCTCGGGGAGCGATGGGAAGGAGCGAACCGTGGTCAACAGCTATGACGCCGTGGTCGTCGGTGGCGGCCACAACGGCCTGGTGGCGGCCGCCTATCTTGCAAGGGCCGGTCTGCGGACCGTGGTCTGCGAGGCGCGCGAGGTGGTCGGCGGGGCGGCGGTGACCGAACGGCCCTGGGGGCCCGACTACCAGGTGACCTCACTGTCGTACGTGGTCAGTTTGCTCGCGCCGGGGCTGGTCGACGAGCTGGGCCTGGAGCGTCACGGCTACAAGGTCTACCCGCAGGGCCCCTACTTCGTGCCCTACGCGGCCGGCGGCTACCTCCAGGTCCCCGACGATCCCGCCAGACGGCGGGAGCAGATCGCCAAGTTCTCCGCCAGCGACGCCGACGGCATGGAGCGCTGGGACGCCTGGATGCACGACCTGGCGAGCGTGCTCGGCCCGCTGCTGTCCGAGATCCCGCCGAGGCTGGGCTCCCACCGGCCGGGAGACCTGGCCGGCCAGGCCCGGCTGGCTTGGCGCCTGCGCGCGCTGGACCAGCGGCGCGTCGCCGACGCGACCAGGCTGTTCACGATGAGCATCGCCGATCTGCTCGACGAGTTCTTCGAGTCCCCGCAGATGCAGGGCGTGCTGTCGGTGAGCGGTGTGATCGGGACCTGGGCCGGGCCGCGGTCGCCGGGCACGGCCTACGTGATGGCGCACCACCACATCGGCGACGTCGGCGACGGCAAGCTCGGCAGCTGGGGCTTCCCGGAGGGAGGCATGGGCGGCGTCAGCCGCGCCCTGGCCGCCGCCGCGGTGTCCTTCGGCGCCGAGATCCGCACCGCCTCACCCGTGAGCCGCATCAGCGCCTCGAACGGCCAGGTCACCGGCGTGGTGCTGGAGGGCGGCGAGGAGCTGCGCTCCAGGGTCGTGGTGGCGGCCACGCACCCGAAGATCGCCTTCCTGCGGCTGCTCGACCGCCAGGAGCTGCCAGGCGATTTCGTCGCCGACATCGAGCGCTGGAAGACCCGCAGCGGCGTGGTCAAGATCAACCTCGCGGTCGAGCGGCTGCCGGAGTTCGTGGACAAGCCCGGCTTCGACCCGGAGGTGCACGGCGGCACCATCGTGCTGGCCGAGTCACTCGACGACGTCGAGGGCGGCTTCCAGGACGCCGTCGCCGGGCGGCCCTCCGGCAGGCCGTTCGCGGACATCTGCATTCCGTCGGTGTTCGACCGGACGCTGTGCCCACCCGGCCAGCACATCGTGTCGATGTTCACGCAGTGGGTGCCGCGGGAATGGGCGGGCAAGCCGATGGACGAGGAGCTGGAGGCGCACGCCGACCGCGTGGTGGCCCGCTTCGAGGCGGTCGCGCCGGGATTCACCGACTCGATCCTGCACCGGCAGGTGATCGGCCCCTGGCGCATGGAGCACGAGTACGGGCTGGTGGGCGGCAACATCTTCCACGGGGAGCTGTCGGCGAGCCAGCTCTTCCACACGCGGCCCGCCGCCGGCTACGCGGACTACCGGACCCCGATCCGGGGGCTCTACCAGGCCGGGTCGGGCACCCACGGCGGCGGCGGGGTGACCGGCATCCCCGGCCGCAACGTGGTCACGCAGATTCGGCGTGACCTGCGAGCGGACCAGCTCCGCCGCCGGCTCCGGCTTGGCCCGCGCTGAAGGGCTCGCGGCTGGCCGGCCCCCGCTGGGTCGCCTCCGGGTGCCTTGGGCCGTCCTCGCCGGAGCCCGCGACCCGGCGGGCCCTGGCGAGCCCGTCGCGAGCGCCGTCGGGATCCAGGCCGAGCTCGCCGGCGGCCGCGATGCGTACCCACTCGAGCAGCTCGCGCCGCGACAGCACGCCGTGGTGGACGGTGACCTGTACGGCGAGCCCGTCGAGCAGGGCGGTCAGCCGCCAGGCGGTGGCGCTGGGGTCCGGGCAGGAGCACTCGCCGGCGATGACGCCGTCGTCGATGACCCCCGCAACCGTCTCCTTCCACTGGAGGTCGAGGGCGCGCGAGACCCGCTGCAGCGCGGGGCTGCGGAGCGCCTGGCTCCACGCGTCGATCCACAGCGCCCAGGCCTCGGAGCTGCGGCCAGGGGAGTAGAGGCGGAAGATCCGGTCGAGCCGCTCCAGCGCCGCGTCCTTGCCCTGCACGATCGCGGCGAGCTGCTCCAGGTCGGTCTGGGCCGCGTAGCGAAACGCCTCGCTGAGCAGGTTGTCCTTGGAGGCGAAGTGGTAGAAGACCAGCCCGGTGGAGATGCCCAGGGCGTCGGCCACGTCACTGACCCTGGTGCTGCCGAAGCCGCGCGCGACCACCTCACGGCAGGTCGCCTTGAGGATCTCTTCGCGCCGCACCTTGGCGCTGACCCGGGCCACGAGCGGCAGTCTAGTGCAGCAGGCGGAGGCGTTGCCTCGGCGGCGGTCCCTGGCCCGGCCCGCGGCCGCCTCGGCGGCGGTCCCCTGGCCGGCTCACGGGTCGCCTCGGCCGAGCCCCGTTATACTGACTGAGCAGTCAGTCGAGAGCCCCGCCACCGCTCGCATCGATGGAGGGCAGGATGCAGCCGACCGCCGCCCCGCCGCCGGGCCCCGCCGAGCTCGGCGAGGCGCTCCGCGAATTCGGGCGGAGCCGCATGCTGCCCCGGGTCGCCTACACCTCCGAGCGCGTGCTCGCCTTCGAGATGGAGCGGCTGTTCGCGGGCTCGTGGGTGTGCGTGGCGAGGGCGGAGGACCTGTGGGATCCCGGCGACCAGCTGGCCGCCCAGATCGGCGAGGTCGGCGTGCTGGTGGTGCGCGACCGCGACGCCAGCCTGCGCGCCTTCGCCAACGTGTGCAGGCACCGCGGCCACGAGCTGCTCCCCGCCGGCGCCTCGGCCAGCGCCAGGTCGGTGGTCTGCCCCTACCACGCCTGGAGCTACCGGCTCGACGGGTCCCTGCGGACCGCCCCGGGCATGCGCGACGCGCCCGGCTTCGAGGCCCCGGCGTACGGGCTGGTCAGCCTGCCGCTTGAGGAGTGGCACGGCTTCGTGATGGTCAACGCCTCCGGCGACGCGCCACCGCTCCACCGGCACCTCGGCGCACTCGACGAGCTGGTCGCCCCCTACCGGCCGGAGCGCTTGGTCGCGATGGCGAGCCACGAGTACCAGCCGAGCGCCAACTGGAAGGTGCTCTGCGAGAACTATCACGAGTGCTACCACTGCCCCCGGATCCATCCGGAGCTGTGCCGCGTCAGCCCGCCCACCAGCGGCCACAACTACGACCTTCCGGGCGCCTGGGTGGGTGGCTCGATGGACCTGCGCGAGCAGGCCGACACCATGTCGCTGGACGGGCGCAGCGCCGGCGTGCCGATCCAGGGGCTCGACGGGCAGCGCCTACGCACCGTCGAATACCTGCACCTCCTGCCGAACCTGCTGCTCAGCCTGCATCCCGACTACCTGATGACCCACGTGATCGAACCGCTCGGCCCGGCGCGGTCCAGGATCGTGTGCACCTGGTACTTCCCTCCGGAGGCCGCCGAGCTGCCAGGCTTCGACCCTGGCTACGCGGTCGAGTTCTGGGACCGGACCAACCGGCAGGACTGGGCGGCCTGCGAGTCCGTGCAGCGTGGCCTGGCCAACCCGCATTTCCGGCCCGGCCCGCTGGCCCCCGGCGAGGACGCCGTCTACCGCTTCGAGACCCTGGTCGCCCGCGCCTACCTCGGCGAATACCCGGACTGAATCGAGCTGGGTGGTTCTTCCGAGCCGCGCCCGGGCTTACGATCGGGACGGTCTGCCGCTGGTGTGGGGAGGGAGCGCGATGCCGCGTCTGGTCGTCGGAACGGTCAAGGGACTCTACGAGCTGGAGATGGACGGGTCGCGGGCGCACGCGGACGACGGGCCGCTCGCCGACCGCGAGGTGGTCGCGCTCGGGGCGGCCGGGCAGACGCTCTGGGCGCTGGACGACGGCGCGACCGTGCTCCGGCGCGATCCGGATGGGTCGTGGACGGAGCTGGCCAGCGGCTCCGAGCTGACCTGCCTGCTACCTGGCGAAGATGGCCTGCTGGTCGGGATGGAGCCAGCGCGGCTGCTGCGGCTGGAGGGCGGCTCGCTCCGACCGGTGCGGTCGTTCGAGGAGACTCCAGGGCACCAGACGTGGCACACGCCCTGGGGCGGTCCGCCCGCGGTGCGCTCGATGGCCCGCGACCGGGCCGGCAGGCTGCACGTCAACGTCCACGTCGGGGGCATTCCCCGCTCACTTGACGGCGGCGCCACCTGGCAGCCGACGATCGACGTGGACGCCGACGTCCACCAGGTGCTCGCCCATCCCGCGCTGGCCGACGTCGTGCTGGCGGCGACCGCCAGGGGGCTCGCCCGCAGCGACGACGGCGGCGACCACTGGCGGTTCGAGCGCGAGGGCATGCACGCCGACTACTGCCGGGCGGTGGCCGTGGCGGGAGCGGCGGTGCTGGTCAGCGCCTCCACCGGTCCCTCGGGCCGGCGCTCGGCAATCTACCGGGCGCCGCTGGACGGCCCCGCGCGGTTCGAGCGCCGCGGCGCCGGGCTCCCCGACTGGTTCGACGCCAATGTCGACACCGGCTGCCTGGCCGCCGACGGCGACACGGTTGCCTTCGGCACCGCCGACGGGACCCTGTTCCGCTCGGAGGACGCCGGCGCCACCTGGACCGAGGCCGCCAGCGGCCTGCCCGCCGTCCGCGCCGTCACCTTCGCCTGATCACTCCGGGGCGCACCGGCCCGCCGGCCACGCAATGGCTACCTGGGCAGCCAGGAGACCTTGCCGCGGAGGGCGAGGTAGCCGAGGCCGGCCACGGCGTCGATCAGGAAGTGGGCGATGACCAGCGGGGTCGTGCGCCCGCGCCGCTGGTAGACCCGTCCGAAGAACAGCCCGAGCACGACGTTGCCGGCAAAGCCACCATACCCCTGGTAGAGGTGATAGGCGCCGCGAAGCAGGGCGCTCGCCCACAGGGCCCTGCCTTTTGACCAGCCGAGCTGGTCGAGCCGGCGCAGCAGGTAGCCGCAGACGATCACCTCTTCGAGCAGCCCGCTGCGGGCCGCTCCGAGCAGCAGCACCGGGACGGTCCACCAGTGCCCGAGCGGGGGTACCGGCACCACCGACCGGTTCAGGCCCAGCTCCACAGCGGCCACGTAGACGCCGAGCCCGACCGCGCCGACCACCGCGGCCAGCATCGCGCCCCAGCCCAGGTCGGCGAGCGGCTGCCGGCCGTCCAGGCCGATGCTGGCGGCCGACTCCCGCGAGCGGCCCAGGAAGTGCAGCACCAGCAGCACCGGGACCAGCGAGGTGGCGATGTCGAGGAGCTGGTAGACCAGCGCGGTGTTGGCGAACAGCGGCGCGGCCACGCCCCGGATCGGCGCCGACAGCAGGTCGACCAGCGCGTACGCGGCCGATCCGGCCAGCGACAGGCCGAGGACCAGCAGCACCTCGTCGCGGAGCACGGGCCGCGGCGGCAGCACCGGGCCAGTGGGTGCCTCGGGCTCGGTGGTGGCCTGGCGGTCGGGGCCGGACGGCGGGAAGGCAGGGTCGGAAACCTCACGCATCGTCCAAGCGTACTTCCCGTGCCGGTGCAAGGTCGGAGACAGAATCCTCGGGCAACCCAGGCACAGGCGCTCTTGGGGGGCTGTGGGGGGAGCGAGCTCCCCCCACATGGATCGGGGATGGCGAAGCCCCTGTGGACGACGGGGCGGCGGGTCGGTGCGATCGGCTACGCTTGGCCGCATGGACCGCGACTTTCTCACCGCGCTCAGGGAGCGGGTCCTCGTCTTCGACGGGGCCATGGGCACCATGCTCCACGCCGCCGAGCTGACCCTGGACGACTACCAGGGCAATGAGGGCTGCAGCGAGATCCTCTGCGTCACCCGGCCCGACGTGGTGCAGGGCATCCACGCCGCCTATTTCGAGGCGGGGGCGGACGTGGTCGAGACGAACTCCTTCGGCGCGTCCGCGGTCGTGCTCGGCGAGTACGACATGGCCGACCGGGTTGTCGAGCTGAACCAGGCCGCCGCCCGGCTGGCCCGCGAGGTGGCCGACGGGTTCCAGGCGGACCGCCGGCCTCGGTGGGTGGCCGGCTCGATGGGCCCTGGCACCAAGCTGCCGACGCTGCTGCACACCACCTACGACCCCTTGCGCGGGACCTACGGCGACCAGGCGTTCGGCCTGCTGCAGGGCGGCGCTGACGTGCTGATCGTCGAGACGTGCCAGGACCTCCTGCAGATCAAGGCCGCGGTGACCGGCGCCTTCGACGGCATGCGCCGGGCCGGCCGGCGGGCTCCGCTGGTCGTCCAGGTCACGGTCGAGACGACCGGCCAGATGCTGCTCGGCTCCGACATCGCGGCGGCGCTCACCGCCATCGAGCCGCTCGGCGCCGACGTCATCGGCATGAACTGCGCCACCGGGCCGGCCGAGATGGGCGAGCACCTGCGCTACCTGGCCCAGCACGCCCGTACGCCGCTGTCGTGCCAGCCCAACGCGGGGCTGCCGGAGCTGCGCGACGGCCGCGCGCACTTCCCGCTGTCCCCGGCGGAGCTCGCCCAGGCGCACGACCGGTTCGTGGCGGAGTTCGGGGTCAACGTGGTCGGCGGCTGCTGCGGCACCACGCCCGAGCACATCCGGCAGGTCGTCGAGGCGGTGGGCGGCCGCCAGCCGGCGCCCCGCGAGCCGGTTCACGACGCGGCCGTGGCCAGCCTGTACCAGTCGGTCCCGCTCGACCAGGACACCACCTACCTGACCATCGGCGAGCGCTGCAACGCCAACGGGTCGCGGAAGTTCCGCGACCTCATGCTGGCGGGCGACCTCGACGGACTGGTCGGCATCGCCAAGGAGCAGATCCGCGAGGGCGCGCACGTGCTGGACGTGTGCGTCGACTACGTGGGCCGCGACGGCGCGCCGGACATGGATGCACTGGTCGAGCGGCTCGCGCAGCAGTCGACCGTGCCGATCATGCTCGACTCCACCCAGGCCGACGTGCTCGAGGCAGGGCTGAAGCGCCTCGGCGGCCGCGCGATCGTGAACTCGATCAACCTCGAGGACGGCGAGGCGCGCATGGCCACTGTCTGCCCGCTGGTCAGGCAGTTCGGGGCCGCCGTGGTGGCGCTGCTGATCGACGAGGAAGGCCAGGCGCGCGACGTCGAGTGGAAGCTGCGGGTCGCGCACCGCATCCACGACCTGGCCGTCGGCAAGTTCGGGCTGCAGCCGGAGGACATCCTCTTCGACGCGCTCACCTTCCCGCTCGGCTCCGGGCAGGAGGACCTGCGCCGCGACGCCATCGCCACCCTGGAGGCGATCCGGCGGATCAAGGCGGAGCTGCCCGGAGTGCGGACCGTGCTCGGCGTCTCCAACGTGTCGTTCGGGCTCTCGCCGGCCGCCCGCCAGGTCCTGAACTCGGTGTTCCTGCACGAGGCGCGCGAGGCCGGCCTGGACGCGGCGATCGTCTCGCCGGCCAAGATCCTGCCGCTGCACCGCATCGAGGAGGAGCAGCGCCAGGTCGCCCTGGACCTGGTCCACGACCGCCGCCGTGAGGACTACGACCCGCTCCGCCGCCTGATGGAGCTGTTCGAGGGCAAGGAGGCCGCGCGGCCGGCGGCCGCCGAGGACCTGGCGGCGCTGCCCACCGACGAGCGCCTCAAGCGGCGGATCATCGACGGCGTCCGCGACGGCCTGGAGGCCGACCTCGACGAGGCCAGGGAGTCGCACCCGCCGCTGGAGATCATCAACGACGTGCTGCTGGACGGCATGCGCACGGTCGGCGAGCTGTTCGGCGCCGGTGAGATGCAGCTTCCCTTCGTGCTCCAGTCGGCCGAGGTGATGAAGGCCTCGGTGGCGCTGCTCGAGCCGTACATGGAGCGCGCTGACCAGGGCGGCAAGGGCCGCGTGGTGCTGGCAACCGTCAAGGGCGACGTCCACGACATCGGCAAGAACCTGGTCGACATCATCCTCACCAACAACGGCTACACGGTCCACAACCTCGGGATCAAGCAGCCGATCTCGGCGATCGTCGAAAAGGCCCAGGAGGTCGCCGCCGACGCGATCGGGATGTCGGGCCTGCTGGTCAAGTCGACCGTGGTCATGCGCGAGAACCTCGAGGAGCTGAACGCCCGCGGGCTGGCCGGCTACCCGGTGCTGCTCGGCGGGGCGGCGCTGAACCGCACCTACGTCGAGGGCGACCTTCGCCAGATCTACAAGGGCCGGGTGTTCTACTGCCGCGACGCCTTCGCCGGCCTGCGGGTCATGGACCAGCTCCGCCAGGAGCGGGAGGACGGCGTGCGGCCCGACCGCGAGGCGCCGAGGGCTCGCCGCGTGGCCTTGACACGTCCCCGCGGCCCCGCCCCGGTGCCGCCGACCACCAGCGAGGTCGCCCGCTCGGACGTGCGCGTGGACGTGCCGGTGCCGACCGCGCCGCTCCTCGGCGAGTCCCGGATCGTCAAGGGCGTCCCGGTCCGCGACATCGCCGCGTTCCTGAACGAGTCGGCGCTGTTCCGCGGCCAGTGGCAGCTCCGGCCGACCGGCGGGGCCAAGGGCTGGGAGGAGCTGCTGGAGACGGAGGCCCGTCCGCGCCTGCGCGCGCTGCTCGACGAGGCGATCGCCGACCAGGTGCTGCAGCCGGCGGTGGTCTACGGATACTTCCCGTGCAACTCCGACGGCAACGACCTGGTGGTGTGGCGCGACGACGGCTCGGAGTGGGTGCGGTTCAGCTTCCCGAGGCAGCGTCGCGACCGCCGGCTGTGCATCGCTGACTACTTCCGGCCGGTCACATCCGGTGACGTCGACGTCGTGGCCTTCCACGTGGTCACCATGGGCCGCGCGGCGTCGGACGCGACCGCCAAATTGTTCGACGCCAACCGCTACCGTGAGTACCTGGAGTTGCACGGCGTCACCGTCGAGATGGCCGAGGCGCTCGCCGAGTACTGGCACCAGCGCATGCGCCAGGAGCTTCGCATCGCCGACCAGGACGCCGAAGAGATGGGAGCGCTCTTCGACCTTGGCTACCGGGGAGCGCGATACTCGTTCGGGTACCCGGCTTGCCCGGACCTGGAGCAGCAGTCCAAGATCTTCGAGCTGCTGGATCCGGGGAGGATCGGGGTCGAATTGTCCGAGGAATACCAGCTTCACCCGGAGCAGTCGACCTCGGCGATCATCGTCCACCATCCCGAGGCGATGTATTTCAACGCCAGATGAAGCCGTCCGCTATGCACGGCGCGGGCGGGGTGCAAGACCGAGCAACAGAAGGATCGGAGCGACGCGGTAGCGATGAGACCTGGCCATAGTGGCCCGTCGAGGGCCGATCACACATTGCCCCGGGGGGCTCCCTAAGCCCCTGCAGCCTCCCGGGCCTGCCATGACGAGGAGGTGACCGGGGTGGCTTCATCGAACGAGCAGCTTTTCGTGTCGCGCCTGGCGCGTCTGCCGGTTCGGGCGCCGAGCGGGGAGATGATCGGCAGGATCGCCGACGTGGTGATCGCGCGGGCCGCTCCAGGCTCGCCGCCGGTGGTGCTCGGGCTGACGGTCTGGGTGCAGCGCCGGCCGATCTTCATCGGCATGGGCCGGATCCGCGAGCTGGACGCCGGCGGTGCGACCCTCAGCACCGGCACGGTGAACCTGCGTCCCTTCGAGTTGCGCGCCGGCGAGACGCTGGTGCTCGGCGAGCTGGTGGACTCGCTGGTCAGGCACCGTGAGACCGACCGCGAGTACCGCATCAACGACGTGGCCATCGGCCAGGTCCGCGAGGGCTGGGTGGTGTCCGCGCTGGACGTGATCGAGCCGGCCTCGGGCCTGCGGGCGTGGCGGCGGCCGCCGCGCCTGCGGCTCAACTGGGACGTGGTCGCCGGCCTGGAGGCCGGAGAGTCCGCGGAGTCCCGACTGGCGGCGCTCGCCGACCTGCGGCCGGCCGACGTGGCGGCGGCGCTGCTGGCCCTACCGGCCAAGGTCCGCGAGGACATGGCCTCGGGGCTGGACGACGACCGGCTGGCCGCGACGCTCGAGCAGCTCCCGGAAGAGGTCCAGGCCGGCCTGCTTGCCCGCCTGGACGACGAGCGCGCCGCCGACGTGCTGGAGGCGATGGATCCCGACGACGCCGCCGACCTGCTTGGGGAGATATCCGAGGCCGACCGGGCCCGGCTGTTGGCGCTGATGGTGCCCGAGGAGGCGGAGCCGATCCGCCGGCTGCTGGTCTACGACGAGGAGACCGCCGGCGGCCTGATGACCACGGAGCCCGTGATCATGCGGGCCGGCGACACCGTCGCCGAGGCGCTGGCCCGGCTGCGCGATCCCGACCTGCCGCCCGCGCTGGCCGGGCAGGTGTTCGTCGTGCGCCCGCCGACGCAGACACCGACCGGGCGGTACCTGGGCGTGGCGCACTTCCAGCGCCTGCTGCGGGAGCTTCCCGGCGGCCCGCTCGGCTCCGCCATCGACACCGACCTCGACGCCCTCTCGCCGAACCTGCCGACCAGGCGGGTCGCCGAGTACCTGGCCACCTACGACCTGCTGTGCGCGCCGGTCTGCGACGGGCAGTCGCGGCTGCTGGGGGCGGTGTCCATCGACGACGTGCTCGACCACCTGCTGCCGCCGGCCTGGCGGCGCGGGCCGGTGAGGGCCGGCAACGGCGGCAGCGGCGGGGGGAATGGCGGCGGCAACGGGGGCAGGGGCGCCGGCAACGGGGCCAAGGACGGCGGCGCCGGCGACGAGCGAGGTGGGAGCGAGCCGATGGAGCGGGTCGGGTGAGCGTGATCCCACGGCGGATACGGCGGCGGCCGAGCCTGACGGCGCCGCGCCGACGGCCGCCGCGGCTGGCGTTGTACTACGACCCGGAGGCCTTCGGGAACTTCTCCGAGGCGATCGCCCGCTTCCTGGGGACCGCGCGCTTCCTGGTGTTCCAGACGGTCGTGGTCCTCCTTTGGATCGCCTGGAACGTGGCCACCAGAGGCGCCAACCTGGACTTCGACCCCTACCCGTTCATCCTGCTCACCCTGGCCCTGTCGTTGCAGGCGTCGTACGCGGCACCACTGATCCTGCTGGCGCAGAACCGGCAGGATGAGCGTGGCCGCCAGGAGATGCTCGCCGACCGGCGGACCAACGCACGGGCGCTGGCCGACACCGAGTACCTGGCGCGGGAGCTGGCCGCCATCCGCCTGGCGCTCGGCGAGATGCCCACCCGTGACTACCTCGGCGAGGAGCTCGGCCGCCTCGAACGCGAGATGAGCGAACTCCGCCAGCGCCTCGACGGCCAGCCCCAACCCGCCAGCCCCGAGCGATCCAACGGCTGACCAGACGGACGCGGCGCGGCTCCTACAGGCCTGGGATGTCGGCGACGGAGCGGCCGCGCAGGCGTGCGGTTCGGCGGAGCAGGTCGCGCAGGCCGACGAGCTCGCCGGCGACCAGGCCGAGTCCCTCTGGCGGGGATGCGCCCTCAAGGGCGCCCTCGAGCAGTTCGAGGTGCCGCTCCAGCAGCCCGGCGAGCGGCTCGGCGGCGACGGGGTCGGCCTCCAGGCCCCGCAACTGCGCGGCCAGCTCCTGGTAGGCGCGCTCGACGCGCCGTCCCTCCTCGACGTGCGCCTGCTCGACCTCGCGCTCCAGCAGGCACCACTGGATCACCGCCTCGGCGGCGGGCTGCAGCGCGACCGCCTGGTCCGCCAGCGCGAGCACGGCGTCGCGGGTGGCCGGCTCGTCCCTGGCCCATTCCGCTAGCGACCTGGCTGGCATGCCCGTACCGCCTCAGGTGGCCTCGATGGTGGCGATGACCGCACCCGTGGACACGGTCTCGCCCTCGCTGACGGTGATGCTGCTGACCGTACCGGCCTGGTGGGCGGTGACGTGGTTCTCCATCTTCATGGCCTCGAGCACCACCAGCGTCTGCCCAGGCGTGACCGCGTCGCCGTCGGCGACCAGCACCTTGACGATCGTCCCCTGCATGGGCGTCTTGACGATCTCCTTGCCCGGGCCACCTGACTCCGCCCTCGCCCGCTCCAGCGCCTTGGGCGAGCGCGGGGTGCGCTGGCGCTCCGCCACCTTGACGGGCTCCTGCGGAATGATCTCGACGTCGAAGCGCTTGTCCTGGAGCTCGATGACCAGGCGGCGCGGCGGCGCCTTCATCACCTCGGCCTCTTCGGGCGGCGGCGCCGGCTGCAGGGATGAGAGGTCCATGCCCTCCTCGACCAGGGTGGTGGACACCTCACCGGCGATGAACGCCCGGTCCAGCATGGCGAGCCGGTGGAAGGGGATGGTGGTGGGCACGCCCTCGATCACGAACTCGTCGAGCGCCCGGAGCATCCGGCGGCGGGCCTGCTCGCGGTCCTCGCCCCAGACGATCAGCTTGGCCAGCAGGGAGTCGTAGGCCTGCGGGACCGTCCAGCCGGCCTTGACGCCCGCGTCGACCCGCACCCCCGGCCCCGCCGGCTCCCGCCACCCGTTGACGGGACCGGGCGCGGGCATGAAGCGGCTGCCCGGGTCCTCGGCGTTGATGCGGACCTCGATGGCGTGGCCGCGCGGGGCGATGCCGTCGTAGTGCACCGGGATGCCTTCGCCGGCGGCGATGCGGAGCTGCGCCTGCACCAGGTCGATGCCGGCGGTCAGTTCGGTGACCGGGTGCTCGACCTGGAGGCGGGTGTTCATCTCCAGGAAGTAGAAGTTGCCGGTCCGGGGCTCGAACAGGAACTCGATGGTGCCGGCGTTCTCGTAGTCGGCGGCCCTGGCGATGTCGCAGGCCGCCTTGCCGAGCGCGGCGCGCACCTCGCCGGGCAGCCCGGGCGCCGGCGCCTCCTCGACCAGCTTCTGGTGGCGGCGCTGCAGCGAGCAGTCCCGCTCGCCCACGAAGACGACCTCGCCCCGGCCGTCGGCGAGGATCTGCGCCTCGACGTGGCGCGGCGCGTCCAGGTAGCGCTCGACGTAGATCTCGTCGCGGCCGAAGGCCGCCTTGGACTCCCGCTGGGCGGATTCGAGGGCCTCGGCCACCTGGTCCTGGCCGCGCACGACCTTCATGCCGCGCCCGCCGCCGCCGAACGCGGCCTTGAGCGCCAGCGGGTAGCCGTGCTCGGCACCGAAGGCCGCGGCCGCGTCCGGCCCGGCGATCGGCTCCAGGGTGCCCGGGACCAGCGGGGCCTTGGCCTGCTCCGCGACGCGGCGGGCGGCCACCTTGTCGCCCATGGCGGCGATCGCCGCGGGCTTGGGGCCAACCCAGCGGATGCCCGCGTCCATGACCGCCTGCGCGAAGGCGGCGTTCTCCGCCAGGAAGCCGTAGCCCGGATGGATGGCGTCGGCGCGCGCCCGCCTGGCGACGTCGACGATCTTGTCGATGTTCAGGTAGCTGGCGGCCGGCGCCGCGTCGCCGAGGTGCCATGCCTCGTCGGCGAGCTCCACGTGCAGCGCGTCCCGGTCGACGTCGGAGTACACGGCGACGCTGGCGAGGCCGAGCTCCCGGCAGGCTCGCAACACGCGCACCGCGATCTCGCCCCGATTGGCGACCAGGACCTTCTCCACGGAATGCCTCCTCGATCCATGTGGAGGAAACTGGATCCCCCCACACCCCCCAAGGTCAACATCGCCCCATGGTGCCGTTGCCCGCGGGGAGCCGGGCTGTGGACAAAGCGTAGCCTAGCGGTACCGGATCGCGGCAACGTCCCGCCGGCGCCGCGCCCGGCCCTGGCCGGTGTCAGCGATCCTGCTCCCAGCCGGAGCGCAGGCTGTTCCTCCACCGGGTGCCCGACGGCCAGGCGCGCAGGCCGATGCCCGGGCGGCTGGCCGTCGCCCAGGTGCTCGGCTCGTGGCTCTGGTCCCACGCGGCGTGCCGGTCCAGCGCCAGGCCGAGGACCTCGACCTCCTCGTCCTCGGGCGTGCCCCGCAGGATCCGGAAGCGCAGCCCCTCGGGCGAGCGGAAGATCCCTTCCTCGGAGTCCTCGGATTTCACCGCGGCACCCCCCCGGGATTCCGCGGGACCCACCGGGATCTCATAGCGGGATGTTCCCGTGCTTGCGCGGGGGCCGCTGCTCCCGCTTGGTGATGCAGATCTCCAGCGCCTGGATCAGGCGGGGGCGGGTGGTCTGCGGTTCGATGACATCGTCCAGGTAGCCGCGCTCGGCGGCAATGTAGGGATTGGCGAAGCGCTCGGTGTACTCGGCCACCAGATCGGTGCGCTTGGCGTTGACGTCCTCGGCGGCCTCGATCTCCCGGCGGAAGATGATGTTGACCGCCGCCTGCGGCCCCATCACCGCGATCTCCGAGGTCGGCCAGGCGAGGTTCACGTCGGCGCGCAGCGGCTTGGAGGCCATCACGTCGTAGGCGCCGCCGTAGGCCTTGCGCGTGACCACCGTGAGCTTGGGCACGGTCGCCTCGGCGTAGGCGTAGAGCAGCTTGGCGCCGTGGCGGATGATCCCGCCCCATTCCTGGTTGGTGCCCGGCATGAACCCGGGGACGTCGACGAAGCTCACGATCGGGATGTTGAAGGCGTCGCAGAACCGCACGAAGCGCGCGCCCTTCACCGAGGCGTTGATGTCCAGGACGCCGGCCAGGTGCAGCGGCTGGTTGCCGACCACGCCCACCGGGCGGCCGTTGAGGCGCGCGAACCCCACCACGATCGACTCCGCGTGCGCCTGCAGCACCTCGGTGAACTCGCCGTCGTCCACCACCCGCTTGACGACCTCGCGCATGTCGTAGGGCTGGTTGGGGTTGTCGGGCACCAGATCGAGCAGGCCGGGGTCCTCGCGGCGCGGATCGTCGGTCGGCTGGCGCCGGGGCGGGTCCTCCATGTTGTTGGGCGGCAGGTACGAAAGGAGCTGGCGCACCAGGTCGAAGCACTCGTCCTCGTCCTCGGCCGCGAAGTGGGCGGTGCCGGACTTGACCGCATGGGTCATGGCGCCGCCCAGCTCCTCGAAGGTCACGTCCTCACCGGTCACGGCCTTCACCACGTCCGGGCCGGTGATGAACATGTAGGAGGTCTCCTTCACCATGAAGATGAAGTCGGTGATGGCGGGGGAGTAGACCGCGCCGCCGGCCGAGGGGCCCATGATCAGCGAGAGCTGCGGCACGACCCCGGATGCCTGCACGTTGCGCCAGAAGATCTCGGCGTAGCCGGACAGCGCGACCACGCCCTCCTGGATGCGGGCGCCGCCGGAGTCGTTGATGCCGATGCAGGGCACGCCCATCTTGAGCGAGAGGTCCTGGAGCTTGCAGATCTTCTCCGCCATGACCTCGCCGAGCGAGCCGCCGAAGACGGTGAAGTCCTGGCTGAACACGCACACCCGGCGCCCGTCGATGGTCCCGTAGCCGGTGATCACCCCGTCGGTCGGTATGCGGCGCTTGTCCATGCCGAACGCGGTCGAGCGGTGGACGGCCAGCATGTCGGTCTCCACGAAGGAGCCCGGGTCGATCAGCGCGTCGATCCGCTCCCTGGCGGTCAGCTTGCCCTTGGCGTGCTGGGTGTCGACCGCCTGCTTGGAGCCGGCGTGCAGCGCCTGCTCCTTGCGCTTGCGGAGCTCGTCGATGCGCTCCTTCATGGTCTTCGGCTGTATCGGTGGCACCTGAACCCTCCCGCCCGGGCGAACCGTCGGCACATCGTACGTCCCGGCCCTGGACATGGGCATTGTAGGGAGACGTGTAGGCTCCCTGGCGAGCCGGTGAGCGCCTCGGATGGGAGGAGCCGGACAGCAATGGGCCAGCTCGACGACTACAGGGCGGCGCTGCGTGCCGCCCTGCCGCCGTTCTTCAGCCCGCTCGAGGTCGTCGAGCGGGTGCCGACCACCATGGCGCGCGCCGCCGAGCTGGGCGAGGCCGGCGCACCGGAGGGCGCCACCGTGGTCGCGGAGGAGCAGACCGCCGGGCGTGGTCGCCTCGGGCGGAGCTGGGTCGCCCCGCCGGGCACCGGGCTGCTGGTCTCGGTGCTGATGCGCCCGGCCCTTGCCCCGGCGGATCTGTGGCTGGTCGCCTCGCTGGCCGGCGTGGCGCTGGTCGACGCCGTCGACGAGCTGGCCAGCAAGGCGCCCCTGCACCCGCGCGCCGGGCTCAAGTGGCCGAACGACCTGCTGCTGGACGGCAAGAAGGCGGCGGGCCTGCTGGCCGAGGCGGGGCTCCACGGCGGCAGGCTCGACTGGGTCGCGCTCGGCATGGGCGCCAACGTCAGCCAGTCGCCGGAGGACTTCCCGCCGGAGGTCGCCGATGCAGCCACCAGCGTGGCGCTTGCCACCGGCGCCGGCGTCGACCGCGCCGAGCTGCTCGGCGCCTGGGGCGAGCGCTTCGAGGCCGGCTACCGCCAGCTCTCCGCCGGCGCGACCGGACCGGTGCTGGCCGCCTATCGCGACCGCCTGGAGACGCTCGGCCTCCAGGTTCGCGCCGACCGCCTGGCCGGCGGGCCGGTGGTCGGCACCGCCGTGGACCTGAGCGCCGGCGGCAACCTGGTGGTCCTCACCCCATCGGGCGCAAGGGTCGAGATCGCCACCGCCGACGTGCGCCACCTGCGAGCGCTAGCTCCCCACCCAGACGGGAACGGCCACCGAGTAGATGACTGAGGCGTCGGTCGGACTGGTCTCGAAGGCCTCCACCGTCCAGAGCTGCGGTCCGCGCGGAGGCAGGAAGGTGAGCGCGCCCGAGAACGCCGCCCACCCTGGAGCGCCGGAGGGCAGCGCCGCGTAGCCCTGCGACACGACCCGTCCGGACGGGTCGCGCAAGCGCAGCCCGACGGCGCCCGCGGCGACCCGCGCCTGACCCTTGGCGACCACCCGGCCGCCCTGTACGGCCTCGCGCGGGGCCGGGGAGGCCAGCAGGATGGGCGCGAGGCGAGCGGCGCGGTCACGGACGAGCTGCCGGCCGCCGGCGCCGATCCCCAGCAGGCTGGCCAGCGGCTGCCCGTCCAGGACGCCGGCACTGCGCCCCTCCACCTCGACCACCACCCGCTTCACCGGCGGGACCTGCGTGACCGTCCAGACCAGCGCCTGCACGGCGTAGCCATCGCCGCTGGCGCCGCCGAGCGCCTGCCTGGAGAGGTTCACGGTGGCGGTGCCGTCGTCGACGCCGAGGCCGAGCAGGCGGGTCCCCGACGGGAAGGGGCGCGCCATGCCCAGGTAGCGTGGCACGCCCGCCAGCAGCTCGGTGACGGCCGAGGCCGCCACCCCCGTCGGCGAGGCCGCGAACGCCACCTCGTGCCGCTCGGGTGCCAGGTAGCGTGTCGCCCCCACCGGGCGCAGGTAGTAGACCGTCACGTCCATCGGCCCCCCGGCCGCCGCCGTGCGAGCGTCCGGGGCGGCCACCGTGCGGTCGACCGCCTGACCCAGCTGGGCGATCCCATGGGGTTCCCCGAACCCGGGCCCCTCCCGGTCCACGGGGGCGCCGCCATGGGGCTCCCCGGACCGCTGCGGCTCGGCGGGGCTGCTCAGCGCCAGGGTGGTCGCCCGGCGGGTGGACGCGCCGCCGCCGCCGTCCGCCATACAGGAGCTGGCGAGCAGACCCAATGCTGCGGCAAGCGCGGCCGCTCCGGCCACGCTCGAGATCAGGCGGTGTCGTGTCACGGTCCTCTGGGGGTCGAGCGGGCCACGGCGACCCGCTACTGCGCAAAGATCGGCCGCGGAGGTTGCGAACACGCAACGGTCAGGCTCCAGTCAGGACCCGACCGGCTCCGCGCTCGCCGCGGCGCCCAAATGAGCCGACTCTTGAGCGGGCTTCTCGTGCTTGTTACTCTCGCGGCGCCGGCGCGGAACGGCCCCGCCGATCGCGAGGAGTTGATTCGCGTGCCGTTTCCGCAACGGCTGCTCGGAGAGCACGAGGAGATCGTCTACGATCTCCGCCCCCACTGGTGGACCCTCGTCGGTCCGATCCTGTTGACCGCGGTGGTTGCCGTCGTCGCCGTGGCGGGATGGGCATTCCTGCCGCTCGGCGGCTTCCAGCAGCCAGGCCGGCTCGCGATCGCGGGCGTCGCCGTCCTGTGCCTGCTGGTGCTGGTGGTCCCGCGATACCTGCGCTGGGCCACGACCCATTTCGTGCTGACCACCGACCGGCTCATCTTCCGCTCGGGAGTGCTGTCGAAGCTCTCCAAGGAGATCCCGCTGGAGCGCGTCAACGACGTGACCTTCTCCCAGTCCCTCTGGGAGCGGATCATCGGGGCTGGCGATCTCCTCATCGAGTCGGCGGGCGAGCGCGGCCAATCGGTTTTCCAGGACATCCCCAAACCCGAGGCCGTGCAGATCGAGATCTACCGGCAGATGGAAGCCAACGGCCAGCGGATGAGCGGGGTCGCGCCGCGCGCCCCCAGCGTCCTCGAAGAGCTGGAGCGGCTCGCCAATCTCCGCGACCGCGGCGTCGTCACCAACGAGGAATTCGAACGCAAGAAGCGCGACCTCCTCGATCGCCTGTGACCCGCCCGCGAAGTTGCCCACCTCCCGCCCGCCCGCGACGTCCTGGACGCGCCGCGGTGATCGTCGACGCCGGCGGTGGGGCTGTGGACAACGCGAGCCGGTCGTCGGCCTGGCCGGTAGGATCGTCTGAGGAACTGGCCAATCGTCTCGTCGAGGTGTCCCGGTGGAGTTGCCAGCGTCGATCGAGGTTCGCGAGGTTGGCCCGCGCGACGGGCTGCAGAGCGAGCCGCCGTTGCCGGTCGAGGCGCGGATCCGTCTGGTGGACGCGCTGTCCGGGACGGGCGTGCGGCGCATCGAGGCGGGCTCGTTCGTGTCGCCCAGAGCGGTCCCGGCGATGGCCGACAGCGGGCGGGTCTTCGAGGCGATCCAGCGCCGACCCGGGGTGACCTACTCGGCGCTGGTGCCCAACCGGCGGGGCGCCGCCGACGCCCTGACCGCGGGGGCCGACCGGCTCCAGGTGGTGGTCGCCGCCTCTGAGAGCTACAACGCCAGCAACGTCAACCGCAGCGTGGCCGAGACGCTGGAGCAGATCGCCGGGGTGGTGCGGCTGGCCGGCGGCACGCCGGTGGACGCGACCATCTCCACCGCGTGGGGATCGCCCTACGAGGGCGAGGTGCCGGCCGAGAGCGTGGTCGAGCTGGCACGCACCCTGCTGGGACTCGGCTGCCAGGCCATCTCGCTCGGCGACACCACCGGCATGGCCACGCCCACGCGGGTCGAGTCCCTGCTCGCCGCGCTGCGCCCGCTCACGACCGCGATCAACTGCCACTTCCACGACACGCGTGGCACGGGACTGGCCAACCTGCTGGCCGCCATGCAGGCCGGCTGCACGGACTTCGACACGGCGATCGGTGGGCTCGGGGGCAGCCCAACGGCGCCAGGGGCGGGCGGCAACGTCGCCAGCGAGGACGTCGTCCACATGGTCGAGGACATGGGCGTAGCGACCGGCATCGACCTGGAGCGCCTGCTGACCGCCGCACGGCTGGCCGGCGAGCTGCTCGGCCGCCAGCTCCGCGGCCAGGTCCTGATCGCCGGCCCGGCCTGGCCCCGCCGCGGCGAGGAGGTGGCCCGGTGACAACGGGGAAGGCGCCGAGGGAGGCCGCCGAGGCCGGGCAGCGGGCGGAGCCGGCGTTCGAGGCGCTGGCCAAGCAGGCACGCGCGGGCGGGGCCGAGCGGTACCACGCCAAGGCTCGGGAGCAGGGCAAGCTGTTCGTGCGCGAGCGCCTGCGCCGGCTGCTCGACGACGTCGACACCATGGTCGAGGACGGCCTGCTGGCCAACGCCATGGCGGGCGACCTGCCGGCCGACGGGGTGGTCACCGGGATCGGCGCGATCGGCGGCAGGGACGTCGCCGTCATGGCCAACGACTCGACCGTCAAGGCCGGCTCCTGGGGCGCCCGCACCGTCGAGAAGATCATCCGCATCGAGGAGTACGCGCTGCGCCACGAGCTGCCGCTGATCTGGCTCGTCGACTCCGCCGGCGCCCGCATCACCGACCAGGTGGAGATGTTCCCGGGCCGCCGCGGCGCCGGCAAGATCTTCTACAACCAGGTCCGGCTGTCGGGCCGGGTGCCTCAGGTGTGCTGCCTGTTCGGGCCGTCGGCCGCCGGCGGCGCCTACATCCCCGCCTTCTGCGACGTGGTCTTCATGGTCGACGGCAATGCCTCCATGTACCTCGGCTCGCCGCGCATGGCCGAGATGGTCATCGGCGAGCACACGACCCTGGAGGAGATGGGCGGGGCGGCCATGCACTGCCGCGTCTCGGGCTGCGGCGACCTGCTGTGCGCCGATGAGGACGAGGCCATCCAGGCCGCTCGCCGCTACCTCGGGTACTTCCCGAGCAACTGGCGCGGCTCCCCGCCGGTCGAGGAGCCCCAAGGCCCCGCCTACGCCGGGCCGGTGACCCCGCTGGTGCCCACCGACGAGTCACAGCCCTTCGACATGCTCCCGCTGGTCGCGGCAATCTGCGACCAGGACAGCTTCTTCGAGGTCAAGCCGGAGTTCGCGACCGAGCTGATCACCGGGCTCGGCCGCATCGAGGGCCGCGCCGTCGGCGTCCTCGCCAACCAGCCGATGGCCAAGGGCGGGGTGCTGTTCGTCGACTCGGCCGACAAGGCGGCCCGCTTCATCTGGCTGTGCGACGCCTTCAACATCCCACTGCTGTTCCTCGCCGACGTGCCCGGGTTCATGATCGGCAAGCAGGTCGAGCGGCAGGGGATCATCCGCCACGGCGCCAAGATGATCACCGCGGTCAGCGAGGCCACCGTGCCGAAGGTCTGCGTGGTGGTGCGCAAGGCGTACGGCGCCGGTCTGTACGCCATGGCCGGACCGGGCTTCGAGCCCGACGCGACCCTGGCCCTGCCCACCGCCTCGATCGCGGTGATGGGACCGCAGGCGGCGGTCAACGCGGTCTACTACAACAAGCTGGCCGCTCTGCCCGAGGCGGAGCGGCGGGGGGAGGTCGAGCGCCTGGAGCGCGAGTACCGCGAGGACATGGACCTCGCGCGGTTGGCTTCCGACCTGGTGATCGACGCCGTGGTCGACCCGGAGGACCTGCGGGCAGAGGTCTCCAGGCGGCTGCTCGCGGCGGCCGGCAAGGAGCGCGAGTTCACCCGCCGCCGTCACGGGGTCCCGCCGGTATGACCCCGGTGCCGCCGCGGGAGCCGCCGGTAGTGCCGCAGCGGGAGCTGCGGCCATGAACTCGGCGCCGCCGCGGGTGCCGCCGCCATGACCGCGGCGCGGCCTTTTCGCACGGTGCTGGTCGCCAACCGCGGCGAGATCGCCGTGCGGATCCTGCGGGCCTGCCGCGAGCACGGCCTGATCGGCGTGGCCGTCTACTCGGACCCGGACGCCGGGGCGCTGCACGTCCGCGAGTCGGACCGGGCGGTCGCGATCGGCGGCTCGCGCGTGACCGACTCCTACCTCGACGCGGGCAAGCTGCTGGCCGCCGCACGCGAGGCCGGCGCCGAGGCGGTCCATCCGGGCTACGGGCTGCTCAGCGAGAATGCCGACTTCGCCAGGGCGGTCGAGGCGGCCGGCCTGGTCTGGATCGGGCCGCCCGCGGAGGCGATCGAGCGGATGGGCGACAAGCTCGCCGCGCGCCGGGCCGTGCTGGCGGCCGGGGTGGAGCCGGTGCCGGGGACCACCGAGGCGGTGCGCGACGCCGCCGAGGTGGCCGCGTTCGGCAACGCGCACGGCTGGCCGGTGGCGATCAAGGCCGCCGCCGGCGGCGGTGGCCGCGGGATCCGCGTGGTGCACGCGCCGGACGAGGCCGCCGCGGCGCTCGCCGCGGCCAGCCGCGAGGCAGAGGCCGCGTTCGGGTCCGGCGCCTGCTACCTCGAGCGCTTCTTCGAGCGGCCGCGCCACGTCGAGGTGCAGGTGCTGGCGGACACGCACGGCGGCATCGTGCACCTCGGCGAGCGCGACTGCTCGGTGCAGCGGCGCCACCAGAAGCTGATCGAGGAAACGCCCTCACCCGGCCTGCCGAGCGAGATCCGGGAGCGCCTGCTCAGCTGGGCGGTGGCGGTCGCCAAGGCGTGCGGCTACGTCGGTGCCGGCACGGTGGAGCTGCTCTGGGACCCGGCGACGGGCGGCGCCTGGTTTCTGGAGATGAACACCCGGCTCCAGGTCGAGCACCCGATCACCGAGGCAGTCACCGGCGTGGACATCGTGGCCGCCCAGTTGCGCGTGGCCGCCGGGGAGCCGCTCGGTTTCGGTCAGGAGCAGGTCCGCTTCGCCGGCCATGCCATCGAGTGCCGCATCAACGCGGAGGACCCGGCCCGAGGGTTCCTGCCGAGCCCCGGGATGATCGGCAGGCTGCGCTGGCCGGGCGGCCCGGGCGTGCGGGTCGACGCCGGCTACCAGAGCGGCGACGCGGTGTCCCCGTTCTACGACGACCTGCTCGGCAAGGTGATCGTCTGGGGCCGCGACCGCGACGAGGCGATCGCGCGGATGCTGGCCGCGCTGGAGGACCTGACGGTCGAGGGGATGCCGACCACCGCGCCGGCGCTGGCGCTCGTCCTGCGGCACGACGACTTCCGCGCCGCCAGGCACTGGACCACCTGGCTCGAAGAGGCCGTCGACCTGGAGCCGCTCGCCCCACAGCGGCAGGCGCCCCGAACACCGGCCGCAACCCCGGCCAGCGGGGCCGGGGCCGCGGTGGCGAACCGGCCGCCCAGCCCCGGTGGGGGACCGGCCGCGACCGGCGGGGCGGAGGCCTCGGCGGCGGACGGGGAGGCGGTGGACTTCAGCGTGACGGTGGAGGGGGTGGTGTATCCAGTCCGGTTGTACCGGCACCGGCGGTCCGGGAAGGCTGCCGGGGCGGGGTCGGGAGCGGCGGAGGGGCGGGTGCCCTCGCCGCTGGCGGGGACGCTGAGCCGCATTGAGGTGGCGGTCGGCGACCGCGTGGCCGAGGGCGCGCTGCTGGCGGTGGTCGAGGCGATGAAGATGGAAACGCCCGTCCGCGCGCCGTTTGCCGGAACCGTCACGGAGGTGCGATCTCCAGTTGGCGAGCCGGTCGCCGCCGGCCAGACGATCGTGCTGCTGGAGGCCGGCTGACCGGACCTGACGGGACATTCACGGTGGCCCACTTGTTTTCTGCGGCACGAGTAGGCCGGCAACCCGCGGTTATTCGCCCGGCCAGGCTGGGGGGCGGCGCTGGTTCCAGGCGGCGATGCCCTCACGGCGGTCGGCGGACTTGACCGCCCTGCGCCAGGCCTGGTCCTCGACCTCCAGGCCGGCCTCGCGGGCCAGGTCGGCGCCGAGGTCGATCGCCCACTTGGCGAGCCTGACGGCGGTCGGGGCGTTGCCGGCGATCTGGGCCGCCAGGCTCTGGACCGCTTCCAGCAGCTCGCGGCGGGGCACGACCCGGTCGACCAGTCCGAGCTGCCTGGCCTCGGCCGCGTCCACGCGGCGGCCGGTCAGCACCAGATCCTTGGCCACCGCCGGCCCCGCCCGCCGGACCAGGAGCTGGGTGCCGCCCCCGGCGGGGACCAGGCCGAGCCGGACCTCCGGCAGGCCCAGGGTGGCGTCCTCGGCGGCGACGATCAGGTCGCAGCACAGCGCCAGCTCGAAGCCGCCGCCGAGCGCGAAGCCGAATACCCCGGCGACCGTGGGCAGGGGGCAGCGGCGCACGGCACTGAAGGCGCGGCGGAAGACTTCGCGCTGCACGAACCAGTCGTGGTCCTCGAAGGCGCCGCGCTCGCGCAGGTCCGCGCCGGCGCAGAAGGCGCGGTCGCCGGCGCCGGTCAGGACCACGGCTCGCACGGCCCGATCGGTCGCCAGCGGCTCGAACACCCCGGCGAGCGCGGCCGCCAGCTCGGTCGAGATGGCGTTGCGCGCCTCCGGCCGGTCCAGCGTGACGGTTGCGACGCCGCCGTCCACCGCCAAGCGCACCGGCCCGCCGGGTCCCCGGCCCGGCCCCGCCGGCTCGGGTCCCGCCGGCTCGGTCATCCGCCGACGCTTCCGGCGTTGACTTCCTGGAATGCCCAGGCCCAGGTGCGCTCGAGGCCGCCGGCCAGGTCGAACTTCGGCCGCCAGCCGAGCACGCGCTCCGCCTGGCCGCAGGCCAGCGCGATCGCCCGCAGCTCCCCTGGCCGCGGCGGCGCGAAGGTGGGCTCCGGCCCGAACCCGGTCACCGACCGCAGCGCGCCGTACAGGTCCAGGACGGAGCTGCCGATCCCGGTGCCGATGTTGAGCCGCGCGTCGACGATCCCCTCCCGCTGGCCGGCGGCGACGAACGCATCCACCACGTCGTCCACGAACACGTAGTCGCGCGTCTGCAGCCCGTCTCCGAAGACCGTCACCGGCTGGTCGGAGAGCAGGCGGTTGCAGAAGATCGCCACCACGCCGGCCTCGCCTCCGGGGTCCTGGCGGGGGCCGTAGACGTTGCCCAGCCGCAGGCTCACCGGCTCCAGGCCGTACAGGTCGGCGAAGCTGCTCAGGTAGTCCTCGGCGGCGCGCTTGGAGACCCCGTACGGATTGGTCACGCGCGGCGGGTAGCGCTCGTCGATCGGCAGATCGCCGGGGTCGGGCTCGCCGTAGACTGTGCCGCCGGAGCTGGCGAACACCAGCCGGCGGCAGCCGGCATCCAGCGCCGCCCTGGCCACCTGAATGGTGCCCAGCACGTTGACGCGGGCGTCCAGCGCCGGCTCGGCCACGCTGCGACGCACGTCGATCTGCGCTGCCAGGTGGTGGACGACCTCGGGCGCGGCCCTTGACACGACCCCGGCGAGCTCGGGCCCGGCCACGTCGACCTCGGCGAACTGCACGCGGCCGGAGGTGAAGGCGTCGGCCAGGTTCTCCAGCCGCCCGGTGGACAGGTCGTCGATCACGACCACGTCGTTCCCGTCGTGGACCAGACGGTCCACCAGAGCGGAGCCGATGAAGCCGGCGCCACCCGTGACCAGCGTGCGCATTCTGCCGATCGCCCTTTCGAGTTGGATCCCCAGACATGGATTCGCAATGGTAACCGTCCGTCTTGTGCCCGGCCGCCCGATCGTGCAGGGTACCTCCGCGAAGGACGAGCCGGAGGAGACGCGGTTGCAGCAGGCGGTGGACGAGCGGACGGCGACTGGCGCGCCCTCCTGGTGGCTCTCCCGTGGCTGGATGCTGCCGTACCTGCTGATCGCGGCGGTCGTGGTCAGCGACCTGCTGCTGCCGCGGTCGCTGTCCACGGGAGAGTTCCTGGTGCTGGCGCCGCTGCTGGCCGGCCGGGTGACGACCGGGCGCGACCAGGTCTTCGCGGCCGGCTTGATCGCGCTGCTGGTCGGCTTCGTGCTCGGCAGGTACCCGCACGAGATCCAGACCTCCCAGATGGTCCTGCGGCTGATCCTGATCGCGCTCGGCACCATGTTCGCCCTGCTCAACCAGGGGGCCTACCGGCGCGAGCGCTCCGCCTTCGGGCGCGCGGCGGACACCATCACCCTGGCGGCGGCGCTGGCCGCGGGGCTCGAGACGGAGCAGGCCTACGAGCTGCTGGTCCGCTCCGCCCGGACGTTGTACGAGGCGGCCGCCGTGGCGGTCTACCGCCGCCAGGGCGACGCGATGGTCTCGGTCGCCCAGGACCGCGAGCCGCTGGTCGCGCCGCTCCCGGCGCGGCTCGACGCGGGCTCCTTCCCGGCGGCCTTCTCGGGCCGGCCGGAGCGGGTCGGCGGCCGCTCCCGCTCCGGGCCGGACGGGCCGGTGCTGGAGGCCCGCGGGCTCAGCAGCCTGTTCTGGCTGCCGCTGATCGACGCGGCCGGCCGGCAGACCGGGGTGATCCTGCTCGCCTGGCGGCAGCGCGGCCCGCGCCTGTCCGCCTCCGACCTGGAGACCTCGACGCGCTTCGCGAGCCTCGGCGCCCGCGCCATCTCCGGCTCCGAGCGGGTGCAGGCTCAGGCTGAGGTGCTGCACCAGATCCAGGCGTTGCTGCTGGAGACCCCGTCGCCCTGGACGGCCGGCTACCGGGTCGGGGTCCGCTACCAGTCGGCCAGTACGCTGGCCGACATCGGCGGCGATTTCTACGACGTGGTGGAGGTCGGCGAGGCGGGCGCGGATGGGCTCGCCTTCGTGATCGCCGACGCCCGCGGCAAGGGCCTGGAGGCCAGCTCGCTGGCGGCCGTGCTCAAAGGGGCGTTCCGGACGCTGGCCGGGGAGGGCGCCAGCCCGGCGGGGATCCTCGTCCGGCTCGACCGGCTGGTGGAGCGCGAGGGCGGCGAAGAGGACTTCGTGACGGCGCTGGCCGGGCGCGTCTTCCCCAACGGCCGCGTGGTGCTCGCCTCGGCCGGGCATCCGCTGCCGCTGGGCATCGGGCCGCCGCTGCACCCCAGGATCGCCGCCCCGCTCGGCCTCGGCACCCGGCCGGACGACGCGTTCGGCCTGCTCAGGCCCGGCCAGCGGCTGATCTGCTACACCGACGGGCTGATCGAGGCGCGCAACGCCCAGGGGCAGTTCGTCGACCCCGCCGCGCTCGACCGCGCCATGGCCGCCAGCACCCTCGACGAGGTCCTGGACGGGCTGGTGGCCACGGTCGAGCGGCACAGCGACGGGCGTCACACCGACGACCTCGCCCTGCTCGGACTCGAGTACGCCCCGCGCCGGTGAAGCTCCGCCGGCACGACGAGCACTGGGTACGATACGTCCGGCGCCATCCGCGCCAGCCGACACGCAGCCCCACGAGGGAGCCCGCCCCATGGATTTCGCGCTCGAACCCGAGCAGGAGGAATTCCGCAAGACCGTCAGGGCCTTCGCCGAGGAGGTGGTCGCTCCCAGGGCCGAGGCCATGGACGCGGCGGAGGAGCTCGACGAGACCGTCCTGGACCAGATGGCGGGAATGGGTTTGTTCGGTCTGCCGTTCCCGGAGCGCTACGGGGGCATGGGCGCCGACTACCTCACGCTCTGCCTGGCCATCGAGGAGCTGGCCAGGGTCGACTCGTCGGTGGCGCTCACGCTGGAGGCGGCGGTCGGGCTGGGCGCCATGCCGATCTGGCGCTTCGGCAGCGAGGAGCAGAAGCAGCGCTGGCTGCCGCCGCTGGCGTCCGGCGAGGGGCTGGGCGCCTTCGGCCTCACCGAGCCGGGCGGCGGCTCCGACGCGGGCGCGCTGCGGACGCGGGCGCGCATGGAGGACGGCCAGTGGGTGGTCGACGGGACCAAGGCGTTCATCACCAACGCCGGCCTGTCGCGCTCCGCCCTGGTCACGGTGGCGGCGGTCACCGGCGAGCGCGCCGACGGCCGCACGGAGATCTCCAATGTGATCGTGCCGGCGGGTACGCCCGGGTACCGCGTGGGCCGGCGCTACTCCAAGATCGGCTGGCACGCCTCGGACACGCGCGAGCTGGTCTTCGAGGGCTGCCGGGTCCCGGAGGAGAACCTGCTCGGCGAGCGGGGCGCCGGACTGGCCAACTTCCTGCGAACCCTGGAGGAGGGCCGCGTGGCCGTGGCCGCGCTGGCGACCGGGCTCTGCCAGGGCTGCGTGGACGAATGCGTGAAGTACTCGCGCGAGCGGCAGGCCTTCGGCCGGCCGATCGCCTCGTTCCAGGCGATCGCGTTCAAGGTCGCCGACATGGAGCTGCGCGCCCACACCGCCAGGCTCGCCTGGCAGCAGGCGGCCACCGCGCTGGTGGCCGGTGAGCCGTTCGGCAGGCAGGCGGCCATCGCCAAGCTGTACGCCTCGGAGGCGGCGGTGACCTCGGCGCGCGAGGCGGTCCAGGTCCACGGCGGCTACGGCTATATGAACGAGTTCCCGGTGGCCCGCTTCTACCGCGACGCCAAGGTCCTGGAGATCGGCGAGGGCACCAGCGAGGTGATGCGCATCCTCATCGCCCGCTCCCTCGGCCTGGACTCGGGGAGGTGACCGGGGCCTCGCTGAGGTCGGGGGTCCGGGTCGGGGACAGGCCGGCGTGGCGGGCCGCGGCGGCGAAGCGGATGGCGTCGCGGACGGCGCAGCCGCCGGTGTCGTTGTTGAAATAGACGTAGACGTCGGCGGCCGGGTCCCAGGTCGCCGCCAGTGCCTCGGCCCAGGTCGCCAGCGCCTGCCGGCCGTAGCAGGGCCGGGGCGTGGCCGTGCCCTCGTGGAACCGCAGGTATGTCCAGTCAGCCGTGCGCCACACCGGCGAGCGCCTGCGCGCCTTGTCCGTCAGGCACATGGCCGCGCCCCGCTCCCGCAGCAGCTCCAGGATCTGGTCGCTGAACCAGCTCTGGTGGCGCGGTTCCAGGGCGACCCGGATCCGGCCCGGGAAGCATTCGAGGGTCGCGGCCAGCAGGCTGGCGTCGGCCCGCAGCGAGGGCGGCAACTGCAGCAGCACCGGCCCGAGCTTGGTGCCGAGATGGCCGGCGTGTTCCAGGAAACGCCCCACCGGCTCGGCCGGATCGCGCAACCGCCTGACGTGGGTCAGAAAGCGGCTGGCCTTGGTGGCCATGACGAAATCCGGGGGGGTGCGAGCCGACCACTCGGCGAACGTATGCGGCTCGGGAAGGCGGTAGAACGCGTTGTTGGATTCGACCGTCGCGAACCGGCTGGCATAGTGCTCCAGCCACCTGCTCTGCGCGAGCCGCTCAGGATAGAAACGGCCGCGCCAGTCCTTGTACTGCCATCCGGATGTGCCGACCAGAACCGGCATTTGCGTTCCTGACGCGAAAGAAGGTCGGGGCATCACCTTACGACCACTCTCACGCCTTTTGCGGAAGAGCGCGATTCGGGTGGTGCGCGGGCTAGCAGGCCTCGAGTCTACAGCCCGTAGCGGTCCTTCATGGTCGGATCGGCGGGGTCGATCTCGCGCAGCCCGCCGTCGCTCAGGCGTTTGTTGATCTCGTCGAGATGCGAGCGCACCAGCTCCTTCTCGGCCTCGGTGATCCGCCCGCGATGCGGCTCGCCGGCGTGCTCCAGGGTGGCGT
>WNGQ01000032.1_pt1 | contig 129864 bp, 111 predicted proteins | sample 5407661 | NCBI WGS metagenome assembly WNGQ01 (sample SAMN13153382, study PRJNA577476) | soil metagenome | isolation source: 60 cm soil or saprolite under Garry oak tree replicate 2 | place: USA:California | collected 2016-06-15 | reverse complement strand
CAACGCGCAGAGGCACTGCTCTGCTTGTGAGGAACTGTTCGTTACGCCCTTGTCCTATCCTAGAAGAGAACATCTCATGGGTCTGTTACGTCTGGCCGTGCTTGGCCCTCCCGAAGTGCTTCATAATGGCAGCCGCCTCCCCTTTGCCTTGCGCAAGGCGCAAGCCTTGCTGCTCTACCTGGCCGTCGAAGGGGGCCTGCATCCTCGCAGCAAGCTCGCCGCCTTGCTCTGGCCCGACAGCGAGCCTGCCGATGCGCGCAAGACCCTGCGCAACGCCATCACGCTGCTGCGCACAGCCATCTGCTTGCTGAACAGGACCTGCTCGGCCTGGACCCGCATGCCCCCTTCGAACTGGACCTGGATGTTGTGCAGCAAGCCTACCAGCAGGCCCGGCTGCTCTCCACGCTCCCGTCTGAGCAGCAGCGCGCCGCCCTGGTCGCCCAGATCCAGCAAGCCCTCTCCCTGGCGCGCGGCCCCTTCCTCGATGGCTTCTGGCTGCGCGAGGAAGCTCCTTTTGACGAGTGGGTCCAGCAGCACCAGCAGCAGTGGCAGGTGCGCTTGCAGCTCCTCTGTGATCGGCTCTCCACCTGGCAAGAAGGTGCCGGGGAGCTGGAGCCGGCCCGCCTCACCCTCACGCGCTGGCTGGCGTTCGATCCGCTCTCGGAGGAGGCGTACCGGCGCCTGATGCGGGTCCACCTGGCACTGGGTGATGCAACCACGGCCTTGCAGGTCTACGCCACTTGCCGCGCGCGCTTAGCCGAGGAGCTGCAGGTCGAGCCCTCGGCGGAAACTGTGGCCCTGGTTGAGCACATTCGCGCCACCGCGGCTCGCCGCGGGAACTCGCCTGCCCGTCCCTCCCCCACCACAACTGAAAACCAACCGCCCAGCGAACTGGCGGCCCCGCTGGTGGGACGGACTGCGGCTTTCACCCAGCTTGTCGGCCGCTACCAGCAGGCGCGACGGGGGCAGCCGCAGGTCGTGCTGCTGGTGGGCGAAGCTGGCATCGGCAAAACGCGGCTGGCCACGGAGTTTGTCGCTTGGGTCAAGGCACAGGGCGCCGATGCGCTGAGCGGGCAAGCCTTTGAGATGGGAGGACGACTGCCCTATCAGCCGCTGGTGGAAGCCTTGCGGCAGCGCCTGGAGGCGGAAAACGCGCCGGAGGATCTACTGGAAGACCTGTGGCTGGCCGAATTGTCGCGCCTGCTGCCCGAGCTGCGCCTGCGCTACCCCGACTTGCCGGCCCCCACCGAGGATGAGCTGGCCAACAAGGTCCGACTGTTTGAGGCAGTAGCGCGCCTGGTGGAAGCCCTGGCCAGGTCTGCCCCGCTAGTGCTGCTGCTGGATGATCTGCACTGGGTGGATGGAGCCTCCCTCGACCTGCTGCGTTACCTGGGACACTATTGGAAGGAGCATAGCACGCGCGTGCTGTTGCTGAGCACGGTGCGCAGTGAAGGGCTGGAGCTGAACCCGCAGCTGGCCGCGCAGCTTGCTGACCTGGGACGCGACCTGCCGGTCACGCAAGTCGTCTTGCAGGCGCTGAGCCAGGGCGAGACCATCCAGCTGCTCGAGGTCATTGCCGGGCAGGGGGAGCCTGGCACTGCTCAACCCTTTCCTGCTGGGCCAGGGGCAGAACCTTCGCCTGCCTCGGAGACGCCCCTGAGGGCGCTGGGTGACTTCCTGTTTGCGCACACCGGTGGGCAGCCGTTTTACTTGCTGGAAACGCTCAAACTGTTCCGAGATTGGCAGTGGCTGGCGCCACGGCTGGCTGCCGATGGCAGCTGGCGGCTGGAGCTGGCTGTGGAGATGGCTACCGTTGTTGGGCAGGAGCGGTCCCGGCGCGAGCTGTTGCCGCCCTCCGTGCGCGCCATGATCATGGCGCGCCTGGCGAAGCTCACCCAGCCAGCACGTCAACTTGTGAGGGCTAGCGCCGTGCTAGGCAATCAGGCCACCGCAAAGTTGTTGTGGCAGATGGCCGAACTGGGGGTGCAGGCCGGCGTCGAGGCCCTGGAGGAGGCCATCAAGAGTGACATCCTGCGTGAGGAGCAAGCCGGAGTAGGCCGGCCGGGTAGCTATCGCTTCGCCCACGAGTTGATGCGCGAAGTGGTCTACACCGAGCTGGGCCAGGCGCGGCGGCTCGTCTTGCACCAGCGCGCCCTCGCGTTGCTGGTAAGCGAGGGAGCAAGGGCCTCCAAGCTAGCCTATCATGCCAGGGTTTCAGGACAGGCCGAGGCCGCCTCTCGCTACAGCGTGCAGGCCGGGGATGAAGCCATGGCCGTCTTTGCCGTCGAAGACGCCATCAGCCACTATGAACAGGCACGCGCTTTGCTCCAGGAGCATCAGCCGCAGCAGACTGTGCTGCAGGCCTCGGAGGTCGAACACCTCTACGTCTCCCTGGGGCAAGCCTATGCCTACCAGAACACCTGGGAGAAGGCCCAGCAGGCCTATGAAGAGCTGGCCGCCTACGCGCGCCAGCAGCGTCTGCCCACGCTGGGCAGTCTGACCCTCAACCGCCTGGCGATCCTGGCGGTCCAACAATCCTTCGACAAGCCACTGGTGCGCGCGCTGCTGGAGGAAGCGTGGCGTATGGCCCAGACCAGTCACGATCAACAAGCGCTGGCCGAAACGGCATGGAACCGGACCCAGATCACAGCTCTCACGTGGGATGATCCTGTGAGCGCTTTGCCTCATGGACTGCAGGGGCTGGAACTGGCACGAGGAATACACGACAAGGAACTGGAGGCAAGATGCCTCGCTATACTCGGTGTGATCCATAATCGCGTGGGAGACTTTGAGGAGGCCATGCGCTGGCTGGAAGCGTCCCTGGCGCTCTATGCGGCCCTTGGCACCGAGCCGACCGCTTCGCGGGAGCTTTCCCTTCTCTCTCTTACCATTGGTGCTACGCTCACCCAACCTTTGACGTATCGCGCGTCGGAAGCCGTGTGCTGGGCTACGCTGACTATGGCGCAAGTCAATAGTGGGCAGGTGCTGGGCAGCCTTCGCAGTGGCCGCAGGGCACTCGCACTCGCGCAAGAGAGCAAGAACGACTGGGTCCAGGTCACCAGTACGGTCGACCTCGCGCATGCATTACTGGAGGCCGGGGCTTATGAAGAGGCGCTCGTGCTCACGCAACACACCGTGGCGCTGGCGCGGACCCTTCCTCTGAGAATCATCTTCCAGCGCTTTCTCACTGTCCTGGGGAGTGTCTATCAAGCCTTGCAGCAGTGGGAAGAGGCACGCAGCACGCTCGAAGAGGCAGTAGCCGTGGCCGAAGGACCATTGTGTGTGCCAGCCCTGACGCGGCTGTGCATGCATTATGCTCTGGCAGGGCAGTGGGAACAAGCCTACAGGTACGCCTTGAAGGTCATCAGCGTACGCAAGCGCTTTGAGAGGGTGTTAATCATGTGGGAATTCTACCCTCATTATGAAACAGAGGCCCTCCTGCGCGGTGGGGATGAACGCCAGGCGCGAGAAGCAGTGCAACGACACGGGGAACGCCCGGGACGCAATCGGCGCTACCGCCTGCCCTACCTGCGCTCGTTGGCGGTGCTGGCCCAGTGGGAGGGGCACACAGAGCAGGCCATCGACCACCTGCGCGAGGCTGCCCAGCTGGCCGCAGACCTCGGCTTACCCGCAGAACAGTGGCAGATCCAGGCGGCATTGGGAAGGCTGTATGAGGCAGCGGGCGATCCTGCGCAAGCGCGCACAGCATTTGGGGAAGCAGCGACGATCATCCAGGGGCTGGCAGAGCGGATCGGGGATGAGACGCTGCGTTCGTGCTTCCTGGCTGGGCCACCAATTCAACAGGTAGTGCAGCAAGCCCACCGTCTCGCCAACCGGGTCCCGAAAGACAATGCGGCGCCGGGAGGGCTTTGAGGTGCCTGGTGCTGCATGCTTGACGCGAACACCAGAATTCTCAAGAGGAAGGACTATATTCGACCTTCCTTTCGTGGCATCAAAATGTGTCACGAAGAGAGTCTGATTAACCCGGCAGCGCCGGCCCTGTTGATACCCGTTTCCCCTCCATAAACAATAGTTCAACACCGATTGGTATAAGGTAGACGCCCCTGGCTGGAGTCCACGCCAGTCGACTATGCGCGAAAGTTTGGACTGTCCCGCCTCCCACCATCGGGTTAGCATGCTCAACCGGGTTGACCGCTCGCTCTTTTTCCAGCGGCAGATTGTTGGCATCCCATCCCTCCAGAACTTTGGCGCGGAAACCCCTTACGACCGTCACTCCATTGGGCGCGGTAAGCGTTGTCCCATCATCTTTCCAATTCGCTGGTATATTCACATCTCCTTCTTCTGCACGCACATGCTGCCTCCTTTCACCGTTCGCAGTTCGCTGCTCTGAGTAAGAGTAATTTTACCACCCTTCAATATTCTACTATCAGGGTGTGTGAATGATCGAGAACATACCTCTATTGCACCTTTTGCCTGACGACCGCCAGGGTCGCCACTGCATCACCTGGGAAATCCTCGCCACATCCGGTATACTTCCCTGAGCAAGTGTAAACTCGGTTCTTCTCATGATTGGCTTTGACCATGGTCACGAACGCTGTGTGTGCTTCAGGAGATTCGCGAGAATGGCAGCTTTGAAAGTCATACGAGAGCATTTCGCCTGTAAATAGGATATTTTCATCCGCTTCCCTGTCAGCAAAGACATCGCGCTTCCTAACTCCAAAAAGAGGGAAAGCTGAACTGATCGGATTGGGGCCGAGGTCGGTGGTCTTCCTGCCAGGCGCGTTCTAGCTCATGTGGGGGTCAGAGTTTCAGACCACTGCCCATGATGATGTTCATGGCACTGCTCATTACGCGTTCATGACGCTTCCTCCTTATACTAGGACCAGAGAGGGCGAGATGCATCAGTTGGGGAGTGGCCCGAAACCCTACCGACTGTCCTCACCCTCCAACAAGAGGTATACCTTTGTAACCTTGTGAAAAGTGGTCTGATCAGAACGCTCTATAGAGAGCAGACTCTTGCTCCAAATAGCAGATACATGTAGGGAGAACATACAATGATTCTTAAACGCTCTTTAGTGATCACGCTTGGCCTCTTTATGGCCATGTTTCTCGCCGCCTGCGGTGGCTCCACCACTACCGGGGGTGGCCCTTATGGCAGTGGCGGTAGTAATCCACCTGCAACCCACAATCCAGCGACTGGCGGCAGCGATTCCTCCGCCGTGATTCAAACGGCAACCGTCACCGTCAAAGGTCAGTCGGAGACGGTGCTTACCAATGCACAAGGGATGACCCTGTACCACTTCACCCCTGATTCAGCGAAGCAGTCAGCCTGCTCTGGCGCCTGTGCTCAGACGTGGCCTCCGCTGGTCTTCACCGGTTCAGGTGGACCCACCAGCTCGACTACCCTCGCCGGGAAACTGAGCGTACAAATGGATGCAAACGGTAGGCAGGTGGAGTATAACGGTCATCCGCTCTACACCTTCTCAGGCGACACTGCTCCTGGTCAGACCAATGGTGAAGGCCTTCTCGGCAAGTGGTTCGTGGCCACGCCCAGTCTGTCTGTGCAAGGCGGCGGATCGACGAGTGGTGGTTCCGGTAACGGGTATTAAAACTCCTTACTGCGAAGGACTGGGAATGCGTGGAGCTCCATCGGCTCTCTGGGGTAAGCCGCAGGCGAAGGCCAGGGCAGGCCAACTCACGAGCCAGTCATGCACATCCTGGTAGGAGGGCCGGAAGAAGCGTTTTCAGTAAGGCGATCAGCAGCAAGGATTCTTCACGATAGGTACGCGGAGCACCGCCTGGCCCTTGAGGTAAGGGCGGTGGACAGCGTCGCTGGGCCGTTCAACCGGCCCAGCGGCACAAGGCCAGCAGGTGCAAGGTTTCGATCAAGCTGCATGAGAGAAGAGACGATGACAATGTTTGTTGACCGGATAAACCGGTTGAGAGCCATCTGGGCAGAGTGTGTCGTAGTTGTTGAAGCTATGTGCGAAGACGTTTGCAGACTTGAGTCCTTTCAGGACATGGGAGCAGCATATCTACTGGAGTCAAGAGATCACTGCCCTGGCTCTGACCAGCCAGGACGTACCCGGATGGAAGCACGAGCGGTCTGCAATGAGACACGGTAGACCAGCCCTTCGTCTGCAGCCGTTCTGCGACGCCGGCGCAAGCACTGCATGCCGGCGTCGCCATCTCACGGCAGCAGCTTATCCAGGGTGATCGGCAGCTCGCGGACGCGGATGCCCGTGGCATGATAGACGGCGTTGGCAATCGCAGCGGCGGTGCCGACGATCCCGATCTCGCCAATGCCCTTGGCGCCCAGTGGGTTGACATGCAGATCCTCCTCGTCGATCCACATCACGTCGATGGTACCAACATCGGCGTTGGTCGCGATGTGGTACTCCGCGAAGTCGTGGTTCACGTAGTCGCCGAAGCGCGGGTCCAGGACGCTCGCCTCGTGCAGCGCCATCGACAGCCCCATCGTCATCCCGCCCAGGAGCTGCGAGCGGGCCGTCTTCGGGTTGATGATGCGACCGGCGGCAAAGACCCCCAGCAACCGCGGGACACGGACCTCACCGGTGTCCACATGGACACGGACCTCGGCGAACTGCGCGCCAAAGGCGTGCATGGAGAACTGCTGCGCTTCGGGGTTCGTCTCGAATTCGCCGGTTGCCTCCAGCCCCCCGGCAGGGACGATCCCACCGTACTCTTCGTGCAGCCGTGTGCGGAGCTTCTGGGCCGCATCGAAGATCGCCCACCCCCACGAGGCGGTGCCCGTCGAACCCCCGGCCAGGCCCGCCTTCGGCAGGGAGCTATCACCGATCTTAAGCTGCACGCGTTCGGGCGGCACTTCGAGTGCGTCCGCCGCGATCTGGGTGAGCGCCGTCCAGGCTCCAGTCCCGATGTCCGTGGCGTCGATGCGCACCTGGTAGTTTCCCGCCTGATCCACCTGCACGAGCGCGGTCGCTGGACGCTGGTGGCTCGGATACGTCGAGGCGGCAACGCCGGTCCCGACGAGCCAGCGCCCCTCTCGACGCGTCCCGGGAGCCGGGTCACGCCGCTGCCAGCCGAAGCGCTGCGCCCCTTCCCGCAGGCATGCGACCAGGTTGCGGCTACTGAATGGATGCCCGGTCTCGGGATCGACCGCCGGTTCGTTGCGGATGCGCAGCTCGATCGGATCGAGCCCACAGGCGATCGCCAACTCGTCCATCGCCGACTCGAGCGCGAACATCCCTGGGCACTCGCCCGGCGCGCGCATCCACGAGTTCGCTGGGACGTCGAGCCGCGCGAGCCGGTGCGTGGTGCGGCGGTTCGGCGCGGCGTACATGATGCGCGTCGCGATGGCGGTGGGATCGACGGACTCGTGAATGGTCGCGGTCTGCTCGACGACGTCGTGTACGATCGCCATGAGCCGACCGTCACCATCGGCCCCCAATCGAAGGCGCTGGATCGTCGGCGTGCGATAGCCGACGAGCGCGAACATCTGCTGCCGGGTGAGGGCGAGCTTGACGGGCCGCCCCGCTGCCTGCGCTGCCATCACGGTGAGGATCACGTGCGGGTGCGGGAACACCTTGGACCCGAACCCGCCGCCGACAACCGCGCGATGACGCGAACGCGCTCGGGCGGGAGTCTGAATGCCGTGGCAACGGCATCCCGGATGGAGTGTGAGCCCTGGTTCGCATCGTAGAGAGTGACGCCATCGCCGCTCCAGATGGCGGTGGTCGCGTGCGGTTCGAACGGATTGTTGTGGTAAGGCGGCGTCGTATAGACCTGATCGAGCGAGACGGCAGCCGAGGCCAGCGCGGCCTCGACATCGCCGTAGAATGTATCAGTCTGGTAGTAGCCTAAGGCGATGCTCTGCGGCTTGTAGAGGTCGGCGCGGTCGGCGCGCAGTCCGACGTCGTGCGGCTGCTCCTGGTAGCGGACGGCCACCAGGCTCGCGGCCTGACGCGCGATCTCGGACGTCTCGGCAACCACCGCAGCGACGAACTGGCCATGATAGGCGACGGCATCCGATTGGAACACCGCCAGTTCGGCATCGTCAAGCGGCGCAAGCCGTGGGGCGTTCTCGTGCGAGAGCACGGCGATGACGCCGGGTAGCGCTCGTGCGGCGCTCGCGTCGATGGACACGATGCGGCCTTTCGCGATCGTGCTCTGCACTGGGAAGACGTAGGTCACGCCCTCGACCGGGTACTCGTAGGCATATTTCGCCGCGCCGGTCACCTTCTGCACCCCGTCGATGCGGTTAAGAGGCGCGCCGATGGTGCGTGTGATAAGTTGCATCTTCATCGTCGCTCTTCCTCCTCTGTTGTCAGGTCAAGCAGCGTCCGCACCAGGGTGTTGCGGGCGAGCGGGATTTTGAACGCGTTGCCGGGCAGGGGCTGTGCATCGGCCATCTCAGCCTCGGCGGCCCGACCAAACACTTCCTCGGTGGCTGGTGCACCGCGCAGCGCGGCTTCGGCTCGCACTGCCCGCCACGGCACAGGCGCGACGCCACCCAGCGCAATGCGCACGTCTCGCACCACGCCGTCGGCGACGTCGAGCGCCGCGGCCACCGAGACGAGCGCGAAGGCGTAGGACGCGCGGTCGCGCACCTTGCGATAGTGTGAACGTGTCGCGAACGGAAGCGGCGGCAGGTCGACCGCCGTGATCAGTTCGCTGTGCTCGAGCACCGTGTCAGTTGTGGCTCGTCGCCCGGCAGGCGGTAGAGGTCCACGAGAGGGATCGTCCGTTCCCCCTGCGGCCCGAGCACGCGCACGCTAGCCCCAAGTGCGGCCAGGGCGACCGCCATGTCCGAGGGATGCGTGGCGATGCAGGCCTGCGAGGCGCCCAGGATCGCGAGTTCGCGGTGATAGCCCTCGCGCGCGGAACAGCCGCTGCCCGGTACCCGCTTGTTGCACGGCTTGGAGATGTCCTAGAAGTAGACACAGCGTGTGCGCTGCAGTAGGTTCCCGCCAGTCGTGGCGAGATTGCGCAGTGGGCCCGATGCGCCCGCGAGGAGCGCCTGCGCGAGCAGGGGATAGCGCGTGCGAATCGTGCGATCGGCCGCGAGGTCGGCGTTGCGCACCATCGCCCCGATGCGGATGCCCCCATCGGGGAGCGGTTCGATACGGTCATAGGGCGGGTGGGTAATATCGATCAGCAGATCTGGTTCCCTCACCCCGAGCTTCAGATGGTCGACGAGGTTCGTCCCTCCAGCGAGGAAAACTCCGTTGGGCGCCTGGGCGAGGAGCGCGACGGCGCTGGACGGGTCGCGGGCACGTTCGTAGTGGAAGGGATTCATCACTGTGCCTCCTTCCCCACTTGCTGCATCCGCAGCGGTTCTTGTGCCTGCTGGGCGACCTCCTTGATCGCCGGGACGATATTAGCATCCGCAGCGCAGCGGCAGAGATTACCGCTCATGCGTTCGCGGATCTCGTCGTCGTCGAGCGTGACGTGCTCAGCATTCAGGTCGGTGCTCACCACGCTGGGCCAACCGGCCTCGGCCTCGCGCAGCATGCCGACCGCTGAGCAAATCTGTCCCGGGGTACAGTAGCCGCACTGGAACGCGTCATGCGCGATGAACGACTGCTGGAGGGGTGCAGGTGTGCGCCATCTGCCGCCAACCCCTCAATCGTGACGATCTGGGCATCCTGGTGCGCGACAGCGAGGGCTAGGCAGCTATTGACGCGTCGCCCGTCCAGCAAGATGGTGCAGGCCCCGCACTGCCCGTGGTCGCAGCCCTTCTTGGCACCGGTGAGTCCGAGCCGCTCGCGCAGCGCATCCAGCAGCGTGGTCCGGGTATCAAAGGAAAGCGGTGGGTGGCCCCGTTCACCCGCAGAGTGATTTCAAGGTCCATAATGTGTGTCTCCTTTGGTCCTGTTGGTGACAAGTCGTCACGTAGACAAACACTGGTTGCAAACAAGCGAGAGCCATCTCGTGATGAGCGAGCATGTTGGAGGGGCGAGGAGAGCAGTTCCTCGCCCAAAGGCCCACCAGGCAGGGTTTGGGGCCACTCCTCAGCCGACGCGCCTCGCCCTCTCTGCTCCTAGTGTAAGGAGGAAGCGTTATGAAAGCGCAATGAGCATCGTCATGAGCAGTAGCCCCAAACGCTGATCCACGGATGAGCAAGAACGCACTTGGCAGGAAGCACATAGACCAGCCCGACGACAGAGAATGGCTTTACAAGTCTTTTCGTCAAAATCACACCGATAGGCCAATTGAAACATCTGCGACAAGTGCGACAAGTGCGACAATTTTCAGGACCGTCTGCTGCTCGAAGTGTGTGATAGAATGACCATACAATGAACCTGTGGGCCGAATTTGAAAACCAGCACGCACAAAAAGAAACTGTGGGACACAAACCAGCACGCCGTCTCACTGAACAGATCGTTTTGTCCAGCCTGCGTGAGTGGTTGCTGCAGGACTATGCCCTTCCTTATTGCAGTTCACTTGCTGCCATGCGTATCTATCGCCGCTGCTATTGGATCGATGGCTGGGGTATCAACGCGCGCACAAATAACCGGGATGCCGGTACAGAAAGTAACTCCGGCTCAGAAGCGTCTCAAGTTCTTTCACCGGTTCTCCAGCCGCTAGCCTTGCTTTCACAAGCCCTGGCCCAGGCAAGTAAGCCCATATCCCTTCATGGCATCGTGCTTGCACCTGGGGGCAGCAAGCGAAAAGAGAGCAAAATGGGACAACATAGCGCTGCGGACGGAGAGGAAAATGCAACAGCCGTGCCGCTCAAAGATACGCTAGTTTTGCCTCAAGAGAGCGGTATTGTGCGCGGCAGCTGGCTAGAAATTGCCCCGGCTATACTCAAAGAAATAGCATCATCCCCGGCCATCTTCCTGCTCAATCCCTTTGGGCAGACAATCTTTACCCATGATGATCTCTTGCCCCTCTACCAGCGTAAAACGGCGCCAACCGAACTCTGCTTTCTCATCCCCCACCAGCAAACAGAGATACGTTTGCTGTCATCGTCTCGTAATCCAGCCGTCGCAGCCGCGTTGACGGCTTTGCTGCGTACAGATCGTTGGAAAGCGTTTCTGCCGCAAGATGAAGAGACAACGCCTCTCTTAGAGAGCGTAATGGACCTGTTCGTGACGTCCATGCAGCAGCATTTTCTCTGGGTACAACGTATTGCTTTCCAACTGCAGGTGCGACCGGCTGTTGTAGAGACTGCCCCCTATACCCTCATCTTTGCCACGCGCAGCAAAGATAGCCTTGCCACTATGAACGACGCAGTCTGTCTCTATCATCGACGCCTGGCTCTACAGAGTCACCGTGGACTATTGGGAGAAGAGTGGTTTGCCGCACAACAACAGGAGCGCTTCGCGGAGGAACTGCAGCAGCTACGTCAACACATACTGCACCAGGGAAAGGCGCAGCGTGTACGACGGTGGCCTGATTTACGCCAGCAGTTGCTTCCCGCCTACTTTGGTCAATTTACTCTCAACGATTATGACAAGGTTATCATCGTATTGTTAGAGCAAGGAGATGTACGCTGCGAATGGAGGCGCAGGTCAGTAGGGGAAGAGAGCCAGAGAGTGCCAGGTAACGAAGATACATTACTCTGGCGATGAGCAGCGAATCTGAGTGCTCCCCCGTCCAGAAAAGAGGCATTACTAGGGGGAAACGCTGGGCATGGGGAATCCCAGTCGTTTTAGTAATACCTCTCAGTATAGGAACGTTGGGTTTTGGTGATTGGTGGCACAAAATGGCTAGGAAATACTAAGAATGAATAACTTTGAAACGAAAGCTAACGTATGTCTGCATATATATACATTGTTATTTATCAGAACAGGAATGTATTCCAGGCCATTTGATTCCCTAGGGGGATGGAGAGCCCGTATTGTGTAAGCAAGCGAGCCAGGAAAACACGTGATCGTTCGATAATTATTGCACTACCATAGAGGTTCGCAAACGTATATAATTATGAGACATAAAAAAAGATAAACACAACTACTACTTCAACCCCCCACACTAACAAAAAGGGAGAACAGAAACAGTGACACGAAAAAATAAATCTCCAATGGATTCCGAGGACGCATCGGACCACTTTAGCATTCAGCACGATGAACAGAATTCTCATCACTACGAAAGCGAGGATCTGGAGACAGACCCTGATGAGCAAATGACTTTATCAACCACTACCACATCCTTTGAACACGAAAGCGGACATCACGAAGCCGGCAAACGCGACGTTGAACTTTATATTCGCACCTACAACACCCTCCTGCGCAGCTCTGGCGAGATAAGCCTGAAAGCCCTGGTGCAGGCACATTATAATATTGATTCGAGCCTGCATCCTGAAGCTCGGTCACCGTATCCCGATATGTCGGCGCTAATCTATAGTGTGCTGCGGCTACCTGCCTCGATTATCCATTGCAATCTGGTATTGCTGGGGCAATCTGAAGAGGTATTCCAGCAGCAGGGATTTCATGTCGATAGATGGGAGGCCGTCACCGCCTCGGCAAGGCGTAGAAAGTGGTTCTATGATGGCGAGGAGACGCTGGCTGTCTACGTTGCCAGCGTAAGCGATACCGACGATATCGTGCCCATCCTGGTTGCCTTCCAGATTGAATGGAACAAATTATACTACTTGCTCAAAGCAGATGCCACCACCATGCCGCTGCTGGAGACGCGTATGGATCGCTCCTCTCCAGTCTTCGCAGAAATTACCAAGGTGCTGCGCGAGCGGCTGCACATCCATCCAGATGACTGGCGTAGACTGGAGTTGATCTGGGGTGATCGCCTCTGGGAAAATCTGCGCATAATCGGCAGAAACCGCAAAAGCTTCTTGCTGCGTATGCTGGGTGGTTCACATGTTGGCTATGTCCGCTCTACGCGCAAATGGTGGGCACCTGTTGAACACTTGCTAACCGATACGCTGGGCATTCAGGATAAGCCTGTCTACTTCGTTTCCAGCAATACGCATAGCCTCGTCAACCTGATGTCTGGCTGCGTCTTGAGGCGCGAGGATGAATTGACTCAATACGCGTTGAGCGGTCAGGACCCCTACCTCGCCGACGAGTGCCGCAAACTCCAGCAAGGAACAGTTCCCGGTAACTGGCAAAACTTTCTGTACTTTGCCGCTCGTGAGTGGGCGCGTACACCTACCGGGAAAGAATTCGCGCGCAATCGCATACGCGAAGAGCAAGAGCGCGGCATCTGGCACGTAGGAGCGCGTCATGGTCTGGAGATTGACGCGCAGGTGTTTGAACTCGCCAAATTGCACAACATGGAGATTGATCCGCGCTGCCGCATGCCTGGAATGGATAAACTTGCCAGCAGTCAGGCCATTATCATCAATATTGATTATCCTCTCGGTATGGCTGCCTATAGAATGCTGCGTGAAATCATGGAGAATGTATCACAGATTCGTGGTATCTATGTCCTGGGCAAAGCTGCCACGCTTAATGGCAGTATCGGCGATGTGTTGATCTCCAATGTTGTGCTTGATGAGCACAGTCAGAACGTCTACTGGTTGGATAATTGCTTTATCGCGCAGGATGTCCAGCCCTACCTGATCTATGGTTCTGTGCTGGACAATCAAAAGGCTGTTTCGGCTAAGGGAACCTATCTGCAAAACCGGCAGTACCTGGATTTCTATTATCGCACGAACTATACAGTAGTGGAGATGGAGTGCGGCCCATATCTCAACGCCGTCTACGAAGATCAGTACCTGACGCGCTACCCCACAGGCGAGAATATCAATTTTGCCCGCCTGCCTTATGAGTTGGGTATCCTGCACTATGCTTCGGATACTCCATATACACGTGGCAAGAACCTTGGGGCAGGCAGCCTGTCGTACTTTGGCATGGACTCAACCTATGCCAACGCTGTTGCCATTCTCCGCCGCATCTTCGAGCGCGAGATCCGCGTGGTGAAAGAGCAGGAGGAGAGCATCAATGTTGTCGAGATCGAACAGAAGACGGAGACAAAGGTGCCATAGGAACGCCGTTTCTATAGCCTGCGGGCTTCGGTAATGGCATTTCTACGGCACTTCGTTCACTACTCTACGCCGATATCCCAGGCCTGTTGCAGGTCGGCGCGCGAGTAGCATTGAAAGGCCATCAACGTGTTGGTCTTTGTAATAGCGGGAAGTTGCACCATACGAGTAGTAACCACTTCGGCCAGATCCTCATATTGTTGCAGGCGCAAAAGCGCTACCAGGTCATAATCCCCTGTAACGGAGTAAACCTCCGCTACCCCTTCGATCTCTAACAGACTCTGGGCCGTTTCATTGACCTGACCTCGTTGTACATTGATCAGAACGACAGCAGACACCATATGATACTCCTTGTAGGGTAACATCCTGGGGTCATGAAGACCTGACCCCTGCATTGTCCTTAAAACAACGGCGGTGGAGGCACCACAGGCAAATCCATGCTGAGGCCTATCACCTTGATTTTCTTGCGCAGCGAGTCCAGCGCGTAACGTGGTGATACCCAGGGATCTTGTTGCATCGCCAGGATGTCCGGGATGTTTTCATCTGCCGGGGTTAGCGCGGTGAAGGCAACCTGCGCATATTTATCGATAGCCGCTTTAACGACCCTGGCGTTAGCCGCGTCGCGCTGGATCATTTCTCTCAGGAATTTCACGCCAAAGACGACGTGGCGTGATTCATCGCGCGCAACAGCGGTGAAGCCACCGCGAAATGCCGGAAAGAGATTATTCTGACGGTAAAGTTCCAGGATGCCGCGTTGACCCGCCAGTGCCATTGTGCCCTCGACGATCACATGATAGAGCGTTATCCCTTCGATTAGGTGAGCCAGGTTTTTGGGTTCTTGTCGAATACGTTCAGCAACATCCGCGAGTGAGTCAATCAGGATATACTGGAGATGCTTGTTCATATACTGCTGGATATTCTCCAGTGTGTCCTCCAACCTTGTTTTATCTATTTCGAGCACTTCTTTGAAAAAGCGAGCGAAAAAGACGGTATGACGTGCCTCGTCGGCCAGCTGCGTGGTCAGGAAGATACGCATCTCCTCATCGGGCATCGCTGTAATATATGGTGCCAGCGTGTCTGTGACGCATGCCTCCCCTCTAAAGAAGGCCGATAGCCCATATAGACGGTCCTGCCGTTCCTGTTGTCCCATCTTTTCCCATTGGAAGCGATCGGGGGAGAAATCTATCTCCTCTGCGCGCCACTGCTGGCGCTCCCAGCGATAGAACAGTTCTCTATACGATGGTAAATGGACCAGCCCCTGGTCGATAATATTCAGAACGTTATCAATAGGCGTCTGCTGTAACTGGGTCAATGGCGCATTTTCTAATGGCAGTTCAATGGACATGTTGTCTCCTTAGTTCCTTTTTATCGATCTTTCCCACCGCATTGCGTGGCAATACACTGATAAACTCGATCTCACTTGGTGTTTTATAGTTCGCCAGCCATTCACGGCAATAAGCGAGGAGAGTCTCCGCGTCGACGGGAGCACGAGTAACGACATAGGCTTTCACTTCTTCACCCATACGCTCCGATGGTATGCCGACCACCGCCACCTCGCTCACTGCTGGATGCCTGCTGAGTACTTCTTCTACATCGCGAGGATAGATATTGAACCCCCCGCGGATGATCAGATCCTTCTTACGTTCGACAATATACAAGTAACCATCTTCGTCAAAGCGCCCCATATCGCCTGTATGCAGCCAGCCATTCTTCAACGCCGCCTCTGTCTCGTCGGGCATATTGTAATAGCCAGTCATGACATTGGGGCCACGAGCAATCACCTCACCTATTTCGCCAACAGGTACTGGTTGGTCGTTTTCATCCACTACGAGCACTTCTACGTTTGGTAGAGGCTTCCCTACTGAGCCAGGCCTCCTTTCCATTTCGAGGCTATGGCCGGTAAGGGCGGCGCTGGCCTCGGAGAGACCGTAACCCTCGAGAATGCGGCAGCCAAATTTCTGCTCGAAACCCTCTAAAACCGCTTTTGGCAGCGGCGCGGAACCGCTGACACAGGTTTGTAAGCTGCTGGTGTCATACTTGTCAGTATCTGGGGTGAACAGTAAAGCGACAAACATTGCTGGTACACCGGCGAACGAGACAATGTGATGGCGCTCGATCGCGGAGAGCACCGCGCTTGTATCGAAGCGCGGATGTGCAACAATGGTCTGACCGCGCAAAAAGAAGACATTAGCAGCAAGAATACCGTAGGCGTGGGCCAGGGGGAGGACAGCCAGAGTATGCCCTTCATCCCGCGTCTCACGTTCCGGCCCACGTCCACCTAATGCGTTGGAGATGAGGCTGCGATGGGTCAGGACGACCCCCTTTGGACGACCAGTAGTACCAGATGTATAGAGGATGACAGCGATATCATCTTCTGCCACGGGTACCGCATCCTTGGATGAGAGGAAATGCTCCGCGCCTGCTTCGCCCTGTATCACTATGTCGCTATAGGCATGAATAGCGTAGGAGCGCGAGCCAGCGTCTCCAGTACTCTGAGTCCTGGTAGCTTGTACTTCTGGATTCCCTGTAGAAATAATGTGTTGCACCATAGGGACATCAGCCAGAGCGCTGCTCAATAAAGGGAGGAGAACGGGACTGGTGAACACAACCTTGGCGGTGGAGTTCTCAGCGATATAGCGTACTTCTGGCGCCTTGAGAAGTGGCATAACCGGTATAATGAGGGCACCCGCGCGGGCGATTGCCTGGTACGCAATGAGGACCTCTGGGCAGTTCAACATCATAACGATGATCCGGTCGCCTTTTTTAATCCCTAATGCTTGCAGACCGGTCGCCAATTGTGCGGCTTCCCTGGCAATATCTATGTTAGTATATTCCCGTACATCCTGCTGATCTTCGTAGATCATAGCTTTGTAGGGGCCGAAACGAACGCAATTATAAATGGAGAGATCGGAGAGTACATGTAAATCCTGGTCGTTCATCGTGGGTTTCTCAACCGTCATACCTTTACCTCTTCTTTGAGTGTAAGGGGAATGGATACTACCGCTTCACCAACAGTGACCTTCTCGCCTTTCTGGTTTTGCGCCCAACACTCGATCGTCACGAACTCATATCCTTCGTTCTCAGTGGTACGCGCTTTAATCTTGCCATGACAGGTGATGGTATCTTCCAGGCGAACCATATTGGAAAAGCGTACCTTGAACCGTGTTAGATAGACTTCGGGTATGTCGGAGATGCGTTGGTTGATGAATTGTCCGAGAAAAGCCATGCTGAGCATACCTTGAGCGATAACGCTATCCAGTCCTACGCGATGCGCTGCCTCTTCGTCAAGATGTATAGGATTGTAATCCCCAGATGCTTCAGCATAGCGCTGTAGCTGCTCCTGCGTGATTGGCGGTTTCACTAATGGGATGAGCTCTTCACCAATAGTTGCGTTCAAAATACTCATGGGATGTCTCCATGTAGTTCAGCTAAGGGCAGGACGTGTCGTATCGCGCCAGGATCCTTATCTCCAGATGAGCGTAATCCTTACGCCCCTACAATGTTTCGTTCAAGCTATGGAGGATGAGATGTTGTATGATCTTTTCACTGTAGCATTTTTACCCGCTATTATGCAAGGGGTTATAAGACAGGATACATTATGCGCCACAAAGTGGAAGGAACTTCGATAACAGCCGGTTCCCAGCCAGGTTCACCATATAAAATAGATTCATTCCATTTTGGGTTTTTTCTAAAGAAGCGGTAACGTATGTGCCACTTGTTTCCAACTTTCTTTTTCTCATGAAAGGCTGTGTCCAGACCAAGACTAAAACTGAGCAATTGGGCGTAATACGGTTGCAGCATATACTCCATAGTATCCGTATCTAGCTCGTGATCAGTAAAAGCCATTTGCATGTCAAAGTAGTAGGGATAGTGCATCACCTCCGGGTCGCGGTCCTCTTCGTCGGTGCGATGGATCAAAATGAGCATTCCTAACATTTCAAATTGGCAATACGGTTCACCTACGAAAGTGTCCTGTCGAAACGGGGGGAGTGAGAAGATAGTGCGTATCTCTGAGGTGAGTTGATGTAATGACTTATCTGTCCTTATACATATTTGAAACGACATGGAAAAGCTCCTTACGGGAGGTAGAAGGTGAACGTGTTAAGACTTTTCTCATCTTACGCCCAGTAAGAAAAGGTGTCAAGCGAAGAGACTGGTTGGCTGAAATGGCTCAGAATAATATATAAAATACCTTGCACCCACTTGCTATGCCTGATATACTTGCATTACAATATTTGAGAGCATGTTCTAAAACATGCGAAGGATTGACCCTCGCGGTCGTCCAGCATTGCCGCTGGATGCCTAGTCTAAGCAGGTAGGAGTAAAAAGGCCGACATGGTTGCCGCCCGTACATCTCGTACACCCGCGCCGCCACCACGGCAAGCAGGCCCTATCGTGCATGCAAGTAATACGATTAAGGATTGGTTGGCACTCTACTGGCAAAAATTAAACCTCCCGACGCAAGAACTTGGTAAACTGGCTATTACTCAGGATCGCCAGGAATATATGCGTTGGACGGGAAAACGACTCAATAGTATGGTGTTAGGCTGTTACTGCTACCTCCCGGCTCCACACCATTCACAGCCAGGAGTGAAAACACGTACTCGCAATACTTTGCATTCACAAACTCTCCTTGTCTTTGAAGACAGTCTGCAACTTCAACTGCCAAGCCATCGTCACCTCATTTTTATTGAGCCGGATATGCAACCACAGTCAATTGAAGTAACGGTGGCCCATGAATTGATACACCTGGCTGATCGGATAAAAGGAACCCCTCGTCGTCACCGCCATCATGGATACGACTCGATCGCAGCCGATGAGGCTGCTGTTACTGGCTATGGCCTGGAAGAGCTACGCCGTCTTCTGCGCGAAGAAAGTGCGCGGCGTGAGGCTTTATGCCGCAAACGTCGTCCAATTCGCTACCTTTATATCTGCCCAAATTGCGGTAATCAATATCCACGTACCCGCCGTTATTCACAGGCCGTTTCATGTAGCAAGTGCGATAAGGCCTTCAATCCACGTTACCGGCTTTTGTTGCGTGCATAAAGCCGGAGTAAGTTCACCTTATCGATGCGCTTCTGCCAGTTCGTGTTGGAGTTCTTGTAGCCAGTCAAGCAATGAGCGGGTCTGGTAAATGCGCCCGCGTAGAACAACGTGGTCGAAGAACGCCTCATCACTAGTTTCTAAGGGCAGCGAATGCCGAGCCTCAAGATGATTGAGAAAGTTTCTGCAGGCGATAATTTGCTGGTCAATGAGATGTCCGATTTCCTCTGGGGTAAACTGCTGGACGAAGTAGAGCTTGATGAGAAAGAGGATGCGAATCTCTCGTGGTCGCTCAACAGGTTCTTTTAGCCACTGGAAGAAGATATGCCGTCCCTGCGCAGTGAGGTGAAAGATTTTGCGCGGTGGACGCAGCCCCTGGGTCTCTAGCTGCGCTTCTATATACATCAGCCGTTCAAGTTTTTTCAAGAATGCATACATCTGGCTCATTTCAAGGTGGACGATCTGTCCCAGCGCGCCGTTTTTGAACTGCTGGAACATCTCATAACCATGCATGGGCTGACTTTCCAGTAGCCCCAGTATGGCATATTCTGCTGGCTCACTGATATACATTGTTTTCCCTCGATTTATGAACAAGAACAGTTTCATTATAGTGCACTGGTTTAGCCAGGGCAATATGTTATGTGTTCGATTGTGTGAAAATCTGATTGAGCCTACGTATTATAATAGACGAATAATTTGTTCGCGAATAAATCCTTTCAATGTAAGAGCCGCTTGAGAGGCCAATTTTCTACTTGATTGATTGCTATGAAGTGGCTTTCCATGCGGTGTGGTGCTCTTCACTGCGTTATAAAGCAAGGCTATACCCTTGTTTTCCTTGGAATCGCGTGCTATACTCCTAAACGGCAGTGAGGTTGTGATGCCGCTCTAGGGGCCCAACACTACTTTTTTGGGACGAAAAGCGACGTGTGTTGATTGTAAGGAGGACTTTGAACCTATGGCCACGAAAAAAACCGATGCGAAATCGACAACTACTGTAGGTAGACAAGAACTGTCAAGGCGCATAGCTAAAGATGCGGACCTCTCTCAAAAGCAAGCTCAAGCTGCCTTAGAAGCCACTTTGGTGGCCATTCGCGAGACTCTTGAGGGCGGTAGTGAGGTGCGTTTGGTCGGCTTTGGCTCATTCAAAGTGCGCGAGAGTGCAGCACGTAGGGGGGTTAATCCACGCGACCAGAAACCAATCGAGGTACCCGCGAAAGAGCGTGTGCGTTTCTTTCCTGGAAAAGAACTCGCAGACGCTGTCGTTAAAAAGAAGAAATAGTATAGCACCCTTCTTCGGGGTGCTCGTTGTACTCACTGCCACCAACTAACAATCTCATAACGGGAGACAACAATGGCTCAGAACGGGATCTTTTGCTCTGGCAAGGACCCCTTCCTGAGCCATTGTTATCTTCTAGCACTATGGAAAGTGCATGAAGCAGCATACCTCTATGATTCTCATCCTTCTTGCGGTACAATGAATAACGATGTAATCACAGTGTAGTGAGATAGAAGACCTCATCACATACCGTGTTGTATGGTCGGGTTGCTCATACATACAAAAATGTTTCATTAAATAGGAGAGGCCTATGGCTATCAGCAACGCCACACTGGCGGGATTGACCCGTACAGAACTATTAGAGATGCATTATAAGATGGCTCTCATCCGCCGCTTTGAGGAGAAGAGTGCCGAAGAATATACACGAGGTAGGATTGGTGGCTTTATGCACCTGTATATAGGCCAGGAGGCTGTTGGAGTGGGCAGCATTACCGCGCTGCGACCGGACGACAAAGTTCTTTGCAGTTATCGGGAACATGGTCATGCGCTGGCGAAAGGGATGGATCCGGGGGCTATAATGGCCGAACTCTTTGGCAAAGTTACAGGATGTAGCAAGGGCAAAGGTGGCTCCATGCATATGTGGAGCAATGAACTGGGTCTTTATGGAGGCAATGCTATCGTGGCCGCGCAGCTGCCCATCGCTGCGGGTGTTGCTTTCGCCGCCAAGTACCAGGGGCAGGATACCGTTATCGCCTGCTATTTCGGCGATGGAGCCGTTGATGAAGGAGCCTTTCACGAATCGCTGAACCTGGCATCCGTCTGGAAGTTGCCAGTCGTGTATGTCTGCGAGAATAATCAGTATTCAATGGGTATGGCTGTTGGGAAAGCCTGGGCGGTCGATAGTTTGCTGCCCCGTGCGGAAGCGTACAATATGCCAGGCGACCAGGTTGAGGGCATGGATGCGATAGCTGTTTATGAGTCGATGAAACAAGCTGTAGAGCGCGCCAGAGATAATGAAGGCCCCACCTTGCTCGAGATCAAAACCTACCGCTTTCGTGGACACTCCATGACCGACCCTGCATATTATCGTACTCGTGAAGAAGAGCAACAGTGGCGTACCACTCGTGACCCCATTGGTATTTTTGAGAAAAAATTGCTGGATAATGGCCTTGCTACTCAGTCTGAGTTTAATGATAACGACGCGAGAGCGACCCAGGTATCCGAAGATGCGGCAGAATTTGCCGAAAATAGCCCCGATCCCTCACTCGATGAGCTCTATACCGATGTGATGGCTGATAACTCCACCGCCCTCACTTCCCGTTACGAGAGGAAATAGTAAACATGCGTACGATTACCTATAGAGATGCGCTTCGTGAAGCGATCCGCGAGGAGATGCTGCGTGATGAACGTGTCTTTATTATGGGCGAAGATATTGCCGGGTATGGTGGCACCTATGCCGTCACCAAGGGACTGTATGAAGAATTTGGCGAGAAACGTGTTCGTGACACTCCCCTGGCGGAAGAGGTTATTACTGGGGTAGCTATTGGTGCCGCGCTGGGCGGCTTGAGACCTATCATGGAACTGATGACGATCAATTTTAGTTTACTCGCCAGTGATTTACTTGTGAACAGCGCCGCCAAGATGCGCTACATGTTTGGTGGGCAACCTGCCGTGCCATTTGTCGTGCGTATGCCTTCTGGAGGCGGCGCGCAGCGTGCCGCGCAACACTCGCAATTATTTGAGACGTGGTATGCCCACGTTCCAGGACTGAAAGTCGTCATGCCCGCGACTCCCTACGATGTCAAGGGGATGCTTAAATCTGCTGTGCGCGACCCTGACCCGGTCCTCTTCATTGAGCACGAGTTGCTGTACAATGTCAAAGGCGAGATGCCGGACGAAGAGGATGATTATACTGTGCCGCTCGACCGTGGAGAAGTGAAACGGCCTGGTCGGGACATAACCATTATCACTTTTTCGCGCATGTTGCATCTCTCGTTACAGGCCGCAGAAGATCTGGCGAAAGAGGGTATCGAAGCTGAAGTAATCGACCTTAGAAGTATTCGGCCTATTGATATTGACCTGCTCGTTGATTCTGTGAAAAAAACCAACCGCGTGGTCATTGCTGAAGAGGGCTGGAAATATTACGGGACGGGCCAGGGCCTGGCCGCGCTAATATACGAAAATGCTTTTGACTATATGGATGCTCCTATACAACACGTGACTGGCGCGGATGTACCCATGCCCTACTCAAAAGTGTTGGAACGTGCTGCACTCCCGAAAAAAAGTGATATTGTCAACGCAGCAAAGGCAATTGTCCCGGCGGCCCTGGTTCGCAAGTAAATCGGAGATAGGCTGATGAAAACAGTAGAGATGCCCAAAATGGGCGATAGCATGGAAGAGGGTAAGATTCTTCGCTGGATCAAAAAAGAGGGTGAACCGGTCAAAAAAGGGGAGATGCTCGCGGAAGTCGAGACAGATAAGGTCAATATTGAGATTGAAGCCTTTGCCAGCGGGATACTACGCAAAATCATTGTGCCGGAAGGTACCGCAGCGCCCGTTGGTTCAAAGATTGCACTGATTGGGGCGTCAGATGAGCCGCTGCCCGGAAATCTGGGCGAGAATGGTGCAGGAGTACAAACATCGGCGAACAGTGAGCCGCAGGTGAAGGATGTGCCGTCACAAGTACCTGTCGGGGTCAACACCTTGTCTTCCAGCGGAATCACTACTTCCGGCACCCAGGGCCGTATCTTTATCTCGCCTCTTGCTCGTAGATTGGCCGCTGAAAACCACGTGGACTACGCCACCGTGCAAGGAACAGGGCCAAATGGGCGTATCATCAAAATGGATATCGAAGCTGCTTTGAAGCGCCAGCCGCCAGCAATTACACCTGCTCCTGTACCAGCTGCAGAGCCTGTTATGCCTTTAGGTGCTCAACCTGTGCCAGCTGCCCCAGAACCAGCGCTTGCAGCCGCCATAGACAGCAACGAAGTGGTGGAGATCCCATTGACGGCGATGCGTCGTACCATCGCCCGGCGTCTGAGCCAGAGTATGCAAACCTCGCCGCATTTCTACGTTACCAGCGTTATCGACACGGACAAACTGGCTGCCTTCCGGCAACAGATAAACGAATACGCAGCTAATGACCCATCACCAGTCAAGGTGAGTTACAATGATCTGATCGTGAAGGCTGTGGCAAAGGCCTTGTTGCGCATACCCCAGGTGAACGTATCTTTCGCCGAGGACCGTTTATTGCAGAAGAAGCAGGTGCATATTGGCGTTGCCGTCGCCCTTGAACAGGGTCTGATCGTACCTATCGTGCGTAACGCGGATCAGCGCGGCATTCTCGATATTGCCCGTGAGACACAGCGACTTGCAGAGGCAGCGCGCGAGGGGAAGATCCGTCCAGAAGAGTTCAGTGGCGGCACCTTTACCGTCAGCAACCTGGGTATGTTCGATGTCGATAGCTTCACTGCCGTCATTAATCCGCCGGAATCGGCTATTCTTGCTGTTGGCTCGATTACACCCACGCCTGCCGTTGTCGATGGTCAGGTGGTGGTGCGCAACCGCATGAAGGTAACTCTCTCTTCCGACCACCGCGCAATTGATGGTGCCATCGCCGCACGTTTCTTGCAGGAGGTCAAGCGCCTGCTGGAGGAGCCGTTCGGGTTAGTTCTATGATGCATTGGGGGATTGTGTTCATGTCGACACGTACAATCAATGGCGTGACCCTGGCGCTACTCCAGGGGGACATTGTCAAGGTACAGGCGGATGCTATTGTCAATGCTGCAAATAGTGCACTCGCGGGCGGTGGTGGTGTCGATGGAGCCATACACCGTGCGGGTGGGCCGAGCATCATGCAAGCGTGCCGGGATATTGGAGGATGTCCGACGGGAAGCGCAGTGGCTACAGATGCTGGGAGGCTCTCCGCGAAGTATGTTTTTCATGCTGTTGGACCAATATATCGCGGGAATCCTGAAGATGAGCGCCTTTTGAAGAGTGCTTACCAGAGTTGCCTCGACCTGGCGGAGCAATACAAGATTGAAAGTATTGCCTTTCCCTCGCTCAGCACGGGCATCTATGGCTATCCTCTACACCTGGCTGCGCCTGTCGCGCTCCGTACTATTACCGAGCACATCAAGAAGCCCACGAGTCTCAAACAGGTCATCATGGTTTTGTATGGGGACAGTTCCTATCAGGCCTTTGAGGATGCGCTGAAAACCTTTGGATAGTGGTGAAAAGCGGGCTATTTATAGCTCGCTTTCATCATCTTTTTCTACTTCGACTGTAACCTTGCCACGCAGCCCGGTTACAGCGGTAGTATGTGCAGGCGGATCCCACTCAAAAGATATCTTCTGGCGTTTGATCGGTACTTCCGCCTTTAGTTTATCCCAATGATCTTCGCGAGCCAGGCGAATCTCGACGTGCTGCTCATCTACGTCCAGTCGACGCGAGATAGCTGTAAGAAGATCTGACTTGATCAGTTCCAGCAACTCTGGATTCACCTTCATGCGATCTTGCACCAGCGCAACCTTCAGGCGTTCTTTTGCAAGTTCTCCTGGCGTGGGCTTCTTGCGTCCCGTTATAAAGTCAAAAATACCCATAGCATCTGCCTCCTTTTGAGGATGGCTAAGAACGAACGCGCTTTTCAGCTAGCGCTGGGCCAAAGCCAACTAAGCGTCGCAGCCTCTCCAAAAGTGATGGTACTTCCGTTACCTCGTCAAGGGGAACCTCTTCACCCATAATGCGCTGTGCAGCATGCAGGAACGCGCGGCCAGCCCGCGAACGTTTTTCAAAGACAATAGGTTCACCTTTGTTCGTTGCCACAATAATCATTTCATCTTCAGGGACAATCCCAAGCAGGTCAACCCCCAATACCTCTAAGACATCTGCCACATCCATCATATCTCCACGTCTCGCCATATCTGAGCGCAGCCGATTGACAATCAGGCGTGGCTCAGGTTTTCCGGCGGCCTCAACCAGTCCAATAATGCGGTCCGCGTCGCGAACGGAAGCCATCTCAGGATTTGCCACGATGATGATTTCATCTGCACCCACGATCGCATTGCGAAATCCCTGCTCAATGCCAGCCGGAGAGTCGATCAGCACGAAATCGAACTCCGCCCGTAGTTGCTGGCAGAGTTGCTCCATCTGTACACTATTCACGGCATTTTTATCACGTGTCTGGGCAGCCGGCAGCAGGTAGAGATCAGGCAACCGTTTATCTTTGATCAATGCCTGCCGTAAACGACATTGCCCTTCAACTACATCGACAAGATCATAGACGATGCGATTCTCCAATCCCAATATGGCATCGAGATTGCGCAGACCGATGTCTGAGTCCACCACCGCGACCCTCTTGCCCTGCAATGCAAGAGCAGTACCGATATTCGCAGTAGTTGTGGTTTTCCCGACACCGCCCTTCCCTGATGTAATGGTTATCACCCGACTTTCCATTTAACACGCTCCATGCAATGCTACAGATTATACACACGACCTCAGTGGCCGCTTCAACAAATATGAACCAGAACGCGCTAGCCGTCAGGCTATAATTGGGCTGCTACTTGCGATGTGGTCGACCATTGACCCAGGTCTCGACCACAATCCGACCATTTCTGATCGTCGCGACTTCTGGGTTAGGTTGCACTCCCGCACCTTCAGGCGGCCGTGAGAGCATGTGCGCTATACGCAATTGCACGGGCGCCAGCTGCAGCGAACAAACGCAGGCACTCTCATCATCTGGATAGCCGGCGTGCACCATTCCTCGCAATACACCCCAAATGATGATATCTCCACCGGCAACGACCTCCGCTCCAGGGTTGATATCGCCCAGTATGACAATGTTGCTGGGATGGTGGATAGCCTGACCGGAACGGATGGTACGTCGTATCAAGAGAGTATCACCTGTTTCTCGTAGGTCATGTTGAACCTGGGATGTTTCACTCGATGTGGCTGTAATTGGTGAGGCTGTATCGTTCGTAGGAACTGCCTGGGGCTCACCATTTCTTTGCATGGGAGCTATCTGTTCTAACGGCGTCACCGACATATGATAATGTGCCAGGAGGTCTTCAAGTTGTATGCGTTCACTCACACGGAGCATACGTCGGCTGGTATCCAATGCCAGTGAAGCGCCGCGAAAAAAACCGGGAGCTTCTGCAAGTCGATCAGAAAGTGCGTTAAGCAATTCGCTAAAAGGGGTCTCTGGCTCCAGAGTCAAAAGCAAGCCATTGCGTGTCCCCTTGATAGCAATATTTCCTTGCACAGACTGCTTCTCCTCTCTACCCAGACTGCTACCCTCTTCGGAAGTTACTTTATCTGAAGTATCCTCCGTACCCATAAGGCCCCCGTTTCATTACTGGCAGCAGGGTTCTATGAACTCACTCATACATGCTCTTGCCTGGTATATCCAGACGCATCGTAACACAATACAGTATAAAGCGTCCAGGTAGCAAAACGCAATAGGTCGTGTTTTTGGATAGCCCATTTTGCACGTAGACTTTTTGTGAAATACAATAACGACAGGACAACTCTATGAGAACAGATAGGGAGGTATGCACTATGGCTGATTTTATGCGGTTTCCCACGGCGCGCGAACAGGTACTGACCAATGGAGATACTACAATAGGCATCATTCCTGAAATCTGCCTGGTCTCCCATTTCCAGGTCGGATCATGGCAGGTTCTATACCGACCTGCAGAGACGGGTAACGTCAAACGCTGGGGTCTTCCACTGATGATCCCCAACTTTTCTCGTCTCAAAGACGGCATTTTTAAAGAGAAGAACACGACGCTTCCAATTCATGGCTTTGGCCGCAATTTGCCCTGGACGGTTGTTTCTGGGCAAGATAGGGGTGCGACATCCTTGAAAATGCAACTTGCCAGCAGCGAGGTAACGCGCCCCAGCTATCCTTACGAATTTACCTTTACAGCGACTATTGCCGCTGGCGAAGGAACGCTTACCTATACCCTGACGATGGAGAATCGGGGTGATGAAGCTATGCCTATCGCCCCCGGCTTTCATCCCTACTTTACCGTTGCTCAGCAAGACAAGTCGCGGCTGGTAACTGATGGCCCCCCCGGCTTCGAGGTGGCAGCCTTTGACTGGGACAACAAACCCCCTGACAATCCTTACCCGTTCCCCCATCGAGTCGCCGTCCAGGTTCCCTATTCTGGCACCTTGATAATTGAGGAAATCCCGGTAGACGGCGCATATGTCCTGAAGAATATGCAGGTCTGGTCAGAGCCAGCCACAGAACCCGATTGTACCTTCGTCTGTTTTGAACCGACCGTTGGCAGCGAAGATGCGCTGAATCGGCCAGCCGATCGTCTGACGATTCCCCCTCATAGCATACAACAGTTGATTTTGGAACTGAGGGCGAAGCCGCTGGAAAGCTGAGCTCTTATTCACAAGCAGTGCAAGGATGTTAATCCCTGCCGGTTTTTGCTGTGGCAAGTGACCAGGAAGAGATAGGAGCAAGCACTCGAACACAAACGGACCATTTAAATCACGTGCATTTCTGCATCCTGTGAGATATAATAAAGATGAATGTTACCATATAATGCCCCATAATGCATTGTTCTCAATGGATACTATTGAACCTTGAACTTCAAGTGGAGTTCGGGGAAAGGGCTATGGTACACCTGTCATGGATCAGAAAGCAGGCACACTTGCATGGGTAAACAACCAGCCAATTTACTCTGGCTACAAAATAATAACAACAATACACCAGGACGACAACCCAACCAACTGCGCCCAGGACCAGGCGGGCGTCCCAATGGACAGCCTGGCCAGGGAGGCCCATCTGGCCTCAACCGCTGGCTCCTTGTCATCGTCCTGGTTATGCTTGGAATATACGCATACTCGTTTTTCACTCAGAATAGCAACAACAATACGAACCAGATCGACCAGCTGGCTTATAGTGCCTATTACGATCAGATCAATGCTGGGAATATCAAAACAGCCGTTTTTAATGGGCAGACAGATATTACTGGAGAATTCAAACAACCTGTTGGTTCCTATACTCAGTATCGAGTAATACAACTACCAAATGGAGATCCACAGCTCCCGCAATTGCTCCAGTCTAAGGGAGTCACCGTTTCCTCTCAGCCGTCGCAGGATAACAGTTTCTGGGTGAATCTCCTGATCGCCTTCGTTCCCTTGATACTAGTCATCGCGCTCTTCATTTTCTTGTCGCGCCGGGCGGGTCAGGGACAACAGGGGATATTCAACTTTGGAAAGAGCCGGGCGAAGCTTATCCTTGAGGATCGGCCTAGCACCACTTTTGCCGATGTCGCAGGCGTCGATGAGTCCAAGTATGAACTTCAAGAAGTCGTCGAGTTTCTGAAAACACCTCAGAAATTCCAGCGTTTGGGGGGCAAGATTCCTCGCGGCGTACTACTCGTTGGCCCTCCAGGGACAGGTAAAACATTGCTGGCAAGAGCCGTGGCGGGTGAGGCTGGTGTCCCTTTCTTCTCTATGTCCGGTTCAGAATTTGTCGAGGTGCTGGTCGGCGTAGGTGCCAGTCGCGTACGTGATCTCTTCGATCAGGCGAAAAAAGCTTCTCCCAGTATCATTTTCATTGACGAAATCGATGCAGTAGGACGACAGCGTGGTTCAAGTATCAATACTAACGATGAACGCGAGCAGACATTGAACCAGCTCCTGGTAGAGATGGATGGATTTGATACCCGGCAGGCGGTCGTAGTTATCGCGGCTACCAATCGCCCTGATGGGCTTGACCAGGCGCTGCTGCGCCCGGGTCGTTTTGATAGGCGTGTCACAGTGGATCGCCCCGATTGGAACGGGCGCCTGGCTATTCTCAAGATTCACTCACGAAATGTACCATTAGCTCCCGACGTGGATTTGGTGGCTATCGCTCGTTCGACGCCTGGCATGGTTGGCGCTGACCTGGCGAACCTGGTCAATGAAGCCGCGCTGCTGGCTGCTCGTCGTAACCTGGATCGGGTAACGCAAAAGTGTTTTAACGAAGCATTGGACAAGATTCTTCTGGGCGCCGAACGCCCGTTGGTGCTCAGTGATGATGACCTTCAGGTCATAGCTTACCACGAGGGAGGTCATGCGTTGACGGCGCTGCTCTCAGAACATGCGGACCCGGTCACCAAGGTCACTATAGTGCCGCGCGGCCAGGCATTGGGCGTCACTATGTCGACGCCGCTGGATGATCGCTATAACTACTCCAAAGAGTACTTATTGACACAAATTGTTACCGCCCTCGGTGGACGTGCTGCCGAAGAGGTGGTGATTGGACGTATCACCACGGGTGCGGAGAACGATTTGCAACGAGTTACAGCCCTGGCTCGTCAAATGGTAACCCGGTGGGGTATGAGCGAGAAACTCGGTACCGTCTCTTTTAGCGAGCGTGGAAGTCCATTCGCCAGTGGCGGCGATACCGGCGCTCCAAGCGATTATAGCGAGACGACCGCCGAGGCAATCGATGATGAGGTTGATCGTATTGTTCGTAGCTGTCATGCTCGCGCTGTTGAACTCTTGCAAACGCATCGTCCGACCCTCGACCGTATTGCCCAGGAACTGCGCCGCAATGAGGTGGTCGATTCCAATCAGCTACAGGAGATTATGCGGGAAACAGGGGCAGTTATTGCATCTCCGCAATCTTTACCCCAGGGCGTACCGCAGGTGATTACACCGCCTGTTGGTACAACTCCACTACGTCCAGAGGTAAATAGCACGGGGAATGAACAAATCGGCTAAAATAGCATGGTAAGACGCCTATCCATTAACGTAAGTCACACATAGTATTCTAAGATCGAGGTGAAGAATATGGTAAAGACGTTGAACAATCAAACGGTAACTTCGTCCCCAAATGGAACAAAGAAACAGCGTAAAAAACAGGCTAGGCAAGAAGCGAAAGCTATGCTGAAGCTCGAACAGGCAAAAAAGAATGAGCAAAAGGCTGCGAAGAAGGCTACCAAAGCACAGGCACAACTCGAAGCTTATCGCATGCAGATACACAAAATCGAGGCTAGGTTAGCTGAAATACGTACCCCTCATTATGATGAGCCAGCGCAGGATACTCAAGGGGCGTCCCAGAATGGACAGGAAATCTCCCAGGGCAGTTCTGAGAATTACGCTACTATGTCGCATTCCTCGGACAACGAGACCACTTCTTCATCTGAGAGGGAGGACTACACAGATACTACGCATGAACGGGAAACGAACCCCTCTGGCGATGGCGAAGCTTCTATTCCAGAACATTCAGACGAGAAATCTCCCTTTGCTGAGGAGGGCCAATAGGGAGGGTTAAGAAGAGGCAGCGGGAGGGAAAGTTACGCTTCCGGCCTCTTCTCTTTTCTCGACAATACTCCTCTCTCCCTGAGCATGAGGTAGAGCCAGAGAGCGACTCCTAGCAATACTCCGCCTATCAGGTAGGCACCCAGTACATCGCTGGCCCAGTGATCGCCAAGGTAGATACGCGATGGTCCCACCAGAACCACAAACAGCGCAGAGACAATTAATAGCGTGATGCGCCACCAACTCCTCCCTCTGAAAAGAATAATACACAGCGAAAACAGGAAGCCCCAGAAGGCCACATAGGCCATGACATGCCCACTAGGGAAACTTGGACCACTAGCGGCCTGGAGGATATCGACAAGGTGTCCAGTGGGGCGCGGACGTGCAACAATAATCTTTAAGAGTCCATTCAACAAGGAGCTAAAGGCGCAAAGTGCCACCAGTATGACGGCCTCCAGGCGCAGCCTCACGAGCCAGAGAATGACACCGGCCAGCACAACAAGACCTATTGAGATGAGGGGTACATAGCCTGGATAGCTAACGGCAATCATGATGTACTTCAGCCATGGAGCCTGGTTCTCTTGAAATTCACGGGTTATAGCGACGTCGATCGGCAGAACAGGATGAGCATGTACCCACCATGCCAGGATACCAAAAAGCGCCAGTTGTAGCGCGTACAGAACCAGTAATAACCGTCCGCGTTTTAGCGTAAGGTACCACGGTACCTGTGCAGCCTGAACTTCTTGCTGCGCTCCCTCTAAAACTTCTTGCGAATTCTCATGAATAGTTTGGGGAACAGATTGTTGTTCTTCATCTTGCTTCTGTTCGTGGACAGGTTTCTGCGGCATGAGAAGCTCCTGTGTGAATGAGTAACTGGTCTTATCCCATTAGATAATAGTTATATTACGTTAGAGAGGGGTAAACTGTTTCGTTCAGAAACTACATCTGAAGTATGAAGATCAGAAAAATAGTGGCATTGACGAGGACCATAATTCTCGTTACATTCATTATAGGACAAAGAGAAGGAGATAATCATGCCTGAGACGGAAATACGTCCCGCCCGGCCAGAGGATCGCGAGGCAGTGCTCGCGTTTTGCGAACAAACCTGGGAGTGGGGAGACTATATCGAGTATGTTTGGGACGAATGGCTGCACGATCCAAAAGGAATCTTGTTTGTCGCGACGATAGATGGTAAACCTGGAGCCGTATCCCATCTCCAGATGCTTAACGAGACGGATGCGTGGCTTGAAGGGATGCGTGTTGACCCAGCCTATCGACAGCATGGCTTTGCCAGGGCTCTCGATGACGTTATGCTGGCGGAGGCAATGAGGCGGGGAGCGACAAATGCTCGGCTTATCACCGAGTCCGCCAATACTATTGCCATCTCGCTTATCGAACGAGGGTTTTTCCGAAAAATCGGCTCCTTCGCGCTGTTCCGAGCCAAAGCAGAGACGGTTCCAGAGAAACGTCAATATGGTCTGGACACGCCACAACTAGCTACCCAGGCAGATATTGATGATATTATTAACTACCTTAATACTTCGAATAATTTTCCAGCCATTGGTGGGTTGTATTATCACCGTTTCACCGCTTACAGAATCACCGGCGATTTACTGGAAGCTAAACTGCGCGCGCAACAGGTTTATATCTTGCGTCGTTGGAATCGCCTGGACGGCCTGGCAATAGCTGAGCCTCAACAGGGCCGATATGGCTCCCAACTTTCCATTGGTTACATCGATGGCACAACCGAATCAATCAGCTTGATCGCCTATGCGCTGCGCAGACAGTTGACAGACATGGGCATAGAGAGTATCAATGCCTATGTTCCCGACCTGATAATGGTACGTGATGCCTTTGTAGGGGCAGGATACGAGTGGGACAATAAGATCTTCTATACTTATGAGCGTAGTCTGATCTGATATCAAGGGTTTCTTGGCTCCTCACCGCTGCAGGTAGTGAGGAGTCAAGAAGAGTTACAAAGGACTTAAGACAGCCTCCGGGTGCTTCATCTCATGGAAAGGTAACAGCCAGCAGCCGTAATTCATACCGCCGCCAACAGCTGGTAGCGCCATCCATTGGCCCTCGTGAAGTTGATCCTGTCGCAGTAGTTCGACCATGGATGTGGCGATACTGGCATTGGAGAGATTGCCGTAGTAGCGGAAATTATCAGCCAGCTTACCCATGGTAGACTCGGGCCAACCGTAGTCGTTGATCAACAATTCGCCCATACGACGTGTAATGCGTGAATTGGCCTGGTGTGGCACAATGTGGGCCAGTTCATCGGGACTCAACCTGGCGTGACGACACAAGACATCGACCGACTCCGCCATAGCGCGTGGAGCCTCGCGGAAGACCTCTTTGCCGTTCATTTTGGTGTAGCCAACCATGTATTGCATGAGCACCTTGTTGAGTTCTTTCCCCTTGCCTTCCTTGAAAAGCGTTTGCATCTTCATATCAACTTCTGCCATTTCGATGACATCTTTCCGCAAGGGTGTCTGGTAGTAGAGGGAGGGACCCTGGTGCGCATCGGAACCATTGATGACGAAGGTATCTTCATCACCAGGTTCCAGCAGAAAAGCTGATGCTCCTTCACCAAAGAGAGAGCTCGTTTTCCAGTCAAGGACGTTCATAATGTTCGGGAGGAGCCCTTCGGCTGTGACCATCAGCACCAGTTTTGCCGAACTGGCGGCTAACACTTCGGCACACATCTGAAATGCCTCTGTCTGGCAGGCGCAGGCCCCTTTGAGCATCGTTGAGCGGATAGGTCCCAACCCAAGACGCATTTGAACAAGCCCGGCAACAGTAGGGAAGGCATCGTTGTCGGAGGAAGATGCCCCAATCACTGTATCGATTTCGGAGGCATCACGGCCTGCGCTGGCAAGGGCACGTTGGGCAGCAATCACGGCCATATCGACAAGTGACTCATCCTGTGGCGCATCTGGCCCGTCGATCAGCCCCGGCGCATCTGCACCGGCCATCTTGCGACACAGTTCCAGGGTGCTGGCACGAACGTGACGTGTACTCAGGCCTGTTACACGTTCCAGGTCATCTGCACTGCGAGGATCTCCCAGACGAGTGGAGATATAGGCAAAATATTCGTTGGTGATAGTTCCTGTTGGTGCGTAGTTCCCCAAACCAACAAGGCGTACCTTTGCCTTTGTATAGATGTGTGGAACGATGTACGTGTAATGGGGCCACTGGCCTGCTTGAAGCCGCGTCATAAAATAAAAACCTCCATGGCGAGGGTATCTACTCGATTAAAAACTAGTATACCATACTGCAAGGCCATTTCCCATCATCTCTTTCAAAACCGCTCCAAACCTTATTTTATACCTCTACCGTTTTTTGGGTGGATAAGGTGGGGATATTCATACGTCGAATATCCCCAGCATGAATATTCAATGAAAGTCTAGACGGCCATGAGACACTTGTTCTAGCACCTTGACAACGGAATAGTGTTTGTGGGTTCCAAGCTAAATCGTTCGCTTGGGTAAAAGCATTAGCGTGTTCAACCAAGGTCCACCTCTCTTTCAATTGCTGTTGACGAGAACCATGTCAACGATGGCTACCAGACTGAGAACCTACCGATGGGCAATCGGGAAGGCATAAGCCTGTGGACAGACTGTAAGACCAAACACGAATGGAAACCGTGGAAGCTCGTCTGGACGAAGCAGGAAACCCCACTCGTGAGAGTGGGAATCCCCCGGCTAAAGCCGGGGGAGGATGTCAATGGAATATACTCTGTTAACTGCTACCAATCTGAGTGACGGTGGTCGCGCCGGTCGCGCCGATCACGGTTACCCTGTCCCCCACTATAGCTGCTACCGCCATAGCTGCTTCGTGATCCACGGGAGGCTCGTTGAGCCTGGAAACAATCGTTGCAATACACGGGACGGTCTTCACGAGGAATAAATGGTACAGAGGTTGGACGTCCACAGGTCGCGCAGGTGGTCTCATAATGTTCGCCACTGTTGCGAGGAGTGTAAGATGAGGCGTGTGATGTCGATGACTGCCTGCCTCGACGCGCAGCACGACAGCTAGGGCAACGGCCAGGAGTGTTTGTTAGTCCGCGGCTGGCATAGAATTCTTGTTCTCCAGCGCTAAAAATGAAGTCTTGACCACAGTCTCGACACGTGAGGATACGATCCTGGTATCCCTCATTGGACATCATGGGTAATATTTCCCCTTCTTTGCTTGTGTTCGTTCCGCCTACAACTAACTTGTTATGAATGGAGAAAGTTTGATCGAGCAGTATATTTACTTGTTAAAGCCGCTAACAGGGGAATATAGCTGACGGTGGCTGCCAGGTAGTTACACTTCCAAGATACCGGATGGCGGAACGAGACCGGGGCCTAGACGTTCATTACCTTAATGGGATTCTGCACCCAAACCACGAACTCATTGTATCATATAGATGTGAACATTGCAGTCTTGCATGATACCAGAGGGAGGACAGGTTTTGCTACCCTATCCACACCCTGAGCAGCAGTTACGCCAGGTACACACGATCACTGATCGTTTTTCAATAGCCAATACCTATCTCATCAATGGGGAACGCCTGGTCGTCGTTGATCCTGGCTCTGAACTCAATGTTCGTTTGACGTTGAACTATCTCCAGAAATTTCTTCATCGTACTCCTACTGAGATCGATCTTATTGTATTGACGCACCTCCACTCGGATCATACTGCGGGAGTAGAATTTTTGAGCTGTGCATGCAATGCTCCTGTAGCCGCCTCTGCTACTGCGCGACAACTTGCCGGTGCAGAAACTCAGGGGAAGCAGGGTATTCCAGGAATAGCGCACCGCGCCGGGGAGGTCTTGAGACAGAAGACGCTGCCAGCAACGATCCAGCACATGGATCTTTTTCCACCTCATTATGCCAGCCAGATGAAGATGATCGATATGTGGCTAGAGGACGTTGCGGGTTTGCCCTATCACCCCGATTGGCGCGTTATTGCCAGCCCTGGCCATACCCTCGACAGTATTTGCCTCTATAACCCTTTCAGTTACGAACTTCTGTGTGGAGATACGGTCATTACGATAGAGGGCGGGGCGCCGCTGTTACGGGGAGTAGCGAATCGCCGCCAGCTTGAAGAGACATTGGGGACGCTGCGCAGCCTCGATGTCAACTATCTCTTCCCTGGTCATGGCAGACCGATTTTAGCAAAACGTCCGCTGGAAAATGCTTCTGTAGAATGGTAAGATTTACTCGTTTTTTGGCCTGCTTGGTAGGCGCAACGGAGCAGGGCTGTTATTGTTAGAGCGCACCAGCAGGGGAGGTATTGTCGGCGAGGACAACGGGATACCGGCGTCTTCTTGTAAAGAGAGAATATATTCAAGACGCACACTGCCAAGGCAAACGATGTCACCATGTTGGAGAAGTTTGGGGGCGAGCAATGGATCATTGTTGACCTTGCTGCCATTACGACTGGCAAGGTCTTGTACATAATGTCCATTGGCCTGGTGCGAGACCTGGGCGTGGCGGCGCGAAATCGAAGCATCATTGATGGCGACATCGCATTCGGAGCCGCGCCCAATGGTTATAACCGGGCGATCCAGCATAAAGCTCTGTCCTCCCATCTCACCGTCACAAATGACAAGCAATCCGTTCATCTCGGGGGACTGGGGCAATGACGAGACCGGGTGGATTTCCGCTGTGTCTTGCAACTCGACCGGGTTATCCACCGTCACAGCAGCGGTAGGAGATTGTTCACTGTGATCGCTCGTTTCAAGTGATGCGCTATCTTCCAGGGGCTGCGTCATCGGTAAATGATCGCTTTCCGAATACAATTCCGCAGTGGAATGCCAGACATGGCGCACGAGAGGATCATCTTGTTCCCTAGGTGTGCCGGGCTGTGTAGCTTTTTCAAAGAGAAAGCGCTGCGAACCAATCTCTAGCAATTCACCCGCTTCGATATGTGAAGAACCGCGTGTTCGCTTGCCATTGAGCAAGACACCATTCAGGCTATCACAATCAGTAATATACACATCTCCATTATCCCAGGCGAGTTCCGCATGATACCGTGAAGCCAGGTCGTCATCCAGCCAGATATCGTTATCCTCCCCTCGTCCGATGGTGATGATGATGCGCTCCAATGCTAACCGCTGCCCCTGGAAACGCCCGCCGCGAAATTCGAGCCAGCCCCAGGGAATATTCTCTCGAAAGACGTAGGGTGGGACTACGCCGGGTTGGCGCCTTGGAGGATGAAAGCCGCTAGTAGTATTGGCGCGAGTAGTGCGATTTTGCCGGGGGATGCGTACCGCTGTCGTCGAGATACGCGGCTGAGTAAAGAGACAGTAAGTGGCGGTCACACCAAGCGGCAGCAGCCAGCCACACAGGGCCACGTAGGCGAGAGCGACCTCTACTTCTGCGGTTGAAAGCCCAGCCTGTACCACAGTGAAGCGTATGTTGAACCAGACGAGAGCAGGTAGCAGCAACAATGCTGAAATAACACAGGTGACGATGGCACCAGCAAGCTGGCGGGTCGACCCGCGTCTACCCAGAGAGGTGTATAGTGCGTCGACGGCGATAGCGAACATGCAGCATGCTAATCCACTATAACATCCAACGCTAAACCAGGTTGGGAAATCCACACTGCTCGTCGTCGTATACCTCTCTTCTCATTAAAGCATAGCGTCAATGTTCGCATTGCGCGCATCGCTAATTAAAATGGTATCTACTATAGAGTGCTGCCGCGCATTCAAGGCGTAGACCTCATCCGTCGCTACGTTGGCAGAGTCGCCCACCACATTGTTATTGACCTGTACGGCATCCCAGTACTCAAAGTGCTTATCATCTGGCGTCACAGCAACGCCGAGAAACGCGTGCCCTGGAATAATAACAATCTCGGCATGTAATCCAATATGCTCTACCGCTGATGCCAGTAAAAGGGCCAGTTCTATACACATCCCCCTGCGCTGTTGTAATACCTCGGCAGGCAACTTGATATTCTGGGTTGCTGCGCCGTCATTTCCAGGACCGCTATAAGGCACACTTTCCTGGAGATAACGTATTTTGTAATCAACGCGCAGTGCATCGTAAATGGCATCAACCTGTGCAATGACCTGCTTCGCACTGGCTTTGCTATAACCCACCATGGCAGTTGGGACGGATGGTGGCTCCAATGGCAGATGCTCCGCGGCTTTGAGTATCAATGCTCCAATGGCCGGGTCATTCGGAGTCACCCATGCGGCAATTTTCAAACGATTTGCGCTGGTCCACTGCATCAACCAGCGCGAATGCAACACCAGCGGAATCTCATTGAGATAGTAAAGATGTTTACTATTATCTGTTACCTGCACTCGCAACGAAGTATGATCCTCGAATGTCAGTTTACGAAAATTCTGGGGGATCAATGGAGGGAAAATGTTGGCTGACTGGAGCGTGGTGGTCGCGTTGATAGTCTGTACCTGCACCTGGCTCAATCCTACGATGCTCATGCTTACCACCAACGTTATAGGGCTGCTGCTGCTATACTCGATAGTGAAAAGGGAGGACTGGCTGGCGACATAAGCAGGATAATAGGCACTGAATATCGCTGATGGTGTGCGGACGCAGACATGTACCGGTGGCTGATCACCGCAGTGTTCCTGGTTAGCAAAACTACTATGCTGGTAGCGTGAGTAAGATTGTGTCCCTCCCACAACGTAACCTCCGGAGAGTCCAACGAGCACCAGGATTGTGAGGAGGAGAATTGTGAGTCGTATGCGCATCTGTTCGTTCATTCGTCCCTTGTCGCGACAAACAGGCATTCAATCTTCTGACTATAGAGCTACTTTATGTCAGGAAATACTATAGCATAGTGCTGGTAAGAATGATTTGTGACCTTACTTTTTGGCTAGAAGGACTCTGATTGTGTCAGCAGCAAAGGCAATATTTTGAACCGTTGAAAGTTTTGACTCAAAAGCCTTTCAGACCGAGTAAGATGCCTTGTAGCAAGTCGTGACCCGATGTTGCGCCCATGGCTAATACCGCCTGGGTGGCTGTTGTGAGCTTTGACTCATTATTGCTGGTGATGGCTTCCAGCAAAACCTGGATGGGTTGTGCCACATGCCCTTCAGCAACGTAGCTTAACCAACACTGGCTAAGCAGGTGCGTTTGTTGCCTGGCAACGTCGATGATATCCTGGTATGCTGCGAGAAGGCGCGGCAAAGGCCCATAGAGTAGCCAGTTGGCAGCCATCCATCCTGCCAGAATATCATCGCCTGCTGGAGTTAAACCGGCTCCACGGCCACAGAGGGAGTGCGCCATAGGGAGTACCTCTATCTTGTTCTCAAAGGAAGTGTGCCGTGTACTTTCCTGCAGTGCATCTGCGAAGAGAGAGTATAGTTGCATTGACCACGCTTGATGGTGTCTTACAGATGAGGAATTGCTCGAAAGAAAGCTTGTCATCCATTCCCTGTTCTTCCGCACAATATCCCTATCCAATCGCTCTGGCCTGGCAATATGAGGATCCCACGGTGTGCAGTGGGAAAGATCCAGCGAACAAGCGGCGGCCTCGATGACGACGCGCTGCGCTCCAAAGAGCACTGGTAGTCCCGGACGCAACACGGTGAAAGGGAATGTTCCAGGAGCAGTGGAGAGTTCTATACCATTAGGCATGCGCGGAGAACCGCAGGCATTGAGTGAGAGGATCAGGCCACCTGGAAAGACAATGTTAGCGGCAGCTTTGAAAACACTGTGTACCATTCCACGTTGTGCCTCACCCGCTGCCGCTGTCGTGAGCAGGGTACTGTAGGAGGTGGCTCTAGTTAAAGCAAAACTCCTTTCGGTCGGCATCTATTCCTCTGGCTTAGGAGGAGTAATGGAGATACGAACCAGCCTCCTTATGAGCCAGAAGATAAGCGCGTAGATACCCATGGCTATCAACGTTGTCCATTCAAAAGCCTGGTCTGCATGAAGAGACGGATTGGTTACAAGATTGCTGAAAGGAAGGAGTATGACAGTAGTCAAAGCGTAGAGAAAACTCGCGAAAATGTTTTCCGGGGATGCACCAATAAGCTTGAAGAGGAAGCGCAGGAACAACGTAATCTCAAGGACAATAACAAACCACTGCAGAAAATCGTTGACTTTGCCAAAAACATACGCCAGCGTTGTACCAGGAAGCTCTGGCTGTAACAGTATATTTTCTCCCTCGTCTGCTTTTTCCGTATAGGAAGTATTTTCGGCGACAGGTTGTGGCGCCTGCTGAACCGGCTTTGGTGGTAAGTCCGGCAGCGGAGGAATGATATCAGTCGATTGAATATTAATAGGATCGTTTGGAAACGGATTATTGCGCATCCTGGTCACCTCCAAGTCCTGATAGATTAAAACACCGTCCTGGTGTTTTTAGTATCTCACATCGATTATAACATGATTTACTTCTGTTGCGCTACGTCGAGTTTCGGGCCAGTAGCACGACCCCTTCAGTGCGGGCAAGTTCTTTATATTGACCGGAGAGCAGTAAATGGTTGATCTCGTTGTCCGTCGACACTCTATCCTCGGGAAAAACCGCGTTGAGATCAACAATAATATACTGGACGATGTCAGGAGTATCAGCATTGGAATCGCTGAGGGAGGGAAATACTGCCAGGTGCTGTCGTTCACTTACGTGCGGGTTGAGGTTGCTGCCGGCTGAGATGGAGGCATCGGCTGGTATCATTGATAGGAGCCTTTGAATATTCTGTTCGCGAGTCCCAGGAATATGGTCGGCCCAGAAATTGCCGAGGATAGGTGAAATGACCGCGAGATTCAGTGCCGCCATTGCTATCACCCAGACAAGTGTGATCCATTGGAGGCGCAGGAGCGGGATTGCCCTGGCCAGGGGTTCCATTCTCTCACTAAATTGTTGCCACTTGCGAGAAAATACGCGTGCTAGCGAGGTCCAACGAGACTGTGTGATTGCGGATACACGCAACGAGGCCCCTGATTTCTGTACCCGGTCGAGTATCTGCTTCATAAAGCTTATAGATGCAGTAATCCAGGCGTTGAGGGTGGTAGTGGAGTGTTGGTATATGCTCGTAAGGGGAAGTGCGATGGATTGCCTCCATACGAGAGTCGTTGCCCCATCCTTCGCTTGCGTAGCCACAGTTGAAAGAGCGGGGCGTTTCATGCTGGCGCTCTTCTGGAGATCCCACGCCCCACTTTCGCTGTGTTCTCCACGCCAATCTTGCCAGCAGGTGATAAGGCGTCTAGTGCCATGAATTGCCGCGATCATCACGAAAGGGATAATGGCGGCATTGTATTGATACACCCCGCTGAAGGTTAAAGAATCGGTACTGAGAAGGTTTTCGGCCAGGGTGGGTAATGCGAGGAGAAGCCACTCAGGGGCCAACAGACAGAGAAAACCCGTGCTGCGGAAGAGGCTGGCCAGGTAGTAAAGGCGGTCAAACGTGATGAACGTGGTAAAGAGTAGCCAGGGATGGAGGATAAGATTGCCAATTGCCTCGCCGGGCGAACTGCCCAGGACTTCATAGCGATACCAGAAATTGTTGTGCTGAGTGCCTGGGTAGAAATGCGGGATAATGATACCAAAGGCAATAGAGCTCCATACGAGGCTACCAATCGTCAGTGCGATACCCAGCCTCGGAAGCTTGTACTTCCAGATCAGGAAAAGGCCCAGGATCGCAAGGGAAAATGGAATATCTTCTTTGCACGAGGCTGCCAGGATGCAGGCCAGAATAAACCAGCCATAGCGCTTGTAGGTCAACGCCAGGATGGCATACAGCAAAAGAGGCGTGGCAAAGCTGATGGGATGAAAGTCAAAGATGTTGAGACCAAGCAGGGCCGGCGAAATGAGATAAACCGCGGCCATCAGCGGAGCAAGCAGAGGCCACTCTGGAATGTATTTGCGCGTCAGCAAAAACACTGGCAGGGCACCCGAAGCAAGTGCCAGCGTCTGAGAGATTAGCAGTAAGTGTGGGTTTGCACCGAAGGCGTAGAGTAATGAGAGTAGCAGGAGAATAGGTTCAAAATGCAGAGCAAGGCGTGTTGGAGGCCCATACCAATCCACGGCCTGGTTCGTGAATTGAAACCAACGACCATGGATAGTATTCCAGAGCACTTGGTCCATATTACCAAGGTCGAAGGCGGTTGCCTTAAATGTGTCGTAGCGCAGCATTGACTCCACGCTCATTACAATAGCATATATCAGTATTGCAATGAACAAAAGCCACCAGGCCGCTTGTTGCTGTCTACGCGCATCAAATGACTTTATCATCTAAAAATAATTCAATATCTCTTAAACTGGTTCTCCATCCTTCAGACTATGCGGTCAACCTTGGACCGGGCCACTCTGCCACTGCGGCAGGATGGAGATCATTTACACTACAATAATCGACATATAGATACCTACGCCGACGAGGATCATGAACGACCACACAATCACGAACTCAGGCCAGGTACCTGTGCGAAAGCGCCAGTGCGGATTCGGCGGGAACCCGAAGCGTTTACGATTTGGCCAGAGGAGCGGTACCCCGCCTTCTGTCATCGCATCGGCCGCGATATGCATGATACAACCAAATAAGACCGCGAAAAAGACTAAATGCGAGGCGCTTATAAATTGTGCCGGCAGCGTATATCCTCGTTGAGCCAGTAAATAGGTTATTAATTGTTCCAGGCCTAGCGCCATGAGCGATCCAATTGCCAGGCCCAGGAGGCTGTGAAAGAGTGTGCGATGACCGGCAAGATGCTGTATCTCTTTGCTCACCCAGCCCAGTTTATGCCCAAGCGTGCTGCGCGCATTGTCTATATCCGGCAGCAACGCGCCGAAACCGACCATTGTGTAATAGATAGCTTTATTGACGATCAGCCCCAGGGTAATACCTGTCGCGCCCAGCAATGGGCTACCCGTTAAGTGTACCACACTGTCAAGAATAACTCCCGCGGTCAACCCAATCAGTAGATGGGATCTACCTTCCATCTGTTTTTGCTCTCCTCTAACATGGACATTTCTTCTTGTGCCATTTTAGGGAAATTTGTTCCAAATAGCAAGTAGTTAACCCAATGGGTATGTTTTTCTGATTCCTGACTTTAAGCAGCAAAGGGAGCTGTTGTTTAATCTGGCAGGCTTACCAGGATGACATCGTCCTCCACTTTGACGGGATACGTCAGGATATCCTGGCGGGCCGGGCCGCGAACTACTTTGCCAGTGCGCACATTAAACTGGGCACCGTGCCAGGGGCAGGTCAGAATATCGCCGTCCAGTTCACCCTCGTTCAGCGGGCCACTGATATGGGTGCAGTTATCGGTAAAGGCGCACACATCACCATTCACTCGTGCCAGGCAAATGGGTTCGCCATCAACCTCTACAGCCAACAGCGCTCCTTCTTCTAATTCATCAACCTTCGCTACTTTAATAAAATCAGTCATCATTGTCATCGTCGTTGTCGTGTGGTTTCTCAATGCCCGCAAGGGCGAGACTGCGGTGCAGCACACGCAAGCAGAGGAAAGCGCACTTTGTGCGTGCCGGACTAATGGGGATGCCCAGCGCATCCAGGATATCGTCTTTGCCAAGCTGGGCTACCTCCTCTACTGGTTTGCCCTCGATCATCTCTGAAAGCATAGAGGCTGAAGCCTGGCTGATGGCACAGCCACGTCCCTTGAAGCGCACCTCGGCGACACGGTCTCCCTCGATCAGGAGGTCGATGCCAAGCTGGTCTCCACACAAAGGGTTGGAATCTTCCGCGTGCGCATTGGCATTTGCTAGTTTCCCGTAGTTGCGCGGGTTGCGATAGTGATCCAGAATGTAATCACGATAATCCATTGACATGGGCTAATCCCTTTTTGGCTCGGTTTCTCCTACAGACTAAAGATCTGGATGGCTTGCTGTAGGCCCTGTACCAGTATATCGATTTCTTCTTTTATAGTATAGACGTAAAAGCTGGCTCGTGCGGTTGCAGATAGGCCAAAACGCTCCATCAGCGGCTGCGCGCAGTGGTGACCGGCACGCACTGCTACCCCCACTTGCTGGTCGAGAATGGAGGCGAGATCATGTGGGTGAATATCTCCCAATGTAAAGGAGATTACGCCGCCGCGCCTGGCAGCTTCTGGTCCATAGATGGTCAGCCCTGGTACGGACTGTAGCTGCTCCATGGCATAGTGAGTAAGTTCTTGCTCATGCTGGAGAACGTTCTCCATGCCCAACGCCTTGAGATAGTCGACCGCTGCCCCAAGCCCAATTGCTTCTGCGATGGCAGGTGTACCTGCTTCAAATTTCCAGGGTAGATCATTCCAGGTGGATTGTCGCAAGCCAACGGTGCGAATCATATCGCCTCCGCCCATAAAGGGGGGCATTGCTTCCAACAGGTCGCGCTTCCCATAGAGGACACCGATGCCTGTTGGACCGAGCATCTTGTGGGAGCTGAAACAGAGAAAATCGATATCGAGCGCCTGGACATCCACCGGCAGGTGGGGAACGCTCTGTGCTGCGTCAAGCAGGACGGTCGCTCCCACTGCATGGGCCTGCGCGATCATTTCCTGGGCTGGATTGATGGTGCCCAGCACGTTGGACACGTGAGCGAAGGCTACCAGCTTCGGGTGTTGCCGCAATAGCTCTTCATAAATATCGAGCCGTAGGAGGCCATCGTCGGTGACCGGTACAAACTCTAGTCGCGCGCCGGTGCGTTGGGCGAGCAGTTGCCAGGGAACGAGATTGCTGTGGTGCTCCATCTCTGTTAGCACGATCAGATCACCTTTGGCAATGTTTGCACCGCCCCAACTGATGGCCACCAGGTTGATGCTCTCAGTTGTATTCCGCGTGAAGATGACCTGTTTGCCGTGACGAGCATTGATAAAGTGCGCTACTTTCACGCGCGCCTTCTCCACGGCTGCCGTGGCTTCTTCGCTGATTTCGTAGACTCCCCGGTGGACGTTCGCGTGGTAGGTCTCGTAGTATACGTTCATGGTATCGATGACTGCGCGAGGTTTTTGGGAGCTTGCTGCACTGTCAAGGTAGACCAGCGGCTTTCCGTGTACCTTGCGAGTAAGGATTGGGAAGTCTTTGCGTATTTCTCCGGCGGTGCGATAGTTTGTGCTCTCGTTTGTTGCCTTGTCCGACGTTATCATAATGGCTACCTGGTTTCTTTTATCTTGTATTTGACTCCCATGACGACAGCCAAAAGCTGTCGTCATGGGAGTCAAATACTAATACTCGGTTAGCTTGATTTCTTCTTCGGGTTTGGTACCATCGAGGTTGATGGCATGTTCATCAACGCCTTCGATCTCCCAGCGCTCCTGGGCGTCGACCCAGGTGTCGGCTTCGAGGTCGTCTGTGCCACTCATGCGACGTACGATACTGCGCCGTAGACGCGAGCGCAGGTTCTCCAGGGGCACGCGTTGCAGCACGGGCTCGAAGAAACCCTGTACGATGATGCGCTCGGCCTCTTCTCGACGAATGCCGCGTACCATCAGGTAGAAGAGCTGTTCCTCGTCGATCTGACCGGTAGTTGCGCCATGGCTGGCGCTCACCTCGTTGGCCCCGATCTCCAGGCTGGGAATTGATTCAGCGCGGCACTCCTTGCTGAGCAGCAGCGTGTGGTCCGAAAGGAAGGATGCTGTCTGCTGGGCCTTGGGCTGGACACGAATCATGCCTTCAAACTCGACGCGCGATTGGCCCGCCAGTACACCTTTCACCAGCGTCTCGGCATTTGTCGCGAGAGCTGCGTGGTCCGAAAGGGTATTCATGGTGAGGCGCTGATCGTGATCCGTGAAGAATACACCGACCAGTTCGGCGACGCTGCCATTACCGCCCATGGTCGCGCCAATGTTCGCAAGCGTCACCTTACTGCCAAGATCAGCCATCACCCAGGTAACGCTGGCGTCCTTCTCGTGAACAGCGTTCTTGTTGGTGACGTTCCAGACGTTCAAGCCCAGGTCCTGCATGTTGCTGAACTCAACACGAGCCTCGTTCTTCGCGAAGATCTCGACGACATCGTTCAAGATCGAGGGTTGCTCATCCTCAAAGGCCGAGTTGTATTCGGCGACAAAACGCACACTGCTCTGCTCATCGGCAACGATCAGTGTATGCACAAAGTTGGCCGAAGCAGGCGAATCAATCCAGATCTGCGAGAGGATCGGTTGCTCGATCTCCACGCCCTTTGGAATGTAGAGGAAGATGCCGCCACTCCAGAAGGCCGCGTGGAGGGAAGTGTACTTATTGCTCTCAACTGGCACGCACTTCGTCATAAAGTACTGCTGCACCAGTTCTGGATATTCACGAACGGCGGTATCCAGGTCCGTCAGGATGACGCCCTGGCGCTTCAGCTCATCGTCAAGTTCGACATGTACGACCGAGGCATTGCGCTGCACTACGTGTCCCGCACGCTCATTGACGAGGGCATCCTGCAAGGATTGCTGGATGACGGCTGGAAGTGTGCCGCTGCCGTCGGCCGGGATATAGGGGCTGACTTCCTGGTATTTGAAATTTGCCATGGCCCGAAATGTGCCCAGGTCGCCGCGGCGTCCGAGCGGCGCCGCAGTGCTCTCAAAGACATCCCAGGCATGGAGGCGCTTTTGGAGCATCCATGCGGGCTCTCCCTTTTGACGCGACAGCTCTTCCACCGCGTCACGGGACAGCCCTCGAGCTAAGGTGTTAGCCATTGACGCTCACCTCGTTCTCTTCTTCGGCTGGTCTGAGCCACTCATAGCCCTTTGCCTCCAGCTCAAACGCCAGTTCTTTCCCACCCGACTTGACGACGCGCCCATTGAACATGACGTGCACATAGTCGGGAGTGATGTAGTTCAAGATGCGCTGGTAGTGGGTGATGAGCAGGATGCCCAGGTTTGGCCCGGTCAGGGCATTCACGCTCTCCGACACGATCTTGAGGGCGTCAATATCCAGGCCGGAATCGGTCTCGTCCATCAGCGCGATTTCTGGCTCGAGCAGGGCCATCTGGAGAATCTCGGCGCGCTTTTTCTCGCCGCCGGAGAAGCCATCGTTAATAGAGCGGTTGATAAAGCTGTTATCTACTTTGAGCAGGCGCATCTTCTCCTGGAGCAGATTGCGGAACTCCCTGGGCGGAATGCTCTTGCGTTTGGCCATCTTGCCGCTGGGATTATCACCCTCTTCGAGGGGTTTGTTCCCTTCGCGCACAGCCTCAAGCGAGCGGCGCAGGAAGTTCGCTACGCTCACGCCTGGGATAGACATAGGATATTGGAAGGCCAGAAAGAGGCGCATACGCGCGCGGCGATCGGGAGAATATTCCAGGATGTTCTCTCCCTTAAACCAGATTTCTCCCTCGGTCACTTCATATTTTGGGTTGCCCATAATAACATTGGCGAGGGTACTTTTTCCAGAGCCATTGGGTCCCATCAATGCATGAACTTCACCCTGTTTCACCACCAGGTCAACACCACGTAAGATTGCTTTGCCTTCAATATTCGCATGAAGGTTTTTTATAATTAGTTCTGATCCCATTTAAGAAACATGACCTCCTTAAGATAAGGGGCGAACCTGACAAGGTTCGCTATTTTTATGGTAGGTGAACCCGAGGTTCGACTCTACCTAAGTAATGGCAATGCGCCTTGCCGGCGACGCCAATGACGCTGACGCGTTTAGTTTCGCTCAGGCGAGGCAAAAGGCATTGCTCTAATATCTGAAAGGGCAATAAAGTGGCTGGCTGGTGGCGCTGCCGCTCCTGCCCGCTCTAGTTCGGGCGAACCCGTGACCAGGTCTGCTAATGTCATACTATCGAGTGTGCGAGCAACAACGTCACGCAATATTGCCCAGAGAGACCTGGTTTTGCACGAGTCGAGGAAGCCACATATTTGTGTCATCTCGCCCTCGGTGGCGCAGATCATCGGTGCGATAGGTCCTTCGAGGACGCGTACAATCTCACCCATTGAGATCTTTTCGGGGCTACGGCTGAGGCGATAGCCGCCATGCGCGCCGCGCGTGCTGATAACGAGGGGAGGATTAGACTCGCGTAACATCTTCACCAGCTGCTCCAGGTATGCCAGTGGCAGTAATTCAGCCTGGGAAATATCGGTGAGGGAGCGGGGGTGTTCACCATAGTGCTTGGCAAGATCGACCATAATCCGCACGCCATATTCGCCTTTTGTCGATATACCTAAATTCATGAACCTTGCCTCTCCCTTCTTTCTTGTTCGCCATGTTGCAAGGTGAGTGATGTATCACTTCTGAAAAGCCAATTCGAGCGGTCCTATTAATCCGACTAATTCACTAGGATATATTTTAGCATCTTTATGTTGAGAGCGCAACTGCTGCAATGCGACAGAATTTTGATGAAATCTGTCCGAAATTGCGACACAAATTTTTTGGTGGAGTGGTGGGATTGGAGTTGGCAGCTCGCGAGCTGCCAACTCCAATCCTACCACTCCACATATGATTGCTGTGCTAGACTATTCTTTATGAGGGCGGAAGAAGAGGTGGGTTGCTCATTCCCATTCTTTGTTTATAATGCTAAACGAGCGCTTTCTGAAAAAATCTTGCGAGAAGTGGAGGCAGAAATGCATATTTTCCAATATCACCCGGACATTTTGACGCGGTACCCGCAGCTCGTTGGCGGAGCTATCCTGGCACAGAATGTGACGAACGGCCCAACCCCAGCACGTTTGCAGGCTCTCTACCAGGCCGAACAGCAGCGGGTCCTGCAACGCATTGGCAGCACTCCCCTGAGCCAGATCGAGTCCTTGGCGGCCTGGCGGCGTGCTTTGCGTGGTTTTGGGGTGGATCCGACTCAATACCGGAGCGCCTCTGAAGCCCTTTTGCGCCGCTTGACCAAAAAAGGGAATATTCCAAGCATCAATCTGCTGGTCGATCTGGGCAATCTCGTGAGCATCCGCTATGGGTTGCCTGTGGCGGTGTTTGAGAGGCGTGCCTTGCAGGGGACGGTGACGGTGCATTTTGCCGATGGATCAGAACGCTACAGCGAGCTGGGCGCAAGCGATGATGATCACCCGGAACCAGGCGAGGTGGTGTTCTCTGATGAAACCAGGCTGGTGATCGCACGCCGCTGGTGCTGGCGACAAAGCGAACCAAGCGCTGCTGTCGCGCAGACGCGAGAGTGCCTCATGACGATCGAAGCGCACCATGCCACGGGCCGCCAGGACATCGAGGCCGCACTGCGCGACCTGCTTGCTTTGCTGAAGGAATATGCCGGGGGAACCTTTACCTCGGCCATCCTGGATGCACACCATCCAGCATTGATTTGCTCACTCGGGGATTGAGAAGCGGTCTTCCTGCTTGCAGTGATCCCCGTTTCTTTCGGTCAGTCTATCACACGATGTTCTTGCAGTTCTAGATGTGTCCCTTTTGGAGTCTGTTTGTTTCTTTTGGAAGTTGGTCTTTTTATCTGGCTTCTCTTCGAAAAGAAGATGGCAACTACTTGGTGGGGATTGCAAATGCTGATAAACTATAGGTATGAAGGCAAAAGCTGGCGAAAGATAGTCATGCTTAAAAAATCAAGGGGAGGAAAGAGATATGCCACGAGATCCACGAAAACACCAGAAAGCGCTCATGAAAAAGAGAAGCAAACAAAAAGCCGCGGCACAACACAAGTCACATCAACAGGCGCTCACGTCATTATCCCCGCAGTCCATTATTCGCCGCGCTCGAGACTTTCCTGTTTTTGAATGTTTGATCAGTGACAACTGGCAAAAGGATGATATGGGACTGGTAGAGATTCTTTTGGCCCGGCGGCAACCTGATGGTGATATCTGTTTTGCTACCTACCTTGTTGATAAGTACTGCCTGGGGGTCAAAGATACGTTTGGCAACGCGGGTTTTTCCCTTGCTCGTTATCAGAACGAAGTTCGTAACAAAATTTTCCGCGAGTTGAAGCCACAGGAGTGTCCAATCGAATTGGCACACCAGATGATTTATCAATCTATTGATTATGCTGCACAGTTTGGCTTCCAGCCTGAAAAAGATTTTGCGTATACGCAATTTTTGCTGGCACCACGCGGTGAACTGGAGGAACCCTATCAGTTGACGTTTGGCAAGGATGGGAAGCCCTTTTTTATTGCGGGACCACATGATAATGTGGCACGTATCCTCCGGCAACTGGAGAAGACTGCGGGTCCAGGTAATTATCATTATCTGGCGCCTCTCGATGTCATGTAATATTGGTTTGAGAGAGCAAGTGTGTGGGAGGAGGAAGGCGCACAACACAAGTCCCAGGACGACCGCAAGGGATCGTCCCTACTATATGACGGATCAGCCCACTAAGCCCGTGGAGACGAAGTGCTGAGCTTGTCCCAGTCCTGGGGTGATGCGGGCAACCCTTCGCCCTATCCTTAAGTGTGCATGGGCGACGCAAGCGTTCCCTCCCCCTTCCGCACCTCTCCCGCTTTCACGGGTAGGTTTTTTGAAACGCATCGGTCGCCAGAGGCTGTCATCCTGAGCGCAGCGAAGGATCTGCGTTGTACCCGGCGAGAGATCCTTCGCTGCGCTCAGGATGACATATCGCACGTGTGATGGCAAGCAACATGATGGTTGTACTCGGCGAGAGATCCTTCGCTGCGCTCAGGATGACACCTCGCCCCTCGCTGGTTCCTTTCCTAAAAAACCTCCCCCTGAAAGCACCTCTCCCGCCCCTACAGTTCTGGTTCTTCTCTTCTCCTCAAAATATCTAACCGCTCTCGCCTCTACCTGTACGATTCTTCCCTTCCCCTCAGAGTATCTACCTGTGTAAGTATCCGCAAACCGTGCCTGTGAATTATCAGGTTCCGGGCATCTGTATGGAGAGAGATATGCGATGGCATAACAAAAATAGAACTAGAACATATCTGAAATAGAACTACTTATGTTAGAGTAAATTCAAGATAGCCTGAACAAAACAGGATGGAGGTGCAACTCATCATGGTGTTACTGTACTTCATCGCGCTGTGCTGGCAGATATATGGTGACTAGGAATATTTTCTCCATCATCGTGAAATGCTGGCATGACTCGCAGACCGATACGACTCGTTTGCAGGTAGTGCGAACTGACACGGCCGAAGAAGTACGCCTGGATAACAGTAGTTTTCTTTTGCGGATTTCAGAGGACGAGGCAGCATTGGTAGAACGTTGTTTTATTCGGCACGTTGCGAGCGGACGTGAAGTCTATGTGCAGAGCGGTCCTGGATTGCGAACTTTCATCCAATCTTGCCTGCTTACTGACCAGTGACGCTTCTAGTCCGGGTGAGCATTTATCCTGCGCATGGTTATTACCATAGCGAAGGAGGGATCAATGAGAAGCGGGCTGGCGATTGCATCCGTAACTGCCGTATTGAAAAACCTGCTAGATAATGAGCTGATTCAACTGTCTGCCACAGCCAGTATGGGTGATGTATCTATCACCGTACAGCCCCCAGATCGCATTCCTACCGGCGCGGAGGAACGCACTCAACTCAATCTCTGGTTGTACCTGCTAACGCCGAACTCCGGCTGGCGTCGTAGCGGCACGTTCTCTACGCAAGCGGATCTCCTGGAAAATCCACCCCTGGCGCTGGACCTGCACTACTTGTTGACGGCCTATGGAGAGCGAGATTTTCAGGCTGAGATCTTACTGGGCCATGCAATCCAACTGCTGCATGAAACACCCATCCTGACCCGAGAGACCATTCGCATAGCTCTGGCATCTGGCTCATCAAGCAGAGCCAGCGGAACAGTGCTTCCGCTGCTATCCGCTTCCAACCTTGCCGATCAACTGGAACAAATAAAAATTAGCCCGGAATTTCTCAGTATGGAAGAGATGTCAAAGCTGTGGTCGACACTGCAAACGCGATCCCGGTTATCGGTAACATACCAGGCATCAATGGTATTGATTGAAGACCGCCGCGTCAATACAGCGACGGAAGATGATGCATCAAAGGCGATGATTTCGTGAACGCTATAGCAACCAACAACTGGGATGAAGCGAACCAGCGCTACCTTGCGGCAGCGCTAGCCACCGTGCGGAACGCATTAGAGAGACATATTGCCCGCCTGCGTGGCGCTGCGGAGGTGGAGGTGGAGGAACAGCAGACACTACAGCAATCGCTGGACGAGTCGGCATCCGCTATGCCCGCGCCCTCCGCTTTAGCGAAGCTCTGCGTGGCCTTTGATCTCTCGCCATTCGAGCGCGACGTGTTGCTATTATGCGCAGGCATGGAGTTAGATGGCAGCTTTGCAGCATTATGCGCGGCAGCGCAGGGGCGCTCGTGGGACGAAGGGAATGGAGCCACAGGTAGGTGTACAGGGACTCCCTACCCAACGTTTAGCCTCGCGTTGGCAGCTCTACCAGGTGGGCATTGGGACGCCCTCACACCCTCCGCGCCACTGCGGCACTGGCGGCTCATTGTTGTTGGAACGGGCAATGCGCTTACCCTTAGCCCACTACGAATTGACGAACGTGTGCTGCACTATCTTGCTGGCGCGTCACATCTTGATGAACGCCTGGCCGGCATCATCACGCCGCTGGTTGCTGTTGACGATTTAGTGCCCTCCCAGCGCGTACTGGCAGAGCGTCTCGCGGCGGCATGGTCACCATTGGCGGGCACATCCAGGCGCACCTTCTTGCCGACACGGGGAGAGGCGCATGCTATGCCCATCGTGCAGTTGTGCGGCGAAGATGTTGCGGGCAAGCATGCCATCGCCGCGGTGGCCTGTGATGCGTTGGGATTGAAGCTGAGCAGTATGCCAGCCGATGCTCTTCCCACGGTACCGGGCGAGTTGGAAGCCTTGACGCGGTTGTGGGAGCGCGAAGCAGCCTTGAGTGAGAGCGCGCTGCTGTTGGACGGCGATGAACTGGACAGGGCTGACGCGGTGAGAACAGGCGCAATTACCCGGCTGATGATGCAGATGAACGGCCCGCTTATTATCAGCGGCCGCGAGCGATACCATTTGCCACAGCGACAGCTTCGTCCAATTATCACCTTCGATGTACGCAAGCCGAGCGTGAGCGAGCAGCGCAGCGCCTGGCAAAGCGCGCTGAGTGGAGTGAAGCTGAACGGGCATGTCGAAGGGCTGGTGTCGCAATTCAACCTGAGTGCGTCAGCTATTCGCACCGCCAGCGTTGAGGTGTTGGGAATAAACGGGGAAGCGCTCTCCGTCATCCATGACCGGAGCGCGATGCCCTCGGCGGAGCATGATGAGCTTGGCGCCCTGTTGTGGGATGCCTGCCGCGTACAGGCTCGCCCAAGGCTGGACGACCTGGCCCAGCGCATTGAGCCGGTGGCCGATTGGGATGACCTGGTATTGCCAGAGGTGCAAAGACAGCTCCTCCGTGAAATCGCGGCGCATGTGCGGCGGCGCGCCACGGTGTACGAAACCTGGGGAGTCGGTAGTAGAGGTACGCGAGGGCTGGGTATCAGCGCGCTGTTTGCGGGCGCAAGCGGCACTGGTAAGACATTGGCGGCGGAGGTGCTGGCGCACGAGCTGCGGCTCGACCTCTATCGCATCGACCTGTCGTCGGTCGTGAGCAAGTACATCGGCGAAACCGAGAAGAACTTGCGGCGCGTCTTCGATGCGGCTGAAGAAGGTGGAGCTGTCCTGTTGTTCGACGAGGCTGACGCGCTCTTTGGCAAGCGCAGCGAGGTCAAGGATAGTCACGACCGCTACGCCAATATCGAGGTGAGCTACCTGTTGCAGCGCATGGAAGCCTATCGCGGCCTGGCAATCCTGACGACGAATCTCAAGAGCGCGTTGGACACGGCCTTTCTACGGCGCATCCGCTTCATCGTCCATTTCCCCTTCCCCGACGGAGAGCAGCGGGCGGAGATCTGGCGGCGCATCTTCCCGCGACCGATGCCAACAAAGAACCTGGATGTGAGCAAGCTGGCGCGGCTGAATGTTACAGGTGGAAACATTCGCAATATCATGCTGAACGCCGCGTTTCTGGCGGCCGACGCGAACGAACCGGTGCGGATGATGCACTTGCTCCGCGCAGCCAGTACCGAATACGCCAAATTGGAGAAGCCGCTGACCGAGGCGGAGATCGGAGGCTGGGTATGAGCGAGCGCGTGAGGATAGCACGAAAAAAGGAAACAGCAAACGAGGTACCGCCCATAGTCCAGGATGTGCTTTCTTCCAGCGGTCAGCCCTTGAACTCGGATACACGTGACTTCATGGAGCCGCGCTTCGGGCACGATTTCAGCCAGGTGAGGGTGCATACCGATGAACGAGCGGTGGAATCGGCGGAGGCGGTGAATGCCCTGGCCTATACAGTGGGGCGAGATGTGGTGTTTGGGGAAGGGCAGTATGAGCCGGAGACTGGTGAAGGGAAGAGGTTGTTGGCGCATGAGTTGACGCATGTGGTTCAACAAAGCCGAGGAGGACATCAAACTCCACCGCCAATATCTACCCATCCATTAGAGCAAGTAGCTCAACAAGCGGCTTCTACCGTTGCCTCCGGAGGAACCGCTCATGTTGAAGGTGCAAGCGCGCCTGGGATTGCACGCCATCCACGATCCATCAATGAGTCCTTAGACCCAACAAGCATGTCTGATGCAGACCTCGCACGAGAGATTGCCTTGATACGCCAGTGGCTCACTGAGAATCCGGCTAGTAGTGCAGAACAGAATCAACTCATGAGTGCTCTCTCGACAATGGAAACTGAGGTGGCGCAAAGAAATGGGCGACAGAACCAGGCCTCCACCGATCAAGGACAGCAGCCCGATAGTGCCAGTGCTGGTATCCCTCCCGTTCTAGCAGCCGGGATGCTCAGCCCGGTAACGCCCCTATCGCCAACGACGCCTCCGCCTGGAACTATTCCAGAAGGAGCATTTAATAACTGGCCCAGGATTCCAGGCGAAGCACCTTTCCAGGCTCCAGAGCTTGCACCAGAGCTTGCACCAGAAGCACTTGAACTAGGAGCAGGAGCAGAAGTACTTGCAGTAGGAGCAGGAGCGGGGGCAGTAGAAACGGTAACCTTTCTAGGACTTACTCTTACTCCTGTTGGTTGGGTGATTCTTGCTGTTGGCGTTGGGATAGTAGCAGGGTTTGCCATATACGAGGGGGTCAATTATCTTTTGAAAGAAGATGGTACACCAGCTAGACCTCTTACACCCGAGGAGAATCTGCAGGCTAAAGCAAATGAGGGGAAGAGTCCCGCAGATTTCCCTGGACAGGGTGGACAGAGCCCCGCAGTGGATCCAATAACCGGAGAGAAGCTGTACACTCCTGCAAATCAAGATCAGGCGCCATGGATTGATCCGACAACTGGGGAGAAGCTGTACACTCCCGCAGATCAGAGTAGTGATGAACCCTTACAAGCGGCTGGCAAACCAATGTCGAGTCCTTTCTCTAAGAGGCTGACACAGGAGGTCATTTCCGAGATGAGCATACGTCCCGGCGGTGAATATGCAGAAACTTGGGAATTCGTCGATCTTGAAGGGCCGCATGCACTGGCGCAAGAAGATCCATTGCTACTTAATTCTCCTCACGCAAGGAGATATCAAGCTAGGTTCAGGGACTTTACTGGAAAAATCGAAGAAATCTCTGTGAACTATGATCCAGACACCGACCGTTTTGGAACTATCAAACCTGCGAGTGGAAAGTAGCCAGGGTTCTTTCGTAAAGTACCCAAAGCAGCGGGTCATGGAGGAACAAAAATAATAGAGGCGACTTCACACACCAGGAGCTTCTAGAAAAGGCATAAGAATTCTTTAGCCAATACCGGGGAGAGTGAGCCTGCATCAATGACACAAAATTGGGCAGCAAGCAGACCAATACTGGAGTACTTGAACATGTTACTCGAACTACACAACACATTACAACAACTCTTATACGATCGCGGACAAATCAGCCCACGCGAGGTTGACATCACGTTCGAGGCGCCGACCTGCGAGCGGATCGATAAGCTCACGAGGCCGACGATTAACATGTTTCTCTTCGACCTGCAGGAAAATACTGAGCTGAGACAGAGCAACTTCGAGACGACGCGAAACAATGGCCGGGCCGAGCGTCGACAGGCGCCACGGCGTTTTGACCTGAGGTATATGGTCAGTGTGCTGACAACTGAAGTTGAAGATGAGCACCAATTGCTCTGGCGCGTTTTGCTTACCCTGGTGCGGCATCCGCAATTTCCCCCGGAGTTGCTTTCCGATGAGTTGCGCACGTTGGAGCCGGCGTTGACTACGCAGGTCAGTCGAGCCGATGAAGGCCAGCACCTGTCAGGGGTCTGGACTGCCCTCGGTGTTCCACCTCATCCTGCGCTCTATTATGTGGTCACGGTGCCGGTTGATATGAACCTGGTCATTGAGGCACCGCTGGTGCTGACGCGCACAGCGCGCTACAGGCACATGTATGCAAGGGAGGTTGCGGCGGAAATTGGCACTCACATAGGCGGAGTTGTGCGGAACGAGGAGGGCAAACCGCTCGCTCAAGTGAAGGTTGCGCTTGAGGGAAGGGGCGCTATCGAAGGCGAAACGAACCAGGAAGGACACTTTGTTCTGCACGGCGTGCCACCCGGCCCGATCAGGCTGCACGTGACGCGAACTGATGGATCACAAAAGATTGTACCCCTGGAAGTACCAGCGCCACATGCTGGAGAGACACTGGATAATGAGAAATCATCGTATGACATCGTTCTGGAAGCAGCCGCAACGTAGTCGGCTTGTTCTACTAGTTAAAGGAGGATTATTGCAATGCCTGAGTATCTATCACCTGGCGTATACATTCAAGAGGTGGATAGTGGACCACGACCAATCGAGGGCGTAGGGACGGCCATGGCAGCCTTCGTTGGTTTTGCCGCCGCCGGGCCAACTAATCGGCCGGAGTTGATCACAAACTGGTCGCAGTATGTGAACACATTCGGCAGGCTGGAGGAGGGAGGACAGCGCAATCCGCATGTCCCCGGCGCATACCTATCCCACGCAGTCTATGGCTACTTTCTCAATGGCGGCGGGCGCTGCTATGTGACGCGTGTGGCGGTACCAGCAGCAGCCAATGAAGAGAAAGCGGCGCCTATACAACTTCCCAGCCGCTCTTCCAAAGCCGTGCCGTCGTTTATGGTGCATCCTAAGGATACTGCAAACCAGGATATTCAGGTGGAGATTGCGCCGCCATCGAAGGCTCTCCCACCAGCTGAAGGCGAACAGAAAGACGCTGAGCAGCCCAGTCAGGAATTGTTCACGATGCGCGTGCATATGGGGGATGTAGAGGAGGTGTACGAAAATGTCAGTCTGGGCAAGCAGGGCACGAAAAACGCGGTAGAAACAGTGAATCAGACCAGTCAATTGATACGGTTGGTTGAGGCGAAGTCCACCGGCACCCTGGCCGAGCGCGCACCTGAAGTGGGCAACTACCTGCTCAAGGCTCCCCCCATGACAAAGCTGCCGCAGGTGCAGTCAAGGCACTTCCAGGGTGACGTGGCAGAGCGCAGTGGCCTGGAGGGATTGGAGGTTGCGGAAGATGTGACGATGGTCTGCTGCCCTGACCTCATGGCGGCATACCAGGCAGGTGCACTTGATCGCGATGGCGTAAAAGCAGTACAACTGGCTATGATTGCACATTGCGAGCGCATGGGGGACCGGGTTGCCATCCTGGATGCACTGCCAGATCTTTCGCCGCAGGAAGTGAAGCGCTGGCGCGAACAGGAAACCAACTACGACTCCAAGTATGCCGTGTTGTATTATCCATGGCTCAAGGTGGCAGGCAATGGTCGCCCACTAAAGGTACCGCCATCCGGGCATATGGCCGGCATTTATGCACGCAATGACAACGAGCGGGGTGTACATAAGGCACCCGCTAACGAGGTGATACGAGGGGCAATGGAAGCGGTCACGCAGATCACCAAAGGCGAGCAAGACACGCTCAATCCAATTGGGGTCAACTGCATTCGCTCGTTCACCGGTCGCGGCCTGCGTGTCTGGGGTGCACGCACGCTGAGCAGCGACCCGGCCTGGCGCTACGTGAACGTGCGGCGACTGTTCAATTACGTAGAGAAGTCCATCGAACGCGGCACACAATGGGTCGTTTTCGAGCCCAATGACTATGACCTCTGGGCGCGGGTCAAACGCGATGTCGGGGCCTTCCTGACCGGCGCATGGCGAGGAGGTATGCTCTTCGGGCGTTCACCGGAGGAGGCATTCTTCGTCAAGTGCGACGAGGAGAATAACCCACAAGATGTCCGTGATCGCGGCCAGTTGTTCATTGATATCGGCATGGCACCCGTAAAACCAGCCGAGTTCGTGGTCTTTCGCCTGAGCCAGTGGGCCGCAGGCGGAGCATAAATGTAGTGGCATCCCTTGTGGGAACCCTGTCTGGGGGACAGGTACCCAGGGACAACCCATCCCGTATCCTGGTCGGAGTGGCCGGAACGATAGAATAAGGAGAAGAACATGGCTGACAAAGATCCGTTGGTATCAGCATGGTTTGGTGTCGAGTTCCAGGGGCAGCTCGTGGGAGCATTCCGCGAATGCACCGGACTCGGCAGTGAGAACGAGGTAGTGGAATATAAAGCAAGCGATAAGGGGAAATATGTCATTAAGAAGGTTGCTGGCAACTTGAAGTGGAATAACATCACCCTTAAGCGTGGGATCACTGACGCCATGGATATGTGGAAATGGCGCGGGCTGGTAGAACAGGGGCAGATGTCCGAGGCACGGAAAAACGGCACTATTACAATGTATAACCTGCAGGGAGAGCCAATCGCCAAATGGGATTTTACCAACGCCTGGCCAAGCAAGCTCAGCGGACCGAGCGCGAATGCCAGCAACAATGAAGTGGCCATTGAGGAGTTGGAAATTACCCACGAGGGGTACAAGCGAGTGAGTTAATCGAGGCTCAGTTATGTTGCAGACGGAGTTTGAGTTTACGCTCCCGTGCGGCTATATCGATGCGCATGGGAATCTTCACCGGCAGGGGACGATGCGGCTGGCCACGGCGCTGGACGAGGTCGAGCCGCTGCAGGATGCGCGCGTGCGTGTCAACGAAGCATACCTGAGCATACTACTGTTGAGCCGCGTCATCACCCGCCTGGGAGATATCAGCCAGGTAAACCCGGCGATTGTAGAGAAGTTGTTTTCGGCTGACATGGCTTACCTGCAGGACCTGTACATACAGGTGAACGATGCGAGTAGAGACCTTGTCGAGACGCAATGCCCCAGTTGTGGGACACGTTTTGCCCTGGATCTGGCTGGAGAACTAAGCGATGGATGAGCCGAAAAATATGGTTGGAGGTGGGAGTACGCCGCATATCACTCCCACCGCCAGGCCAGCCATTGACATAGAGAAACTGACCGAGAAAGTCTACCAATTGATGCGCGAGGAGATACGCCTGGCGAGAGCCCGTGGGAACAAGCGCAGCACGAGGAGGTGAGTTATGCCAGACGACACAGAAGCATATCCAAGTTGCCGCTTTTACGTCATGATTGATGACAAGGCCCAGGGAGTCTTTACCGAGGTGAGTGGGTTGCAAGTAGAGGTGGATGTGATGGAGTACCAGGAGGGAGGCAACAACAGTTTTGTCCATCGCCTGCCAGGTTTCACAAAGGTGAGCAACATTACGCTCAAGCGCGGCATGACGAAGTCGAATGAGTTCTTCAAGTGGTGCGCGGCGATTGCAAGTGGCAAGTTTAGCCGCCGCAATGTGTCGATAGTGATGTACGACGCTGCAGGAGTTGAGCTCATGCATTGGAACTTCACCAAGGCGTACCCGGTAAAATGGATTGGTCCGCAGTTCCGAGCGTCCGATGCAACGGCGGCCATCGAGACCCTCGAACTGGCGCACGAGGACATGACGCTGGAGTGATTCTATGGGACGACACGCACTGATGTACCGTAATCAGCGCCAGCACTGGCTTGCGCACAAAATTGCATCTCGACAGCCGCTCGTGACCCGTATGGCGAGGCACCAGCGACTATTGCACGAGCTTATGCCAACAGCTGGAACGTCCGAACGGATAAACGTCCTACCAGATCGCCGATCAAACTGGACGCGGCAGAGAGCTTTACCCCTGGCAGGGCTCATGTTTGGGCCGTTGCTCATAGGAGAAGTGGAAGAGGAGCGTGTATTATCTTCTGCGCCGAGCCCAGTACCGGATATCTTGATAGCAGGACAGAATGAGGAGGATCCAGGCCAGGAGGCAACCTTTACACAGACAGCAGCAAACACGATGGATCGCACAGAAATAGGACCTTCGTCACTACCGGACAAGCAAGAAAAGGTTTTGAGTCAGCAAGAGGTACATGTAGAGAGCGTAAACCAGTTTTTGGAGGGTGGAGGTCAGGAGCTGTTGAACACGGGTCGGCTGCCCGAGACACAGATGAGCGAATCATTGGAGGTACACGATCAGGATATCTTGCTGGACCAGCAAATCAAGGAAAGCGCAGCAGCGGGTGATCGCTCACCTGAAGCGTCATCAGCACATCTAGAAAACACTGAGCAGCCGCCTGGGTTCAACGAACCTGTTGAGGCAAAGCTCCAGCAGGAACAAAAGATAGTGGATGAGCGAGCACAGCCAATAGAGAACGCAAAAACCAGGCACTCCAGAGGACGTATTCAGGAGCAGCCCGTGGAATCCGGCAATACATCGCCCGCCCAGGCTGCACCACCATCGCCACCTTCTAGGATGGCACGCCGAAAGGAGCAGGAGGCGGTGAGCAAGGAGGCATCTGAAGCAGACGATCTCTTTGCGCCACAAAACACGGACCGTTCCCCAGAGGCATGGATGGCCCGCTTAATAGGAGCCAATAGCGTCCCATCTAACAACATGGCAACACCCTCCACAACGGTAGAAACTGAGACTGGAGGCGTGCAAACACGATCAGTGACTGGTGAACAGCTAGAACGCAGACAGCAGCCGGCGGATAGTGGTCAGTTCATCCCGCCTACCACGCAGGATAGATCTACGCCCGCTAACGAGGGGCTTTCACGGGGAGGTTTTTTGAAACGAGGAGAGAAGCGCCTTCGTCCCGTAGGGGCGGGGGTGGCTGGGATGAGGGGTGGGGACGCTCGCGTCGCCCAAGGTGGAAGGGACGAGGGCGACGCGAGCGTCCCCACTCCGCCCAACCCTTCCCCCGCCCCTACGGTTCCGAAGCCCCCTCCGAGGGGTCATGAGAAAAACCTCCCAGTGAAAGCTAACGAGGGATCGGCTACAGTGACGCCTCAAACCGACCAGGACCGGAGGTTGAAGGCGGGTAGCCAATCGCTACCCAGTGCAAGAGCAAACATTGCTCGCGATACTTCAGAGGCACGTCCTGCTTCCACGCCCTTGTCGCAGCGAGCGAGGCGATTTTTGCAGCCGCTGGTAGGTATTGATCCAGCCAGCGTTCACGTTCACCGGGATGCAATTGCCGAGCATTTGACAGACGTTTATCAGGCGGATGCCATCACGGTTGGAGATGATGTGGCGATAGCAGCGGGCCACCCGGATGACACGCCGGAGACACTCGGGCTGCTGGCGCACGAGTTCACTCATGTGGCACACCGGCGGGAGCCGCGTTTCGTACCCCCCATAGCGCGTATGGGTTTGCCCCTCTCCCAGGAGAGGAGAGCGCTGTCGATGGATGAGATGGCGGCTATCACGCTATCGATTCCAGAAGACGAGGAGATATTGGCACAGCAAGTCGAACGTCGGGTTACACGGGTGGCAGAGGAGCAAGTCGATCAGATGGCGTCGTTACCTACCGTTCCGTCAGGTAGTCCTGTCGAACCGCCTGCCGGTGCCGGAACTACAGGGGCCGTCTCCGTTCCCAGGGCAGCGCGTAATAGCTGGGGCGGTTTGCCAGCGCCGTGGGAACCACTTCCCGATTGGCTGGTATCGTCATCGGTGACGCCAGAGGGCAGTGGGTATGCCGCTGATGTTGCCCCACAACCGCCACAGAGCGCCCATGAAGTGGGTGGAGCAGAGAGAGCGCTAAGCGTGGTATATGGCGGTGGCAGTACATGGAATGGCAGTGGACCGGGTGATACAGGAGTGCAACGAGCGGGACTGGAGCGCAACTTGAGCGAAGAAGAGCAAACGGCGGCATCCATGCAGCACCCCGCTTCGGATAGTGCTAAAGCACCAGAAGCGGACCTGGATGAGCTGGCCCGTCAGGTGTACACCCATTTAAAGCGGAGGTTGGAAGTGGAGCGGCGGCGTGAGAGTTAAGGAGGTATAGATGAATCTGGCACCCGCCACAATTATAGATAAAGATCATGGTGACAAAACCGTCCCGTGTATGTTCAACCCCAAGGAGTATTCCTTTAGCAAGCAGAACAGTTGGAAGCAAGTAGATAGCAAGGGGACCAACATTGGGCAAAACGAGTTCAGCAATGGTCAGCCAACGACGCTCCAGATGCAGCTTTTCTTTGACACCTGTGCCAACGTCAAAAATGGCACAGCAATGGGTGGCTCGCCCAAAGACGTGCGCAAAGCGTACACAGGGGCCATCTGGGAAATGATGAAGGTAGATCCTGCTCTATCAAATCATAAGAGTAAGAAAGGGCGCCCCCCGGTTGTAATCTTCCAGTGGGGCTCGACGTGGACATTTAAAGCGGTGATTACCAGCATAAGAGAACGTTTTACCTTGTTTTTGTCTAATGGTACACCAGTACGTTCCACGCTGGACGTCACGTTCCAACAGATCCAGGACGAAAAATGGTATCCGTCGACAAACCCAACATCGGGAGGTGTGGGGGGTGAGCGTATATGGACGGTGAATGAGGGGGATACGCTGGCATGGATTGCCTACAAGGAATATGGTGATCCCAACCTCTGGCGTCTCATTGCTGACGCGAACAAACTTACGAGAGTTAGACAATTAATGCCTGGAATAACGCTGGAGATACCCAATGCCTGATAGCACCAATTTGCTCAGCCAGATCTATGTGAAGATTGATGGCGCGGACCCACCGGACGGTTTCATGCGGGACTTGCTGGAAGTCACGGTAGAGAACAGCCTGCACCTGCCCGACGTAGCCACGCTGGTGCTCCATGATGCTCGTCTGCACTGGATCGATGAAGACAGCCTGTCACCAGGTAAGACCATCCAGGTCACTGCTAGAGTGGAGCGCCAGGAGAAACCGCTTTTCGATGGCGAGATTGTAGAGATAGAACCGGACTTTGAGGCCAGCACGCAACGCCTGATGGTGCGTGCCTTTGACCGGCTGCACAGGCTCTCGCGCGGACGGCATGTACGCTCGTTTCTCAATATGAGCGATGGGGATCTGGTGCAAAAGATCGCGCAAGAAGTGGGACTGCAGGCGCAGGTGGGACCGACCAGCCAGGTTCATCCTTATGTCTTTCAGAACGACGAGACCAACCTGAAGTTTCTCCAGGGGCGGGCCGCTGCGCTTGGCTACCTCTTATATGTACAGGACAAAACGCTGCACTGCGAGGCACCGAAAGCCAGTGGGAAGGCTATCGAACTGGAATGGGGGGTGACGCTGCAAGAGTTTCGTCCCAGGCTGACGACGATTGGGCAGGTGGATAGTATCACTGTGCGCGGATGGGACCCGACTGCCAAGCAGGAAATTGTTGGGCAGGCGCGCAACGGACAGGGGGCGCCGCAGGTGGGACAGTCAAAGAATGGCAGTGAACTGGCGCATAGCGCCTTCAACCTGGATACCCAGACCTTAGTGGTCGACCGGCCTATCCGCACGCAGACGGCAGCCGATAAGCTGGCGCAGGCAGTGGCGGACCGGCAAGCGGAACGCTTTATCGAGGCCGAAGGAGCGTGTACCGGGAATCCGGCCATGATAGCGGGGGCATCGGTGCAGATCAAAGCGGTGGGTGATCGCTTTAGCGGTACCTATTTTGTCACGGGCGCGGTCCATGTGTACAACGCCCGCCAGGGTTACAGCACCCGATTCAGTGTCTCCGGCCAGCAACCATCAACTCTGTTCAGTCTCCTAACGCGTGAAGAGGAGACTGTTGTGCCGGTGCCGGCGGGATTGGTCATCGGCATCGTGACCGACAACCAGGATCCTAAGGGGTACGGGCGCGTGAAGGTGAAGTATCCATGGTTGTCCGGCGAGCACGCCAGCGACTGGGCACGTGTGGTGGCTCCGGGGGCTGGTGATCAGCGTGGTATCGAGTTTCTCCCGGAAGTCAACGACGAGGTGCTCGTCGGCTTCGAGATGGGGGATGTCCACTACCCCTACGTCCTGGGTGGTCTCTGGAATGGCAAGGATGCGCTGCCGAAGAAGGTGACAAATGGTGGCAAAGTAGAACAACGCATCATCCGTTCGCGGACCGGTCATATGATCACCCTCGACGATAGCGATGGGGGTGGCGGCGTCACCATCGAGGACAAGAATGGCAACAAGGTGATGTTGGACAGCGGTGCGAATAAGCTGACCATTACAGTGCAGGGGGACGCGAGCCTGAAGGCGCAGGGCAACCTGACGCTGGAGGCGCAGGGGCAGGTGCAGATCAAGGGAATGGGAGTCAAGGTGGACGGTGGGGCGGCCACCGTGGATGTAAAGGGGAGCATGATCAATCTAAATTAGTAGGAGCGACGCGATGGGACAGCCAGCAGCGAAACAGGGTGATCAGATCACAGCGGTCGATATACATATCATCATGATTCCGTCGCCGAGTGGATCGGTGCCGACGCCCCTGCCGCATCCTTTCAGTGGGCTGATCAATGGGAATCTGAGTAGCAATGTCAAGATCATGGGAATGCCAGCGGCAACGCAGGGCAGCACAGCCGACAATATGCCGCCGCACATTCCACAGGGTGGACCCTTTCAGAATCCACCGAGCAACAAGGGGAAGATCATGATCGGCAGCGCAACTGTCATGATCAATAACAAACCAGCGGCGCGCAATGGGGATACAGCGCAGACCTGCAATGACCCCGTCGATTTGCCTGTGGGAACAGTGATAGCCGTGGGAACGGTAATGATTGGATAGCGGACTGGCTCGCGGGACGAATGGCCAGAGGTCAGGAGGAAAACGATATGCGAGATTTTTTAGGGACCGGGTGGGCGTTTCCGGTGGACGTAGATGCTCATGGGCGCATCGCGCTGGCTCGACAGGAGCTCGATATCGAGCAGGCGATACGCATCATCCTGCTGACTCCCAAGGGGCAGCGGGTGATGCGCCCGGAGTTCGGTTGCCAGATTCATGACCTGATCTTTGCTCCCAACGATGCAACAACCGCCGGCCTGGCTGCTTACTACGTCGAGGAGGCGCTGGGCATGTGGGAGCCACGTATCCGTGCGCAGGAGGTCACGGCAGGTCCAGACCCCAATGACCCCGGGCGGCTGCTGGTTGAGGTCAGATATGAAATTAAGGCGACTCACGATAGCCGCTCACTCGTGTTCCCATTTTACCGGATACCTGGAGAAGCGGAGAGCGAGCAGCAGATTGTGGTGAGCAACATGCAAATAGTAGCGCGCTGACAACGGATAGTGGTAGGGAGCACGCAAAAGGTGGTCCTACCAGGGAGAATGAACTATGCCTTTACAGACACCCTCGCTTGACGACCGCCATTTTCAGGATATCGTGGACCAGGCGAAGCGCCTCATCCCACACTATTGCCGGGAGTGGACCGACCACAACGTCAGTGATCCAGGTGTGACACTGATCGAACTTTTTGCCTGGATGACGGATATGCTGTTGTACCGTGTCAACCTGGTGCCTGATAAGAATTACGTCAAATTTCTCGAGTTGATTGGGGTGCAGTTGGAGGAACCACGAGCTGCGACCGCGCCGATTACTTTTTACCTCTCAGCAGCGCAACCAGTCGAAGTTACCATTCCGGCTGACACCGAGGTCGCCACCGTGCGCACAGAGACGAGCCCGGCGATCATCTTTACTACCGAGGAAGATTTGACAATCCGCCCGCCAACAGTGATCGATGCATTCACGCGCAATGCTAGCCGCGATAGCAACACTCCGTGGACACGGCATAACCTGGGACAAACAGGACTGCTCAGCCGGCGCATTGCCATTTTCCCGTCGCAACCAGGCCCAGGAGACGCGTTTTACCTGGCGTTGGAGAAGGATCACAGCCGCCATGTGCTGGCGCTCGTGCTGAACTGTGAGCTTGCAGGCGGCGCTGGTGTGGATCCCAACAATCCTCCCATCCAATGGGAAGTGTGGCAAGGAGGGTCGACTCGTTGGGCTCCTTGCGAATTGGATCACGATGGCACAGGTGGGTTTAATGTATCGGGTGAGATCATTCTGCATACCCCGGCAATGGCGCAGCGAGAATTTGAGGGAATCAATGCTTACTGGCTGCGCTGCAGGCTTACCGATGCGCAGGCAGGTCGTGGAGCCTACCGGGTCTCGCCTGCCTTGCAGCAGCTGCGCGTGGAGGCTCGGGGAGGAACGGTTGGCGCACGCCACGCTATCTCGATACAGAAGGAGGTACTGGGTACCAGCGCCGGTACGCCTGGCCAGACCTTCGAACTCCTGCATACACCAATCCTGGCGCTCGATCCGGCACGCGATTACCTGGTCGTGGAAACACCCGTGGGCGAGCTGCAGCGCTGGCAGGAAGTCGCTGACTTTGCAGACTCAAAGCCGGAGGATCGGCACTTCATGTTGGATAAGCTGGACGGTACGTTAGCGCTGGGTCCGTCGCTGCTGCAGCCCGATGGGCAGATCTATCGCTTTGGAGCTGCGCCGGATAAAGGCAGCCTGTTACGCTTCAGCCGCTATCAGTACGGTGGTGGCGTGATAGGAAACGTTGCCCAGGGTACGCTCAGCGTGCTGAAGTCTTCCATCCCGTATGTAGCGCGTGTCACCAACCGGGCAGCGGCTGTGGCTGGGCGAGACGCGCAGAGCCTGGAGGATGCCAAACTACGCGCGCCACAGAAGCTGCGCACACGTACCCGTGCCGTAACTGCCGACGACTACGAGTACCTGACCTGCCGGGTGCCCGGCGTAGCACACGCACGCTGCCTGGCTCCAGGCGCACAGCCTGGCGATCGCAATGATCCCCAGCCGGGGCAGGTCTTCGTGGTTGTATTGCCGCAGACGGATGCCCAACAAGGGCGCATTCCGCTCGAACGGCTTACGTTGTCGGCCGAATTGCGCAGTGCTGTCATAGCGCATTTGAATGCGCGTCGCCTCCTGGGTACTGCATTAGAGGTGCGGCAGCCGCAGTATATCTGGGTATCCGTGCAGGCCGTATTGCATGTGCCAGAGCGGAGCGATCCGGACCTCATCAGGGATGTGCAGCAACGCGCAGAGGAGGCACTCTATCGCTATCTGAATCCTTACGTGGGTGGCCCCCATGGTGATGGCTGGCCCTTTGGACGGTCACTCAACCGTTCGGAGATCTATGGCCTGCTGCAGAGTGTCGAGTATGTAGAATATGTGGAAGACGTTCAGATGAGCATCAGTGAGTCGGCCGGCGGCGCCAATCCAGGGCCTGCCACAGGAACGAGGACTGTGCAGGTGTCCCGCCACGGGCTCATCTGCTCGGATCAGCACCAGGTAAAGGTAATTTGACGTGTTAGCACAGACTGGCCAAATCATAGTCCAATTCGAGGGGCAAGTTATCCAGACGCTCCTTCTCAATATGCCGGTACTCAGCATCGGACGTGGGCCCGAGAGCGGCTTGCCGCTGCCCCATGCCCTGGTGTCGCGAAGACATGCCGAGTTACGCACGGGTCCACAGGGGCCAATTCTTACGGACCTGGGAAGCTCCAATGGCACATTTATCGGGAAAGAGCACCTCTTGCCAAACCAGCCGCGTGTCCTTGTCGATGGTACCGTTTTCCGCATCGGCCCTTATACATTGACATACCAGGCGTCAAAGCCTGCGGCGCATCCCCCGGAACCAGAAGATGAGCAGCAGCCGGAGCAGCCAGTGCCGGAACTGCCCACGGCTGCAGTTGCTCCCGCGCCGGCCCCTGCGCCTGTTCCGGTCAGGGTTCCTGTATTGTCAGGCCCACCCCAGGCGATAAAACCAGCGCCCGGGTCTCTGGCTGGGGAGCCAGACGGCATCTACCGTCGCTATCTGCCAGACATCTTCCAGGAAAACGATTTTCTTAGACGCTTCCTGCACATCTTTGAGGACATCTGGGAGCCATTGGAGCAGCGCCAGGATCATATAGCGATGTATTTCGATCCGCGTACCTGTCCAGTGTCGTTCCTTCCCTGGTTGGCGAGTTGGCTGGATCTTTCATTTAACACACACTGGCCTGAAGCGCGGCGGCGTCGCTTATTGGAGCAAGCTATGGAACTGTATAGCTGGCGGGGCACACGTTACGGCCTGGTGCGCATGATCGAGGTATGTACGGGGCTGACGCCGGTGATTACGGAAAGCCCATCGCAACCCTTTGTCTTTCATATCCGCATTGCTCTGCCACCTGGATTTTTTGGCGAACCTATCGACAAAGCACTGATCGAAGAGCTCATACAGGCGCATAAACCGGCCCATGCTGGCTACGTATTGGAGGTCACCACATGAACATGATGGATTTGGTAGGGCGGACCCTCGGGAATTATCGCATCGATGCCCCGCTGGATTCCGGTGGCATGGGGCAGGTCTTTCACGCTGTGCAAATATATCTCAATCGGCCGGCAGCCGTCAAGGTGATGCGGGACAGCTTCGCGGCCAATCCCAAATTTCGGAAGCGCTTCCTGCAGGAAGCCCAGGCTGCCGCGGCACTGAAACACCCCAACATTGTGGATATCTACGATTTTGGTGACCAGGATGGACTTCTCTACCTGGTGATGGAGCTGATGACCGACGGCTCGCTGCGCACCCTTCTGTACAGGCGAACCCAGGGTCAACCCTGGTCGCTGTCACTCGGACTTGATCTCGTGCGCCAGGCGGCCGAAGGTCTTGCCGCCGCACACGAGAAGAAGGTGGTGCACCGCGATATCAAACCCGATAACCTGATGCTCAATCGTCAAAGCGGACAAGGTCAGGAGGGTGAACGGTATGTGCTCAAAATAAGCGATTTCGGGCTGGCGCGTTTGGCCGCAGGCAGTGGACTGACCGCCACAGGCGCCACCATGGGCACACTGACCTATATGTCGCCGGAGCAGTGCCAGGGTGGAGAACTGGATGGGCGCAGTGATCTCTACTCGCTGGGCATCGTGCTCTATGAAATCGCCATTGGCTCCCCGCCGTTCCAGATTGATAACTTCGAGGACGCGTACAACAAGCATGTCAACACCCCTCCACCGCTGCCGCGCCAGTTACGTCCAGACCTGCCGCCCAGTATTGAGGAGATCATCTTACGCTGCCTGGCCAAGAAGCCAGGCGAGCGCTATGCCACGGGGACCGAACTTGCCCAGGCGCTGCAGAGGGCAATGGGCGACCGCGGACTGACGACCATAGCACCGCTGCGACTACCGCCGATGCCATCTGTATTGATGAAGAGCACAGCTTTTCAGGCCTCCGGAGCTGGTGGCATGCCCCCGCCGATCGTCTCGACACTACTGCGCCCTTCGAAGGTGCCGCGGGTGCGCGTGCTGGACCAGAGCGGCAAAACGCTGCATGTAGTAGAGGTGACGAGCGCAGGGTTTACCATCGGTCGACATCCTCGCAATGATATCGTACTGGATGCCCAGGGTATCTCGCGCCAGCATCTACGGATACAAGGGGATAGCAGACAGGTGACCGTGACGGACCTGGGGTCGAGCAATGGAACGTGGCTAGGAGAGCAAAAGCTGCTGCCACAGGTAAGCCAACCATGGACGGATGGGAAGGCGGTCCGGATCGGCCCCTACTGGCTCCGCCTGGAAGCACCCAACGCGGCAGCCAATGCGTCGATGGCTGGTACAGTGTCGCAAACTCAATTGCGTGGCGCCCCCCCCCAACGAAACCAGTATACTGCATCAATGGCGGGTAGTGGCCGCATTGGCATACGCGTGGAACCGGACGCGCTGACCATTACCCCGGGTCAACCTGCCACGACCCAGGTCACGCTGGTCAACCAGGGAAGCATTGTGGATTGGTTCACCGTCATTGTAGAGGGGGTAGCGCCAGAATGGGTGCAGGGGCCGGCCCAGACGGTTCAACTCAACCCGGGCATGGAGCAGGCCGTTACGTTGAATATGAACGTTGCCAGAACGGCGAATAATCGAGCAGGCGACTATCCAGTGACTATTCGAGCGCGCTCACGCGAGAAACCGGACGAATCCGGAACGGCTCAGGCGCGCTGGACTGTGCTCCCTTTTCAAGAAGACGAGTTGGGCATCGAGCCACGTAGAGCCAGCGGCCGGGGCAAAGCCGCCTACACGATCACAATGCGCAATAGTGGCAATATCCCGGCACATCATGTGTTGAGTGGCGATGACGACGAACAGAAACTAGCCTACGGCTTTGGCTTCAACCCGGTTGCCCTCGAGCCGGGCAATGAGACAAAAATCCCACTTACTGTGAGTACCCGCCGGCATTGGCTAGGACGAGAGCAACGCCAGCCCTTCCAGATTCACGCGCGTCGTGCAGGGAGTAGCAGCCCCATGACTACCCCAGGAGAATTTGTCAATAAGGCTTTGATTCCGGTCTGGGTGCTTCCCGTGGTCGGTGCTGTGCTCGCTGCTGCACTCATACTGAGCTATATAAGCATGCTGCATGCGCAGCAAGTCGGTTCGCCACCTACGCCGACTCAGGTACCAAACACCGTGCTGACTCAGGTACCGAAGACCCCACCGGGTGCGACGACTCCAACCGCACCGGGTGCGACGACTCCAACCGCACCGAGTCCGACGGCTCCAACCGCACCGAGTCCGACGGCTCCAACCGCACCGAGTCCAAGTCCAGTGGCTCCACACTTTCCGGCAGGATCAGTCACAACCTTTGCTCAGAGTCTCAAAGGTGCTATTGGTTCTCAGTACATTGCCGGCCAGGATAAGCTCTACTTCGTTGAGTTTAATGGCAGCCTCTCTTTTCTCGACAATCTGAGTAGTGGTAGTCCAGTTCCCCACGTTTTGGGTACCGGTTATACAGAACCAGAAGATGTGTATGTAACATCAGACGGGAGTACTGCCTACATCACTGAGCGTAGCGGTGACCTGGTACAAGTGAATCTGAGTAACCCCAATCGTGATCGTGATCAAGCAAAGGTTATCGCTTCCGGTTTGACAGCGCCACAACAGATTGTTGTAGATGAAGCCGGTGGCTCTGCTTACACTGTGGAGTTCGCCAATCCTGGTCGCTTGCTGCGCATCGATCTAAATACTGGTAATCTTACAGTTGTGTCAGGCAACCTCCAAAATGCTATTGGCCTTCTCATGACTCCCGATTTCAAAGCTGCCTATATCACCGAGCAACTGGACAACAACACTGGCAAGCTGGTCCGCATAGATTTGAGTAACAGTAATAGTACAGTGCTTGTTACGAGCACAACGGCTCCCTTTTTCTTTCTGACCTGGGCTAATAACAAAGCAAATGCTATCCTTGTAACCGAGCGCGATCCTGCTAACAAGGTATGGTTCGTTGATCTAACTCAGCAACCATTCACGTTGCAGTTTGTAGCATCTGTAGCTTCCCGCCCATCCAGTGTCGTCAAAGTATCATCAAGCAATCTGTTCCCACTCCTGGTCTGTGCCGACTCAGAAATTGATGAGTTAAAGCAGTGATGTGATTGCACATGGTTGAATAGAAACTTCTTGAAGATGAGAAGTTGAACATACATGCTCAGAAGTAGAAGTTATGATATGACATCCTGGTGATTACTGATGTTTTTCTCTGGAAGGCCCCAAGGAGGGGAAAATGGACAATCGTATTGGACAGCAGATCGGCCACTATCGCCTGGTCAGTTTGCTTGGACAGGGTGGCTACGCCAATGTGTATCTCGGCGAGCATGTTCATTTGAAGACTGAGGCCGCCATCAAAATCCTACAAATGCGATTGGTCGGCAACACTATGGAGCAATTTCGTAGCGAGGCACAGACTATCGCTAGCCTCGTGCACCCTCATATCGTGCGTGTTCTAGACTTTGGCGAGGAGGATGGCATCCCTTACCTGGTCATGGACTATGCTCCCGGTGGTACCCTGCGCACTCGTCACCCCAGAGGAACACGTCTACCGCCTGGCATCATTGTCTCCTACGTCAAGCAGGTGGCCGAGGCTTTGCAGTATGCTCATGATAAAAATTTGATCCATAGAGATGTTAAGCCGGAGAATATGTTGCTTGGGCAGAACAACAACCTCTTGCTCAGCGATTTTGGTCTTGTCCTGGTCGCGCAAAGTTCGAGGTCTCGAACTATGAAGGAGATAGCGGGTACTGTGCCTTACATGGCACCTGAGCAGATACAGGGGAAGCCGAGACCTGCAAGCGATCAATATGCGCTGGGGATCATCGTCTACGAATGGTTGAGCGGAACCCCTCCTTTTCAAGGGGCGGCTTTTGAGTTATTCGGTCAGCACTTGCATGCCACTCCTCCCTCTTTGCGTGAGAAGATCCCAGAGCTTTCTCTCCCCATTGAGGGAGTGGTGATGACGGCGCTGGCAAAGGATCCGCAACAGCGCTTTGCAGATATGCGGACGTTTGCTGCAGCTTTGGAACAAGCCTACCAGGGAGCTCAGCCGACTCCTCCTGGAATTTCTATCGTGCCCACCCAGCTGTATCAATCATTGCCTCCAACCGCCGTAGATGCTTCGCAAGACCAACGAGCAGAGTCAACCCAGATCGAGACACCGCCAGGCCAGTTATTGTTGCCGACGGTGGTGAATACGCCATCTGGCCAGTCATCGCCACCACAGTCTCAAGCTTTCCCGCAGGTCCCGAAGACTGAGATGGCGCTTCCAGCGATTGACGGGGGGCCTGGTGCAGGCGGCCCGCGTGCAGGCCGTCCGCGTTCTAAAGCGGGGCGCTGGTGGCTAGCCGCTGTACTGGTAATGCTCGCCTTGCTGCTGATCTTTGGGGGCATCGCATATGCGATATCTGGTGGGTTCGTTCCCCTGGCAAACAGATTCCTCGGTGGGGGTTCAGGAGCAAAGGGACCATTGGCTGCATCCTCTGCAACGATAACCATTACTCCGGCAAGCAGAGATCTGAAAAACCTCTACACAATTTCTGCGGTGACCGGAACACCTGGTGCTGAGAAGCACCAGGTGCAGGCGCGTACAATATCCACCACAGAGTCACAATCGCAGACAGCGAATGCAACCGGTACCCAGCAGGTTCCCGGCGTTAATGCAACAGGAGAGTTATTAGTTTTTACTAATTTAAGTGCGTCCTACCCTGCTGGTAGCATCTTTACAGGGAACAGTGGGGTACAGGTGGCGACCGATGCTGACGTGAATCTTCCGGATAGTGCAGGCAATGATTCTACGCACGTTGCTGCCCATGCTATAACTGCTGGTTCAAGTGGTGATATTCCAGCAGGCGATATAAATCAGGGGTCTAATGCGGTCTTTTCCTGCCCGATCGGAAGCGGTGCAATGAGTGATATTGTAGGAAGTAACATTCCTGAGCATGTTAATCTATCCATGTTCCTGCATCCCAAAGTACCAGCTGGGGGCAGTACTACTGTTGTGTGCAATCCGAAAGCATTTAATGGTGGGAAGGATGCGTATAAACAAAGTGTGGTACAGCAGGTGGATGTTAATAATGCATATGGCGATGCGAAATCATTAGAACCAGCACTCGACCAGAAAGCACAGACCTCGCTTCATGCGGGGGTTCAAAAGAATGAACAGCTTATAAGCTCTCCTCAATGCACTTCTAACTTTTCCTACAATCATGCGGTGGGCGACGTAGCGAAAAGTGTTACTGCGACGATTACCGTTACTTGCACAGGTGAAGTCTACGATCAGCAAGGAGTGCTGGCAATGGCGTCACAATGGCTCAAACAGGATGCAGCCAAAAATCCAGGTTCTGGCTACGCACTGGTGGGCAAAGTGGTGACGACTCAGACACAGGCCAAAGTCTCGAATGCAGACCAGGGGACGATAGCGGTGTCCGTCACCGCGGAGGGAGTATGGGTCTTCCAGGTCAGCGATGCACAAAAGCCGGCACTAGTAAAGCTGGTTGCTGGGAAGAAAAAAGGGATCGTGCAATCCTTGCTGTTGCAGCAGCAGGGTGTGTCGAAGGTTGATATCCAGCTTGTCGGTGGCGATGGGGATACTTTCCCAAGGAACTCCGGTAAGATCACGTTTGTGGTGTTGAGTGTGAAGGGGAAGTAGTTTAGCAGGATTTCAGGTTGTAGTTTTAAAGGTTAGCAGATATGGATATGCACGCACAGAAGCAGAAGAAGATTAATCCAGCAGGGAGGCAACCTTCCACTGCTCACGACTCTTTTCGTTCACCATATCCCTTTGGTACTTCGCTGAACGACACGAATGATACCTATTCTGCTGATACCTTGCCAGGCTTTGAGATAGATTCCCCTGTGACGCCTCGCTCTGGTCATCATTTTGCCGATGTGCGAGTCCATGCAGCGGTGCCAGAGACGATACAAACAAAACTGACGATCAATCAGCCTGGGGATGTCTACGAGCAGGAAGCGGAACGTGTGGCCGAGCAGGTCATACAGATGGAAGCTCCAGGTCCTTCTGAAGCTCCTCCTACGTCACAGGATACCAGGTTGGGTGCCGATGACTTGCTCACGCGTAAAGAGGTGAGTGACACCTCGGTACATGAAACAGCGGGCGCCCCGCCTCTCGTCGACGAGGTGTTGAGTAGTGGCGGGGGCCAGCCGCTCGATGAGAGTACGCGCTCCTTTATGGAATCGCGCTTCGGGCATGATTTTAGTCGGGTGAGAGTGCATACTGATGAGCGGGCGGCTGAGTCGGCACGGTCTGTGAATGCGCTGGCTTATACGGCGGGGCAGGACGTGGTGTTTGGTAGAGGACAGTATGAGCCAGGAACAAATGAGGGGAAAAAGCTGCTGGCTCATGAATTGACGCATGTGGTGCAGCAGAAGATGGAGTCAGTGAGTGCTAGATCTGCTCCAGATGGCTTATCTATCGGCGATCCGTCTGATAGCTTAGAACAGGCCGCTGATCTTGCCGCTACCTCTGTGGTATCGGGGAGTCCAGTCCCTCCAGAAGTAGTGGTTGACACAGAGACCCCTTTGTCTATCCAACGGCAAGTTGCGTCTGCAATGCCAGTAGAAAAGGCAGAAGGTGACGAGCATACAGTGTCCAATGCTCCCGGCAGTCAATCTATAGGAGCACTAGGAAATCCACCTCTTCCGACTGTTACAGGAAATGATCGACAAACGCTTTTAGATGTCATGATGGTAGTGCAGGACATCAAACCTTCAGATACAGCTAGCGGACTTTACGTAGGAAAATTTCAGAACCAGGAGATTACTCTTTCACAGCCGCAACTGGATCATCTTTATAAAAATGCGAGAGCTGCTATCAAAGATAGCCTGACAAAAGCCAGGATCAAAGCAGACTCGGCCTACGAAGGCTATACTTATCAAACAAAAGTCAATGAAGAACAATGGATTGTATCATCCATTGTTAAGGCAGTTGGGTACGCGAAAACCTTTGGAAAAATGAAGGACCCAGGGCCTCTCTTAACATCGGAAGTAACGAAAGCTCGAGAAAGTGCCACTGTCGCAGAAACGGTGCTTAAGAGTAACGACTTCACCGGAGCAGCTACCCTGTTGGCTGATTGCGAGACTGCTGCCGCCAAAGCACAGCAACTTTGGCAGGCCTATCACCAGGGAATTATCGAGGCAGGTGAGTCCACTGTCACAACGTTAGAATATACGCGGAATGCCTCATTCATTACACTAGGTGTACTGGCTACTTTTGCCAGTGGCGGAGCAGCGGCTGGTCTTGCCACCGGTATTGCTACTGGCGCACCCATTGCCGCCACTCTAGGTGAAGCAGGCGTACAGGCCGCACTGGGTGAGAAGGTAGATTGGACGAAAGTGGCAATTGATGTGGCGATAAATCTGCTCCTCGCAAGATTCGGTGGGAAACTGGCAGATGGCATTCTGAAAACTGTGGCGAGCAATCCAGGGATGCGAAGTGTTGAGCGCATCGCTTTGGAGCGCATGGCTCACAGCATACTCTCGCATGAAACTTCAGTTGTTTTTACGACAATTGTGAATAACGTCTACGGTTTGCTCAGAGGTCAGCCTATCACATGGGATCAATTCACTGATCAACTGGTGAAGAGTATGGCTGATCCTAAAGGACTGGTGATCGCTACAGCGATGGGTGCTATGACAGCACATGCAGAGGCAAAGTATGGTAGTGCAGGTGAAGGCAAGGTTTCAGACGAGAGCTCAACACAGCAAAGACCTGCTTCTCAAGAGCCTTCAGAATCACCCCGATCTACGTCAAAGTCAGTACATAGCCAGGAAGAGCCGTCTGTGCCAGCAAAGCCGTTCATGGCTGTATCTCAGCCACAATCTGTTCCTGAACAGGAAGCCCAAGTTTCGCCAATTGCTTCCCATGTTCCAACTGAGGAGATGCCTGTAGCATCAAGCCTTGATAGAGATTTCAATGAAGCGATAGATGAGGCATTGCAAAAAATAGAGAGTGGTGGAGAAACCGGGGGTTTTCAATCTGATAGAGTGGATCTTTCCAAAGATAACAGTCCAATAAGACCAGGTATTTCCATATCTGTGAGAAGGCCCAGCTCTGGGCATCCCTGGGAGATACACGAGTCAACTAAGGTATTAGAGGTTGGAGCAGGTCCTAAAGATACAGATACGGGACTACCTCCTGAAACAACTCCGCTAGGCAGTAAGCCTCCTGGTGAGTCGCTCATAGAACGTCAGCGCACTGATATGCGAGTAAGGGAAGGTGTCACATACCTAGATGCGGAGCAACCCGTTCCAACTGACCTTAAAGGCATGTTTGAGACTGTTCAAATCAATAACCCAAGGGGATATCAAGCAAATATAGAACATCTAGGGGAGGCACTTTGTCCGGGTGGACGTATTATAGTTCAAGGACAAGGTTATGCTAATCCTGATTTTAAGAGATTATTAAGGCCTGCTCTAAAGATGGCACGAGGAGAACTTCCTCTCCCCAAGGGTATCACAAAAGTGATTGTAGAGGGACCAAGCGAATCGACACCAATATTGGGTGGACCATATTATAGAACTGAACCCGTTGAGGAAGAGTACATAGAAGTCCATCCTAATGCACGAATTATCTATGAGAAAGAATGAAGCGGTAGAGTGCGACAATACGGGAGCATCTCTCTGCTCTATATTCAACGGTATCTGCATTATCTGTTGAGCTATCGAAACTTTAGGGAATCCTCTCCATTCGGCAGCACTATATGGAACAGCCTTTGCGCCTCCGGCATCGGCTGAACCCCAATTCCTCTTGGAGCACTCTCTGGCACCGTTGATACTGCCGCAGCATCTCACTACAGCATCCTTCGGCGGCATAGGCTTGCATGAGTTGCTGGTGCGCTTCCTCGTCACAATGGTCCACCTTGAGGATGGCACTAGCCCATTTTGCGGCATCCTTGTGGCAACCATGCTCTAAGTCGAACTCGGCTAGCTTCGCGCACATCGCAATATAGGTTTTACTGAGTTCTTCCCGTTGAATAACCGGCCAATCGGTATACAAATCCTCAGACATGAAGGGTCCGGTGTAAAGGCGGCAGGCCGCTTCAAAGTGTCCTGCTGCCACAGCGCTGGAATTGGCTTGCTGCCCAAGGCGGTACAATGACAAGAACTCGTCTACGTCGGAATGTATTACAACTGACGGGTTTAGTTGATAGATCTGTCCCTTGCAGAGGATATAGCCACCACCTGGCTCGCTGGCGAAATCCCGATTGAGGGAACAGCGCAGAGCGCTGATGGCAATGCGCAACTTATGGAGTGCTACTTCAGGTGCATCTTCAGGCCACAAGGCAGCCATAAGCATATCGGCTGTCTCACGATGTTTTGGCTGAGCAATGAGGTAACGGAGGACAGCCTGTCCTTTGAGATTGTGGCAGAGGTTGATCGGTTGATCATATGGACTAAAGCGCCTGACCTCAAAATGACCAAAGCAGGTAAGGTAAAGAGTAGGAAGGGGATTTCCGTCTTCTGAGGGTGGTGTCCTTAGTAATTGTAACGATTGATGCCCTTTGGAGTTGTTCCCTGGTCCGGCTCTAGTGTATGATGCAATATCCACATCTTCTACCAGGGTCGGCAATAACTTTTTAAGTGCAGCTATCTGTGCCTGTTGCTCAACATCGGACTCAGCAAGGTGCTTGCTCGCTTCAAGAAGCGTTCGCTGTGCATCCAGGTAGCTCATGGTTGCCTGGTTTAATGTGTCGAGTGCGGCAGTTAGTTGTCCCTGGCCGGTGAAAAGTTGTTCGCGAGCCAGTTTAAAAAGATCTGCTCCTTCAGCATAGTGTCCCTGCTCGATGCAGCGTAATCCACGTTCTACTAAAGAAACCGGTGAAGAGCTATCAGGTTTCATCATAGGGGTATCGTGCTCAGTTGAATGTGATGAACTCATCTCACCCTCCGGGGGTGGTAGAGATTATACAATGAGCACTACAAATGATATTCGTGGCAAACACGATGAAAACCCATTTTCTTGTTGAGATTATGCGATGAACATTCGTAAGAATCAACACTAAATTTTATTGTTCATTATCTCTAACAGGTTAACGCCGCTCATTATCATTTTTAGGAGATGAGGTTAACAAGCAATCATTCTTTCACTTCTATCCTCTTTGCCTATCAAAAAAACTGGTGATTCCCCAGAAAAAAAACATCGACACTACCCACTGCAAACGATATAATATAAGGGAATAGACATATAGCCAGCAGGAAGATGGTGGGATGAACGAAAAAATCCAGTCTGTACTTAATTCACTGCCACATAAACCGGGCATTTATATTATGAAGGATGGCCAGGGGACCATTATGTATGTCGGGAAGGCGATTTCCCTGTATAACCGCGTGCGCTCGTATTTCCAGGAGTCGACCGATCTCAGCCCCAAGAATAGAAGTATGGTGGCGAAGGTCGAGGATATCGAGTTTGTCGTCGTCAAGAACGAGGTCGAGGCGCTGGTGCTGGAGAGCAATTATATTAAAGAGTACCGGCCAAAGTATAATGTGCTGATGCGTGACGACAAGAGCTATCCGTACATCAAGGTGTCACTGACGGAGGATTTCCCCAGGGTCTACCGCGTGCGTAGTTTTCACCACGACGGCAACCGCTACTTCGGTCCCTATACCAATTCGGGGGCGGTCGATGCCACGCTGGACCTCTTGAACAAGCTTTTTGCCTTCCGCACCTGCCGCTACGATGCCAGCACGTGGGCGCCACCGGCGCAGGGTGAGCCTCCCGAGGGGTGGAGGCAGAAGTTGTTGCCGCGCCCGTGCACGCAGTATTATATCCACCGCTGTATCGCTCCCTGTGTCGCTTATGCCACGCGGGAAGAGTACGACGCGGTGATCAAGCAGGTGATCCTCTTCCTGGAGGGGAAGCATGACGAGGTGGTGAAGTCCCTGCAGGAGAAGATGCAGGCGGCGGCAGAGAACCTGAACTTCGAGGAGGCGGCGCGGATGCGCGACCGCATCCAGGCGGTTGAGCGGGTGCTGGAGAAGCAGCGCATCATTTCCACGGAGGGACAGGACGACCAGGATGTGATTGCTTTCGCCAGCGGCGAGGATGAGACCTGCGTCATGGTCTTCTTTTTCCGCAACGGCAAGCTGATTGGGCGCGAATTCTTTATCTTGCAGGGGACGCGCGATAGCAGCCCTGGCGAGGTGATGGCTTCCTTCCTGCAGCAGTTTTACGAAAGTTCGCCACACATTCCACCGGAACTGGTGGTCGAGGTGGAGCCGGACGACCGCGCTGTCATACAGTCTTGGCTGCGCGAGAAACGCAAAGGGCCGGTCACGATTACGGCTCCCAAACGCGGGGACAAACTGCGCTTGATTGAGATGGTGAAGCAGAACGCGCGCGAGGTGTTGGAGCAACAACGCATCAAGTGGCTGACCGATAGCCAGAAAACGCAGCTGGCGCTGGAGGAACTACAGGAAGCGCTCAATCTCGCGGCCCCTCCACAGCGCATCGAGTGTTACGATATCTCGAATACGCAGGGCACGAACTCGGTAGGGGCGATGGTGGTCTTTGAGGCGGGCCGGCCAAAGCCCAGCGAGTATCGCCGCTTTAAGATCAAGACGGTCGAGGGGCCAAATGACTTCGCCAGTCACCAGGAAGTGTTGCGCCGCAGATTTCGCTCTGTCGCGAAACACACTACTACCGTCTCCGCCGATGTTGATGTCGATGCGGGAGGCTTATCTAACGTGCAATTTACCGAGGCCTCCGAGGAACATGAGAGACATGATCATTCCGCCAGTGATGGAACCCCAACGGACGCCCAACTCCAGCACGATTGGGCCCTGCCGGATTTGATCATTATCGACGGTGGAAAGGGCCAGCTTAGCGCGGCAATGGAGGTGCTACAGGAACTCCAGATCGATATACCGACGGTGGGGCTGGCCAAGGAGAACGAGGAGATCTTTATCCCAGGTTCGCCGGACCCGATAATACTGCCGCGTTCCTCACAGGGCCTTTATATGGTGCAGCGCATTCGCGATGAAGCTCACCGCTTTGGTATTACTTACCACCGCAAACTGCGCTCCGACCGCACGTTCAAGTCAGTACTGGACGAAATACCAGGCATTGGTCCCAAGCGCAAGCAGGCGCTGATGAAACATTTCGGCTCGGTACGGGCAATGGGCGCGGCCAGCGTGGAGGATCTGGCTGCACTCGATGGCATGACGCGCGATGCCGCGGAGAAGGTCAAGGAGTATATTGGTCGCGGGGAATAAATCTGCTACTGCCGCGCGTTCTACCTGGTAGAATATCTGGATGGACTCCAGGCACTCACAAGGGATGTCATCTCCCCTTGTGAGTACCTTATTCTTTGTATTCGCTATTTTGCGGAAGATCCAGCGATGGCCGATCAATCGGCTGTGGGCACGATAAATCGGCACCTACGTTAAATTGACATTTATTGTGAAGCTACGTTAGTATATTCTTGAGAGCAGGGTAGGCCCAGGCTTACCCAATTGTTTGTATTGGAGGAATGGCCTTTGTGGCTGTTCGGCCTTTTTAGAGGTAATAGCTGTATGCCGACCTATGAGTATCACTGTCAGACGTGTAGCCACCGTTTTGAGCAGTGGCAAAAAATGACTGACGATCCTTTAGAAACCTGCCCTGAATGTGGCGGGCACATTCGCAGGGTGTTTTTCCCTGCCGGTATTGTCTTCAAAGGCTCTGGTTTTTATAAAACTGATCATCGCAATGCTTCGAGTGTAGCCGATAATAACGAAAACGGCCACGCAGCTAAGGGTGAAGAGGCGGCCAAGAGCGGGGAGGCAGGCAAAGCGAAGGCTGCCAGCGAGAGTAAGCCTGCCGCGACTGAATCTGGTTCAGGTAAGACGGGTACCTCCAGCGGCGAAAATAAAGTGCCGACCGCTACTTCAACCGTGACAAAGTAGGAGTATGTCCTATGGCAGAGACAGCGCTTGCGACACTTCAGCGCAAGCAAATTGAAGCTACGGTTGGTGAGTTATTGCTCACAGATGATTTCTATATGCGCCTGGAGATTACCGAGCGACTGCGCCACCTTATTGCCCATGCTGACCCGACGCTGGATAGGTCGCAACTGAGCGAGGGGGCCCAGGAAGAGTTAGAAGAATTAGATTTATTGCATTAATCCTTTTACCAGGGCGACGGCAATTCCGGCAGGGCGACCGCAAGGGTCGCCCCTACTATATACGGCCCTGGCAAGATGATTCGTCGTATAGTAGGGACGACCCTTGCGGTCGCCCTGGCTTGGGGACTGCTTGTTCCCCCCCAATATTCCTAGAGATATGTCTTTTCGCATTCCTCCATGTATAATTATGAAGATAGCCACTGATATAGTGGGTAGACGTAGGGGACAGGGAGACATGTAAGGTATGCAAGCTCAACGCAAGCAATCGCAGGATGAGATCAGAGAAGCTCTGCAGCGCCAGGTTGATGAATTGACGAAGGCCAATTTTTTACTGGAGGATCAACTGGCCCGTAAAGAGCAATTTATCGCGATGGTTGCTCACGAGTTGCGCGGTCCGCTGACCCCCATTATCAGCTATGCGCAGATGGTGGCGCGACCGGCACAACGACCCGAGACAATTCAGCGGGGCAGCAGGGTCATCGTCGGTCAGGCCCGGCGTTTGACACGCCTTGTCAATGACCTCCTTGATTCGTCCCGTCTGAACTCAGGGCAGTTTGCTCTGTCGCGGGAGGCGTGTGATATCGTGGAGCTGGCAAAAGAGGTCGTAGAAGAATTGCGTCCCGTTGCTCCGTATCACACACTGGTATTAGATGTCCCCGCGAAGCCTATTATTGGCAAGTGGGATCGTGGGCGCCTGGAACAGGTACTGGGGAATCTGTTGGAGAACGCGATTAAGTACTCAGATGAGCGTACCAACGTCACGGTTCGAGCCTGGGAAGATGAGGATGGCGCGCATGTCAGCGTTCATAACCAGGGCGCCAGTATTCCTTCGGCAGAGATAGGCCAGCTTTTCCGTCCCTATGTACGCTTGCAAGCGGCCGGTTCGCGGCAAGGTTCTGGCTTGGGTCTGCACATCGCTAAGAGTATTATTGAAGCGCATGGAGGCGCACTACGTCTCGAACCCCATACGGCCGAAGGTCAGGGGACGACCTTTTCATTTGACCTGCCGTTGCATTGAGCAATCCGCTCCGGTCGCGCGTATAGCCATAACGGCGCGGCCGCCAGAGTTGCCTTGACATGGGCTATGCTACTGATGTATTATCCTCAGGTAGGGTGTTTTTCCATGATTGTTAGGACCTATGGGCGGTTGCTGAAATTGGTAGACAGGGCAGACTTAGGATCTGTTGGTGATGAACCGTGAGAGTTCGAGTCTCTCACCGCCCACCACGGTTTTTGAGTTGATAGAGAACAGGGTGAGGGTAGGTGAAGGTGGTTGTAGGGTCGCTTTTATGCGGGAGTGGCTCAGTGGTAGAGCATCTCCTTGCCAAGGAGAAAGTCGCGGGTTCGATCCCCGTCTCCCGCTCCAGTTTTATATAAGTATTGGGTGACCGCAAGCTCGGTCTTTTCAGGAGAGAGCATGTCGTCCTCATTGGTAAGTGCAAATGCGACTCACTCAGCATAGTTGGTGTTCTGCGGTGAGGAACTGAGGGTGGTGGATGATGCTGCAGGCTGCGATCTCTTGTTGGGGTGTGGTCTTTTGTAGTGAGTGATTGCCTCTCTGTGCTTTCCAGGATATTTGGATACTATATTATTTCCCTTGCCGCCTCAGGCGGCGGATGATGAGGAATGTGGCGGGGACGCCAGCATCCCCGGCTGAATAGCTAGAAGAATTACACTGTTTACCTGTTGGAGGAAATGTGAAGGTTTCGGTTGAAAAATTGCCTACCAGTGAGGCTGTCCTTGATGTAGAATTGTCCTGGGACGAACTGGAAAAGGCTTCAGATAAAGCGTACCGCAAGTTGGTACAAAAAGTTGATGTGCAGGGCTTTCGCCGCGGCAAAGCACCGCGTTCTCTGCTCGAGCGCAAATTGGGTAAAGAATATATCTACCAGGAAGGTCTTGATGAACTGATTACCGAGACCTATCGCAACGCTATCAAGGAGCACGAACTGAACCCCATTACGAAGCCCGAGTTGGATGCCCCTGTTTTTGAGATGGGCCAACCCTATCATTTCAGTGTGAAGGTGCCAATCATTACCCCTGTTGAACTCGGCGATTATCTCTCACTGCATTTTGAGCGCGAAGAAGCTGAGGTTACCTCCGAAGAGGTTGAGCGCGAACTAGAGTCTATGCGCAACCGGCAGACTACCTGGCATGAGGTTGAGCGTCCCGCTGAATATGATGACCGTGTGACCGTTGATCTCGAACTTACTGTTGAAGAGAAGAACATCTCTGACCTGAAAGACAATCCGTTTGAACTCACACGGGAGCGACCCGGCATGTTCTCTGGCATGGATGAGCATATTGTCGGTATGAAGGCGGGAGAGAGCAAAGAGTTTACTACTGTTTTGCCAGAAGACTACGGCAACGAGAAACTGGCCGGAAAAGAAGGGCATTACAAGGTAACTCTACACAAGGTGGAGGTGAAAGAGGTTCCCGAACTTGACGATGCGCTAGCCAGCAAGGTCAGCGATGGTCAGTATGGTAACCTGGAAGACCTGCGCAAGGCCGTCAGCGATAGTATTCTCGAGAGTAAGCAGCGGCGTATTCGTGATGATCTGCGCGAGAAAGTAGTTAATGCAGTTATCGAGCAGTCTAAGATCACTCTGCACCCCTTGCTTGTTCACGAAGAGGCCGAAGAGATGCTGCACCAGCTTTCACATGTGCTGGAACAGCAGCGTATGTCGCTAGACCAATACCTGCTGATGATGAAGAAAACGCGGGAAGAGTACTTGAAGGACATTGAACCCGATGCTAAAAAGCGCGTCGAGCGCGAACTTGTACTGGACCAGGTAGCTAACCAGGAACAGATCACCGTTTTACCGGAAGAAGTGGAGGCGTTTTTCCGCGCCTATGAGCAGGCCGGTCAACCGCTGCAGCGCACAGAGGCACAGATCCGGGGGATAGTGATCAACTATCGTCGCGAGAAAACCATCACTCGCCTGGTAGAATTAACGACTGATCCTGATCCCACAGAGGAGGCTGCGGAGGAAGAAACCAGCATGGAGAATGCGGAGGCCGCAGCCCTTGCTGGTGAAACCGTCAACGTAGAAGATAATGTAAGCACGGAGACTGTCAACGCGGAAGATGCCGTAAACACGGAGATTGAAGCTGTCAACACGGAGGATACTGTAAAGACAGAGACTGAAGAAGCACGTAGTCAATCGGACGAAGCTGAAGTGCGTGGAACAAATGACACTGCGGTTGATGTTGTAGAATAGAGATATAGCGATCAGATGTGGCTCTCTAGCTGCGTATGAGGGAAAGGTAACAAATAAACGTGGCAAACTCGAAAAATACGCGAATGACATACCGTTGCTCATTTTGCGGAAAGAGCCAGGATCAGGTGCAGCGGCTCATAGCAGGACCCGGTGGTGTCTATATCTGCGATGAGTGTATCGATCTCTGTCGTGAAATCATCGAAGAAGAGCAGGCTACGGTCACGAAGCCACGCCTCCAGACGGGCAAGATACCTGCTCCGAAGAAGATTTATGAGCAACTGAGTCAATACGTTATTGGACAGGAGCGAGCCAAAAAGACGCTGGCGGTGGCTGTATACAATCATTACAAGCGCATCGGCGTGGGTATGCAGATCGACGACGTTGAGCTTGGGAAGAGCAATATCCTGATGATTGGCCCGACCGGCTGTGGGAAAACGTTGCTTGCGCAGACGCTGGCAAAAGTACTGGACGTGCCTTTCTGTATTGCCGATGCGACGGCGCTAACGGAGGCCGGCTATGTCGGTGAGGATGTCGAGAACATTCTGCTGCGGCTCATCCAGACGGCGGATTTTGATGTAGCGCGCGCCGAGCGAGGGATTGTGTATATTGACGAGATCGATAAAATCGCGCGCAAGTCAGACAATCCTTCGATCACCCGCGATGTTTCCGGAGAAGGTGTGCAACAGGCGCTGCTCAAGATTATCGAGGGTACCATCGCCAATGTGCCACCTCAGGGAGGGCGCAAGCATCCTCACCAGGATTTCATTCAGATCAACACCGCCAATATCCTCTTTATCTGTGGTGGAGCCTTTGAAGGGTTGGATAAAATCGTCGAGCAGCGCCTGGGCAGCAACAAGACAATGGGGTTCAGGGGTACCAGCTCTAAAGATGAAAAATCAGAAGAATCGATTTTAACCCATCTCATTCCCGATGATCTCCTCAAGTACGGCTTAATTCCTGAGTTCGTGGGACGCTTACCGGTCCCCGTCTCGCTGGATAGCCTGAACAAAGAGGCTCTGATCCGCATCTTGACCGAGCCGAAGAACGCAGTAATCAAACAGTATCAGAAGTTTTTGCAGCTTGACCGTGTTGAATTAGTCTTTACCAATGATGCTCTTGACGCTGCTGCGGAAGGTGCGCTCAAGCAGCGTACGGGAGCGCGGGGGTTGCGCAGTATCATCGAGGATGTGCTGCTCGATGTGATGTACGAAATTCCATCGCGCGGGGATGTGAAGAAAGTCATCATCAACAGCGATGTGATCACTTCCCATCACAAACCTTTGCTTGAGACGCGCAGTAATCGAACAACTGCATATCCTGAAGATGAGTCTGCTTAATGCGGACTCATCAATTTTTGGGCTTGTATGAAATTGATAGCATCGCTTTAGACCTATCTTTGGAAAGGAAACGGGCGGCAATTCATGACTGAGCAGGAACGCCAGAAAGTATCCCTGGATACTGAAGAAGTGTATCCTCTCGTGGCGTTAAAAAATATGGTGGTTTTCCCCCGCACACGTATGACGCTAGCTATTGCACGAGAGAAGTCTGTACGTGCAGTTGAAGAAGCGATGATGCGGCCTGACCGCGCTTTGATCACAGCTTCTCAGCGTGATCCAGACATAGATGACCCTCAACCTAAAGATATCTTTGATACAGGTGCCCTTGTCGAAATAACGACGATGCATCGCCAGCAGGATGGCAGCCTGCAGGTCCTGTTAAGTGGTTTACACCGTGTCAAAATCGAGGAATTTTTCGATCTCGAACCTTTTATGCGCGTCACTATCGATATCCCCCAGGAACCGCAGGCGCGTGGCGCCCAGGCGGATGCCCTCGTGCGCCATGCCACGAATCTCTTTGAGCATTATGCCCAATTGAACCGCCGCTTCTCAGTTGAAGATATTAACTCCATTGTGGCGATCAAGACGGCTGCGCGCCTTTCCGATATGCTCGCGGCACACCTGGTCACTGATACGCAACAACAGCAGGATCTGCTGGATACGTTCGATCCATTGGAGCGTTTGGAGAAGATCTGCGTGATCATGGGCAATGAGATCGAGATTCTCGAACTGGAATCGACTATTCGCAGCCGTGTTCGCTCGCAGGTAGACCGCACACAGAAAGAATATTACCTGCGCGAGCAATTGCGGGCCATCCAGGAAGAATTGGGGATGGAGACCACCAGCGAGGTCGAGGAATTGCGGGCAAGAGTGAACGAAAAACACCTGCCTGCCGAGGCTATGGCGAAGATACGCAAAGAGATCGACCGCCTGGAGCGCACCCCCGCGCAATCCGCCGAGGTGGCCGTGTTACGCTCCTATATCGACTGGGTACTGGCTCTTCCATGGGACGAACGGACCCAGGATCACTTTGAACTTGAAGAGACGCGGCGTATCCTCGACATGGACCATTATGGACTGGAAGGCATCAAGGAGCGCATCATTGAATTCCTGGCGGTACGCCAGTTGCGGCAACGGCTGGCCGATCGCGGCGGGCATACGAAAAGTGAGAGTCAGGGGCAGATTCTTTGCTTCATCGGTCCCCCTGGAGTGGGTAAAACATCCCTGGGGCACTCGATAGCCAACGCACTGGGGCGCAAGTTTGCCCGCATTTCGCTTGGTGGTGTGCATGACGAGGCGGAGATTCGCGGACATCGCCGCACCTATGTCGGCGCGCTGCCCGGGCGTATTATCCAGTCGATGAAGACTGTGGGCGTCAAAAACCCGGTTTTCCTTCTCGACGAAATCGACAAACTCTCTGCGGAGTATCGTGGTGATCCGGCCGCCGCGCTGCTGGAAGTGCTGGATCCGGAGCAGAATAACACCTTTACCGATCACTACCTGGAGATTCCGTACGATCTCTCGGAGGTGTTCTTCATCTGCACCGGGAATGTGAAGTACCAGATACCGCGAGCCCTTGCTGACCGCATGGATATTATTGATCTTCCTGGCTATATGTTTGAGGAGAAGGTCATCATCGGGCAGCGGCACCTCCTGCCGAAGGTATTGAACGAGCATGGGCTAACCGCTGAACAGGTGAAGATTCCTCAGTCCGTCATGCAACATATCGTGTCGGATTACACTCGTGAGGCTGGTGTACGCAACCTGGAACGCCAGCTGGCCACTATCTGTCGCAAGGCCGCCCGGCGCGTCATCGAGAGGCCAAAAACGTACCTGCGCCTGACGACGAACACCCTGGAGCAATACCTGGGCCCTCCGCGTTACACATTCACCCTGGCCGAGCAAAAAACGCAGATCGGCATCGCTATGGGTTTAGCTGTTACGGAGAACGGAGGGATCTTGCTACCCGTAGAGGTCGTCACGCTGGTGGGCAAAGGTGATTTACTGATTACAGGCCAGCTGGGCGATGTCATGCGCGAATCGGCGGTTGCCGCGCTGACTTATGTGCGCTCGCGGGCTGATATGCTGGATATTGATCCGAATTTTCAAGACACTGCCGACCTGCATATTCATCTACCCGAAAATGCCATTCCCAAAGATGGTCCCTCGGCAGGTATCACCATCACGCTAGCATTGATTTCAGCAATTACCGGGCGTCCTATCCGCGAGAATATTGCTTTGACCGGAGAAATCACCTTGCACGGCCGTATACTGGGTGTGGGTGGATTGAAAGAGAAAGTGCTTGCCGCTCATCAAGCAAACATCAACCATTTGATTGTTCCGACAGAGAATAAGAAAGATATGGCGGATATACCAGTTAAAATTCAGCGCCGCATACGTTTTACATTTGTAGAGACGATGGACCAGGTTATTGATATTGCACTGCTAGGCGCGTCTCATTCTGAGGCAGAAAGTGAGAGTCAGAAGGGGGAAGTCTTAGCTGGACCTCGCCCATTGCAGATAGATGAACGGGTGGCCGGCAAACGTGACCAAACACAGCGTCGTCCCGGTTTTCCCGTGGATGAGCAGCCTGAAGGAGATACAGACGAAAGTAATCCAACAACGATAATCATTCCCCAGGTCGATCATATCACACACGATTCTTACCCGAATTTACGGGCTAAGGAAGCTGATACAGACGGCCCCTACCAGGGGGATTGAGAGGTGCCTCCCGTATATCTCCCCTTGTAATACAGTTGAAAAATGGTAGGTATTATTACCATTTCATTTGTGAGCAATTTAGTTCACAATACAAACCTTTCAGAGTATACTACGTAATACATAAGTAGAGGTAGGTGTGGAACCTGCATTTCGATGCTACGGCTTCTACGATATTGTATTACCAGTAGTGAAAGGAACAGCTTTTTTTTACTACATGGTCTTATACCAGGCAGAAACGAGGAATACTTACATGAGTTGGAATCCTAACCAGGGCCAAGACCCAAATCAACCCAGTCAATATGGTGGCTATTCGCCGCCACCACAATCCCAGCAACCCCCACCGCAGCCGACTGACCCCTACAGTGGTCAACAGCCCGGCTATGGACAGCAGTATGGCGGACAACAGCCAGGGGGGCAGCAACAATATGGCGGACAGCAGCCCGGTGGACAGCAATATGGCAACTATCAGCAGGGGCCGTATGGAGTGCCTCCTGGCACCCAGAGCCCCCTTGGCCCGACCTCAATGGGAATGTCGCCCAACGTGGAAGCTGGCCTGAGTTACCTTTTCGGCTGGATAACGGGCTTGATTTTCTTCTTAGTGGAGAAGCAGAATCGTTTTGTGCGCTTCCACGCGATGCAGTCTCTCCTGTTCTTTGGCGGCCTGACGGTGATCAACATTCTTCTCAATTTCGTCGGCGGTTTCGGTGTTCCTGGATTAGGGGTGCTTGCGGCCCTCGTTGGCGTTGTAGGATTTGTAGGCTGGATCGTACTTTTGATCAACGGCTTCCAGGGCAAGTACTTCAAGTTGCCTATTGTTGGGGATTACGCTGAGAAATATGCAAACCAGGGCACGCCAGGAATGTAGGCAGTGGCAATAACTCCCTGAGAGGGGTTGTAATGCTAGCAAGAGACTTCTACACATTTGACAGATTTGTGGTGTAGGAGTCTCTTCCTTTTGGCTCCCTCCAACTTTGTAGGGTCCTTTACGTAGTGTATAATAGGTTAGAGAAACCTGAGAAAAGGATTTACTACAATGGGACAGGATAAGAATTCAGAGGAAGAATATAGAACTGGTTATGGCGGCTACGGTCGGTATACTGCGCCGCAGCAACCAGACAGTGCGAACACCCCTGGCAGCGGGCAGCAATATGGGCAGCAGAGTGGCGGTCAGCAGTCTTCCTATAGCCAACAGGGGAGCCAACAACAGCAGGGCTATCAACAGTCCTCCTATGGGCAGCAGTATCAACAGCAAGAGTACGAACCAGGCAGCACAAGCAACACGAGCAACACGAGCAATACAGGCAGTACCTATCAACCACCGTTTAGCGCGACACAGGGTATGAGCGCTCAAGGTCCCACCTCCACGGGTTTGAGTGCCAGGACGGAGGCTATCCTGGGTTATCTCTTCTGGTGGTTAGGAGGCCTGGTTTTCTTCGTGATCGAGAGAAAAAATCGCTTTGTGCGTTTTCACGCCGCCCAGTCTATCATCTTTTTTGGTGGCGTCTCCGTGCTGCTGGAAGTTCTACATCTCATCAGCCTTATTCCGCTGCTGGGCTTCCTGTTGGCAATCCCCCTCTCATTTGCCAGCACCATTATTACCGTCATTGCTATCGTCACCTGGCTCTTCATGATGTTCCAGATGTATCGCGGCCGCAACTTTAGAATACCTATCGTGAGCGAATACGCGGATAGACTTGTCGATAGATTCACCTCAAAAAAGAGGAAGGCTACTACGGTATAGAAATGGGCTAGCCCATAAGCGTTCACATAAGGGGCCAGGGCGACCGCAAGGGATCGCCCCTACTATACGACGAATCGGCTTGCCAGGCCCGTGTATAGTAGGGGCGATCCCTTGCGGTCGCCCTTAAGGAGGGGCTGAAGTTCACGCCTATGGGGCTAGCCCAGGCTGACCGTAGTAGCTATAAAATTGCCTCCCTTCTTTCACTATGCTATACTTGGCCCCAATAGTGAGAAGGGAGCTTTTTTTATTTGCAGAATACCAGTATCGATAGATGAGTGTGGCTCAATGACTATTAGCGTTCAAGAAATCACCGATAGAGAAAAGTGGAACGGCTTTTTGACCAGCCAGCCGCGCGGTCACCTGCTGCAATCCTATGAGTGGGGAGAATTGAATCGTTACCTGGGCGGAAATATCTACCGCCTGGGTGCCCTGGAGAATGGGCGCATGGTGGGGGCGCTGATGCTATCGGTCGCACAGGTCCCCCTGCCTGTATCGCTGCCGGGGATACGCCTGAACTGGCTCTATGGCTCCCGCGGCCCTACCGTAGAGCATCCTGCTTCACCAGCGCTGCGCGCTCTGCTTGAACAGGCCCACGTACTTGCTCGCAAAGAGCGGGCGGTAGTCCTGCGCCTGGAACCAAATATAGCTGACGATGACCCGGCTATAGATGAATGGCTGGCAGCGTACCGCGCGCTCGGCTTTCAGATCAACCCGACGGCCATGCATGGTAGGCGCAGCTGGGTGCTGGATATTCGTCCCAGCGCCGAAGAACTGCTTGCCAACTTTAAAATGACCTGGCGACAGAACGTACGCAGCGCCGAGCGTAAAGGCGTGGTCATCCGCGAGGCTGAGAACGATGCAGATTTTGATGCCTATTACGAGCTTTTGAAGGTAACGAGCGAGCGTGATGCCTTCTTCATTCACCAGAAAGACTATCACCGGGAAATCCTGCGCCAGTTTGCCAGCAAGGGGGACGCGGTCCTCTACCTGGCCGAGCATGAAGGAGAGACCATTGCCGCCAAAATGCTCATACGCTTTGGTGATTGGTGTTGGGATATGTTTGGCGCCTCGTCCAACAGCAAGCGCAACCTGAAGGCGACCTATCTCCTGCAGTATTGCTGCCTGCAGTGGGCAAAATCGCGCGGGTGCAGCTACTTCGATTTTCGCACGATCCCCGAAATTCTGGAACCAGGCGAGGAAATGTGGGGCGTCTATGAATACAAAAAAGGCTTTGGTGGTTTCTCCAGATTGAACATGCCTACGCAGGATTACGTCTATCGTTCGCTGGTCTACAATGCCTGGCGCAACTTTGTTGCGATGCGCCGCGCCAGGCGCCATGCCGAACGCAAAAAGGTTGAATTAGAGAGAGCCGCCAGAGGGAAGAACTAGCGCTGTCGCTTATTGAAAGACAGACTGCAACGCCGCTAGCGCGGCTACCTGCGGTCAGCAGTCTGAAAGGAATGTATGGAAGCGCGTCTGATTACCGACCGCCAGCAATGGGATGAGTTTGTGGCGGCCTCGAAATGCTGTAATATAACACAATCATTTGAGTGGGGCGAGTTGGCGCCGCACCTGGGTGTGGAGGCGATGTATGCGGGCGTCGTCGATGAACAGGGTAACCTGTGTGCCGCGATGCTGGTGCTCATCTCTACCGCCCCGGTGCTGTACAGGACCTATTTCTATGCCCCACGCGGCCCGGTTATCGATGATCCTGACTCTCCTGCTATGACTGTGCTGCTCAACTTCGTCAAAGCGGAGGCGCACAAGCGTGGAGCTTTCATGCTCAAGGTCGAACCCAGTGTGGCCGATGGTGATGAGCGCTGGTTAAGCGCTTTGCAAAAACGTGGCTTTCGTACCACTCCTTACGCCAGCCATATTCGCGACGAGTGGGTGCTGGATATCCGGCCCGACGAAAAAAAGCTGCTCGCAGATATGAAGGAGAAATGGCGCTATAACATCCGGTTGGCAGCGCGTAAAGGTGTTACGGTGCGTCGTGGCGAGGGACAGGCTGACGTAGATAGCTTCTATCGCATCTATCGGACCACGAGCGAGCGGGACCAGTTCTTTATTCATAACAAAGCACATTACGAGGATGTCATGCGCCTGTACAGCGAAGGTGATCGTGCGGCCCTTTTCCTGGCAGAGTATGAGGGAGAGGCTATTGCGGGGATCATTGTGCTGCGTTTCGGACGTTGGAGTTGGTACATGTACGGGGCTTCATCCAACGAGCAGCGTAACCTGATGCCCAACCACCTGTTGCAGTGGAATGGGATACAGTGGGCTAAAGCGCACGATTGCTGGTATTACAATTTTCGTGGCATTCCAGATGTTTTGGAGGAGGGCCGGGAGCTGTGGGGGGTCTACGTCTTCAAACGTGGCTTCGGTGGATACGCGATGCGCTCGTTGATTACTCATGACCTGGTCTATCAACCGCTGGTGTATGGCGCGTACAGGCGTTTGCTGGACGTGAAACGATGGAGGGATGAGAGGCAGAGAGTGTCGCAGAAGTCTCCTTTAGTTATTCCTCATTGAGTAGTACTTGCTCGATGATGTTGTGCCTCAGGCTAGAAATCTCTCGTACATCGCTGAAATCCTGGGGATAGAAGTGTGCAATTTCTTCTGGCTTGAGGCCACAATGAAAGAGCAGATAGGCTAATCGCTGCTCCCGTGTGTCGGAAAGCAACGTTAGCATGTTGTTCCATACCTCATCACTGTTGCCATGGACTGCTGTGACCGACTCCCCCGGATAACCATGCACCTCTATAGGAAACTCTCTTGAACGTGTGTAGGTCCTTAATGTATCGATGATGACAGCATTCAGGCTCGCTCGTAAGTACTTTAGCACAGCAGCGAGGGTGCTAAATTCTAACTCCTTATGATGGGCGGTTGCCTGCCACAAACATTTAAATGCCTGGGCTACATAGTACTCCTCTTTTTGATAGCGACACGCCTCCTCCCTCCTGGGATGAAGACGTATCCAGCTAAGCCCTAACCCGCTAAAACGCTGCTGCAACTGCTCTCTTGCATGCTGGTCACTCTTTAGGAGCGCGCGACGAAACATATCCAGGCAATACTGCTCATCGGACGTATCGTGAATGACCAGTGAGAAATCACCCTGGGGAGTCGCGGCAAGGTTTTCATCCCCATCGGAATAGGATGCAGGTACTGGATTATTCATCATGTCAAGCCTCTTTGACCACTACTTTTAGCTTTTGCGTACTTTTTGTATATCCATTATGACGCACTCGATATACCAAAACCCTACAGGCATTGCGTCTATAAAGTGGATTCAGGGTAGAGAAGCGATAAATCTGTAAATATTCTATACGAGAATATATTCGCTCTCTAAAATTCCCTCGAAAATTGTAGGGTTCGATTTCCCGTAAACGTCATTGAAGATAAGAAGGATGCAACCTTTTTTGAGGAGGAACATGCCTGATGTCACAATCAGCACGTGACCCTACCGTTGCCCCTGTGCTCACTGACACAGTGTGGTTTGTGGAAGTAGTGCAAGATGCACAGGCTGGAAACCTGTCGGCCTTCGATACTTTGTTTCAGTACTACAACGCTCGCATATGCACATACCTGGCACGCATGATAGATAATGATGAAGAGGGGCGTGATCTCGCTCAAGAAACGTTTATCAAGGTCTGGCGTGCATTACCTGGGATGAATGATGTGCCCCAGTTCGAAACCTGGCTCTACCGTATTGCCACAAATACGGCCATTGACCATCTGCGCCGTCGGAAGTTTCGCTGGCCGCTCAGTAAAAATTACGAAGCGGACGACACATCACAGTGCCTACGCATAGCAGGACCAGAAAAGCAGATCGAGGAGGCGGAACTCATCAAAATGGCCCTGGCACAAGTAACGTCACACTACCGGGCATGCCTACTTTTGCAACACGTTGCGGGTTTCACACAGCGCGAGATCGCCCAATCGCTGAACCTCAGTGAAAAGAGTATCAGCATATACGTTGGCCGAGGGTCTGAACAATTTCGCCAGGCCTATGAACGCCTGGAAAACGGACAAGATGCTACAAGGAAAAGGAGATCAACCCCATGAAAAACTCGATGCTCATGCCTTGCGCCGGTTGGGTGGAAAAACTTGCTGTTAAATATCCAGACGACCTTTCATTTGCTGATCGTGTTGCGCTCAATGAACACCTGGCATCATGTCCAGCGTGTGATACCATTCACTCCGCCTACCAGTCAATGGGAGGTCGCATATTTAACTTGCCTCCTGTCGAACCACTATCCAGTCTCCCATATGAGCTATTGCAATGTGAGAAACATTCTGCCCCTCGTGTAGAGCAATTGGAAACAACGGTTCCTGGCATCCTACTATGGCTGAAATCCCTCTCAGAGATAATGCTGGTTCGTCCTCTGCGGCAGCTAACTCCGGTCAAAAGTGGTCTTTTGCAACAAGCAGCTAAGATGGGTACTACAATATTATCTTTTGTACATAGCTGTACTCATGGGTTGAATGTGTTGGAGAGAATACATGCTGCTCTTACTCACTTACATCAAAGGGTAATCTACGTTAGCTCAGACGACCACCATTTTTACGCATTGCGAAATGATACAAGTTCTATCCTCTGGAAATATAAGAAAAGTGATGTGTTTTTCTCCTCTCCAACAGTGAAGAATGGAGTGGCCTATCTAACTTCGTTTAATGCCCAGATGTTCCTATTCAGTGCGCAGTGGCGAGCCGGTGGCGACTCCTTCCTGTGGAAGGAGTGAATGAGAGAATGCGGGCCCTTGCTTTTTCTGCATTGTTTGACTATACTTCAGCGACGGGTTTTAGAGGCAGGGGGAGGGAGAGTAGAAACGCACAATATCGAGCCCGTGCTCAAGAGGAGAATGACTATGGCAGACATGCCCGTTACACCAACAAATACAGCGCCAATGCGTGTGCTTTTCCTGTGCACCCATAATTCCTCGCGCTCGCAGATGGCGGAAGGCCTCCTGCGGGCGCGTGGTGGAACGCGTTACCAGGTGTTCAGCGCGGGAACGCACCCGCGCGCGGTGCATCCCCTGGCGATCAAAGCGATGGCGGAATTGGGCATCGATATCAGCGAAGAGGCCGGTCACCGGTCCAAGGGGATTGACGACTTTGCCGATGCGCCACCGATGGACCTGGTGGTCACGGTCTGCGACGAGGCCGCCGAGGAGTGCCCCTACTTCCCGCGTGCCCGCAGGCAGGAGCACTGGGGTTTTCCCGACCCGAGCGCGGCCACCGGTTCTGAAGAAGAGCGCCTGGCTATCTTCCGGCGGGTGCGCGATGCCATTGCCGCACGCATCGAGGTGTTCCTGCAACAGGATCAAGAACGGGCAGCGATATGAGCACGAAGGCTCTTCTCCCTTACCTTCCTGATCGCAACTCTTGTAGCGTTGTCAGTCTTTCTTTGGCGAGGGGGTTATCTGGGTTGACTTTGGCCAGGTTGCGGTAGACGCGGCTGGCCTGCTCGTACTCGCCCACGGATTGATAGGTCTGGCCGAGCAGATCATAGGCCTCGTAGTTGTTGCGGTCGATGGTGATCAACTGCTGGAGCGCGGCCACGGCTTCCTTGACTTGTTTTGTATCAAAGTAGTGGCGTGCGATCACGATCTGGTACTGGACAGCCTCTTCGGAGAGACCTTGCTGGATACAGTAGCCAACGATTTCGCGCAAGAGCTCCAACGAGTCAGGTATGAGTTCGACGGCCCGGCGTAGATTATCCAGGGCTTCCTCTGGTTCGCCCATCGCGGCATAGATGTTGCCAATGCGCTGCAAGATCGCTCCCTCGAGGTCAGACTGACCGCGGCGCTGGTAGATGTCGGCAAGCAGGCGCAGTTCCGCGATGGCCTCATCCAATAGGCCGCGGTTCAGATAGATCTCCGCAAGATCTTTGTGCGGTCGAGGATCCTGAGGAGCCATGCGTATCATCTCATTTAAGACACTGAGAGCGTTCTCGGTCTGGCGTTTGCTGCGGTAGTGGTGCACCAGGTCAACGTATTCCTGCAGCGCGCTTTCGATATCGCCCTGGCGCGCGGAAATCTCAGCGAGCGCGGAGGAAACCTCGTCCTGGTGGGTGGTGGACTGCTTGACCTGGCGCAAGATGGCCTGCATCTGCTCCTCTCTGCCCATGCGCCCGTATGCTTTGGCGAGCAGCATGGAGATCTCTACCTCGGGAGCCTGGTGCTCTTCGCCTTCTTCGCGCGGGCGCGCGGCCCAGTTGCTGGGATCTATCGATCCTGTCGCATTGCGTCGCACCGTCTGGAGGGCCTGCTCAAGCTGCTGGATAGCATCATCGGGCTTGCCCTGGCTCAACAAGCATTGAGCGGTGCTGACGCGTGCCAGCACATCGACCGCGCTATCACGCATGGCCAGCTGGTAGGCATCGATGGCTTTGTCAAATTGACCGGCCTGCTGGTGGATCTGTCCAAGGGCGAAGCGGACATCAGCATTGTTGGGATACGCCTCTGCCGCCTGGTTATACTCGCGGACAACCGCTTCGGATCTTCGCTGACCCTCGCCGCGCAGGTGCCAGCGAATGCGGGAGAGTCCCTCGAGCGTGGTGGCGCGCGCGGCTCCTACCGTAGTAATCTTGGCGATATGCAAACGTACCAGGGCTGTGATATTGCGCGGGTCCACTTGCAGCACTCGTTGGTACTCCGCCACAGCCTGCTGACTTCGTCCCAACTTCTGCAGGGCAAGGGCATAGTTCAGGCGCGTGGGCACGCTGGTAGGGCTCTCTTGCAGGGCCTGCTCAAGTTCGGTCAGGGCGCGATCCATGTAGCCTAGACGCAGGTATGATTCAGCCGCCAGCGTCCGTTCGCGCAACAGGTCTTCTTTGTTTCCCTGCGACGAGAGCAGATTGATCAGGCGCATACGATAGGTGAGGTTATTCGGTTCCAGTTGCAGGATGCGACGATAGGTAGCAATAGCGTCGTCGAGGCGGCCATTGACGACATAGGTATCGACAAGAATGGCATACTTGGTAATGGCCTGTTCGACTTTTCCCTGGCGTACGTAGATCTCGCACAGCACCTGGTGAACATCCAGGTACTGTGGCGCAATATCGATCACATGCAGGCATTCCTCGGTAGCCGGGGTGAGCAAGCCATGATTAATATAACTCTGGATATCCTGCATGGATTGTACTACCTGCAAGCGGATGTGTTCAGGTAGAGAAGCAGTACTGGCCAAAACCGCTTCCGCGACCTGTTTTAAGGCTTCGTCTTTGTTACTGGCACCAGCCATCTGGGTCAGCAAATCTACAGCGCCATTGCCTTCCCTGGCAGGTGGAGTTTGCAGGACCGGGCTGACCTGCTCCAATTGCTGCGAGATCACCGGCAAAACAGGTACAGACGGTGGCGTCTGATCTGCTGGATCTGTCCACGTGGGTGCCGCTATTTCCTGCGAAGATTGCATCGCCGGGAGTTGTGGATCCTCCGGCGGGATGATACGGGTCGCGTTGCCAGGTTTTGCATCTCCCGTTAGCCATGAAGACGAGTCCTGGTCGGCAGGGTTCACGACTCTGGTCTCCATTGAGGAGATTGATTCGCCTGTTGGCCCGGATGCGATGCGCTGCTCAGTCGTGGGTTGCTCGTCAATCGGGGGCTGTTGTGGGGCAGGCGCCAGGTTCGCGGCTGGTTTATTGATGACCTGCGTTTTATCGGCATCACTCAAGATACCGGTCAGCCAATCCGGCAATTCTCCGCCTGCGTTGTTGTTCGTCACTCCAGGTATCGATACCTGCGGTGACGCCGGCAACTGTGCCGAAGCGGGTGGTGGCGCGTTGTGCGGCATATTCCCGGCGCTAAAGGTCATCGTTGCGGCATCTTGCAGGGGCTGTTGCTGCGGTGGAGGCGTAACAGGCCGCCCTGGGGCAGACCCATTCATGAGCTGTTGCATCATAAACTCGACCTGGGCGACCTTGTCATTCCAGCCGCGGCTGCGCAGGAAACCCAGCAGGGCATTGTAGACCGTCAAGGCCTGTTCCTGCTCCCCTAAGGCACGGTGAGCTTCTGCCGCTTCCTGGCAGAGCTGAACCAGCTGGTCAGACTCTTCAACGGTCAGGGCGTCGAGGTTCACGCGGTCAACGGCCTCATCAAAATGGACCGTCGCTGTGCGCAGGTCTCCGCGCGCGCGATAGCACTGTCCCAATGCATAGTAACAAGAAAGTGCGTAATCGGGGTCATTGAGCAGTAGCTGGAATTGACTGATAGCCTCATCCCAGCGCTGCTGCTCTTGATACAGCCAGCCTAAAAAGTATCGCGCGTCTGGCCGATCAAAGCCACTCTCCAGGATCTGTTCACAGAGGTCGATAGCATCATTAAAACGACCCTGGGTCTGAAAGGTTTGAGCCTGTTTCAACACACCGGTGACCTGGCTAGCAGTAATGCGCCTGCGTGGAGATGATTCCATGCCGCCAGCCATGCCCGCATTGGCATAAGATGGCCCAGGATTACCCACACCGTTAAAATTGGCCGCGCTACCCATATTACCCATGTTGCCTGTATTCCCTCCGCTAAAGTTGCCCGTTGCGGCCGTCTCGGCCATCGGACTACCTGAAAATGCTAAAGAGCCTGATGGCGCGCCAGCCATCGTACCCGTTACCGCTGAAAACGTTGCCCCTGCTGTCGAGTGAGGGCCTGAATGTTGCTGCTTATGCCCATTCATCGACGAGAGCAGCTGCTTTGCCTGTTTATTTGAAGCGTCCGCGCGCAGGACTTCTTCGCACTGTGCGCGAGCCGCTGTAACGTCATTGCGTTGAAGGTATCCTTGAGCGGCAGCCAGGCGCTCCTGGATCATAAAGGCGATATCTTTTTTCCCGTAGTAGTAGGCTGCGAGACGCTCATGTGGCTCGGGGTCGCCAGGAGACAACTGAACAGCCTTTTGCCAGGCCGCTTCGGCTCGAGCACCTTGACCGGCCTGCGAGTATAGATCCGCCAGGTGGAGATACGCGAGGTATGCATCGTCGCGCCGGTTAAGGATGCCATAGAGCTCAGCTGTCTTGCTCAAAGCGATAATGTTGCTATGATCACGCTTCAGGGTATATTCATATTCGTCGAGAGCTTTCTGCCACTGCTTGGTCTGCATGTAGCAGAAACCTAGTCCGCCACGGGCCATCGCGTCATCTGGGAACTCTACTAGTGCTCGTTGGTACTCCTTTGCGGCCTCCGCCCACTGACTATCCCAACGGTATCGGTCTGCTGCGTTCATCGCCGTACTGAAGGCTTGTCTGTTCCCAGGCATTAAAGGTTCGCTTTCTCACATGATATTACAAAAGAGAGGCACGACGTATCGCACCGCCCAAACTCAACTGTAAACTCAACTGTCAAGTTAAATCTAGGTTACTACAAAACTTGTTTTACGCCTCTTTTTTGGTACTAAAGTACCTTTTGTCCGGTAGGGCAATTTGAGGTATTACCCGCGGTAATTGATGAATTGTAAGGCTACCGGGTAATCTTTTTGCTTGAGCAGGGCGATTACACCTTGCAACTCGTCGCGGCTTTTGGCCGTCACTCGCACGGCATCTCCCTGGACTTGTGGACGCACTTTGGGGTTGTTGTCACGGATGTACTTGCTTATCTCTTTGGCGAGTTCCTGTGAAATCCCCTGTTGCAATTCAATGACCTGGCGTACTCTGCCACCAGCCGCGTTCTCCTCTTTTCCCGCTTTGAAAATCTTCAAGGAGAGGTTGCGACGAATCGCTTTCGATTCAAGGATATCCCGTACATTTTTGAGCGTAAGTGAACTATCGGTGAGGATAGTGATGCTCGTTTTACTAAGCGTTATCTCGGTTTTTGTATCTTTCAAATCGTAACGAGTATGGACCTCTCGTCGTGTCTGGTCAATGGCGTTGACCAGTTCCTGCTCGTCGAATTGTGAAACTATATCAAATGAACTATCTCCAGCCATGGTATTCCTCTCTTTGACGTGTAACTGGTACAGAATGGCTACCAGGAGATATTTCCTCTCCCATGTCCTCGACCGACCGATAGTATACTCTACCTGTGTGTCTATTGGGCATTGTAGCGCATTTTTTCGGTATTTGCTATTATACCCCCCAAGTCTCTCACTGTGATATGATAAAAACTGCCTAGGGGTATGGGTTGTTTGTGGGGAATCCATACAGTAGGAGCCGATTTATCGCGCTCACCGCCGATTAATCGGCGGTGGCGGCGATAAATCGCGCCCTACGTTTCGACTGGAAGAGAACATGTCAGCAACGATTTATGATAGCAAGCCGTTGGCCGCTCGCATGGCAGAAGAACTGCGCGCAGAGGCTGCCCAATTTCGCAAACGACATCACAGGCCGGCGCGCGTGGCGCAACTGGTGGCCGGGCATGATACCGCGGCGGAGGTCTATAGCAGGCAGCTGGTACGATCGTGCCGGGCCATCGGATTGGGCTGCGCTACACTGGCCTACCCTTTTGAAATCGAAGAAGAGGAGTTGCGAGCAGAAGTGGCCGCTCTCAATGACGACGCCAATACCGATGGCGTCGTCCTCCTGTTGCCGCTGCCAGCACATATTCGACAACGCATAGTAACTGATGACCTGCGTCCAGAAAAGGACGTTGACGGCCTTGGCTCACGCAATGCCGGAAACCTGCTGCTTGGCTTTCCAAGCTTCATTCCCTCCACTGCTGATGCCATGCTCGCCGTCTTGCACGATGCTGATCTCTCGGTGGCCGGTAGCAATGCTGTTGTTGTGGGACGCAGCAATATTGGTGGCAAGCCCGTTGCACTTGTCTTGCTGCGCCAGGATGCTACAATAACCATCTGCCACTCGTATACGCAGGACCTCGCCAGTATTACCAGGAGCGCGGATATCCTCGTGGTGAGTACGGGACGGCCGGGCAGTATCACTGCTGATATGGTGAAGCCGGGCGCGATTGTACTGGATGCGGGTATCAATACCGTCAATGGAAAAGTTGTCGGTGATATCGACTTTGCCAGCGTGAAAGAGGTGGCCTCTTTTCTCACTCCAGTGCCGGGTGGTTTGGGCCCGCTCACCCATTTGATGTTGATCCGCCATACATTGCTTGGCCCGCAATGAATCAATAGCATAAGCGTCAAGGGAAGAAAAAAGGAGGGGGTTTCCCGTAGGGGCGGGAGCGGTGTGGATGTGGGGAGGGGACGCTTGCGTCGCCCTCGTCCTGGTCGCGTGAGTGCCTTCCCCCTCCTGCTGGGGCGACGCAAGCGTCCCCTCCCCACGCATCATCCACCCCCGCCCCTACAGGAAAACGGTGTTTCTTCCCCCTTAACTTGACGCCTATGGGCCCGCAATAGATCAATAATACCTGCTGGAGGCTGTTGCGTAGCGGTTCGGCCGGGCCACTATATCACCCGTGATGCGGACGGCGACACCTTCTTTTTCGAATGCGCGCCGGAGATCGGTCAGGTTGACATCGTTGCCCGCGATGAGTAAAGTGGGGCCAAGTTTGCGTAGATGATATTTTTGGAGATTTCTCGAAGCTAAGATCTCGTCCGCGGCCACTTCACTTGACACTTCAAACAGCATTACCTGCGAAATCTTCACGTCCTTGTACTGTTTCACCCAGTCGCGCAGGGTATAAGCAACGTTCTGTGGCACTTCTTTCTGGCTGCCTTCTGCCAGGATGTGGAGTATTTTCTCGATATCGAGACCTGTTTCCATTCCTCGCAGCAGCGAATTGCGTGCCAGCGTCAAGCGGCTGACCATGTTGACCTGGTCTACCTGCGCAAACGGCAACAAGCTATAGAGGGTCGGCATATCGGTGTGCAGTAAGAGCAACTCAAAATTGGGCTGCAGGACCAGCGAGCGCGTACCGTTTGCCTGGGAAGGTGAAGAGTCTGTGGGGTGAGTGGTGTGCGCTGTAGCTTCAGCCTTGTTCTGTGTGGAGAGGACGGCGCTGCCCAGGTCGGTCACCATGAAGGCGACTGGATTCTTTCCCTCGTGGGTTTGGGATAATTCCTCGCCCTCGTAGCCAAGCGAAACAAGACCAAACTCGTAGAGAGAAGAGGAAAGCAATCCAATATAGTATTCTCCCTCGCTGCTATCCCACTTACTACGCAGCACGCTTGATTTGCTACTATCTCGCCGGATGTTGTAGTGGACCGGGCGCAGCTCGAAGGGATCCTTGTCCCAAATTTTTTGCAGTAACGACGCTACGCTATACCACTGTCCGGGGATACAATCCTGCAAATGTTCAGCAATTGAACTGCGGGATTTTATTGGATTCCAGGTGTAAGGGTCCCACTGCCTGTAATTTGCTCCTACTATGTCCATCCAACGGAAGCTTTGTGTCCAGCTTTCCAGCAAGAGCTGTGCCTGTTCTGTCAAACTCAGCTTTGACCACTTTCCCACCTGGGCGCCTGGCTCATAATGCGGCTTGATGCCATCCCCAGCTGTGCGTGAGAGTTGAATGAAGCCAAGCTCCTGCGCTATATTGAACAGCATATCCAGGTATAAGTCATCTTCGTCGATGTATCGCTGGCGGCGTTTCCCATGCAGCAGTGGCTGGATTTTAGTGGCGATACGCTTGGGTACCTTGCCGGCCTGTGTTGGCTCTATCGTTTGCTGGTAGATTGCGCCGGTGATAATCGCCATGTCGTATAAGATAGCAGGCTCCGCAGCCTGGATGGTCTGTGGTGGGTGAGCCAGTGGCACAAATTCGTTGCGCTCTACGAGAGGTCCCTTCATAGTGGTCGCCTTTTTGATGCTTTCGTAGGTATCGGAAGGCACAAAGAATACCCGTCCCTCCGCTGTAAATGTATCAAAGGCGAGGGCGTACTCTTCAAAGGGATGGAGAGCGTTAAAGAGCGCGTTATCGTCATACCTGGTGTGTTCCCGTAGCGCCTGCATGCTCACTTTGCCACCTCGCTCACACACCCACTTGAGGATGTCTCGCTGCGCGGACGGGAGCTTTTGGAGTACCTCATAGATGCTGTTTGGTTGTTTCATTTCATCTATGAGCAATAAACGCATTTCCGTGCGCGGGTAGTACATCCCTGAGTTAAGACCATAGCGCCCGGTTAGCGTATCAAATTCGTAACCGGGATAATTCGCGGTCAAAATCTTCTCAAGCGACATTTGTGAGCGGTCAGATTTCGCGGAGAAATTTTCTTTGCCCGCGGTATAGAGAGCTTCGGCGCTCTCCTGAAAGGGATATAATTGCGCCACATCTTCGACTGTCGCGGTATTCTTACTTCTGCTGTAATAGTAAGGTTGAGTATAAACCTTTACTGTCTGTTCCCAGACAAGAAGATGACGTTTGAGGGAAGATAGGATTATTTCAAATGCTTTTGCTGGAAGCTGGGATTTTTTCAGTATGCCATCTCGCGGTGTTCCGCTGCGGGCCGAATGCCCAAGCATGCGGTACAAGACCTGGCGTTCGCCAGGCGTAAGGTGTTCCCAGACGAAACGCGCGGCGATGGGGTCCGTAATGCGTTTGAGCAGGATGTCCGGGCGTTTCTGTGGGCCTTTGTCGGAAAGGCCATCCAATCCCCAAAGGTGATATATTTCCACTCGTTGTTGCTCTGTACATTCCGCCAGTTCCTGCCTGAACTTCTTCATCTTGTCTACCTCTAAAACCTACAAAGGACGTAGTATCTCGTTATTGCTGCGCTGCTGGTTGGTATTGTTCAATGTAACGGATCACCTCGCGTGTCAACTGGCTGGGAGTCGAGGCACCGGCGGTGACCGCGACGCGCTTTTTCCCCTCCAACCACGCGGGGTTCAGTTGCGAGAGATCCTCGATACGTACTGCTGGCACACCTGCCAGTTCTTCGGATACCTGTACGAGACGGTTGGTGTTATTGCTGCGGGGATCGCCGACGACAATCGTCAAATCCGCTCCCCTGGCCTGTGCCGCGACCGCCTCCTGGCGCGTCTGCGTTGCCGCACAGATATCGATGTGCACCTCGGCATAGGGATAACGGGTCTTGATGTACTCGATGACGCGCCGCGTATCCCACTGGGAAAGCGTTGTCTGGGTGGAGATGGCCAGTTTCTCCTCTTGCGCCTGCGTAAGCGACAGTGCGTCGACGTCCGCTTCGTTTTCTATCAGGCTGATGTGACCGGGCACTTCGCCCAGGACACCTTCAGGCTCGGGGTGTCCCTTCTTGCCAATGTAGAGTATGTAATAGCCATTTGCCGCAAGTTCGTGGACGAGGTCATGGGTCACGGTAACATCGGGACAGGTGGCGTCGATACAGTTGAGGCCGTGTTCCCTTGCCCTATGCTTGACAAGCGGAGATACGCCGTGTGCTGTGAAGATCACTGTTCCCTCGTTAACCTGTTCCAGTATACTTGCGCGATCGGGCCCTTCGAGGGTGATCACGCCGAGATTGGTCAATTCTTCAATGGCGTGGCGGTTATGCACAATTTGTCCAATGATGTAGATGGGTCGAGGGACGGTCGGGTCTTTTGCTGTTTGCCGTACCAGTTGTAACGCGTCGACGACCCCATAGCAGTAGCCACGGGGCGATATTTTAATGACTTCCATTGATTCCTCATTATAGCAACTACGAAATGTAGCGATGGTTCCCTGTAATGGAGGGCGCATCCATCCTGCATCTTATAGTTTACCATACATTGTACAATTGGGGGTAAAGATATATTCCCAAACATCTCCAATGCTTACAACTGCTGAGAGGCTGTGTGAAACGTGCTACAATGCTGAGAGGAACAGTGAACGGGAGAGATCTCAGCGGTAAATCAGTCCCGAGAGCAGAGAGATGAAATGGAGGATCAGCATGCTTACGAAGGAACAAGTCGCTTTTTATCAGGAACATGGCTACCTGCTCGTGGAGAGGCTCCTCACACAACAGGAAGCCCAGGAGCTGCGACAAGAGTGCCACGCGCTTGCACAGCGGCTCTCTATTCATACGGATATGGATGCGACCTGGGGAAGTGCCAGGAAGGCGGTAGCACAGGCGAACCACACCACAATTCTGCATTGTCACAATGTGCAATTCTACTCAGCGGCCTTCAGCCGTCTGCTGGTGGATGAGCGGCTGACAGGTGCGGCGGCAGATCTCATTGGCAGCCCAAATGTGCAGCTACACCATACGAAGATGTTCATTAAGCCGCCAGAGAAGGGATCACCATTCCCGCTGCACCAGGACTACCCCTTTTTTCCCCATGAGCGCCAGAGTATGATGGCGGCCATCTTCCATTTTGATGATGCACCCCTTGAGAAGGGATGTGTGTGCGTCGTGCCGGGGAGTCACAAACTGGGCCCATTGGAACACCAGGCAGAGGGAAGCTGGCACCTGCCGTTAGAGCAATATCCGCTGGAGTCAGCGCTTCCATGTCCAGCCAGGGCCGGTGACGTGCTGTTCTTGAGCTATCTGACCATTCATGGTTCGGGGCTCAACGTCAGCCACGAAGCGCGCACCACGCTGCTCGTGCAGATGCGAGATCCCACCGACTTACCCACTCAGCAGGTCCATAAGTCTCGCGGGCAGGGGATGATGCTGCGCGGCATTGATCCCATCGCCTTGCCGAAAGGGCATGAAGAGACGTAAAAGAAGAGCTGTGTGAAACAATGTTCTGTCTGGGTAACTCTCGGTAACTTACACTGATCCTCCCTTTCCCATTACACGATGCAGCAGGAAATAGACACGGTCCTGTAAGGCTGCTCACCGACCTCTCCTGATCTGGCGTGCCTGCCCTTTAGGGGGGTTGCACGCGCTGCTAAAATAGGGCCATGAGAGTAGAAGAACGCGTAGCTCAGCTGGGAAAGCCTCCTGGTCAACACCCCATCTTTCGACTTATACGGCCTGCATATGTCGTTGCTTGTATCTATTTGCTCTTTATTGGCCTGGACAGCCTCCTTCACAGCCATAATGCGCTCTATTATGTCCATATCGGTTCGAGATATGCTCTTCACGAGCTACATGGCACTGGAGGTTATGATGGCCAGTTCTTCTACTATATAGCTCGTGACCCACTGCATGCTGCCCCATTTCTCAGTCATCCTGCCTACCGCTACCAGCGTATTGTCTATCCCTTGCTCGTCGCTGTCTTGAGCCTGGGGCAAGAAAACCTTATTCCGTACCTGCTCTTGCTGGTCAACTTCATCGCGATCGTTCTCGGCACTGAACTCCTTGCACGCCTTCTTATCAGAGAACGCCTGTCTCCCTGGTTCAGTCTCGCCTTTGGTCTCTACTTTGGACAGGCGACTGCCTTTGTTTTCGATACAACCGAACCGCTGGCGTATCTCTTCATCTGTCTGGGACTCTTTCTGCTGACCCGGCAGCGTCCCACTGCCGCAGCTCTCTGTATGGGCTTAGCTGTGCTCTCACGTGAGACAGCTATTCTCTTTCCCCTCGGTTACCTCGTTCTGTATCTGCTCCAGAAGCGCTGGTATGACCTGTTTCGTCTTTTCCTCCTGGCAATCGCTCCCACCATCGCCTGGTACACTTTCCTCAGGTTTGCTCTTCAAGACGCAACCGGTCTCTCCTCTGCGCCTCCGTTTGAACGCATCCCGTTTCAGGGGCTCTTTGTCTTCGCTCACGACTCGCGTCGTTTCATGCCTCTCATCATTCTTATGCTCATCCCCACCTTGTTCAGCTGGCTTCTTCTCGCTAAAGAAGTCCTGCACCACCGCTGGAAGAGGGTTTCCTGGCTGATCTGGCTCTTCAATCTCGTCCTGGTCACCTATATGTCGCGTTTGTCGTACGTAGAACTCGTCTCTGCCGGTCGCCTCTCTACAGGTCTCGTGCTAGCGATGCTCTTCTACGGCTGGTACACCAGAAATACGACTATTTTATGGGCTTGCCAGATCTATGCCTTGACGTTCCCCTATTATGCTTTCATCATCCTGAGATGAGAAATTAGTTGAGCTGTGGTTCCTTTACCACCAGAAACGATTGAGGATTTACTCACCTTGAAACGATATGCCAGAGACCTGACAGCAAATGATATCCTTATTTACGAACCGCAGATACCAACAGACATCTATGGCATGGCGATCGAGGTCAAAACGAGAGGGTATAGCTATGCTACAGGTAATCTTAAGACCACGCTAAGCCTCTTCCGTCTCTCTGAAAGAGGACTCCTGTTCACTTAATGCCGCTCGCTCCATGGATGCGGCGACTGACGCAGGTGTGAGCGGGAGGCTCACAGAGAAGATGCTACCTTCCCCCACACGACTCTCAACGGAGACATGCCCCCCGTGTCGCTCCACGATGTTCTGAACGATGTACAGGCCCAATCCGACGCCACTGCTCGATCCCGTCTGCACCTCTATCCCTGGCACCCGGTAGAAGCGCTCGAAGAGGTGAGGCAACTGCTCGGCGCGTATCCCCACCCCTCGGTCTTGCACCGAGATGCGGCAGTGCTGGTCCTGGCGTTCCAGTCTCACTGTAATCGGCGCCTCCTTCGAGGAATACTTGCGCGCATTGGACAGGAGGTTGAGCAGCACCTGGCTGATGCGCTCCACGTCGACCTCTACCTCGATTGGTTCAGCCGGAGTGTCCAGGAGGAGCCTTCGATCCGGCTCGGCCATATACTCTCCCAACAGATGCTGACACAGCGCTACCAGGTCGCAGGGACGACGATGCAGGACGAAGGTGTCGGCCTCCATCAGGGAGGTGTTGAGCAGATCATTGACCAGCAGTTCCATCCGGCCCGTCGCCTGCTCCATCTTCACCAGATACTCCAGGTGCGCCGACCCCTCCTGCTCGAGCCGCCGATGCAGAAGCTGGCCGAAGCCCTTCTGGGCCGTCAGCGGGGTCTTGAGCTCGTGGGAGGCCACTGCCAGAAACGCATCTTTGGCGGCCATGGCCTCCACCAGTTCGCGTGTGCGCGCCTGAACCATCTCCTCCAAGGATCTAGCATACTGTTCCAGCGCCCGTTGCTGCTGCGCAAGCTGCCGGCGCATCTGGTGCGTTTGAATGGCACGATGCAGGGAGGCTACGACGTAGTCCCGTCCCGGTCGATGGGCTTTTGAATGAAGTCGTAGGCTCCCCCCGCGCAGCGCCTGAACAGTCAGTTCATGTTCGCCATGACCGGTGATCAGCAGGGTCGGCGTCTGGGGTAGCCATTGCTGGATGTGTGAGAGGAGCGTCAGTCCATCCATGCCTGGCATCTTGATATCGCTCACAATGGCGTCGTAATCCTGCGCCTTGATCAGGTCGAGCGCTTGCAGAGCCGAGTCCGAGGTATCCACCTGCACGGCGGTCATGCGCAGGGACACCGCCTGGGGCAGCGCTTGCAGCAGAGCGGTATCGTCATCGACGAGAAGGATCCGTGCGTTGTCCATCGTCTCATTCCCTTTCTCACACCTTATCCGCACAGGAAGGAACATAACACTATACGAGCAAGACCTCTATCCCCAGCTCGTGTACCTGCTTCACCATCTGGGTAGGCGCCCCTTTATCCGTGATGATGCGCGTGAGACGCTGCAGGGGGCAGAAGGTCGCCAGGGTGACCTGGTCCCATTTACTGGAATCGAGCACGGCAATCACCTCCTTGGCGGCCTCGACCATCGCCCGCTTGAGCTCAACCTCTTCGGCATTCACATCGGTCAAGCCTGCACGCAGCGTCAGACCGCGCGCACCGACGAAGGCCTTGCTAATGTTGACCTGCTGTAAAACGGGTTTGCCCCACATCCCTACCACCGAGTAGGATTCCCGCCGGAGCATCCCGCCCAGCATCAACACAGAGAGTGTGGGAACCTGGAGCAGTTCCATGCCTGTGCGCACTCCATTGGTCACCACAGTCAGGTCACGCTTCGACCCCAGGAAGGGAGCCATAGCGAGAGCGGTCGTGCTGGCGTCCAAAGCGATGGTCTCGCCATCCTGGACATAGCTGGCGGCGGCTTCGCCGATGCGCTCCTTCTCCGTGTGCTGCTGCCGCTCCCGCACGTCAAAGCTCATCTCGCTCGGAGCGGCGCCCGCAGCGGTGGCAATCGCCCCACCGTGGGTACGCAGCGCCAGACCTTGTTCCTCCAGCCACGCGAGGTCCTTGCGGATCGTCACTTCGGAGACGGCAAAATGCTGACTGAGTGCGGGCACCGTCACGCGCTGCTCTTCCTCCAGCAGGCGGACGATCTGTTGACGCCGCTCGGGGGTAAAGAGGGTTGGCTCGTCAGGAGACATTTTGCTTGAGTTCGTTTTGCTCCGTCCGTTGCTCATCATGTACCTCCGTACCACTCTCGTTGCTGCTCATGTTTCAACAGTACCATTCAGATCACTTCACTCAGTTTTGTTTTCTTATATCATAAAAGAGCACTTGTTGTCAAGTAGTGTTTTCTACTGTAACGTGTTGAAATAGCAAGAAATTAAACGAAACAACGAGAACGTGTGATATCCTGTAAAGGATGAAAGACCAAACAAAGGAGAAGTCTATGCCTGCATATGGATGCTATGTCAAATTCACGACGCAGCCTGGGCAGCGTGATGCCCTTGTCGAACACCTTTTGAGCGCAGCCGCCTTTATCGAGAAGGCTGCAGGATGCGAGTTGTATATCATTAACACGTCCCCAACCGAACCAGAGAGTGTCTGGGTGACTGAGGTGTGGAGGAGTCAGGAAGAGCATGATGCATCACTGACCATCGAGGGCGCTCAGGCGGCTATCAAACAAGTCCTCCCGCTTTTAGCCGGTTCCCCCGAAAAGATCGACGTCCTGCCAGTTGGCGGAAAAGGTTTGACCCTGGCATAGGTCTTTCGCGAAAATGCGTTAAGGAGAGTTTATAATGGAGAACACTTTTCCCTCCTCGTTTCTCTGGGGAACCGCAACCGCGGCGCACCAGGTGGAAGGAGGAAACGTCTATAACGACAACTGGGTGATGGAACATACGCCTGGCAGCCCCTACGTCGAGTCATCGGGCGACGCTTGTGACCACTATCACCGCTACCGCGAGGACATCACCCTGCTTGCTGACCTGGGCTTCACTCTGTACCGCTTTTCCCTGGAGTGGTCTCGTATCGAGCCGGAAGAGGGAGAATTTTCACTGGCACAGCTCGACCACTACCGGCGCATGCTGGCTACTTGCCACGAGCACGGCATTACTCCGATGGTTACGTTCCACCACTTCACCTCACCGCGCTGGCTGGCAGCTTCCGGCGGGTGGGAGGCGCAGGACACGCTGGAGAAATTTGCCCGGTTCTGTGAGCGAGCGATGGCTCACCTGGGGGACCTGATCCCACTGGCCTGCACGCTGAACGAGGTCAACATCGGGCCGCTCATCTCGGCCATGACGGGTACCCCCCTGAACGCCGCTCGCACAGAACGATGGTTTGAGGCGGCTGCGCGGAGCGTCGGCAGCGATGCCTCACGCTTCACCCCGTTTCTGTACGCTGACGCCGAGCGTGGCCGTGCAACGATCCTGGCGGCACATCGGCGGGCGGTGGGGGCCATCAAGGCAGGACGGGGAACATGCGAGGTCGGGCTGACCCTGGCGATGCAGGATATCCAGGCAGGGCCCGGTGGTGAGGAAATGGCCGCGCAGATGCGGCGGGAACTGCTGGATATCTACCTGGAAGAAACGCGAGGCGACGATTTTATCGGCGTGCAGACCTACTCACGCCAGCGTTTCGGCCCTGCTGGCCCACTGCGGGCGGAAGAGGGCGTGGAACGCACGCAGATGGAATACGAATTCTGGCCGGAGGCGCTCGAAGCGACGATCCGCTACGCGAGCGCGATGACGGGCTTGCCCGTCATCGTGACGGAAAACGGTATCGCCACAGATGATGACACGCGGCGCATTGCCTACATCGAGCGGGCGTTGCGCGGCGTCGCAGCCTGCCTGCGCAATGGGATCGACGTACGCGGTTACACTTACTGGTCGGCCCTGGACAACTTCGAGTGGAGCCACGGCTATCGCCCGACCTTCGGCCTCATCGCCGTCAATCGTGAAACCCAGGAGCGCACCGTGAAACCCAGTGCTCGTCGGTTAGGTAGTATAGCGCGTGCACACGGCTTCTAGCTGGGCAAGCATTTTTTTGAGGAACTCCAAGACCGGCTAGCCGACCAGATATAGCCAGGAGACCGTGCCGATGCACGATCTGTTGACGCCGCTGAGGGGGTAAAAAGGATCGGTTCGTCAGGAGACGTTTCGCTTGATTTCGTTTTATTCCATCCGTTGCTCATCATGTGCCTCAATTTCTCTCTCGTTGCTGCTCATCTACATTACCGGCTCCTACTGTATGGAGAGAAGCAAATGCAAGAAATTTTAATGAGATTTCGAAAAAGACGTCAAACTATTGACTTTTCACGTTTTCTATTGTACGCTTATGAAAGCATATGAAATTAAAAGAAACACCATTTTCTGAGGAGCACTTTTCGCAAGGTAGATATGTGCTTCGCCGGAGTGAGGTGTCTCGCAGAGGACACACAGAGGAAATGCTCTATGAACGATAATGTGAGGAAGCAGACCATTGATATCGACACTGTTTTAGAGAAAATCCAACGGTTCACAGTCGAAACGCCATCGTGGGGCTATGGCGATTCGGGGACGCGCTTCAAGGTATTTCACTGGCCAGGAGCGGCCCGCACCTTGCGCGAGAAACTGGCAGATGCAGCTGAGGTCCAGAAGGTCACCGGTATCTGCCCCAGTGTCGCCATTCACATTCCATGGGACAAGGAAGACGATTGGCAGGCGGTGAAAGAGTATGCCACTGCGCTCGGCTTGCGGATCGGTGCAGTCAATCCGAATCTCTTTCAAGACGATCTTTACCGGCTTGGCAGCCTGTGCCATGTCGACAAGGCGGTACGCGAGCGGGCGGTTGAGCATGTGCTCGAATGCATCCAGATTGCGCGGGCGGTCGACTCGAACATCACCAGCCTCTGGTTGGCTGACGGCACCAACTATCCCGGTCAGGATAACCTGCGTCGCCGCCGCCAGCGCCTGTTAGACTCCTTACAAGCTATTTACGCTGCGTTGCCGCCTGGCATGCGCCTGCTGATCGAGTACAAGTTTTTCGAACCGGCCTTTTATTCCACCGATCTGCCGGACTGGGGGACCTCGCTGTTGATGGCGCAGAAGCTGGGCCCGCAGGCCGAGGTGCTGGTGGATACCGGCCACCATCCCCAGGGAACCAACATTGCACAGATTGTCGCGCAGTTGCTCGATGAAGACCGATTGGGCGGCTTCCACTTCAACGACCGCAGGTATGCCGACGACGACCTGATCGTCGGTTCGCAGAACCCCTTCGACCTCTTCTGTATCTTCAATGAAATCGTCGGCGCGGATGTTGAGGGCAACGCCAATGCCGGTCGCATTGCCTACATGATCGACCAGTCGCATAACATAGAGCCGAAGATCGAGGCGATGATTCAGAGCGTGATCAACGTGCAGATGGCTTACGCCAAAGCGCAACTTGTGGATCGTATAGCACTGCGTGAGGCGCAAGAGGCTGGCGATGTGCTGGGGGCGTATCGCGTGCTACAGACAGCGTATGAGACTGATGTGCGCCCGCTGCTGGCTGAGGTGCGTAGCCGGCAGGGGCGCAATCCCGATCCTATTGCGGCGTTCCGTGCCAGTGGTTATGCCGAGCGGGTGGCACGGGAGCGGACAGCTATCGCAACGACAAGTGGCTATCCGGGGGCGTAAGAACAGGAGGAAGGATGGGGCGTTCCGTAGGGGCGGGAGTGGTTTTATAAGGGTAGGTTATTTGAGGGGAAGGGAAGGCGTAGTTGTAGGGGCGGGAGCGGTGTGGATGTGGGGAGGGGACGCTTGCGTCGCCCTCGTCCTGGTCCTGTGCACGCTTTCCCCCACCTGCCAGGGCGACGCAAGCGTCCCCTCCCCGCACAACCCTTCCCCCGCCCCTACGGGTACGAAGGCGCTTCCGAAGCGATGTCACACCATACCTACCCTTGTGGTCGCCCGTGTTCCCTTTCACCATGTTTGTATGCTACATGCGATACAAATGAAACAAGTGAAACAAATGACAGGTGGTCGCCCGCTGTGAGGCAGATGCGGGCGGGCCAGAGCAGACCATGGGGGGACGGCGCGCGACCATCAAGGACTTTGTTGGCGAATGATGCAAATGGTTGAATTGGTTGTGGTAGCAGCCTGTTGCCAGGCGTGTCCGCCTACAGTAGGGGTACCCCTTGCGGGCAATACATTTCAAAGAAGAGACCATCTCGCTTTGTCATCCTGAGCGCAGCGAAGGATCTGCGCTCGGCCCAGTGAGAGATCCTTCGCTGCGCTCAGGATGACAGATGGCGGGCTGGTCGCCCCCAGAGGCGCCCAACGGTATAATTTGAGAAAGAAGGATTCATTACTATGACAGATGTCTCCGTGCCAACGGTACTGGCACAACTGGTTGCGCGTTCGCGCAAGCTGGGAGCAGATCGTTCGATCTGCAACTGGGGAGGTGGCAACACCTCGGCCAAGGCAGACGAGGTCGATTTTCGTGGTCGTCGGGCGCGTATCCTATGGGTCAAGGGCTCCGGCTCGGATCTGGCGAGCGTCACACAGGCCTCGTTTACCGGGCTGTATATGGCGGATGTGCTGCCCCTCTTAGATCGTGAGCGCATGAGTGACAGCGAGATGGTTGACTACCTGGCCCACTGCTTCTATGAGCCGGGCCGTCCGCGCCCTTCCATTGAGACCCTCTTGCATGGGTTTCTGCCGTTCGCGCATATCGATCACACCCACGCCGATGCCACAAACTACTTCGCCTGCGCCGAAGGTGGCGAAGCGCCCGCCCGTGATTGTTTCGGCGACGACCTGATCTGGATTCCGTACCGCCGTCCCGGCTTTGGGCTGGCGCGCGAGGTCGCGCTGGCATTGCGTGCCAGACCCGACGCGAAGCTGGTCATCCTGGCCAAACATGGACTTATCACCTGGGGTGACAGCGATGAGGCCTGCTACGCCTCGACCTTGTGGACCATCGCCCAGGCGCGCAACTTCGTTGAAGCGCGGATCGCTCGTGCTGACCGGGCGATCTTTGGTGGTCCCAGTACCACCATAGGGGCAGCCGAAGAGCGGCGCACCATAGCGGCGCAGGTGGCACCTGTGCTGCGCGGGCTGGTCTCGGCAGAGAAACGCCAGATCTTACGCTTCGAAGACGGTGAGGATGTGTTGACCTTCGCGAGCAGCCAGGATGCGCCACGGCTGACAAAGATTGGAGCGGCCTGTCCGGACCACCTGGTCCATACCAAACCCTGGCCGCTGCTGGTCGACTGGACGCCAGAGCAGGATGTAGTCGCGCTGCCCGAGGCCTTGCGCACTGGCGTCGCAGCGTATGTGGAGAAGTATCGTCGCTACCTTGAGGAAAACGCGCAGCAGGACCTTGATCCAGACGCGGCAACACCGGTCTATCGCGAAGCTGGCGCCACTGCTGATCCGCATCCACGTGTGATCCTGATCCCTGGCGTGGGCATGTTCACCACCGGCAAAGATGCTATGATGGCCGATGTCTCTGCCCAACTCGCTCACCGCTCCATCGACGTCATGCATGGCGCGGAAGCCTGTGGGGGCTTTATCTCGCTGAGTGATGCCGAGAGCTACGCCGTCGAATACTGGCCGCTGGAGCAGTACAAGCTCAAGATGGCTCCGCCGGAACGCGAGTTTTCCCGGCACGTGGTGCTGGTGACCGGCGCTGCAGGAGGTATCGGTTCGGCCATCTGCCGGCGCGTGGCGCAGGATGGGGCACATATTGTGGCCACCGATATCGACCTCGCCAGTGCAGAGCAACTAGCGGCGCACCTCAATCAGCACTTCGGCGCCGGGCGGGCGGTTGCGGTGAAGATGGACGTCACCAACGAGGAGAGCGTGCGTGCCGCCTTTGCGCAGGCCCAGCTTTCTTTCGGCGGCGTCGACGTGTTCGTCAACAACGCCGGGCTGGCGTCCAGTGCGTCGATCACTGAGACGAGTTTGGCGGAGTGGAACAAGAACTGGAACGTGCTGGCCACGGGGTACTTCCTGGTGGCACGCGAAGGCTTCCGGCTTTTGGAGGCGCAGGGGCGCGGAGGCAACCTGGTCTTCGTGGCCAGTAAGAACGCGCTGGTGGCGGGCAAAAACGCTGCCGCGTACTCGACGGCCAAAGCGGCCGAAGCGCACCTGGCGCGCTGCCTGGCGGAAGAGGGTGGACAGTTCGGTATTCGCGTCAATACGGTCAACCCGGACGCGGTGCTGGCCGGGTCACGCATCTGGGGCAGCTCCTGGCGGCAGGAGCGGGCGGCGACGTATGGTGTGACACCTGATCAACTGGAAGAAGTGTATCGCAAACGCACGACGCTGGGCGTCAATATCCTGCCGGAGGATATCGCGGAGGCGGTCGCGTTCTTCGCCTCGCCGACACGCTCGAGCAAGAGCACCGGCAATATCCTCAACGTCGATGGTGGTGTCGCGGCAGCGTATCCACGCTAAGAAAGGGAAGACTCGTGGCGACACGCAATGTGGCGGCAGTTGATCTGGGAGCCAACAGTGGGCGCGTGCTGCTGGCCCGCTTCGATGGACGGCAGGTGAGCCTGGAAGAGGTGCATCGCTTTCCCAACCGGCCGGTGGTGCTGCGGGGACACCGCTTCTGGAATATCTTCGCGTTGTGGGACGAAACCCTTACAGGTCTGCGCAAAGCCCGCCATGTGACGGGGACACTGGAGAGCATCGGTGTCGATACCTGGGCTATCGATTATGGTCTTGTGGACGCCCGCGGTTTTCTACTCGGTCAGCCCTTCCAGTATCGCGACCACCGCACCGATGGGATGATGGAGCAGGTGTTTGCACGCGTCCCTCGTGACGTTCTCTACCAGCGTACAGGCATCCAGTTCCTACCTTTCAATACGCTCTTCCAGCTCTACGCGCAGGAGCAGATGCAGCCTGGTGAATTAGCCCACGCCTACCGGCTGCTGCTGATCCCTGATTTGCTGCATAGCTGGCTCTGCGGGTCACAAACATCCGAGCGCACCAATGCCACCACGACCCAGTGCTGGGACCCCGTCGCAGGAGCGTGGGCGACGGAACTGCTCGAACAGTTAGCGATCCCGACGTCCATGCTGCCTCCAGTGGTCGAGGCGGGCACCGTGCTGGGGGAGGTCGTACCGGAATGGCGCGACGATCTTGGTGCGGCGCGAGTGGTGGCCCCGGCGACGCACGATACAGGCTCGGCCATTGCGGCAGCGCCCGCTGGGCTGTCCGGTGGCTGGGGCTATATCAGTTCGGGCACGTGGTCGCTGGTGGGTGTCGAACTTCACCATCCAATTATGACGGCGGAGGCATTGGCCGCCAATTTCACGAATGAGGGCGGCGTCTTCGGTACCACACGCTTGCTCAAGAATGTGATGGGACTCTGGCTTTTACAAGAATGCCAGCGCCGTTGGGCCCAGGATGGCCACGTCACGGACTATGACACGCTACTGGCCGATGTGGATGCTGTCCCGCCGTTCGCCGCGCTCATCGACCCGGATGATGCGCGCTTTCTCGCTCCAGATAATATGCCGGAGGCGATCAACGTCTATCTAACAGAACATGGGCAAGCGCAGCTTTCGGCTCCAGCGGCCTTCGCGCGGTGCATCATGGAAAGCCTCGTGCTACGCTATCGCGAGGTCTTTCATCAGATCAGCGCACTGACCGGGACGGCGATCACGACCGTGCATGTGCTGGGTGGCGGAGCGCGCAACACGCGGCTCAACCAGTGGCTGGCCGACGTGCTGGACGTGCCGGTGATCGCCGGGCCATCCGAAGCGACAGCCTACGGCAACGTGCTGCTGCAATTGGTGGGTCTGGGCGAACTGGGCAGCCTGGAAGAGGTGCGCGCCATCGCACAGAACGCGCCCACACAAGTCTTCACTCCACGGACGGATCAACAGGCTCGCTGGCATGAGGCCGTGCAGCGTTTCAGTGCCGTAACCGGCGTATAAGTCTATTGTTACAGAGGAGGAACGTATAGCTCTGTAACATCCTATCCTGGACGAATTGTTTGTGAGCACGGTCCATCGTGGCAATTCCGTCAGAAGATTCGTCCGTGATCTTATCTTGGTGATTCCCCAGAAGTCCGCAAGGCCATGTGAGGCAGGTTGGCTGGACAAATGCGCGCCAGAGATCCTTCGCTGCGCTCAGGATGACAGCCTGGGGTTTTGTCATCCTGAGCGCAGCGAAGGATCTCCAGCGGACTTCTGGGGAATCACCAGATCTTATCCCCTTGTAGTAATAACGCCAGACCATTGCACCATGCCCAGGTCATCAGCGTTGTTCCAGACTTCCACGGCCTTGCCGTCTGCAAAGCGGGTGATGACGATCCCTCTCACCGTCATCTGCTTGCCCGTTGGAGGAATGCCCATCAGCTCCTGCTGGTGTGTCCCATGATTGGTATAGCGTGTGGCCACCTTGTCTCCTTCAGCGATGACGTCTTCAATGAAGCATATTGACAGCAGGAAAACGGAGAATCTGATACGCAAATTCTCTGTGATCTCATCGTACATCTCTAGAATGTTATATGAGTTGCTCATGACCAGGGCATTGAGGAGTGTATGTGGCGTTGAATAGACCCATCTATGCTTTGCAAGAACTCCCTTTTGTTTGAACACAAAAAAGGAAACGGAAAAGAAATGTGAGGTGTCGTGTGATCTACTTTCGAGTTGCAATGTGGATGGATCAATCTTCACTATGGAAATGGAAGTCAACAGTATTAAACAATCCTGGCACATTGTTCCACTTCCTCAGAATCTATGATTGTGTCGCAAAAAATCGTCTGCGTGTTTTTTTCGCCTCAGCAAGTGAGCTCATGAACGAGATGCTTATACGGGAAAACAACAGATTGGTATCCAATTCCGTCACCGTAGAACAGTTTTTGAAGGATAACAGGAGGATCAATGTCCTGGAGATTAAACAGTTAGAGTCAGAACTCGGCCTGCAAGCGAGCAAGGAGTTGGTAGCTAAAACTGTCATCACAGGACAGCTAGGAGAGGAACGCACTGCATCCCCCGGTGACCTCAATAGTGAGCCGGCAAATACTGTCATTTCAGGAATGCCATTGTATTATTGGAAAACGCGTTCCCTGGAGCTTTTACAGGAAGAGTCAGGAGGGAGTAGCGGTGGAGACCATGATACTCCATACACATTCACCCTCCCCTCCTCTATGCGCCAGGCTCTTGCCTGGACAAGGCTTCTAGCAAAGGTGCATCGTGGGGAGTTAGAGCCGTAGGCGGAGCCTCCCCTCCAGTACGAGCGCAAGGGGCAATACATTTCAAAGAAGACGTTTTGCGAGTCAAACGAAGCAAGCCGATTCAGGAGTGTCATCCTGAGCGCAGCGAAGGATCTCTCGCCGGACAGAGATCCTTCGCTGCGCTCAGAGCCTGCCCTAGAGCGAAGCGAAGGGATGACAAAGCGAGATAGTCTCTTAAATGAAATGTATTGAGCGCAAGGGTCGCCCCTACTATACGACGAATCGGCTTACCAAGCCTGTGTATAGTAGGGGCGACCTCATAGACGTGAACTTAAGCCAAGAAGTCGCTGTGTTCACGTGCTTAAGTCAACGCCTATGGAGCCGCCCGCCATCTGTCATCCCTTCGCTTCTCTCAGGGCAGGCTCTGAGCGCAGCGAAGGATCTGCGTGCTGCCCAGCGAGAGATCCTTCGCTGCGCTCAGGATGACAGCAGTGCTGAAGTTCACGCCTATGGGGTGACCCTTGCTGTCGTCCAAGAGGCATCAATCTAAGCAAAAGCCCCACCCCACCGCCCTTCGTCCACCCTCGCCCTGTATATTCTTTCTCTGAGAAAGAATATACAGGGAATTGTCTTGCATCCAAAGCACCCCTATCCAAATAAGTATGCGCTTGCAGTACTCAAACGTACCATAAGTGAGTATACTTTGGAGGGGAGAACATCGCAACATTTTCCCCTTTTCCAGGAGTCAGGGAGGGGAAGAAAGCGACTTTCGCAAAGCCCTGCCGCAGGAACAGAACACCTAGATCGAGAGGAGAACGACTCATGACAATAGAGATTTCTACGTTCCAGCCATTTTCGATTGAGCAAATTCGCCAGGCTCACGGAGCGGAATTGGATGCCATAGCCCGCTACCAACGCGTTGCTAACTACCTGGTAGCTGCGGAACTGTATCTCAAAGAAAACGCCCTGCTTGAGGAACCTCTGAAACCAGAGCATATCAAAGATCGCTTGTTAGGTCATTGGGGTACCAGCCCTGGTATTAACCTGATCTATGATCACCTCAACCACCTGATAATGCGTTATGACCTTGACATGTTCCTGGTTACGGGACCTGGCCATGGCGCTCCCGCGAACCTGGCAAACCTCTATTTAGAGGGCACACTCCAAGATTACTATCCAGACTTGACATTCGATCGGGCCGGGGTTGAAAAATTTGTACGCAGCTTTTCCTGGCCTGGCGGGTTTCCCAGTCACCTCTATCCCGGTGTCCCGGGCACCATTCATGAAGGCGGAGAGCTGGGTTATGCCCTGGCAACCGCCTTTGGCGCAGCTATGGATAATCCTGACTTGATCGTTGCCTGTATCGTCGGCGATGGAGAAGCGGAGACCGGCCCTACCGCAACCGCCTGGCATAGCTACAAATTTCTTGATCCCGCCGAATCCGGCGCGGTACTGCCCTTTGTACACTTGAACAGCTATAAAATCGCCAATCCCACCATCTATGGCACCATGAGCGACGACGAACTGCTGGCCTTGTTTACAGGGTACGGCTACCAGCCAATCTTCGTAGAGGGCCAGGATGTGAATGAATTGAATGCACCGCTTTACGGAGCCATAGATTGGGCGTATCATGAGATCCGCCGCATACAACAGGCTGCTCGCTCCGGCCAGCCCATTCACAAACCACGCTGGCCCGTTATCCTTATGCGCTCCCCCAAAGGCATGACAGGCGTCAAAGAAATGGATGGAGAACCAATCGAGGGTTCTTACCGTTCCCACCAGATTCCGATTACCGATCCGAAGACGAATCCTGAACACTTTCGCCTTTTGGAAGGCTGGCTGCGCTCTTACCATATCGAGGAACTATTCGATGAGCACGGCAGCCCGAAGCCCGAGATACTCTTACAGTGTCCAAAGGGTGACCGTCGCATGGGCAGTAACCCTCATACCTTTGGCGGCCGCTTACGTCGAGACCTTGATCTTCCCGACATCTTCGAGTATGCAGTACCTGTTGAGCATGTAGGAGCAAGCGAGACTGGCCCGGTAAAAGGTAGCCTGGTGAGCAATGCCGAGCAGCTCGGCAAATACCTGAGGGCTGTCGTCCAGCGCAATCCACACACTTTCCGCATCTTCAGCCCGGATGAACTGGAATCCAACAAACTGTCCGCGGTGCTCGAAGTGACTAAGCGCGACTACCAGTGGCCGATTCCACCTTATAATGAGAAGGTCAGTTCGCACGATGGGCGCGTGCTGGAAATGCTGAGTGAGCATACCCTCCAGGCCTGGCTGCAGGGCTATCTCCTTACGGGTCGTTATGGCCTCTTCCCCTCCTACGAGGCCTTCCTGAACATTGTTGTCTCCATGATGGACCAGTTCTCCAAGTTCCTGAAGATGTCACTAGAATTTCCCTGGCGTCCGCCGGTAGCTTCGCTGAACTACCTTGAGACCTCCACGCTGTGGCGGCAGGAACACAATGGCTTCTCGCACCAGAGCCCAGGCTTAATCAACGACATCTTGAACAGGAAAGCCCAGGTATCGCGCGTCTACCTGCCGCCGGATGCCAACTGCCTGGTCAGTACCGTCGATCACTGCTTGCACAGTAAGGAATACGTCAACCTGGTCATTGCCAATAAGCCTCCTATGCCCCAGTGGCTCTCTATGGAAGACGCCATTGCTCACTGCCGGGCGGGTGCCTCGGTCTGGCAATGGGCCAGTACAGATGATGGCGTCAACCCCGATGTTGTGCTGGTAGGTATTGGCGATAACCCGACGCTGGAAGTTATGGCGGCTGCCAATATCCTGCGTAAGGAGATGCCTGAGCTACGTGTGCGCGTGGTCAATGTCACCGACCTGTTCATCCTGGAGAAGGAGACCGCCCATCCACATGGCCTGGATGATGAGATGTTTGAGGCCCTCTTCACACTGGATGCTCCCGTGATCATCAACTTTCATGGCTATCCCTCGGCTGTGAAGCAGTTGCTCTTCGGGCGTCATCATAACCAGCGCTTCGACATCAACGGCTACCAGGAGGAGGGTACGACCACCACGCCATTTGATATGAATGTACGCAATGGTACCGATCGGTATCACCTCATGATGCAGGCGATTCGTCTAGCGTCGGTGCGTAATCCGCGTGTAGCCGTGCGTGCCAGCGAGCGCGTACACCATTACGAGTATGTCCTCGCCGATTTCCGCCGCTACATTCGAGAGAACGGCGTCGACCCCGAGGAAATCTCTAACTGGCAATGGAGCTAATATAGAGGAGATGCTTTAAAAATACCGGGAGAAAATGAGGCGCAGGTCTTCGGGAGTATAGAGGCAGACGGGTGGGAGCAGGCCGGCCAGCTCCTCGACGGAAGGAGTGGTTTCTGACAGGTCAAAGATCAACAGCGGAGCCCGGCGGCCAATACATCCACTGGCTATGGATGCTGCCCTCAGCAGTGGTACAGGCGGCTCAGGAGCGGGTATGCTGATCAGCAACTGGACATGAGGAAGTATAGCGGAGACCCGCAGAGGGGTGTCCTCCTCGTAGAGGTATTTCATTCCTGCTTGTTGCAGCAAGTGCGAAAAGGGTTGCCGCTCTTTCTCTGGTCCAACGAGGAGTGCTGAGCGACCACGCAGGCCACCAAGACAGGCATCGGCGATAGACACGATCTCCTCAGTTGCTTTTGCCAGTCTAGTTGCTGTAACATTTTGCATTGATATGTTCCTCTACTGTACTGTTCTGAAAACACTTGTCTTATTTTTCAACAATCCGTTCTCGCTTATTCTTCCCTTTAACAGAATACTATAGTTACATTTTTACCAGAAAACATCAGGTGTTTACCCTATTTCCAGGATGCGGGCAGCTCTATCACAGAATGGTGATATGTATTATCTTTTTGTGATTCCTCAAATAGGGATGGGGGTGGGTGGATTGGAGGAGCATGGGACGGTGGGCGTCACAAACGTCCCCTTTTCTCACGTACCAATCCACCCGACGAGGTGAGGTGAAGGTCTTTTCTCGACGATTTTACCCATGACTTCTGCCTGGAAGTGTCAACCACGGCACAAGGGAGCGAGGAGGCAAGGGTGCAAGAGAATAAGAGGTTAAGCTCAGGAAGAAACTTTAGCCCTGACCATCATTATCATAAGGGCTGTAGATACCTCCGCTGAAGCTGTCGCTATGTAATAATGATTCCAGAGGTGTAAGCGTATCTCTTGCCTGTCTTCCTTGTGTATTGCCTCTATCTGAAGATGCCCCAGGTAGATCATTCACCAGGGTGGGGGAAATATCTACGATGGACTCAAAATATCCTTTCTCAATGCTAGCCGCTTCTTTTGGTGTGCCAATCGTGAATTTCTCACTCATTGCTCTCTCATTTCTTCCACAAGGCGTCAACCAAACCTGCAAATTAAGCGATCTACACTACGATACAAACAGAGCGTTTCATATGGGTCAACCCATGTTGAATTGTACTTGTGGCATTTACTGTCTACCCGGTACATATACAAGACGCAGGGACGCAATGTTTTTTGACGATGGAATCTAGTGATGCTCCAGGTAGTGACAAAATGCTTACATTTTAAGAGTATCTTGCAAATTATGAGGTTAGGCAATATCATATGATAGGCATTTCGCTTTGGGGAAAAAATTCTGCTCTGGGATTGCCTGGTTGAGGGTCGGGGTGTGGAAACTACACTACATATATCAAGAGCGGGGGAGAGGTAGCCGTATGGTGATAGAGGCGGATAAAGGAGTTCCTAATCAGCGATTGAAGCGCGAGCGTGAGAAGCGAGGTTGGTCACAGCGAGACCTGGCCACATTGGTTGATACCAACCTCTACACGGTGAGCCGTTGGGAGAGAGGCCTCACTGTTCCTCATTCCTCCACGCTTGACAAGCTCTGTAAGCTTTTTGAGAAGAGTCCCCGGGAGCTTGGTTTTACGAAGGAAGGTGGGACTGGCGGTGATCAATCCGCTTCCTCTCTACCTACTCAACCAGGGTTGTATGATCCAGCCATCCCCAGATCTCAGGTTGGAGGCAAGGGCCCCATAGGTCGTGCACAGTTGTTAGCCGATCTCAAGCGCCGGCTCTGCTCCGGGAAGAATGGCGCGCTTTTAGCTCTCAATGGCCTGCCAGGTGTTGGGAAAACAACCATAGCAGTGGAACTGGCGCGCGATCGTGAGGTATTAAAATATTTTCGCGATGGTGTCCTCTGGGCCGGTCTCGGCATCAAGCCAAACATCTTAGGGCTACTGGGCAGGTGGGGGACGTTGCTTGGCCTTGCTTCCCATGAGATGGCAGCACTCACCAGCGTGGAAGCCTGGGCGAAGACTATCAATGCTGCGATCGGGGCGAAGCGTATGTTGCTGGTCATCGACGATGCCTGGAGCATCGAGGACGCGCTGGCTTTTCAGGTGGGTGGAGTGCATTGCGCGCACATTGTTACGACGCGTTTTCCAGAAATAGCGCTGCAATTTGCTTACGATGGGTCAAACGTCGTGCACGAGTTGAATGAAGAAGATGGCATAGCGCTGCTGCAGCGGCTAGCACCACAAGTTGTGGCTCGAGAACCAGGCAAAATGCGTTCGTTAGTGCAGTCGGTGGGGGGACTTCCATTAGCGATCACACTCGCGGGAAAATACCTCTGGTCCCAATTCAATAGAGATCAGCCGCATCATCTGAGCATGGCTTTGAGCCGCTTACAATCGATTGAAGAACGTTTACGATTAACACAGCCACTGCCAGAGGGTACGCCTTCGAGCTTACCAGCGGATACCCCCTTGTCATTGCAGATAGTCATCAATTTGAGCAACCAGCAGTTAGATGCGCAGGAACAGGCTGCTTTACGCGCCCTTTCAATCTTTCCGGCAAAGCCTAACAGCTTTGCGGAGGAGGCGGCACTGGCGGTGTGCAATACTTCTGTGGAGACCCTTGACAGGTTAATCGACGCTGGGTTGTTGGAAGGAAGCGGGCCCGGTCGTTACACGCTGCACCGGACCATCGCCGATTATGCGCGGCTCCGGCTGACTGATGGGCGGGTCAGGGAGCGCATGGTTTCATTCTTCAATGCTTTCGTTGAAACTCACAAGACGAACTTTGACATCCTTGAGCGTGAAATGGACAATGTGCTCGCGGCCTTGCAGATCGCGTACGAGCACAACATATCAGAAGCGTTGATACAAGGGGTTGTAGCTTTGCTCGTATCGCACTGTTTAAGAAAGATTTCAAGGAAGCACAGCGGCTGGGTGAGGAAAGCCTGGCAATCTTTGAAGCAGAGCGACACGAGAGAGTAGTCGAAGTCAAGCAGTGGCTCGCTACACTGTAGTTTTTCGCGAAACTATACATCATCACGTGGAGAGAGGATGGACCCTGGTAGTGAATGAGGGAAAAAACGTTGTTCCAAATCAACGCTTGAGCGACGAGCGAATAAGCCGCGGGTGGTCACAGGCCTACGTAGCGAAGCAGATAGACGCCTATGCATTTATGGTGCACAGGTGGGAGCACGGTCAAACCTTTCCTGGGCCACGCTATCGCCAGAAACTCTTGCAGCTCTTTAATAAAAGTGCTGAAGAACTCGGCCTTGTACCTCGGGATACAGACAATGGCGCACAAGATACTCCGCATAGGGCATTGGCAGCATTGCCCCATAAAGCGACCCCTGGCAGTGTTGGATTAATAGAGCCACTTTACGATCCCGTGATCCCCTCTTCGCTGATAGGCCCTGTTGGCTTGGTTGGTCGAGAAGATTTGCTGCAAAAACTCAAAGAGCGACTCTACGCTGGTGAGCACGTTGTTCTCTCCGCCATCAATGGCTTGCCGGGAGTCGGCAAGACAGCGTTAGCGGTTGAGCTTGTGCATAACAGGGAGGTACGAGCATATTTTCGCGATGGCGTGCTCTGGGCTGGCCTTGGCCCTGTCCCAAATGTAGCGGGGCTGCTCGGAAGATGGGGAACATTACTCGGTGTAGCTCCTGATCACACGAACATTGAAGGATGGCAAAAGGTCATCACCGCGGCTATTGGCGAGCGCCGCATGTTGCTGGTCATCGATGATGCCTGGGAGATCGAGCATGCTCTGGCTTTCAGAGTGGGCGGCCCCAATTGCGCTCACCTGATAACCACCCGTTTCCCCGTGATTGCTCATCGTTTCTCACAAGGTGAAACGATCGAGGTCCATGAATTGGATGAAGACGATGGCCTCAGGCTGCTGGAGCGCCTGGCTCCCGAGGCTGTCAGAAGAGAACCGGAGGAGGCCCGGGCCCTGGTGCGATCCATCGGGGGGCTGCCCCTGGCCCTGAACCTCATAGGAAAGCACCTGTACATCCAGTCATATAGCGGCCAACCACGTCGTTTGCACATGGCTTTGCAGGGCCTGCGTTCCGCTGATCAACGATTGCGGCTGACACAACCACAGGCGCCAGCTTTCACTTCTCCTGGCCGTCCACCTGACGCGCCACTATCATTACAGTCCGTTATCAGTGTCAGCGACCAGCGACTAAGTGAAGCAGCACGCTCAGCTCTGCGCGCGCTTTCAGTTTTTCCTGCCAAGCCCAATACGTTTTCAATGGAGGCGGCTTTAGCTGTCTGCAATACACCGGGGGAAACGATTGCTACACTGATCGAGGCAGGTCTGCTGGAACAGAGCGACGCGGATCGTTACACCCTGCATCAAACTATCGCTGACTACGCCCGGCTTCACCATACAGGTACCGATGCTGAGGAGCGGATGACGGCCTATTATGTGAGCCTTGTAGAGGCGCATGAGCTGGACTACAGCATACTCGAGCAGGAAACCACTAATGTACTCGCGGCCTTGCAAGCCGCATTCGAACTGGGAATGCAAGCAATGCTACTGAGAGGCGCGAACGCGTTCTCTCACTTCTTGCAGACAAGGGGCCTGTTTGATATAGCGGGGCAGCAACTGAAGCGAGCGGGACATGTTGCCCGTTCCGCGAATGATACGCTAGGTCTTACGACGACCTTGCTCAATCTTGGCAGGCTGGCGGAAAAACGAGGAGACAATGCCACCGCGCAAGCGTGCTATCTTGAAGGACTATTGTTGGCACGCGAGAGCGGTAATAGTGAGCGCCAATGTGACAGTTTAACCTACCTGGGTGGCATTGCCGTCAGGAGAGGAGAGCTCAAGCAAGCAGCAGCGTATTCACAAGAGGCACTCGTACTTTCCGAGCAGTCAGGGTACTACAAGCATAGCGTTACGCTGATGCGTAGCCTTGGAAGCTCAGCATTTTTCCAGGGAAATTATGCCGATGCGGAAGTTTATTGGCAAAAGGCGCTGGCACTTGCTCGCCAGCAGAATCACCCTGAACGCATTAGCGCTCTACTTGAAAACCTGGGCGCGATAGCGGTCAATCGTGGAGATTATGAACAGGCGAAAGAGATCTACCATGAAGCTATTACGCTGGCGCGCCAGATAGGACAGAGCGAACGGATTAGTAGTATATTCGCCAATCTCAGTGAGATTGCACTGCGACAGAAGGACTATGCCCAGGTAAAAGAGTACGTGCAGAAGGGCCTTCCTATAGCGCGCCAGATAGGGCACTTAGAAATAATCAGCTTGCTACTGATTAACCTTGGCGAAGCTGAGATAGGCCTGGAAGACTACAAGCAAGCAGGAGACTATTTGGAGGAAGGGTTAGAGCTGGCGCAGCAGGTAGGACATCCCTGGCTGATCTGCTATGCGCTACTGGCCTGGGGTAAACTCTATTTTGGGCTGCAGCGTTTAGAGCTGGCAGCTACAACCTTCCGGGAGGCCCTGGAAATGGCGCGCGACGCGAACGAGGAACAGGTTGGTTTCGCGTTGTACTACCTGGCGCAGGTCACCTTTGCCCAGGGAAACTTCGAGGAGGCGCGACAGCAAGGTAAGGAAAGCCTGGATATTTTCAATGAAATTGGTCACGAAAAAGCGAAAGAGGTGGAGGACTGGCTGCGAAGAGAGAGATTATGAGCAAAATAATTCAAGAGATACAAGGTGTTCCTATTTATAGGGAATCACAAGTTATAAAGGCCGAGAGGCTGCCATCCTTATTAAAATGGGCTGGAGGGAAAGAACAAGAATTAAGGTATATCCTGCCCATGATTCCACCTTTTCATAACTACTTTGAGCCCTTTGTTGGGGGCGGAGCAGTATTTTTTTCAGTGCAAGCCGAGAAGAAATTCATCAACGACAAGTCTTCCGAATTAATCGGTTTGTATAGAATGGTTGCCGAAAACGACCCAAGGTTCTTCCAGGCCCTTGGCAGCCTCCTTTATCAATGGCGAAACATGAGCCAGTTTGTGGATACTTACGCCGTAGACCTTATGTGCATGTACAAGGCATACTCGGCGGACGAGTTCTCTGTTAGCAAGATGAGGGAGAAAATTGTTGAATTCGTCCAATGCCATACAGAAGAATTTAATGGCATGTTTGCGGAACTCTTTGATGGGAGTGGCGAGAACTTCATACGAGAAATTAAGAGGAATCTTGTGAGTAAGACAACCCGTATGAAGCAGTTGGAAAACAAAAAAGGGAAATTGCCAGATGGTGATGTCGTGGCAAATATTGAGAGCGCCCTTAAAAGTGCCTTCTATATGCACCTGAGGCACCTTTATAACAATACCAATGGATATGAAATTTCGTCAGGCTCGGCGACAGCTATCTTCTTTCTTGTGAGAGAGAATGCCTATGCTTCTATGTTCCGATATAACGGTCGGGGTGAGTTCAACGTTCCCTACGGTGGCATCTCTTATAACAGAAAAGATTTGGCAAGAAAGATTGCCTATATGCGATCCCCGCAATTGCAACGGCATTTTGCTAATACTGTGATAGAGAACATGGACTTTGAAGCGTTCCTTCAGAAACATACGCCGGAAGCTGCTGATTTCATCTTTCTTGATCCGCCATACGATAGTGAATTCAGCACCTATACACAAAATGCGTTTGATAAAAGAGATCAAGAACGTCTCGCCCATTATTTGCTGAACCAATGCAAAGCAAAGTTTATGCTGGTCATCAAGAATACGCCTACAATCTTCAACTTATATCATGGGAAGGGGCTGAACGTTCAAACATTCGATAAGAAATATCTGGTAAGTTTTCAAGATAGGAACAACCGGGAGTCGGAACATTTGATGATAACCAATTACTTAACGTTCCAAGTGTAATTATGTTGATAACTGGAATCGGATGAATTAGTAGCTGCCATTGTTCCCTCCATATGACCATCTTGAAAAATAACCCCCTCAATACCTAACAAGAAGTTTGGTGCATCTATCTCACTACATTGAAGAGTAATATGTCTATCATTCGTGACTTTACCCTGGCAATTATAATTGGCTTGTTTATTGTCAGATGTAGTAAATGTGACTCCTAAGCTGACATTGCCCTGTTGGTCTTCTGAAATGAGTGAGAACATTATAGAGCCGTTAGCAAAGCCCCTCGTTGTACCCATATACGATTGATTGAGTGTAGGAGGAGTCCCTGGAGCTGTAGCAGATTGTACAGGTTGAGTAGGGGTCACTAGAGCTGTGGCAGATTGTACAGGTTGAGTAGGGGTCACTAGAGTTGTAGCAAGTGGTGTGAGTTGACCGGGTGTGGACTGTTGAGCATAGCTCTTATAGATCACTGCCCCTATGATGCCAAAGAGAACAATGGCAACGATTACTCCGTTTAAGAGGAGCACTCTGGAGAATTTGCGAGCAGGGGATGTGGTATGTATGGGAGAGACAGGTGGATACGCTTTTCGTTGGGGGACCACGATATCCTGCTGGTCTCTTGCGGTATTTTGACCTAAACTCGCTTCTGCTCTTTTCAGCGCATTTATGAGTGTGTAAAGCCCCGTCTCGTATTTTTCTTTACGCATGTCGATATATTGGGTATTGATGAAATCTATTGGGACACAATCTGACCAATCAGTACCATCTATCCATACAGGATAAATGCGCCTGGGATGATACCGTTTGGCTAGATTCAGTTCACCCTTGATATACAGTGATGTGATAACGCTTGGTGAGGCTATCAACACTACTGCATAGGCATGACTAATAGCGTCACGTATTGCGGCCTCCCAGTCAGAAGAGCCAGGATTGATATTCGTTTCATCGCGCCAAACCCAGATGCCGTGTGCTTGTAAGTCTTGTTCCAAGCGCTTTGCAAATACTTCTTCAAAGCGAGGGTAAGAGATAAATACGTAAGGATGTTGTAGCTGCGCTGAGGTCATTATTTACCCCCTTTTCCCACTTTGTAGGATTATTTATTCTACTCGTACATACGGGACTACAAGTATCTATTTATTCTTACTCTGTACACAATTGTATGTATACCGGATAGACGATGAGGTGATGACATTTTATCCTATGTCAACCTCATCATATCATTTTGGACCAACCTGCGCTACTCCCCGGGCTTTTTCAGCAGTCAGCCAAAGACATCTTATCTGCATGCTCTCACTTGCACGACATGTGTTATAATCTTCTCCTAAATCGAACCTTCCATCACCAACCGCCTCAATCCACTCCCCACCTGACCTCAGAAGCACCATACAAACAATATACCCATCGTTTACAGCTAACTTGACAGCAAAATCGTTTACAGGCCAATCACTTGTCTTCAACAAGATGAGACATTATAGAGAGTACACATCATGAAAAACCAACGAGCAGAGTTCTAAGAGCAAAACAACCTGGGATGGAAACGACTTGCACTACCACCCCCAGCCAAAGCAGGCTTGTCCGTAGTATAAGCTGAGCAATTGAGCGCGAGGTGCAGTGATGACATTTCTGAGCGTGGCCTCGCGCATGGCTCTGCAAGCCATTTGAAGGCAAAAAGCCTCCCACATAAAGGCGTTTTTGGAGGGAAAAACCCTTCCAAAAAAGAGCCTCGCGCAAAGTATTGCGTAAAGTGGCTTCTTATGCTATACTATAAGTGCCGCAGGCTAAATGG
>WNGQ01000137.1_pt1 | contig 130979 bp, 109 predicted proteins | sample 5407661 | NCBI WGS metagenome assembly WNGQ01 (sample SAMN13153382, study PRJNA577476) | soil metagenome | isolation source: 60 cm soil or saprolite under Garry oak tree replicate 2 | place: USA:California | collected 2016-06-15 | reverse complement strand
GTCTCCGCTGGCGATTGCCGTCGCCACCTCGGCGATGTTACGAACCTGACCAGTCAGGTTGCTGGCCATGAAGTTCACGTTGTCGGTCAAGTCCTTCCACGTGCCACCGACATCCGGTACCTGTGCTTGACCACCCAACCTCCCTTCCGTTCCCACTTCACGCGCCACGCGCGTTACTTCCGCTGCGAAGGCGTTCAACTGGTCCACCATGGTGTTGATGGTGTTCTTCAGTTCCAGAATTTCACCCTTCACATCCACCGTGATCTTGCGGGACAAGTCGCCTCGTGCCACTGCTGTTGCCACTTCCGCAATATTGCGGACCTGACCCGTCAGGTTGCTCGCCATGAAGTTGACGTTGTCCGTCAAATCCTTCCACGTGCCCGCAACGCCAGGGACTCTGGCTTGTCCGCCAAGATTTCCCTCCGTGCCCACTTCGCGTGCCACGCGCGTCACTTCTCCAGCGAAGCCATTGAGCTGGTCGACCATTGTGTTGATGGTGTCCTTGAGCTCAAGAATTTCTCCCTTTACGTCCACCGTAATTTTTCGGGAGAGGTCGCCTTTCGCAACAGCCGTCGTCACCTCGGCGATGTTACGAACCTGAGCGGTGAGATTTCCGGCCATGGAATTCACGGAATCTGTGAGGTCTTTCCATGTTCCCGCAACGCCGGGAACGTTCGCCTGACCGCCCAGTCTGCCTTCGCTGCCCACTTCACGCGCCACGCGCGTCACTTCGCCGGCGAAGCGATTGAGCTGGTCGACCATGGTGTTTAGTGTTTCTTTCAGCTGGAGAATTTCGCCGCGGACGTCGACTGTAATTTTGCGCGAAAGGTCTCCGCTCGCGATTGCCGTTGCCACTTCCGCGATATTGCGCACCTGGCCGGTCAGGTTGCTGGCCATGAAATTCACGTTGTCCGTCAGGTCTTTCCAGGTGCCGCCGACCCCGGGTACTTCCGCCTGGCCACCCAATTTACCTTCGGTACCGACTTCGCGCGCCACGCGCGTCACTTCTCCGGCAAATGCGTTCAGCTGGTCCACCATCGTGTTGATCGTGTCTTTGAGCTCCAGAATTTCACCCTTCACAGCCACCGTGATCTTGCGTGAAAGATCGCCCCGCGCGACTGCAGTAGTCACTTCTGCAATGTTGCGAACCTGCGCGGTAAGATTTCCGGCCATCGCGTTCACGGAATCGGTGAGGTCCTTCCAAGTTCCGGCGACACCGGGCACGACTGCCTGACCGCCAAGTTTGCCGTCAGTGCCAACTTCGCGGGCAACTCGAGTCACTTCGGAAGCGAAGGAGCGCAGCTGATCAACCATCGAGTTAATGGCTTCTTTCAGCTGAAGAATATCTCCGCGGACATCCACGGTAATCTTGCGAGAAAGGTCACCACTGGCGACGGCCGTTGCTACTTCGGCGATGTTACGGACCTGACCGGTCAGGTTGCTGGCCATCAGGTTCACGTTATCTGTCAGGTCTTTCCACGTACCTGCAACTCCTGGCACCTTCGCCTGCCCGCCCAGCTTGCCTTCTGTGCCAACTTCGCGCGCCACGCGCGTTACTTCCGCGGTGAAGACGCTGAGCTGTTGAATCATGGTGTTGACGATGTTCGCCAACCGCAGGAATTCACCCTGGAGTGGGCGGCCATCCACATCCAGTTGGACTGTTTGCGCGAGGTTCCCCTGGGCAACCGCCGCAATGGCTCGGGTTACTTCGGTGGTTGGGCGGAGCAAATCGTCGATCAGTGCATTGACAGACACCTCCATTTCGCCCCAATCACCGCGCGGTTGATAAAAACGTATCCTCTCTTTCGTCTTGCCTTCCTTACCGACCACATGGCCGACGCGTTTCAGTTCGTTTGCCATGCGTTGATTCGCAATCACAATTTCGTTGAAGGTATCGGCAATTTTTCCGCCTACACCGGTCCACACGCCGGGCAGGCGAACGGAGAAGTCACCGTCACGCATCGTTTGCAGCCCGGCAAGAATCGCTCCGAGGTCGGCCTTAGTTATTTCAGCCAAGCCGTCGTTGCCGATTTCCTTTGCGCCGCGCCCGGGCTTTGACTGGGCGGGCGTGGTGGTCGTCGCGCCGCCTTGTTCCGTTCGTTTCATGCTGACTCTCCTACTCCGAAAATCAATTTGCATCGGCACTTAGCGAGGGTTCTAGACGGCCTCTGAATGTCGCTGCATCCAGTAAACGCGTTGCCGCTGTCATAAATTTGTTGTGGATTACGCAAAGGATAAGCGCAGGACACGCATCTTCCGTAACGAAAGGACCGATTTGGCGTGCCGCCGGACTCTCGATGCCGTGGGAGGCGGGCGCCGTTAGGAGTCTAGTAATCCATTGTCTGGCGATAACTCTCGCGAACAATTTCGGCATAGTCGTAGGCTCAACCGGTTACGTATGTGGCTGGAGCTCAACCTTCGCAGCCCAAGGTCTTGCTAGTCCCGCGATGTCGTTTCGCCAAACGAGTTTTCGCTATACCGTCGACCCCATGTCCACGATGATTTTCTTTACCCGATCCGCATCCAGGCTAGGACTTACGTATATTCCGTTTCCTGCCACAACATTCAACGCGCGAACCAATTCACCTTCGGTATCCGACTTTAGCAAATAGCCGCGTGCACCCGCTTGCAGCGCGATTTCGACCCACTCCAACGAATCATGGAGCGTCAGAAGCAGTATCTTAACTTCGGGACAAACTTTTCGAATTGCGCGCGTAGCCTCAAGACCGCCCATTCTCGGCATCGAGATATCCATCAAGATAATATCTGGTTTTACATCCCTGGTTAGTTGGATCGCTTCTTCACCATCGGCCGCTTCGCCGGCGATTTCCCAGTCAGGCCATGCCCGCAAAATACTTTGGATGCCCCTTCGAATTACCGTGTGATCGTCAACGACCAATACGCGAGTCATGGCTGCCTTCGGCCCTTTCTGCTCGATTGGTAACTGGCCAGCAAAAGTGGACGACCAAAAAGGGCGATCGGAATTCCACGTGAGGCCCTTACCGCCTCGCGAATGGCCCTGAGTTTTTCCCTTTTCATTAGACTTCGATGATCTGGTTTTTCACAGCGTATCGCACCAACTCGCTCACGGAATGCAACTCAAGTTTTCTCATGATGTTGGCGCGGTGCGTTTCAGCAGTTTTCACGCTGATATTGAGGACCACCGCAACTTCTTTGCTGCTCTTTCCTTCAGCAAGGAGCTGTACGATCTCTCGTTGACGGCTCGTCAGTCGATCTCTGGCAACGCCGTCCTGCCCTGCTCTGGGCTTCCGGTTGCAGAAACCATCCAGCATCATTTCGGAAACTTTCGCCGTAAAAAATGTGCGGTGCATTCCGAGCGCTTCCACGGCATTTACCAGATCGCGGTTTGCGTCAGATTTCAGAACATAACCGCGGACGCCAGTTTGAACGATTTCATAGACCAAGTCATCGGAGAGATGAAGGCTAAGGATGACGATTTCAGTATTCGGCAGGCCTTTTCTAATCTGGCGGGCAGCTTCGAGACCATTTAGTTCCGGCATTCCGATATCCATCACGACAACATCGGGTTTTGTCTGCAGAGCCATTGCGACAGCTTCGCGGCCCGTTTTTGCTTCGCCGCAGACTTCCCATCCCCGGCGTTCCAGCAAAAGCTGGCGTAATCCGGTTCGGACCACATCGTGGTCGTCCGCGATCAAAATGCGCATAAGACGAGGCTCCCCAGACAGTCGTTATAGATTTTCATATGTAGCTTCACACCCACAATAAAGACATACCGTGAACGCTGTATTTTGTAGAGTACTCCCCTAATCAGTTCTCAGACACCTGTTTGGTCCAGCGCTTGGAGGACTCTTAGCCTTCCCCGCGATTTTTCCCGCGAGCGCGACACTCATCGAAAAGCATGAGAGAAAGAAAAAACAGGCGGCCGGAATTGCGACTACGACGCGGGGGCGGCAGGCTGCGGCGCTCGACGCGGCCAGGCGCGACCTTGGGAGCGATTGGCCTCGTTGCGTTTGCGCTAATTGTCTGGAAAATGCTGCCTGATTACGGCACAGAGTTCGTTCTTCTCGCAGCAACGCTAACGTGGCCCGCGCTCGCCATCACAACGTGGGTTGTTTGGAAAAAGCGTATCTGGCGAACGGCAAAATCCAACGCGGCGGGCAAAAAATAGGCCCGCAAACAAAGTGATGACTTTGACTTTTTTTAAATCCAAGGGCATGGAGCAACCTAGACAGATTTCACGACTTCTATTTCGCCGTCGCGGCGCAAAACCTCGACGCCAACTCCCTCGCGATGTCGTCTTACTAGAAGATCAATTATTGTATCTTCAACCCGAAGATTCTGAATCGTCACTTCTTCAACATCCGGCGGCAGGGCCGAATTCGAAAAGCGAATGAGACGCTCCGGGGCACGGATTGAAATTCCCAGTGCGGCTCTGAGAAGCAAATAAACGCTGGCCGCTGCCCACGCTTGCGGAGCACACGCCACGGGATACAGCGTTGGCCCACTCGAATCAGCCCGTTTGTGAAATCCGCAGAAAAGTTCTGGCAGCCGGTTCAGTTCAACATGGAGGCTCGCCTCATACAAGCTGTGCAGAATATCCACTACTTTAGATTGGAAGCCATACAGAGACAGGCCCAGCGCGATCAATGCATTGTCATGTGGCCAGATCGATCCATTGTGATACGACATGGGGTTGTAGCGAGCCTCTCCGGCGGCGACCGTGCGAATCCCCCAACCGGAAAACATTCGTTTGCTGAGCAAAGTTTCAGCGGTAAGCGCGGCACGTTCGGCACTCGCCATCTTGCAAAACAGCGCGTGACCAGCGTTTGAAGTTCGCACTCGGCATTGCTTTTTGTCGCCATCGAGGGCAAGGACGTAACTACGCAGCTCATCGTTCCAAAAATGTTGCTCGAACCGCTGCTGCAGATCAGCAGCTTGCTTTTCAAATACCTGTGCACGATTTAGATCACCGAGCGCCCGCGCCAGCAAGGCAGCAGAGAGCCTCGCGGCGCAAACATAAGCTTGCACCTCACACAAGGCAATTGGCGCCTCCGCGAGCCGTCCATCCGCATGAAAAATTGAATCGCCGGAATCTTTCCATCCTTGCTGCGCAAGGCCGTCAGCCGACTTTCGCGAATACTCGACGAACCCGTCTCCGTCCGCGTCGCCATAACAATCAATCCAATCAAGCGCAGCGAGGACGTTGGGCCAAATGTCTTTCACAAACTCGATATTATTTGTTCGCAGGAAATATCCACCCGCCAGCACGATGAACAGCGGAGTGGAATCAACGCTGCCATAATATCGCCCAAACGGAACTTCTCTGAGAGTGGCCATTTCGCCGCGCCGGACTTCATGCACAATCTTTCCGGGCTCGGCGTCCTGTTCGGGAATCTTTTCCGTTGCTTGCGTTAACGCAAGATATTTTAGAACGCCTTCGGCAATAGAAGGAGCCATCCACAGGCATTCCAGTGCGGTAATTATCCCGTCTCGTCCGAAGACGGTGTTAAACCATGGCACGCCCGCATAAGGATACGCCCCCTCCGGGTTTCCTTGAATCAACATGCGCAAATCAGCTTCCGATCGGGCCAGCCAATCATTAAAGCGTTTGCTCGAAGTCTTGATCATGCAGCCATCGAAAATACCTTCCCGGCACTGGGCATTCCTCTCCGCGAACGCTTCCGCGTACAGTTGCTGGGATTTCGACGGAACATTTCGCTCGCAAACAACAGTGAGCGAAATCACCGTTTCTTCGCTGGGATCCAATTTCAAGCTGTAGGTGGCCAAGTTCCCGGTCAACAGATCTGGGGCGGGAGAAAAATGGAGCGTCGTACTCCGGGCGACGTTGTCGATTCCCTGATAGCAGAGCGTGACAGTACTTGTGTTCGCCTGCGCTGGCTCTAGTCGTCCCCGATGCCGACGTTGCGTGCCCCGAACCTCAAAGATGTCGGCGTAGTCGGCGCCAAATTCAATTGACAGCGGGAGTTCAATCCCGCCAAGACCGTAGTTCGCGAGTCGCAGCTGTTCGTAGCAGACTCCGTCAGCTAAAAATTTTGATCGATATACGTGCAGAACGCCACGAGGAATGACAGATCTATTTTCAATGGCGATATCTACGTTCGTGAGATCAACCGACAGGAAAGCATTATCGCTTCTGACCGTCGAACTCAGAAGCAAAGGCGTCTTCCCTCCCAAACGAACTGTCATGCGATCAAGATGGCGGGCCTCGACGTGGAATAGCCCCAGCTGTCCGTGTCCTACGGCTTCGATGTCCCCGTAACGATTGAAGACTCCAAAAGTATCGCCGTATTTGAGAACGCGAGTGCGATCATCGGCGAGCGCGGATGATGCTAGGACGTAATACTTCTCTTTGATGCGAATTATGTCGCCCAATGTTAGTTCTCGTTATTGCAGGATAGCTGGCGGTGTAGGTTCCTCGTACTCGAGCAATTCCGACTCGCCTCTCTTGCCGATATAGCGTTTGTACAGCGACACGTATTCGGACGTCATTCGTTCGACCGTGAATCTTTCTTCGAAAACTGCTCGGCAGGTCCGGCGATCTATTTCAGTTACGTGTTCAACGGATGCCACAGCGGAATCCATATCGTCGACAATGAAGCCCGTAACCCTGTCTGTAATAATTTCAGGAACCGAACCACACGGAAAAGCGATTGTCGGTGTGCCGCATGCCATGGCTTCGATCATCGTCAGCCCAAAAGGCTCCGGCCAGCCGATTGGAAAAAGATACGCGAACGCGTTCCCCAGAAATTCGCTTTTTTCGTGATCGCCAATCTCACCGATAAATTCGATCAATCGATGTTTCAACAAAGGTCTGATTTTAGAATCAAAGTACTCTTGATCGACACGATCGATCTTGGCGGCGATTTTCAATCTCATGCCGGATTGTAGAGCTATCTCAATGGCGCGGTCAGGTCGCTTCTCAGGCGAAATCCTCCCAAGAAACGCCAGATAATCGCCAGGTGCAAACCGGGGCTTGTAAAGAGCTGCCGGAAGCCCGTGGTGAATGTTTGCAATCCAGTTGGCGCCAGGTATGGGCAGCCTTTGTGAATGCGAGATCGACACGACCGGAAGATCCGGGAAACAACGATAGAGTGGCTGCAAGTCCGGGATGTCCAGTCTGCCATGCAGAGTCGTGAGGCTCGGAAGATGCAAATTCTTACTAAGCGGAAAATGAAAATAGTCCGAATGAAAGTGTAAAACATCGAAACCGTCCGACCTGCGCGCAACCTGCTCCAAAGAAATGATGTGATAAGGGAAAGGGTCAACGCATTTTGAGTTCAAACGAAGGGCTGTGGAACACGGGGAAACCAGGCGTGCCGAAGTTAGGGAGTCGCCAGCCGCGAACAACGTTACGTCATGCCCAAGTCTGACCAGTTGCTCCGTGAGGTGAGAGACGACCCGCTCCGTGCCGCCGTATAACCTTGGCGGAACACTTTCGTATAATGGAGCTATCTGTGCAATGCGCACGGTGGACCCTCGATGCCATGGTCACAAAACTATTCTGGCGCGATCTCGGGGGCGGAACTATACGAAGTACTGGGTATGCTATTCAAGAAAAAGGGTAGCACTGTGACGGATGTACGCGCAAGCCAGTACGGCGTCAACCGCCTTAGAAGATTGGGTTAGTAACTCCCGATTCCTAACCGTTGAGACCCTTCGACCGATCCGTTAGCTTCGGTCTCCAGTTCCTTCGCGCATCGTCTGACCGTGATTGATCGCGTAGAGGGCAAGTTCAAGACGATTTGAGGTCCCAAGTTTATTGAAAATTCTGAAAAGATAGTTGCGAACGGTGTGCTCGCTAAGATTGAGCTCGCGGGAAATCTCTTTGTTTGTCCGGCCCTCTGCAACAAGATGCACCAGACCCTGCTCGCGCTTCGTAAGCAGTTGCGTTCCCTTCGCATCAGTGATGGCTGGCGGAGAATCTTTCAGCGAGTCCACGAGATATTGAATCTGCCGATTGCTGATCCAATATTGGCCTTCATGGACTTTTTGAATACTCTTGCACAGGACTTCGAACGGTTCCTCTCGAGAGAAAACGCCGACTGCTCCCGCACGGAATGCATCAACGACGGTTTGCGGTTGCTCTACATCAAGCAGGAGAATAACACGCGCGTCAGAAGACTGACTCCGCAGTTCCCGGGTGGCCTTGAATCCAGACGAGACGCCGTCTTTTAGATTCGCGCCCACGATACAAATGTCCGGAGCAGCGGTTGCATAAGAATTAATCACTTCACTTGTGTCCGTCGCCGACGCAACAACTGCTAGTCCGGAACCGTTGCGCTCCAGTGCGGCTGCCATGAGCTCACAACTCATGGCGCAGGACTCTGCAACTAGTACAGAAATCATGTTTTCACTCTCATTAACACTCGAGATCATGATCAGACCTTGTTTGAATGTAGCCGGGACTTGGCTGGGAATGGACTACCTGAGGGCCGGGAGCGAAATCAATCTGTGGCGAATTACATTTTACAATAGTTCGAACGACAGGAGCTCAAGTGAAGACTGTAGGAGCGAGCCTGAGTCTTTTTTGCACGCTCCCGCGTAAAGTCTTCATGCAACTGATCTTCCACAAATGACCTACAATTTCGATCAATATAATTCAAATTTTTAAATATCAAAGGCGCGCCTCTAAGTACTGAACATCCAATCGTTAAATTCGATGCGAAATTCCGGGAACGCGCCAAACAGGCCGTTAATCTCTTGTGTTGCATCCAGCCTGCGACGCGACCCGAAGAAGATGGTGCACTCAGAGTGCCAGAGCTACAAGTTTTCCGCTGTATTTCGTGGCCTCATTGAAATAGGTACGTCAGTCTCCCACATGATAGGTACGATTGTCCTCAACACTTGCGGGGTCGCCCTACGTAAAAATCTCGAGCCCTACATTCTTCGACGCGACGGAACAGTTAAACGTTTGGCCTGGGAACTGAACTTTCCTGTACTGCACGGGTACCCACCTCTCCTCCGAAAGTGACAATCGGCTTCTTGTTGCATTTTCTTGTCGCCGCTAACCTGCGCACGTGGTCCAGCCGTAAGGCAGCAGGGATATGAAACTTCTTAGCACATCCGAACCACCTGCTAGCGTTGCGACGGCGAAGTCGGCACCCAGTAGTTCGTTGCGTCGGCGTCGTCATCTGCGCTACCCCGTGGAAGCAGAAGTGAAGTATCAGTGGTCGACTCAGAGTTCAACACTTGGCGAGGGAGACGGTCGCAGCCGTGACATCAGCCAGGGCGGAGCGTTTGTGTTAACGAATGCTCTGCCACCGGTGGGTGCTTCGATCGATCTCACAATTCAGCTGCCTGCATGGCAAGTCGGAGCGGCGGCGCTTCGTATGGAAATGACCGGCGAAGTCGTCCGAGTCGATGTCCCGCCAGGCCTTGAACAAAAATGGGGATTTGCTGTGTGCTCGCTAAAGACCTTGCTGAGGCGTTTGGATGACGGCGAGCTTTGTGCAGCAAGAAAGCAGTAGACCGGACGCGAATCACGCGGGCGGGCAATGCAAGAGCGGTAAGGCTTCAGGATACGTGTGAATTGCACGGCCTGTAAGTCACAGGGCGAAGCTATGAGTGAACAGGTTCTTAGCACCGCAGCATCAGTGTGGTACGCGCTGCACACAAAGCATCAGCATGAGAAATCCATCACGAACGTTCTGGCGGAAAAGGGGTTCGAAGTTTTTTGTCCGACGTACGCGGAAGTGCACCGGTGGAAAGACCGTAAGAAAGAGGTAGCGCTTCCGCTTTTTCCGGGATATTTGTTTTTTGCAAATGGCCTTGACCGTAAAGTTGAACTACTTTCCACACCCGGTGTCTGCACCATCGTTTCCTTCGGCAATACGCCGGCGCTTGTACCGCAGTCGGAGATCGAAGCCATTCAGCTTGCCATGCTGAGTTCCCGAGTCATGGGCCCGCATCCGTTTCTAAAAGAGGGTGACAAGGTTCGATTAAGATCGGGCCCACTTGCGGGCCTAGAAGGAATTCTGCAGAGGCGGAAGGACGGATATCGGCTCGTACTCTCCATCGAACTTCTGGGGCGGTCAGTGGCAGTTGAAGTCGAGCAATCCGATATTCACCGCGACATAAATTAGATCATCGATTTATTCATGATGCTCCTAGACTATTACGGACTGAGTGAACAACCGTTCGGCGTGACGCCCGACCCTCGGTATCTATTTTTTAGCGACGGTCATCGCGAAGCGCTGGCTGCTATCTATTACGCGATCGAGGAACGTCGCGGTTTTTCAGCGCTCGTGGCAAAGCCTGGCATGGGCAAGACAACTCTTCTGTTCCGCTTACTCGAATCGCTCCAAGAATCTGCTAGGACAGCTTTTTTATTTCAGGCAGGGCAGGACTCAAGGGATTTTCTTGACAGTCTGGTTCGGGATCTTGGAATTGCCGCGAAATCGACCGACCTTCCGGCGCTGCACGAAGCGCTGAACACTATGCTGGTAAAGGAGATGGAGGAAAATCGGCGCGTCGTGGTTGTGATAGATGAAGCGCAGAATTTAACGGAGCAGATGCTGGAACAGGTCCGGCTCCTCTCGAACTTCGAGACGCCCGCAGCAAAAATGATACACATCGTCCTGGCGGGACAACCAGGCCTTGCGGACAAACTGGCAAGTCCGGCTTTGACGCAGTTGCGTCAGCGCGTGAGCTCCGTCGCGCATCTGCCAGCCCTGAACCTAAAGGAAATCACGCAATATGTAGATCACCGGCTCAGTGCTGCAGGCTATCGAGGACCGCAACTATTCGCTTCCGATGCTCTTGAGAGCATCGCTGCGATCAGCGAAGGCATCCCTAGAAACATCAATAGCATCTGTTTTCAGTCGCTATCCCTCGGCTTCGTCTACCAAAAACGTCAGATTGATACGGGGATCGTGCGTGAAGTTTCCCGAGATCTCGAGCTCAGGAAAGAAACACAACCACGGCACACAGGCCCGAGAGGAACGGTCAGTCCGAGTACCGCCGGCACCCGGCCTCGCACACCTCGCGCGCTAACTCCAGCTACGACAACTTGGCCAGCGTTCCCGGCAGCAGCGCAGGCAGCAGACTTCGGATACTACGGCATGCCACATTCAAGCGAGCGGAGGGCTCTGCGTTCGAGCGTTGGCATGATTGCTTTCTTGCTGGTCTTCTTACCGCTGATAACTTTGGGGGCGTTGACAAAGGCGGGCATCGTGGACGGCAATGCTGTTATAGATCGTTTTGCGAACGTGGTGAGACATTCGGATCCACAACCAGCACGTACGCCAACCGTGTCAGCGCCTGCAACGTCAACACCATCGCTCGTGAACTCGCCTCAGAAATCCGAAGGCAACATTTCCGAAGCCGACCGGCCCGTGGCGGCTCCGACTTCTGCGGGCTTGCCTTCTCCGGGCTCACCAGCTCCCGCGATGAAGGACAACAGTGTCGCTCCACCACCTGCTGACGCCAGCAAGCCGATGTTAATTCGATTGACCCGCAAGCAGACGGTAAACGACCTTGCCGCCGAATATTTCGGCACTTCGGACAAGTCTGCAGTGCAGTTAATCCTTTCGCAGAATCCAAAAGTTCGGCACGCGTACCAAATGCTTCCAGCAGGAACGCAGCTCATACTTCCCGCGAAATCTACGATCAACAAGCAGGGCGCGGAGCGGAATTCCGAGCAAGCGAACAAGCAAGAACAATCTGAGGCACGCTCAGTTGTTCAAGGCGCCCGAAAATATGGCCGGGTAAGGGTTCCGCGAGACGAGACACTATTTCAATTCGCTTTGGAGGAACTAGGCAGAGGGGACTGGGAGACCGTGCGCCGGATCCGTGCGGCGAATCCGCAGATTCGAGATCCTTACCAGGTTCTCGAAAAGGGCCAGTGGGTGAAACTTCCTGAGGAGATTGCGCAGCGTTAGGCAATCGTCGCGATCATTTCCGAACTAGAGAGCACTCCAATGAAAGCAATTTCAGGCACAGTTTTGGTAATTTTAAGTTCCATCGTCACCAATGCGTTCGCACATCAGTCTCAACAGGCTCAACAATCACAACAAGGGCAACAATCGCAGCAGCCACAAGCACCTCGGAAAGATTCAGGAACGCCGCCAGTCCCGTCTGCACCTCCGCAATCAGCAGGTTCGCGGCCTGACCCCGCAGGCCGGCCGGAACTACATCAGCGCTATCCGAGGTACAAAATCGGTGCCAACGACGTAATGGATTTGACTTTCCGCTATACGCCGGAATTCAACCAGGAAGTCACTGTGCAGCCCGATGGGTATATCCAACTCAAAGGATTGCCTGCAGATGTGCACGCCCAAGGTCTAACGGTGGTGGAGCTCACGAACAATCTCCAAAAAGCATATTCGTCGATCCTGCATGATCCCGTAATCAATATTGTCTTGAAAGATTTTGACAAGCCCTACTTCATCGCCGGCGGACTGGTTGGAAAGCCAGGCAAATACGACCTTCGCGGAACGACGACCGCAAGTCAGGCCATCGCAATCGCCGGCGGATTTGCCGACGGCGCGAAAAACTCGCAGGTGGTGCTCTTTAGGCGATATTCCGACGAATGGATGGAAACAAAGGTGCTCGACCTCAAGACGGTGTTGAAAGGGAAAAATGTTAACGAAGACACCGTGCTTCAGCCTGGAGATATGCTCTTCGTCCCGAAGTCCACGTTTGCGAAAATTGAGAAGTTTTTGCCTCGGACCTCCATAGGCAGCTTTTTCAGCTCGCCAATACCCTAAGCCAACGAAGTTAAACCAAGTTAAATGTCAGCAGTTGACGTGCACACAGAGCAGATAGGTTGACCGCAAGGAGCATCGAGTCTGCGGAGAGAAGGCGTAATGAGTGGCCAAGAATTAATCGTCAGAGATCGCGCTGAGCTTTCAACTGTTCGTATAGCGCCACGCAACCTGGTCGGAATCATTTTCCGGAGGCGCAGAACTATTTCATACACATTCGCTGCAGTCATGGGAGGCGCGATTCTCGCTGTTTTGCTTCTGCCCAGCAAATACGAGGCGGAAACGAAACTCCTTCTTCATCGGGAACGAGTTGATCCACCGTTGACAGCGCAGCAAACCGGGGTAATGCAGCAAGCCGCACCGAGCTTAACCGAAGAAGACATCAATTCTGAGGTAGGCCTGCTGAGAAGTCAGGATCTGCTCGAAAAAGTTGTGGTCGCTACCGGTTTGGACCGCCGATTCAAGCCCTCAATTCTTTCGCGCCTTTTTTCGAAGGCGGCCTTGACCGACGAAGAGCGGAGAGCAAAAGCAGCGGCTAAACTCGGAAGCGATTTACGGATCGAGCCCGAAAAGAAATCCTATCTCATCGACGTTTCGTACGCGTCGGCAGATCCGCAACTCTCGGCGAAAGTTCTCAACACCTTAGGCACCTTCCTGCTCGACAAACATGCCGAAGTACGGCGCACGCCCGGCACAGCACAATTCTTCGACGACGAAACGCAACGATATAGACAGCAGTTGGACGACGCACAAGGCAAGCTAGCAGAATTTAACCGCAAGGAAGGCCTCGTAACGGATCAAAACGAAAAGGACGGCGCCGTGCCACGGCTGGCCGAGTTCGAGTTTAACCTACGGCAAACACAAGCCGCGATCCCACGCGCCGAAGAAAACGTACGCAATCTCGAATCGCAGCTTCGCAGCACGCAACCACGCATCACCACCGAGTTGCGGAATAGTGATAATGCCGTACTCATGCAGCAATTGAAGTCGTCGCTTGTAAATCTCGAACTTCAGCACACCGACCTGATACAAAAGTATGCTCCCGACGATCGTCAGGTGAAAGAAGTCGAACAGCAGATCACTCAGGTGAAGAATGCGATCGAAACACATCAGAAGGCTCCTCTGAAAGAGGAAGTGACGAACGAGAATCCAACATACGAATTGCTGCATCAGGAATTGGTGAAGGGACGCGCGGAACTGGCTTCACTCAAGGCTCTCGCGACCTCCTACGGCAAGGTGAATACGTCGTACCGCGGAGAGGCAATCGAAAGGGATCAGAAACAGCTGGAGCAGCAATCGTTGTTGCGAGATCTGAAAACCGCCGAACAAAGCTATCTCCTCTACCTCAATAAGCGCGAAGAAGCCCGCATTTCTGACGCGTTTGACAAGATGCGCATCGTAAACGTGACGATAGCAGAAGCCGCGACTGCACCTGTTTTTCCAAACAATCCAGCTTCACTGACTTTGATCCTCGCATCAATTCTCGGGTGTTTGCTGAGCGCAGGGTTGGTTTTTGTCCAGGAACAGATGGACGGCTCGTTGACCACGCCAGATCAGGTGGAAGCGTATCTCGGCGTTCCGGTGTTGGCAGCGATGCCGCGGGAGTCCGGTCCCACACGCCACTTACCTCACTTCTCATCTTGACTACCCAGCCGGAAACGATCATCCAGGTAACACCTGAATAACAGAGAGTCTTATGAGCCGAACATTCGAATTGCTTCAACGAACAGGAAAAACTCAGACGCTGTTTGTCGGTTCGCCGACGACTGAAGTTCCTTTAACGCCACCCGAACCCAAGTGGGACGATGCACCAGCTCAAAATCCCAGTGTTCGCCGCCTGAACCTTGATATCGAAGGTCTCGGCCGGGAAGAATCGCTGAAATTCGTAAGACGGGTATTCCTATCCCAGGAAGCGGACGCCGCAAGAGCGGTGGTCTTTTCAGGTGTGGAGCGGGCCGTTGGCAGCACATGGAATTGCGTATGCGCGGCAAGAACGCTTGCTGCACAAATAACGGGAAGAGTGTGCGTAGTCGACGCCAATTTCCGTCATCCGGGTCTACATCGTTTTTTTGGAGTCGCAAACAGTGGCGGGCTGGCGGCAGCCGTGACCCAGGCGGGCTCGATAACTCCTTTCTTAATCCAGCTCAGCGACTCAAATCTCTGGTTCTTGCCGAGCGGCGCTGAAATGTCTGACCTCTCTAAGTACTGCACGCCACTGGAAATGGAAATGCGGCTGACCGAGCTGCGCGATCAATTCGATTACGTGCTCCTCGACTCGCCTTCCGCGAATCAGTATGCGGACGCGCTGGCACTTGGCGCCATGACGGATGGAGTCGTCCTGGTGATCGATTCCGAATCCACTCATCGTGACGCAGCGCGGCGCGCCGCGCACAATCTCCACGCGGCAAGAGTGCGAACAATCGGCGCAATTCTAAATAAAAGGAGCTATCCCATTCCCCAATTCATTTACAGGATGATGCGATGAGAGCGCTTGCCAGAAACCATTTGCATCGCCGCAACCGCGGCATCGTCTTGGCCCTCGATTTAGCTCTCGGCGTCAGTTCCTTCGTCCTCGCCGTATTTTTGCTTCAGGACCAGCGAGGGACCGCCTGGAGCAGAGAGGTGCTCACGTACGGCTTTCCTTGCGTATCGTTCTCGCGGCTGGTCGGAATCTTTGGAGCACGACTGGAAGAGACTTCGCTGCGCTATCCGAGCTACCGAGATGCGCTGCGAGTCATTCAAGGTGTTTTCACGGGCAGCATTCTGCTCGTGCTTTGCATGCGCGTCGTTTCCGGCATGAGGCTTCCTGCGGCAGTTTTCGTCCTGGACAGCGCTCTGCTCCTGTGTGTCTGGATGGCCCTGCACTGCGGCGCGCGGTTGTACGATTCCGCCCGGCTGTACGACTCACTTCGCCTACGGCCGCGGCGCAAGGAAAAGCGGGCGATCGTCATCGGAGCGGGTGATGCTGGCGCAAGCCTGGTCAAAGAGTTGGCTTCGGATCACACAACTGCGTCGAAACCAGTTGCGTTGCTGGACGATGATGTGAATCGGCAAGGACGGTCGATTTACGGCGTTCCTGTGATGGGCGGTGTGAACGATCTCGACGCTGTTGCGCATCACTGCCACGCGAACGAGGTGTTGATCTGCGTTCCTAGCGCAACACCGCAGCAGATGAGCCGAATACTCGCCGTCTGCCGGCAAGCGAACTTGCCCGTTCGTACTCTGCCGACACTCGCTGAGTTGATTGATGGACAGGTATCGCAGAGAGCGCTGCGGCAGCTCAACATCAGGGACCTTCTGAACCGGGACGAAATCTCCCACGAACCGGAAGAGATTCAGAAGATCGTGGGCGGGAAAGTGGTCTTGATCACGGGCGCAGGCGGCAGCATCGGCTCCGAACTTGCGCGCCAGGTAGCCTCGGGTTCGCCGTGCACTCTGCTGTTGCTCGACAAATCCGAAAACAGTCTATTTTACATCCATCGGGAATTGCGTGAGCGTCATCCCGAGTTAATCTTGCGCCCGTTGCTGATTGATCTCGCTTGTCGCGATTTCGTTGACGAATTCATGAGAGAAGAGCAGCCGGAAGTTATTTTCCACGCCGCTGCGCACAAACATGTTGGGCTCATCGAGCTACACCCGCATGAAGGAATTCGGAACAACGTGCTGGGAATTCGCAATCTCGCTCTCGCGGCCCTGCGCAGCGGCGCATCGTTGTTCGTAAACATTTCCTCGGACAAGGCCGTGAATCCCCGGAATTACATGGGGTGCACCAAGCGAATCACAGAACTGCTAATGCAGGATTTGGCGAGACAAGGTGCCACACGATTTATGAACGTGCGATTTGGAAACGTCGCCGGCAGCACCGGCAGCGTGTTGCGGCTCTTCTGGGACCAGATTCAACAAGGTGGTCCATTACTGGTGACCGATCCACGTGCGACCCGTTACTTCATGTCGATTCCGGAAGCGGTCTATCTCATTCTGCGAGCGGCGGAACTAGGCCGCGGCGGAGAAACTTTTGTCTTTGAAATGGGAGAACCCATCAACATCTATGAGCTGGCCAAGAGCATGAGCTTGCTGGCTGGACGGATGCCAGGCAAGGACATCTCCATTCACTTTGTCGGCCTGCAGCGAGGCGAAAAGGTTGCCGAGGAGTTGTGGGAGGAATGGGAAAGCCCGGCGAAAACTCCAATCAAGGAAATCCTCGTGATCAGCGATCGCAACCCTGCCTCCGAAAAGGTGCTCGACAAAATACACAAGTTGGAAATGTATCTCGCCGCGAACGATCGCGACGGACTTCGCGACTACGTGTATCGAATGGTTCCGCAGTTTGCAAGAAACCGTAAGGAAATCCAGTACGACATCGAAACCGCACCCATTACGACAGTAGTGGCGGCAGGGAGAACAAATTGAACGCATCAATTCCACTCTCGCGTCCCAACATAGGTGATCTGGAAATCCAATACGTGACCGACGTGCTGCGATCCGGGATGCTCAGCTTGGGCCCGAGGGTGCCCGAATTCGAGAAGCGGTTTGCCGCCTACGTTGGCCGTAAACACGCTGTCGCTGTGAATAGCGGGACGTCGGCGCTTCATTTATGCATAAGGGCAATGGGAATCGGTCCGGAAGACGAGGTAATCACGTCCTCTTTTAGCTTTGTAGCATCGACGAACTGCATTTTGTACGAAGGCGGCGTCCCGGTGTTCCTCGACATCGACCCGGAAAGCTTCAATCTTTCTGCTGAGCAGGTACATCGCTTTCTGTCCGAGCGATGCGAACGCAATTCCGAAGGACATTGCATCAACAAAGATACCGGCCGCCGCGTTAAAGCAATTTTGCCCGTCCACGTTTTTGGTATGCCGTGCGATATGCATGCAATGCAACGTCTCGCGCAGGAATACGGAGTTTTTCTAATTGAAGATGCTTGTGAAGCTCTCGGTGCGGAATACCGGGGCCGCCTTGCGGGAACTTTTGGTGACGCGGCAACTTTCGCCTTCTACCCGAATAAGCAAATGACCACTGGTGAGGGCGGAATGATCGTGACCGACGATGACACCATAGCTGAACTCTGCCGTAGCATGAGAAACCAGGGACGGAACGAGAAGTCCGAGTGGCTCGACCATGCGCGATTGGGGTTCAACTATCGCCTTAGTGACATTCATGCCGCACTTGGAATAGCGCAATTGGAACGACTTGAGGAACTCCTATCTCAGCGGCAGTCGGTGGCGGAATCCTACGACAAGCAATTGCAGGGAGTTCCCGGACTCGTGACACCAAAACAAATGCCGGGCGGTAGGCGGAGCTGGTTCGTCTACGTTGTGCAGTTGCGATCGAATGCCGGATCGGAAGTTCGCGACGAAGTGTTGCGCCTTTTGCGCGCCTCGGGCATTGGTTGTCAGGCATATTTTCCGGCAATTCATCGCCAGCCGTACATGAAGGGGATGTACCTCTGTCCGTTCGGCCGCCTGGTCGAAACGGAACTCGCTTCCGATCAATGCTTAGCGATTCCCTTTTTCTCTACGATAACGCCTACGCAAGTTTCGGCCGTATGCCGCGCACTGAAACAAGCCATAAAAGCAGCGAGTTTGCACGACATGGCAGCGCAGGTTGCCGGTTCGCGAAGCTGATTTTCTGCAGCTAATTCACGCAAGCAAAAACCACGAGGTGAATTCGATGGCGACGATGACTCGACCTGTGCCGAAGGCGGCTGTCTTTGTCGGTGGCAGAACGCAGCGCGGAACAGATACTGCGCCGCAACAGAAAGTTTTCGGGGTTCATACCGGCCACAACTCCGCCGCTGCCCTCGTCGAAGATGGCGTTCTTAAGATGGCTTTGCAGGAGGAACGTCTGACACGGATCAAAAACCAGGGCGGATTCCCAACGAAGGCGATGCAAGAAATCATTGCGGCGTCTGGACAGAATCATCACTTTGGGACGGGCTTTCATCTCGCTCTCGGTGGCAAAAATCTTTCGGAGTGCTACTGGCGAAGGGACGACATTCTTCGCTCCGCAGGTAGCGGAGCCCCGAGCCTGACTGGCCGCGTCAAGAACGCCGCACGAAAGAACGAAACTGTTTCTGAATGGATCAATCGCCAAAAATGGGCGGGCCTTGCGGAGACCGCGGAGAACGCAACCGGCATACGCCCCGTTTCGACGGAGGGCATCGATCATCACGAGTGTCACGCCGCGTCAGCCTATTTTGGCTGGGGAAGAATGGAAGAAAAAGTTCTCGTGTTGACCTGCGACGGCGCGGGTGATCGTGTGTGCGCGACGGTCAATATCGGTCATAACGGAAATCTGACGCGGATCGCCGCGGTCGATGAAAGCCACTCGGTCGGCGCGCTGTACGGAAAAATAACTTTCCTATCCGGCATGGTCCCCATGGAACATGAATACAAGCTCATGGGCCTTGCGCCGTATGCTGAACGTGCTAAAGAAGCGCATGCGATCAGCAGCCAGATTGAAAAGCTGTTCGCGTTCGACGAAAGGGCGCCCCTGACCTGGACACGAACGAACGGCTGCCCGCCTCTCGCCTTCGGCGCCGAATATCTTTCCAACCTGCTCAAAAGAAAAAGGTTTGACCATATCGCGGCTGGCGTTCAACTGTTCGTCGAGCGCTTTCTCGTAAAGTGGGTGCAGCGCTGCATCGCCGAGACGGGCATTCACAAAGTCGCCCTCAGCGGCGGTGTATTCATGAACGTCAAAGCCAATCAAAAAATTCTGGAGCTGCCTGAAGTTGAGGAACTGTTTGTTTTTCCCTCCTGTGGCGACGAAACCAACGCGATCGGCTCCGCATGGATGCAATATTCAAAGGCATTTGCCCAAGCTCCGGCCGCCTTGGGACACTTTTATCTTGGCAATGAATATGACGACGGCGAAATCGAGTCTGCTCTGCAAGCCTACGAGTTCGGGTTACCGAATATCGTTCGCGAGGAACCGGAAATTGAGCGACGCGTCGCGGAATTACTTGCCAAGGGTGAAGTTGTTGCGCGCTTTAAAGGACGCATGGAGTTCGGTGCGCGCGCATTGGGCAACCGTTCGATTCTCGCGAACCCAGCGGCGCCTGGCGTTGTGAAATTGATCAACGAAATGATCAAGTGCCGCGACTTCTGGATGCCCTTTGCACCGTCCGTACTCGCTGAACGCAGCGAAGATTATTTCAAGAAACCCAAGCCCGCGCCTGCGCCCTACATGATCCTCACGTTTGATAGCCGGGAAGAAAAACGCAATGCCATGGCCGCTGCAATTCATCCTTACGATGGCACAGGACGCCCGCAGGAGGTCTACGAATCCTGGAACCCCGATTACTACCGATTGCTCAGCTATTTTGAGGAGTTCACCGGAGAAGCCCTCATTCTGAACACCTCGTTCAACCTGCACGGAGAACCTGTGGTGTGCTCGCCAAGAGACGCACTGCGTGTCTTTGATATTTCCGGTCTGCAGAATCTCGCCATTGGCAACTTTCTGCTGTCGAAGGCGCGGTAGCTCGAGATGGCGACTTCGCTAAACAATTGCGAGTTGAGAGTTGCCGCACCTGATCCAACGAAGCCAGTCACTCCAGCGGACACCGGACTTCCGACAGAACGTGCTGCAATCCTCGGAATATTCGCCAAGAATACATTCTGGCTTTGGCTTGATTTGGGCGCGCTTCGAATTGGCAGCTTGTTGGCGGGTTTTTTCCTCATTCGCTATCTCGGCCCGAGGGATTTTGGACTCTATAGCACGGCAATCGCGGCCGGATTTCTGGTGAACGCAATCAGCGACTTGGGTTTGACCCGCTATACGGCCCGGGCAGTCTCAACCGATGCTTTGCAAGCCCCGCCCATTCTTACGCTGTCGCTTCTGACGACGGCAGGGTTTGCTGTCTTGGAAGTTGCCGGACTGATCGTCGCCATACTCACCGGCCATCGCGGAATAGCGGCAATCTGCGCAGGCTTGATCATCAACAATTTCGAGGGTACTGCGATCCTATGCTCGGCGATGCTGACTGCCAAATTGCGGTCGCGGCAAATTCTCCCTGGATCGATCATTAGCACTTTGGCACTGATTGGGCTGTCAGCGCTGGTAATCATTTTTCATCTTTCTGTCGTGACATTCCTCATCCTGTTGATCTTTCGTAGCCTCTCAGTCCTTATCGTAAGACTCGGGCAACTGCGCGACGTCCTGCCATCGATGCGTTTCAACTCGGCCGCAACGCTACAAAAACTGGTTCGTTCTGCCTGGCCTTTTTTCTGCTACAACATCACGCAAGTAGGTTATTCCCGCCTGTCGATCGTCTGCTTTGGCCTCGTGGCGCCAGAGAGTATGGTTGGAATTTTTTCCGCTGCGTTCGTCCTCTCCGATGTTTTTCCGCAATGGAGTTACGCAGTCAGCGGGGCGCTGCTTCCCCTCTGGACGCGGTTATTCGAAACGGGTAGGAACAGTGAATTACTAGAGTTGCGCGAGTGCCTGATGGACCTGATCGTGCTTCTCTGCGTACCTGCCGCTATCGCGATCGCGATTTTTGCTCCGGAGCTTTGTGCTCTCCTGGGCCCGCGATTTGCGTCAAGCACTTTGGTACTGCGAATCCTGGCATACCGGGTCCTGTTTTCTGTCGTAGACGGTTTTCTTGGTCATGGATTCTTGATCGCGATCAATCGCGTTCGCGAGCGGCAACGCGCTCAGGCCTACGCTCTCGTTCTTCTGGGAGTACTAACGCTCATCTTAGGAGAACTCTGGGGCCCAGTTGGAGCAGCATGTGCTCTCTTCATCGCGGACGCTGTTCTCATTCTCCAGTACCTCGTAATTCTCTCTAGGCTCGATCTGCGAGTTTCATCCCATGTTTTAGTGCCTTCTCTGCTGGCGGGAGGAGCCATGGCCGCTGTCGCGCTGGGTCTAAAAACAAACGTGGTTGTCGCAGCCAGGCTGCTTTTAGGCTTTTTTGCGTATGGGGCTCTGCTGCTTCTCGTCTCGCGTGCGAGATTGCTTGGAGCCAGCCGCACGTTACGTCACTGCCTGAGCGGCATGTAAGAAAACGAAATCGATGCGCGCAACGCTTACAAGTCAACACGTTTCCGAACGCGTCGGGCACGGACAAGATCTCTCTGCGCCTGGAACATCGAACTGGGGCCGCCGGTTTGTGAAGCTGGCGATCCTGTGCTTCTGTGTGATGGCCAGTTTCGCCTTGACCATGGCCGTGCCTTTTGTCGCGCGCCTTGAACCACGAATTCAGCGGGTCTTTGCGTCGACCCAGTTGGGTTATTTGCTCCTGGCCCTGGTGATCATTCTGACCGTGGGGTGTCTGCTGCTGCGAAACGCTGAAATTGCGGTTGCGATTTTCTACGTGATCGGATTTTTCAAAGGCGATGCGCGCTTCGAATCAACTCCTGTCGATCTCACTGTTGCCGTGGCGGTCCTGATGATCCTCGCGATCGTCATGCGTCTGGCTTTCACTGACCAGGAACTGAAGCTGCCGCGCGCGTTCCTGTGGTATCTGCCAATCCTTTTCTTGATGTTTATGAGCCTGTCCTACACGCCAAGTCTCTCTGCCGGGCTCGACAAGACGCTAAGGTTTGTATTTCTCACGCTGCTCGGCGCAATTGCACCGTTTGTTCTCGTCAACTCACGCGTAAAGATCGAAAGATTTCTTATGACTCTGGTCATCGGAGCGATCCTGATGTCCATCAACTCTTTCTTCATGCTCGGTGGAGAAGGCCGATTGGTCGCCCCAAGCGGCGACACTAACGCACTTGGATTCTCCGCGGGCTTGGCTCTGATCGTGATCTGGACCTTATGGTTCCCCAAGCTCTCGCTCATGCGCCGCATTCTTTTCTATCCCCTCATCGGCGTGCTCGCAGTCGCGCTCGTCGGTTCGGGCGGGCGCCTCGCGAACGTAGCAACAGCGGTGTGCCTCGGGTTGAGCATTTTATTCTGTAAGCGCTTGATTGTGGACTTTGGCATTATTGCCGGAGGCGGTATCGCGGCGTTGCCATTCGTAAACATCCCCGCCGCTTCTCTGCAATACCTGGCGTCGCTGACGCGACCGCACGACGCCTTCGGCACCCGCACCGATCTCATGCAGTTCGGCCTCCAAACATTTCTCGAGCATCCGCTCTTCGGAGTAGGGATTCAGGGATACCGCTATGTCACGCCGAATCCGCTTACGTACAACTTCCCGCACAATCTGCTGCTGGAACTTGGTGCGGAACTTGGGGCATTCGCGGTGATTTCATTTCTCCTCCTTGCCTTCTGCTCGTTCCGAGAATTGTTTCGGCTTCTTCGCGAATACAATCCTCACTATTTCGCACTGGAACGCACGGTCCTTTCTCTGCTGGTGCTTGGATGTCTCGACGTATCCGTGTCCGGCGAACTGAACAACGACCGATTGTTTTTTTTCCTTCTCAGCCTGCCCTTTGTACTTCGCCAGTTCACATCAGAGGAAATGGCGCGCGAATCTCTTCGCGCCGATCCGTCTCAATACACAGAAGCGCACGAGGTGCCGCTCTTCGCTAATCCGTACTAATCGTCGCAAGGATCTTCTGCACGTCGGGCCTGTCTGCTAAAGCAATCTCACAAAGAAAAACTCAAAATGTCTACAACAGCGCTGCCAGCGCACAAAAATAATGTTCACGATCGTCCGGTAGTTCGACGCGGAGCAATCGTCCAGCAAATGCCAAGCCTCTCCGTTTGTCATTTAACGCCAGTCCAGGATCGTCTCGATTCGCGGACCTATGTGATGGAGATACTTCCACTGAAGAAACACGGCTGCAGGTTCACGCTTATTGGCGCCCACGGACGCGACGAAAAAGAGGATTCTGTCGATTTCATTTCGATCCCCAGGAGGCAAACGCGAGCAACTCGAATCCTGCTGGCAGTCGCGATGGCGTTTCGCGCCGCGCGACAACCTGCACAGCTCTATCACGTGCATAATCCCGAAATGATTCCAGCTGGGTTGTTCTTGAAAATGCTTGGCGGGAAAAAAGTGGTGTACGACACGCAGGAAGATCATCCGTCGATGATGCTGACGAAGGCTTATCTGCCGCGAGCGGTACGTAGCCTTGCCAGCAAAGCTGTCGCAACAATGGAGCGAGTGGCCGCGCGCATCTTCGACGGGTACATCGCCGCGGACTCTGGCACCTTGCGAGCAACAGCTCGTGTCGGACGGAGCCACAAGATGGTTTTTTACAATTTGCCAAATCTGGACTTCTTCCCGTCACCCGAAGCGACCGACAAGAAGTTTGATCTCGTGTATCGCGGCGGATTGTCGGAGCGAGCAGGCACTTTTGTCTTGCTTTCGGCAATTCAAGAATTGCAGCGCCGTGGACTAAGCACGCGGTTGCTTCTCTTCGGCTACACGGACAGCTCAGTGGATCGTGTCAAGCTTCAAGACCATATTCAGAGCATGGGCCTTTCTGACAATGTCGTACTGGAAGGCCGGATCGATCATTCGCGGATGGCAGCCACCCTCAATCTGGCTCGCATCTCGGTTTGTCCGCTGCTCGAGATTCCTAAATTCCGCAACAACATTCCCGTCAAAGTGTTTGAATCGTGGGCCTGCGGCTTACCCGTGGTGTGCAGTGATCTGCCTCCGATCCGGCCGTTCTTCAAAGGACGAAAATTCGGCCTTCTCGTGAAGCCAGGAAGCGCGCAGGCATTGGCAGACGGCTTGGAACACTTGTTAAACAATCCTGAAGAGATGGCCCGAATGGGACGGGCCGCTCGAAGCGCCGTCGTCGACCGCTACAACAACCGCTACGAATCTAAGAAGCTGCTCGCGTTTTATAAGCGCGTCTTGAGTGAGCCATCTTGAGTTTGGAGGAATCGCGAATGGAGAAACGGCTAATCATCAATGCGGATGACTATGGATTGAGCCGCGGAATCACCGATGGGATCCTGTTGACGCACCAAAAAGGCATCTTGACCAGCACGTCTTTGATGGTCAATCAGCCTGCCACGGAGTACGCCATTTCACGTGCGGAAGATGTTCCAGAACTTGGCATCGGTATCCATTTGAATCTGACGCAGGGGACGCCCGTTCTTCCTAAGGACCAAGTCCGAACGCTGGTAGATGACGACGGACAGTTTTATTCCTGTGGGACGCTCGCAAAAAAGCTGCTGCGGCTGCAAGTTTCCGCTCAAGAAATCGAAGCGGAGTTTCGCGCACAAATCCAGTTGATGAAGTCGTACGGATTAATACCGACGCATGCGGACTCGCATCATCGTATTCACATGTACCCCTCCGCTGCTCGCGCGTTTCATAATGCAATCGTCTCAGAAGGCATTCGCCGAGCACGTGCCCCTCGCAAGCAATACTGGCCGGCAAACGGACGTTGGGGCGGTCCACATATTGGTCCACTCTATCGCCGGCTTGCGGCAAAGTCCTACCTGGAATTCCTACAGTCCGTGATCTTTCGGGATCTCCAGCTCCCTGATGCGGGAGTGACGTTTCATCCTTCGTACGGCGGAAAGTTGGCCGCGCTTCCAACGGCATGGCAAAACACACTCGAGCATTTACCTGTTGGGTCTTACGAAATGTGGTGCCATCCCGGATTTCTAGAAAACGGTTTCTCTGGAACGGACTCCATCGCCGAGCAGCGCGAAGTTGAAATTGGCATTCTCACCGATAAGAACTTGCGCGAACTTGCTCGCCGCAGAGAAATCCAGCTGATCAGTTTTCGCGAGCTCTAGCCGCCGCCTCCAAGAAGATTTCGCTCTCAACAAGTCAGCCCAGTCACAGATTACATCTAGTCCCGCCACACTCAGGAGGAGTCATGATCGAAGCGCAACTTCGCGCAAAAGGTCCCGTGTTGCAGCGCGCCTATGACCGAATGCCGTATCCGGTGCAGAACTTCCTAACCAGCGCCCGCGGTTGGTTTCTGACGCGCAACCGATACGCGCCGGGAATGTTCTCGTATCTCAGGGAGTTGCGGCGTCATGAAAAATGGTCCACCGAGGAAATCTCTCGTTTTCAGCTGAACGCAATTCAAGGAATCGTCGACCATGCCCGCCGCACAGTGCCTTACTACTTCGACTATCCGCAGATCGCTTTCAAGTCTTCCAGCGAATTGCGCGATTACCCGGTTCTTACGCGAGAAGTCGTCAGGCAGAATAGCGAGCGGCTTATCTCTTGTTCACTTCCTCCGCAGGAATGCATTCGCGTTGGGACCACGGGGACTACCGGCGCCAGCTTGAAGGTGGCATACAGCGAACGAGTTGCTCGTCGGCACTGGGCATTTCGTATGCGCCAATGGGCCTGGGCAGGAGTGCAAACACGTACGCCGCGCGTGACGCTGTTCGGCAGCCGAGTTGTCCCTCCCGAGCGCGAAGAACCTCCCTTCTGGACACATAATTATCTCGAGCGTCAGACGCTCATGAGCATTTTTCATCTTTCTGAAACAAATGCTCCGCACTACATCGATTTCCTGCGTCGCAACCAGGGAAAAGTGCTCGAAGGATTTCCCTCAGTACTTGCCATTCTCGCTGATTTCGTGCTTCGCACCGGAACTACAATTCCCATGCGTGCAGTTTTCACCGACGGTGAACCTCTCTACCCCTTCCTCAGAGAAAACATCGAACGGGCATTCGGTACAACCGCGTTTGACCTCTACGGAAATACGGAATACGCCGGCTTGCTCACGCAATGTGAAAAAGGACAGATGCACGCCATTCCAGATTACTCGTATCTAGAAATCCTCGATGAGAACGATCAACCCGTGAGGCAAGGTGAAGAAGGCTTCCTAGTTTGGACCGGTTTCATCAATGACGCGATGCCGTTGATTCGCTATCGCATCGGAGACCGCGGCTGCTGGGAATCGCAACAGACCTGCGGTTGCGGACGAAACTTCCCTGTCGTGCGACCCACCATCACGCGCGACAGCGACACGCTCCGTTGCCCAGACGGCAGGCTCTTCTCACCACGCGCTCTCAACCAGTCGTTGAAGGGCGCAACTGCACTGCGCTTCTGCCAGCTTGTTCACGAACGCCCGGGACATTTGCTCATCCGTGGCGTGGCAAGCCAGCCCAGTGCCTACGACGACTTAATGGGCATTCAAAAGAATCTGCAAAAGATTCTCGGCCCAAGTTTTACAGTGACTTCGACTCTCGTCGACGCGCCCATCGTCCGCGCCGGCGGAAAAATTCCTTTGATCATTCAGCCGGCCGCCGCCTGATTCGCGATTCCTTTCAGCATTCCCAGCCATCGCATTCGACTCAAACCATTTGAACGACCCAATCGATTTCAAACCACTTCTACGGAGGAACTTTCTGCAATGTCAAATCTCGCAGTTTTTGGCATGGGTTATGTCGGAAGCATTACGGCGGCATGCTTCGCATCCAAGGGACATCACGTCATCGGCGTGGATGTGAACCCCGACAAAATCGAATTGCTCAGGCGTGGCGAACCCACCGTTGCGGAACCCGGACTGCGCGAGCTGGTTTCCTCAAGCGTCCGCAAAGGAAAGTTGTGCGTGACGCAATCGGTGGACGATGCCGTCAGCCGTTCGGACATTTCCTTCGTGACCGTCGGAACACCTCCTCGGCGAAACGGGGATGTCGAACTCGATGCGCTGCGGTCTGTCCTTTCGGAAATCGGCCATTCTCTGAAAAAGAATCGGCGCTTCCACACCGTCGTCGTTCGCAGCACCGTTCTCCCGGGCACCACTGCATCGGTGGCTTTGCCGGTGCTTGTCGAAAGTTCCGGGCTTGAACCTGGCAAGGATTTCGCGATCTATTTCAATCCAGAATTCCTTCGCGAAGGCAGCTCCGTGCGCGATTTTCACGAACCTCCTTACGTAATCATTGGCGGCAACGGATTCGGCCAAAAGAATCCCCTTCGAGACTTGTGGGCATCCATGGACATCAATGCACCAATCTTCGAGCTGAAATTTGAAGAGGCCGAAATGCTCAAGTACGCCAGCAACGCCTTCCATGCCGCAAAGGTCGTATTTGCAAACGAAGTCGGAGCAATCTGCAAAGACTTGTCGGTTGACGGTCAGCGGGTCATGGAGATCTTCGCCAAGGATACGCAGCTCAACACTTCCCCGCGTTACCTAATGCCCGGATTTTCGTTCGGCGGATCTTGCTTACCAAAAGACGTTAGTGCGCTCACCTATCTGGCAAAGAGCTTGGACGTGAGTACGCCGCTGCTCAACAGCTTAATGGTCAGCAATGATGTTCACCTAATGCGTGCGGCACGCATGGTGCTAGAGTCCGGCAAGCGCAAAGTCTGTCTCGTTGGGCTGGGTTTTAAGGAAGGCACCGATGACGTGCGCAACAGTCCCGCCGTGCTCCTGGCCGAACACCTGATCGGCAAAGGACTTGAAATCACTATTTTTGATCGCATCGTACAGCCTGAATATCTCATCGGTCGCAACAAACAATTCCTCGACATGACCCTTCCACACTTGCTTTCGCATTTGCGGCCGAATCTCGTCGACGCTATCGCCGAGGCCGAAGTGATCGTCGTGTGCGCCGGCGATCCCGAAATCGAAAAACTTCTTATCGGCACAAATGAAAAGAAAGTCATCGACCTTGTGGGATTGCGCCAAATCAAACATTCTGGCAACGGATACGCCGGTATCGCCTGGTAGGCGCTGAAACAATGCGCATTCTTTTCCTATCTCAATATTTCCCGCCAGAGACCGAAATCGGCGGCATCCGAATTCTGGAGATTGGTCGCAGGCTGGTCGCCAGAGGCCATCAGGTTAGCGTTCTTACTGGACTACCCAACTATCCGAGTGGAAAGCTTGATCCCGCGTATCGTAAAAAAGCCTGGAAGCTGGCATGGCGCGAGAACCGTGACCGCATTGAAGTCTTGCGCGTCGCGATGTTCCCCTCACATAACAAAAGGACTATCCCGCGATTGGCAAACTATTTTTCATTTTTGTTTGCCAGCGCTGTCCGCGCAATCTTTACGGCAAGGCCCGATGTGATCGTGTGCACTTCCCCTCCGCTGACAATCGGTCTTTCCGCGTGGCTGGCTGCGAAACGCTTTGGAATTCCTTTCGTCCTCGAGGCGCGCGATCTTTGGCCCGAAGCCGCCATCGCCCTTGGCTACCTTCAGAATCCTCACGTCCAAAAATCTGCTTTCGCTCTCGAACGCTTTCTGTACCGGACGGCCCGCCATATCGTCGTCGTTTCGCAAGGAATGAAAAAAGATCTCATCGAGCGAGAGATCCCCTTAGCAAAGTGTTCCGTCATTCCAAACGGCGTGGACACCGACTTGTTCACACCCGAAGCGCGCAGTGACTACATCGAGAGCCTGAAACAATCCGGTTTCAAGGTTGGCACCTACCTGGGAACACTCAGCGTCTACCATGGCGTTGACCACGCCCTAACACTTCTCGAAAAACTCCGCCCCTATACAAAGATTCGCGTCGTCTTCGCTGCGGGCGGCTCCGCTCTCCACGAATTGCAAAGCGCCGTCGCGCAGCGCGGCCTCAACAACGCCCTGTTTCTGCGAGCTCCCTCGCGTAGGGAGATGCCAGGTCTCATTGCGAGCTCTGATTTTTGTTTGGCCCTCGTAAAACCCGGCCCATTCTCGCGATGGCTGCTTTCATCCAAAATTTTTATGTATATGGCCTGCGGCCGGCCGATTTTTGCTTTGGCCACCGGAGAGACCGCTCGCGTGATCGCCGAAGCACACTGCGGCGTGGTTGAAGAACCAGGTGAATTCGGCGTCGACCGTCTCGCGGCATCCATTGCAGACCTTGCCGGCGGCCCGGTAGCCGAATCGATGGGTCGCGCTGGCAGACTTTACGCCGAACAATCCTGCGGATGGAATTCTCTGTCGGAATCCTACGATCTTCTTCTCCGAAATATCACGAACAAGCTCACGTCGCTGCCGCTCCACTCGCTGCAGCAAGCAGCGCCCGCAACTCCCGCAGTAAAGCACTTCACTCAAACGGACTAGTCGACCTCATGCTCACAATAATTAATGCGCACGGCTATTTAGCAGGCGTTGTCGCATTCCTGATCTGCGCAGGACTCTTGCCTTTAATCCGCCATACTGCCGTAAATTTGGATATCCATGATCTTCCCGGGCACTTGAAGATTCACGCTGTTCCGATTCCTCGCCTCGGCGGGATTGCCATCGGAATCGCGATACTCGCATCATTAATGCTGTCGCCATTTCGCGGCGCTCCGAACGTCACTGGCATTTGTCTCGCTCTGATGGTGATCTGGTATATCGGTTTGCTTGACGATCTGATGAATCTCTCTCCAATCGTTCGCTTGGTCGCTCAATTGTTCGCCGGAGTTCTCGTCAGCCAAACTCCCTGGGGTCTGAAACTCGTTGGTATCCCGCTGTTTGACATCGTGCTCACCTGCCTTTTTGTCGCAGTCTTCGTCAACGCTTTCAATTTCCTCGACGGCGCGGACGGTCTCGCTGGAGGAGTCGCCGGATTCATTGCGCTCGGTTATGCGGCTCTCTATTCCAATCCGGCTTTGGCCATCGGAGGTCTTGTGGCGTGGATTCTTCTCGGTGCTTGCCTCGGATTTCTCGCGTTCAACTTCCCTCCGGCGCGAATCTTCATGGGAGATTCCGGCAGCACCACGCTCGGCTTCGTCGTCGCATTTCTCGCGCTCGACTTCTATCGGGTCCACTACCACATTGGAACCCGTTGGCTCCTCCCACTCGTTTTCGCCGCGCTTCCGCTTCTCGATTTCTTCCTGGCAGTCCTTCGTCGCGTCCGTCGTCGTGTTTCGCCTCTCTCCGGCGACCGCCAACATTTTTACGACCTGTTGCTCGAACGTGGTTGGTCCTCAATGCAGGTGGCATTCGGCGCATATGCAGTGACTGGAGCGCTACTAATCGTCGGCTGGATTTGCATGGACGCAAGCTGGCAACTCTCATTGATCGTTTCGCTTGCGACCGTTGCTGGATTGCTCTTGCTTGCGGCACGTCTTGGCGCATTTCGCTGGGGTGCCGATTTTATGTTGATGTCGAGGCATCCTCGCTCATCAGACCGCTCTTCATCTGATTAGCCTTCTTTTGTTTCGGCTGCGCCGTACCGACGTCCCAATTTCGTTTTCACTGGAGTTATGCATGCCAATGACTCGCCTCATGAGCACCATTAAGAGCGTTTGTTCCCTGAACCGCCGGCGCGAATTTGACGAACTTCTCCGTCGAAGCGCGCCTACCAAGCAGGACAGTCTGCTCGACATTGGCAGCGGCGATGGTTATTGGACTAGCTATTTCGCGCAATACGCAGGGCGAACTGTCGGACTCGAGCCCGATCCCGAGGCGCTCGGGCTGGCTCGAAAACTCCACGGTCGCAATATCACCTTCCAACAAGGATTTGCGGAAGAACTTCCATTTGAGGACAGCTCCTTCGATTGTGTCGTGAGCGTGAGCTGCTTCGAACATTTTCGCGATGCGCAGCAAGCATTGGATGAGTGCTACCGCGTTCTCAAACCAGGCGGCCGCCTCGCAATCTCTGTCGATAGCTTGCTTCCCCAAAACTCCAGCAGCGAATTCCGTTCCTGGCACAGCAAGAAATATTTCGTAACCGAATACTTTCCAGAGAAACGTCTCGCCGCGATGTTCCAACAATCCGGTTTTCGGCCAGCCAAGGAGCCGGTCACGCATCTTCTCAATTCCCAGCGCAGCGCGCGCATCCGCGAACACTTTCTTCGCAACCCGCGCCGCTGGCTTCCTGCGTTCCCTCTGCTGTATTCGTTGGTGCTTTACTTCGACCGTCGGGAGCCGGACATGCCCGGCCAAGTGCTCGTTACCACGGCCTTCAAGCCGCCGATTCCAGACCATGAGGCATTTTCAAAACGTTCGGGGCACTCTCGTCCAGAGGTTTCCTCACCGCCCTTCGCTGCTCCTCTCGCGTCCAACTAGTCGCCGGAATCTACCTTTATGCTGCTCTGGAAAGATCCATCAAGTTTCGTCGTCGCTCGCTTCGGCATCACAGGAGATTTCCTGCCCGCCTCTGGCCTCAGCCCCACGGGCATGCAGACTTGGCCCGCAATGGCTTCGCCACTCGCTTCCATATTCGACGAATTGGATTTCACACTCGTCAATCTTGAGTGCCCTGTGAACGTTGGCTCACTCCCGGCTCGAACGAAGGCAGCGCTCGGCGACAGCTTCAGCGCTCCAGAGGAGTCACTCGACTACCTGCACGCGCTTAAATGCAAAGTCGTCAGTCTTGCGAACAATCATTCTTATGATTACGGCTCTCCAGGCGTCTCTGCCACCCGAGCGGCCCTTAATACCGCAGGCATTATTTCGTTGGGAGCTGACAGCAGTCTTACTGATCCGCCCGAAGTTTGCGTTCTCAACATCGGCGAAACCGCCAGAGTCGGCATTTGGTGCTCGGCACTAGAAATTAGAGAATGCGCAACGAAAAATCAGCGCGGGCTCGAACCAGCGACGATTGAACGTGGCAAGGCCGCATTCGCTTCTCTCAAGTCGCAAGGTGCCACATGCTATGTCGCTTTTTTACATGCAGGCGCCGAAGGCACCAATCGTCCCGATCCCAGCGCTGTCAAGCTCATGAATTCTCTGGTCCAAACCGGATTCCACGTCGTAGCGGCATGCCATTCGCATCGCACCAGCGGTTTTGCGGACGTAGTTCAGCCATCGTCGCCGTATCCTGCGTTCTGTTTTTACGGGCTCGGTAGCCTTTCGTCCGGTGTCATGTACTCCGAACTGGAGCGCGAAGGGCTGCTCGCATCGATTGGCCTCAACTCCGAGGGACGCGTTGTCTTAGTGGAAGCAAAGCCGCTCTACCTGACCGGCCGGGGCTGGGCCAGCATCCCGACTCGCGAGCAGGAAGAATTCATCCTCGCGCGATTTTTCACCGCTTCTCGCGAAATTCTCGATGGAAGCTACAAACGCGAATTCTACAAAGATGTTGGAGAGAACTTCTTCGAGACGCATTGGCGCGACTTACGCTTAGCGTTCAACCGCGCGGGAATTCGCGGCGTGCTCTCAAAGGTTGCTCGCCTTCGCAAGGGGCACCTCCGAACGCTTCTTCACAGCAGCGTCCGCACCGGACGAACAAGCTAGCGGCCCAATTCCTCACGGCCTGCTGTGTTGCACTGCGCCAAGATCCCACTTGGCCGCCTGTTTTGTGGCTCGCATGGAAGCCTGCGCTCCGTTTTGCGCGCTCAGCGCTTCTTCCAATTCCGCACCTAGATTTTCGCCCTTTCCAATCGCTGGTGAGCCGCTTCGCAACGCAAAATCCTCGGCTTTTTGTGGATTTGGCGAACGCAGCAGCGGGTCCGCGACAAATGATTTCGCGTCACCGCCGCTCTTGCCCCGCCATCCATCGAAGTTGCTCGGCGAATCTTTCCAATCGAATTTCATTCCGTCATCCGGAAAATACTCATTGTTGTCGAAGGAGATCGGCCCTTGCACTCCTCTTTCCACGACCATGTGATATTTCTGTGAATTCACGATGATATTGTTCTTGACCGTGATGTCTCCAGTTTCCGGCGTGGTCTTGCTCACATAAAGATAGATGCCGTCTCGGTTGTTCACGCACGTATTGTTCGCGAACACGTGGCCCTTATTATTACCGAAAATACAGCTGCCATTAGGATGGTTGAATACCATGTTGTACACGAAACGGTTCCCCTGGGTAGGCATGTAGTCCGTCATCAATCCATTCGAACCGTTGTCGTGCACCAGGTTGTAGCGAACCGTGTTGTTGCTCGATCCCACTGCCGGCTTGCTGATATCAATCGAAAGCTCGATCCCCGCGTGCGCCGCTCCGTAGCACTCGTTCCTCTCCACAATATTGTTGCTTGATCCTGAAAGCCCCACGCCGTAACCCTCGCCTTTTCGCGATGTATCGGTGTTGTCGTGCGAAATGTTGCCGCCCACCAGAGAGTCCGTCGTCTGGTGCAGATAGATTCCTGCGCCGTTCGCATAACACTTGTTACCTGTTATTTTAGTTCTCGTGACGGTTAACTGCTTCTCGTTTCGAATTGTTCGACAACTCTCGCCCGCCGGGCAGCCTGCCATATTGATCCCGATGAAGTGATTGTGATGTACTTCGTTGTTCGAGACTGTAACATCGGAAACCGGAAACGCCTCCAGGCTGCGATAAATCTGAATCCCGACATTTTCGTTGTTCGCCACTAAGTTGGCATCGACCGCGCTCTCCTGTACTCCTTCTAGGTGAAGCCCGTCCCCCGCGCTGTTCACGATTTCATTTCTTTCGATCCGTAAGCCGCGCGGTGAAGGACCTTTTCTACCCGCTGCAATTCCCCAGATGTTCGCTCCCAGTGCGTAAGGCGCGGCGTTCGCTGCGCTGACACGCACGTTTCTAATCGTTATGTACACCAGCCCGGTCAGATTGATACCGATTGGACGTGCACCAACCTCTACGCCGCGCTTCGCAAATAGCCGTCTTGGATCACTCTCCGCGTAGATGTAAAGCGTGCCCGCGGTCCAGTTCCAGTCGTTTGGACCTTTCACGTCGCCGGGTGCGGCTCGTTTGATTCCTTTCGTTCCGTCGAAGAGCACAACATTCGGCTGCGTTGTGATTCCAGCTTGCCAAATGTTCGCGCCGCAGCTCTGACATGCGGTCCAACCCTCAGCTGGCGCCACATCGGCGCCGCTGATCTCCGGTGGGGTTCCTTCTCCATACGCATCGATCGTGATCGCTCGTTCTGCTTCGCCACTTGCTTGAAAATTCAGTTGTTCTCTCCAAATTTGCCCGCGGCGGAACAAAACAGCGTCGCCTGGACGAAATTTCTCTTGATTGACTCGACTTAGCGTTTTCCAGGCAGCGGTTGCTGAGGTGCCACTGTTTGTATCATTGCCTCGCTCCGCATCTACGTAATATGTCGCCGCCCGAATCGGAACAACAATAGTCAAGATGCACACCGCGAAAAGCAATGCACGCAATTGCATCATCTCCCTCGCATTTCTGGTTCAATTTGCAAACCTTCAAGACTTGGCACACACGTTAGAGGTTTAGTTTGAGGCGCTGCGAGCAATTTCAAGGAGAGTTCCTGTCTCGATCACAGATTCTTGAAGTTCTGGGGAGGGCTCTCCCCTATTAACGTGTGTCCGCAACGTGCGTTGGTGACGTGCCCTCCCCTGCCTGAGGTAACACGCTAGGCCAATTCTTCAATCTTCTGTACGTGTATGGTCTTGCTGTCCGAGTCGTACGTCCCTGTCACCACTACCTTCTTTCCTTCATAGTTGCTGGCTGTTTTCTGGTCATCGAGCCCGTAGGTGCCTCCAGCCGTTGATTCTTCGAGAACATAGTTTCCATTGCTCTTCGAGATTGTGCCGGTGAAGGTCTTCACATCGTTTTGGTCGTTCCGCTGGGAATTATCTTGCGCCGCCGGCTGCGAGGAAGGATTCTGCGCAAGACCGATCTGGCCGCGAGTTCCGGCTGCCCCAGCCGACCACGGCAACAAAAGGGCCGCCACTAGGGCTGCCCAAAAATGATAACTTGCACGCGTCTTCTTCACGAGTCACCTCTTGTTTAGATATGTGACTGGACAAAATAGGCGCAGCAAACCGACAGCCATTCCGGAACCTAATAACTCGTGCCACTCCAGATATTTAAAGAGGAATGGAAGACGGGGCCGTCGTTTTGTGCTTGAGAAGCGGGAAAAAAATTCTACGGCACCGTCCGACTCTGGGTACACTTTTTTCCTGAGTACAAATTTACCTAACTTCGTTCTACATCCTCCCGTTCAACTTTGCCGGTGATTAGCGCGGCAGCACTCAATGAACTGAGAATCGCGAGAGCCGCGCCGATCCACACAACAACGCGATAGCCCGCCACAAACGCTTCGTTGATCGCTTGTCTGCCGCGAGTGTCATTCACTTCGGCGGCAGCAAGTTTCGGCCGCTGCATATCGATCTGCTGCCAAATCTCTGTAGGCAGCGATCCTGACGTCCGATCGACGACGCCGTTGAACACATGACTCAGAACCAGTCCCAGAACTGCCACTGCCAGCAGCGCAGCGACACGTGAAACCGCATTGTTTACGCCCGAGGCTACGCCAACATAATTCTGCGGCACGGCGCTCATCACCGTCGTTGTCAGTGGCGCAACACTAATCGCCATTCCCAATCCGAGCACCACAAGTGCTGGAAAAAACGTCGTCCAGTAACTGCCACCGACGTCGGGCCTCGCGAACAATGCAAATCCAATAGCGGCAATGAAAGGCCCAATGATGAGCAGTTTCTTCGCACCGTAACGTTTCATAAGCCCGCCCGACCAGCGGGACAACAAGAACATCATCCCAATGAGTGGCAGCAAAGCTGCACCGGCCTTGGTCGCCGTGTAGCCTTGCACTTGGATCAGGTTTAGCGGAAAAAAGAACAGCACGCCGCTCAAGGCCGCGTACAGAAACAACGTCAACAGATTGGCTCCGTCAAAATTTCGTGAGCGGAACAGTGTCATCGGCAGCATCGGCTCTCGCGACTGTTCCTCGTTAACGGCGAACGCCACCAAAGCCATGACACCGACCAATCCTGCTAAGGGCGACGTTTCAATGAATGCGTATACGATTCCACCGAGGCCGACGGAGGCGAGCAGCGCTCCTATCCAGTCAAGTTTCGAACTTGCGTTGCGAGCAGTGTCTTCCGGCACTCGCCACATCGTCAGCGCCACCACAACGAATGCAATCGGCACGTTAATAAAAAATGCCCATCGCCACGACCGGTGTTCGACCAGCCAGCCCCCAAGCACCGGACCGATCGCCATGGTGATCGAGGTGAATCCAGACCACGTTCCGATTGCTCGGCCGCGCTCTTCGCTTGAATAGGACACTCCGATCAACGCGAGGCTGTTTGGCACAAGCAGTGCACCTCCGAGTCCTTGCAAACCCCGCGCCGCAATGAGTTCTCCCACGCTCCGGGCAAGTCCGCACCATATCGAAGCTATCGCAAAGAAAATCACACCTGTCGCAAAGATCTTCCGGCGGCCATAGTAGTCGCCCAGAGACCCACCCGTAAGCAGCAGTGCCGCCAGCAGAAGAGCGTAGGATTCGACCACCCATTGGACATTCGCGATCGTAGCGTGCAAATCGGCTTGCAACGCCGGAAGTGCGACGTTTACAACCGTGCCGTCGATAAATGTCATGCTCGACCCGAGAATCGTCGCCGCAAGCACCCACGCGCCTCGGCCAGCGCAGGAAGAATCGGACCTGCCGGCCAACATCGCGGCCTGGTCACACGGAAATTTGGCGACGCTGGTCATAATTTTCCGTTCAGCACCACTTGTGTGCCGAGCCTAGCGTGTTCCACCGGCTCAAAGAATGTAGATAGGCGATTGTGACAGCTTTCGATTTCATGGGAGTTCCTTTTGCAGAAGTTCAAACTCGCGGGCCGCTTCAAAACATTTAGCTATCAGACACCCGGACAGGCCATACCGAGAATCCCCCACTTGTTGCAACCATAGAATTTGCCGAAATACTTGCTATAGTGTGACGCCTTATTCAGATTTTCCAGGAATGCGGAATGGAACTAACACGGATCGACCCGTCGCTGTACAACTCTGACCTGGCTCCGATTCCTTCAGAGAAGCGCTCTTGGGGCACCTACAACTACGCGTCGCTGTGGGTGGCGATGAGCGTATGTATTCCCACGTACATGCTTGCCTCTGGCCTGATTGCGGGCGGCATGAGCTGGATTCAAGCAGTTCTCACCATCCTTTTGGGAAATTTGATTGTGTTGATTCCCATGCTATTGAACGCGCATGCCGGCACTCGTTATGGCATCCCGTTTCCTGTTTTTGTGCGCGCGTCATTCGGTGTGCGCGGAGCGAATGTTCCTGCGATTCTGCGAGCGCTGGTGGCATGCGGCTGGTTCGGCATCCAGGCGTGGATTGGCGGCCAAGCGATCTACTCCATGTTGCGAATCTTGTGGCCTGGCGCTGCAAATTTCCCCGCCAGCAGCTGGATCTGCTTTTTTCTTTTCTGGGCAATCAACATGCTCGTCATCTGGCGCGGGATAGAAACGATCAAATTCCTGGAAGGGATCGGGGCGCCGTTCATGCTTGTGGTGGGATTGGTTCTTCTTTTCTGGATTACACGCAAGGCGGGTGGATTCGGTCCGGTGCTGCATACCGAGAGTAAGTTTCACAGCACGTCTGAGTTCGTGCGTTTCTTCATTCCGGCGCTTACCGGTATGGTCGGCTTCTGGTCGACGGTAGCGCTGAACATTCCAGACTTCACGCGCTACGCCAAGTCGCAACGCGCGCAAATGGTTGGGCAAGCGCTTGGATTGCCCACAGCAATGACGTTGTATTCATTTATCGGCGTCGCGGTTACCTCTGCATCGGCCGTAATTTTTGGCGAGGCAATTTGGGATCCAGTTGTCTTGCTGGGACGATTCAATCAGCCAGTTGTAGCTCTCATCGCGTTATTTGCTTTGCTTCTCGCGACGCTAAACACCAACGTTGCCGCCAATGTGGTGTCTCCCTCAAACGATTTTTCCAATTTGCGGCCAAGCCTCATTTCCTTTCGGACGGGCGGCCTAATTACTGGCTTCGTGGGAATTCTGATGATGCCCTGGAAGTTGATCAGTAATTTCAGTTCTTACATTTTTGGCTGGTTGGTAGGTTCCTCGGCGCTGCTGGGACCAATTGCAGGGATCATGATTTTCGACTACTACCTGGTGCGGCGACGCCAACTTGTTGTGGAGGATTTGTACCGCCGTGGTGGCGCGTATGAATATCTGCGCGGGTTCAACCCAAGGGCTATCGTGGCCTTGGCAGTGGGTGTCGCGGTCGCGCTCATGGGCCTTGCTGCGCCAGCCGCGCGCTGGCTTTATGACTACGCCTGGTTTATCGGCTTTATAGTTTCTGGCGGAGTGTATTTCTTGTTGATGCGGAACTAAGACCCTTGTTGAACCAAGCTTTTGCCCGCAGAATGTCTATTGAAAGAAGCATCCCTCGCTTCTAGCCTTCTTTCATCCCGAGCGATGCAATCTTGTTTTGGGCTTCACGATCAGAGGGTGTGTTGACGGATATTCCGCAAAGCGCTGCACGGACGAATGCGCTCGACGAGCTTCTGCCGCCGCTAACGCGCAACGAAGCTGCCGTCGAAGCAGCACGATGCCTGATGTGCTACGACGCCCCGTGCACGCATGCCTGCCCCACACACATCGATATACCCAAGTTCATTAAGAAAATTGCAACGGAGAATTTGCGCGGCTCTGCGCGTACCATCCTGGAGTCCAATCTGCTCGGTGCCACGTGCGCGCGTGTGTGCCCAGTGCAGGAATTGTGTGAAGGCGCTTGTGTTCTCGGCGCGGAGCACAAGCCCATCGCTATCGGCAGGCTTCAGCGACATGCCATGGACTTCGTTTATGACAACCGAATAGAGATGTTCCAGCCCGCCAAATCAACGCGCCATAAAGTGGCGATCATTGGCGCGGGTCCCGCGGGTCTCTCCTGTGCTGGCGAACTCGCGAAACGCGGACACAGTGTGACGCTGTTTGAAAAACGCGATCTGGCCGGTGGCCTTTCAACCTACGGCATCATCAGCCTTCGCGAACCGATCGAAGTGGCACTGGCCGAAGTGGCGATGCTTGAAAAGCTTGGAGTGAAGCTGAAGTCAGGCAAGGAACTCGGCGTCGATATCACGTTCGCCGAACTGCAAACAAACTTTGAGGCGGTTTTTCTCGGTGTCGGTCTCGGTGCCACGCCGGCCCTGGGCATTCCCGGCGAAGACCACATCATCGATGGACTGGAATACATCGAGCAAAGCAAACTTGCCGCACGTAACCTTGCTGTTGGACGCAACGTTGTGGTTGTCGGCGCGGGAAACACGGCTATTGATTGCGCCACGATTGCCAAGCGCCTTGGCGCTAGCCAGGTCACGATGGTCTATCGTCGCACCGAGAAGGAAATGACGGCATACCCTCACGAGTACGACTTCATTAAACGCGAAGGCGTGAACTTCTTATTTTTGACGCAGCCCGTGCAACTCCATTCGGAAAATGGAACGGTGAGATCTCTGGAGTGCTTGCGAATGAGTTTGGGGCCCGTGGATGCGTCCGGACGACCCTCGCCGCAACCCATCTCGGGATCGGAATTCCTTGTGATGGCAGACCAAGTGGTGAAAGCCATCGGCCAGCAGAAGCCATCACTCGCTTCCCAGTTGAAGCTCAAGACCGAGAAGGGATTTATTCAAGTGACCGCGGATTTTGAAACAAGTTTGCCGGGTGTTTACGCCGGAGGAGATTGCATCCGCGCATGCGGCGCTGCCTCCACCGTCATGGCTGTGCAAGATGGCAAACTTGCCGCGAGATCAATTCACGAAAGGTTGGTGCCACGTGGCTGACCTCAGCATCAATTTCGCCGGGATTCGCTCGCCGAATCCTTTTTGGCTGGCCTCGGCGCCACCGAGCAATTCCGGCATGCAGGTGCATCGAGCGTTTGAAGCGGGATGGGGTGGCGCCGTGTGGAAAACAATCGGCCCACCGGTGCTGAATGTTTCCAATCGCTACGGAGCGTGGCACTACGGCGGCCAGAAAATGCTGGCCATTAACAACGTTGAGCTGATCTCCGACCGTCCGCTGGAAGTAAATCTTCGCGAAATTGCGGAAGTAAAACGGGCGTGGCCGGACCGCGCGGTCATTGCCTCTGCGATGGTGGAGTCCAAGCCGGAAACCTGGCACGACATGATTCGTCGCATTCAGGATACCGGCGCCGATGGAATCGAATTGAACTACGGATGCCCGCACGGCATGAGCGAGCGCGGCATGGGCAGCGCCGTTGGCCAGGTTCCAGAGTATTGCGAACAGATCACGGGCTGGGTCATGGAAGTAGCAAAGATTCCCGTGATCGTGAAACTCACGCCAAATATTTCGGACATTGTGATGCCGGCGCGGGCAGCAGTGGCGGCCGGAGCCGACGCGCTGTCGCTGATCAATACCATCAATTCCATCATTGGCGTTGATTTGGAAACGCTGGAAATCACGCCTAACATCGGCGGCAAAGGTGGCCACGGTGGATACGCCGGTCCGGCGGTGAAGCCAATTGCGTTGAATATGTTGGCGGCGCTCGGAAAAGATTCCGTAGTGGGCGGTTCCAGGCTGCCGATCTCAGGAATGGGCGGCATTTCCACGTGGCGCGATGCCGCGGAATTTTTACTTCTTGGCGCCAGCAGCCTGCAGGTCTGCACCGCGGTCATGCACTATGGGTTTCGAATCGTGGAAGACTTGTGCGACGGCCTATCCAACTGGATGGACGAAAAAGGTTTTGCAGGAATTTCGGATGTCGTGAGTCGTAGCCTATACCGCGTTTCTGACTTCAATAATTTTGATTTATCTTTTCAAGCGGTCGCGCGCATCGACCAGCAAAAATGCATCCGGTGCAATCTTTGCTACGTCGCTTGCAACGACGCGGCCCACCAATGCATCGACCTGATCGCCAAAGATGGCACCGTGGTCCAGCCCCAGTCCTACGACATTCAATCGAATGGTAAGGAACAAGCCATCAGTACGCGTCCCAGCGTTCACGTGCGCGAAGAGGATTGTGTCGGCTGCCGGCTCTGCTATAACGTTTGCCCCGTGGAAGATTGCATTCGAATGATTGAAGAACCGTCCGGTCGCCCATCTATCACCTGGGGACAACTCTCTGAGTCGCAACGGGACGTAACCGAGGACTGGGAAAAGATGAAGAAATATAGAGAGAAGATGGGAATCGATATTCACTGATGACGATTTAAGGCTTGCGGGAGTGAAGATGGCCTTGGTAATTCGAAATGGAGAAATCGTGACTGTGGGCTCGCGCGTTCTGGCGGACATCTACGTCGAAAGCGAGACCATCACGCGTATCGGCAAGAATCTCGACGCTCCGCCAAACACTGAAACGATCGACGCCACCGGCAAACTGGTCTTTCCGGGTTTCATCGATCCTCACGTTCACATCTATCTCCCTTTCATGGCTACGTTTGCCAAGGACACGCATGAAACCGGCAGCATCGCGGCGCTTATCGGTGGAACAACAACGTACATCGAAATGTGCTGCCCAAACCGCAACGATGATGCTTTGGGAGGTTATGAGCTTTGGAAATCGAAAGCCGATGGCAAGAGCGCGTGCGATTATGCCTTTCACATGTCGGTAACGAAGTTTGTGAAAGAAACAGAATCGCAATTGCGACAGATTGTTGCTGACGGAACGGCATCGTTCAAGATCTTTCTCGCTTACAAGAACTTCTTCGGTATCGATGACGCCGAAATGTACCAGACGCTCGAACTCGCAAAGCGCCTCGGAGTGATCGTCACCGCGCACTGCGAAAACGCGGAACTCGTGGCGCGCCTGCAGCAAAAATTGCTCGCCGAGGGAAAGACGGGTCCCGAATGGCATGAACCCAGCCGTCCTGAATCGGTCGAAGCCGAAGGCACTGGCCGCTTCGCAACGTTCCTTGAAAATACAGGCGCGACTGGCTACGTGGTCCATTTATCGTGCGAGAGAGCGCTGCGCACGGCACTCGATGCAAAATCCCGCGGCGTGAGAATTTATTTGGAATCGGTGTTGCCACATCTACTGCTCGACAAGTCGTTTGCCGAGAAGCCCGGGGTCGAAGGCATGAAGCACGTAATGTCTCCACCGCTGCGCGCGAAGCACAATCAATCTGCGCTTTGGAATGCGCTGGCACTCGGCTCGATCGATACGGTTGGAACGGATCATTGCCCGTTCGACACGGAGCAGAAACTTCTTGGCAAAGATTCCTTCGTCAACATTCCCAACGGAATTCCCGGTATCGAAGAGCGTGTGAATCTTCTGTACACCCACGGCGTAAAGCGCGGGCGAATGGACCTTGATCGCTTCGTGGACGTTGCAAGCACTCGCGCAGCGAAACTTTTTGGTCTCTTTCCCCGCAAGGGCACAATTTCCGTAGGGAGTGATGCCGATCTCGTGGTTTACGACACGAATTATCGAAGCATTGTGTCCGCCAAAACGCAACACACGAATAACAACTACAATGGCTTCGAAGGAATGGAGATCGAAGGCCGCCCATCCGTCGTGACCGTACGGGGCAAAGTCCAGGTACGTGACGGTAAATTTGTCGGGGAGCGCAGTCGCGGTAAGATGCTGAGGCGCGAGCCGACTCTTTGCTAGCCAGACGCTTTCATGAGCCTGAACCCAAAACGGACAGTTGCCGAATTGAAGGAGCTTCGCGCCCTTACGGGCGACGAAAACGGCGCGCAGCGTGTGGCCTGGACCGACACTTGGCTAAAGGGCCGCGAATGGTTTGCGTCAAAGGTGAAAGAACTCCCTGTAGAACAACACTTCGACGCGGCAGGAAATAGCTGGGTCACGTTGCGAGGTGCATCCGAAAAGTCATTGCTCATCGGCGGGCATCTCGATTCCGTGCCCAACGGCGGTTGGCTCGATGGTTCGCTGAATGAGCTCGCCGGCCTCGAAGTGCTCCGTCGAATTGCTTCGGAGTTCCAAGGGCGTCCTCCGGTCACCATACGTCTCGTGGACTGGGCTGATGAAGAAGGCGCACGATTTGGCCGCAGCTTGCTGGGTTCGTCGGCATTTGCTGGAACGCATTCCATCGAAGCAGATCGCAGTCGCACGGATCGCGACGGCGTTAAATTGGAAGCTGCATTGAAACGTTGCGGTTTGGAGATCGAGAGATTTCCCGAGGCCCGAAAGGAACAAAAAAACGCCGGAGCATATCTCGAACTACACATAGAGCAGGGGCCCGTGCTTGAGCGCATGGGCTTGCCGCTAGGCGTGGTGTTGGGCACGAAAGGTGTCGAACGGCACATCATCACGTTTCACGGACAAGAGGCGCACTCTGGTTCAACACCCATGAACGCTCGACGTGATGCTCTCGCCGCGGCAGCAAAGCTGGCGCTCGAAATTCGCACTATCGCCAAAAAACATGATGACGCTGTTTGCACTGTGGGCAGCGTGAAGACATCCCCGGGCATCGCTACCGCGGTCGTGGGCCGCTGCGAAGTCACCTTGGACCAGCGAGACCTCGACGCCAATGTGCTTGCCGAGATGCACCGTGAAGCTCAGGAGGCAAGCCAACGCTTCGCTGCCGAAGAACATTGCACGGTCGACTGGTCGCGCCTCTGGAACATCGAACCCGTGCTGTTCCATCCTCAATTACTGGATCTGTGCGAGCAGGCCGTTCGGGAAACTTCGGGTGCTTCGCATCGCATGCCGTCAGGTCCACTACACGACGCTGCTGAAGTTTCACGTGCGGGGATTCCTACGGTTATGATGTTCGTGCAGTCGCTCAAAGGCATCAGCCACAACAAAATTGAAGATACGAAGGAAGAGCACCTCGGAATGTCGGTAGTGGCGCTCGACCGTTTGGCGTCCAAAACAATGGATTGGATTCTCAGGCAGCCCTAAAGGCGCGCAGTGTTCGAACGATCTTAAGGAAGGAAATGCAACGTATGAACTCTCATTCACAAAAAGTAGTTCAGGAAAACCGCGACTACACCATGTTCTCCTGGTCCGTGCAGGCGACAGCGAATCCGATGCATATGACACGCGCACAGGGCGTTTGGTTTTGGGATGGTGACGACAATCGCTGGCTGGACTTCAGCTCGCAGCTCATCAACCTAAATGTTGGCCACCAACATCCCAAGATGCTCGAAGCCATCAAGAAACAGGTCGACGAGTTGTGTTTTGCGGGGCCCGGGTTCGCCACGGAGCCGCGCGGCCTGCTCGGCAAAAAACTCGCCGACGTCACTGGATTGGCTAAGACATTTTTTACGTTGGGCGGCGCCGAAGCGAACGAAAACGCCATGAAAATGGCCAAACTCGTTACGGGCCGCGAAAAAATCATCACCCGCTACCGCTCCTACCACGGCGCGACAATGGGTTCGATGACCGCTTCCGGCGATCCACGGCGTTGGCCCGTCGAGCCGGGTGTTCCAGGTATCGTTCGCGTCTTCGATCCCTACTGTTATCGCTGCCCGTTCGGACAAAAAGTCGAAACATGCCATCGCGAATGCGTTTCGCATATCGAAGAAGTCATCCAGATGGAAGGCCCAAACACAATTGCCGCCATTCTCGTAGAAGGGATTACCGGGTCAAACGGCTTGCTCGTTCCTCCGGACGATTACTATCCAAAACTCCGCGCCCTCTGCGACAAATACGGCATCCTTCTGATCGACGACGAAGTCATGAGCGGATTTGGCCGCACCGGCAAATGGCTCGCCACGCAACATTACGGCATTCGCCCCGACATCGTGACCTGCGCCAAGGGTCTCACGAGCGGTTATCTTCCTCTCGGTGTGGTGATTGTTTCTGACTCCATCGCAAAATATTTCGAGACCAACATGCTTTGGGGCGGACTCACTTATAGCGGCCATCCGGTGTGTTGCGCCGCAGCGGTAGCCAATCTGCAAATCTACGAAGAAGAAAAAATCTTTGCCAACGTTGAACGACAAGGACGCTATCTCGCGTCACGCCTCGAAGCCATGAAGCAGAAGTATCGTTGCGTGGGCGACGTTCGTTACAAAGGACTCTTCAGCGCTCTGGAGCTCGTGAAGGACAAGTCCACGCGTGAGCCTCTTGCTCCGTTCAACGGCAGCAGCCCGGAGATGGCCAAGCTCGCTGGACACTTGAAAAGCAACCATCTTTACGCATTCAGCCGCTTCAATATGTTGTGGGTTTGCCCGCCACTCATCATCAACGAAGAGGAACTTCGCCACGGTCTGGACATCGTGGAAGAAGCGCTGGCGGTTGTGGATGCCATGCTGTCTCCAGCTTCCGCCGGACAGCCTGTGGAAGCTCTGGCGCGAAAGTAGGAAATACATTCAGCTTCGGGGATTGTCGCCGCTCATGAACGCGGTTCGGCGATGGATCTGGCACAACCCTCGGGAACATTGGCTTAGGGTGCCGGGCTGTGCCGACACCCTCTGTGAATTGGCGCTTGAAGGATAGTTCGATCACGCAAAAACTTCGTTCCGACGTGCCTAGACTGCTCGCTGCGCCGTAGCTTTCCCAACAAAGTTCACGATCTCAGTGTTGACTTCGTCCGCATGGGTCCAGGTTATGCAGTGCGGCCCGTCCTTCACCACGGATAGTCGCGCTCCTTTGATGAGCTTGGCAGTCCGGAGCCCCGAGGCAGTGATTGGCAGAATCCTGTCTGCATCCCCGTGAATGACCAGCGTTGGGACATCAATTTTGTTCAAGTCATTTCGGAAGTCTTCATGCCAAGTCGGCACGCAAGCGAGACTGGCTGTGGCCGAGGCGCCGGCTGCTAGGTTCCAGCTTGCCTGCACAGCCTGTTCGCTGACGCGCTTGTTGAGGAAGAGGTCAGTGTTATAGAAGTTCTTGAAAAACTCCGTGAAGAACGCGTAGCGATCCGCGGCGACAGCTTTCTGTATTCCCTCGAACACACTACCGTCAACGCCCTCTGGATTGTCTCGGGTCTTCATAAGGAACGGAGGGACGCCCGAAATGATGACCGCCTTGCTCACGCCCTTTGATCCGTATTTCCCCAAGTAGCGCGCCACTTCGCCGCCACCCATGGAGAAACCCACCAGCGCGAATTCCCGCAATTCGAGATGTGTAATCAGTTTGTGCAGGTCCTCGGCGAAGGTGTCGTAGTTGTAGCCCGTTGTTGGCTGGCTGGATTTGCCGAACCCCCTCCGGTCATAGGTGATGACCCGGTGCCCTGCACTCAAAAGAACCGGCACCTGTTTCTCCCACGACGCACCGCTCAATGGATATCCATGAATCAAGACAACCGGCTGACCGGACCCATGGTCTTCATAATAGAGATCGATGCTGCTCGAGTTTTCCTTACCAACTGTAACGTACGGCATTGAAGTTCTCCTTTCTGGTTCGTTTCAGGCTGGAGGTGATTTGATGTTGACGGTTGTTGACTTGTTGCTGCCCCACTTTGTCAGTCGATCATATTCCGACTCTGACTGCCTCTTTGATGCGTCACGGCGAGACGCGGAAGCAGAGACCACGCATTGCCTCTGGTTGGTCGGCGGGTCAAAAGGGAAGTCAGAGCCGAACAGAGTACGACCGTTCTTGGCGAAAGACTTGAGACTTGGCAAGGCCGCCGGACTTGATGATAGCGCCGTGTCGAAATAGAAGCGCTGAAAGCTCGCAAGAATATCGGCAGACTTCGGGGCATCGTGCCGGAAGACGCGTGAGTTCGGTGAAGCGGTGCGAGGCATACGGCACAAAACAACGAGCAGACCAGGGACACCAGCCGCCGAATGTAGGGATAACGCTGAAACAGCTCTGTTGAAGGTTAGAAAGAAGTAGCGGGCGAGCCATATAAGCCGGATTCTGTTGGATCCCGATAAGTCGGAGTCCTGACGATCATTCCTCTAGGCCACGGCTCGCGCCGTGGCTCGAGCAGCCTACCCGAGGGTTGCTCTCAATCGCGGCTTCCGCCGTTTTTGAGGGAGCGCGGCAAACTTTCGTTTGCATCGCTCGGCGAGCCGGGCCGGCTCTCCCCTCCTATTTGGCCTTGCACCACGCGGGGTTTTCCTTGCCTCGCCTGTTTCCAGACGAGCGGTGGGCTCTTACACCACCGTTTCACACTTACCAGCAAAAGCGCTTTTGAAAGACGATGAGCAGGTTTCCCTGCCGCCCGTCACAGAAGCTAACTCTCGCGGCGGTTTCTTTTCTGTGGCACTTTCCGTGAGCCGCAACAACCACCACCTCGCGGTGGCCGTCATCGTTGCTCCCCTGGCGTTACCAGGCGCGTTGCCCATTTCTCTGCTGACGCAGAGCGGTGTCCGGACTTTCCTCCCGCCTCGCTCGTGTAGTGCCGGGCTCTAGCCCCGGCCTCTTCGTCGCGAAGCCAGCGATCGTCCAGCTCACCCGCCAACTTCATTATATCGTCTACCGCCGTTTCGCGGGAGGTCTTCTGCATGCATGGACGCAAATTCAAACCGCCGGTTCAGGTGCTGTATCCGGACTTACACTTTCGGTTTCCCGCTCAACGCTGAGTGGCCAGAACCGGAAGAGAATGTAAGCAATCACGGCAGCTAGCACAAATCGAAATTCCACTTCCCGTCGATCATCGAGATGGCTTAAAACCTCCGTCCAAAGATTCCAAGCGGTATGGGCGATAGCCGCCGGAATGATCGAACCCGACCGCAGAGTCAGCCAGGAAAATATGCAATTCAAAACCAAGCACAGAAAGATCCTATTGGCCAAGTGGACTAAAACTCCTCCGGGAGAGAGACCTGAATAGGTATCGGATCGAAAATGAATGGCTGCCCACGCAATTCCAGTCAGGAACATTCCGCGATGAAATCCGTAGCGGTCAATGAACCTAGGAAGGAACAAGCCTCGGAATATGAATTCCTCCGCGAACGCGGCAAAAACCATTAAGAGAAGCAACGACTGCCATACGCTTGAAGGATTGAAATATTGGGAAACTTGCGGCGGCAAAGTCCTTCCGTAAAAATGGGTGGCCCAGTGAACACGATCGATGACGTACTGTATTGCAGGAACTGTGCAACTGGCGGCCACCGCCAGCAAAAGCGCAATCGGGAGATCTATGAGCTTCGGAACTTGAAGCAACGGCCGCAGCAAGCTTTTCCCGAAGCGCCCCAGAATGAAGAGTGCGACACAGACAAGTAGCGCGCTATCGAAAACAGAACCAGCGCTTCAAGAACACCCGCGGACAACTTGAGGCTATCCAGAAACTTCACCTGAGGCGCAGGAGTTTTTCAAACTCCGCCTCGGATAGAATCGTGACTCCAAGCTCCTTGGCCTTGTCGTACTTCGACCCTGGATCGGTCCCGACAACAACATAATCCGTTTTTTTGCTTACCGAACTAATTACCTTGCCGCCGTGCTGCTGCACGATTTCGCCGGCTTCTTCCCGTGTACGATTCGCTAACCCGCCCGTAAACACAAACGACTTTCCCGCCAGCTTGTTACTCTTCACCGTCCGTTTTTCAGCTGTAGGCCGAACTCCCGCCTTCTCCAATTTTTTAACCAGCTGTCGATTCGCCGGCTCCGAGAAAAATTCGAGTATTCCCGACGCGACCTTCGGACCAACTTCCTCCACTTCGTAGAGCTCCTCTTCCTTTGCAGACGCCAGTTCTCCCACCGATGAGAAGCGATCCGCCAACAACTGCGCCGTCCGTTCCCCGACAAAAGGAATACCCAATGCATAAATGAGCCGGGGCAGACTGGCTTTCTTGCTGCCCTCGACCTCGTCCAGCAGATTTTGCGCGGACTTCTCTGCAAAACGTTCCAGCTCCGCTAGCTGTGCAAGCTTCAACGAATAGAGATCGGCAACGTCCTTCACCAACCCCTTCTCCACAAGCTGATCGACAATCTTTTCTCCCAGCCCGTCGATGTTCATCGCATGGCGGCTGGCGAAGTGAATCAGCGACTCTCTCCGCTTCGCCGGACACGCTGTATTCAGGCAACGATAAGCCACTTCCCCTTCCACTTTGTGGATTTTGCTGTAGCACACCGGGCATTCTCTCGGTATGCAAAATGGTTTGCGATTCTTTCCTTCTTTCACAACCTTTAGTACGTGAGGAATCACTTCGCCTGCCCGTTCGACCAGCACCGTATCGCCAATCTGCACGCCAAGCCGTTCAACCTCATCCATGTTGTGCAGCGTCGACCGGCTCACCGTCACACCGCCAATCTGCACCGGTTCCAGCATCGCCACGGGAGTCAATGCGCCGGTCCGTCCAACTTGCACGATAATGTCGTTCACCACAGTCGTTTCCTGGCGCGCAGGATATTTGTAAGCAATCGCCCAGCGTGGCGACTTTGAAGTGAATCCCAACTCGTTCTGAATCCCGATGGAGTTCACCTTCACCACCACGCCGTCAATTTCGTAGTCGAGCTTTTCGCGTTTCGTATCCCAACCCTCGCAGTAGGAAATCACGTCATCAATTCCATTGCACAACTTCCAGTCACGCGAAGCCCGAAAGCGCAGAGCTTCTAGCGCCAGCAGCGATTCCGAATGCTTAGGAAATGCAGCTCTGCCATCCGTCAAAAGGTAGTACGCGAAAAAATCCAACCGCCTCCGCGCCGTAATCGAGGAATCGAGCATGCGCACAGCTCCGGCTGCTGCATTCCTCGCATTTGCAAACACTTTGCCGCCATTCTGCTCCTGGCTCCGATTCAGCGCCTCAAACGCCTTGCGTGTCATCATCACTTCTCCGCGTACTTCAAACGACGCTGGCACTTTCGCTTTTTTCAGCAACTCCTTTTCAATCCGCAGCGGAATCGACCGAATCGTCCGCACATTCGGCGTTACATCCTCACCCGTAGTCCCATCACCGCGCGTAATGCCACGAACCAGCACACCATCCTCGTACCACAGCGCAACACTCAAGCCATCGAACTTGTGCTCGGCAATGTATTCGATAGAGTCCCGCCCGATACCCTCGCGAACACGGCGGTTAAAATCCTGCAGCGCATCAAACGAAAACGCGTTATCCAGGCTGAGCATCGGCCGGGTGTGCCGCACTGTCTGGAAGCCTTCGCGCGGCGGCGCGCCCACACGTGCGGTCGGCGAATCGGAGGTAGCAAATTCGGGATGCGCCGTTTCAAGGTCTTTCAGTTTTCGTAACAGCGCATCGTACGCAGCGTCCGAAATCTCCGGATCATCCAAAACGTGATAGCGATATTCATGGTGGCGGAGTTTTTCCCGCAACTCCTCCACTTCCCTTTTCAGCGATGCAGGTGCAGCCTTCGCCATATCCTCTCCACGTGACATTCACCCAATTGCAACCCATATTATATAGAATGGTTAGCTCCAAACTAGGCAGCCATGCTCCGGACAGGACGCTTCATTTCTAATCCATGCAAGAACTCCATAACGCTCTTCTGATTCACAATCCGAACGCCGGCAGTGGAGGCGATGCTCGCCGCGTGAAAGTGGATGAAGCTCGCCGAATCCTTGAAGCACGAGGCATCCTGGCGGACCTCGCGGAAACAACCGCTCCGGGCGAAGCGATCGAAATCGCAAGGCGCGCCAGCAGTGATGGCCGTCAACTCGTCATTGCCTGCGGCGGTGACGGTACGATCAACGAAGTTGTCAACGGTCTCGCCGGTTCGCAGAACGGCCATCGCGTCCCGCTCGCATTGTTGCCCGCTGGCACCGCAAACGTCCTCGCAAAGGAACTCGAACTTTCCTGGGACATTCCCAAAGCCGCGGAACAACTCGCGCGCGGCGAAGTCCGCGATATCGCACTCGGCCTCGCCACGCCGCTCGAACAACCCGAAAAAGCACGTTACTTCCTCAGCGTTGCCGGCGCCGGCCCCGACGGCCGCATTACTTACGCTGTCGACCTCGAACTCAAGGCTCGCCTGGGCATCCTTGCTTACTGGTGGCAAGGCGCGCGCGAAGTTTTCAACTACAAGTTTCATCATTTCCGCGTCAGCATCGAAGGACAATGGCGCGAAGTTTCCCTGGTGATCGTCGGCCGCACAAAACATTATGGTGGCCCGTTCAAAATTACTACGCAGGCCGATTTGTTCGAAGACCAATTCGAATTTGTCGGTCTGACAACGCAAAGCGGCCTGAAATATCTCAGCTACCTGCCGACACTTTGGTTCGGCGATTTGCGCAAGGAAGAGGGCGTCTATTTTTGGAAATCAGACCGCCTGGTGTGCGAGCCAATCGACGAGGCTCCGATTTACGCGCAAATCGATGGCGAACCGCTTGCCCGCTTGCCCGTGGAATTCCGGATCGTCCCGAGCGCCTTGCGCCTACTCGTGCCGGGTCCCGCGCAATTGCCCAGCGGAGCAAAATAACTTTTCGTGGACCCGCTCACTCACGGATTGGCCTCCTTCGCACTGCAGCGCGCCTTTTTCCCTCGCGCCTCTTGGCGCACAGTCCTCGCAATTCTGTTCGCAGGCACCGTCGCCGATGTAGATTCACTCAGCGCAAGCTTCGGCCCGGCCACATATTTGCGGTCGCACCGAACGATCACTCATTCGTTCGTGTTCATCCTCATGCTCGCGTTCGCCGCGTTCCTTTTTTCGAAAATCCGTCGTGACAGCGAGCCCTCCGTCCGATGGGCAGGTTTCTCCTGGATGGCCATACTCGCGGCCTCGGCGCTGCATCTGGTGATGGACCTGCTGCAGCCCGACGCGATCGTTCCGTTGTGGCCTTTCTCCGCAAAAAGGGTTTCGCTCGACATCGAACCCGCGATCGATCCCTGGCTCCTGGTCATCCTCGCTTCCGCAATTCTGATTCCCGAGCTTCTTCACTTGGTGAGCGATGAAATTGGTTCACGCACGAGGCGCCCGCGAGGACGCAACGGCGCAATCACCGGATTCGCATTTGTGTTGATTTATTGGGGACTGCGCGCATCCGTGCACGCAACAGCAGTAGCGACTCTCGAAGCCCGCACCGTCGCCGGCGAAATTCCTCACCGCGTCGCCGCGTTCCCTGACTCCGTCTCACCCATTCTTTGGCATAGCATTATCGAAACCGAATCTGCCCTGCATCTCGTGGTCATGCGAACCACGGGCGGCGAAGCAGCTTACGCCACAGGCATCACAACGCTGCGCAAGCCCGAGCCGTCGCCGGTGCTCAGCGCCGCGCAGTCTTCTCCTGCGGCGACCTCGTTCCTGAGGATCGCGCGATTTCCCAAAGCTGTTGTTCAGAAGGAAACCGAAGGCTATTCCGTCGAAATTCAAGACTTGAAAGATCTCGCAACAGAGTCCCGGAACCACGTAATTCTTGCAGACATCAACCTCGATCGTTCCGCGAAAGTCGTCTCATCCGAATTACAGTGGCAGAACAATCCAACGCGTCCATAGTCGTCATCCTTCAATTTGCCCGTTCGAGGCGGCGGGCCGCTCGCGCAGAATCCAGCGCGACAATCCGTAGCTCACCCCGGCAAACAAAGCCAGAACAATTATCACGTCCACCTTGTGCTGCGCCAAAAACGGCAAAGCGTTGTTTCCATATTTCACCGCAAGGTATCCGACTCCAAAATATCGAATCAACCGCGCAATTCCAATCGCCGACGCAAAACTCAATAGCGGAACTTCGAACACTCCCGCTGCGAACACAACTATCTTGAATGGCGTCGGCGGAGGCAGCATCGCCGCCACCAACATTCCCCCAAACCCGTTGCGCTCCACCCAGTGACGAATCGCTTCGCCGCGTGCGCCTGCCTTCCGGTGGAAATACGCTTCGCCCCCTTTGCGCGCGATAAAATACAACAGCACACACCCAAGCACCGAACCCAACAAAGCCATCAGCGCGTAAAGCGGCATCCGCGCCGGATGCTGGATCGAAAGCTCAATCAACAACAAATCATTGATCACTGGAAATGTAAGTACAGAAGAATCGAGAAATGAAATCAGGAATAGTCCTGGCGCGCCCAGAGTCCCCGCGAACGCAACAATCTTTTGTTTCCACCCGCTCAACTTGCTATCCAATATCGGTCTCCGCTCGATGAATCGTTCAGTGTAGCAAAGGATTTCGAGTGCTCAGAAAAGCGTCTCTACGGCTTCCACAATTACGTCATACACGTGATTCAGCTCGTCCGGCGAAATCACATAAGGAGGAAGAACGTAAACAACATTTCCAAGCGGGCGCAGAAGTACGCCGCGCTCCAGAAAAAATCCATAGAGTTTTGGACGCATCGCCGAAAGGTATCCAGCATCATGGGCTCGCAACTCAATTGCTCCGATCGTTCCGATCTGTCGAACATCCCCAACCTGCGTAAATTCTTTCAGCTGAGGGAGCCGTTTGGAGTTTATTTTTGCAATCGTCGCAATCCGGTCGAACACCGGTTCCTCATCGAAAATCTTCAGGCTCGCGTTTGCCGCCGCGCACGCCAGCGCGTTCCCCGTGTAAGAATGCCCGTGATAAAACGTGTGCCGACGATTTTCGCTGCGGAACGCTGATTCCACGCGTTCGCTCGATAGCGTCACACCCATCGGTAAAAAACCGCCGGTAATGCCTTTCGAAAGGCACATCAGATCCGGCACGACTCCCGCCAGATCGCACGCAAACATTTTTCCCGTACGCCCGAAACCTGTCAGCACCTCATCCGCTATCAACAAAATATCGTGCGCCGTGCACAGCGCGCGCACGTTTTGCAGAAATTCCACGGGATGCACCACCATCCCGCCCGCCGCTTGCAGCAGCGGCTCAACAATCACTGCTGCAATCTTGTCGCCGCGTTCCGCCAGCAAGGCCTCTAATTGCGTCACGCATTCGATGTGGCACGATTCTCGCCGCAATCCGACAGGACAACGGTAGCAATACGCCGAGTGCACGCGATGTACCTTGTAACGCATCCCGCGAAATGGCTCCGTGAACGGTGAATCGTCACTCACGGACATCGCGCCGGCAGTGTCTCCGTGGTATCCGTGCTCCAGCGCAACGATTTCGCGCTTCTCGCCCAGGCCCTGATTGCTGAAATGCTGCACCGCCAACTTCAGCGCCACTTCGACCGCCGTCGATCCGTCGTCTGAAAAAAACAAATGCGTCAATTCCGGCGCGAGCCATTTCCGCAACCGCGATGCAAGTTCCTCGGCAGGTTCGTGTGTGAATCCCGCCAAAATTACGTGCTCCATCTTGCGTGCTTGCTCAGCAATTGCAGCGGCAATACGCGGATTTGCGTGCCCGTGCAGGTTGACCCACCACGACGAAACCGCGTCGATAATTCTTCGTCCGTCCTTTGTGTATAGCCACACACCTTCCGCACGCTCAATTTCAATCGGCGCCGGGTCCAGCGCCGAATTCGTAAACGGATGCCAGATGCGAAGAGGAGATGACATGCAGAGAGTTTATTGCGAGAACGCCGCGCGGTCGAAATGATTCATGAACACTTGCATGAGCGCGGTGCGATGAAGGTTTGGCAGCCGCGGCACTTCTCCAATTACGCGTACATGCCCAAACCGCTCGATGGTTTCCCGATTTTCTCGATTCTGATCGCCGATCAACACCACGCCATGTACCGGGAGTTCTGCCGCGTGGAGTGCCGCAAGCGTCAACAAAGTGTGATTAATCGTTCCTAGCGTGCTGCGCGCCGCAAGAATTACGGGAAGCTTCAGCTTCACCATCAGGTCTAGCACAAATTGCTTTTGGTTGATCGGAACCAGCACGCCGCCCGCGCCTTCAACCACCAGCCAGTCATTCGACAAATGATTCGGAAGATTGATGCGCGCCAAATCAATCTCTACGCCCGCCCATCGGGCCGCCAAATCCGGCGAAACTGGCGGAACAAATTTATATACTTCGTCAATCGTGCGGTCGGTGCCGATTCCTGCAAGCCGCATTACCGTCGTGCGATCAGATCCTTCCAGCGTGCCGGTCTGAATCGGCTTCCAATACATCGCATCCAGCGCAGCACAAAGTAACGCAGACAGAGTCGTTTTGCCGACCCCCGTGTCAGTGCCCGTCACAAAAAAATGGTGCCTCATGGGCCGCCCGCCGCGGCACTCAATGCGCTACGGGATGCTTGCCAGCCTTTCAGGCACTCGCGCAAACGTTGTAGTTCCGTCGCCGAAATCCGGGCCGTCAACGACAGCCGCAACCGCGCGCTTCCCACTGGCACAGTCGGAGGACGGATCGCGCGAGTTGCAAATCCCCGTTCTTGCAAGAATTGCGCGGCGGCCAACGCGTCCTCGTTTGAGCCCACAACGATCGGAATGATTTGTGATGCCGTTCCCGAAAGGTCCCAACCATCAGCGCGTAACAATGCCGCCAGCGATCGAGAATTTTCGAGCAACAATTCCCGCTCGGCATTCATGGTTTTCGCCAGCAGCAACGCCGCGCGTATCTGTGCCGAAAAATAAGCGGGCATCGCCGTGCTGAAAATCAGCGTCCGTGCATGATTGATCAGAAAGTCGCGCAGGACGTTCGAGCCGCACACAAATCCGCCCGCGCTCGCTAACGCCTTGCCGCATGTATGCACGACGGCCAGAACTTCTTCTGTCACTCCGGCTTCCGCAACGACCCCTGCGCCACCCGGCCCGTGCACCGCCGTCGCATGCGCCTCATCCACCACAAGGGTCGCCCCATATCGCACTGCGAGGCCCTGTATCGCGCGCAAGTCCGCGACATCGCCGTCCATGCTGAATACAGATTCCGTAACAATCACCTTCCGGCACGACTCGTTTTCCTGCGCGCGCAAACCTTTTTCGAGCGCGTTTAGATCCAGATGCGCGTAGATAACCCTCCGCGCGCCCGAAAGCCGAATCCCATCAATTAAACTCGCGTGATTTAGCGCATCTGAAAAAACCAAATCGTTCTTGTCGAGCACCGCAGACAGTAGGCCAAGATTTGCGGCATAGCCATTCGCGAAATAAACAGCCGCTTCCGTTCCCGCAAACGCGGCAAACTCTTCCTCCAGTTCATTCCAGGCGGGATCATGTCCGGAAAGCAGTCGCGAACCTGTGCCGCCAATCCGCGCAGCGCGTTTCACCGATTCCAGCACCGCATCCTTCAGCCGAGGGTCTTCCGCCAAACCAAGATAGTCATTCGAGCAGAAATTGATCCCTTCCAATTGCGCAAAGCTCCGCAATTGGCTGCGCTCCCGCAACCCCGCAAGCGCCGACTCCATCGCACTCACGAATTGCTCTTTTGCTTCAGACGGCATGCGATTCCAGCGGTCTCATTCCCAACGTGTCGAGCAGTTCGTCGTCTTCGTCACGTCCTGGATTCGGAGTGGTCAATAGTTTTTCCCCGACGAAAATTGAATTCGCGCCCGCCAGAAAACACAGCGTTACCGCTTCCTGCGAAAGTTGCTTCCGTCCCGCAGCCAAGCGCACGCGCGACTCCGGCATCAAGATCCGCGCCGTCGCTATCGCACGCACCATCTCCAGTGGATCGAGCGGCGGCATGCTTGCCAACGGGGTGCCTGCAACGCGCACCAGCATATTGATCGGCACGCTTTCCGGATGAGGATTCAACGTCGCGAGTTGCTGCAAAAGGCCGATGCGATCCTCTTCCCGTTCTCCCATTCCAAGAATTCCACCACAACAAACCGTGATCCCCGCTTTGCGCACCGCCGCCAGAGTCCTCAGGCGGTCATCATAAACCCGTGTCGTGATAATCGATCCGTAAAATTCCGGTGAAGTATCTAAATTGTGATTGTACGCCGAAAGCCCCGCCTCTTTCAGTTGCTCCGCCTGCCGCTCGCTTAGCATTCCGAGCGTGCAGCACACTTCCAAGCCCAAAGCCGAAACTCCGCGCACCATTTCCAAAACTTTTTGAAATTCCCTGCCCTCCGGCGCTTGCCGCCACGCCGCTCCCATGCAAAATCTCGTCACTCCGCGTCCCACCGCCTCTTTCGCAACTTCAACCACGTGCTGCGGATCGAGCAAACTTTCACGTCCCACGCCGGCATCGTAGTGCGCGCTTTGCGGACAATATCCACAGTCCTCAGGACATCCGCCGGTCTTGATGGAAAGTAGCTGGCAGGTCTGCACCCGGTCTTCTGGGTGATGTTGCCGGTGCACCGTTTGTGCCCGGAACACCAGCGATGGCAGCGGCGTGCGATAGATGGCCTCAACCTCGCTGCGCTGCCAATCATGGCGTAAAGCTGAAACCGAAGAGCCTGTGGGGACTAGGGAACTCGTCGTCATGAATCAGAATTCTCCGTGGGGTTCAGGGTTTGTACTTACAATCCCTGAGCTGAAGCTAACGCTCCGCATGTTACCAGAGGTTGGCGCCACAGTGACGATGCCTTTTCACGATGACTCCATGCGCGAAATCCCTTTTCCTTTGCGCGCGACATTTGAAAATATGCCGCCAGAATGTTATAAATCAGGCCTTCGCCACGCCCTGGATTTTGCTTTTATCTAAGCAAACTGCGGGTGTGCCGGGAAGGGGTTCCCGGCGGTGTGGCACAGGGTTTTTGTTCCGTTCAGGACAAAGAGCCATCCTCAAGCGCGCTTGGCATCGGCATGGAGAGTGCCCTTGCCGCCATGTACGGTCATCCCGCCGCTCAGAGGAGGCGCCCCCGCAATAGAGGCGAACGCACGCAGAGTTCGCCCGTGATTCGTGTGCAGCAACGCAGGTTTTCCAGCGCCTGCACGCAGTTCATCTGCGACTTAATCGGGAGGAAGCGTTCAATGCGAACCTGGCTACAAAATGCCTGGTCCCACTGTAGTTCTGAGACTTTGAATCGGTCTGCAAAATTTGGTGCGGCTGCAATTGCCGCCTTGTTTTTAGCTTCTGGCGCTTTTGCGCACCCCGAAAGTGAAGCGGGCGGCGAAGCCAATCTTAAGCTCCCCGATCTTTCTTCCGTGCATTTCCTTGGAGGGATCGACGGTCACAAACTTCTTCTTTGGGGAATCCTGATTTGCGTTCTCGGACTGCTCTTCGGTTTGACGATTTACACGCGGCTCAAGAATCTGCCGGTGCACCGTTCGATGCGCGAAATTTCCGAGCTGATTTACGAGACCTGCAAAACGTATTTGATCACCCAGGGAAAATTCCTGTTGATTCTGGAAATTTTCATCGCCGTGGTTATCGTCCTCTACTTCGGCGTGCTGCTGAAATTTGAAGCCCTGCGTGTCGTAATCATTCTTTTGTTCAGCCTGGTGGGCATCGCGGGCAGCTACGGCGTTGCGTGGTTTGGCATCCGCGTGAACACGTTTGCGAATTCGCGCACGGCGTTCGCCGGCCTGCGCGGCAAACCCTATCCGATTTATCACATTCCGCTTGAAGCCGGCATGAGCATCGGCATGATGCTCATCAGCGTCGAGTTGCTGATGATGCTGTTCATTTTGCTCTTTATTCCCGGCGATTACGCCGGACCATGCTTCATCGGGTTTGCAATCGGCGAATCGCTCGGGGCCGCGGCTCTGCGCATCGCTGGCGGAATCTTTACCAAGATTGCCGACATCGGTTCCGACCTGATGAAAATTGTCTTCAAGATTAAAGAAGATGACGCGCGCAATCCCGGAGTCATCGCAGACTGCACTGGCGACAACGCAGGCGATTCCGTTGGTCCCAGCGCGGACGGCTTTGAAACTTATGGCGTCACCGGCGTCGCGCTGATCACCTTCATTCTGCTCGCAGTTAAAGAACCCACAGTTCAAGTGCAGCTCTTGGTCTGGATCTTCGTGATGCGTATCGTGATGCTAATCGCCAGCGCAGCCGCATATTTCTTGAACGGCATCATCGCAAAAGCTAAATACGGCAACGCGGATGAAATGAATTACGAAGCTCCCCTCACTTCCCTTGTGTGGATTACTTCTATCGTTTCGATTGCTCTCACGTACTTGGTATCGTCGAGGATTATTCCATCGCTTGAGGGCGACACCACGCAATGGTGGAAGCTCGCGACAATTATTTCCTGCGGAACTCTCGCCGGCGCCATCATTCCCGAACTCGTTAAGGTTTTCACTTCAACGGAGTCGCGCCACGTGAAGGAAGTTGTCACTTCCGCTCAGGAAGGTGGCGCATCGCTCGGCATTTTGTCCGGCTTCGTGGCAGGAAATTTCTCTGGCTACTACCTCGGCATGGCAATGGTGACTTTGATGGCCGCCGGTTACCTCATCACGGGCGTCCAGAACTCTTCCGGCGTGGGCTTGGCGAACCTGATGATTGCCGCGCCTGTATTTGCGTTCGGCCTTGTCGCGTTCGGATTTCTTGGCATGGGCCCTGTGACCATCGCGGTGGATTCCTATGGTCCAGTCACCGACAACGCGCAATCGGTCTACGAACTTTCGCTGATCGAGCACGTGCCAAACATCAAGGCGGAACTGAAAAAAGATTTCAATATCGATGTGAATTTCGAGAAAGCGAAAGACATGCTCGAAGCCAACGACGGAGCGGGCAATACTTTCAAGGCAACCGCAAAACCCGTGCTGATTGGTACGGCCGTTGTCGGCGCGACCACGATGATTTTTTCCATCATCATGGCGCTCACCCACGGGCTTACTGCAAACGTCGACAAACTTTCGCTGCTTCACGCGCCATTCATGCTTGGTCTAATCACTGGCGGCGCGATGATCTATTGGTTCACCGGCGCATCCACGCAAGCCGTGACCACGGGCGCGTACCGCGCCGTGGAATTTATCAAAGCGAATATCAAACTCGAAGGAGTCGAGAAAGCTTCCGTTGCCGACAGCAAGAAAGTCGTCGAGATCTGTACCAAGTACGCGCAGAAGGGCATGATCAATATTTTCGTCGCCGTGTTTTTTGCGACACTTGCATTCGCATTTCTCGAACCGTTCTTTTTTATCGGTTACCTGATTTCCATCGCAATCTTCGGCTTGTATCAGGCAATTTTTATGGCCAATGCCGGCGGCGCGTGGGACAACGCCAAGAAAATCGTCGAAGTCGAGCTCAAACAAAAAGGTACTCCGCTCCACGATGCCACTGTCATCGGCGACACGGTAGGCGATCCCTTCAAGGACACGTCTTCGGTTGCGCTGAATCCTGTGATCAAGTTCACGACACTCTTCGGCCTGCTCGCCGTCGAACTCGCCGTGCAACTGACTGCCACACAAGGCAGTGGCCTGACTCACCTTCTGGCCGCGGTTTTCTTCGCGGTGTCCTTCACCTTCGTCTACCGTTCATTCTATGGAATGCGCATTCGCACGGACGGAGCTCACTGAGCACGTTCACCATCGCGGAATCATTAGGCACAATCCCAGCATGAAAGAATGAGGGCCCACGGGCCGCCATTCTTTATTCTTTCATCGCACTTTGTTTCTGCCCACAATCGAAGTAAAATCCGCCGTCCAACATCGGAGGACGAATACAATGCTGACGATCAAGTTTCTCCCACTCATCACGCTGCTCTTGCTTGCCACCGCGACCGTCTGCACCGCCCAGGTTGACCCCAAATGGGAAATCCACGATCGCAATCGCCCGATGCCTACAGCGGTTACACCGGGCACCGCCAGCACGCAGGAAGCGCCAGGAAAGGCTCCTTCCGATGCGGTGATCCTTTTCGACGGCAAAGACCTTTCCAAGTGGGCTCAAAAAGACGGAACCCCCGCAAAATGGAAGGTCGAAAACGGCTATTTTGAAGTCGTCCCCAAAACCGGCGAGTTGCACACCAAAGATTCCTTCGGCGATTGCCAGCTCCATGTCGAGTTTGCCGAACCGAATCCGCCCAAGGGGGAAGACCAGGACCGCGGCAACAGCGGCGTTTTTTTAATGGGACTCTACGAAATTCAGGTGCTCGACTCCTACGAAAGTAAAACCTACGCGGACGGTCAGGCCTCCGCGGTCTATGGCCAATATCCGCCGCTGGTGAACGCTTCACGACGGCCGGGACAGTGGCAGACCTACGACATCGTTTTTCACGGCCCGCGATTTGACGCCGCCGGAAAGCTGACTCGTCCGGCGCGCGTCACCGTGCTGCACAACGGTGTGCTGGTACAAGACAATGTGGAGCTCACCGGACCGACCGGGCATCATGTCCGGCCTCCCTACACGCCCACTCCTGAAAAACTGCCACTGGCCTTGCAGGACCACAATCATCCCGTTCATTACCGCAACATTTGGATCCGCAATCTGTAATACCTAGCTGCGATATTACTGTTTCGGATCGCAACAGCAACAAGAGCTCAGGTGCGGACCAGGCCGGTGAATTTGTGTGGGTCGTTATCGAAACCGGGGAACACCGGAGCAAGATCGCGCACACCGAGGTGCTCGCGGAGAATTTCACCGAGAACGGAACGAAAATCCGTGGTGAGCGCGAGATCGCGGCCCTCATTGAGCTGAGCTTCGTTGAGGCCGGGCCAGCGGCCGTAGACTTTTCCTCCTTTAACGTCGCCGCCCATCACGAACATGCAGTTAGCGTGACCGTGGTCGGTGCCGCGGTTTCCGTTTTCTTTTGCGGTGCGGCCGAATTCGCTCATGGTAACAAAGACGATGTGCTGCATGCGGTCCCCCATGTCCTGGCGAAACGCGGACATTCCCTGCCCCAAATCTTTCAGCAAATTGGAGAGTTGGCCTAGCGCGCCGCCTTCGTTGACGTGATTGTCCCAGCCCCCGCAATCTACAAACAGTGCTTCAGTGCCGATATCTGCTTTTAATAGCTGGCCAATTTGCAGCAGGCTTTGGCCGAGACGACTTTTTCCGTAGTCGGCTCCGTTTTCCGGCTTGTATTTTCCGGGATCGGCTTTGCGCAGCATGTCGATGGCTTCAAAGGTTTCCGTGCCAGTGCCGCGCAGCGCGTGGTCTACCGTTTGTGCGTACATCGCTTCAAAGCCACCTTCGGCGACGTGATTCATGGTGGAGTTTTGCGCCATCACCTTGAATTGGCGCACGTCGGGGAGAGCGATGGCCGGCGCTGCGCCGCGCAACATGCGCGGTAGATTTGCGCCCATGGCGACGGCACGGAATGGCGAGGCATTTTCCTCTGGAACATTTTCCAGCGCGCGATTCAGCCAGCCGTCTTCAGTGGCTGTCCGTCCCGGAGTGCCGGACTCCATAAAATCCTGCCCATCGAAATGCGAGCGCGTAGGATCGGGCGAACCGGCAGCGTGAACGATGGCGAGTTCGTTTTTGTGAAACAGCGCTGCGAGCGAAGCAAGACTTGGATGAAGTCCGAAAAATCCATCGAGATCGACCGCGCAATCGGCGCTGCCAAGACGCGGCTCTGGAATCGCGATGGTTGGACGCATACGGTAGTAATCTTGTTCCCCGAACGGAACGACAATGTTCAAACCGTCGGCGGCGCCGCGTTGAAACAAAACGACCAGCTTCTTTTTTCCCGAGGAAGGAGTTGCGGCGATGGCGCGTTGAAGAAACGCGGGCATGGTGCTGAGCCCGACCATGGCGATGCCGCCCTGCTTCACGAAATAGCGTCGTGAAAACCTGAGTGGCCGCCGACCTTCGCAACACTCGAAACTCATGCGTAACTCCCTGACTTCAAGAGACTGACTTCAAAGAGAGAAACTATCGTTCCTCTTTTAAGGTGAAGATTTCGAGGCCCTTGAATCATCGCCTCTGGAACTCCGGTGCGCCCAGCACCAAACCCGTAACCATCGCCAAATCAATGTGTTTCACCGGATCGTCGAGCATGGCTTGCACGACTTGGGGATCGTCCAGCTGCTTTTGCAAGGTTTCCACGGTGGTGGGAGCGGCATGACCGCCGAGGAACAGTTGGACCGCGCGATCGAGAACTTGCCTGGAGTCTGTGGACGAGTCAGTGCCGAAAAGCGAAGCGGCGTCCGTGCGCGAGCCGCGGACTTTATTTCCTGCCAGGGCGAGCGAAAAATTCAGGCGATTCAAAAGGGCTCCGGTGTTCACCCAAGTTTCGGCTTTGTCGGCATAGCCAGTTGGCGGTTGGCATTGATAGAGCGGTTCGCCGATGCGGCCGACCCATTGGACAAGGGGCATGGGCGTATCCACATCGGTGCCAAGGGCGCGAACAGTGGAGGCGACAAACTCGAACGGCGTTTTGATTTTTGCGCGGTAGGCGTCACGCGTCCAGAATTCCGGCGAGTAAATCATCGTGTGCATGACGGCACGAATATCGCCGTCGCTCGATTTGAACGTTTCCGCCATGCGAGAGACGAGTGCGGGCGGCGGATTGTCGGCGACGAAACGGCGAGCAAGCTTCGTGGAAATGAATTTGGCGGTGCTGGGATGGCGGGCGAGAAGTTCGATGACCTGTTCACCGTCTTTCATGCCACCAGCATGAATCTTTTTTCCGAGAACGAAGAACGATTTTCGGATCGGGATCGTGGATGCGTTCGTCAAATTTGAATTGCGGATTTTCGCGAGGCTTCTCAATGGTCCAGCCAGTGAAACAACGCGCGACTTCGGTGACGTCCTTCTGCGTGTAGCCACCGTCAACGCCGAGGGTGTGAAGCTCCATCAGCTCGCGGCCGTAATTTTCATTCAGCCCGCGTTCCTGTTTCTTCTTGTTTTGGGCTTGAGGATTTTGCGGAGGCAAGGGCCCGGGGAAGCGGTTCCTGCCGCCGCGCATCTGTCGGCGCATGGCGCGTTGCTGCGCCTGACGTTGAGCCGCGCGGGGATCAGCACTCATAAAATTGTCCAGATAGAAAAGCATGGCCGGGCTTTTCGCTGTGTTGGTCACCAAATCCTTGAACTTTCCGAGGGCGTGCGGCTGGAGTACATCGCGTTCGTAGGAGGTGAGGTAGTAACGGTCTTCTCCCTTTCCCGCGAACACGTTGAAATGGTTAAACCAGAAATCGTCCATGACCTGTTGCAATTGCCGTTCGCTGTAGATGACCCGAGTCATTTTCGCCATCGCGAGTTCCTCGACGATGCGTTGCGGACGTTTGCTGTCGTCGGCGATTGCCCGAGGCACGGCATTGGGATCGATGCTCAGCGACCCCCTTCTGCTCGAGGGGGGTGCTGCCCCAGGAGTCGCGACGTTTGTCGGCGCTTGCTTCATCGGTGACGGAACGTCGGCATTCGCGCTCAATCTTACAGAAGATGCTGCAGCTGTTTCACTGGACGCACGCGCCGTCGAATCGGAAGGCGCTTGCGAATCGCCCACAATCACTGCAGCAGTAGCTTCGGATTTTGTTTGTTGTTGTTGCTTGAATTGTTCCTTGGTGAGGCCAGCCTGCTTTGCTGCTTGCTTAGGTTGCGGATAGTCCTCGATGAGTTTCACGGTGCTCAGGCGGAGTGTCGGCAGCGGCTCCAGACGAGCGTCGACTGCTTTGTCGTCGATGGAATTTGGGTTCAGCTGCTGATCGATCCATTTGGCGAGTCCGAGTTGCTTGATGCGTTCCAGGTCGCCCGGTCGCGGACCGTAAGCGAGACGATTTAGTGCGTGGAGGATGGCTTCGTCGACACTCAGTTCGGAAATCGGCAGGCGCTTTAGAATGGGATCCTGTTTTGGCTCTTTATCTTTTGCGGGAATTGCGGGGACGGCCGCGTCGGCACACGGTGCGAGGAGTAGCGCGACGGCAAGCAACGAAGCGAGAAAGGAGCGAAGGTTTGGCGCACCAAGATGTGAGGCGTCGCGTAAGGGTCTCATGGCCATATGGCGGCGCGAGACGAAGCTATACCCCGCGCTGTTTACAGACAGAATAACCCGTGGGCGGATAAGAAGTTGTGCTGAACAAGGACCGGTGCCAAAAACAAACGGGTAGGTGGGGTTGGCCAAAAGAACGGGAGGAATCCTGCGTCCTGCCGAAGAGCTGAGCCTCGAATGGTCGGGGACGGGTCCCGCTCAGCACTACAAAGAAAAAGCAGCGGTCTAAGACCGGCCACGACAAAGACAAAAAACTATTCGAGATCGAAATCGACCGAGCGGGACGGCGCTTTTCTTCCGGCGGCGTCCGCAGCCATCAAGATGAGGCGATAGTTGCCGGGATTCAAGTCTTTGACCATGACGAGCATGCCGATGGGGACTACAGGATTTCCTTTTTGCAGGAAATCGTCCGCCGCAACAGTGCCAGTGAAAAAGACTTCTTTGTTAGAGGCACGCTCCTCGATTTTGTAGCCGAGAACCACTCGCGGGGGTTGCTCGCCAGTTAGTAAAGAATCATAAATTTCAGAATATAAAATGATTTTGTCTTTGCGCTTAAAGCGATTCACCGCGGTGGGAACTACCTGCAGTCCTTTTACAACGAGAGGCGTGCGATCTTCGAGCAGCACAGAATCGAAATCGGCATTGGTCGCGAGTTCTTCCACGCGCTGAGCGTTGTTGCTCATAGCGATGCCGCCGAGGGCAAACTCCTTGCCGTCGTAAGCGTCAATGTCGAGCGGCCAACTGGATTTGCCGTAGGCATCGTTTCCGGCGCTGAGGACGACCGTCATTTTGTAATGACCGGGAACGGCATCGAATTGGTTCTGATAGTTGTAGGCAGTTTTTGTGAAGTCTTTCCATTCGTCCTTCTCGAGATCCAGTTTCACCTGATCGCTGAACTTTGCGCCGACGGAGCCGTCTTCACGATAGGCGATGCCGAGGACGCTGAGACTGGAGTGATACTTTCCCTTGTCCTTATCGAACTTGAACATTTCCTGCGGAATCTCCATGGCAAGATTCACACGAGCGAGATTCGGCCCAGTGTAAAAGTAGGGAGCCTGGAAAGACGGATGAACACCGCCGCCTTGCGCGTCCTGAGCACGAATCTCGAGCTGCTTTTCGACCGGCGTGCCATCCAGGATATTGGGCTGACGAGCGTTGCAATAACCGCTACGCGCGCGCACGTTTGTGCCGCCGTGATTCAACTTCACTTTGAGCGTGTGGCAACTGCCTTCGGCCGATTCGGGAGGAACATAACCGAGGAGATAAAATTCGTTTTGTTCGCTGGCGATGCGCTGGAGTCCGCCGAAAAGATCATTGGTATTGAAAATTGTGAAGCCACCGGTGCCTTCGGCGAGCGCTGCGAGGATCTGTTGGTTAGTGGAAGCGGATTCTGGAAATTGTGGAACGATGGAGCGCGGCTGGTTCAAAGGATTGTTGTAGTAGTTGCTGCTGGGGTAGCCGCCACGATTACCACTGTTTGCGCCTCCGCCGCGGCCGGTCGTGCCACCGCCGGTTGCGCCACGACCTCCTCCAGTCCCGGTGCCACCTGTGCCACCGCGGCCGCCGCTCGCTCCGGTTCCACCTGTGCCACCGGTGCCTCCGGTGCCGCCCCGACCACCGCCAGTACCTCCCGTGCCACCAGTTCCGCCTGTGCCACCGCGGCCACCGCCCGCTCCGCCACCGGTGCCTCCGGTGCCTCCGCCGCCAGGACGTTGTGGGTCCGGATAGGAAGTAAGGACAAAGCGAACGAGATGAATCTGATTGGAGTTTTTGTGATGAGAGCTTGCCGCGCGCAACGGATTGCCAGGGAGCGGGCGATTCGAGGCTGCGCCTCCTTTTGGTGCTGGCGCTTGAAGTCCGCGGACATCGAGTGAATAGACGGCGACGTTGGATTTGTTGCAGGCATCGATAGTGGCTGTCAGCTCGGATTGGCGTTCGGCAGTGAGCGGAAAGCCGGAGGAAAAGAGCACGAGCATTTTGCGGCCGGGAATAGAGCGCAGGTTCTTCGCGAGAGTGCGAACGGAAAGCAGCATGGAACGCGCGCCATAATCGGTTCCCGCGTTGGAAAAGCTCGCAATTCCGGGCGTGCTGATGGTCGAAGCTCCGGCCCCGGCAGTGTCCGCGTTGGACGCTACGTAGGAAGACTTTACGCCCTTGGCGGCAGCCTGGAGGAGTTCGGCATTGGCCGTGAAATTTTGCACGATACGCAGCGAGCCGCCAAATTCGACGACGGCCATCAGGTGATCGGGCGCGACATTCGAGTCAATAAATTTTGTGGCAGCGGCTCGGGCGGAGATTTGGTCAGGCAGAGCCATGGAAGAGTTGTCGAAGAAAAGGACGAGGTAGTGCTTTTGGGAATTCTGAGGGCCGGAGGAATTTGCGCCGTTAGAAAAGCTGGTGATGGTCTGCTCTTTATTGTCTTCGTAGACCTTGAAATCACCCTGCGAAAGATCGTGGATGTAGTTTCCTTTTTTGTCGGTGACGACAGTGTCCACCAGGACGAGGCGCGATTCTTTCTTGATGGTGGGCGCAACTTGCATGGGCTGCTGCGAGTCAGCCGCCGGGGCAGCTGGCGAGGGCGAGGAGTCTTGCGCGAAGGATGGGAGCGCGACAAACAAAACCAAGGCGAGCGCGAGTGCCAAGCGGGCGCGTGAGAAACTGTGAGCGATCATTGTGATGCCTCCGTCAGCAGGACTGGGCCAACGTCCTGGTCATTCAAATCCTTGGTAAGCCACCCAACAACGCGTCAATAGGGAATGACTACTGCGCCGTTGCGCGCCGCCATCAGGTCCCCTTCCTTATCCCGCACGACGAGTCGGACGAGATAGGTGCCTGGTTTGACGTCGAAACTAGACTTGACGGTGATGCCCGAACGGTCGAGGCGCTGGAGAGTGGCGTCAAGCAACTTCATTTCGAGAATTTTTTCACCGCCGGTTACGAAATTCCCATTTTCATCGAAAATGACCGTAGCGAGAGTAACATCGTCATGATTGCGACCATCCACTTTGCGGAATTTCACGGATTTCAAGTCCAGGTGAGCGAGAACCGAGAGCCGCACCTGCGTCTGGTCCTTGCGAAAAAACTGAGTTTGAAGGTCCACGGGCAAGTCACGGATTTCTTCCTGCGAAAAAACGGCTTCCTGGATTTCCTGTTTGGCAGTTTCTTCGGGAGTCTTCAGCGTGCGCGGAGCGTAATAGCCGCGACGCGCCTGAACGTTGAATTTTTGCTTGCCGGCCAAACTAACTTTCAGAGTGTGGAAGCTGCCGTTTAGCTTGAGATTCTGCGGGGAAAAGCCGAGCAGATAGGCGGCAGCGGGAGCAGCTACGGCTTCGCGCAATGCGACGTCAAGATCGTTTCGGTTGTGAAAGAAGGTACCGCCAGTGCCAAGCGCGAGATCGTCAAGGATTTCGCTCTGCGCTGATTGAGTCTGGACTCGATAGCTGGTTTTGTAACCGGCGGTCCTAAAAGAATCCCGCGGAGGATTAGCGATATCGCCCATAACATCCGGGGTGTACAGACCACGCGCGTCCACCGTGTCGATGACCACACCAGCGCGGTTCGAGCGGTCAATGATATCGACCCGATCCGACAACAATGAAGAGATGATAAAGCCGGGCGAAATAAAAACGAGTTTCCGCTGCCCAGGCATGCCGGTCAAGCGGCGCAAGGCGTCTTCCATGTGGCGATACGTGTAGTCAGAGAGGATATCACCATTGCTGAGAGCGCGAGCCGCGGCCGAGGAGGCCATACTTCTGGCTTGGACCACCTTGGTTTCATCGCCATTAAAAGCACATTGCACGGCATCCTCAGTGGCGACCGCCAGAGCTTGTGAGTCGTTCCTGTTCTCGATGAGGTCGGCCTGGTAGTACGTGACTTCGGGACACTCGTGAAATCCGCTGTTGGTCAAGGGGCGGGCAATGATTTGATTTAGAGATTTTTTCAGCAATTCGTGGTCAGAACTAAATTCCTGCGAGAACTGGCCGGAGGTCGTGAAAATAGCGACGCGATCGGAAGACGCCATGGAATCGAAAACTTTCGTGGCGGCGACACGCACGGTAACAGCGTCTTCCATCAAAAGATGCAGATCATCGAAGAGCAGAGAAACAAATCGCTGTGGTAACGCAGCTGCCGATGACGGACTTTTTTCGACGGCATCGGAATCGGGATGATCCGAGACGGTCACGATGGGAACGGCATGAGAGAGCGGCGTTTCCAAACTGAAGGTTGAGATGGTTTGTGGCTTGCGATTGTCGAAAAGGAGAAAGTCTTCTTTTTTCAAATTGTCGACGACTTTGCCATTCTGATCTCGTACGACAACGCGAAGGAGAACGAGGTTCACGCGCACTTTAAAAGTGGCAGCAGAATCGCGGGTGACGACTTCAGCTGAAGCAGGAGGAGGCGAAGCGTTGTCAGGAGGTTTTGAGGGCTGTTGCGCAGCACTGCCCTGTGCGTCTGGTGAGGGCGGCGTCTGGGCGTGAAGTGGGAAGGAAGAAAAACAACCGAGCGCGAGCAGAAGTGCCGCGATAGCCTCGCAGTGCCGAGTGAATGACCGAACAGAAAAGCGAGGCGTCTGGCGCATTTTACTTTCTCAAAACTTAGTGCCGGAAGAGCCTCGACGCGGTTCAACTCGAAACGACACAAGGCACCCTGAGGACGGTTGCAATAGAGTCACTATACGCCGCCGCGAAAATTGCTGTCAATCTGTTGTACGGGGAGTGGCAGGGGTGGAGCGGGCCGTCGCTTCGGCATTCCAAGCGGCACCCAAAAAGATGACGATCGCGGAGAGGTTCATCCAGATCAGGAGGCCGATGACCGCGGCGAGGCCGCCGTAGACAATGCTGTAAGGAACACGCCGGACATAAACTCCAAACAAGACGTCGACGAACCACCACAGCAGCGTGGCGATGACAGCCCCGGGGATGACGTTGCGTACGCTGGTTTCCTGTGGCCGCGCGACACGGTAGATCATTGTGAGAGCGGAAAGCGAAAGTGTGAATGCGGCTACGGGAAAAAAGAAAGTCCACAAGCCATGGAAGGGATGAACTTCGCCGAGTTTGGCGGCAATCCAATGGCGCAGAGGGCGGCCAAACACTCCAAGGACCGCAGCGATCAGAAGCGGAGCGATGGTAGCGACCAGCAGCAAGAGGGCGCGCAATTGGCGGTGGAGAAAGCCGGGCTTCTCCGCGTCTTCATAAACAATGTGGATGCCTTCCATAATGAGCTTCATGACTTGCGATCCGGCGATGAGGGTGCCGGCCCAACCAATGACGGCCCACTTCCAGGCTTGCGGGCCGCGCTTAATCAAGAATTCGGAAACAATTTGGCGGCTGCCGGGCGGGAGATATTTGGTGAAGTTGGTGATGAGGTCGAGCATATTGGTGTGACTGCCCCAACGGCTGGTGGCGATCGCGACGGTGAGCAGCAGCGTCGGGAAAAAGGCCAGAAATAGATTAAACGCAACGGCTTGTGAGATCATGCCGCACCGCGGGAATACACGCGCGAATATACGCAAGCTGCGTTTATAGAGCGATGCTGCTGAAATCATGGGCGACCAGTATAAACAAACATCGTTTGGGTGCCGAGGAACCGCCGTTGTGCGCCTTGTCGGGCGGGTAGGCACATCGTAAACTCGGTGCAGGCACATGATTACATGAAACGTTTCGAAACCGAGAGATGTATGAGCGAGATGTCGCGGGCTTCGTGGATGCAAGAGCGAAATTTGCGAACACCCGGCGGACTGGTGATTTTGTCTTTGGCGGTGTTTCTGTTTGCGCCAGCAGGTTTGCGGGCCGCGCAGCAGACTTCAAAACAGCTGTGGAAGAGTTTGCCGTTCGCGATTGTCCGGTACAACGACGACGCGCCGAAATCGTGGAACGTTTATCACGGGGATCGCAAAGGGATTTATCTGGTGCGACTTTGGAAGCGCTATTTGCTGATCAACACCGATTCGCAGAGCGCGTTTGAAATTGATCCTAGCAAAGTGAAAGTCGAAGGCGAAAACGCTGAACTTGCGCCGGCCGACGTGCCTGGAGAACCCATCGAAACGTCGGAATGGAAATCGAGGAACGCGGGACCCGTTTTGAGGCACAGGTTTCGATTCGGACAGAGCGGCAATTTTATGGAACTGCAGATTCCGGTTCTGCCCAACGGCAAGCCTGCTTACTGAGCGGGCCGTCCTTGCCGGTAAACACCATAAACCCAAGGGATTCCCAAGACGCCAGGCTGGACAGCGACTTCGATCTGATCGCCGACGTGAAACCGTTCGTAATCGTCGGGATCGACGGGGAGGCGCTCCACTTTTTGGCCCGGGCGCCAGGATTGCACGACGAGACGGCGGGTACCACGGACGAGGCCCTTCATCAGGAACTTGCCCTCGACACGCTCCGGAACATAAACGGGCTTGGACTCTGAATCGAGTTTGCCATTCAAGAAAATTGCGGCGGCCAGAATCCAGGGCAACGGGATGAAACCGGCGTAAATTCTTTTCAGGATTTCGATCTCCTGATGCTTGCGGGCGCGCCGCTCGAGCACAACCGCAATTGCCAGGGCGAGGAAGAACAAAACGCCGAAGAAAACCAGCATGAGGTCCAGGTCCAGTGGAGGATAGATTTGCGTGATGTAGGGAAAAAGAAGCGAACCGGCCAGAAAGAAGACGGTCTGTTTGATGAGCCGCTTGCGGAACATGAACTCCGCTGCGGCCGATGTGAGACCGCAGGAGGGACACTGATCCGCGATGCGCGTAGCGCCACAGTCAAGACAGCGGGTCATGCGGTTGAGTATACAGTCAGGCTCAAGGCCGCGTCTGCGAAAGCCTGGAGATGAGCTGGTGGTAGGATTCCTGCTGCTGGTCGGGGAAGGAGACAGAAACGCCCATGCCGCGCCCGGGTTCGACGCGCTTCACAAAGCACACAACTTTCACGGGACTGTCCAGTTGCAGACTTGCCGTAAAACCCGCGCCAACCCAGAGCGGATCGACGGATTCGATGAACATACCATTGGAACTGACATCGCGAGTGCTTGCACGGAGCACCGCTGAGCCCCATTCGATGTCGAGGGTGGCGCGAAAGTCGTAGCGTTGCGCCCAGCGGCGTTCGAGCCGTCGAGGAGATTGGTCTGCGCTGCCCATCAAGCTGGCGAAGCCCCCTGCGTGGGTTCCCTAGCCGCGGCGTCCGGGCGTTCGCGCCGCTCTTACAACGTAAGAATACTCTCACCGCGAGCACGTAAATACGACACCGACGGACACTGTTTTGTTCCCGGCATTGGCTGAAACGCCACGAAGAAGTACTACTCGTTCTTTGGCTCGCGATGTGTCTGAACGGAGCCGTGCTGTTGTTCCCTTGACTTTTGCAAACGACGCTGAATTTCTGCCTGTAGATAGTGGCGAAGATTTTCGGGAAGGATGCCGGGTGCGGCAAGTTCGCGCAGGTCTGAAACCGTAAGCTCAGGCAGAAAAGCGAGAATACTGGTGAGTGTCGTGGAAGGCTGTCGAACGAGAGCGATGCGGACGTTGTAGATGCAGCTCCACTTTGCGTCCTGAGCGACGGATTGCGCAACCGCTGGCGCTAATTTCGCTCGAGCGAGCACACGCAGCACTTGCGCTTCGGTGAGGTTTGGATTGGAGAGCGCGGCTTTGACTACGGCGGGTTGGCCGTCCGCCAAAAGAGCGCCAGCGATTCGCGCAGGCGAGCGCCGTGCAAGCGTGATTTTTTGTCCGAGTGGAAGCTGCGGCAGTTTGGCGATTACTTGATCTTCGGCTTTTCGTTTCAGGTCGGGCAAGACTCCGGGCGAAATGGTGAATTGCACCAGGTCCATCAGATAAAGATCACGGAGAAGGCGGACTCCCTCGGTGCGCGGCGTGTGGGGATGAAAGGCGAGGAGCTTCTTGACGATGTAATTTTTCAGGAAATGCCGCCGTCGAACAACTTCCGCGAGAAATTCGCTTTGCAGGTCTTTGCGTTGCAAGAGCAGGACTAGAAATGTTTCATCGAGCGACGGATTGTCGAGGATCGGGAGCAAAGCGTCTGGCGGAACTTCATGGATAAGGCGCACGAGATCTTCGCCACTCGCCTTTTGCAGAGTTGGGAAGCGCTCCGAAGTCACGGGACGGCTCGCTCTCTGTTTCTCAAGAGTTGTAATGCGATCCATGCGGCTACTTCGGCCGGCTCGACGGAAAGCGAGCTGATGATGGCGTGAGGAAGATATTGGCGTAATTCCCGGTCGATGGCTTGGTCGAAGAAACGCGAGCGTCCGACAGTGCCGCCCGTTTTTCCCAGCGGGAATTTTTGTTGAGAAAGGTTCAGCGACTCCGCGAGGCGATGGGAAATGCTGGCGAGCTTTGCGGCTGCCGAGTTTAAGAGCGACTGCGCGAGCGCGTTTCCTGTATCAGCGGCGGCCGCAACGACAGGAAACACGCGAGGATAAACAGCGTCCGCGCTGGAGGCGGCTTTCGAATCGACTTCCGCCCAGTTCGTACAACCGAGATGGCGCAAGATTTGGCGCGCGAGTTCGTCCGATGCTGAAGTAGGCTCCAGAGTGCGAGACGCCGCGATTGCAGCGAGGCCGATGTCGAACGCGCTGCCTTCGTCGCTATTTGCAGGACCGAACCCTCCCTCGCGGTTTATCACGCCAGCGCTGTCCCTACCGACGGCCGCGGAGCCCGTTCCGACGATCAGGACCATGGCCGCACCCGGCGGCATCGCATAGAGCGGAAGTTCGAAGTCAGTTCGGACGTCGACGATGGCTTCGGGAAATTGCTCTTTCAGAAAATGCAACATCTGATCGCGATTTTCGGGACGACCTGTACCGGCGAGTCCGGCGCACAGGGCTGCGACTTCGAGCGATATACGCGTGGAGTTGATCGCAGTACGAGTCGTCTCTTCAAGCGCGGCGAACGCCGCTGGAAAGCCGATACGAGTTGGGTTAGAAGCCGGTCCTTTTCCACGCGCGACAATGGCGCCAGCTTCATTCAACACGACGCATTCGGTTTTTGTGCCGCCGCCATCAAGCCCTAAAACACACTTCATAGGCCAAGCTTACGCGAGAATGGGCGTTTCGGGAGTAGAGCCACACGAACAAGTTTCAAAAATCGGACAAGGCTGTCGGCAGTGTCTCGATGGATGATTCTGCACTAAGTTCCTTGACGCCCGCTTGCCTGGACTCTATCCTCAACGTTTTCCGCAACATCACAATTTGAACTGATCACACGAAATGCGCATACACCCTGTCGATCTCGCGATCGTTGTCGTCTATCTGTTGGGCGTGACCGCCTTGGGATTGTGGTTCCGGCGTGGACAACAGGATGTGCGAGACTATTTTCTCGGCGGAAAGAGCGCGCCGTGGTGGGCACTGGCGTTTTCCATCGTCGCCACGGAAACTTCCACGTTGACAATTATTGGAACGCCTGCCATTTCGTACGCGACAAATCTGACGTTTATCCAGTTGGTCTTTGGATATTTGGTAGGCAGAGTTCTGATCGTACTGCTGTTTTTGCCTGGATATTTTCGTGGCGATTTTTTTACGGCGTACGCGTTGATCGAAAAACGTTTTGGGCCACGCATGCGCGCGGTAGCAGCTTCTACTTTTCTGGTGACGCGCGCGGTGGCAGAGGGCGTGCGCGTGTCAGCTATTGCGCTGGTTGTCAGCGTGGTGCTGGGGACGTCGGAACAGCTTGCCGTGGTGATCGTGATTGCTCTGACCATCCTTTACACATTCGAAGGCGGCATGAAAGCGGTGATCTGGACGGACGTTGCGCAGCTCCTGTTGTATTTGACGGGGAGCACGGTGACGCTCTTGTTTCTTCTGCACTCGATTCCAGGGGGCTGGAGCGAAGTTACTCAAGTGGCTGCAGCATCGGGGAACAAGCTGCAGTTTCTCGATTTTTCGTTTCACCTTGCAACCAAATATACGTTTTGGTCGGGGTTGATCGGCGGAGCTTTTCTGACGATGGCGAGCCACGGCACGGATCAGACGATCGTGCAGCGACTGCTGGCCGCGCGAAACGAAACCGATAGCCGGAAGGCGTTGCTAGCGAGCGGCGGCGTGATTCTTTTTCAATTCGCGCTGTTCCTGCTGGTCGGAGTTTTGCTTTATGTTTTCTCGCAGCATGTGCCACTGCTGAACGCAGGTGAACGCGCGGATCGCATTCTTCCACTGTTCCTGGTTCGGGAGATGCCGGAAGGACTGGCGGGCTTGATGCTTGCGTCAATTATTGCGGTGGCGATGTCCAATGCGAGTGGTTCGCTGAATTCCCTGGCGGCTTCGAGCATTCTGGATTTCTCGGCCGCTGCCGGACACCGGCGTGACCCGCGGAAATTTCTAAAACTCTCACGGCGAATGACATTGGTTTGGGGCGCTGTGCTGATGGCGTTTGGATTTGTGCGCTGGGGATCGTTGCTCGAAACAGGATTGACGGTCGCGTCGTTTCCATTGGGAAGTTTGCTCGGATTGTTTTTGCTGGGGGCTCTGGACCAGCGCGCAAACTCGCGAGGCGCTCTTAGCGGAATGTTCTGTGGACTCGCAGCAATCATTGCAGTGTGGAAATTCACGACTGTCGCCTACACTTGGTACGTTCTTGTCGGGGCGTGCGTGACGTTTTTCATAGGAGCTTTGGTGAGCCGATCGGTGGGCGACGCCGGCCGAACGCAACTGCCGCAGCCGGAAAATCAGACAGCATCGCTGGAGAATGGATGAGCACAGAACCAACTGGCAAACGGCTGGAGCTCGTCCGGGGACTGGGACCGTGGGCGTCCGCGGCGATTGTCGTAGGCACGATGATCGGAACAGGAATTTTTCTGAAGCCCGCGGAGATGGCGCGCGAGGGACGATTCGTTTCGGTTGTGTTTGCTGCCTGGATCGTTGGCGCAGTGCTTTCCATGTTCGGTGCGCTTTCGTTTGCTGAATTGGGAGCGGCAATTCCCGAAGCTGGAGGCGAGTACGCTTATCTTCGGCGCGGATTTGGACCTGCGTGGGGATTTCTGTTTGGCTGGATGCATTCAATTGTAGGCCGCCCCTCTTCGATGGCGTCTATCGCAGCTGGTATTGCGCGATTTCTGAGTTTTCTGATTCCCGCAGTTGCCGCGCCAATATTTACGTGGCACTTCCCCGGAATCAGTGGATGGACGAAGCCATACGATTTTGTTTTTACCTGGGCCCAGCCGGTCGCGGTGCTGTGGCTGGTGATCATGACGATCGTGAATTACCTCGGCGTACGGCTCGGCGGCGCGGTGCAGGTGGTCTTGACGATCGTAAAGATTGCTTCGGTGTTGCTGGTCATTGGAGTGGCTTTTTTTTCAGGTGGATCAGCACATCCCTCCGACCCGATCTGGCCAGCGGCGCTCGACAGGGACATCCTCACTGCGTTTCTCGCTGCGCTGGCGGCGGCGCTCTGGGCGTATGACGGATGGGAAGATTTGAACCTTGTGGGCTCCGAAGTTGAAGAACCGCAGAAAAATTTCCCACGCGCGTTGTTGGGTGGAGTCTCGCTGGTTGCGCTTGTGTACCTGCTGTTCAGCGCTGCATGCCTGCGCGTACTTCCCTTTGATGCGGTGGCCAACTCATCGCACATTGCGTCGGATGTTGTGGAACATGTCGCCGGACATGGCGCTGCTTACTGGATGACGTTGGCGATGGTGATCTCTGCGATCGGTTCGCTCAATTCGTCGGTGTTGAGCGGAGCGCGAGTGCCATACGCGATGGCACGCGACGGGATATTTTTCAAAATTGCCGACGGAATCCATCCGAAATTTCTTACGCCATCGCGGGCATTGATCTTTCAGGGAATTCTCGCTGGCCTGATGGCGCTCACCGGAACGTTTGAAGAGTTGACGAACTTGTTTATTTTTGCCGCGTGGATTTTTTATGGGCTTGCGGTTGTGGCGCTGTTCCGTCTGCGTAAAACGGAGCCAGAAATGGCGCGCCCTTATCGTTGCTGGGGCTACCCGTGGGTCCCGGGAATTTTCGTTGCGGGCGCGCTGGCGCTGACCGTCAGTATTCTGGTTCAGCGACCGGGGAGGTCGTCAATCGGGCTGCTGATGATGTTAGCTGGATGGCCGTTTTATCGTTACTGGAATAGGAGAGCCTCAACCGCCGGCACTGCGGCTTGAGATTAGTCGCCGCGAAGCGAAGAAATGCACAGGCCAGCCACCGGCAAGAAGCGCGGCGGCGGGAAAGATCACCCACGCAGATAGACCAACAAAAAATGCAGGGATCGTGATGTTGTGGGCAACGCGGTCGTCGAGAATCAGCGCTATCGGTAAACCGATCAGAAAAAAGGTCAAATAGGGCAAGGTGGGGAAAACGATGGAAAAGAAGACCGCTCGCGCTGAGCCACCAGCACGGCGCGACATGTACGCTCCCAATGCGCCGATAAGCGGCAAGAAGAGTAGCCAGGAAACGTAAACCACGGCAACCGGCATCCACCAACGGCTGGCTACTACCCGCGTCCAGGGGTTGGGGCCGAACATCTGGATCACGGCGAGAAGAACCATCGAGAGTAGAAGCGTTAAGAATGCGGGAAGCCAGAATTGAGCTACGCGTTTGGGCATGGGATTCTCCTTTTTTCGAGCTGACTCGATCATCTGTTTCAATGCCTGCCAGTCGTCTACCCGCCGGAGAGCGCGGCGTGCGGCCTCTTTCTCCGGGACGTCCTTGCTGAGCAACGACTGATACTCCTCTTCGAGATGCCCTGCAACTTCTTCGAGCACCTGGGTCACCTCTTCAGGTTCGAGCGCGAGGCCAGAGAGCTTGCTGGAGACGATTTGTTGCCAGTCAGGCATTGGACACCTTGGCTAAGCGACGCAACGCGGCAAACAGTTCTGACCATTCGTCGCGGAGTGGCGAAAGTTTTTTCTTTCCGGCGGGCGTCAGCCGATAACAGCGGCGGCGCCGGCCGTTGGAGCTGGTTTCCCAACTACCGCGAATCCAGCGGCGTTGCTCCATGCGGTAGAGCATGGGGTACAATGCGGCGAGGCTGAAGCACAAAGCGCCTTTGGTTTGTTCCTCAATACGGCGGGCCATTTCATAGCCGTGAAGCGGCCCATTTTCCAGGACACTGAGAATGGCGAGTTCGGCGGTGCCCTTCTTGACGCCAGTGCCGATCATAAGTCTCTCCCTTACATGTAAGAGTCTTATATATCAGGGTGGACATGTCAACTGGCCTTTGGGACGGGTGTAATGACCAAGTGATTCAAGGATCGTCGCTAAAACGACGCGGCGTGCCTGGCCAAGTTGATGGGCATGATGGCGGACTCGGCTTCCTGGCTCACTTCCACTGAAGGATGGATCAGCTTCGCGAGGATTTCGAGACCGGTGATGAGACGGGGGCCCGGACGGGAGAAATAACTGTTGGCGTCGAGCGAATAAACACGGCCAGTGCGAACGGCGGGAATGTCCTGCCAACCTGCGGTGAAACTCATAGCGCGATACTCGTCGCGTGCCTGGTTTGCGGTGTAGCCGCACGGCGCGACGATCAAGATGTCAGGTTGAGCGGCGACGACATCATCAGGACTCAGGCGAAATGACGGCGAGCGCGGCTTTGCGAAGACGTCGCGGCCGCCCGCGCGCTCGATCATTTCGGGAATCCAGTGTCCGCCGACATAGATAGGTTGCAGCCACTCGAGAAACGCGACGCGTGGGCAGTCGTTCGTGCATTGGATCTGCCGATCGTCGTTCATAGCTTGAACTTGCCCTTCGTCATTCATTGATTGAACTTGCCGTTCGTCATTCGTTGATTGAACTTGCCGTTCAATCGCGCCAAGTTTTTCGCCAATCGTTTCGAGAAGCTTTTCGGCCGCATGGGGGCGGAATGTCTCTTCGCCGACCCAGAGAATATCGCGCCAGACGTCGCCGAGATCGAGCGGATTGAGACACAGAACTTCGGGGCGCTGATCGAAATCGGAGAGCACTACGGCAAGATCTTCAGGAGAAGCGGCGCATACGTGGCACAAGTCCTGCGTGACGATGAGGTCGGGCGAGAGACTGCGCAACGCTTGGGCGTCGACAGAATAAACACTTTTACCGCGCGCGCTGAATTCACGAACAAGACGGTCAATTTCGGCTGGCGAGGCGTCTTTGGGGATGCGCGAATGGATCACGACTTTTTTAGAGCGAGCGGCTGGGGGAAAGTCGCATTCGTGGCTGACGCCAACGATCTGCTCATCGAGCCCTAGTGCAAAGAGAATTTCAGTGGCGGAAGGAAGCAACGACACGATGCGCAGAGGCGCCATTTGCGAACTTTAACACAATGCAAGTTAGCTGGGGCAAGTTAGCTGGGGCAAGTTGACGGGCTATTTGTACAGAAAATAGCGCCGGCGGGTCTTATCGTATTCGATGAGGACAGGCTGCCAGGAGACCACGATGTCCGCCGCAGGGACGCCGTCTTTCAATTTCTGCACGGTTTCGGAGTTGCCGAGCAACGCGATGGTTTTGGAGGTGTCAAAATTCTCGGAGTACATCTTCTCTAGCAGAATGGCAATTTCCAGCCCCATTCTCATGACGCGCACGGCCGCACGGTCTCCGATGCGAATCGCGACTCCTCCGCAGCGCCTTCCCGCGTAGAGGCCGCTTACGGGGATGAACGGCTTCGCGACAAATCTAAGTCCTGGCAAATCGATTGCGTTCAGAGCAGACGCTACTTTCTCGCCATCGATCCACGGCGCGCCAAATTCTTCGAAGGGTGCTTCCGTGCCGCGTCCAACCGAAACTCCGGCGTTTTGCAGTATCTCGAGTCCCGGATAGGCGATGGAACCCTTCATGGTGCGAAGATTGGGCGAAGGCGGAACCCAGCGCAGGCCGGTACTCTCAAAGAAATAATTGCGATGCCAATTCTTCATGGCGATTACGTGCAAGTCAGCGTTGATGTGATTTTCTGAATTGAAATACTGTGCCAACTCCCCAATGGTTAGTCCGTAACGCACCGGAATCGGAAAATACGCGACGAAATTAGTTTTGTCGGGATCGAGAATCGGGCCCTCGACGATTTCGCCGCCGATGGGATTGGGCCGATCCAAAACGTAGAATGCGATGTTGCGCTTCGCGGCCTCTTCCATGCAGTAAGCCATGGTCACGGTGTAGGTGTAGAAGCGAACGCCGGCATCCTGAATATCGAAGACCAGTGTGTCCACGCCCTTCAGCATTTCGTCCGTGGGGCGGAGTGTTTCGCCGTACAGGCTGAAAACGTGCAAGCCAGTGGATGGATCCTTGGCGGAAGAAACTCGTTCGTCTGACTGGCCGGACAAGCCGTGCTCCGGACTGAAGATTGCTACGATCTGCACGCCGGGCGCATGCGCTAGCGCGTCAATCGTGGATTTTCCCTGTGAATCGAGGCCTGTGTGGTTGGTAATGATGCCAATGTGTTTGCCGCGCAGAGGAGCAAACTTTTGCGATTCCAAAACGTCCAGTCCAGTTTGCACGCGTCCGGCACGTGACTTTGCTTTCGTGCCAGCACGTTTAGCCGAGGCAGTGCTCGTTGTTGCAAAAGAAGCCTGAATCGCAAAACAGAGAATCAACGCGAGAAGGTAAATAGCGACACGACAAAATGCCCGCGCGAAATTTGACAAGATTTCCTCCGCAATCGTTCAGATTGGAATGATATTCTGGAACGCCCTGCAGGGAATCGCGTTGTCGCGCTGAGTTGCGTGTGTTATCAACAGAAGAAGAAGCAGGGCGTGACTTCGCGAGATTCCGAACCGATTCGGGGGAATCCATGCCGACGAAACGCCGCGCTGCATTATTGTGTCTGCTTCTGCTTCCGTTCGCGCTCCTTATGGCCACAAAGATACACAGTCAGAGCCGCACCGCCGCGGCGAAACAAGCGAAACCTGCGCTACAAATCAAGTCCGCGGGCGCGTTGCGCGCGCTTCCTCCCGCAGCAAGACAATGGGTGGACGCGACGCTGCGCCGCATGACGGTGGAGGAAAAAATTGGGCAGTTGCTTTTCACGACCTATCACGGAACTTTCACTTCGACGGATTCAGCTGCGTATCAGCAGATGCTGCACGACGTGAACGATCTTCATGCGGGCGGATTTATTCTCGTTACACGCATCACGCCACTGGGAATTGAGAAGAGCCAGACTTACCCAACCGCTGTGTTGAGCAATCAACTGCAGACGCAATCGAAATTGCCGTTGCTGATTGGCGCGGACTTCGAACGCGGGTCGGCGATGCGCCTCGATGAAGGAACTTCATTCCCCACGCAAATGGCTATGGCCGCGGGCGGCGATCCTCGCGACGCTTACACAATGGGGAAAATTACCGCACTTGAAGCACGGCAAGCGGGAGTGCATTGGATCTACGCTCCAGTAGCCGATGTGAACAACAATCCGGGCAATCCAATTATCAATACGCGGTCATTCGGCGAAGACCCTGCACGGGTTTCGGAATTTGTATCCGCATATGTTCGTGGCGTGGAAGAGAATGGCGGACTGGCAACAGCAAAGCACTTCCCTGGGCATGGCGATACCGCCGCTGATTCGCACATCGATTTGCCGGTGATTCACGCGGGCCGGCAAAGGCTCGAGTCGCTGGAATTTGTTCCCTTCCGCGCAGCCATCGCAGCTGGCGTTAGCAGCATCATGACGGGGCACTTGAACGTACCTGCGCTCGAGCCAGATCCTGACACGCCGGCAACTCTGTCTTCACATATTCTGACGGAAGTTTTGCGCAAGGACCTCGGCTTTCAGGGTCTGGTGATTACCGACGCGATGGACATGGGTGGCATTACGGTTCGGTTCGCTCCTGGCGAAGCTGCGGTGCGTGCAGTTCTTGCGGGCGCCGATTGCCTGCTGATGTCACCTGTCCCCGACGCCGCGTTCGAAGCGCTTCAGCATGCTGTCAAGTCCAGGCGCATTTCGCGAGAACGGCTCGACGCATCTGTCCGGCGCATTCTTGAAGCGAAGGCGCGGCTTGGACTCAACAAAAAACGCTTAGTGGATGTGAACGCGATCAATGAACACTTTGGCGAGACAGCCTGGCAGAAACAAGCTCAGGAAATTTCCGATCGCGGTGTCACGTTGTTGCGCGATACGCCGCGTCGCCTTCCTCTTGACGGGACCAAGCCATCGCGGGCGCTGCTTCTGGCGTTTTATGCGGATCCGGAGCCGTACCCTGGTGAGGATCTCGAACGAGAACTGCGGCGTCGCTTCGATTCGGTGACCACCGTTCGCGCCGATACGCGCTTTCGCGATGCCAGCAACCTGAAGCTTCCGCCACCTGATTCCTACGATGTGGCGATTCTGGCGCTCTTTGTACGCGTGAGCGACCGCAAAGGCAACGTGGATGTTCCGGCGGAGCAGGCTGCTCTTGCCGAGCAAGTGTACAAATCGGGCAAGCCCGTAGTCACGCTCGGATTTGGAAGTCCTTACTTGATCGAGCGATTCCCACAAGCAGAAACATGGCTTGGCGCATTCGGCATCAGCGACGTCGCGCAAATTTCCATGGCACGGGCATTGTTCGGCGAGATTCCGGTGCGGGGGCACTTGCCTGTAACAATTCCCGCTGTGCAATTGAAAGCCGGATTTGGAATGGAAGTGGCAGCCGATCCGATGAAGTCGCAACCAATCGATGTGCGGGGCGAGGCGCAACTTCAGCCAGCCTTTGATGTCATCGAGGCAGCGATCAAGGACAAAGCTTTTCCCGGAGCGACGCTTGCGATCGGATACCGCGGCAAAGTTTCACTGCACTCTTTCGGAAAATTCGCTTACAACACCAAGGCTCCTGATGTCGCCATCAACACCATGTACGACATTGCGTCGCTCACAAAAGTCGTAGCGACCACAACGATCGTCGCGAAACTTGTCGAAGGCGACTTTCCTGTTCCGCTTGACCTTGACGCGAATGTCGAGCGCTATTTGCCGGAGTGGGCGAGCGGCCCGCAACCAGAATGGCGCCGTCGGGTTACGGTGCGTCATCTACTGACGCATACTTCCGGGCTGCCGCCGTTCAAGGAATACTGGCGCACCTCGAAGTTGAAACAAGACACACTGGACAAAATTTTCGTGGAGCCGCTCGATTACGAGCCCGGAACGAAGGAAGTGTATTCAGATCTGGGAATCATTCTGATGGCTGAAATTATTGAGCGCCTAACGGGTAAACCGCTCGACGTGCTCGCGCGCGAATACGTTTTTTCGCCGCTTGGGATGTCCAGCACGATGTATCGACCGGCAAAAAAACTTTGGCCGACGATTGCGCCGACAGAGATCGACAACCAGTATCGCCACCGGCTGATTCAAGGCGAAGTGCACGATGAAAATGCCGCGGCCGTCGGCGGCGTTTCCGGGCACGCGGGAGTCTTCAGCACTGCGCCTGATCTTGCTTCGTTCTGTCAAATGTTGCTGAATGGCGGCGTCTATGCCCACCAGCGCATCCTGCGGCGCGCCACAGTAGCCGAATTCACAACGCCGCAGGAACTCTCCGGCGGAACTCGCACACTTGGTTGGGCCGTGCCTACGGAGGGAGGCTCCAGTGGCCACCTCATGGGGCCGCACACGTTCGGGCATACGGGATTCACCGGCACTTCGATCTGGATCGATCCAGATCGCCAATTATTTGTCGTGTTCTTAACGAATCGAGTTCACCCGACCCGCGAGAATCAGAAGCTCGCGAAAGTTCGTCCGGCGCTCCACGACGCAGTCATGCAGTCTTTCGGCCTCGTAACGCCCGCGGCGTCCGCGAAGTAAGGTGCACTCTAGATTTTATTCATTGGCCATGGAAGAGAACAACAGTGAGTGGACTAGAGAGCCCTGCCTGTAGCGGCTTGGCCATTTAATCAGCATGCAGCAGGATGGTGCAGTCTAGCAAATGGTATCGAGAGCGCCTGTCTGCGCTAATGGAGGTCGCCTTGCCGTATGTCATGGGAGGCCTGACGGACACTGTCGGGTTTGCCGAGGTCGCGCCAATAATATTCATCGGCGCGGAAGGCACGGATTTTTTCTCCCTTCGCGGCAAGCCGAAGATAGGTGTCGATGATGGAGAAGGCGCCGTCTTCCTTCATCAGCTTGAGCAGCCGGGATGAAATCACGTGGATGCCGGAAAAGGCCAGCGGCTCGAGTTGAGGCGCGACGCGGACAACTTCAGGCTCGCGATCACGTCCGGCTCGGCGGCCGCAAAGCTGACCGTTGTCGTCGAAAAGCAGCTGCCTGGAACTTTCACGCTTCTGCACCGCAACGGTAACCAAAGAACTAGAATCCTCGTGCTGTTGCAGCATATTCCCCAAGTCAATTGTGCTCAGTACGTCCACGTTGTGCAGAATGAACGGCTCGGAGCCGCTGGACGCAGGTTCGAGGAAAAACCACGCGGCTTTCTTCAAGCCACCGCCCGTATCGAGCAAGGTCTCTTCGCGCGAAACTTCAATCCGTACTCCAAAATTGCCGTTTGCTCTCAGGTAGTCGATGAGCATATCCGCAAAGTGATGGACGTTGACGACCACTTCGTTTACGCCGAAACTTCGCAATCGCGAGAGGGTAATTTCCAGCAGCGTGCGGCCCGCGATCTCTACCAGAGCCTTCGGACGGTCATCGGTCAGCGGACGAAGGCGCGTGCCGAGTCCAGCAGCCAACACCATTGCTTTCATCGACGGCCTTTCACTGTGCCGTTTTCATTGACCAAGCGCCTCCAAGCCAAGGTGCCGAACCTCCACTTGTACGCCCTTTCGCGCGCGCAAACGCTTTGCCAGCTGCTCCGCCAGAAAAACCGAGCGATGCTGCCCGCCGGTACACCCGAAGGACACCATCAAGTTCTTAAATTCCCGCTCCTCGTAACTGCTGACACTCGCGTCCACGAGCGACATCACGCTCGCGAGAAACTGATGCACGTTTTCCTGCTGATTGAGATAGTCGATGACCGGCTGGTCCCTTCCCGTCAGCGGCTTGAACCGCTCTTCCCGCCCGGGATTTGGCAGGCTGCGTCCGTCAAACACGAAGCCGCCACCGTTTCCGGTTTCATCTTTCGGCAATCCCTTGTGAAAGGAAAAACTAAAAATACGAACGGTTAGATCAGCTTCGCCGGCCAGACCCTGCAACTTTTCTGATGCGAGCATACTCTTGAAGGCGCCCATCAGAGTCGGCAGTTCGATCGGCAACTCCGCGTGATGCAGAAGCCAGCGAAGATTTTTCAGCGCGTAGGGAACGCTTTGCAGAAAATGCGCTCTACGTTCGTAAAATCCGCGAAAGCCGTACGCCCCGAGGGCCTGCAGAATACGCACGTAAACGTAAGCGTAATAGTGTCGGATAAACGCGTCGCGTTCGACCTTGATGTAACCGCCGAGCGCGCCCAGATAGTGGTCGAGCAGTTGTTGACGAATTTCCGGAGGCAGGTCAGCCTTGGCATCGTACAAAAGAGATGCAATGTCATATTGCAGAGCGCCTTTCCGGCCACCCTGATAGTCCACAAAAAAAGGCGCGCCGCCGCGCAGCATCATGTTGCGAGATTGAAAATCCCGGTACAGAAAATAGTCACAGTCTGCGGTCAGCAAAAAATCGGTCAGTCGGCCAAAATCGCTTTCCAATGCGGATTCGCTAAACGGGATTCCCGCAAGCCGCAGAAAATAATATTTGAAATAGTTCAAATCCCAGGTGATCGATTGGCGGTCAAAACTCGGGCACGGATAGCAAACGCTGTAATCCAAATCGCGCCCGGCTTCCACTTGAAACCGCGGCAGAAGCCTAACCACTTGCTTGTAAGCGTCAACAACTTGCGGCGAAATTTCTTCGTTTTTGCGGTTTTTGGATAGGAATTCAAACAGCGTGGTGTCGCCCAGGTCTTCTTCAAGATACGCGCCCTGGTTCAAGTCTTCGCCATAAATTTCTGGAACGGGCAGGCCATGTTTGCGAAAGTGCTTGGAAAATGAAAGAAACGCGGCGTTTTCCTCGCGCACGCCGTACAGAATACCGACGGCGCTCGCTTTATCACTGGAAAGGCGAATAATCTTGCGCCCGGAACCACCCAGTTCTCCTTGCAGCGGCTGCACTCGCTCTGCTGGCGAGTGAAAATGCTGCTCGAATAGCTTTTTCAACACATCCATGTAGTCAGTCCCGGCAAATCTCAGTTTTGAAGAGTCATCAAGTATTGTACTTTTCTAGGATAGCTGATTCCTGATTAGGCCATCGTGTAAGAACTCTAGTGTTGTCCATGGAATTAGCGCCGGTCGAATCGGTGCCGGTCGAAGCGGTCGCGAGCGGGCGGCAGGGCGCGTTTACCGGACGTTCCCAAGTAGCGCGCTCTCACTGCAAATGGCGTGTTCTTTGCACCACGCGTTGGCTGCGTTTTCGTGCACACCTATATAATGGTGGGGTGGCATTTCGACACGCTCCACCCAAACTCGCGGACCAACGCCTGACCGAGCGCCGCAATCCTGCTTCGACCAACCTCGACCGACTTTCCACTGAAGCGATTGTGCGTTTGATGAATCGCGAGGACAGCAAAATCGCGGCAGCCGTCGCACGAGAAATTCGGTCGATCGCACGCGCGGTTGATGCGATCGTGCACAGTATTCAGCATGGCGGGCGTCTGTTCTACGTAGGAGCGGGCTCGAGCGGACGGTTGGGCGTTCTGGATGCCGCTGAGTGTGCACCAACGTTTGGCACTTCGCGGAAACTAGTGCAGGCGTTGATTGCAGGAGGACGGCGCGCTGTTACGAACGCCGTTGAAGGAGCGGAGGACTCTGTTCGAAATGGTGAACTGGATTTGCGGGCCAAAAAATTGGCGCCAAAAGACGTGGTCATTCTAATTGCCGCGAGTGGCACCACCCCCTACGTACTGGGGGCGTTGAATTACGCGCGAAAACGCAAAGCGACAACTGTAGCGGTGACTGCCAATCGCAACATGCCGGTGGCACGGATCGCGAAAATTTTGATCGCGCCGGAGGTCGGTCCTGAAGTACTGACAGGATCCACACGGCTGAAGGCCGGGACGGCGCAAAAAATGGTTCTCAACATGCTTTCTACCGCCGCGATGGTTCGGCTAGGACACGCCTATGAAAACCTGATGATTGATCTTCTGGATACAAATAAAAAGCTTTCCGAGCGTTCGGTGCGAATTCTTGCAGAAGCAAGCGGGGAAAGTCTGTCCGCTGCCAAACACGCGCTGCGGCAATCCGGACACAATTTACGTGTGGCGCTGGTCATGCTGAAAAAGAAGGTAGATGCGCCCACCGCAAAGCGAATGCTGAAAACCTCTGCGGGTAATTTGCGGCGCGCGCTGGGGGAGTCGTAGCGGCCGTTTAGTGTCGTTGTTTCTTCCGGAACCGTACGCGCGGGAAACGGAAGGCAAACTGCTTTTGAAAGAAGGTCATGGACAAATTCGTCATCACCGGCGGTAAACCTCTCCACGGCACCGTGGCGATCAGCGGCGCGAAAAATTCCGCATTACCTGCGATGGCCGCTTCCCTGCTGACCGCCGAGCGCGTTGCCCTTCACAATGTGGCCATGGTGCGCGACATCATCACGATGGGAAAGCTTCTTGCCTACATGGGAGCGAGTGTGACCACCAGCGAATTTCCCGCGGCTGACTACAGTTTTCAAGCGCACACAATCAGCGACGCGGTCGCACCCTACGAACTCGTGAAAACCATGCGTGCATCCATCCTGACGCTGGGCCCGGCGTTGGCGCGAACCGGCGTCGCGCGCGTGTCGCTGCCCGGTGGATGCGCGATTGGCGCGCGCCCGATTGACCTGCATCTGACGGCTCTAGAAAAAATGGGCGCGGAGATTGCGACGTCGCACGGCTACATTGAAGCGCGCGCTCCGGAGGGTGGCCGGCTTAAAGGCGGTCACGTCGTTTTCGAAAAAATCACGGTCACCGGAACGGAAAACATTCTGATGGCAGCAACGCTCGCGGACGGCGAAACGATCCTCGAAAACTCGGCGCGCGAGCCGGAAGTAACCGATCTGATTGTGCTACTTCGCAAAATGGGCGCCAGGATTTCGGGCGACGAAACTTCCACGCTTCGTGTTCAAGGTGTGGCTGCGCTTCACGGCGCGGAACATTCGGTGATCCCGGATCGCATCGAGGCAGGCACGTTCCTAGTCGCAGGAGCAATTACGAATGGGGATTTGACGCTCACGAATTGCGAACCGCGGCACCTGGGCGCCGTGATCAGCAAACTTCGCGACGCGGGTGTGTCGATCGAAGAATCGGACGCGGGAGCGTTGCGCGTGCGCGGCGTACGAAAACTTGTTGCAGCAGATCTCACCACTGAGGAATATCCCGGATTTGCCACTGATATGCAGGCTCAATACATGGCACTTGCCACGCAGGCGGAAGGCGCGTCCACTATCACGGAGACAATTTTTGAAAACCGCTATCTTCACGCGAGTGAAATGATCCGCATGGGCGCGCATATTTCGATCGATGGCCGCCGCGCTATTGTCCGCGGTCCCGCGCAACTTAGCGGAACGACGGTCCAGGCTTCAGACCTTCGCGCCAGCGCTGGCCTGGTGCTGGCTGCACTCGTTGCCAACGGCGAAACCACCATCGAACGCGTTTATCACATTGACCGCGGGTATGAGCGCATCGTGGAAAAACTCAGCGCCGTCGGGGCGGACATTTCCCGTCTCCACACTTCAGTCGCATGAGAAGGCAGCAATCATGAACCATCAGCTGGCAAAGATCGCGGGTCCGACAATCATCACATTCGCCTTATTTCTTGGCGGAGCCGCCGTGCACTCGCAATCCGGGTCCCCCGGCAGAATGCTTTTTGCGGTATGGCCCGGACAAACGGGCAAACAGCCGGACTCCCCCATTCTCGATCCGGTGGCTTTGGTCACGGCCTCGGGATTTGATGAGCCGCTAAAGTACGGCAGCGCTGAAGGGAAAGAAGCCGAGGCAATTTATGACACATTCGAAAAAGCCTACCTTAACTCGGGACAAAAATATCCGCTTTTGTTCGGTGGCAGTGAGATCGGCGCGGTCGACGTAGAGGCAGCGGTCGGAATAAGCTGCGAATCATTAACTGCGACCGTAAGACCATCGGTTCCGCTTCCCAACGCTCAGAGAGCGCTCGCGGCTACCTCAATCCAAGGGCTTCGATTACACACGAATTGGCGTCAGCCCAATACAACAGGACAGCGCTCCGAATTCCTCAATGCTGCAGCCGCGTACCTGACGAAAAAAGGAGTTACTGGAGTCTTGCCTTCTGCGATTAAGCTGAGAAACCTGCGGCTGACGAAGGTGCGTCTGGACGGCCCCAACGCTCTCGTCGGCAGCATAACCTTCAAGGACTCAACGACCAAACGCAATCTGTTTCTGGTGCTCGAGCAGGGAGAAACAAATTTCCTATTACTACGAGTCTTGGGACTATGCAATTTACAAGGAAAAGGACGGCAAATGGGAGAAGGTGTACAAAGGTGGCGGCGGTGGATGCTAGATCGTAATCTGCCAACGGACCTTTGTTTTGCGATGTGCGCTCTCTGGTGAATCTATTTCCACCCATCCGGTTTCTCGTTCCCCGCGCCCTCTGCTACAATCTCTTCACCTTTTTTCGCGGCGCGTTCCAATCGCCGCTCAGCGGAGGCTTCACCATCATGGCCAACATACAGCTTCTGGAAAAAATCGACGCCGCCATCGCGGAAAAGAATCTTCTTAAGCATCCTTTCTATCAGGATTGGCAGGCCGGCAAACTTTCTCGCGAATCGCTGCAGCTTTATGCTGCGCAATATTACCGCCACGTGGAGGCTTTTCCGAAGCATCTGCGCGTCCTCGCGGCCCGTGCGGATGGATCGCTGAAACCTGTGGTCCTGGAAAATCTCGCCGAAGAGGAGAATCCCGCGGCTCCGCATCCGCAGCTGTGGCGGGACTTTGCGGAAGCCCTCGGCGTCAGCGAAGAGGACATCACGTCGTCGCCGTCACTTCCTGGGACACAGAACGTGGTTCACACCTTTCGTGATATTTGTGCCAATCGCTCGATTCCCGAAGCGGTTGCGGCGCTGTATGCCTACGAAGCGCAGGTTCCTGAAATTGCGACGACGAAGATGGACGGACTGAACCGCTTCTACGGAATTAACGATGCCAAGGGCACGGCGTATTTCGCCGTCCACGAAGAAGCCGATAAGGCGCACCGCGCCGCCTGGCGGAATTGGCTCATCGAAAATGTTGGCGGGAATGAAGAACAGATTCTCGCTTCTACCCGGGATGCGCTCAGCGCCCTTTGGGGTGCGCTCGATGCCGTTCACTCGGGCTCCTGCGCCAAGAACTAAGACAAGCGGGTGAAGAGCACTGACTGAAGTCTGTGCCGTCAGGCCCTGCGCTGTAAGTCGTTTCGGCTCAACAAAAAAGAACGATAGTTCCTTTTTTATGGCGAAGGTCTTTGCGCCTTTTGCGTCTGAATCGTGCACCATCAGACGAAGCCGAACTCACACAGCAGAACGTTGCTGAGATAGCTCGAGGTCGCAGTGCTGCGCTCCTGACGGCGACTTGGATGTGGCCAAAATAGGCGAACGCACAGGAAAAGCTACGCTACGCTGGGACAATTCTGCGAACTGACCGGCGCTACAAACTCTCGATTCACCTATGCGCGCCGGTCGCTGATCACCAAAACAAAAGAGCCTCCGATTGTTCGTCGGAGGCTCTTGCAATTTATGTGCGGGTAAGCAGTTCTCTTACTCAGCTGCGGCTGTCGTCGTGCCGCCGCCTGCTTCTTTCTTCTGCGCCTTCTCGCGGGCTTCCTTGATGAGCGCCTTGCGCGAAAGGCGAACCTTGTTGCCTTCGATCGAAAGCACTTTGACCAGTACCTGGTCGCCGAGTTTCAGTTCGTCGCGCACGTCGCGAATCCGCTGTTCGGAAATTTCGCTGATGTGCAGCAATCCGTCGGTTCCGGGGAACAACTCGACGAACGCGCCGAATTCCGCCAGCCGCACGACTTTGCCGAGATAGGTCTTGCCGATCTCCGCGCTTGCCGTGACGTCGCGGACCATCTGCAACGCCGCATCGCCGCCGGAGCCGCTCGTGGCGAAGATATGAACTGTGCCGTCTTCGTGCACGTCAATCTTGACGCCAGTCGCTTCGATTATGGATTTGATTTTCTTTCCGCCTGGACCGATCAGGTCGCGAATCTTGTCCGTAGGAATGGACAATTTGAAGAGGCGCGGCGCATACGCGGAGATGGTTGTGCGCGCTTCGCTGAGCGTCGCGTCCATAATGTCCAGAATCTCCAAGCGAGCTTTTTTGGCTTGAGCCAGCGCTTCACGCATCATTGGAATGCTGATGCCGCCGACTTTGATGTCCATTTGCAGAGCGGTGATTCCGGCACGTGTTCCGGCAACTTTGAAGTCCATGTCGCCGTAATGATCTTCCGCGCCCGCGATGTCCGTCATAACCGCGTACTTGCCGTTGTCTCCAACGACCAGGCCCATCGCGATACCCGCACAAGGAGATTTCAGGGGCACGCCAGCGTCCATCATGGCAAGAGAACCGCCGCAGACAGTGGCCATTGAGGACGATCCGTTCGACTCAAGAATGTCGCTGACCAGGCGCATCGCATATGGAAATTCCGTTTCGGGCGGTAGCAGGCTTTGCAGCGCACGTTCAGCCAAAGCACCGTGACCGATTTCGCGGCGGCCGGGCCCGCGTACAGGCTTCACTTCGCCAACGCTGAATGGCGGGAAATTGTAGTGCAGCATGAAGCGTTTGTGCTGATCCTGAGCAAACAACAGATCCAGCCGCTGCTGGTCTTCCTTCGTTCCGAGTGTCAGTGTTGCCAAAGCTTGAGTTTCTCCGCGTGTGAACAACGCAGAACCATGAACTCGTGGCAGCAAGCCTACTTCGCAGGTGATCTTGCGGATCTTGTCAAACGGCCGTCCATCTGGGCGGCGGCGCGCATTCAAAATTTCGTCGCGGAAGATGTCTTCTTTCAGCCGGTCGAAGGCACGCTTGGTCAGCTTTAGCTTTTCTTCGTCCTCTTCAGGAACCGCTTCCGCCACTTTGGCTTTCAGCTCATCTACGAGGTGATAGCTCTCCTTCTTCGGGTGCTTCTCGGTGTTCAGCGCATCCTTCAGGTCCGCACCGATGGTCTTTTTCAGCGTATCGTAAATAGCCTGGTCGAACGGCCATGGCTCTACTTCCACCTTCTTCGGCTTTAGTTGCGCGTGCAGCTCCTTGATCGCGGCCACGATCTTTTTCACTTGCGCATGGCCAAATTCCAATGCTTCCACAACGGTCTCTTCGGACACTTCAAGCGCGCCGGACTCCACCATCATGATGGCGTCTTCGCTCCCCGCAATGACGATGTTCAACAAGCTCGTTTTCTGTTCGGCCACGGTCGGGTTTGCAACAAGTTGACCATTTACCAAGCCTACGCGAACCGCTGCGATTGGAGTCGGAAATGGCAGGTCGCTGCAGTACGCCGCAGCCGCCGCTCCAGTGACCGCGATGACGTCCGGGTCATTGTCACTGTCCGCGGACAGCACCATCGAGTTCACCTGGGTTTCGTTCCGCCATGATTCGGGGAACAACGGGCGCATTGGCCGGTCAATCAAACGCGAGGTCAATATTTCCTTTTCTGTCGGGCGGCCTTCCCTCTTGAAAAATCCTCCGGGAATCTTTCCGGCTGAGTAGGTATTCTCGCGATAGTCCACCGTTAACGGCAAGAAGTCCTTGTCATTCGCCTTGGTCGCCATGCACGCCGTGTTCAAAATAACAGTATCGCCATACCGGGCCACAATCGCGCCGTTTGCTTGCTTTGCAATCTTTCCTGTCTCAAGAGTCAGAGCTCTTCCACCGACCTCTACCGATACCTGGTAAGGCGCCGGGATGTGATTATTTTCTGGCATGATTCATTCCTTTGGTTCCGCCTCTGGCGGTACCTGGGCAGATCCGTCTGCCCTTTCCATATTCACTTCGTTTGATTGTTGCTCTGTCGTTGAGCAGAGGCAGGATTCAATGGCATCCGGATCAGACTACACTACGAGACAATTCGCCTGTTTCCAGCCGAATGCCTAATTCCAGACATTTTCGCTTGGAATTCGTCACTTCACGCGAAGTTTGCGGTTGTTTTCTCTGCAAACCGCTACTTGCGCAGACTGAGGCGTTCCACAATCTCGCGATACCGATCCGGGTCCCGGCGGTTGAGATAGTCCAGTAGTCGGCGGCGCTTGTTGACCATCATGATCAGTCCCCGCCGCGATGCATGGTCCTTGACGTGGCTCTTGAGATGCGTCGTCAGATAGTTGATCCTCTCGCTCAACAGTGCAATTTGCACTTCCGGCGAGCCCGTATCCTTGACATGAGAACGGAATTGTTCGATCAACGCTGCTTTCGGTGCGCTCAAGTGCCCTCTCCGTCGTCCCCTGAATTTTCCTCTTCTCTTCGACTAAACAAGAGTAACACAAGATTCTTTTACGTGTAAAGCAATGGAAAGGGCCGTTTAGCGACGGTTTCAAAGACCTGTAAGGGCTGCCCCTGCAAACATTGTGTGGAACAACGCCAGAATCCGTGGTTCCATGCGTGTGCAACACCGCGAAGAAATTCGTTCGGGAGGGGACAATGATCGACAAGCTCAATCGGGCCCTGTTGACTGGAATGCCCACACGCCGGCAAGCGATCACCGGCACGAGCATCGCACTAGCCGGACTCGCTGTAAACTCCGCCGCCTGGGCCGGTTCCGGAGAGGAAATTTCTCGCACGGACGAATCTATTCATCAGGAACCCGTTTTCACTGCAAACCGCAAGCGCCTTTTCGACGCACTGACCGACACCCATCAGTTCGACAAGGTCACGAAGCTCGGTGTGGCGATGAACTCCGGCACGCCGCCGGGAAGCGCGCCAACGGAAATCAGCCGCGAAGTAGGCGGTGCCTTTTGCCTTTTCGGTGGCCACATTCTGGGGCGGCATATCGAACTTGTGCCAAACCAGCGAATCGTTCAAGCCTGGCGCTTGAACAACTGGCCCGCAGGTCTTTACTCGATCGCGAGATTTGAACTCATCGAGCAAGGCTCCGGCGCGAAGATTGTGTTTGATCACACGGGATTTCCCAAGGGAGACGCGGATCACCTGGCCGAAGGATGGAAAGGCAACTATTGGGACCCCCTCAAAAAATTCCTTATTTAGGTATTTGGAAATGAAAGAGAGGCGCTGAGTTCCACGTAATAGATTGTATGGTGCCTGGAACTCGCTTCCGCCGCGCATTTTGGAGCGTGGTGATTTTTCTAGCACTGATCGGCGTCGCGGTGGCCCTTCGCAGAATCGTGCATCTATGGCCAATACTAACCCGCGGCTATGTTCCGGTCGCGACTACCTCCAATCCCAGAGCTGCGCAATTTGCTGCGCTCGATGACATTTTTGCTCGCCATGCAGTCCTGACGTTCGTGCATATTCTGCCCGGACTTCTTTTCATGCTGCTGGGTCCCTTGCAGTTCAGCTCAACGATTCGTGCCCGTCATCTTCGCTGGCATCGTTGGAGTGGCCGCGTCTTCATAGGTTGTGGCCTGATCATTGGCTCTTCGGCGCTGGTGATGAGTTTCACGATGAAGTCTATCGGCGGCGTCAATCAGGCCGCGGCCACAATTTTGTTCAGCGCACTCTTTCTGTACGCACTCTGCAAAGCGTTTTGGCACATACGCCGCCAGGAAATCGCACTCCACCGCCAATGGATGATCCGAGCATTTTCGATTGGTCTTGCCGTTGCGACGGTCCGCCCGATCGTCGGGATATTTTTCGCCACGAGCCGCTGGACTGGGTTGACGCCGTACGAATTCTTCGGCGCCGCGTTCTGGATCGGTTTTGTTCTACACCTGATCGCCGCAGAGACCTGGATTCACGCGACACTTCCTCCACAGAACACAGTCGTCCGCCACGGTTAAATTTGGAGTTTGCGGGCGACAGGAACGTCTGCGTAATTCGGTGAGTTTGTTGACGTAGCTCAATCCTGGTGTTACAACCTTGCCATTCCCAATGAGGTCGGGCCGTTCAAAGCAAGGACGCTGAGCGCCTGCTCGCAGCGTCTGAGCTACACAAGTATTTTCAAAATACTTGCCCCGGTGCAGGCAAACCAAAATTCACGGAGAGACTCAAGAAAATGAAGACGCGCCTGTTTTTCTGTCTTTTTGTAATGCTGTTGTCATGCATTTCCAGTTCCGCACAGCAATCGCAACCCCAGATGCAACCGCTCACTTTCTGGTACGGATATACGATCAATCCCGGCAAGGAAGATGAGTTCCTGGACCTCGTCAAAACTGTTGGACAGCCTGTCCGCGACAAACTTATGGCCGATGGTGTTGTCCTGGCCTGGGGTGTACAAGCTTCCTTGCTCCGCGTTCCCGGAAATTCAACTCATTTCATTTGGTACGCCGTCGCCGATTATGCCGGCCTTGAGAAAGTTGATTCCGCAATGCGCGCTCAGATCAGCAAACTCAACGACGAGGCCACTAAGTCAGGTGCAACGAAGAAGGGTCAAAAACCAGCAGGGTCCGTCACAGCTCGCCTCGGTGAAGTTGCAGACATGAGCAAAGTCCATGACTTTCTCACGCGCGATTTGGTCATCGGGTTGTCGCAATCGGCTCCCGCCGGAGTTCTGCCCTACTCTCGCTATAATTTTTTCAAAGTGAAACCCGGCAAGGGCGCGGATTTCCGCAAAGCGTGGGAGAAATACAACAAGCCCATCTTCGACAAGCTCATGGCTGATGGCGTCATTCTTGCCTACGGTCTCGCTGTCGAAGACGTGCGCACCGATGGCGAGTTTACCCACTTCGTCTGGTACGACGTGAAAGATCTCGCTTCACTCGATAAAGTGCGTGCGGCATTTATCGCTGACCGCGACCGCCGCTCTCAGGAAGAACAGGACGCGTTAACACATCTGTTCGTAAGTCTTCAAGATGCCGACGCGTCACGCTCCGAGCTAACCCGCTCGCTGATCTTCCACGTTCCCGCATCCAAGTAGTTGGTCTTTGGGATCAGAGGGCCGGCAACAAATCGGCCCTTTTATTTTTCTTCGGCGCGCGGTGCCGCTGCGGGCATTCGTTGACTTACATTTCTTCGCACAATAAGATGTGCGACAACATGGCGGAACCCCAATCCCTAGCTGGGAAGATCGTTTCTCACTACAAGATCCTTGAAAAGCTCGGCGGCGGTGGCATGGGAGTCGTTTACAAGGCCGAGGACACCGAGCTCGGCCGCTTCGTTGCGCTCAAATTTCTTCCTGATGATTTGACCAGTGATTCTCTGGCGCTCGAGCGGTTCCGCCGCGAAGCTCGCGCAGCTTCCGCTCTGAATCATCCGAACATTTGCACCATCTACGAAATCGGCGAACATGAAGGCAAGCGCTTCATCGCCATGGAGTTCCTCGACGGCTGCACCCTGAAGTACGTGATCAATGGACAGCCGATGGAGATCGAGCGGCTGCTGGATGTCGCCATCGAAATCGCCGACGGGCTGGACGCTGCTCATGCCGAGAACATCATTCACAGGGACGTCAAATCGGCGAATATCTTCGTGACCGCGCGGGGCCATGCAAAAATCCTGGATTTCGGGCTGGCCAAGATCTCGTCGAGCGCCAAGTCGACCGAGAAGATCGACACTATGGCGACAGTGGGCGTCGATCCGGACCAATTGACCAGCCCGGGTACTTCACTTGGCACAGTTGCGTATATGTCGCCGGAGCAAACGCGTGGCAAGGACCTCGACCGGCGCACGGACCTTTTTTCCTTCGGCGTGGTTCTCTACGAAATGGCGACGGGCCAGCTTCCCTTTCGCGGCGAAACGTCTGCCGTCGTTTTTGAAGCCATTCTGAATCGCTCGCCGGTTTCAGCCATCCGCCTAAACCACGAGCTTCCTGAAAAGTTCGACGCCATCCTGCAAAAAGCGCTCGAGAAAAATCGCGACTTGCGTTACCAGATCGCTTCCGAAATGCGCGCGGACTTGAAGCGACTCAAGCGCGAGCTGGATTCGGGCGCCAGTTCTTCCGCGAGCACACGCGCTGCGGAATCCCAGTCGCAAACACCTTCAGCATCGGCAATCAACGCAGCAGCCTCATCGTCGCAAGCACTTGCAGGAGTCGCGGCATCATCAAGTTCGCACGCGACTGCATCCCCGCAAATGTCCTCGCGAAGGCGCTGGGCGTGGATCGCGGTTCCCGTCCTGGTCGCCGCAATCGCGCTCGCTGGATTCTTCTCGACCCGCCGCGCTCGCGCTCTCACTGAAAAAGATTCTGTCCTGGTCACCGACTTCATCAATACTACTGGTGACCTGGTCTTCGACGGTACTTTGAAACAAGCGCTCGCTGTCCAGTTGGAACAGTCTCCTTACTTAAATCTGCTTCCCGAATCCAAAATTCAGGAAGCACTTGGCTTCATGGGACGCCGCTCGGATGAACGCATCACCGGCGACGTGGCCAAGGAAATTTGTCAGCGCGAGGGCGCAAGGGCCATGCTCACTGGCTCGATCACCAGCCTCGGCACGCACTACGTCATCACGATCGAAGCCATCAACGCACAGAACGGTGATTCACTCGCGCGCGAGCAAGTCGAATCCGAAGGCAAAGAGCAAGTACTCAAGTCCCTCGATAAAGCCGCCATCAGCCTCCGTCAAAAACTCGGCGAATCGCTCACCTCCGTGCAACAGTTTGCAACGCCTCTCGAACAAGCCACGACCTCCTCGCTCGAAGCTCTCAAGGAATATAGCGTCGGGCATGCCTTGCACAATCAACTGGACGACGAGCCCGCCGTGCCCCATCTGCAGCGCGCCGTTGCGCTCGATCCGAACTTCGCCATGGCCTACGCGACCCTCGGAGTTTCCAAGTCCAACCTGTCGGCGGCTAAAGAGGCCGTCGGATATTTCCAGAAGGCCTACGATCTAAGAGAACGAGCCAGCGAGCGAGAGAGATTCTACATACTGGCGCACTACTACGACATCGCGACTGGAGACATTGAAAAGTCCAATGAGGTCTATGAAGGATGGCACCGGACCTATCCTCGGGACTCAACTCCCCTGGACAATCTGGCTTTGTCATATTTCAGCCTGGGCTGGTACGACAAAGTCGTGAGTGCTGCCAGCGAATCTCTTCGTTTGGACGCAAAGGATTCGTTTGCCTACGAACATTTGGCCAATGGCTATCAAAATTTGAATCGATACGATGAGGCAAGATCGGTTGCCGAGCAGGCCATTGCGGGGAAGTGGGACCGTTTTTTGATTCACGGCATACTACTGCGCCTCGCATTCATCCGGGGCGACGACGTTGCGGTGCGTCGCGAGGCCGCTTGGGGCGCAGGAACTGCCGGTGAGCCAATCATGCTTTCCTTTCTCGCTTGGGGTGAAGACTCGCTGGGTAAAGTTAGAAACGCGCGCGAGACGTTGGACAAAGCTTTCAGAGAAACAAATCGCCATGGCATGACAGAACTAGGGGCGAGCCTGAGAGCCGTCCAAGCCGTGCGGGACGCCTCTCACGGCTATCCCGATTCTGCTCGACGGCAGGCTGCCCTCGCCCTCAGTCTTCCTGCCGAAAGAGACGCGCGGAGCTTTGCAGCTCTGGCATTTGCGGAGGTTGGGGACGCCGCAAAAGCTCAGAAGCTCATCGACGATCTGGGCAAAGAATTTCCGAGCGACACGATCATTCATCAATTTTTTCAACCCGTCGTGCAGGCTCTCAACTTGTTGCAGCAAAACAAGCCTACCGAGACTATCGCCGCGCTGGAGCCGTTGACGAAATACGAACTTGGAAGCGGGCCAGGAATCCCGGCCCTCTGGCCCATCTACGTTCGTGGCCAGGCGTTCCTTCGCTTAAAGGACGGCGGCAACGCCGTGGCGGAGTTCCAGAAGATTCTCGATCACCGCGGTGTTGCACCGCTTAGTGAACTGCATCCCCTCGCACAGCTCAATCTCGCGCGTGCCCTCGTCCTTCAGCGAGACGCAGCAAAGGCCCGCCTCGCTTACCAGAATTTCTTTGCCTTGTGGAAAGATGCCGATCCTGATATTCCTGTTCTCAGTGCTGCAAAGGCCGAATACGCCAACCTGCCATGACCGGCGGTTGCGATGCGATGAACGACGGCGGCGAGACTCTTTCCTAAAGTCGTCGCGGGATAACTTCAATTCGGTTTGGCAGCGAACGTTGCTTCCAGCGCGCGAAAGTCCACAATCAGCTTATTCAAACTTGCGCCCGGGGCCACCTTGTTTTCGATATAGGACCGCGATATTGGGATCGTGCCAAGAAGCTTAGAACATCGCGCGGCAATATCTCCTGGCACCGCCAAGATCGACCGTTGACACTAATCAAGCGTCCTCGCAACAGCCATTGCCGCTTACCAAACGCCCCGTCGCACGATCGCAGCCGCTCGACGCCCGATCATGCAAAATGACTTGTGACTTCCTTTGAGTCCACAAGCTCCATCCTCCGCGGCTCACGCATCGATGGAGTGGATCTGTTGCGTGGCCTTGCAATCTTTTTCGTATTGATGAACCACGTCAATATGCGCCTGCTCATCGCGGGAATCCCCTATACCGCTGGTTTGCCACGTCAGCTCGTGGGCGCGCTCGTCTGGAACGGCCAACCCGGCGTACAGATTTTCTTCGCCGTCTCCGGATTCCTGATCACGTCAACCGCTTTGCGACGTTGGGGTCCGCTTCCAAAAGTCAGCTTGCGCGGTTTCTACCTTATGCGGTTCGCGCGCATCGCCCCGTTGCTCTTTCTTTTGCTCGCAATTCTCGGCATTCTTCATTTTGCCAATTTCGAAGACTTCGTTGTCTCGGCAAAAACGGGCGGCATCGGCCGCGCGTTATTGGCGGCGCTCACGTTCCACGTCAACGTCCTTGAAGCGCGCCGCGGTTACCTACCGGGTAATTGGGATATCCTATGGTCCCTTTCGGTCGAAGAAATGTTCTACCTCTTTTTTCCGATCGTCAGCAGAATCTTCAGCCGCGGAGGCTCGCTGATGATCCTCCTCGCAGGTTTGGTTACAGCCGGTCCTTTCGCAAGAACTGTACTTGCGCACGGAAACGAACTCTGGCACGAATACTCCTATCTCGGTGGCATGGACGCTATCGCCCTCGGATGCCTCACCGCGCTGGCTGCGGCGCGATTCCCGCTTTCACGCAGAGCTCTTCGCGGACTTGCCTTCGCCGGCTCAGCGCTCTTAATTTTCATTCTCTGTTTTCCTGCTCAGCCCGCAAACCTCGCCCTTGAACGTAGCGGGCTGGATATGACGCTTCTCGCTGTCGGCTCCTGCATGCTCATCGCCGCCGCATTCCAGAGCAACTGGAGAAGCCCTCGCATTCTCGGTCCTCTTCTGCGGCTTGGCCAACGAAGTTATGAGGTCTATCTCACTCACATGTTCATTGTCTTCGCGCTGTTCCATATTTTCCTCCTCACAGGAAGGCCGCTCGCCGGGGTTCCATTTCTCTTCATGGCCGTCATCGTCCTCGCGGCTCTGTTTGGAGAACTCGTTGCCCGCTCTTACTCCGACCCGCTGAATCGCATGATCCGTTCTCGCTGGCATGCAAACGAAGTGGTTGCAGCTAGCCAAAGCATTCCAGTGAATCGTTTCCCAGAAGAACCTGCTCAGAGTTAGTATCAGCGTCGTTCGTTCACGCGGATTGTTAGTGGGGGATCTTGGAATGACTACGCGACCGACAGTGCTCGTCAGCGGAGCGAATTCCGGCATCGGCAAAATCATTGTGTCGCGGCTTGCTCGGGCAGGATACGACGTCGCCATCAATTACAAAGTCGATCCAGTTGCCGCCGACAATCTCGCCAGCGAGCTGAAAAATCAGGGAGCTCGTGCCGTTGCCATTTACGCTGACGTTGCTAATTCCAACGACGTGGACGCGATGTTTGAGGAAATCCTTTCTTCGTTTGGCAGACTCGATGCTCTCGTCAATAACGCGGGAGTTCAAGTCTGGAAGCCTCTTCTTGAAGTACCAGAAAGCGAGTGGGATGTCGTCATCGATACGAACCTGAAAGGCTGCTTCCTTTGCACGCAGCGTGCCGCGCGTCACATGAAAGAGCGCCGCTCCGGGGCAATCGTCAACATTGGCTCCGGCTGCAACAAAGTTCCCTTCCCGAACCTCTCGGCTTACACCGCCAGCAAAGGTGGCATTGAAATGTTTACGAAATCAGCGGCGCTGGAATTGGGTCCTTTCGGGATTCGCGTGAATTGCGTTGCACCCGGCGCGATTGAGACGGAAAGAACAAAAGCTGAGCTGGCCGATTTCGCGAAATCATGGGCAAGTCTTACTCCGTTGCGCCGCATCGGTACATCCGACGACGTCGCCTCGGCCGTGGAATTTCTTCTCAGCGATGGCGCTTCTTTCATCAGCGGCCAAACGCTCGGCGTCGACGGAGGACTTTTCGCGCAACCTCGTTGGCCCGACGCTGACTACGGAATCTGAAGCCCTCATTTCGAAGCGACCGCGTGTTTTCCCCCGCAGTGCAAACCCGGCGAAACCCGCAAAGAAACTACTCGGACGTAACGGTCCGCTACCATTTGATCCTGCGGTCGCGATTCCAAATCATTGCCCCGCTGCTTTGGAACGCGCAATCAAAGTCTGGTCGTACGCGTCTTCTTTCAGATGCCGGTAAAGGCTCGTGCGGCCTATTCCGAGCACTTGCGCCGCGCGCAATCGATTCCCTTTGCACATCGCGAGCACCCTTTGGATGTGCTGCTTTCCCACCTCGTCCAGAGACAACGGCCGCCAATCATCGCGCCCTCCTGGCCCCGACCCCCTGTGCTGTAACTGGTCCGGCAGGTCGGGAATATCGATGAAGCCGCCCATGGAGGTAATGCACGCACTCGAAATCATATTTTCAAGTTCCCTCACGTTGCCCGGCCACGCGTGCTGTAGCATGATTGCCTGCGCGCGGCGCGTCAGCCCTGCGATGTTTTTTCCATAGGCGTCGTTGTATTTTTTCAGAAAATATTGAACCAGCAGCGCAATGTCTTCCAGCCGCTCCGCGAGCGACGGAATGCGGATTTGTCAGCGCCGCCCTTGGTGAAATCAGTTCCAGTGTCCTTACGCTTGCCTGTGCCATACGGAAACCAATGGCACACTGTGTTCCACTCAGACCGTGCCGCACACTTCGGCTCATCACCGTCCTGGTGCAATCGATTAAGCTGCCTAGTAATATTCGTTAAGTCATTCGATAGCCGGAGCTTGTGTTGCGTCAGAGAAAGCGGTGCCGGGCGTAAGTCCAAAGAGAGTTTCCAATTGATTGAAGTCGAGGCTAACCGTTTGTTCCGGTTTGGCACGGACGCGCGGAGTCATTCCCGTCGTGGCACTTCACGAATTCCACTCACTTAACTTGGCCGCGCGGGGAGGGGTCGCACGCGACGCTGCCCCGCTTTGGTCATGTCAAAAAGCTCAGTCCGATATGGAACGGGATGCACTCGATCGACGCTGGTAGGATCGATCAACCGGAGGAACACGAGCGCACCCGAAGCGATCGGCCGCAAGAGCGGGATGTGCTTTCCTGATTGCTCGGACCAATGCAATTCCGTCTTTTCCACAAAGAAATCTTCGTTGTTGTCCCAGCCGGACACTTCGACCGAATAGGACGTTTGGCCGTCGGGAATCGCAGCAAACATCGAGTCGCTCCTTCGTTCGGAGCAGATGCAGGTGAGACGCCACTGCAATTGCGCTTAACCGCTTGAGGAGCCTGGCGTTGCAGCATGAATGTCTGGCATGGAGTGTCATTCTACGAAACAATAACTTCGAAGTGTACCGAAATGATGCAGCCATGGACTCAGAACTTCGCGAAGATCAGCAAATTGGTGGCGAACGCCTCAATCGGTCCGTACAAATAGCGGAAGCCAAGGATCGCCGCAAGAAGCCCCAGGCTGCGATACGGCGTGGTCCGTAACCAATCGAGATAGCGATGGGCTGTGTCGTTCCCCATCAGCACCATGATGCCCGCACTGCCATCGAGCGGAGGGACCGGCAACAGATTGAAAACGCCCAGCAAAAGATTCAGCGCGAAGAACACGCTGAGAATTGTTCCAGACACGCTGGGCTGCCCCTCGACGCCCCGGTGAAACCAGCCATACTCTCGTCCGAAGCGGATGAGAATGGCTGCGATGAGCATCAGCGTGAAGTTTGCCGCAGGCCCTGCAAGAGCCATCCACGCCGCGCGGCGGGGATAACGCCGCTCCCACTCCGGGTTGAAGGGGGCGCTCGCCCAGCCAATCATCGTTCGCGCGAAAAGAAATGAAATGATTGGAATCACTACCATGCCCCACGGCTCCCGCTGAATGTGCGGGATTGGATTTAGAGTGATCTGGCCACCGCGTGCGGCAGTGTCATCGCCGCCGATTTTGGCAACGAGTGCATGCGACGCTTCGTGACACGTGGTCGAAAACAAAAACGCAACGTACCAGATGAAACCAAAAACAAGCGTATCGGCGTTAAGCTCGGGCATGGAATCAGTCTAGGTCCACGGTAGTCGCTCTTTAGGTTAGAGAGAGGCGGGCTGGAATGCAACAACCGTGGGAGAGAGTAGTGGATCATCAGTTTTGCCCCGGACATTTTACCCTTTACAAGTAGGCATCCACTGGAATATAAGCATCAACAGCGAACAAGTGTAACGACCGCGGGAATTTGGCGGTCTTTTTTATTTTCAGCCGTCTTCCGAAACCGCCCGGCATTTCCAAACTCAAGCTGACTTATTTTTATCTACGATTGCGGTCGATCGGGATTTAGGAAACGCCTGTAGCGAATCGGCGACCATGCAAGAAGAAAGTACTCAACATAGATGGGGATTCTGGAGGCTGCAAAACCTGCAATTGTCATTTGCACGACAGATCGCGCACGCGCTGCCGCGTTCTATGGCGACACACTGGGACTGATAACGGCCTATGAGGACAGCCTCGCCGCCGTTTTCAACATTGGTGGAGTCAATTTGCGAGTCTCTACCGTGGCCGATTTCACGCCCCATGAGCACACGATACTCGGCTTCAATGTGCCAGATGTGGCAGCGACTGTGATAGCCCTGCGCGAAAAGGGAGTGACCTTCAACATCTACCAAGGTTTCAATCAAGACGATCTCGGTATCTGCAACGTGCCCGGCGGAACGGTGCGCGTGGCTTGGTTTAATGACCCCGATGGCAATGTACTATGCGTGACAAAAGTTTAGGGCAAGACTGGGTTCCATATCTAATTCAAAATGATGACCCACTAGCGGGAGAGACGGTCTCGCGGGACCGGCGGAAGCGTAACTGGCGACCTTCGCCCCATGACGCGAGAATCATGCGCGAGGGACTGAACTGCTATGAAATTACATGCGTTCTGGCGTAGGATTTCGGCATGACAAACCATTTGTGGTCGCGGCGGTCGTTTTTGGCGATGGGCGCGCTGTTGCCGTGGGCGCTGCGCGGAACTGCGTCGTCTGCTGCGAGCACGATTCCTGTGGGGCTGGAGATGTACTCGGTCCGGAACGCGCTAAGCAAGGATCCTATGGGGACAGTGCGTGCCGTGGCTGAGGTGGGCTATCAGGGAGTCGAGTTTTATGCGCCATATTTTGATTGGAGCGTTGCGCAGGCGAAGGACATGCGGAAGCTGCTGGATGATCTGGGAATCCGCAGCTTTTCAACGCATAACGACAGCGACTATTTTAGCGGCGATAAGCTGCAGCACGCGCGAGAGATCAACCTGATCCTTGGGAGCAAGTATATGGTGATGGCGAGCTCGCGCGGCAAATCGGGACCGGAAGGCTGGCTCCAAGTCGCGGACACGCTGAACACCGCGGCCGTCAAACTGGAAGCGGATGGATTGAAAGTGGGATACCACAATCATCAGATGGAATTCACTGTTACGGATGGAGTGCGGCCGATCGAAATTCTGGCGAAGAACACAAAACCATCGGTGATGCTGCAACTGGATGTCGGCACATGCATCGATGCGGGAAGTGATCCTGTGGCATGGATTAAGGCGAATCCGGGCCGCATCCGCTCCATGCATTGCAAGGATTGGTCGCCCGATGCGGCGAAGAAATATTCCGTTTTGTTTGGTGAAGGCGTGGCGGACTGGAAGAGCTTGTTTCACGCCGCGGAAAATGGTGGCGGGATTGAGTATTACCTGGTTGAGCAGGAAGGCAGCCGCTTTTCGGAACTCGACACGGCGCGCAAATGTTTGCAGGCGTTTCGCGCGATGCATGGAGCCTAGGATCTTTCTTGCGGCTGAGTGCTCCTCAGGATTCGAATTTCGCGCGGCATCCAGAGCGCACACGAATCCTGTCGCGCGACGCGTAAGCTAGATTCCCCGACATGCGAACCCTCGTTTCCCTTTTTTGCTGCGCCGCAGCTGCGCTCGCCGGATGGGCCGCGCAGGCGATCGTTGCTCTATCACTCAGTGGCGCTCCTATCGGTCAAGAGGTCGTCCAAAAGAATGTAGCGGTAAAAATGCGAGATGCGACAGTGCTGCGCGCGGATATTCTGCTTCCGTCAGCCGAGGGCAGATTTCCAGTGCTCGTCTATCGCACGCCATACGGGAAAGATAACGCTTCTTCCGGATGGACTACCTTCAACAAAGCTGTCGCTCGCGGTTATGCCGTCGTGATTCAAGACGTTCGTGGGCGCTACGCGTCCGAAGGTGAGTTCGCGCCTTACCAGAATGAAGGCCGCGACGGCTACGACACGATCGAGTGGGCCGCTGTGCAGCCGTGGTCCAATGGCAACGTTGGAACATTCGGTCTCTCTTATCCTGGTGCGGTACAGTGGCTGGCCGCCGTCGAAGATCCTCCGCATCTGAAAGCAATGATTCCCGCGATGACTTTTTCCACGCCGCGAAATTTCTTCTATTCCGGCGGAGTGTTTGATGGCTCGTGGCTGGACTGGATTTGGCTCAACATCGCTCCCGATGCGCGCAGGCGAAAAAATCTGCCGGGACCTCAAACCGCCAAGGAAACCGCTGCTTCGTGGAAGACGGAGCGTGCACACCTGCAGAATTTTCTCCCAATGGCGGACTTGCCGGATTTGAAACAAGTCGCCCCGTTCTACTACGAATGGCTAGCGCATCCGCCCGCTGATCCTTGGTGGGATTGGGCCGAGCTGCGAGGAAAATACAGCCGCGTGCGTGCCGCGGTTCTGAACATTTCCGGCTGGTACGACGAAGCATACGGCCCGGACGGCGCAACGACGAACTTCAATGGCTTACGTGAAGCGCGCAAAGACGAAAGGGATCGGCGAACCGCGACCATCATTGGCGCGTGGACTCATGGTGAGCTTGGACGCTCCAAAGCAGGTCAACGCGAATTCGGCGAGTCCGCAGCAGCCGACTACGACGAAATTATTCTTCGCTGGATGGATCACTACCTCAAGGGCGTCGACAACGAAGTTGAAAAGGAAAAGCCAGTCCGCATTTTCGTGATGGGCGACAATGTCTGGCGCGACGAGGACGGGTGGCCGCTTGCTCGGGCAAGAGAAACAAATTTTTATTTTTCCTCACGGAAGCACCGCGGAGCGGAATCTTTCTCTCTCGGACCTGGGTTGTGCGTCCAGTGCGGACGATTCACGGAGTTGCTATCCGATCCAGCGCATCCAGTCACAGATCCTTACGAAGAATTTGGCGCACGAGACTATCGTTCATTTACCGGACGCAAGGACGTGCTATTTTTTGATAGCGAGCCGCTGCAATCCGATATGGAGGTTACGGGCACGATTCGCGCAGAGATGTACGTTTCCGCCGATGTACCGGATTTCGATTTGTGGGTGCGTGTGCTGGATGTAACGCCGGATGGCGCGGCTTACAACCTGATGAGCCCCGGCCTCGATGTGCTTCGCGCCAGTTATCGAAACGGATCCACCAAGCCGGAATTGCTGGAGCCCGGGAAGGTTTATCGCCTCGATCTCGATCGCTTGCTCACTTCAAACGTTTTCAAGGCGGGCCATCGCATCCGCGTGCAGATTTCCGGCGCGTTTTTTCCGCATTTCTCGCGCAACCTGCAAACTGGCAAGTCCGAAATCACTTCCTCTGAAATGCGGGCGGGCCACATTCGCATCCACAATGACGCACAGCACGCTTCACGCATCGTCCTTCCGGTTATACCCAGAGCCTTGGCTGCAACGGCCCTCCACTAAACGCAGTGACGTCGAAGCACAATTTCAAGGGAGGCCAGCTCTAAGCCGCACTTGAATGGGATAATGCCTCGTTAAGCCATGAATGCTTCTTCACAACAAAACGCATCAGTCGAGCCGCGCTCCGGTGGCATTTTTTATTCGGGATTCGCCTTTCTGCTAGAGCTTTTTATTGAGCTGATGATCCGCGTGACCGGCCGACGCATGCGCAGGAGCGACGCGCCATGGCTTCATTGCTACCTCGGTAGGCCGGGACTCATCGGCACCGGCGTGTACCAGCGTATCGCGCAAGAGGAGCACCTGCAGCTCCGCAACTCTCCGCACGCGGGTCTGATTCCGGATTTCTGCGCACTTCGCGGCCCGTCGTTCGATCCTGACGCTGTCCACCCACGAATCCGGCATTTTTATGAGCATGCCGCTGAATATCAGATGGAAGTCTGGAGTGAAGTATATTTCGTGGGGCGATTTTTTCTATGGGTGCTGGTGGAGTTTCTCAGCCGAAGAATGGATCAGCTGAATTTTCCCATCTCCTCGCTCGAGGTGGCCAAGGGCATGGCCAGCGAAGTGATCCAGCTGATCGAACCGGGCTCAGGAAAATTGCTGTACACCGGTTGGCTGCGGAGACTGAAGTCCTCAGGCCGTGTGATCTACGCGGGTGTGTATTCCACGACGCAAGTTCCCGAAGAAGAGAATCCCTGCGTCAAAGTTACCTTTCCATGCCGGGGAAGCGCAAACGTCTATTTGCGCCCGCTGGCACATTCCGACGGCTCGTTCGGACTTGATTCGTCAGGATCAGCTTTCGGACGATCGGGCTTCTATCGGATCGTGGAGTCAGGGCCGGATCACTGGCGGGTGCGAAACTTTCGTTCCCTGCATGAACTTTTCCATGTCTATGTCGATGAAGAAGACATTCTTCGCACGGACCACAAGATTTCCTTCGTAGGACTCACCATTCTCCGCCTGCATTACAAGATGACACCGGTTCAGGACGCGACAGATTCATCTGCAGATGCAAGGCGAAGCGTTGACGCAGAACAGACGGTCTGAATGATCTTCGTCGAAGATTTGGAGCTTCGGCAATTACTGCGTTTCGCGCAACTCACGGATAGCGCGGGGTGAAAAAAAAGTCGTTACGCTCCGATCCATAGCGGCTGAAGGTGACTCTAACCCCTCCGCTTCGCGGGTAAAGCTCTATGATGAGTCGGCCGTCCGCCTGCCGGCCATGAAGTCAGGTGCGCTTGAGGGCGAACGCATTAGATTTGAACGGCGGCTTCTTAGACGACTCTCTTGGTAAGTCGAAACGAGAAGTCCGGTTAGTCGTGGCGGGCGCCGTGAATAATTTGGACGCAGTGCGGAAGAAGAGCAGCAATGGCGTCGAGGGACTCGACGGCGCCTTTAGGACTGCCGGGCAAATTGAGGATGAGCGTTTTGCCGCGAATGGCAGCGATTCCGCGCGACAGGATGGCGCGAGGAGTGTGCTCAAGGCCCTTGCGGCGCATCTCTTCCGACACGCCAGGAATCAGCCGGTCGGCGACAGCTTGCGTGGCTTCAGGCGTGGAGTCGCGTGGGCCGATTCCAGTGCCACCGGTAGTAAGGACAAGATCGATCCGTTGCTCGTCGGCAAGTTGGCGGAGCAAGGCCTGAATTTGTGCGGGTTCGTCGGGAAGAATATGTGTTGCGCTGACCGTCCAATGGAGCTCTTTGCAACGAGCGGCGACGGCGGGGCCGGAAGCGTCTCTGCCCTTGCCGTTGGCGACAGTGTCGCTGATCGTGATGACGGCTACGTTCATCCCAATTAAGGAGTTTCGACAGCATCGCGACTGGCTTCGTCCATCAAGCGCATGGCTTCCATGAGCAGGCCCGTTGTGCCACGAGTGGTAGTAGTCCGCGAAGAGGCGCTCGCGGCGTTGAAATCGATTTCAAATTCGCCAGCGGTCCAGAGCACCACTTTATAAACGGCGTCGTCGCCTTCGATCCCGCCGATTTGCGCATCGCGGCATTGTCCCGATGCAAAAAAGAGTTCACCCTGTTCGCCGTCGTGGCGAACAACCAGACGGCAGGACTTTTGCCCCATTTCGAGCGACTGCATCAGGTCGGTCATACTCATTTCCTCGAGGCGGCCTTGGATGACGCCCGGACGGGAGGCGCGTTTCTGCAATTTTTCCAGGTGGATGCGGTCCACGACTTTTTTCGTGATGCGGACAAGATCTTTCAGCAGGAACGGTTTCGCGATGAAGTCTTCGACCCCGTCCATCAAGGGACGAAGGCGCTCTTCAATATCTCCCCGGCTGGCCATGAAGAGAAAGGGAATGTGGCGCGTCTGCTCGCGGCCGCGAAGTTTTTCGAACAACTGGCGTCCATCAAGGCCTGGCATCTTGTAGTCGCACAAAATCGCATCAGGCGGCTCGTCGATCACTTTGAGCAGCGCGTCGCCGCCGTCCGCTGCAAGAACAACTTCGCAGTGTGGCTCCAGGCCCTTCTGGATCAGGTCGCGGATAAGAGGATTATCCTCGGCGACCAGCAGACGAACCGTTTTTGCGGCATGGGCGGTCATGAACGTTTGGCGGAGAGACTGGTTCCCTTTCAGCCCTTCTGATTCTTACGACGACGGCCAGTACCCTTCCTGATCACGCGGTGGTAATCGCCGCTCTTTCCGCCGGTTTTTTCGACGAGAAAGATTTCACTGACTTCAATTCCCTTATCGAGCGCTTTGCACATGTCGTAGACCGTCAGGGCGGCGGCAGCAGCGGCAACGAGAGCTTCCATTTCGACGCCGGTCTGGGCGGCGGCGGTCACCTGGGTGCGAATCTCCACGCCATTTTTGCACACGCGCGGGTGCACATCAATGTAAGTGAGCGGCAGTGGATGACAAAGAGGTATCCACTCCGAGGTACGCTTGGCGGCCGAGATGCCCGCAATTCGCGCGGTTTCCAGCGGATCGCCCTTTGGATTCTTGAGCCTGCGAACAGCGGCGAGGACACGCGGCGACATTTTCACGAAGGCATGTGCTACCGCAGAACGGTGGGTAACGGGTTTCTCCGTGACGTCCACCATGCGCGCTTTGCCGCGTTTGTCGTAATGAGAGAGTCTGGACATTGGAGTGAACGATGGTTTCTAGAAATCCCGCGGGAGAACATGAACGTGTTCGCCGGCTTCTATCGTCTCGCGATCTGCTGGCACAACCAAAAGACAATTTGCATGTGCCATGGCCACAACGTCACCCGAGCCCTGCCACGGAACGGGCGAAACATGCGCCGTATCGCTGCGCCAGGTGAGCTTCGCGGGGAGAAAATGGGTGAGGCCCGGCTTTTCCGAAAGCGACGCCGTCAGGGTGGCTTCGATAAATGCCAGTGGACGAGGCTCCGTGCCAGTAAGGATGTCGATTGCGGGACGAACGAAGAGATCGAACGTGACCATGGTCGAAACCGGATTGCCGGGTAGTCCGAAGACGGGTTTGCTCTTGCACAACGCAAACACAACTGGTTTGCCAGGGCGTATGGCGACCGCGTCAAAAATAACTTCTGCTGCAAACTCGTTGAGCACCGGTTCGACAAGATCGTACTTCCCCATCGAGACGCCTCCGGACAGGATGAGAGCGTCGGCCTCGAGACCAGCGGTGATTTTCGCGCGAAGGTCGTCGAGCGAATCTCTGGCATTGCCAAGAACAACTGGTTCGCCACCAACAAGACTGACCTGCGCAGCGAGTGAAACCGAATTGCTATTGCGAATCTGAAATGGCCCGGGAGTCGACGCAAAATCCACAACCTCATCACCGGTCGAAAGAATCGCGATGCGCGGCTTGTGTGTGACAACGGGACTCGCAGCCCCGACTTGAGCTGCCGCGGCGATTTCCGCAAATCCGATTCGCGTACCGGCCGAGAGCACCCTCTGACCAGCCGCTTGTTCACTACCGCGGCGGACGACATGCTGCCCAGGCTTGACGGCGCGATCGAGTTGAATCGTGTCACCTTGGCGCGAAGTATGCTCGATCATGATGACTGCGTCGGCGCCATCAGGAAGCGCCGCGCCGGTCATGATTTGAATGCAGATGCCGGGCGCAACAGAGGTCGTCGGCGTGTCGCCGGCCTTGAGTTCTCCAATACAGCGCAAGCGCGCGCCCGTTTGACTGTCCGCCGAGCGAACCGCGTAGCCATCTCGGATTGAGCGATCGAAGGGAGGATAATCGCGGTCGCTAAGAATGTCCCGAGCGAGGGCGCGAGACATGGCCTCACGCAGCGGAACCGACTCGGTTGCAGGCGTGCGCGGGATGGCCTCGAGCCTCCAGATCACGATTTCGCGCGCTTGTTGATAGGTGAGCATTTCCGACTCTGCGAGCGTAACAGGAAATTGCGGCGTGTTTGAACTACAGCCAGCGGGCCAGCAGCGTGGCTTCGGGAATGATCGTGGCGTCGCGCTCCGGACCGGTCGAAATCATGCCGATTTCCACCTGCAAAAAATCGCCGATAAACCGCAGATAATCGAGCGCAGCTTTCGGGAGTTTCCCTGCGTCCTTCACGCCGTAAGTCGGGTCGCTCCATCCAGGAAGCGTTTTGTATTCGGGTGTGACGTGCTCGTATTCCTCGGCAAGCGCGGGCATTTCGTGAATCGGCTTGCCTTTGTACTTGTAACCCACGCAAACCTGAATCTCGCGTTGCGTATCGAACACGTCGAGCTTGGTTACGACGAGTGAATCGATGCCATTGATCATTTTGGCGTAGCGCAAGACGGCAAGATCGAGCCATCCGCAACGTCGTGGGCGTCCCGTGACTGCGCCGAATTCCTTGCCACGTTTGCGAACTTCTTGTGCGTCGAGGTCGGGCATTTCGGTGGGAAACGGGCCGCCTCCTACGCGCGTGGTGTATGCCTTTGAGATCCCGAGAACATGCTTGATCTTGGTAGGCGGCACACCTGCGCCAGTGGTTGCCCCGCCGGAAATCGCGCTCGAACTGGTGACATACGGATATGTCCCGTGGTCGATGTCGAGCATGGTGCCCTGCGCGCCTTCGAATAGCACCGACTTCCCTTCGTCGAGCGCGTGATTGACAAGCTCGGCCGAATCGCAAATGTAGCCGCGAATCTTTTCGCCGAGCTTCAGCGTCTCTTCGACTTCGTGTGAGAAGTCGATATCCGCGCCGTACGCGCCTTTCGCCAGCCGATTTTTTTCGGCAACCACACGCTCTGCTTTTTCGCGGAACAACGTAGGGTCGAGGAGATCGCACATGCGCAGGCCCCGCCGAGCCATTTTGTCTTCGTACGCGGGACCGATGCCGCGAGAAGTGGTGCCAATCTTGTTAGCGCCGCGCGCGCTTTCGGCGGCTTTATCGAGTTCACGGTGATACGGAAAAATCAGGTGCGCGCGATTACTGATGTGCAGCCGGTTCGAAACGTCGATGCCGGATTTAGCAAGCGTTTCGATTTCATTGACTAGTGCCGCAGGGTCAACGACAACTCCCATGCCAATGACCGCGTGCTGCTGGGGACGGAGAATGCCGCATGGAATGAGTTGGAGAACGTGTTTTTCCTTGCCGATGATGACAGTGTGGCCTGCATTGTGGCCGCCAGCGACACGGACAATATAATCAAACGAGCCGGCAAGATAATCGACAACCTTGCCTTTGCCTTCGTCACCCCACTGCGCGCCAACGACGACGACCGATTTCATCCGTTGTACCTTTCCGTGCCCACACCGTTCCCGTATGCGTCGGAATGAAGACATGCTTTCGGGGAACGAGTTTCAGGGTTTCAGGGCTTGTTTTACAAGCCCTGAGATAAAACAAGTCGCTTCCAAACCCTGAGGTGAAAATGAAGAAATCAAATCCTACGATGGAGACCGTGGCAACGCAAGAGCTTACGCCTCCACGGACGTTGGACGGATTTGCGGAGAAGCGAAACGAATGGGACAATAAATTCATGTCAAAACTAACCATCGCAGTGATCGGATATCTGGCAATCGGGCTCGCGGCGAATGGCCCTGTGTTCGCACAGCAGACTCCCGCAGCTGGCTCGCAACAAACCCCGGCGGCTCCTGCAAAGCCGGCAACAGGCGCAAAGAGCGCGAGCGGTGGACAAGCTTCTGCCACGCCGAAGACAGGACAGGCGGCGGGCGCGAAACGTCCCGCGACACCGGCAGTTCCCCTGAAGACCCAGAAAGAAAAGGCGAGTTACGCAATCGGCCAAAATATTGGGAAAGGTTTACAGAAAGACGGTGTGGATGTTGACGCCGCGAGCATGGCCAGGGGTATCCGCGACGCGCTGGCGGGCAGCAAATCGCTTCTGACGCCGGAAGAAGCGCAGGCGGCGCTAACCGCGCTGGCAACGGAAGTACGCGCGAAGCAGCAGATCAAGATGGAGCAGCTGAGTGCCGCGAACAAAAAGGAGGGCGACGCATTCCTGGCGGCTAATAAAGCAAAAGACGGCGTCGTGGCGCTGCCGAGCGGCTTGCAGTACAAGATTTTGACACCCGGTACCGGACCCAAGCCGACCGCCGCTGACAAAGTCGAGTGCAACTACCGCGGAACCCTCATCCAAGGCACGGAGTTCGATAGTTCGTACAAGCACGGCAAACCGGTTACGTTTCAAGTGGGCGAGGTAATCAAAGGCTGGAGCGAGGCGCTACAGTTGATGCCAGTAGGATCAAAGTGGCAGTTGTTTGTGCCACCAGATCTCGCATATGGCGACCACGGCGCAGGGCAAGAGATCGGCCCAAATTCGACTCTGATTTTTGAAGTGGAGTTACTCTCCATCGCGCCGAAAACTGAGGCCAAGCCAGAAGATATCAAGCCCGAGGCTAAGCCGGACGCCAAGCCGAGCTCGAACTAGCACGGTGCCCGCGCGCCATAGGCAAAGCGGCGTCGCGTGTCAGTGCCGCTCGACCCTTGTTGGCGCTCAAGAACGAAATAGTCGTTCCGCGCTACAACTCCTTGTAACGGAAACAGGTGGTCGCGTGGTCGTTTACTATTCCGACCGCCTGCATGAACGCATAGCAAATCGTCGAGCCAACAAAACGAAAACCGCGTTTGCGTAAGTCCTTGCTCATGGCATCGGACTCGACAGTCTTTGCGGGCAAGCCTTTGTGCGTCGCCCATTTATTCCGCTTGGGCTTGCCGCCGACGAATTGCCAGATGTAAGTGTCAAAGCTGCCGAACTCTTCCTGTACCTTCAGGAATGCGAGGGCGTTGTCGACCGTCGCCGAAATCTTCAAGCGATTGCGCACGATGCCAGGATCGGCAAGCAGCGAACGAACTTTCTTCGCATCATAGCGAGCGACACGCGCCGGGTCGAAATTGTCAAACACTTCGCGATAACGATCGCGCTTGCGAAGAATCGTGTCCCAGCTCAGCCCGGCCTGCGCGCCCTCCAAAATCAAAAACTCAAACAGCAGCCGGTCGTCATGTACGGGCACGCCCCATTCCGAATCGTGGTAGGGAATATTCCACTCATTCGATGCCCAATGGCAACGACGAGCGGAAGAAATAGACGAAGCTTTCTTGCGTGAAGACATGGGAGCCTAGCTTACGGAAATCTGGTCAATATTTGAAATCGTGTCAGGATACCTTCGCAAGGCCAAAGTTGAAAACGGGCACAGCGAACGATCAAAGACTCGTGTAAATAAAAGCGCGCGCGAGCTCGGAAGGCTCGCGCGCGTTAAACTCAACCCTATGTTCGATTAGCCGACGTGACGATCGATGGCCTTCGTGATCTGATCTTTCGGCACTGCGCCGACGATCTGTTCAACGACCTGGCCATTCTTGAAAACGAGCAATGTCGGAATTCCACGGATGTTATACCTGCCGGCGGAGTTCATCGCCTCGTCCACGTTTAGCTTCGTGACCTTTAGCTTGCCAGCGTAGTCATGAGCAACCTCCGCTACGGTGGGCGCTAGCATGTGGCACGGACGGCACCATTCCGCCCAAAAATCGACCAATACCGGCTGAGCGCTGCTCGCCGTTAGGACTTCCGACTCAAAATTCCCGTCGTTCACGGTAAGAATATTTTCTGCCATGTTGTTTGCTTTCAGCGGGATACCACCAAAACGGCTTCCCTGCTGTCTCCTTCTCCCCTAATTAGATGTTGCAACAGGTATTTGGTTTCGTGACGGTTCGCCCAAGCCCCGGACTTCGCGCGCCGCCTGGTACACTTTGGCGTATTCCGCTGCTGGTGTTTTCCACGAAAAATCCTTGATCATCCCGTTCAACTGGATGCGCTTCCAGATCCGCTCGTCCGCGTAATGCTGAAGCGCCTGCTTTACGGCGTACAAAAACGCGGCCCCTGAATATTCGGCGAACTTAAAACCTGTGCCGGTGCCATGCTCGACGTCGAAATTCTCCACGGTTTCATCGAGACCACCCGTGGCACGCACCACTGGGACGGTACCATATTTCAGGCTGTAAATCTGGTTCAGTCCGCATGGCTCATAGCGCGAGGGCATCAGGAAGATGTCCGCGCCCGCCTCAACTTTGTGCGCGACTGCATTGTCGTAAGCGAACTTGTATCCGACCCGGCCGGGATATGCGTTTGCCAGCGCGCGGAAAAGGTCTTCGTAGCGGCGATCTCCCGTGCCCAGCACTACGAGCATAACGTCTTCGCGAAGCATTTCATGCGCCCGATCCGCAATCAGATCGAAACCTTTTTGGTCTGCGAAGCGCGACACAATTCCAAGAACCGCACGATGAGGATGATCGTTCGCCAATCCGAAAGTCTGCAGCAAATCCTGCTTGCAGACTTGCTTGCCCGCAAGGTCCTTCGCGGAATATTTTGTGGCGATGAATGGATCCTTGGCCGGATTCCACGACGTATAATCCACGCCGTTCAAAATTCCCACCACGCGATCGCCGCGGCCGCGCACAACTCCGTCCAGGCCATATCCGAACTCAGGAGTACGGATTTCCTCTGCGTAACGGCGGCTCACTGTCGTGAGGTAATCGGAAAATACGAGCCCGCCCTTCAAGAAATTCACGTCACCGTAAAATTCGAGTGCGCCGGGATTGAATACAACCTCTGGTATTCCCGTGCGCGTAAGCACCTCGCGCCGGAACTGACCGTGATACCCCATATTGTGAACCGTGAAAACTACGGGGAGATCTTTGACCACCGGATCGTCGCTGTACGACGTCCGCAGCAGTACCGGAAGAAGCGCGGTCTGCCAGTCATGGCAGTGGAACACGTCCGTCGGCCAAACGTGTTTCGCGATTTCAATCGCCGCGCGGCAGAATTCGCTGTAGCGCTCGGCGTTATCCGCGAAATCGCCAACGGAATTTCCGTAAATGCCGTCGCGATCAAAGTAGGCGGGATCATCCACGAAAAAGTAGCGCACACCATTTAGCAGCGTTCCGTCAACAATCGCCGGGAATCGCAAACGGCTCCCCAATGGCACTGTAAGGCTAGGAATAACGACGGTGCTGGCTTGGGTTCCCCGGTACCGCGGAAGGACTACGGCTACTTCATGACCACGCGCCACAAGGGCTTTGGGAAGCGCCTCCACAACATCGGCAAGACCTCCGGTCTTGGAAAATGGCAACCCCTCGGAAGCCACAAACAGGATTCTCATATTTTCGTTCGCAGTTCCTGTACGCTTTTACAGATGACCGCTAAGCGGTCGTCTTTCGTGTTTGACCGCGAGCGGTCAATACCAAACGGCGGGGACGCATCAAGTTTAGCGCAGATTCGCACTCGTCGAAAACGCGCAAGGAGCGCGGCACAACATGAGATTGGTTTTTCTGTGGGGCTTGCCTGGAAGCGGAAAACTGACTGTAGCGAAGGAGCTCTCAGCGCTGACCCGCTGGAAACTCTTTCACAATCATTTGACCGTGGACCTGCTCTTGGCCGTCTTCCCTTTCGGCTGCAAGGAGTTCATCGAACTTCGCGAACAGATCTGGCTGTCGGTTTTCGAAACAGCAGCGGCGAGCGAAATGCCGGGCCTGATTTTCACGTTCAATCCCGAGAACACGGTGCGCCAAAGCTTCATTGAGCAAACGCTGAGCCTCATTTCAAAACACAGCGCTCGAGTCGAGTTCGTAGAGATATTCTGCGAAGAATCTGCGCTTGAAAATCGCCTGGATACGCCAGAACGGCGCATTTACAAGAAGATGCTTTCGGTCGCCGATTATCGCAAACTCCGCAATCGCGGCGTGTTTACAGTTCCCGTGATGCCCGCGCCGCAAATGCGTGTGGACACCACTCAGCAGTCGCCGCGCGAAGCCGCGGCACAAATCGTGGAAGGGCTCGGTCTTCCTCTCTCGAGCGAGCGCGCCGAATAGCTCTGCTACACTTGCGGCTTCATGGCGCGACAAAAGCTAGGCCAACATTTCCTGTGCGATGCGGGTTGGCAGGAGAAAATCGCGCGCTCGATTCGCGTTTCCCGCCACTCGCATGAACGCCCCGAAACAACAGAGAAACCGTATTGCTGGATTGAAGTCGGCGCCGGCCACGGCGAAATGACGCAATTTCTCGTGGCCACCCGCGCGCCGGTTTATGCCGTGGAGCTGGACCCGCCGTTGATCGCACGCCTGCAAGAACTTGCCGCGAAGTTTCCTAACCTCACGATCGTGCCCGGCGATGTGCTTGAAATCGATTTTGCCGCGATCTCCGACGGCCGTCGCATCCGCCTCTACGGCAATTTGCCGTATTACATCACGTCGCCCATCCTGCATCGCTTTTTCGAAAGCGCTGCCTTGATCGACGAAATTCACGTGGTCATTCAACTTGAAGTTGCGTTCCGCCTCGTCGCGCATCCGGGGACAAGAGATTACGGTTACCTTTCCGTGCTGACGCAATATTTTTCCAAGCCGTCGATCGAGCTGAAGCTGCCGCCGGGAGCATTCCGTCCTCCACCAGAAGTCGGCTCCGCCCTCGTTTCACTGAAGTTGCCAGGAGAGAATGCGCGCCTCGGAATTTCCGGGGAAGCAGCGTTCATGGATTTCGTAAAACTGTGTTTCGCGCAAAAGCGAAAAACACTGGTCAACAATTTGCGTAAATTGGCGGAGCCAGCAAAAGTAAAAGAAATTCTCAACGAATTAGCGTTAAGCGCATCAGCGCGCGCCGAAGAATTGCCAGTCGCCCAACTGGCAGCGTTATTCAAAAGACTCTCGTAGCAAGTCGCCCGCTAAAACAGGCAGGAAGGTCGCGCGATCCTCACGACCGCTTCAAGGCCCCATCTTTACTCCGGGCAAGCTCCAGCAGCCGGTCCGGATAATCCGAAATAATCCCATCCACGCCCGCTTCCGCAAGCAACCGCATATGCCCGGGGTGATTCACCGTCCAGCACACAACTTGCAAATCGCGTTGGCGCGCCTCCTTCAACAATCGCGGAGTCACCGAATCCCCGCGCGCCGCGACTTGCCGCGCCCCGATTTCGATCGCTTTTTCCAGTGGGTTGGCAATTTGCCCGTCATACAGGAGTCCTGTCATCAAAGTAGGCTCAATCTTACGAACCCCGGCGAGAATAACCGGATCGAAGGAAATCACCACCGTCCGCGCGATCTCTCCTGATTCGCGTAGCGCGCTGATCAAGGCGTGCTCGCCGCCCCACGAGCCCGATGGCTTCAGCTCCAAATAGAAAACGACATCGTGCTTTTTCGCAAACTCCAGGATCTCTTCAATGGTAGGTATCCGCTCTCCGGCAAACTCGCTGCCGAACCAGGACCCAGCGTCCAGCTTGCGCAGGTCCGCAAGCGTCAGATCGTGCACCGCGCCCTGCCCATTCGTCGTCCGATTTACCGTAGCGTCATGGATGGCAACAAAACGCGCGTCGCGCGAAAGCTGCAGGTCCGTCTCAATGAACCCGGCGCCCATGGCCAGCGCCTTACGAAACGCTGCAAATGTGTTCTCTGGGGCGTAGCCGGAAGCCCCTCGATGTGCAATCGCTAGCAATTACGCATCTCCACAAAGGCGTTGAAGCACTCGCAGCCGCCCGCCCGTTTCACTGAACCAATCGTATCACCCCTCGGCAGGCAGTTATTCCCCAGCAAATCGTCACCGTACCTTTGAGCATAGGGGAATTACCCTACGAGCCGCCTTGCATATCGGCTTATACTGTGTCATTGGTCACATGCCGCCGCCCCCCGCCCCAAAAGGAGCTACTCCATGCGAAGGATTTTCGATCTTGCCGGATCCTCGATTGCACTGCTTGCAGTACTGATCGCCGTCACCACAACTCCAGCCAGGGGCCAGAATACTTCTCACCAGCGCAGCGAAAAAAAGATGCAAGAGAATCTGGTCAAAGAAGTGCGTCACCAGTTGCTCCTGCTTCCCTACTATTCCGTGTTCGATAATCTCCTCTTTAAGGTGGAAGGCGATAAAGTGACACTGCTCGGCCAGGTTGTACGCCCCACGCTGAAAAGCGACGCCGAAAACGCGGTGAAAAGTATCGAGGGCGTGGCCTCAGTCAACAATCAAATTGAAGTCTTGCCTGTCTCGCCGATGGACGATCAGTTGCGCCGAGCGGTTTACCGCGCAATTTATGGCGACCCTGTACTGTCCCGCTACGGAATGTCCGCGCTTCCTTCCATCCACATCATCGTGAAAAATGGCAACGTGACGCTTGAAGGCGTGGTCGATTCGGAATCGGACAAGAATCTCGCGAACCTGAGGGCCAGTGCTGTTCCGAACGTATTCTCAGTCACGAACAATCTGACCGTAGGCTCATCCGACAGCAAGAAGTAGCGCGCCCCGCATAAGTCCGACTATAAGTCGGAGCAACTATCGCCAAACTCTGTAAACCTGCCCGGTTTGTTTGCCTTCAACGCTCTTGCTGTAGGCTAGAGCCGCGTCGCTGGCTGGCACCGGCTTGTAACCACGAAAGTATGGCCCGAAGGAACCCATCGACTCTTCGATGACGGTCGGACTGACGGCGTTTATCCGCAGCCCGCGTGCCAATTCGATGGCCGCACCTCGAACAAAGCTTTCAAGTGCGCCATTGACGAGCGAAGCCGCCGCCCCGTAACGAATCGGATCTTCGCTCAGGATGCCGCTGGTCAAAGTAAACGAACCGCCATCGCTTAGAAACTCCTGCCCAGCCAAAACCACGTTCACCTGGCCGATCAGCTTGTCGCGCAATCCAATATCGAATTTTTCCGGCGTCAGTTCGGCCCAGCGTCCAAAGTGCACGCAGCCCGCCGTGCAGACGATCGCATCCGCCTTGCCCACTTTTTGAAACACCGTCCGCAAGCTCGTGATCTCGCGCATGTCGGCGTGAAAATCGCCACTCGTGCGACCTACGCCCACGATTTCGTGTCGCACCGAAAGTTCCACGGAAACCGCTTTTCCCAGTCCGCCACCCGCGCCAATCACTATGATTCTCATCCGGCTCTCTCCAGTTTTCAGCTGCTACCAGTGGGATAGATCTCAATCGAGCTCGTTTTCGCGAACAACCCGATTCACGTTATAATTTTTTATGCACCTTCGCAGCTTCCATTTTCCCCAATTGCTGATTCTAGCTCTAATTGCGTTCTTACCGCTTTCGCTGCCGGCACAAGAACCGTACTCCAAAAGTGACGAACTTGCCTGGCGCACCCAGCACGCAACGGATTTGCAGAAGCCCGATGGCTGGCTATCCTTGATCGGGCTGGAATGGCTCGAGCCCGGCGAAACATCCATTGGGTCTGCCAGCGACAACAAGATTCACTTGCCGAACACGGCTCCCACTCACCTCGCCGTTCTGAAATTAGAGAACGACTCGGTCAAATTAGTCGCACCAAAAGAGGGCTTTGCTTCCGGACTTCAAATTGACGGATCGCCCGCGAAAGAACAGGTCTTGCGCGCGGATCAAGACAAAGACAAGTTCAACTCGCATGTGACGATTGGGACACTGAATTTCTACGTGATCAAACGAGCGGAAAAATTCGCCTTGCGTATCAAGGATGCGAAGTCGCCTTCCCTCCTCGAATTTCATGGGCTAAAGTGGTTTGATCCAGATTCGGCATATCGCGTCACTGCAAAGTGGACGCCGTATGTTCCGCCAAAGAGTGTTTCCCTTGTGACTCTTGTAGGCACCAGCTATTCGCAGCCGGTTCCCGGTTTTGCGGAATTCACACTGCATGGAAAATCGTTCCGTATCGAACCTGTGCTGGAAGACCCAAAAGGCTCAAAGCTATTTTTTATTCTCAAGGACGCTACCAGCACGGAGTCAACATACCCGGCGTGCCGTTTCCTTTACACGGCTCTGCCTGACCATGGAGTTGACCAGCCGGGCGAATTGGTTCTGGACTTTAATCACCTGGAAAATCCACCCTGCGCGTACACGCCTTACGCCACGTGCCCGCTTCCGCCCGCAGGCAACCGCCTGGCGATCGCTCTGCCCGTGGGAGAACAGCGGTACCATAAATAAATATGTCATCGGGGTCTCCAAATGCGCTGCATCGCGAAGGCGATGATACCGGCGCCCGCGAAAAAATGGTTGCGCTTCGCGGCGCGCTCCTTCGCTTGCACAAAGCACTGCTTGAAATGGAACGGCGAGACTACGAACGAGAGCACGGCGTCGTAAACGTCGGCGAGCTTTTTCGCTTGGTCGTGGATGACCCGCAGTTCAGCTGGCTTCACAACATTTCGGAATTTGTGGTTCGCATCGACGAGGCGCTTACGGGCAAGGCTCCCATTGGCCCGTCAGACTCAGACACCGCGTTCGACCTTGCGCGAAAAATGTTTACGCCTACGGAAAGCGGCGACGCGTTCCAGAAACAATACTTCGCGGCGATTCAGCGCGATCCCGCCGTTGTAATGGAACATGCCGAGCTGGCGCGTTTGTTTTCCCAAACATTGCCGAAAGAAAGGAAAGAATAGTCTCGGAAGAATTCAAAATATCGGATGTTGTGCACAATGTCGCGGAAGAACGTTTCGAGTTGCGCATCGGAGCCGAAGTCTGTTTGCTCAATTATCGGCGCAGTGCTGGAAAGCTTGTGATTTACCACACGGAAGTTCCGCCACCATTTGAAAGCCGCGGACTTGCCGAGCGCATGACGCGAGCCGCGCTCGACTTTGCGCGCTCCGAAAATCTTCAAGTGGAACCGCGCTGCTCCTACGCCGTCTATTTCATGCGAAAACACCCCGAATACGACGATCTACTGGCTGCGCGTTAGTTCCCCTCGTAACTGAATCCACTTTGGATGGAAAATGATCCGTTGCACCTTCTCTCGCAGAAGAAAATTCCCGCTCGTGTGTCATACTTTCAATCGCATTATCATTCGCGCGATCTCAGGTCACGTCGAAATAATTTCATGGACAAATTCGCTCGCAGCAAAAAGTGGCCGTATGCCGCTCTCATCGTCGGAATAGCCTGCATCGCGTGGTCCGCAATTTTTGTGCGGTGGACCTCGATGCCCGGGCCCGCGTCGGCGTTCTATCGCTTGCTGATTCCAGCGATTGTGCTGCTTCCGACTTGGATGCTCCCCGGACGAGGCCAGAAACTCAGCCGGCGCAGCTACGCGATCATCGCCATCGGCGGATTTTTCTTTGCGCTCGATCTCGCGTTTTATAACACTTCCATTCTTCAGACAAACGCAGCGAATGCCACGCTGCTCGGCAATAACACTCCGATCGCCGTTGGACTTTTGACGTGGCTTGTTTTTCGTCGGCGGCCGAACGCTTCGTTCTGGATTGGTCTGGCACTGGCTGTTGCCGGATCGCTCGTGATCATGGGCGCTGACCTTGCAAGACACGCAAAGTTTGGACTGGGAGACGCGATGGCGCTTGCTGCTGCGGCGTGCTTCGCTGTCTATCTTCTCGCAACCGAACAGGTTCGCGCGCACACAAGTACGCTGGACTTTCTGCGCTTCGCAATTCTTTCCAGCACCATTTTCATGTTTGCGTTCACGCTGATTTTGCGCGTGCCTCTGGGCATCCCTGATCGCCGGACCTTTCTGGCACTGTTGGGGCTTGGTTTGGTTTCCCAACTCGGAGGATACTTGGCGCTGACCTACGCACTTGGGCATCTTCCCGCGACGGTCACTTCGGTGAGCCTATTGTCGCAAGGACCGCTGACAGCGGTGCTGGCCGCGCTGCTGCTTGGCGAGCCACTGAGTGTTTATCAGATCGCAGGAGGTACACTCGTTCTGGTGGGTGTAGGCCTGGCGAATCGACTCGGCCGCCCGGAAGGAGAGGCAAACGCCGGATTCGGTGAGTGCGAGAGCCCTGAGACCGCGTCGTGAGACGATAACTACATCTTGGCGTCTAACGTGGTGACCGTCTTCGCACCGGATTACGATGAGTGATGCTCTCCAAACCGGAAAGTTCTACGGCAAGACGCAACGCCGGTTCGAGTTGGGCGATGTCGTCTTAACCGAGGTCGCGCATGCCTGCGGCCGAAAACTTCCGTGCCACACGCATGAGTCGGCTTATTTCGGTCTGCTGCTTGCGGGTAGCTATGCCGAAAAATGCGCCCAACGGGCTGCGGAGTATGATCCGTTCACCATGGGATTTCATCCGCCCTCGCTCACGCATTCAGACGAGGTGGGAAACTCCGGGTCGCGCATGTTTTGTGTGGAGTTACGCGATGCTTACCTGTCGCGGACGCGGCCCTTTTTGACGACGCCGCAATTCGTTCCCGATCTCTGCGCATCAGAAGTTACCTGGCTCGGGCTGCGCCTCTACCGTTCGTTTGCCAGCGAAACACTCGACGCGCTCGAACTGGAAGAGCTGTGCGGCGACATGCTGGAGCGCGTCAGCGGATCGCGGATGAGCGAGGAAACGGCGCGGCCCGCTTGGCTCAATCGCGCCCTCGAATTGCTCCACGAATCTTTCCGGAATTCCTTGACGCTCGAAGAAATCGCCGCGAGCCTTGGCGTTCACCCGATTCATCTTTCGCGCGTTTTTCGAAAACACTATGGCTGCACCATGGCGGAATTTATGAACCGCCTGCGCGTGCAATATGCGTGCCGGGCACTGGCGTCCGGCTGGTCAGATCTCGCCGTTGTTGCAAGCGAGGCCGGTTTCGCGGATCAGAGCCACCTGGGTCGCATTTTCAAATCCTGCACCGGACAGACGCCGGGAAAATTCCGCAGCTTTTTCCATACCCAGCTTGCCTTGCCCTAAACCGTTAATTTGCGATGTTTGTTTTGTTCTATACGCCGACTTGGAAGCAAGTCACACTTGTGCCCACTTACTGGCAGGCAATCAGCTGCGGGAGGAACACACATGCCGAGATCGATTTACTTCGCTGTGCTATTCGCTGCGTTAGCCGTGTTTGCGATTGAGAAAGCGCCTCGGGTAGCAGCTTCGGGCTCGCCGAAGCCGCTCGGCACGCCTGACTTCACGGCCGACGGAAAACTGGTTCGGCCCGAGGGGTACCGCAAATGGGTCTTCCTCTCATCGGGTTATGGAATGAGCTATTCGCAGAGCGCATCGGCCGACCAGGACCACCTGATGTTTACGAACGTGTTTGTGCCGCCGGCAGACTACGATTATTTCCTCGAGCACGGAACTTGGCCGGAAAGGACCATGTTCGTGCTGGAACTTTACGGCTCGCAGTCCAAGGGTTCGATCAACACGCACGGGCATTTTCAAACCGAGTTCATGGGCCTGGACGTGGAAGTGAAAGACGCATCGCGCTTTCCGGACAAATGGGCCTACTTCGGATTTGACGCGACGGAAAAGTCGACCTCGGCGGTTTCTCCGGGACGGAACGATTGCTGGAAATGTCATGATCAGAATGCAGCGGTTGAACATTCCTTCGTGCAGTTTTATCCGGCACTGCTAGACATTGCTAAAGCGAAAAAAACAATCAAGGATGGCGTAAAACTCCCGTAAACCACCGGGGGGAAAACGATTTTACAATTTGGCGGCAGGCGAAGCTTCCGGCGCAATCGCCATAATTTCCACGTTGTTGCCGTTGGGATCTTTCACGTAAACAGAAGCAGTTCCGTCGCGGTGAATAATGGGCTCACCAAACACGGCAGGGTCGCCAAGAATCGCAACGTGCGGCGGATGCTGTTCCGCCAGTACAAACGCCAGCCGCACATTCTCAAATTCAAGCATGGCCCAGGTGGAGTCCTGATATTCCACTTTGCAGCGGAAACGCTCGGTGTACCACGCGACGGTTTCCTTCACATTTCTTACGCGGAGCGCCGCGTGATGCAGAGTGTCCAAATTCGCTTCTTTGCTCATGGAAGCTGTCTCCCTAATCGCCGTTCAAGCCCCGCGAATTAGCCATCGCGTCCGCTAACTAATGGCATTTTACCTCTTCCTTGTCCAGTTGCCATCTGCATCGCTGGGCAAGCCGCGAAATGTTGCTGTCGAATCCCGGCTTCGACATCGCAAGTTTGACAACGCTTTGCAACATCGTGAAATATCGCGAGGTTGGTTTGCGATTGCAAAGTAAAATAACACCTCACTGCTACACCTTTCACATTCCCGGGAGGCCCAATGACGCGCACTCCGCGCAAACTCTGCTTCTTGTTTTTTGTTCTCCTGCTGCCTGCATTGGCGGCAGCGCAGGAAAAGGCCGACCCTTCCGCGAATGCTGGCGAGCAAGCGAAGCGGCCACGGCCGAAGATTGGAATCGCACTCGAAGGTGGCGGCGCGCTTGGTCTTGCGCACATTGGCGTGTTGCAGTGGTTTGAGGAGCATCGTATTCCCGTCGATTACATTGCCGGCACCAGCATGGGCGGGTTGGTAGGAGGGCTCTACGCCACCGGGAAAACACCGAAGGAACTTGAGGAAATTGTCGCAAAACAAAATTGGGACATCATCATTGGCGGGCAAACTCCGTATGAAGATTTGTCGTATCGCCGTAAAGAAGATGCCCGTGATTATCCGACATACATTCAGTTTGGCTTGAAGAAAGGGTTGTCGCTGCCCGCCGGCTTGAATGCCGGGCATCAAATCAGCTTGCTCATCGATCACGAAACGCTTCCGTACGCAGATCTGAACACCTTCGACGATTTGCCGACCCCCTATCGTTGCGTCGCGACCGACCTGGTAAGCGGCAAGGAAGTTGTTTTCAGCGAGGGGAACCTGTCGCAGGCGATGCGGGCCACTATGTCGATTCCAGGATTGTTTAGGCCGGTGCGCAATGGCGATCAGGTTCTGGTGGACGGGGGCCTGGTTGGAAACTTGCCGTCGGATGTCGTTCGGAAAATGGGAGCGGAAGTTGTTATCGCCATCCATTTGGAGGTTGCGCCCGCGAAACCCGACGAAATTCAATCCTTCTTCAGCGTGCTCGGACGCTCGGTTGATGTGATCGTCCGTGAAAACGAAATCCGCGGGCTTGCTGCCGCCGACCTGGTCGTGAAAGTGGACCTGCACGAATACACTTCCCTCGAATATGAAAAATCAAAAGAGATCATCGATAAAGGCCGGCAGGCAAGCGAAGAGAAAGCGCGCGTGCTGGAACCTTTCGCCCTGAACGATGCGGAGTGGCAAAACTATTTAAGTGCTCGGAATTCGCGCCGTCGCGGCTCAGGCCTGACGCCTCAATTCGTTCGGGTCGAAGGCACCAGCGCCGGAGCTGCAAAGCACATAGAGGACTTTTTGCAACCACTTGTTGGCAAGCCTCTCGACGCAAAAACCTTGGACGGCTTACTGACGCGTTTGACGGGCATCGGAAAGTTCGATTCCGTGGGCTACCGGCAAATTCAGGACGGGGCTCGCACGGGATTGCTCGTCATGGTTCACGAAAAGAGTTACGCGCCACCGGTGCTGCAATTTGCATTCGAGGTGGACGGCTCGGAATCCGCTGACGTTACGTTTACGCAGGCCGCACGATTGACGCTGATGGATGTTGCTGGTTACCGCTCCGAGTGGCGCACCGACGCGCGCTTCGGAAATACGTACGGCGTTTCCAGCGAACTCTACAAACCTTTCACGGGCGCGAGCAAATGGTTTGTCGCGCCGCATGGCTCGGCGAGTTACACACAATTTAAGATTTATCAACGCTCCGATCCTCTCGTAATTTACGGCAGAAAAGATGCAAGTCTCGGCGTCGATATCGGCTACGGCTTCAACCGCTTCAGCGAAGTTCGCGTCGGATATGAAGTCGGCGACCTGGATGCGAAAGTGCGGCTGGGCCAGGCGCAATTCCCGTCGATCGCGGGGCGTACCGGAAACGCGAAACTTCACTTTCTTGTAGACCACGGGGACGACCCCGTCATCCCGCGGCGTGGCTATAGCGCAGAAACAACTTTCCGGTGGTACGACACCAGTCCGGGCGCGCTCGAGAGTTTTCCCACGATGGAAGCCCAGATTCAATATTTTCAGCCGATCACCAGGCCTGCTTCGATTTTCGTGACCGCACAGGGTGGCACGACATTTGGTACGCGGGATAGCGGTCCGGTTCCGCAATTTTTCTTGGGCGGACCGCTGCGGCTGGGCGCTTACGGCACGAACGAGCTTTATGGCAACCAGTACTACCTTTTCCGCCTCGGGTATCTGCACGACCTGTTTACTCTGCCGCCGTTCCTTGGCAAGAAGATCTATGCAATCGGATCGTACGAATTCGCCAAAATGTATGGCTCCCCGTTGCAGAGTGGGTTCCCGAACGATATCAACGCTGGCGTGCTGGCCGAGACGGCGTTTGGTCCGCTGGTGATCGGCGGGAGTTTGGGTGATTCCGGGCACCGCAAGTGGTATTTCCAGTTAGGACGGGTGTTCTGAGGGACTGCGACGTGTGTTCGGCGACCGGCGACCTGCGATGAGAGAGAAATGTCCCGTTAGCAGGCAGCTGGAACGACGTTCCGGGGATTTGCGGTGCGCTCCTGGGCAGGTATCTGTGGCGGCGCCAGGCTCACTAACAATTCGAGAGACGAGATGAGAATCGGAATCCTATGCTGCGCGTTCGCTTTGCTGCCATTTACGTCGCTGCATGCTCAATCACAACCGCTTGTGGACTACCACCAGCACCTTTTTAGTCCGGCCGTCACGAAATTGTCCCCGGGCCTTAAATCGATCGACGCACGTGATCTAATCGCGCTTTTGGACTCGGCTGGAATTCGCCGAGCGCTGGTATTGTCGGTCGCGTATCAGTTCGGCAATCCCAACAAGCCGCCGGTCGAAGACGAGTATGCCCAAGTCAAATCCGAGAATGAGTGGACCAGCCGACAAGTAGCGCGCTTTCCGGATCGCTTGCGGGGCTTCTGCAGCGTCAATCCATTGAAAGACTATGCGATCAAAGAACTGGCGCGTTGCGCCAAAGATCCGCAGCTCCATATAGGACTCAAGCTGCACTTTGGGAATTCTGACGTTGACCTTGACAATCCACAGCACGTCGAGCGACTACGGTCGATATTTCGCGCGGCGAACGAGCAACATATGGCGATCGCCGTTCATATGCGTTCATCGGTGACGAGGAAGCGACCGTACGGTGAAGCCCAGGCGCGGGTTTTCTTGAACGAGATTTTTCCCACAGCTCCTGATGTCCCAATTCAAATCGCGCATCTTGCCGGGGCGGGAGGATACGACGACCCTTCGGTCGATCAAGCGCTTGCGGTGTTCGTGGATGCGATCGCGAACAAGGATCCGCGCATGACAAACGTTTATTTCGATGTTTCGGGCGTCGCGGGATATGGTAAGTGGGCCGAGAAGGCGAGTCTCATCGCCACGCGGATTCGGCAGCTTGGTGTCGATCACATCCTCTACGGCTCCGATGGCTATGGCGGAGGAAACCTAGCGCCGCGTGAAGCTTGGGCAGCATTTCTTCAGCTGCCTCTGTCCGACGACGAATTTCGTACGATCGCAAACAATATCGCCCCTTACATGAAGTGATTTGTGCAGCAGCAACGCGCTGCTGCCGCGGGTTCGGCGTGTGTTGGTTCAAGAATCGTAGCCGAGGCCGCCAGGCGACCCGCACTCTTTCCACAGCTTTTCCCAATTCCAGATCCCACACGCCACCTCGGTCGGCAATGGGAATCCGAGCTGATGCGCGAGCATACACACCTGCCCGCGATGGTGGGCTTCGTGAGAAAGCATGTAGCAGAGCATCTCCACGCCAACCGGCCAAGGCTTAGCCCAGCCGTCTCTGCGAAACTTCTCGACGCGGCCCCCACAACCGCCGAGCGCTTCAGAGAGCATCTCCGCACAGCGAGCGGCGCTCTCGGCCAATCCCGCGCGGGCCTGCTGCGGCGTGCAGTTCGCGCGGTTGAGCTGTGGTGGAATCTTCAGGTGCGGAGCTGTAAGCCTGACCCACTTGGAGCGGACATTGTGCATGTGCGTGAAGATCGCAGCAATGGTGCGGGCCTTGCCGGGCGGTTTGGCTCTCCAGGCGGTAGGGTCAAGATGCTCGATAAGAACCTGGTTCATGCGCTCATTGGCGGCAAAGATCTGGACTGCGGCTCGGCCCAGTTCCGTGTGAACCTGTTGAGTGTGCACCTTGTGTTGACGCTTGGTCACGGCTTCCTACTCCTTGACCTATAGTACTTCCGGGCCGTCGGCCATCCAGAAGTAATTCATTTCATCCGTCACACGGAACCGCCCGGAGACTAGCGTCTTGGCTTTTTCACGCAGTCGATTCGCGACGAATCTGAAAAGGTTAATCAGGATAGTGACCAACGTTCAGCGAGCGGCAACCCGTGATTCGAGCGGCGGGAGGAGAGGATCCAACGCCGAGACGCCTGACCCGGGTCGCGGCAGGCTCCGCGCGAAGAAATACAAGACTTGTAAGAAGTGGCAGAGCAATCCCAGAAGTCTATTCTTCCAGAGTGCCGTAAACCTCTTTTAGGAATGCCGCTGGTGAAGAAGTGCTGGTTGGCATCGAGGGCCAACCGGTTGTTTTCGCTCGGTAATGACTAGGTTCAGGGCGCGCTCGATGGTCTCAGTTTCGCTACCGGCACCTGGTAGTTTGTGTGCGCGACTGATTTTTTGCGAGTCCAATCGGAAGTGCTTGCTCGAACGAATTTTGCGGCCCCCATACTGGATATTCCTGTTGATTAGCGTAACGCCTCCGCGCATAGAAAGCTCGTCCTCCGCGTGAAGTACATAATCCCAGAATTGCTCCGGCTATTGGTCCTGAAAGTGGGCGAAGAGGTTGTTGAGGGATTCGGCTAAGGTGGGGTGGGCGAAGACGCCGTCTTTGAGAGTGGTGTAGGGGAGTTTGCCCAGCATGGCGAGTTGAATCTGGGACATGACTTCGCCGCCTTCGATGCCCAGGACGGCGGCGCCAAGGATCTGTTCGCTGTCAGAGTCAACGATGGCTTTCATGAAGCCGCGGGATTCATCGAGTTCGAGTGCGCGGGCGACATAGTTCATGGGCATTTTTGCGATGCGGATTTTTCGTCCTGCGGCGCGGGCCTCTCCTTCGCTCATACCCACGCGGCCAAGCTGTGGGTCGATGAAGAGGGTATATGGAAGGAGACGACCTGCGATCGAAGCGCTTCCCTTTTCGATGACGTTGGTTCGAATAATGCGGAAGTCGTCGTAGGAAATGTGCGTGAAAGCGGGACCGCCTTTGATGTCGCCGAGAGCGAAGACGCCGGGGACATTTGTTTCGAGACGATCATTGACCTGAATGTAGCCGTGCTTGTCTCTAGAGATTCCGGCGGCGGCCGTGTTGAGCCAATCGGAGTTGGGAACGCGGCCCGCAGCGACGAGAAGATGTGTGCCTAAGATGGTCTGTGACTCAGCAGAGCTGCTCATTGTCTCACGCGCCTTACCGACGGTCTGGACCATCAGCTCGATGCCGTTCACGGATTTTGCCACTCGCACAGCCCTGCTGTTCAGGAGAACGTCGATGCCTTCTTCGCGGAGGATCGATAAGACTGCCTCGGCGACGTCGGCGTCTTCTCCTCGGAGCAACTGCGCACCGGACTGAACGATGGTTACGCGGCTGCCGAACCTGCGAAACATCTGGCCAAATTCCAGGCCGATATACCCGCCGCCGAGAACGAGCAAATGCCCGGGGACGGAATCGAGCTCCATGATGCTGGTGCTGTTCAAATATTGAATAGTGTCGAAGCCGTCCAGGATCGGGACTCCGGGACGGCATCCTGCGTTGAGAAAAATCTTGTCGGCGGAGAGCGTGAGTACTGCGCCGTCTTTTTTGCGGACACGGAGCGCCTTCGCCGCAGCAAATTCGGCTTCGCCGAAGATGAGATCGAGGTTTTTGGCTTTCTCAATTCTGGATTGACTGCCGTTGCGGAAGCTCTCCACGATGGCGCGTTTGCGTTCGCGGACTTTCGCGAGATCGATTTTTATTTCGCCGGTGTGGACACCGTAGTCCGCGCCGCGGCGGGCGAGATAGGCGACACGCGCGCTGGCGACCATGGTTTTGGTGGGGGTGCAACCTTCGTTGATGCAGGTTCCACCAATGTGCTCGCGTTCGATGAGAGCGGTACGCATGCCAGCGGCGGAGAGCGCCTGAGAGAGAGGTGTGCCTGCCTGACCGGCTCCGATGACGATAGCGTCGTAGTTCACGGAATTTCAAATTGACCGTCTCTGGGTGAGTTGTCAAGAGCTGCAAAATGAGAATGTCCGGTTTGAGCAAAGTAGAAATGTCCGCTTTCATAGGTGGCCGAGGGCCCCATGGAAACGGAGCGAATCGCCTTGAGCCAACGAGAACGGGACAGATTGCGCGTGCTACACGAGGTCAAGC